>Ga0182742_1000265_pt1 | contig 94059 bp, 85 predicted proteins | sample eDN5th37CBELigMG_FD_128880 | JGI IMG/M metagenome (GOLD analysis project Ga0182742, IMG submission 128880) | Enriched Miracle-Growth compost microbial communities from Emeryville, California, USA - eDNA 5th pass 37_C BE-Lig MG (version 2)... ...
AGGAGGCAGCGTAAACGTCCCGTCGCTATCAACTTCCGGCGCCGACCTCGGCGCCGCGGTCACTTCAGGGGTGGGGGAATTTCAAGTGGCCACAGGTGGGGGAGTTTGGGTGGCCGCCGGGGCAGACGGGCGAAATGCGCCTCACGATCCCGAAGTCATCGATCTCGGTGGCGGGTACATCGAGATCAACGGCAACGTCTTCTACGAAGACTGGGACGAGATCGATCCACCGGACTGCGAGAATGAGGAGGAGATCCCGCATGAAGAGGTCATGGCCTATCTCAGGGATCTTATAAAGAAGCGCCGTGCGGAAAGGGACGGCGCGTGAAGAGTCGCCGTGGGTCGGAGTGGGCGGCGCTGCACGTGGGCAGCAGCGACAAGGCGTTCGCTGCTGCTTCCGGATCACGCACCTGGTGAGATCACGTCACAGTGCCGCGAAAAGACCGATTCCTATGAAGCGGCCTCCGCCAATACAAAGCGGGCCCGCCACGCTGGTCGGCCGCCCCTGTTCGTCTCGCCACTCGATGCGCACGTGCAAACGGGGAAATCTCTGCAGGTGCTTTGGCACCAAATATCGGTCGGCACGGTGAGTCCCCGGCCAGAAGCCGACAATTCGCCATTCAAGCACGGCATGTTTCGCCAAGGTATCAGACAATCCCGCCTGAACAATCGCCTTGCGAAGTAGCGCATCCACGCGCTCATCCAGGGCGGTAAGCAGGCGTACTTGTTCGGTGGCGGTGCCTATGTCCGCCAGTCGTCGACGATAGCCCCGTGGATCGTCATAGCCAGGCAAGACCACCGGTGTCACCGTAGCCCAAACGGCTGAGCGATCTGTGTAGCGCGAGAGAACGTCATCCCCTTTTGCGATGGGGGTAAGGATCGCTTTGACTGACTTGTCCGTCTCATCGATTAGATCTTGACCGGCAAGCGTGCGCTCAGCCCACTCAATCTCATCATCGTAGCCGTTCGCGTAAGTCGTTAGAATAAGGCGCCGGACATCCCCCACAGACCACCGGCTCCCGACCCCGCGATACTCAATCGAAGGTACGGGGATGTACGCGAATCGAGCGGTGCCCACAGATGTATGCCGCGCGCTACCTCTTGACTCGCCGTGCCCGAGAATGAAGCGGCTGATTCTGTCATCACTCCATCCTGTCCGTTTCGCCGCCACACTAGTGGCATGACGGGCCATCGCCGCAACTATGCTCGCGTGGCGAGTCGTATCGAATGCCCGAAGGTCTCCCGTTTCCGGGTCGCGGCAAGTAAAGGCCGCGTACGCGCGGGACAGAGGATCAACCGCCCGGCAATAGCCTACTGACTTGAATCTTGTGAGCGGCGCTACGGGCGAGAGTGTTGTTCCTCCGTTGGAAACGCGCCTGAGCCACAATTGATGTCTGTCCTCCAACGCAGAGAGAGTTCCTTCCACTGGCACGCGAAGCTGCACCAGCCCGGTATCACCCGATGCATGCCAGCGCTCGCCTTCCAGTGATGCCACTTCTTTTTCGGAAATCAGCCTGCCGTGTCCTGCAACCATGTCCACTCCCCACCCGAGCGCAAAGATCGATCGTGAAGCGCGCATCAATGTACGCACGTGCTCGCTGATCCAAGGTTCGTCAGGTTGCGGAAGCTCCCAAACGTAATGGGCCGTGGGCGTCACGCTGTCAGCAAAGCACAGGTACTTCACAGTCTTCATCGTCCTGTGAGTTGCTGGATTTGCGTCCCCGGTCAACGACTCGTTCCCTCTCGCGCGCGCCCGCGAGACCACGTCCAATGAATTGTTGGGAACGGACAATCGAAAACCACCACCAGCGTCCGCTACAGGCGCAATGATGGAGGGTGGTGGTAGCCGCTCAAGCCAACCAAGCGCCAGCCGAGCGTCTTGCAGCCGCTGGCTCAGCCCCAGCGCCGCTACCATTGACTGGAAGAGTCGCAGAGGTGACGGCGGCCACTCCAGCGCCATTCCATCCGCGCGCCCATGAAACTGAGAGGCCAGGAAGGTTACCGAAACGCAGAGATGAGAGGACATTGAAGTACCTCGCTCTACTTCTTCGCCTTCTTGCCAGGCTTGTCGCCAACCGTTTTGTCCCCCAGAAGATCTTTCTTCGCCAAAACACGATCGAACTCTACTTCGCGGCTCTCGCCTACGCCGAAAGCCTCTGACGCACTCGCTGCGTAGGCGAGCAGCTCGTCCTGATCGAAAGTGATGTCTGTGCGCCTTCCGTCGCCATGTACCTCCTCAACCTTAGACTGCTTCGTCGGGTCGAGAACGAGATTGCAGCCCTGCCTCAAGTACCCGGACGGACGCTGGAAGAATGCGAGGAGTGCAAGCCCAAGGATATAGCGGCGAAGTCTCCGTGTTCCCTCAGCGTCGGCATCGACGTTGAGCAGCCTCAGCGCTGCCAGACTCAGAGTCGCATCACGGCGAATATCTCCCGTTGCGATCACACCCCCGTGTGTAGCGGTCGCCGGAACATGCGAAAAGCCGCGCTCGGAGTACGCATTCTGACTCGGCTTGTCGGTCGGTTCATCAAGAAGACCGTCGCGCACGTAATCCACCGCCGGCACGAATTGCGCCGATCGACGCAGGCGTCTTACGTCGAACGCACGAATCGTCGAAGCAATCAGACGGGGAAACTTCGCCTGCGTGTCCCGCGAGTCCCAAACGCCGAATACCAGGGAAGTTGGAGCAATTTTTGCCAGAGGCTCAGCGTTTCCGCGTAGTGCCGCCTTGAACGCAGATTGCACAGCCTGTTGAAGCTCGGTGCAACGGATGATGGCATCCCCGGCGCGGTGCCCCGCCTCGAGCAGATTGACGCTCGTTGAACCCGCTTTCACAACGATCTGAGGTACCAACGACGCGTACTTCTGATTCGCGAACATCGGTTCTATCCGATTGGCTTGAGAGCCTACGCTATCCACCAGACAGACATTCTTGCCGTTCTCGTCGCCATCGATGTTGTAGCCGCCCTTGAAGTCACCCCCGCTTGCAAAAGTGGCGGGAAACAGCACCCCGTCGCGCCCTTCTACCGGCATGAGGTACTCTCGAAGCACAAGTGCGGCGGGTCCTTCATCTTCTGAGAGCCATGAATCGAATCGCTCAAGCGTGCTGCTCATTTTGAGCCTCCAATAAGTTCGGCAGGCAGGAATGCCTTGTGTTTCTTCTGATCCGTGCGGAACGAATTCTCGAAGCGGTATCGTGAGCCGGTGCATGGGGTAAGCAACCCGCACACTGCGACGGGAAGAATGGGAGCCCTGCACGGAGTCTCCCATGTGTGATATTCGAAGATGCGAGATCGCTCCGAATGGACCGCCACGGGACGGGATCGTTGGAGTCCAACGAGGCAGAAGAATTCAACTGCCGGAAATGCCGTCGTCGTCATCTGAAGAGCGTCCGGTGCAAACCCAATATCCCGCGATTGCGCGCTTAGCCCGCGGCGGCTGTCGAAGTAGTAGGGCTCAACCTTCTTGCTGGAATCCTCGGGGTCGAAGACGACCGATCCATAGTCGAACAATCCTGCGCCCTCTCGTACTGCGTCAGTCAGCGCTGCCTGCATCGCCATCGCAATGCGAACCGGTCTCATGCTACCGGCCCAAACCTTCAGCCGATTCCCGCCCGAACGCGCGTCTTTCCACCAATCCAGAGTGAGGTTAAAGGGTTCGCCGAGCAGCATCGGCGAAGACATATCGTCACGTTCATCCAGTTGACTGATCGGCGCATCGCGTACAGCGAGTACCAAAGATGCAAGCGTCGCATCGGCCGTACACCCCGCGTCAGGAACCAGATGAAACGTTCCGCGGGAGAACCAACCGCGTGCGCCCCCCCAAGCCCGAGTTGCGAGCTCAAGTAGTCCACAGCAACCAAAGAACTGCCCGGGGTTTTGGGGGTCAACGTTTACCGAGACGGTCGGTGCGTTCATAGCGCCCGGTGCTGCTTTCATTGGCCTGCCCCTGATGCCAGCGCATCGGCGGCTCGAACAAGCGACTCGAGGTATGCCAGCCCCCAGTGACCGTAGCGTCTTTGCAGGCGGACGAAGCGATCAGGAATGTCAGCAGCGAGACGTAGGGCCTGCTCTTCGGGCCTCTCTGGATCGAAGGCTTCTGAAGCCGGGAAATGGGGCCTGGCCCTACCGTGATGCGCGGCAATCAGATGTAGCACCAGATCTCTAACGTGCTCAGAGAGATGCTCAAAAGCTTGTGCTTCAGTGCCGTCGAGAAGATCGAGCAGCGTTCCGAACTCGTGCCTATAGGCGCCGAGGTCCAGAGGCCGCATTCGTGCGCCAGATTTCGCAAGCGCAAGTGAGGGGTCGCTTACGTACGCGCTATTTCCGATGGACCGCTGCCATACCAATCGGCGCTTGCCGATGTCATGGTACTTGGCTGCCAACACCACGGCGTCAGCTTCCTCTGACGACAAGCGCAAGGCGGTAACCAACTTTCTGGCGTGTCGTTCCGCATTGTCCAAGTGCTCTGACAAACCCATGCGGACGCGGGAGAAGCGGGAGCCGTCGTCGTCCGCCGAACGTGGAAGCGCATACCAATGCCAGTACGGTCCCGGTGGTGGTCGCGGCGTCTCATCCGAAGATGCCTGCATTTGCTCCGCTTCTTCGGACGAATCGACAGTTTTTGCGGACTCCTCAGCCACTACCTCAATGGATCGAACCAGCCGCATACCATCTGGCAGCACAGGTATGGAGCTGTCGCTCCACTGGCGCTCGCGTCGGCGCTGCTGGTGCGCCTCGTCACCGAACCACAAATCCGAGACATCATCCGCTTCCCTTGAGGTCGCATCTAACATTCCGTGGCGCAGACCACCAGCACTCGGAGGAAGGATGACAATCTTGTCCTCGAGGAACTCTTCCTCCTCGCCCGCGACCTCGGCGAGCGTCCCAACCCAGACGGTTTGCCCAGGAGTGACAACCCACGCTGGTGCATTGGGCTGATGGCCCGCTAGCTTCTTGATCTCGTTATGAACCCGATCAGTCCGGTCACGCAGCAATTCGTGGGGCTTAAGAGGATAGTCATCGAGAACATCAGAAGGGGGATGCAAACTGAGCAGGCTCTCGCTCAGAAATTCAACTTCGTCGCGCCATGCGACGTACGTCTCCGATGGTTCCCAGCTCTGGACTCCATGCAGCCAGTCTGCAACCGGAGGCCTACCCGGTATCTGATCACGGACAGTCGTCAGAGCCCACGCATCGACGAGCACGTCGGTCAGCGGAACAATTGCAGGAGACGGCGAATACGCCTCAATGCAATCTGTCGGCGGCAGAAGTCGAATCGCATTTGGGCTACCGTCACCATTGAGTTTGCGGAGCAGCTCAAGCGTCTTTTCACGGCTGACGTCGTACCGAACCTCGGAGTCGAACTCATTGGAGTGGACAATATCGACCCGTGCGTCACCATCGCCGTATCTGTTCACGCGCCCCAGCCGTTGGGCCATGCTGTCAAGTGGAGTCAGATCGCACACGAGATGATCCGCTGAAATATCTACTCCCACTTCTCCCGCGGAAGTCGAGATCAGGTACACCGTGCCGGCGGCGGGCTGAATTTCTTCGCAGCGAGAGGCGTCGGGCAAGAACCGCTGGAAGATCGGTGTGCGAATCAGTTCGTCGCGTTCGACACCACGTTGGGTTCCAGTCAATGACTTCACGGCAGCCTCGGGGAGCATAGCCGCAAGCCGCCTTACATCTTCTGGCTTTCGAAGAAAGATAAGGACTGCACACCCGCCATCACGATGTGCGAGGGCGAGTTCGGCTACTTTGGTCGTCAGCTCTTTCTCTTTGTCTATTTCGTGGAAGACCAGACGTTTCTTTGCCAGGAGCCGCTTCCTTACGACCGGGTGCCGAAGGTCTGCATCCGAGAGTCCGAGGGGCTTGTGTTCGCCGCGCGGCGTTGCAGTCAGCGGCATCACTCGCATAGGGCGAAGGCTATTCTCCTTCTGAGCAGTGTGAATGTGGTCTAGGAGCTCCTGAAAGGGATTTTCCAAGTGAGCTTCGTCGTGGACACAGAGGGAATTCTGACCGAGCAATCCTGCATGCAGCGGCTTGCTCTTGAACCCCCTCCCATAGGCACTGAAGAGCAATCTGCTGCCTATCATGTCGACTGTGCCCAGAATGATTGCGGGCCTGGCAGGGTCCATCAACCACTCGCCGTTGTCCGCGAATTGGCCTCGGAGGGTACTGATGGCCAGAGGAGTTTCTAAAGCAGCGGAGCACAGCTCACGCAGCGCATCTCGAATGAGAATTCGCGTCCTCCGGACTTCTAAGCTGTCCGCCGAGGATTCGGGGTTAGTGATTGCCCTCCGTAGTTTCTCAGCTTCGAGAGTTGCCTGATCGACGATGGTTCGACGATTGACAACGTAGACAAGCCGTCGCGGAACTCGCTCAGGAGCTGAGATCAGAGCTAGCAACCACAGATGAATGACTGAAGTCTTGCCGAGACCGGTGGGCAACAATAGCGCTCTAGAAAAATCTCCAGCGCAGAAATTCGTGTAGACCGCTTCTTGCCAAGGCATCGGCTGATGCCCTGAGAGCGCCTCGAAGCGTCGAGCGAAGGACATGTCTCCGTCTACCGATGCGATTTCGTTAGTAGGCATGGGTGGCTTGGTCGTGCACGGTTGTTCGCAAGGCTGTGGACTTTTGATTGCTCAGCGAGATCGTCCACGTCGAAGCCGAACCGAGCGCCGCGTTTTCGAGCAGGCGAGGCCGGGGCTTGCGCCCCGGCATCACTGGTTGGCGTGGTACACGAGAAGGCAACGAGCCTAGCTTCAATGTGGCCGCGGCTCTCAGCCGCGGATCAAACTGGCCGCCCAATCCATCCTCGATCTTGCTCGACCGATGATGCTGATGTACGCTGCGCTCCCGCGAATAAAGATACATGTTCTCTACACGAATAGGCAACGTGCCTATAAGAAATTCTAGGGAGTCCGCAGTATGGCTTTTTGGAGTGGTCATTTTTATCTGAAGGTGCAGTTCTGGCGGACTCACATAGAACTGCGGGCGCAGGCCCGACGATGGGTGAGACACATCGGGCTCTTCCGGCGAAAGCGGCCCCTCCCCTAGCGGGGAAACATTCAATGTGAACGAGCGGACCTCAGATCGAAGAAAGGGCCCTGATATCCAGCGAAGGAAGTTCAACAGGCGCCCCTCAACCTGGGAATCATTTCCCGTCATTTTTGGCGGGCGATCGATCACGGTTGGCTTCTCCGTCTTCCGGGATTTGGTGCTTCGCTCACGGCAACAAGTCTGCACGGCATGAATCGCAAAACCCGCGACCAGCCCTGACTCATTATTCGACGTCATCGCGAGACACCCAATCAGTCGAATGTGCACGTTGTTATGTCAGATACCGCGCGAGCGCAGCTTCCAACGCGCGTTTCACATCGCCCCTGAGCGCCTCCGGCGCGACCACCTCCACATCCGAGCCATGACGAAGGATGTCCATCACCAGCTCACGTGAATCGCGATACGGGATGCGCAACTCGTATCGCCCATCTGTCAGGAACTGCCCGGACTGCTCAGGATGCCAGCGCTCGTCCGCCACCCAGCGAGCCCGCTGCGGTGAAAAGTGCAATACAGCTGTTTTGTTCGCCTTGCCGGAGAAGATCCCGTAGGAACTGGCGAAATGCTCGTCGAGCGCGCTCTCACTCACTTCATGCGCTCGCTCGTCCAGCTCGAGGGCACCGCGAATACGATCTATTGAGAAGCTACGCAACGCCCCGCGCAGCTCATCCCACGCGTCGAGATACCAGTTGTCGCGATAGTGAACCAGGCGTTGCGGAGAAACGGCGCGCTCACTCAGCTCATCTCGACTGCGCGAGTGATACTTCAATTGCAGCTTGTGTCGTTGCAGAGTCGCGCTCGCTGCAGTATGAAAGTGTGGACCTAGCGGCCGGGCGGCGAGGCTGAGCAGCCGGATACGAGATCCCACTTCACCGAGCCGCAGCCGCTTGTGCTGAATCAACTCGTCCAGCCGCTTCCCTAGCGGCGCGAAGTGCTCGTCAAGCAGGCCCGGTTCCAGCCCGCTCAACAGTTTCTGAAGCACGACCAGCGATTGAAGCTCTTTCGCTGAAAACCACAGGCCTGGGAGCTGGTATTGCCGGCCATCCGGTGTGCGTGCGTAACGGTAGCCGCCGAGTTCCTTATCGAACTCGATGGGTGCGCCGAGACGGTCCTCCAGCGCGCGAACGAGCCGGAACACATTCGATCTTGAGCACTCCAGTCGCTTTCCCAACTCCGCGACGGACACGGGCGTGCGGCGCCCGTCCAGAATTCGGTGCAGTTCGTAGATCCTGTCGAACTTGTCCATGCCCCCCGGCCGCTGGTTCCGGCGCTGGCGACTCCTCCGTGAAATGAGCGATCGGCCGCGCGCGGTCTTCTTTGTTTCTTTCTGGCCGTGGATAGCGTGCGCCGCAGGCCCAGCGGAGTCAACGCGAGCTTCCGTTACTCGGCACGACGGAATTCTTTAGTTGGGAGAGGGCTATGAAGAATCGCAACTACCGCGCGGCCGGCGTAATCGCCGGCACTCATTTCGTAGTCCTTCCCGACGCAGTAAGCGCCTCCCTCAGATCGCGTCTCTCGTACACTGCCGCGCGACATCTCAGGCCTTCAGACCGCAACTGGAAGATTAGAAGTCAGACTTCTAATTTTCCGGCAGGACTCCCCGCACCGCGCCGGGCCCATTGAGACGACTCGCCTTCTGCTTTCAGGCCGGTCATCCCTGCTCGGCCACCTCTCCCCCTAATCATTTTCGCGAGAAATGTCGTTTGTCACCGAAAGGCTCTGCAAAGCCGTTCCGTTACCCATCCTCTGCAGCGCGACACGTTGGCAAATCACATTTCTGGCCGAACACTCCGCGCATCCGCGCAGACCGCGCGCCACTCGCGTGGAACGATCCGGCCTCACTCAACGGAAGGCATCCGCCTCCTTGTGTGACTAGAATGGAGGCTACTGCGCGGCATTCGCATACTTTCCACGCACAAAACAAACAGACATGAAGAAACGTGCTACTTCGAAAACGTCCTCCCGTGCGAAATCCAAGCGGTCGCGGACTGACTGGAAGCGCATCGACGCAATGCGCGACGAGGACATCGACTACTCCGACATCCCACCTCTCAGCCCAGAGGACTTCGCAAGGGGCGTCGTTCGCTGGGGAACGTGGAAGTCGGACCTCTGATTCTCAAGCGTGCCGCGCCTTTCAGTCGCGGAGCCTCACACGGCTGATCTTCGCGCGCAGGTCGGCCGTGCCTTCAGAAACGATCGGCTTCGTGGAAAAGCTGTACACGGGGCCGACGGCCAGTTTCGGAATCTGATAGGCGCGGGTTCGGCCGCCCTTGCTCGAGGTGGTGGTTGTCTTTTTCTTGAGGTAGGCCGCGTCGGCCTTCGCGCCCAGCCCCGTCTCGAAGAATGTCGTGGCTGTCAGTTCGTCAGGGAATCGTTGCCTCACCTCGTCCGAGATCCAGCTTTCGAACTCCTTGAACTCCTCGTGCGACCTGTAGGGCCTGCACGTCGTGAAAAACTTTTCCGGGACACTGATTTTTTCCTTCCTGATGTATTCGTAGATGGCGCGCACGAAGGTCTCCCTTCGCTTCGTCTCCCGCTTCGATACGGCAGCGACGAGGTTCCGGAGATCGCTGTTCAGCACCCATTGGTGTAAAGAATTGGGGTGGTCGAAATCGCCATCTCCCGGCAGGTCCAGGAGCTTGAACCAGACGCCATCGTTCTGCTTCATCCCGAGGCTCACGTAGAGCTCCAGGGGCGAGTGATCCCAACCCTTCCGCACGGGCTTCGTGAACCCCTCGGTGATGACGCGCATGATGACGTGCCATTGCAGACGGTGGGTGAACTCGCCGTGCTTGACTCCCGCGCCGTAGTCCTTGAGCACGTAGCCGCGGCGGATGTAATAGTTGAAGATGGGGCCGGGCAGCAGCCCCATCGGCAGCAGGATGTCTTCCTGAAACCAGCACTTCCTCTCGAAGTACGACAGGACGCTGGAGAAGCGCAGCCAGTTCGTCTCGGCGCTGACGTTGTGCGGCTTCGATGAGATGACCTTGTCGAGCTCCGTCAGGCACTGGCTGACGAGCTTCACATTCCGGATGACCGTGTAGAGCCTCGTGTAGTCCTTGAGATAGGCCGGGTCGCACTTGGGTACCGCCGCTTCGAATATGGAGAAGGCGTGCGAGCACATCGGATCCGGCAATCCCCACGACGGCAGCAGTGTGCCCTGTGAGCTCTGGATTCCCCACTCCTGGCAGCATCCGCACATGACGGCAACTCCCTTTGCAAACGTCCCTGAAAGCCCCGGGCTCGCAAGTTGCCTTTCGCCGCGTGGGATTTCAACTCGCGAGCCTGCCGCTTCCCGCTACTTAGGCGGGACGTAGTCCGCGGGCGCCTGCGAGCCCTGGCCGAAGAAGAACTTTTCCATCTCGGTTTCGAGGAATTTGCGGGCTTTGGGGTCGACGGGGGTGAGGCGGTACTCGTTGATGAGCATCGTCTGGTGGTTCACCCACTTCTGCCAGGCGGCTTTCGAGACGTTTTCGTAGATGCGTTTGCCGAGCTCGCCGGGATAGGGAGGGCGGTCGAGGCCGGGGGCTTCCTGTTTGAGGAGGACGCAGTGGACGGTGCGGGACATTGTGGCGGTTACTCCAGGTCTGGAACGAAGAGGCCCTCAATCGCCGGGCGGCTCAGAAGTCCGAACTTCGTAGTCCGAGGCCCGGGATCTTACCGGCCCGGAGGATCACGGCCGAAGGGTCAGCTCGCCGCGCGCTCGTCGAACATCGTGGGGCTCGTCAGGCTCGCGAGCAAGGCCTTGATGGGCGCTGGGAGGCCGATGCGGGCCGGGTCGCGCGGGTTGTACCAGAGGCTGCGAGGCGCATCCATCACGCCCACGGGGCCCTCGCAACGCGTGAGCAACGGCGTGACGATCAAGTCGAAGTGCGTGAAGGCATGCTCGATGAGGTCCAGTGGCCGCGGTTCCGGCTGCGACAGCTTCAGCGACTGGGCAGCGAAAAGTCGCGCCGCCGATTCCGTTTCGAACTCCGGCAGGCACCACAGCCCGCCCCACACGCCACTGTCGGGCCGACGTTCGAGCAGCACGCTCTCGTCCTCCCGCTGAGCGACGAGCATGAACACCCGCTTCTCCCGCCGAGCGCGCGACTTCTTCGGCGCCGGAATCTCGTGCTGCTTCCCCAACCGCTTCGCCACGCATCCGGCAGCTAGCGGGCAGTACGCGCAAAGCGGATTTCGGCGCGTACACACAGTGGCGCCGATATCCATGATCGCCTGCGTGTACACGTCCACGTTCTCGTGCGGCGTGCATTCGTTCGCGAGCTTCCAGAGCCTCTCGACCGCCGTCCGCTCCGTGAGATCCCCTTCGATGCCGAAATAGCGCGACAGCACGCGCCTCACGTTCCCGTCCAGAATCGGATACCGCTCCCGCCGACTCAACGACAGGATCGCGCCCGCAGTCGAGCGCCCGATCCCCGGCAAGCTCGCCACTTCGTCGAACGTGCGCGGAAACTCGCCGCCGAACTCATCCCGAATGCGCACGGCCGCCCGATGCAGGTTCCGCGCACGCGCGTAGTACCCAAGCCCGGTCCACAAATGCAGCACATCGTCGATGGGCGCATCCGCAAGCGCGGTCACGGTCGGGAAGCGCGCCATGAAGCGCTCGTAATACGGCACGACCGTCGACACCTGCGTCTGCTGCAGCATGATCTCCGACACCCACACGCGATACGGCGTACGGTCATGCTGCCACGGAAGGTCATGCCGCCCATGACGCGCGTGCCATTCGACAAGCGCAGCGGCAATCGGCGAGTTGCTCATTTCGATGCAGTGCGCAGCTTGCCGTCCTCAAGCTCCAGCCGGATCCGCACGCCTTTCATCTGCGCTTCCCCGATCCACGCCTGCTCGAACGTGAGCTCTCCCTGCACGCGCAGCGCCCGAAGCGCTCGCACCGGCAACTCGAACGGCTTGTTGCTCTTGTCCTCGATCGCAAGATATCGACTGAGGCCGATCCGGTTGCCGTGAAGCTGGAACGTCCACAACGGGTCCTCCTCAGCGCTACGCGCCGCTTCACCGCTGAAGTGCGTCTCGTCGATATCCACCTCGATGGAAGTCGCGGTGATGCCGCCGCCTTCCCACGCGAGCATGCTTTTGAGGTTCATGCGGCCCAGCGTCTCCTTGTCGAGCGGCAGCGGCGCATCGATCCCCAGCGTCTTGATGAGACCGCGCAGCGAGGGCACCTGCACGTCGATGGGCCCGCGCGCGTACAGAGATCCATCGGCCGGCATTTCACCCGCCTGTACCGACGTGGTGAGCTGCACGCCCGCGATCCGCGAGGACAGCTCCGAGATCGCGATGTCCAGCGGCGAGAGGCGCACCGCCATGCGCGACACCTGGAACTCCACCGGCAAGCCTTTCGGCGGCAGCGGCTTCGCGAAGATCTGGCTCGCAAACTCCATCCCGAAGACATCGATGTCGTTCGCGTCCTCGGAGAAGTGCAGCCGCGCGCCAAGCTTCAGATTCTCCGCGCGCGCGAGATCCCCAACCGTCAGCGACATCTCGGTCTCGACCGGGAACGTCGCCCCGGAGCGCCACTCGCCGATGTCGAGATTCCAGTTCGACGCGGAAATCGTGCGTGCGGAGTCCGGCCGCTCGTCCACATACACCAGCGAGCCCTTCCGCAGCTGGAACCCGCTCACCTCCGGCCCCGGCGGCTCCGCGACGCCCGCCGGCGGCGGTTCCGGCGGAGGCCGGTTCCGGAACGCGGCGAGCACCGAGTCCCAGTTGGAGGTGCCGTCAGCGCGGCGAACCAGGTGAACCTTCGCCCCGTCCAGGCGGATGATGTCGACAATCAGTTGCCCCTTGAGAAGCGGCACAAGCTTCGCGCCGACGCGCGCGGTGTCCCACTGCACGATCGGCTGCAGCGAGCCATCCGGCCCCGGCTCGGGCTTGCCGAACTGCGACGGGCCCATGCGCAGCGCGAGCCACGGAAACCAGCTGATGCTGAGGTCACCCTGTATCTCGAACGGCTGGCCGGTGGCGCGCTCCACCCGGCGCTCGATCTGGCCCCGGAAACGGTTGGGATCGACGAAGACCGTCACCGTCAGGACAGTCAGCAGCACGAGCACCACGAGCCCGCCTGCGATCGCCGCCACCCATCGAGCTATTCGCACCGATTAATCCGTTCCCACCGTCGCCTTCACGCAAGGCGGCGGATTCTAGCAATGCGCGTGCTTGCACCGTCGGCGGGCAACGCGTGCACCCGCGTGATGCGCGATCCGCCGCGCCAGCCGTAAGTCATTGAGCCGTCGACGCAAGCGCGGCTGGCATGCGGTTCGCATTTGTCTCGTCCGAGAGGCAATGGTGTGCAGAGGTGCCGGGTCCGGCCGTTTCGGCCCGACCCTGGTACGTCGATAAGGTCGCTGACCCGAAATCCCCTGACCCGGCACCTCTGCGCTCCATCTGCCTGGTTGGTCCATGCCCAAGATACAGACATCCGCCGGCGCCTACGACGAGATGCTCGACGCGGAGGGTGCGCCCCGCCCGCACTGTCGCCGCTACTGGAACTGGCTTCAGGAACAACCGGACGAACGGCTCGCGCACAAGCGCGCCGAGGCGGACGCCCTGTTCCATCGGGTCGGCATCACGTTCGCCGTGTACGGCGAGAACGCGGGCACCGAGCGGCTCATTCCTTTCGACATCGTCCCGCGCATCCTGCCCGTCGAGGAATGGCGCGCGCTCGAGGCGGGACTGAAGCAGCGCGTGCGCGCGCTGAACGCCTTCATCAACGATGTGTATCACGAACAGGAAATCCTCAAGGCCGGCAGGATTCCCGCCGAGCAGGTACTGACGAACGCGCAGTACCGGCCGGAGATGCAAGCGATAGGCGTGTCCGCCGGCATCTACACCCACATCGCCGGCATCGATGTCGTCCGCGACGGCAAGGGCCAGTTCTGCGTACTCGAGGACAACCTGCGCGTGCCCTCGGGCGTGTCGTACATGCTCGAGAACCGGAAGATGATGGCGAGGCTGTTTCCGGAGCTCTTCGCGCGACATCTCGTGGAGCCGGTGGAGCAGTACCCGGACATCCTGCTGGAGAATCTAAAGAGCGTGGCGCCTCCTGGCGTCACGGACCCGACCGTCGTCCTGCTGACTCCCGGCGCCTACAACAGCGCGTACTTCGAGCACGCGTTCCTCGCGCAGCAGATGGGGGTCGAGCTCGTCGAAGGCCAGGATCTGTTCGTGCGAGACGACGTCGTCTACATGCGCACGACGCGCGGTCCTGAGCGCGTCGACGTGATCTACCGGCGCATCGACGACGACTTCGTCGATCCGCTCGCGTTCCGTCCGGAGTCGGCGCTGGGCGTGCCCGGTTTGCTCACGGCTTATCGCGGCGGCCGCGTAACCATCGCGAACGCCGTTGGCACCGGCATTGCGGACGACAAGTCCATTTATCCCTACGTGCCGGACATGGTGCGGTTCTATCTTGGCGAAGAGCCGCTCCTCGCGAACGTGCCCACGTGGGTGCTGCGGCGACCGGAAGATCTGGCGCATGTGCTGGATCACCTTCCGGACCTCGTCGTGAAAGAAGTGCACGGCGCCGGGGGCTACGGAATGCTCATCGGGCCGGCTTCGACTCGCCAGCAGATCGAAGATTTCCGGCGTCGGATCGTGGCCAATCCCGAGCGATACATCGCGCAGCCGACGCTTGCGCTTTCCACGTCGCCCACGTTCGTCGCCTCGGGCATCGCACCTCGTCACATCGATCTGCGACCCTTCGTGCTCTCAGGCAAGGAAATCACGGTCGTCCCCGGTGGACTCACACGAGTAGCGCTTCGTGAGGGGTCGCTGGTGGTGAATTCATCGCAGGGCGGCGGCACGAAAGACACCTGGGTGCTGGGGAGCTGACGAGTGCTGAGCCGCACCGCCGATCATCTGTACTGGATGTCCCGCTATCTCGAGCGCGCCGAGTGTCTCGCGCGAATGCTCGACGCTCATCACAAGCTCTCGATGCTCCCGCGCCCGCCCGAAGCGGTGTTGCAGGGATGGACGGCGACGCTCGTGTCGCTCGGCATGGAGCAGTCGTTCAGGGCGAAGGTGGGCGAGATCACGCCGCGGGCGGCTTTCGATTTCATCGCGTTCGATCGCGATCATCTGGGGAGCATCGTGTCCTGCCTGCGCGCGGCTCGCGAGAACGCGCGTGCCGTTCGCGGAACAGTGACCTCGGATGTCTGGGAAACGCTCAACGCCACGTATCTCGAATCCCGCTCGTTCAATGCGACGATGCCGGAGTCCGGCCGGGGCGAATTCCTCGAATGGGTGAAGTACCGCGCGTATCTCACGCGAGGCGTCGCATCCGGGACGATGGTGCGCGACGAAGCGCTATGGTTTTCGCGGATCGGCACGTTCCTCGAGCGGGCGGATAACACTTCGCGCCTGCTCGAAGCGCGCTGGCGCGACCCCGGCGGACGGGGCGAACGGCTCGCGACGGAAGCGTCCGAGTGGGCCGTGCTTCTGCGAGCGATGTCGGCCTTCGAGACTTATCGGCGGCTGACGCGCGAAGCTGTGACGCCGAGGCGCGTGACGGAGCTGCTGTTGATGCGGGATGACCTTCCGCAGTCCGTTCACCGCTGTCTCAGCGAGCTGTACGCAAATCTGCAGGCTGTCGCCAACGATCAATCCGCCGAGACGCTACGACGCGCCGGTGAGCTGCGCGCCCAGTTCCTCTTCGGCCGGTTCGAAGACCTGTGCGGGGACGGTGTCACCGCCTTCCTCGACAGGTTCCAGGGACGCCTGCGCGACCTCGGCACGCGCATCGCGGACGACTTTCTCGTACCGATGGGGACGAAGTAGCCATGCACCTCCGCATCGTTCATCGAACCGCATATCGCTACGACGAGCCGGTGAAGTACAGCGCGCAAGCCTTGCGCCTCACGCCACGGCGCGAAGGCCGCCAGCGCGTGCTCGGCTGGAGCATGCAGGCACCGGGGCGGCGGATCGAGCAGGTGGACGCGCATGGCAACGTCACTCATCTGCTCACCGTCGAGGATCCGCACAAGGAAATCGAGATCGTCGTGAGCGGCGATGTCGAAGTCGCCGGCGAAGGCGAATTGCTGCCCCACGAGGGGCCTTTGTCGCCGCTCGCGTACCTGTTCGCTACGCCGCTTACGGTGGCGAACCCTGCAATCGTGTCGCTCGCGAAGGATTATCTGGGCGGCGCGGAACCGCTGCGAGAGCGGCTGTACGGGCTCGCTCGCGGTGTGAGCGATCGTGTTCGCTATCAGAAAGGCGCGACGAGCGTTGAAGACTCTGCCGCGGCGGTGCTCGCGCGCGGCGAAGGTGTGTGCCAGGACCAGGCGCACGTGTTCATCGCGTGCTGCCGCGCGTGTGGCATTCCGGCGCGCTACGTGAGCGGCTACCTGTACAGCGGCGAGGGCAACAACGGGAACGGCTCCGCCGCGAGCCATGCTTGGGTCGACGCGTGGGTTCCCGAGTCCAAGGCGTGGCTCGGAATCGATGTGACTCATCGGGAGCCGACGGGCGTGCAGCACTGCCGCTTGGCCGTAGGGCGGGATTACCTCGACGCCGCGCCGGTCCGCGGTGTCCGCCGGGGCGGCGGCCGTGAGATGATGGACGTCGACGTCCTGGTTTCGAAAGCTTCGGATCAATGACCTATTGCGTGGCCATGCTGCTGGACACGGGTCTCGTGTTCCTCTCGGATTCGCGCACGAACGCGGGCGTGGATCAGATCAGCACGTTTCGCAAGGCCACGGTGTTTCACAAGCCCGGAGATCGCGTGCTGGTGCTCCAGAGCTCCGGCAATCTCGCCATCACGCAGACCGTCGTCAGCATCCTGAAGGAAGAGATCGAGACCGGCTGCGCGATCGGTGCGGAGGCGACGGCGCACGGCACGCGGCCGAACCTCATGACGGCACCGAACCTCTTTGAGGCCGCGCGCTGCGTTGGGGACGCGTTGCGCGAGCTGCACAGGCGCGATGCCGCCGCGCTCAAGGACTTCGGCGTCGACTTCAACGCGAGCTTCATTCTCGGGGGGCAGATCAAGGGCGAGGCGCCTCGGCTCTTCAGCATCTACTCCGCGGGAAATTTCATCGAGGCGACCGTCGATACGACGTACTTCCAGATCGGCGAGTCGAAGTACGGCAAGCCGATCATCGATCGCGTGCTCCGGCGGACCAGCAGCCTGAACGAGGCGGTGAAATGCGCGCTGGTGTCGATGGATTCGACGATTCGCTCGAATCTGTCGGTGGGGCTGCCGCTCGATCTCGTCATCGTGAAGCGGGATCGGTTCAATGTCGCCCGGCACATCAGCATCGACGCGGAGAACGAGTACTTTCGCGGGATTCGCGGGCGGTGGAGCGAGGCCCTGCGCGAGGCCTTCGTGCAGCTGCCGGATCCGGACTGGCTGCGTCCGGTCGTGCGGGATAACGGCGACTAGCGGAGAGCAGCGCTGCCCTGTGATCCCGGGCCGCCCGGCGACAGTGATGTTCCGAGCCGCCCGGCGATTGAGGGCTTCTTCTAGCGAGGACTACCCGCGCGGACGGCCAGTTAGCGGGCGCAACCCGGCTCGCGTTTCGCGCCTGCCACCGTATCGCCGATATGATCCCGTGGTCCGCCAACCGAGGGGGTCTCATGGCAAAGTCGAAGAAATCTGCGCGCGCCAGCGCACGCAAAAGCGCATCGAAGTCAGCGAAGAAGTCGGCGGGCCGGGCCGCAAAGTCAGCATCACGCAGCCGGGCCGCGAAGGCCGCTTCGGCAAGCGCATCGCGCGGGAGCCCGAACATCGCGCGCGAGCTGGAGCAGCTGCGTCAGCGCATCACCCAGCTTGAGGACATCCACGCCGTCCGCACGCTTCACTTCAAGTACGGCTACTACATCGACATGTGCCTCTACGACGAGGCCGTCGACCTCTTCGCCGAAGACGGCGAAGTTCGTTTTCTGAACGGCGTGTACAAGGGCAAGGCCGGCGTACGCCGCCTCTACTGCGACTGGTTCCGCAACCTCTTCACCAAGGGCCACAACGGCCCCGTGCACGGCTTCCTCCTGGACCACCTGCAACTCCAGGACATCGTGGACATCGCTCCCGACGGCAAGATCGCGTACGGACGCTTCCGCGCGCTGATGCTCGCGGGCCAGCACGAAACCAAGGAAGAACGCGTGTCGCCCTTCCCCGATCAGTGCTGGGAAGCAGGCATCTACGAGAATGAGTACGTGAAGGACCGTGGCGTCTGGAAGATCCGCCGCCTCAACTACAACATGCTCTGGCAGGCGGACTACGAGCCAGGCTGGGCAAAGAGCGGCGTGCACCTCCCGCCCATCCTCAAAACCTTCCCGGACGACCCCCACGGCCCCGACGAGCTGCTGCCTTCAGTGCCAGCCACCTGGCCGAACACGCGCGTAGTGCCCTTCCACTACCCGCACCCGGTGACCGGGAAACCCTGGAAGTAGCCCGTCGAACAAGAGCGCGACGCCCATCAACCGACTTGGCGGTCGCCGACCTCGGCGCCGAGGTTCACGGCCGCGCGATGTCGAACAAGCGCGGCGCCGATCAGCCGAGCTGCCGGAGCACCGCCGCGCTCTGCCGCGAGACTCCATCGACGATGGCGGAGAGCACGGACGCTACGCCGCCTTTGCGCCCGACTTCCGCTGCGAGCGAAGAGGCTTCGTCCGGCAGGCGCGTTGCCAGACCCCGGAGAAGGTCCAACATCTTCTCCGGCGGATAACGGCAAGCGCGCGCGAGATCGGCGAAGTGGCGCGGCTGGATCTCACGCAGCCCACGATGTCGCCCGACACGCATCGCGAGTTTCAGCTTTTGCGCGGGCAACGCGCGCGGATAGGGCCACGCACTGGCGATGTCGTAGAACGGGGCCAGACGCATGTTTGGCCGGCTCGCTCCCCGGCCGTACAGCAGGGAAAAGTTCTTGGCGTGAGCGTCCGTCGCGGCCAGGAGATACACGAGGCAGGCACCCATCATGAGCCGATCCCGATCCGCATCTGGATCGTCCGCCGCCTCGAGGAGCGGCATGATCTGCGCGAATCCGGGCCCGCCGTCGTTCTCGTACTTCACGGCGGGATGCACATTCAGCGCCTGACAGCAGTCTTCCTGGTGAATGCGATACCAGCGCGAGCCGATGCGAACGCGGTCGTATCGCTCCACGATGAGAGTGGGCACCTCGCCGATCATGCGCCACTCGGTGGCGGCAGCGGCGAGCCCGAGCTTCCGCGCCAACGTCAGGCAGAAATGCTCGTTTGCGGCGAATCCATCGAAGCCATTGATAGCGGGTTTGAGGATATGGGTCGTAGGCGTGCGGCCGGACGGAATACCCCAACGGCCGTTTGCCGGATCTCGATAGAGAGCGGTCTTCGACTGCACGCCCGCCAGCGAAAACTGTCCCTCCTCGGCGGATGCGCGACCGGCGGCATCGTTCGAAGCGAGACGCGCGATGCGATCCCTCAACTCCGTATCGGTAATCCACTCGACTTCGGCCGCGCGCGACGCATTGAGCACGGCTGACAGGCGATCTTCCCGGACGAACTGAACCGCTCCGGCGCAATCCTCGCCCACATGAGACAGGAGCGCGACGGGGTTGCGTGGGGAGACCTGAAAGCCGGCGGCCCAGGCCGCCAGCACTCTTTCGTTGTCCGGCAGGAGTCCCCAGAGGTAGTTGGCGACGGGAGTGCCCGTGACCGGGCGGGCCTGCAGCGGAAGAGAAGCGGATAGGGGATACGCCCCGGGCAGGGCGAGCCACTCTTCATGGTAGGCAAATCGCGGTTGCGAGCCGGACATCGTGAGTGAGCCGGCGATCTGCCCTTCCAGACAGACGACCAGCTTCACTTCCCGCCCTGGCCCTTGCGCGCTCGCCTGGAAGGCAGCCCCGAAAGGTTCTGGATGACGAGCGAGAGGTCGGGCCCCTCAGGCGCGGAAACCGGCCTTACATCCCATGGGGCCTCGCCGACCCGCAACCGCACGCCGAGGTAACTCAACACGCGCAGGACCTTGCCGATCTGGGCGTTGTCCTTGCCCTGCTCGATCTGCGAGATCCACGCCTGCGTGACGCCCATCTCGCGCGCAAGCTGCGCCTGGGTGAGGCCGCGGTGGCGACGCGCCGCCGCGATGATGTCGCCGAACTGCCTGGCCGTGTGGGCCCACATGGCAATTATCCTCGATCGAATATATCCGGTTATATATTCGATCGAAGATAAAGTCAAAAATGTTCGAATCGGATATGGCGCCTCCCTACACCATATCCGATCCGACGGCGGGCGTCAGCGGAGGACGTTGCCGTCCGCGTCGAGCACTTTCACTTCGCCGAGATTCAGCTTGCGGACGTCGGCTTCGATCTTTGCGAGATCGCCGACGACGATCCACGTCATCGCGTCCGGCTGCACGAGCTTGCGCGCGGCGGCGGTGAGCTTCTCCGGGGTCATCTGCTTCACTTCGCCGACGAAGTCGTTCCAGTACGTGTCCTTCAGGCCGTATGTGACGATGTCCGCGTAGGACCCTGCGACTTCGCTCGACGTCTCGTTGCTACCGGGCAGCTGCAACACCAGGCTGTCCTGCGCGAACTTGATTTCCGCATCCGTCGGCGGCCGGGACCCGAGGATCTCCTTCAGCTCCTTCACCATTTCCTGGATGGATTCGGCCGTCTTGTCCGTCTGCACCGGCGCGCGCACGACGAACGGCCCCTGCCCTTCCGCGGCGGAAAGACCCGAGCCCGCGCCGTATGCCCAGTGCTTGTCCTCACGCAGGTTCATGTTCAGGCGCGACACGAAGCCGCCGCCGAGAATCGTGTTGAGCGTCTCGAGCGCGATGTAGTCCGGATCCGAACGCGGCGGGCCCGCGTACGCACCCATGATCAACGTCTGCTCCGCCCCCGTGCGATTCACCATGAACACGCGCGGTTTGCTCTGGACCTGCACCGTCGCCAGATTCTTCTTCGGCAGCGGCTCATCCGGCGCCTTCCACCCGGCGAGATGCTTCTCCAGCAACGGCTTGATGCCCTCGAGGGTCGCATCGCCGACGACGAGCAGCGTGGCGTTGTCCGGGCGAATCCACCGATTGCGGAACGCGATGAGATCCTCGCGCGAAAGCTTCTGCACGCTCTCTTCCGACCCGTTCCCCGAGAACGGATTGGAGTACGCGTGCCCCTCACCGTAGATCAGCTTCGGAAAGAGCCGCGAAGCGATGCCCTGCGGCTGCGTCTTCTCCTGCTTGATGGTCGCCAGCGACTGCGCCCTCAGGCGTTCGAAGTCCGCCTGCGGGAAAGTCGCGTTGATGAGCACGTCGCTGAAGAGCTCGAGCGAGTCGTCGAGCTTGCTGGTGATGGCGTTGACGCCGAGGAACGCCGTGTCCAGCGAGGAGCCGGCACCGATCCGCGCACCGAGCAGCTCCGCGCGCTCCGCGATCTGAAGCGAATTCCGCTTCTTCGTGCCCTCGTCGATCATCGCCAGGGTGAGCTTCGCGGTGCCCGGCGACGCGAGACTGTCCGCCGCGTAACCCGCATCGATGATCAGCGTCATGTCGACCACCGGCGCGTTGTGGCGCTCGGCCAGCACGACCTTCAGCCCGTTCGAAAGCGTGGTCCGCTGCAGCGGCGGCAGATTCAGCTCCGGCGGCGTGCCGACTTCCGGAAGCTTGCTGCGATCCGCGCCCGTCGATGCCACCTTGTACTCAGGAGTGGGCTCCACCGTGAGCACGAACACGCCGTCCGAGAGCCACTTCTGCGCGGCGTCCCGAATGGTTTTCGGCGTGGCTTCCTGCGCCCACTTGAGCTGCTGCCGATAGAAATCCGGCGAGCCGCCGAAGACCTGACTCTGAGCCAGGATGTACGACTTGCCGCCGGCTCCGTCGATGCGTTCCGCGCTCCGCACGAAGTTCGCGTACGAAGTCGTTCTCACGCGCTCAAGCTCGGCGGCGGTGGGACCGTTGCGAAGGAACGCAGCCAGCTCTTCGTCCACCGCCTTCTCCACGGCGGCAACGTCACCGCCCGGCTTCACCGTCGCGGTGATCTGGAACTGCGACCCGATTTCGAACGGACCGACGCCAGCCGACACCGAGGTCGCGATCTGGTCCTGATACACGAGGCGCTTGTAGAGCCTGCTGTTCTTTCCGCTGGCGAGCACATCCGACGCCATGTCCAGCAGGATGAAATCGTGCGTGTTGTAGCCCGGAATGTTCCACGTCTTGTAGATGCGAGCCTGCGGCACGCGGTCCTGCAGGGACGCGCGCTTCTCGCCGCTCATCTTCGCGACCCACGCCTGCTGGCGCTTGATGACCGGGCCCGACGGAATGTCCCCGAAGTAGAGCTCGGCCTTCTTCCGCGCTTCCTCCGGCGTGATGTCGCCAGCGAGCACGAGGACGGCATTCGCCGCGCCGTAGTACGTCTGGAACCACTCCTTCACGTCGTCCAGCGTGGCCGCGTTCAGGTCATCCATCGAGCCGATGGTGTCCCAGGAATACGGATGACCGACGGGATACGTGCTGGTCGTGATGATCTCGTCGACCTTGCCGTACGGCTGGTTCTCGCCCTGCCGCTTCTCGTTCTGCACGACGCCGCGCTGCTCGTCGAGCTTCTTCTGGTCGATGGCGCCGAGCAGGTGGCCCATGCGATCCGACTCAAGCCACAGCGTGAGGTCCAGCGCGTTCTTCGGCACGTTCTGGTAGTAGTTCGTGCGGTCGAACCACGTGGTGCCGTTCATCTTCGTCGCACCGGCGGGCTCCAGCGGACGGAAGTATTCGTCGTTGTGGTTCTCCGAGCCGTTGAACATGAGGTGCTCGAAGAGATGGGCGAAGCCGGTGCGGCCGGGCCGCTCGTCCTTGCTGCCCACGTGGTACCACACGTTCACCGCCACGATGGGCGCCTTGTGGTCCTCGTGCACGATGACCGTGAGGCCGTTCGGCAGCACGAACTTCTCGTATGGGATGTTGATGTCCGCCAGCGAATTCGCCGCGTTCGCCACGGCGACGGCGATCGAGAACATCAGCGCAACGAGCGCCAGCATTCCCTTTTTCATGGGAGTGAGCACCTCTCGAAATGCAAGGACCGTGAAGGGTATACGGATAGAGCGCGAGCGGCTCTTTTTGTTTCCGTTACGCGGTCAGGAGATTCCGCATGGGGTTCATCGCGAAAAAGACGCCGCCGGCCGCAATTCACGCGAGGGGGTCACGGGTTGCAGCCGGCGGCGTTGCCTGGTTGACCCTTCACGGGGGTCCACCCTTTACGGACGTAGAGGCGACGTCCGCGAAGGAGGAATTGCAACGGGCGTGCCACACGTTGGGCTCCGCCCGGATTCGTCGTGATTTCAGGGATTTAGGAGAGGCGAGGCTCGCGGCGTGTGGCCTGCGGCTCAACACCGCTGATCGCCGATGGAGCGTCTGGCGCACCGCTCGCACGATGCTCGTGCGAGCCGCGACGCGCTTCGATCAGCGGTCGCAGAGCGCGATGTCACCGCTCATCGACTTCGCGCGCAGCCTCGCCTGGCCCTCGCCGATGCTGCCAAGAAGCCGCTTGCCGGGCCCGTGGCGATTCGAGCGCTCGGCCTGCGCGCCGAAGCAGTTGCCGAGATCGCCGCTGAACGTGACGGCCTCGTAGTCGAAGCCCGCCACCGGTTTGACTCGCAACGTGAGGTCTCCGCTTACCGTCTCGGCGAACACCGATGCGTCCTTCTGAAGCGTGCCGCGAAGCGAGACATCGCCGGACGTGGTCCGCACGCGGACCATCGTGCCATCGCGGATGTCCAGGAGCAGATCGCCGCTCGTCGTCTCCGCATCGAGCTCACCGCCCGCCCGTTCCAGGACGACGTCTCCGCTGACGGTTTCCACTCGAACGTCTCCGACCTTCGAGTCGCCACGCAGCCTCATGTCGCCGCTGACGGTCTTCCCTTCGAAGTCCTTCGCGAAGTCCGCACGGATCTCGCCGCTCACGGTGTTGATCCGCTGGGGGCCGGTGAGACGCGACGTCTCCACATCCGCGCTGGTTGTGGTGATGTCCAGGTCCGACCCCTGCGGAACGCGGATGTTGAGGTCCGCCCCGCCGCGTCCGCCATTCCGGTAGATCGCCTTTACGCTGACGCGCCCGTTGTCCGAGAACACGTCGATGCGCTGGACCGTGCCCCAGTAGCGCCCGCGCACTTCGACCTCGGAACGGTCCCACCCGGTGACGTTCACCGTGCCGGAGACATTCGAGATCCGGACCACCCCGCGCGCGCTGGCCGCGACTTTCTGGTCGATCTCACTCTCGTCCCGTGCATGACCGACGGTCGCGACCGCGAACGTCAGGGCGAGTGCGAGGACGAGCTTTCCCGTCAGGTTCTTCTTCATGTCGTGGCTCATGGTTTCAGAGTTCCCGGTCAGCGTCGCTGGCCTCGTTCACGGCCGTGAGGACACGCATTTCGTCCTGATACGTGTTCACGAGCAGTTGCTGCAGCAGGGCATTGGCCGGATCCCGGCCGAGCTCCGCTTCGATGTTCTTCATGGAATCGTGGATCGCTGCGAGACTCGCGGCGACCTTCTGGCGCGACTCTTCCGGAAGCGCGTTCAGCTTGGCATCGAGATCCCGCACCATCGCCTGACGGTGCATGACGTAGCGGGGATCGACGACGTACGTCGACGCGAAGAGCTGCGTGCCCTGCGATGCGTCCATTGCCACGGCCGGCGTGGTTCCGGACGGAGAGGTGCTCGGCGTGGCAGCCGGAGCTGCGTTGCCCGGCGCGGTAGAGGGAGGCACGTTACCCGGAACGGCAGCCGGAGGCGCGTTGCCCGGAACGTCCGCGACCCTCGGCGCGGAGGGCTCGGCGCCCGGCAAAACGCTCCGGCCGACCCACATTCCGACTGCGAGGGCCGCAACCACGGCGGCGAGCGCCGCCCACTGCAACCCGGTGGGACGCCGCCAGGACTTGCCGGCGACCGGCGCCGACCCGGCGTCCGTGCTGCCGAGCTGCGCGGCAATCGAAGGCCACAGGTCCCGTGGCGGGGCAATGTCACGCGGCAGCTCGCTGAGCGAGCGGATGCCGCCCTTCTCGCCGTTCCTGCCGTTCGTGTCGTTCATTTCAGCCCATCTCCACGTTCAGTCGCTCCGCGAGGAGCTTTCGGGCCCGGTGCAGCTGCGCCTTGCAGGTGCCTTCGGCCAGGCCGAGCATCTCGGCCGTCTCGTTATGCGAATAACCATAGATCCCGGAAAGCACGAGCACATCCCGCGCGCCCTCGGGCAGCCGCGCTATGGCCTCCTCGATCTCGCTTTCTTCCACCGGCGTGTCGAAGGACCACTCGCTCGCCTCAAGGTCGATCGGCTCGATCGACGTCTCGTTGCCGAACGACACCCGCCGGCGCTTCCCGAGCACGACGTTCACCGCGATCCGGTGCATCCAGGTGCCGAAGGCGCTGCGGGTCTCGAACCGGTCGAGCGCCCGCCAGGCATTGATGAACGCCTCCTGCGTGCAGTCCTCGGCGGCCGAAGGGTCGCGCGTCATGCGCAGACATAATCCATAGACGCGCCCCGAATATTCGCGATACAGGCGCTCGAACGCATGCGTGTCGCCCTTGCGGGCCCGCTGGATCAGCGCGGTTTCCCAACCGATTTCCGTTCCACCCGTCGAGGTTGCCATGGCCGTCATCATTGCCGCGGGTTAGAAGCCCGCCCTCCGCTCAGCGTTTAACGCCTCCGGAAAACCCCGAGTGCGGCTCAAAGGTCACAGATTTTTCACGCCGATCCATCCGCGTGCGATGGAACGCTCGCCTGCGAAGTCAAAGCGATGGCGCGCGGCTGCGGCTCGCGTACCAGTTGATCGCGTACTGAAGAAGCTGGGCGTTGGTGGCCAGATTGAGCTTGCGCTTCAGGCTCTGGCGATGCGTTTCGACGGTCTTCACCGAGAGGCCGAGCCGGTCGGCCGCCTCGCGCGAGGACTGGCCGCGGCCGATGAGGCTCAGCACCTGCAGCTCGCGGTTGCTGAGCCGCTCGATGGGATCGGAATGGCCCGGCCGGGCGGCGGGTCCCGTCCCCTTCGAGCGCTCCAGGTTCTCCGCCAGCGATTCGCTGATGTACTGCCCGCCAGCCAGCACGCGGCGAAGGGCGACCAGGAGCTGGTCCGACGCGGCCTGCTTCATGATGTAGCCGCTCGCGCCGGCGCCAAGAAGCCGCTCCGCATAGATCAGCTCGTCGTGCATGGACAGGACGAGCATCGGCAGCCCCGGATGGTGGGCATGGACGTCCCGTACGAGCTCCAGCCCGTCGCCCTGCGCCAGCGAGATGTCGACGATCACGACATCCGGCTCCAGCTCGCGGATCGCCTTGCGCGCGTCGCGCTCGCTCTGCGCCTCCCCGCAGACCCGCAGATCCGGCTCTTCGTCGATCATCAGGCGCAGGCCCTGACGCACGATCGGGTGATCGTCGACGATGAGGACCTTGCGTTTCCCAGGCTCGTTCGCGCCAAGGGGTCGTGGAGACGGTTTCATGACTCGATGGGGCACGTGCAACGGACCGACGCACCCCCTCCCGCGGAGGTTTCGAGCACCAGGTCGCCGCCGATCATCTGCGCCCGGTAGCGCATCATCTTGAGGCCGAGGCCGACGACGGAATCCTGCGACGCTTGCGCGAATCCCCGGCCGTTGTCGTCGATGCGCAGCTGCAGCTCCTCGCCGATGGTCTCCAGGCAGATGCTCACCTCGGACGCGAAGCTGTGGCGCACGACGTTGGTCAGCGCCTCCTGAGCGATGCGATACAGGTGCGTCGCGAACGCGTCGTTGAGATGCAGGGGGCGCGTCACCGCGTCCTTGAATTCCACGTGGAGCCCGTACCGCTCACTCGCCCGCGCGGCGAGCGAGCGAAGCGCCGCCATCAGGCCGCCGCGCTCGGCGCTGACCGGAGACAGGCCCCGGGCGAGATTGCGCGTGTTCTCGATGGCGTTGTTCACGAGGCCGATGATGTCTTCCACATCGAGCCGCGCGTCCGACTTCTCCTTGCTGAGCTGCGCGACCACACCCCGCAGCATCAGCGCGATTCCCGTGAGCTCCTGGCCGAGACCGTCGTGGAGATCGCTTCCGATGCGTTGCTGCTCGCGATTGGCGATGTCGATGATCCCGCGCTCGAGGCGCTTCTTCTCCGTGACATCGTTGACCACGGCGAGCCAGTGATCCATGCCGCCGGTGTTCAGCGGCGAGATCACGCAGGATGCGACGAAGCGCGTGCCATCCTTGCGCACGCACTCCAGCTCGACCGGCGGCGCCGCGGCCGGATTCTCGTACTCGCGGAAAAGCCGCTCGAACTTGCGACGCTGATGTCCGGGGAGCGCGATGAGCGGCTCGACGGACTGGCCGATAAGCTCGTCGTTGCCGTAGCCAAACAACCGCTCGAACGTGGGATTCGTGAGGCGGATGATCATCGTGGACGCGTCCACGAGCACAACGCCTTCGCGCATCGTTTCGAGAATGCGCGCCTGGGTGCGCAACGTGTCCCGCTGCGCGCGCTGCTCCGTCACCTCGGTGATGTTCACCACCGCGCCGACGATCCGATCGCCGGACTGCACGGCACGCACGCGCATCTCCAGGCAGCGCAGCTTGTGATTCGCGTCCGTGAAAACCTGCTCGAAGTCCTCGGGCGCCCCGGTCTTGATCACGCGCTCGAAGATGTCGTGCACGCGAGCCCGGTCTTCAGGCGGCGCGAAATCCTCCACCGGCGCGCCGAGCCACGGGTCGGGAGTGAGGCCGGGGACCGCGCGGTTCAGGAAGACGCATTTGCGATCCCGGTCGAACTGGGCCAGCACGTCCGCCGAGCTTTCGGCGACCGTCAGCAGCGTGCTGCGCGATTCGTGGAGAGCGATCTCCGCGAGCTTGCTTTCGGTGATGTCGTAACAGGAGCCGAGCGCTCCAATGACCGCGCCGGTGGTCGGGTCCCGCACGGGGACGGCGCTGGCGTGCAGCCATTTCGTCTGGCCGGCAGCGGTGCGGACTTTCATCTCGCCGCTGCGCGGCTCGCCCCGGGCCAGCGCCGCACGCCGCTCGTTCACCACGGGAATCCACTCGGGATCGATGAACCCGTCGCGGCTGCCGCGACGCTGGATCTCCTCGTGCGAAACGCCGTAAACGGCCTGCACCCCTTCGCTCACCCACAGGTGCTTGATGCCGCCATCGGGCGCGAACCGGTACTCGAAGATGTACCCCGGCGTCATCGAGGCGACGCTGCGATACCTGAATTCGCTGAGCCGCAGCGCTTCTTCGGCCTGCTTGCGCGCCCCGATCTCGCGGCAGACGCCCACCATCCGCAGCGGCGTGCCGTCCGGCGCGCGCTCGGTTACCCGGCCATGCTCGACCAGCCATTGCCAACGACCCTGGCGATCCCGAATGCGGTACTCGGCCTGGTATGCGGGCTCGATGCCCATGAGGTGCGCGCCAAGCCGGGCGGTGACGGAGGACCGGTCGTCGGGGTGGATGTAGCGGTCCCAGCGGGCGGCGTGATCTCGGCCTTCGCAGGGATCCAGGTCCAGCCGCTCGCACCAGTCGTCGAACCAGCGGGTGGTGTCCGTCCGGAAGTCCGTTTCCCAGAGGCCAAGGCCGGCGCCCTGGAGCGCAACCTCGAGACGGGGATCCTTCGCCTGGGCCGCCGCATCATGCGGAAGCGCGACCAGGGAAGACTCCGCCGTTGGAGTCGTACTGGCGCGTCCATCGCCTAAATGGGTCTTCAGAAAGCGCATTCGGCACTAGTTTGCGTCAATGCGGCTATCGCCGCTATTGCAGGACGCGCCCCGATCGGGCGGCCGCTCCAAATCTGAGCCGCCGGGATCGCGCGGGCGCGAGGCTCGAACGGCCGGCGGGACGCAATTGCCAAGGCGGCCGCCACGCGCTGTCACGAAACGGCGGCACAATTTCTTTACACAAGTCGCCGGACGGCGACGGTTTTTGCCGGAACTCCGGCTCGATTCGTGCGCTCCACTTTTGCACGAGATGAAGAAGGGAAGGAGTCAACTGTGACTACAAGGGCAGCACCGGGGCTCTGGGCCCCACCCGACGAAGCGGCGCAGTCCATCGCCGGCGCGCTGTGGGCCCACTGGGCCGAGGCGCGGAAAGTGGCGGCAACGAGCCCGTTTTTCCGCCGATCCGCCAACTGGCTGGAGGTTTCGCGCCACCGCCTGATCGGCGAATGGTGGCTGCGGCAGCCGACTCAGCCCGTCCGCGCGACGAGCCACGCCGCGCCCGCGAGCGCCGCGACGATCGACGTCAATGGCATGAAACGGCCTGCGTAAAAGCTGGAATTCCGCGCCCGGAAAAGGAACGGAAGCACCAGCACGACGAGCGAGATCTGGGCGAGCTCCACGCCCACGTTGAATCCGGCGAGCGTCGGCAAGAGCCGCATGCCGCCCGTCCCGAGCTCCGCCAGCGCATTGGCGAAGCCAAATCCATGGACCAGGCCGAACCCGAACGCGAGCGCCATTCGCGCCCGCGCGGCCCTGGGAAAGAGATTCAGGATTCCCGCGATGACGATCGACGCCGCGATGGCGATCTCGATCGGCCGGACCGGTACGTGTACGGCGCCGGTGGCGGCGAGCCCGAGCGTGATGGAGTGGGCCACCGTGAACGCGGTGACTATCCAGAGAAGGTCCCGGGCTGTATCGCGAAAGGTGCGGGTCCCCTCCCACTGGTCGCCAGCGCTGCGCAGGACGCCGGGCAGCAGCAGAAGCAGCAGGAAGGCGAGGTGGTCGTAGCCGATCCAGACGTGCCAGAGGCCTTGGCCGACGAACGTGAAGAACGTCGCGAGGGCCGAGGGCGCTGGGGGTTCGACCCAGCGGGGCGCGTCGGCCGATAGCACGGATGTGAACTGGCCTGCCGGCGTGGAGACGTCCACGAGCGTGCGTTGGGTGGCGTCGTCTTCGAAGAAGGCGTCGGCTTGCAGCTCGAGCGCGCCGGTCGTCGGGCACTTCGCGAGGAAGGCCAGGGAGAGATGAGGCTCGTCGGCGTAGGTGGCGAGTTTCAGGTCCTGGAACGTGAGGCTGCAGGGGGAGCCGGCTCGCGCGACGGTCAGGTGGTGGGCGGCGAACGCCGCGATCTCCTCGCGCCGGGATTCGATTTCGCCCCAGGTGATGAGGCCGTCGCCGCCCTCGTCGAGGCTGAGCGCCCAGCTCGTTTGGGCGACGGAGAGGCCCCAGTAGACGTCGACGTCGGTGCTCGTGCCCGATTCAGCGGCCGGCGGGGTTTCGGCGACGAGATAACTCGTGCTCGTTGCGTGGGCTTGCGCCCGGCCGGAGACGGCGAGGGCGAGCAGCAGAACGAGGGCCGGCCACAATGAAAGCGGCTGCCGGGCGGTGCGGCCGTCGAGGGTCCCAGCGATGCGCGCGGCGGTGCTGCGGAGCCTATCTGCAATGCGCGCGCCCCGGCCGTCGAGGGTCTGGGCAGTGCGCGCGGCACTGCTGTTGACGGCTTTAGCAATGTGGGCGGCGCTCATCGCAGGACTCCCGCGAGCTCGCGATCTTCGTAGCGGCTTTCACGCAGCCAGTCGGCGAGTTGGGCGAGTGCCTTCCGATCGCCGCTCGACTGCGCCGCCCGGGCGAGCAGTCGAACATCGAGCGTCTCGCGCTGAGCCTCGAAATTCCGGATCGCGAGCTCGAGGGCCCGCTCGGGCTCCTTGTCCACGTACAGCGCGACGAGCGCTTCCTCCCTCAGATGAGGACGGTCGCCCCGGCGAGCGGACGGGCCGAGCAACGTCTCAATCCGCTCACGAGTGTCCGCGGCGGCCGGATCGCGAAGAAGGGTCTGCACATGCGCACGCCGTGCGAGAAGTCCAAGGGAGGGCGACGGAAGGTCCACCAGATCCATCGCTTCCCGGGCGGCACCGCGCGCGAGCAGCAGATCGCTGAGCGCCGAACGAACGCCTTCATTGTCCGGCACCATTTCCAGCGCCGCGCGCAGCAGCTTTTCGGCGGTGGCCGGGTCGCCGGCCCGATCCGTGAAATCCGCCAGGATCCACAAGGCCCACCCGCGAATCGGCCGCGCGAGCGGCACGCTCGAAGGCGACGCCGGCTCGAAAACACGGCCATCCGGCGCGAGTAGCCTGCTCACAAGTGAGGTCGCACGCGAAAGCTCGCCCGTCGCGCCGAGCACCTGTGCGAGACAAATTGTCCCAGCCGCGGCTTCGCCGGCTGCGAGCACAGCCGTGCAGTCGGGCCTTGCCTCCTCGGCACGGCCTTGAACCAGCTTCACGGACGCACGCATCAATCGCGCGCCCGCGTCCCGCGGCTGGCGGGAAATTGCACGATCGAGCAGGGTTATCGCGGCATCGAACTCGTGCCGGTTCTGCAGGATTCCGGCCTGCACGCGCAGAGTGGACGAGCGCGCCTCCGGCTTGTTCGCCCAAGGCTGCACAAGCGCCTCCGCCCGCGCGAAGTAGCGCTCCTCACGATTGGCACGCGCTCGTTGGAGATATAGCTGCGCGAGCTCGACGGCATTGGCCTCCGTGCGCTCGTTCGAGTAGCGCGCTTCGAGCATCGCGATGGGATCGTTCGCCGCGCGCGCCGGGACACGCAGCACGACTTCGTCGGGGGAGGCCGGGACATATCGTTCCACGGCCATGCGCGCGGCCACCTCGGCGGCGGCCGCGCCTGCCTCCAGACCCATCGCGGCGACGAGCGCCGCGACGGTCTGAACAGCAGCCTTGCTTGTCTCAAAGGCTTTCACTGCAACAACGGATCGAAGGTCGTATCGCCCGCATCCTGCACGAAAGTGAAGCCGCTGACCTGCGCGGCAGCGTCGTTCTCCATTTGCGAGAAGGTCGCCGTAGCGAAACTGGAGAACGATCGTTGCACGGCCCGGACGTTGACCGCCACCGTCAGGGCGGACTGCACTCCCTGCGCGTCCTTTGCGGTGATCGCCACGTTCACCTGCCCCGTAGCATCTTCGAGAGGCGTGACAGTGACCGTGCGATTGGCACCCGAGCCGCCAAGAACGATCCCGCTCGCAGGAACGATCGTCTCGTCGTTCGACGATACCGCCAGAGTGACACCGTCGATGCCGCCGTCGTCCGACACCGTGAACGGCAATGCGGCGGTCGACGTGTCCTGGTCGATCGTCTGAGCGGGAATCGCGCTCAGCATGGGTGGTGCGTTCTGCGCGGCCGGCGCGTTCCCGGAACGGGAACCGCCGCCTCCGCAACCTCCGATGAGCACAGCGAGCAGCATCAGGGCCGATGCGCGAGCGCCCGATGCGATGTGATTTGTCTTGTTCACGTGACCCTCCTCGCTCAGCTCGTGGCGCCCGGAACAGGCGTGCGCAGGTAGGGGAACTGCAGATCGAAGTCCTGCGCCGTCACGGGCGCGCCATCCGTGAAGGGAGCCGTTCCGACAGGCGCGTCGTTTGGCGAGCAGAGGCCGAGGTCCGTCGGCGCGCCGTTCACCGGGATCGGATGACACAGGCGGCCCATCACCACGCGAAGCGCGATGTCCGTCACGTCATCACCAGGGCGACGGCCGTTCGGGAAACCCGCGAGATCGCCGCCGGCAACGCCGAACGTGCTCTGCCGGTCAGCCGGCGTCGCGGGGATGCCGGTGTTGAGCCGGACCATCTCGGACGGCGTCACGCGAGCCATCTGGTTCACGCCCTGGAAGCCAGTCAGGAACGCGGTGACGAGATCGTTGCGAGGCAGATTCGCCGGCGCGATGTTCGCGAGTTTCGTGCCGAGCGTCGCGTTCACCGGCTCGCGGAAGAGAACATCGAGAAGCGCCGGCAGCGTGGGGTTCGTTACGTACGTCGCGAACTGCGCATCGTCGCGCGGGTGACTGGCGTTGAAGCGATCCTTGTCCGGCAGGCCGATCACCACCTCGTTCACGAGCGGATTGGAGAGGCGCGAAACCTGGGTCCAGGCACCGCCGTTCACTTCCGGCTTCGCAAACGTCGGGCGGGGATTGAGGATGCGCGCCTGCCTCAGGCTTGCGCTCGTCCAGCCGCCGATCACGCCGTTGCCCGAGCCCTTCAGGCAGCTCGAGTGCATTTCGAGAGCGAGCGTCGTGATGTTCTTGTTGGCGATCTGGTTGTTCGCCGGGTCCTGCATGATGCCGCCCGGGAACGCCGTGCCATCCACCGGCACGAGATTCACGAGGTCGAACACCTTGCCGAGGTTCACCGCGAACGGCTCCTTGCGCTGGCCGACGAAGACGCGACCAGGCTGGCTGCAGCCGGGCACGTTCACGTCATAGATGAACGTGCGGGCGTAGTCCTGATAGGCCTGCACGCTGCCGAAGGTCTTCGTGCCGACGAAGTCGTAAGGCTTGCCGAAAGTTGAGCTGCCATCGCTCGCTCGCGTGAGCGCCGTGGCCTGTCCGGTGCGACGATCTCCGCGAACGAGCGTCAGCGTGTAGCTTTCGTTGAAGTTGAGGTTCGCTGAGTTGCCAGCGCTCACCGGACCGACATTCTTCAACGGAACGGGAACCTGGCTCCCGCCGATTCCGAGCCGGATGCCGGCGTTGTTATTCGGCAGGCGATTGGTGAAGCGGAACTGGAACGTGAGGTCTTCGCGCGCGTCGCCATCGTTGTCGATGTGGATTTCGTAGAGAGCGCTCGGGTCGAGCGCGAAGTAGTTCGGGCCTCCATAAGGATCCTGCAGCGGCAGGTAGTCGGCGAGCAGCGTGACGTAGCCCGCGCGCCCCGGTTCGTAGCTGTTGAACATGTAGAAGTCCGTCGAGTCCACGGTTGGAAGCCGAGTGATGTTCGGAGCTTCGCGGTGACTCGATGCGTGGCCTGCTGTCAGCGGAACAATCGCAGCGACGGCGACAAGAACGCCCGCGCGATGGAGTGAGGTAGCCATTTAAATAATCCCCGTGCTAAGTAAGTAATGCGTCGGCCGACGGGTGGGGATTACGGGAGCCGGTGTGCACTGGATGCAGTTGGCGACAACTTGCCTTCAGAAAAAATCCGTGAATCCGGAAGCACGCTTTCTCCGTACCGCTATGAAACAGAAGACTGACAAGGGCCGACTCATGACTACGCCTGCCGCAAACCGGCTCGTCGCCGGTGTCTCATTCCTGATTGTTGCCACCACAACCGACGCCGCCGGCGTTCCCGGCGTCACGCTCGAAGAAGTCGTGGTCAGCGCGAAACGCAGTGACCTTGTAGGCAAGGTGCAATCTGCGAGTCAGGGAACTGTCACACGCCTGCAACTTGAGATGCGGCCGGTTCTTCGCACGGGCGAGTTGCTTGAGACCGTGCCTGGACTCGTCGTTACCCAGCACAGCGGGAACGGCAAGGCGAATCAGTACTTTCTGCGCGGATTCAACCTGGATCACGGCACGGACTTCGCCACCCGCGTGGATGGCGTTCCGGTGAACATGCCGACTCACGCGCATGGGCAGGGATACACGGACATCAACTTCGTGATCCCGGAGCTGATCGACTCCATCGAGTATCGAAAAGGGACGTACTACGCGGACGAAGGCAACTTCTCCGCGGCCGGTGCGGCGGATGCGCGGTATCGGCGTGACCTCGGCGGTGGATTGTTCGTGGCGGAAGGTGGTGAGAATTCCTTCGCGCGATCGGTCGTCGCGTTTTCGCCCAAGGTCGCCGACACGACGTTGCTCTTCGCCGGCGAGTACATGACGAACGACGGGCCGTGGCAGCTTGAGGAGGACGCGCGCAAGCTGAACGGAGTCGTGAAGCTCTCGCGGGGAGATCGAACGCACGGGTATTCGATCACCGCTTCGCTGTACGACGGCAGGTGGCAGTCGTCGGATCAGATACCCGAGCGGGCCGTGCTTTCCGGAGCGCTCGATCGTTTCGGATTCGTGGATCCCACTGATGGCGGTGAGTCGCATCGATACACGCTCGGCGCCGAGTGGCGGCACGTCGGCGATGCGTGGACGTACGAAGCCAACGCGTACGCTGTCGATTACAAGCTCGATCTGTTTTCCAACTTCACCTACGCGCTCGATATGGAAAACGGCGATCAGTTCGAGCAGTTCGATGATCGGCGCATCTACGGTGGCCGCGCGGGGAGCACGCGCGATTTCAGCATCGGGTCGCGTGACGTGCGATTCAGAATCGGCGCGGAGTACCGGCAGGATGACATCGGCGCTGTGGGGCTGTACCGCACGAACCGGCGCGAGCGGCTTAGCACCATTCGCGAGGACGCGGTCAAGCAGGCGAGCACCAGCGTGTTCGTTGAGCAGGAAATCAGCCTCGCGAGCTGGCTGCGGGCTACGGCTGGCGTGCGTTACGACTACTTCGATTTCGAAGTCGCCAGCAACGTCGAGGCGAATTCGGGGAGTGCGAGCGACAGCATCGTGAGTCCGAAGGTCACCTTCGTCATGGGGCCGTGGGAAAAGACGGAGCTGTTCCTGAATTTCGGTCGGGGCTTTCACTCGAACGATGCGCGCGGCACGACGATCACCGTCGATCCGAACGACGGCGTGACGCCTGCCGAACGCGTGAGCCCGCTGGTGACAGCTCGGGGAGCGGAGATCGGCGCCCGCACGGCGATCCTTCCCTACACGCAGCTCTCGATGTCGCTGTGGACGCTGGAACTGGATTCGGAGCTCGTGTTCGTTGGCGATGGAGGCATCACCGAATCCAACCGCGCGAGCAAGCGGCGAGGCGTGGAAGTGGCTGCGTTCGTCACGCCAGTGGACTGGCTCACGATCGACGCTGACTACGCCTGGTCGCACGCGCGGTTCACGGAGTTCGATCCGGCCGGAGACCGGATTCCGAATGCGGTGGAGCGCGTGGTTTCGCTGGGAATCACGGCGAACCATCCGAGCGGCTGGTTCGGCGGCGCGCGGCTGCGCTACTTCGGCCCGGCCCCGCTCGTCGAGGACAACAGCGCCCGGTCGCGTTCCACGCAGGTGATCAACGCGGATGTCGGCTATCGCTTCGCGAACGGCATCTCGGCGTCCATCACAGGCCTGAACCTGCTGAACTCCCGAGACAACGACATCACGTACTACTACGAAAGCCAGCTACCCGGCGAAGCTGCCCCGGCAAGTGACGTGCACTTCCACCCCGTAGAGCCGCGCACCTTCCGCTTCATGCTGAAAGCCAGTTGGTGACCACGTGACGCTTCGTGCCTGCGCGGCACACTCCGCCGCGCAAGCGCGTGAGCCCTTCGCTCCGACCGCCCGGCGATCGAGGGCTTCTTCGCCTTACCACTTCACGATGGGCGGCAAGCTCATCAGATAGGCCTCGGGATCAGCATCCGTTCCAAATCCAAACCGCGTCCCCCGGTCGTATACGAGATTGAACTCCACGTACCGCCCGCGCTTGTAAAACAGCTTCTCCCGCGCCGCCTCATCGAACGGCGTTTCCTTCCGCCGCCCCACGATAGCCGGATACACGCTGAGAAACGCCTCGCCGACAGCGCGGACAAACGCAAAGTCCTTCTCGGTATCGCCACTGGCAAGCTCGTCGAAAAAGATACCGCCGACTCCGCGCGGCTCCTTCCGGTGCGGCAAATAGAAGTACCGGTCGCACCACGCCTTGTACTCCGCATACGCATCCGGCCTGTACGAATCGCATGCGCCGCGAAGAGCCGCGTGAAACGCCTCGGTGTCCTCCTCGAACGGAAACGTCGGCGTGAGATCCGCACCGCCGCCGAACCACGAGCGGCTCGTGCACAGGAACCGCAGGTTCATGTGAACCGCAGGCACGTAGGGATTGAACATGTGCGCAACGAGCGAGATCCCGCACGCAACGAACTTCCCCTCCGACGCCTCCGCCCCAGGAATCTGCGCGCGAAACTTCGGCTCGAACTCACCCCACACGTGGCTGAAGTTCACGCCCACCTTCTCGAACACATCGCCACGCATCGTGCGCATTTCGCCGCCGCCCTTCAGGCGGTGCCCCTCGGGGCGCGACCAGCGCTTCGCCTCGAAGCGCTTCGAGGGCTCGTGGCTTTCGAACGCGGCGACGATGCGCGCCTGCAGGTCCAGGAAAAACGCGGCCGCGGTATTTGCGAATTCGGCCGATGCGTTGTGCGCCTCGAATTTGCTCATGCCTTCACACCACCGCGAGACGATGCTTCGTGCACGTAATCGACCAGCCTTGCGACGGCATCCGGATTCGTTTCCTGCCAGATGCCGTGGCCGAGATTGAAGATGTGCCCCGAGCCAGGCCCGGCTTCCTGTAGCACAACGTCGACGTGCTTCTTCAGATCGGCGGGCGAGGCAAACAGCGCCGCGGGATCGAGATTTCCCTGTACGGCCTTGTTCGGGCCCAGCGCGCGTCTGGCAACGCTGAGCGGCGTGCGCCAGTCGATGCCAACGACATCCACTCCCAAGTCCGCGATCGAACCGAGCAGCGAGCCGCCGTCATTCGCGTAGTAGATGAGCGGAACGCCCACATCCTTCAGCCCCGCAAACACACGCTTCACCGCCCGAAGCGCAAACCGTTCGAACTCGCGGGGCCCGAGCAGGCCCGCCCAGGACTCGAACAGCATCAGCGCCTGCGCGCCCGCGTTCGCCTGCGCGCGCAGGTACGCAGCCATGGCGTCGCCAAGCTTGTCGAGCAGGCGCTCGGAGCTCTCGGGATTCGAGTACAGGAACGAGCGAGCCGCGCCGAACTCCTTCGACGGCCGGCCGCACACGAGATAGCAGAACAGCGTGAACGGCGCGCCGGCGAACCCGATGAGTGGCGCTCCGCGCGGCACGTTCTGCCGCACGAGGCGAATGCTCTCCATGACGAAGGGCACATCGCGTTCCGGAACGATGGCGGGCAACGCATCGATCTGCGCATCCGTCCGGATGGGATCCTTCACCACCGGTCCCGGCGCGAACTCCAGCGAAACGCCCATGCCTTGCAACGGCGTCATGATGTCGCTGAAGAGAATCGCCGCGTCGAGCTCGAATCTCCGCAGCGGCTGCATCGTCACTTCCGCCGCGAGATCGGGCCTTCGCGTCATCGTGACGAAATCCACCTTCGACCGCAGCTCGCGGTACTCCGGCAGATAACGACCCGCCTGGCGCATGATCCAGATGGGCGTGTACGGAACGGGCTGACGCCGCGCGGCCGCGAGAAAGGCGGGCTCCTGCGTCTTCAATTGCGCAACCATTGGGCCATGTCCGGTGCGAAGTACGTGATGATGAGATCGGCGCCGGCACGGCGGATCCCGGTGAGGGTTTCGAACGCAGCGGCGCGCTCGTCGATCCAGCCGCGCTGGGCCGCCGCCTTGATGAGGCTGAACTCGCCCGACACCTGGTACGCGACCACCGGCACGTTCACGCTGTCGCGCACCTGCCGGATGATGTCGAGGTACGGACCGGCGGGCTTCACCATCACCATGTCCGCGCCCTCCTCGATGTCGAGCAGCACTTCGCGCAAGGCTTCGCGGCCGTTCGAGGGATCCATCTGATACGAGCGACGGTCGCCGAAAGCCGGTGCCGATTCGGCGGCCTCGCGGAACGGGCCGTAGAACGACGACGCGTATTTCGCGGCGTACGAAATCACCGGCGTGTTCGAGTAACCATTGCGATCTAGCAACTGGCGCATCGCGAGCACGCGGCCGTCCATCATGTCGCTCGGCGCAACTGCATCCGCTCCCGCGCGCGTGTACGTGAGCGCAACCTGCGCGAGGGTCTCGACGGACGAGTCGTTCTCGATCACGCCGTCCTTAGTCACATGCCCGCAGTGGCCATGATCGGTGGCGCCGCAGAGGCAGACGTCGCACCACACGAGGAGCTTCGGCGCGACCTTCTTGATCGCCTCGATGGCCTGAGGCACGAGCCCGTTCGGATCCGTGGCGGAGCTCGCCTTCGCGTCCTTCTCATCCGGCGCGGCGAAGAGCAGAACGGCTGGGATGCCGAGATCCGCGACCTTCTTCGCTTCCTTCGCGATCTCATCGACCGAGAGCTGAAAGACCGTCGGCATGCTTTCGACGGCGTGCCGCACGCCTTTGCCCGGCACGATGAACAGCGGGTAGATGAAGGAGTCCACGGAAAGCCGCGTTTCCCGAACCATGCGTCGCCAGACATCGGTCTGACGCAGACGGCGCGGGCGTTGAAGTGGGAATGCCATGGTCGATGCCTCGTGTCGGGGGCGGCTTGCCGGGGGCGAGCCGCCGCTAGTGTTGGGTTTGAACGAGCCGTGCGGCCGTGTTGGCGAGACCGCGCAACGTCGCGGACTCCGCCATCACCGGAACGCGGCCCAGCTCAGCGAGTGCGCGAGCCGTCGTGGGGCCGATTGCCACGGCCGCGGCCTTCGTCAGCAGCCTGTCGAAATCCTCCCTGCCGAGCGCGCGTTCGAGCTCGATGACGGCGGAGGGGCTCGCGAAGGTGACCGCGCCGATTTCATCCCGGGCGATCCATTCGCGGCATTCGTTCACGTCTAGCGCAGCGGCCTCGGTGCGATACGCCTCCACCTGCGTAACGAGGGCACCGAGCTGCGTGAGTCCTTTCGACACAGTGGGCAAGGCGCGCGAGCTCGCCGGAAACAGCACGCGAAGGCCAGGCTTCACGAAGGCCTCGAACGCGGCGACGAGCGCGCCCGCGTTCGGATCGTCCGGCACGAGATCCACGTTCCAGCCGCGCTGGCGCAGGACCTGCGCGGTGGCCTGGCCCACTGCCGCGACTTTCAGCGCTGGCGGTTGTTTCGGCACGCGCTCAAGCACCGGCGGCGCTGCCTGCCGGCTCGTGAAAACGATCCAGTCGAACTCCTCGATGCGATCCAGCGCGGCATGCAGCTCGGCGCTCTCGGACTTCAACACTTCGACCGCAGGCCACAGCAGCACCTTTACGCCAAGGCTGCGCAGCTGCGAGGAGAGCGGCCCGTCGCTCGCTTCCGCCCGCGTGACCACCACCGGCGGCAGCTCGCGCGCAGTGGCGCTCGGCTGTCCGGCAGCGTTCGCCGGCGAAGCAGATCCTCTTCCTTCAGACGACGCCTGCGCCGAAATCGGAGCCGCTCCTTGATGCATGCGTTCGCTCACGGCGGCGACACCGTTTGTTTCCCGCCTCTCTGAATCGCAATGATGCTGCCCGCTCCCTTCTGCAGAAGCTCTTCGGCGAGCTGCTGACCCAGGGCGGCCGCCTCGGCGACGTTCAGCGCGCAGGTGCCTTCGGCGGTCACATGCTTCGTTCCATCCAGCGAGCACACCTGCGAGTACAAATGCAGCTTGTCGCCGGAAATCCGCGCGATCGCGCCCAGCGGCACCTGGCATCCGCCTTCGATCCGCCGAAGCAGTGCGCGTTCGGCGGTGGTCGCGAGCCGCGCGGGCAGGTTGTCCAGCGGCTTCATCCAGCGCGCGGTTTCTTCATCGCCCGAGCGCGAACAGCACCCGATGGCGCCCTGCGACACCGCAGGGGTGAAATCCTCAAGCGGCAATCGAGCCGTGATGTGCTTCTCCAGCCCAAGCCGCGCGAGCCCCGCGGAAGCGAGAATGATCGCGTCGTACTCGCCGTTCTGCAGCTTCTCGACGCGAGTGGGCACGTTCCCACGCAGCTCCATCGCCTGAACGTCCGGCCGCACCCGCGCCAGGAACGCACGACGACGCAAGCTGCTCGTGCCGACACGCGAGCCCGCCGGGAGATCGGCAAGAGCGACGCCCGTGCGCGACAGGAGCGCATCGCGCGGATCCTGCCGCTCGACGATGGCGACGAGGTCGATGCCGCTCTCCACCACGGTGGAGAGGTCCTTCAGGCTGTGAACCGCCACATCGATTTCGTTGGCGAGCAGCGCACGATCGATTTCCTTCGTGAAGAACGCGCGGCCATCGACTGCCCAGAGCGGCACGTCCGTGCGCATATCCCCTTCGGTCCTGATGTGCACGAGCTCGACCGGCGGCGCGCCCGGCTGGCTGCGAATGAGATCGGCAACGCGGTTCGCCTGCCACAGCGCAAGCGCCGAAGCGCGCGTCCCGATCCGAAGCGTACGTACCGCGCTCATGGCTCACCGTCGATGAGGAACCGGTAACCGACTCCCCAAACTGTCAGAAAGTGCTTCGGCTGCGCGGGATCGCGCTCGAACCGCTTGCGCAGCCGGAGAATGAAGTTGTCCACCGTGCGAGTGGAGGGAAACACGTCGTAACCCCACACGCGCTCGAGCAGATCCTCTCTCGACACGATCTCGCCGGGTTTCTCGGCGAGCACCTTCAGAATCATCGCTTCCTTCTCCGTCAGCTCCTGCGACACCCCGTTGAACGAGCGCGCGCGGAACGCACGGAAGTCCACTTCGTTGCCACCGAATTTCAGGACCGCGCCGGCCGGCGAAGCGGACGCGGTCTGGTACCACTCCCATCGGCGCAGGATCGCGCGGACACGAAGCAGGAACTCATGCAGGTGGAAGGGCTTCGCGAGATAGTCGTCGCCGCCGGCCTCCAGCCCGTGAATGCGATCCTGCGGATCGCCCCGTGCAGTCAGGAACAGCACGGGCGTGTTGTTGCCTTCGCTGCGGATCGTGCGGCACACGGTGAGACCGTCTATGTACGGCAGCATCACGTCGAGCACGACCAGCTCGCATCGCTCACGTCTCAGCCAGTCCAGTGCCGCGCGCCCGTCGGCGACATGATGGACCGTGAATCCTTCAAGCCGAAGATTTTCGACGACACCGGCAGCCAGGTGCGGATCGTCCTCGACGACGAGCACGACAGGCGCGGGAGAAGCGACAGCGTTCATCGCGCCTCCTGTGCCGGCGCCACCGGCCATGCCAGAACGAACTCAGCGCCCTGCCCCACGCCACCGCTGCGCGCGCTCACGCGACCGCCAGCGAGCTGCATCATGCGACGGACGATAAAGAGACCGAGGCCCGTGCCATACGAGCTGCTGCCGCCGCCGGGATGCAGGCGCGAGAACTTCTGGAACAGCTGCCCGCTGTCTTCCGGCCGGAAGCCGACGCCTGTATCGCGAACTGTGAGCTCGACTTCGCCGTCGAGCCGGCGCGCGCTCAACGTGATGGTTCCGCCGCCTACCGGGCCGACAGCGGCGAGCGCGTTCTCCGTCAGGTTGCGGATCACCACGTCCACGGCGAGAGGGTCGGCGAAAATTTCGAGCCCGGCCGGAACATCCACGTTTATCGCGATCCGCTCCTTCGCGGCATTTTCGTTCAGCTGGCCGATGACGCGAGTCACCGCCGCGCCGAGATCGATGGGCTCGTTGCGCAACGTGACGCGGCCGCGCTCCAGCCGCACGCTGTCGAGAATGCGCGTGACGAGAGACTCCATCCGCCCGAGATCCGAGAGCATGCGATCGATGAGCGAGCGCTGGGTTTCCGGCGAAAGCTGGCGCATCGACATCGTTTCGAGCGAGAGCTGCAGGCTTGCGAGCGGCGTCTTGAACTGATGCGAAACCATGGCGAGAAAGTGGTCCTGCTCCTGTACCACGCGGGACTCGGCGCGCAGGGCCCGCGATATCACCGCGACGCAGGCACCGAGGGCCAGCAGGAAGAACGCGCTTTCCCACAGGTACTGCCGCGCCTTTTTCTTTTCCTCGTCGTAGTAGGCCTGGACGACTTCGTCCGATGCCTTCGCCCTGCCGTCTTCGAACTGCACGCGCGGCAGGAATCCGCGCACCTGCTCGGGCGTGTACCCGCCATCCAGCAGCGCCTGCGCGACCACGACTTCCTGCTCGTAGAAGAGCAGCGAATCCCGCGTCCTCTCGGCGATGTAGCCGCGCAGGTCGATCACCCACCAGCCGATGGTGACCACCGAGATCACCACCAGCACGAGTGCAGTGAGCTGGAAGACGCGAGTGGTCTTCATGCGCGCGCCTTCACCCCACTCTTTTCGCCGTGAGCGCCAGCGTTTCGCCGAGCGCGCCGGCGAAGTGTTCGAGATCCGCCGTAGTGTGCGCGAGCGAGAGGAAGCACACCTCGTACGCCGACGGCGGCAAATAGATGCCTCGTGCCTGCATCGCGTGGAAGATCGACGCGAAGCGATCCGAGTTCTTTTCGGTGAGCGTGATCGCCGCGCGCGGGGGCGGCCCTTCGTGCAACGCCAGCCAGAAGAGCGATCCCTGGCGCACGAAGTTGATCGGGAACGGCGACTTCGCAATCACCGGCGCAACCATGCGCTCCAGCGCGGCGCCAAGCTCTTCCAGCTTCTGCCACCCGTTTGCATCCACCAGCGCATCGAGCGCGGCAACACCAGCCGACATCGCAACGGGATTGCCGGACAGCGTGCCGGCCTGATAGGCGTCTCCATCCGGTGCGAGCCGCGACATGATCTTGCGCGATCCGCCGAAAGCTCCGACCGGCATGCCGCCGCCGATGATCTTCCCGAACGTCGCCATATCCGGCTGGATGCCCGTGAGCTCCGCGACACCGCCGCGAGCCACGCGGAAGCCGGAAATCACTTCGTCGAAAATGAGCAGCGCGCCGTGCTGGCGAGTCACGGCACGGAGCTTTTCGAGGTACTCGCGCCGCTGGATCAGCAAGCCGTGGTTCGCCGGCGTCGGCTCGATGATCACGGCTGCGATCCGCGAGCCTTCCCGCGTGAAGAGATCCTCGAGCGCCTTCTCATCGTCCAGCGGCAGAACGCGAGTGCATTCGACGAATGCCGCGGGCACGCCGGCGGACGAAGGCCGACCGAACGTGGCGAGCCCGGAGCCCGCCGAAACCAGCAGATGATCCGCGTGCCCGTGATAGCAGCCCGCGTACTTCACGATGAGATCGCGCCCGGTGAACGCTCGCGCCACGCGGATGGCGCTCATCACGGCTTCCGTTCCCGAGGAAACGAAACGCACCTGCTCGAGGCCCGGGTACGAAGCCGTCACGCGCTCGGCGAGCTCCACTTCGGCCGGAACGGGCGCACCGAACGTGGTGCCGAGCTGGCTCGCTTCGGCGATGGCCGCGACGACATCCTTGTGCGCGTGACCGAGGATCAGCGCGCCCCAGGAGCTGACGAAATCCAGGAAGCGGCGTCCGTCGACATCCTGGACGTGCGCACCGCTGCCGCGGGCGATGAAGAGCGGCGTGCCCCCGACGGCGCGAAACGCGCGCACGGGCGAATTGACGCCGCCCGGAATGACGCGCCGGGCGCGGTCGAAAAGCGCAATGGACTGGGTCGGCGACTCGGCCGGAAGCGGGTTCCCCTTGGGGGTGCTCATCTCGATCTCTTTTCGGTGTGAAGGGAAGTATGCGCCCGGGAAGGCTCCGTCAACGCCGGCTCGCGCTCGGCGCGCGGCGCTTCGGAGCGCGCGGGCGACGAAGGCGGGCGGTCGGCGGGAGTCGCGCCGGGAACTACTCGTGACGATACGGGGGGCGGCACATTACGCGATGCGCGCTGCAGGCGCGCCTCCCGGAAGAAAGCTTCGACGGCCTCGCTGCTCGCGAAGGGCGCGGCCGCGCGAATTCCGGCGAGCGGCAGATGGGCGAGGCGATGCGCGAGCGTCTGGATGACGTGCCGGACCTGCTCCTGCTGGTGCGGATCGAGGTCGTGCAGTTCCTCCGCCAGGGCCCGATCGGCCTCGGCGGCGGCGATGCGCTCGAAGGAGTTGCGCAGCTCCGCGAGCTGCGGGCCGATGGCGCGGGAGGCGAGCTGCTCGCGCAGCCGTGTGAGCCGCTCGTCGATGGCGGCTCGCATCGGAGCGAGACGCATCAGCTGCGCGAGGCGGCGGTCCTGCGCGGCCTGGATCATCTCGTCCATCCCGATGCGCGGGAGGCCGGCGCGCTGGGTCGCGGCGGGATCGACGTTCGGGGGAAGGCCGAAGTCGATGATGAGGGGCGAACGGCTGGCTGCGGCGGCAAGGCGCCGGATGGCGGGCTCATCGAGCACGGGGCCGTTGCCGCCGGTGGCGACGATGATGCCCGCGACGTTGCGCGGCTGCGCGCGGAACGCGTCGAGCGACATCGCCTCCGCCTGGACGCTCCGCGCCAGTTCTTCCGCGTTCTCCAGCGTGCGATTGACGATGAGCAGCGGCACGCCGGATTTGTGCAGCAGCTCCGCGGCCCGCCGCGTCATCGGCGAAACGCCGACGATCGCGACCGTACCCGCCCCGGCTTCCACCCCGGTGCTCGCCACGGTAGCCGCCGCAGCTTCCGCCCGCCCGGCGCTGGAGGAGCTCCCCATCTGCGAGCCGCTGCCGATGGTTTTCGTTTCCGAGCCACCCGGCGATTGAGGGCTTCTTGGCGACCCCGGCCGGGAGCCGCCGGCGGTCAAATACCCGCTGAGGTGCTGCTGCATCCGATCCGCCGCCAGATCCGCCAGCGACGGCGGCCGCGCTTCCGCAGCCATGCGCTGCAATCGTCCCGAAAGCGAAAGCGCTTCGCCCACGATCCGATCCAGCACCGGCCCGCAAACCCCCACGGTCCGCGAGGTCTCAAGCGCAGCGCGCAGCTGGGCCGCGATCTCCCGCTCGCCGGCCTGAGCGGAATCGAGCCCGCAGGCCATCAGAAACAGATGCTCAACCGCAGCTTCGCCGATCCAGGTGCGAAGGGCCGAGCGCGCTTCGGTCGGCCCCGGGGTCCGACCCTTCAGCGCCCGGAAAACCTCGGCGCGCAGGTCGTGAGCCGGATGCCCATCCGGCATGGCGAACGCCACCTCGACGCGATTGCAGGTGGCGAGATACACGAGCTCGGCGGTACCGAGCGCCGCCCGGAGCGCCTCCAGGCGCTGCGGGATTTCGTCTTTCGGGAGGGTGAATCCGGCTATTTCTTCAGCGCCGGCGTGGCGATAGGAAAGGCCCACGACCCCGATCTGGTCCATGGCCGGATGAGACCACGGGACGGGGGCGTGAGTGTCACCAAACCGTCATGGGAGCGGGGGAAAGCCCTCAATCGCCGGGCGGCTCGGACGGGAAGAGCCAGATAAGGCTGGATCTTCCGCTCCGAGCCGCCCGGCGATTGAGGGCCAGGCGAAGCGGTAGGGGCCTATCGTCGCCCCGTGCGCGCCATCGCCGTAATCAGAATCCCGGCGACGAATCCAATCCCGAGCGCCCAGGCCGCCGCGCGATACGGCTCGGCTTCCACCCGATCCTGCAGTTGCGTCAGCCGGCCGCGCGACCACGTCCGCGCCTGGTTCGAAGCACCCCGCACCGTCTCGGTGGCCGCATCGCGCGCCGCGCGCAGATGCTCCCTCACCTGTTCCGTACCGGCACGCGTGCTCGTACCGCCGTTGCCCGTCCCCGGTCCGCTGTTCTCGTTCATGTGCTGCCCTCCTCAATCCAAATGCGCCCGCAGGGCAGGGTCAACGGCAGCGGAAGCGAATGGTTCCGGAGAGCGGCCAACCTTGCCGTTCACCGGAGAGTCGGCAACGAGCTCCACCGCCGAGCGATGCTTCGCCAGTCGTCGATCGATCTCACCGCCCGGAGCGGCAAGGTCACCGCCCTATGCCGCCAGCTCACCCCGAATGCAGTTCAGGTAAAGCTGCTCGAACTGCCTGGTGTCCACGGGCACGGGATTGCCACCCGTCGACGGATCCGCGAACGCCTGCGGCGCGAACGCCGACGCGTGCTCCACCCGAACTCCGAGGTCCGCGAGCGTATTGGGAATCCCAATCGTCCGACGCAGCTCGAGCACCCAATCCAGCACTCCGCCGAACGAGTGCTCTTCGAGATCGAGATACGCCGCGAGCCGCGCAAGCTTCTCCTCAACGGCCGGCCGATTCCACGCCAGCACATACGGCATCACCACCGCGTTCGTGAGCCCATGGTGCGTGTTGAGATTCGCGCCGCAGGGATGACTCAGGCTATGCATCGCGCCGAGCCCCTTCTGAAATGCCGTGGCGCCCATCGACGACGCGATGAGCATGTGCGAACGCGCCTCGATATTGCCGCCGTCCTTTACGGCAACCGGCAGCCATTCCTTGATCAGCCGCATGCCCTCGACGGCAATGCCCTCCGCAAGCGGGTGATAGGACGGCGAGCAGTACGCCTCCAGGCAATGCGACAACGCATCCATTCCGGTTGCCGCCGTCACTTGCGGTGGCAGCCCGACGGTGAGCTCCGGGTCCTCGATGACGAGCCCCGGCATCATGCGCGGATGGAAGACGATCTTCTTCGTATGGTCCGCGAGATCCGTGATCACCGAAGCGCGACCCACTTCCGAACCCGTGCCGGCGGTGGTCGGAACCGCGATCACCGGCGCCATTCCCTTCACGTCCACGCGCGTGAACCAGTCCTCGCGATCCTCGAAATCGAATATCGGCCGCGTCTGCCCGCTCATTAGCGCGATCGCCTTGCCGACATCGAGCGCGCTGCCGCCGCCGAAGGCGATGACGCCATCGTGGAATCCGCTGCGGAACGCGGCAACGCCTTGCGTAACGTTCGCTTCAACCGGGTTCGCCTGGATATCCGAGAACACCGCGGACGGCAGCGCCGCGGATTCGAGCAGCTTCACGGCGTTCGCGACCATCGGCAACTTCGCGAGCCCGGGATCCGTGACGATGAGCGGCCGCTGGATGCCCAGCGTGCGGCAGCCGTCGGGCAGCTCGCGAATGCGTCCCGCGCCGAAGCGGATGAGCGTCGGATAATTCCAGTTGCCTTTGAGATTCATGTTTCGACCCGCAGGTGGAACGATTTCGGCCGAGTGAGATGCTCGTACCCCACCCGCGACAGCGTGCAGCCGCGGCCCGAGTCCTTCACGCCCACCCAGGCGAGCGCCGGATCGAGGTAGTCGCAGCGATTCATGAACCAGGTGCCGGTGTCGACGCGGTCCCCGATGGCGACAGCCGCGTCGGCATCCTGCGTCCAGATGGCGGCGGTGAGGCCGAACGGGTTGTCGTTCATCAGCGCGATGGATTCGTCGTCGTCGCGAACCTTCATCACACCCGCGACGGGACCGAAGATCTCTTCGCGCATGACGATTGTCCGCTGATCCGCCTGCAGGAGAAGCTGCGGGGCGACGTACGGAGTGCCATCGCGATCCGCAGCGAACTGACGCGCGTCGATCGCGGGCTGAGCTCCGCCCTCGATGCTGGCGGCAATCTGCTTGCGAACCTGATCCGCGGCGGACGTTCGCACGAGCGGACCCAGCGTCGTCTCCTGTTCTGAAGGATTCCCGAGCACGTACTGCTTGGTCAGCGCGATCGCGCCGTCGACGAAATCGTCGTACACCTTTTCATGAACATAGATGCGCTGAATGCCGCAGCAGGACTGGCCGCTGTTGAAGAAGGCACCGTCGACGAGATTCTCGATGGCGTGCGGCAGATTCGCGTCGTGCCTCACGTAAGCAGGGTCGCAGCCACCAAGCTCGAGACCCGCACCGATGAACCGCCCCGACAAGGCTCGCTGAATCGCGTGACCGCCCGCCACGGACCCGGTGAACGCAACGAACGCCACTCGCGGATCCTTCGCGACGAGCTCCGTGTCCTCGTGCGACAGGTGCAGCACCTGGAACACGCCCTCCGGCAAGCCTGCTTCGCGAAACGCTTCGGCGAAGCGCTCCGCGCAGAGCGGCGTCTGCGCCGAGTGCTTCAGCACCACGGCGTTCCCCGCCATGATCGCCGGAACCACGCTGTTCACCGCGATGAGGTACGGATAGTTCCACGCGGCGATCGTGAAGACGACGCCAAGCGGCTCGCGACGTATGAATCGTCTGAAGCCCGCCTTCGGGCCCGGATCCACATCCGCGAGCGCTTCAGGCGCGATGTCGATCATGTATCGCGCACGCTCGAGCGTGCCGCGCACTTCGTTCGGCGTGTAGCGGAGCGGCCTGCCCATCTGCCACGTGAGATCCACGGCGATGGCGTCCTTCTTCGCTTCGAAGGCGTCGCAGAACTTCCGGCAGATCGCCGCGCGATTTTCGACCGGCACGGCCGTCCACGCGCGCTGGGCAGCCACCGCGCGATCCAGCGCCTCGCCAATCTCCACGCCTTCGGCGAGCGTGCGTTCGACGAACACGGAGCCGTCGATGGGGCTGATGGTCTTCTGTACGGCCATGGGCAGTTCCGCTGGAGCTGGAAGATGAAGGGCTGCCGGCTGCGCGGCGGGTCAGATGATCTCGAAGTATCTCGCAAGCTCCCAGTCGGTGATATGGCGCCGAAACTCCCGCTCTTCCCACTCGCGGGAGGCGGCGAAATGATGCACGAACTCCTCGCCGAACCACTCGCGCGCCATGGAGGACGCCTTCAGCCGCTGTGCCGCGTCCCACAGCGTGCGTGGCAGGGCGAGCGATTCGGGAAACTTCATGTCGTAGGCGTTGCCTTCGACCACGGGCTCGGGCTCGACCTTGTTCTCGATGCCCCACAGCCCGGACGCCAACGCCGCGGCGAGGATGATGTACGGGTTCGCGTCCGCCGCGGCGACCCGGTACTCGACGCGCTGGGACTTCGCGCTTCCCGGAATCACGCGCAGCGCGCACGTGCGGTTGTCCACGCTCCACGCCGAGTCCGTCGGAGCCCAGAAGCCGGGAATGAGACGGGTGTACGAGTTGACGGTGGGCGCGATCATCGCCAGCAGCTCCGGCATCAGCTTTTGCTGCCCACCCACGAACCACCGCATCGTGTCGCTCATCGTGTGCGGCTTCGAAGGGTCGTGGAACACAGGCTTGCCGCCGGCATCGCGCAGGGAGATGTGGATGTGGCCGCTCTGGCCCGGCCAGTCCGGCGACCATTTCGCCATGAACGTCGCCATGAACCCCTGGCGTTGGGCGTGCACCTTGGCGAAGGTCTTGAAGAGCGCGGCCTTGTCGGCGGCGGCGAGCGCGGTGTCCACGCCGATGGCGGCCTCGATCACGCCGGCGCCGGTCTCTTCGTGCAGGCCTTCGATCGGGAAATCCATCTTCTCGCCGAGATCGAGAAGCGAGCGGTAGTAATCGCTCCACACGCTATTGCGAATGACGCTGTAGCCGAAGTAGTCCGGCGCGATGGGCTTCAGGTTCCTGAAGTTCTTCTCGCGCACCGAGTCTGGCGTTTCCTTGAAGACGAAGAACTCGTATTCGAAACCGGCGAACGCCTGAAACCCTGCGCGCTTCGCGCGATCCAGCACTCGCCTAAGCACCGCGCGCGGGCACACCTCTTCTGCCTTGCCGGAAAACTCACCGAGGAAGAACAGCACCGGCTCTTCCCAGGGCAGAGCCCGGCATGTCTCGGGAAGAAGGCGCACGTTCGCGTCCGGATAACCCGTGTGCCATCCGGTGTAGCGAACGTTGTCGTACAGCTGATCCTTGCTGTCCCAGCCCAGAACGACGTCGCAGAAGCCGAACCCGCCCTCCAGGGCGGATTCGAACTTCGCGCGGGACATGTACTTGCCGCGCAGGATCCCGTCCACGTCGAACACGCCCACCTTCACGTGGGTGAGATTGCGCTCGACGACGATGGCTCGTGCTTCGGCAGCCGTCTTGACCTTGCGTGGATCCAGCATGCGTCAGGCGTGGCCTTTCTCACCTTTCGACAGAGCAAATTCCTCTTCCGGCGACAGGATCAGCCTGTTGCGACCCACGAGGGCGAAGTACAACAAGCCGAGCGCGTAAAACACCGCCACTGCATAAACGCCGTTGCGGTACACCGGATCCTGCAGCTGGTAATAAAGCGTGACCAGCGCAATCACGATGGTCACGGTAGCACCCGGAATGCCCAGCGGGCTGCGATAGGGCCGCACGATGTTCGGCATGTTCTTCCGGAGCAGGATGAAGGACAGCCCCTGCATCGCGTACGAGATCATCGCGCCGAACACGGCCATGTTCAGCAGCGTCCCGCCGATGATGGCCGTGCCTTTTTCGGTGCCGGTCGTGAACCATACGATCAGCATGGTGGTGAACCCCATCGCGGCGCCGGTGAACAGGGCCATGTGCGGCACGCGCGTCTTCGAGTGCGTGATGGACATGAAGCCCAGGTAATACCCGGCACGGGACAGCGAATAGATCTGCCGCCCGAACGCATAGATGATGGTGTGGAAACTCGCGATGAGCCCGATGACCGCGAGCAGCGCCAGCGTCTTCGCAGCAGCGGCACCGTAGATCACGCGAAAGCCGTCGAGGAGCGGCTCGGCTGAAGTCGAGAGCGAAAACGCGCCGTGCATCTTGCCCTCTTCCGTTGAACCCACGCCCGAGTTGAGGAACGTGATCAGCAGCGCGGATCCCATGAGCGTGGACATGCCGTAGATCAGGCCCTTCGGCATATCCGTCTTGGGATCCGTGGATTCTTCGGCGGCCAGCGGGAGTTGCTCGATCGCGAGGAACAGCCACACCGCGAAGGGCAACGTCGCCAGCACGCCGGTGATACCGAACGGCAACCACGAACCGTTGCCCTCGGGCAGCTCGACTTTCGAGCCGTCCGGACCAACGCCGATGTTCAGCGCCCATCGGGAAAGGTCGAAGTGCGGGATCGCGCTCACCCAGTACACGGCGAGCACCGCGAGCGCGCCAAGCGTGACGATGACGGACACCCTGAAGGAAAGCTCTACTCCCAGAAGATTCAGCATCAGGAAGATGGCGTACGAAACCGCCCACCAGACCGGTTGGAACTGGGGCCCCGTCTCGAATATCGCGCTCAGGTACGAACTGATGAAGAAGACGATGACCGCGGGCGTAAGGATGTACTCGATGCTCTCCGCGAGCCCCGTGACCATCCCTCCCCACGGCCCCATCGCACTTCGCGCGAACGAGTACGCGGCACCCGTATGCGGAAGTGCCGGCGACATCTCCGCGAGACTGAAGATGAGACCCCAGTACATCGCGGCGATGATGAACAGCGCGATGAGCATCGAGCCGAATCCGTTCGCGAGCCCGAAATTCCAGCCTGAGTAGTGGCCCGAAATCACGGCGCCCACACCTAGCGCCCACAACGACCAGACTTTTGCGTAGCGCCGGAGGCCGCGCTTCTCGAAATAGCTTCGATCTACTTTCTTGTAGGTGACGCCGCCTACCGTATGCATGTCGGTCATGACCGTCTCCCTGGTAGCCCAATAGGTCTTTTTCTTAGCGGGTACCGGTCGAGTATAGGCGCAGGTTCTTTGCAACGCTGCAACCGCGCGGAGACGATCGCAGGCCTCGCACACTTTCCGTGCGGATTCCGCACAGAGTGCAGAAAACCGTGTCAGTCCTGAGGCAGTGTGGTGCGTCCGCGCGGCGTGAGACGCCTTCCGGGTGGCAGGCGCGTGAAAGGAAGTCGGGAGGGATCTGCGACGTTCGGCCCGGGCGCTTCGACGATGACTATCCGGGATGCCAGATCGCCGAAATCCGCTCGGAAATGCACGGAGCCCTTGAGCACGAGCACGCGCGCGTCGCCTGGCTCCGCGCCAACGTGCCTGAACATCGCCGCATCGGCGGCTTGCTGTTTGCGGGACGAAACGACAATGCGCGTCGATCCGGTGCGAAGCAAAGCCATTGGTCCCAGCTCGAATCGACCGCCGTGATAGAACGGGCCGGTGCCGACGAACCGGCCATCGCCGAGATGCTCCACGGCGAAGCGCGCAACTAGCGGCGTCTCTCCCGGGAAGCCGGATCGAGCGCCGAACTCAAGCTCGATGTTTGCTCCGACGCCGGCTTCGTGCGCACGCGCGGCCGCCTCCGCATCCCAGATGACTCCTGCAAGAACGCCTTCGACGTTCGCGGCGATGAGCGCTTTCAGCAACGACATCGTGTCCGCGTTGCCACCCGCGCCAGGGTTGTCCTGTGTGTCGGCCAGGATGAGTGGACGTCCGCGCGGAACATCTGAATCGCGCGCGAGATGCACGACTTCGTCGATACCGATGAGATCCAGCGCGAACTCAGGCTCGCGCTCGAGAGCGGTTCCGTAGAGAGTGTGGGCCGCGTTCTCCAGTGCGGCTGGGTCTCTGGCAAAACCGAACACGGATGGGCCGCATTCAGGCACGTCGGCAGCTGGAAACCCCGGCGCCAGGCATAACGAGACTACGGGCGCGCGCTCCAGCTCCTGAGCCTGCAACATGAGCGACTTCAGCGGCTCGATCAGCGTGCACTGGGAAGTGAGGGGCATCAGGAAAGGAAGCGGTGAGTGCCACTTCGCGGGCGCCGGCGCCTTGAGCAAGTCATGCAACAAGGTTGCAGCCCTCACGCCGGTATCCGTCATGTCGACGTGAGGATAGCTGCGAAAGCTCACGAGCCCGTCCGCGCTCTCGACCATGCGCGCTGAGACGTTCGCATGGAAATCGAGACTCGCAACGATCGGCACACCGGGCCCGACGAGCTTGCGAACGCGCGCAAGGATCTCGCCGTCCGCATCTTCGATGTGCTCGGCCACCATCGCGCCGTGCAGATCCAGATACACAGCATCGAGCGACCTCGCGTCGGCGATGGATGCCAGCAATCGCTGCGTGATGGTTTCGAACGCATCTCGCGTCACGTGCGCCGAAGGCTGCGCCGAGCACCAGAGAAGCGGCATCAGCTCGTGCTTCAGCGTACGCGCTGCGTCAATGAATCCGGCCGCCGGAAGGTTGATGCCCTTCACCGCCTCGAACAGCTCGGGTCCCGCTACGAGGCCCGGCCACGCATCCGCCTGTTCGAAATCCGCAAACGTTGCCTTGAGCGGAGCGAACGTGTTCGTCTCGTGTTGAAAACCGCCTACTGCGATGCGAGCCATGGCTGACTATCGTGCCGAAGACGTGAGCACAGCAGCAACCTTCGGCACTCCTGGTATTGCAACACGATACGCGTGTTGCGAAGACGGAACATAGGAACCACTCACCTCCGACTCTGTTTACACTCCGCGCCCCGACCTGATTTCGATGCAGCGTTGCGCAATGGCGACGAGCTCAAGGATACGCATCGCGGGTACGGGAATAACAAACCCAAGTACGTTTCAGGAGTGTTGATGATGAAGGTAACGACCGCGCTCTTCGCGCTCGGTGCAGCCGTATCCGTACCCGCTTTCGCGGCCGACAGCGATGTGGGGCGCACGTATGTCACGCCGTCGATCGGCGCGATTCGCGTGGACAGCGAACGCCTCACCGATCGGGAGAACTGGATCGGCGGCGTCGCGATCGGCCGGCACCTGAGCCCCGCATGGTCCGCGGAGCTCACGCTTAACGGTGCCGCGCTCGACGGAGAGAACCCCTCACTGCCGGATTACACCGTGTACGGCGGATCGCTCGATCTGCTGCGCGTGTTCAATCGGTCCGGATCGTTCTCACCGTACATCGGCGCGGGCGCAGGCGTTCTCGAATACGACGTGATCCCTGGCACGGCAGGCCCGAACGCGATGGTGCAAGCGAGCATCGGCGCGTTCTGGACGTTGTGGGAAGGGTCGGGCAGCAGCTTTGCGCTCCGTCCGGACTTCAAGGCGCGATGGGACGATTCGCGTGAGCCCGGAAGCCTGCTCGACTACATCGGCACGCTCGGCTTTCAGTTCTCGTTCGGTGGATCGCCGCGCGTCGCTTCGACGCCGCCTGCGCCGCCACCGCCGCCGCCGGAACCGGCAGTCGCGGCGCCGGCGCCTGCTCCGGCAGCTCCTCCGCCGCCGGCAGATTCGGATGGCGATGGTGTCACGGACAATCGGGATCAGTGCCCGGGAACGCCCGCTGGCGTCGCGGTCGATGCGAATGGCTGCCCGCAGCGAGGCTCGATCGCTCTTGAGGGAGTCACGTTCGAGTACAACTCGGCGGTTCTCACTTCGGACTCCGCGGCCGTTCTCGACGAGGTCGCCGCGGGCCTGAAGAAGTATCCGCGGCTGCGCGTGGAACTGCAGGGTCACACGGATAGCAGGGGCCCGGATGCGTACAACCTCACGCTGTCGCAGAAGCGAGCCGACGCGGTGCGCGAGTACCTGCTGAGGGCCGGAGTGCAGTCCGCGCAGATCAGTGCGAAGGGCTACGGCGAGGCGCAGCCGATCGCGGACAACGCGACGGAGGCCGGTCGCGCGAAGAACCGGCGCGTCGTCATGTACGTGCTGGAGAACCCGGGCGACGTGGACGTGAAGGGTGCGGGCGACGTGAAGTGATCGATGAGCGCTATCTGAGCGCCGTCACGCTCCGCTGACGTGACAAGGCCGGCTGCAGGGGAAACCCGCAGCCGGCCTTTTTTGTCTTTGAGCCTCGCCCGTGTCGCGATTACGCCCGAAGCGCAACCCGCCGTTTACGCAGCCTGCCGTCGATTACTGGAGCAGGCTGCGGAGCATCCAGGCGGTCTTCTCATGCACCTGCAGGCGCTGTGTGAGAAGGTCCACCGTCGATTCGTCGCCGCCCTTCTCGGCAACCGGGAAGGCTTTGCGAGCGGTACGCGCGACGGCCTCGTGCCCCTTCACCAGGATGCGCACCATCTCCATGGCTTCGGGCACGCCGACGGTTTCCTCGATGCTCGTGAGCTTGCCGAACTCCTGATACGTGCCCGGCGCCGGAAAGCCGAGCGAGCGGATGCGCTCCGCGATGAGATCCAGCGCGCCCCAGAGCTCCGTGTACTGGGTCATGAACATCTCGTGCAGCGTGTTGAACATCGGTCCTTCGACATTCCAGTGGAACGCATGCGTTTTGAGATACAGCGTGTACGTGTCCGCGAGCAGCGCGCCGAGCGCCTCGGAGATCTTCTTGCGTGCCTTGTCGTCGATGCCGATGTCGATCGCCGGCGCCGTGCGGCCGGGAACGGATACAGAACCCTTCGCCATGGGAAACCTCGTTTCTTCTTCGCTCGCGTGACTGGGGACGTTATTTCTTCGCGGCCGCCCGTTCGGACCGGATCTTCGCGACGAGCTCAGCCGCGTTCGCGAGCATCTGGTCGTAGGAGTTGCCGCGCACGGTGTACCGGCCGTCCACGACGATCATCGGGACGCCGCTCACCTCGTAACCCACCATCTGGCGCTCGTTCTGCGACATGCGCGTGTTCACGCCGAACGAGTTCCAGGCTGCCGAAAACTTCGCGCGATCCACGCCCTGCTTCACGACCCAGTCCGTGATCGACTTTTCGTCCATGAGCGGCTGGCGCTCGCGATGGATGGCCTCGAACAGCGGACCTTCGAGGCGCTTCAGGTCGCCGGTGGACTCGAGCGCGTAGTACGCGCGGGCGAGCGGAATCCAGCCCGGATTCCTGAAGCCCGCCGGAATCTTCCGCACGACGACGTCCGCCGGCTGCTTGGCGGCCCACGCGGTGATTCGCGGGTGCATCTCATAACAATGGGGACAGGCGAAGGAGAACACCTCGAGCACTTCGATCTTGCCCTTGTTCTGCGCAGGCTGCGGTTCGCGGAGCGCGGTGTAGTCCTTGCCTTCGACGACACTCGCAAGGGTTCCCGAGGAAAACACCGCCATCGCGGCGGCGACGAGCAAGGCCCTGAACAGCATGGCAACCCCGTGTGAGACAGAGCGGGTGATGGGAACGGCGTTCGACGCCTAACCCGTTGTGAAGCAGAAGATTTCCCGGTTTTCAAAGCCGGAACGGCCTGATTATTACCTCCCCTTCCCACGCCAGGCAAGGCAACGGCGCCCCCAGCTTGGGCTTACGCGCGTCACCGACACCATCAGATGACCAGCGCGAAATACCGGTCCGCGAGGGTCCGGCCCGCGAGAGCTTCGCACTTGCCGTTGTACGTCCGCGCGGCGAGGTAGTCGTAGTCGATGTATCTGAGCCCGAAATCGTGGAGCGTACGGCGCATCCGCCCCAGCAATTGCGGGCCGTTGCACTTACAGGGCCTTCACGCGTGCGAGCGCCGCATCGTCGTCATAGCCCACCGGCGCGAGCACGCCGACGGAGTCCGCCTCAGCGAGCCACGCTTCCCACCTGGACGCTTCACTCACGGGCGCTTGCCGTGTTCGCTGTCGGTATCGGCAGCGCTCTGGGGCTCGCCGTTTGCGAGGTATCGACGGGGGGCGGGTCAGGCGTCCACGAGCGGCAGTGGCCCCCGCGCCAAGAAATCAGCAGCGCCAGCACCGCATGGCCGTGCAATCTCAGCCCGGCATGGCGGGAGTCATGCACCAGAACTGGATCTGCAGTGCAGATCCTCATTCCACACTTCAGATTTCGAATCTGAAGGCGCAGTTCCTGAACTTGCATTGCAGGTGCTCGAACTTGCAGCGTCAGAACACGAACTTGCACTGCAGGCGCTCGAGCTTGCAGCGTCAGAACGCGAACTTGCACTGCAGGCGCTCGAGCTTGCAGCGTCAGAACGCGAACTTGCATTGCAGGCACTCGTACTTGCAGCTTCAGAACGCGAACTTGCACTGCAGATTCTGAATCTGCTCTGTGGTTTCAGGATCTGCAGTCACGGAACGCGAACTTGCAGCCAATTCAGCCCACCGCACGCGCCAGAAGCACTATCACTCGCTTCGGCTCGATCCCCGCCGGGTTTTCGTAAACACCGATCACCTCGCCATACCGCGGATCGACTTCCTCTCCAGCAACGATCTGCGTGCCTGGCGTTCGCGCGAACCTGAATCGCGGTACGTCTCGAAGGACACGGTGAGCACGACTCGCAACGGATATTCTTGCCATCCGAACACTCTCGCCGCGCCGAATTCGCACGGACCGCAACGGCTTCAACGCCCTCTGCGTTGCGCCGCGCGGTACGTTCGCACAGGACCGATCAACACTTCCAGTACGACCCAAGTGAAGCAGCCGTAACCGACCATGTAAGCAAAACCGTGTTCATTCGCCCGCGCTGCCGGATCCACGCGCGTGGCGCCGGATCGTCTACGACGGCGAGCTGACGGGCCGCGGGATGGTGGGGTTCCGGGCGGAGCTGAGCGTCGAGGACGTGGAGGCGATCCGCAGCTACGTCATCGCGCGGGCGCATGAGAAGTGACGACGGAAAAGCCGTTCGCGCGGGACGGTGTCGGCCCCTCAAGAACGGGAGTGGAGCGGGTGATGGGAATCGAACCCACGTTAGCAGTCGGGTGAGGGGCTGGCCTTGCGGCCATCCCCTCCCCTAAGAACCGTACGTGAGAGTCTCCCCTCATACGGCTCAAGCAGTCAGTGAGCCTGCCCCGGTCAGGACAGGCCGGCTGTACCACTTCGATCAAGACAAGTTGACTTCCTTCGACCCGACTCGACCCGTGCCTCTTCCGCGCACGGCATGGTGCTGCTGATGGCACGTCGGGTGCGTGATCTCCAGGTTGGTCCAGTGATCCGTACCACCATGAGCGCGGTGCACTCGATGGTGAACGTCCCAGCCGGTTTGTTTCGTCACCGGCTGATGACAGAACGGACATTTTCCATCCTGACGATTCCACAACCAACGCAGCCGCCGCCGGCCCATCAGCGTTTGCATCATTTGCTTCGCTTGCCGCTGGGCAAAGTAATGCTCCCATGACGGATCGTACGGATTGGCCTCCGATCTGATCTTGAAATGCTCCCGGTAGGAAAAATCCGAGAACCTCAGGAGCCGGAAACCTTCTCGCGCGAACACCCAATCGCGGCTGCCTTCCTTGCGGAAGTAACGTCGTTTGACCCAACGCTTGCCTTTGTTCGGATGCCGGCGTCGCGACCATCTCCACAACGCGCTGAACAGCAGGTGATCCATCTTGCGGAACACCTCGTTGACCGCCACGCACCGATGATATTGCGCCCATCCCCGGATTAGCGGGTTCAGGCACTCGATCAATTCGGCTTGCTCGGCCGTACGAAGACGCCGAATGGTCTGCCGCAGCTTGTCGTAGAACGCGAGTCGGTTCTTCCTGGACGGAACGGAGCGCAGGCCGCCTCGGACCCATCGCAGATTCCAACCCAAGAAGTCGAAGCCCTCTGTGACGTGTGTGATCTTCGTCTTCGTTGGCGACAGCATGAGACCACGCTGAGCCAGAAAGCTTTCGATCACCGGTTTGACCTCGCGCTCCAGCAGCTCCTTCGAGCTGCCAGTGACGATAAAGTCATCCGCGTAACGCACCAAGTGCACCTTGTGTTTACGACTCTTGAACCGCTCAGTGAGCAACGGCTCGAGTCCGTCCAAGGCGAGGTTCGCCAACACGGGAGAGATGATTCCTCCTTGTGGCGTCCCTGCTTCGGTGGGAAAGAGACGGGCGCGCTCGACAAAACCAGCCTTCAACCACTGCTGCAGAATCCGCCTGTCCATCGGGACATGCGCGAGCAGCCAGTCGTGACTGATGTTGTCGAAACATCCCTTGATGTCCTTCCAGAACCCACTTGGACGAATGCCTGCGATCCAGCACATTGCGGCACTGGACGAGTGCATCCGCTGTGGACCTGAAAGGGCGAAACCCATAGGAGTTCTCGTCTGCCGTGCTTTCCGAGACAGGCTCCAACGCGAGCAGGTGTAGCGCCTGCATCGCGCGGTCGCGCATCGTCGGAATGCCAAGCGGCCGAGTGCCGTTCCCATGGCTCTTGGGAATGTGGACCCGTCTCAGAGGAAGTGCGCGATAGCCCCTGCTCTTCAGGGTGCCTACCGCTTGTGACTTGCTTTCCGGAGTGGGCCACGTGACGTGATCTACCCCGGGTGTCTTGCGACCGTGATTTTCAGTGACGCGACGAACGGCCAGAAGCCGGCCGCTCGTCGAGTGAGTCAGTAACCGTTGCAGGCGTTTAGCGCCGCGCCGATCACCAGCCCCTACAGCCTTCGCTATGCGAGTCTGCAACCTCCGTGTCGTCCGATGAACGCTGGCCCAGTTGACACTGCTCCAGCTCTGCCAGACGCCGGAGGCGACATCGCATGGAGATGCATCCATATCAGCCTCCGAGGACATGGAGCGGGTGAAGGGAATCGAACCCTCGTCACTTGGTTGGGAACCAAGAGCTCTACCATTGAGCTACACCCGCCCGATTGGGAATCCATCGGAGCTGTGCCAATCCCTGGAAGCGGAATGGTACAAGCCCCGTTGGGCTTTGGACAATCGCGACCTTTCTAGCGATAGACCACCCGCCAGAAGTCAGCCCGCTTGCGCGTGGAGCGATCTTTCAGCCCCTATCCGTGCCCATTACAGACTCGGCTTTCGCTTTCTCCGGCATCCTTTACCTCCTGTGACATCACCAGTCTTTGCAGGCTGCCTTGTCCGCCACGAGCACGGACGTCTCAAGAGGCTTACCACGTTCCGCACGAGTAACAGGACTACGAGGATCCTGCCGTTCCGCCGGTGGTGCTTTCGTCTGCGTGTGCCGACCAAGCAGCAGCACAGCCCGACCACACTCCGTTTTGGATTGGGCCTGACAAACGCTTTGGCCCATTCAGCTTGACGACGGTGCGATGGCAGTTCAGTTGCCTTGATCCTGCAATCCAGCCTTGCTCCGGGATGAGTGCGTTTCCCATCCACACGAACGTGCCCTCGCGGGTGTTCATGTCCCTTTCGGGACGGCTACGTTAACGGGAGCGCTCTTCACAGGCCTGTTACCGGGCCTGCAAAGCTCCTTTGGCTACAAGATGCAGAAATCTCGGTTCGGTCGGATCAGGGTGCCGCCGAACAATTACTCGTGCAGCCTTCGCCGCACTTTCGACGCCAAATCATGCATGGGTAGCACTCTCCGGACGTCGTTGGACCACGATGCTCTTTCGAGCTGCCAGTTTCGTCAGTTTTCGACCTTGCGATCTGGTACCGACTGGGCTGGCGAGACCCATGCGACTCGTGTCGCACGCTTGGGAAGCTGCAGTTCTACCATTGAACTACACCCGCACGGGGCATGGATTCTACGGGTTTCCGGAACGGCGGCAACCGCGGACGCGGCGACCCTCGGGACTTGCGATCGGCGAGCGCGGCTCGGCCTCCGGCCTGAGCTCCGGGACCTGATCGCGAAGGCTCGCAGGAGCGCGGGAGATGGGCGGCGCGCGTCAATCGTCCGTGTCCCGACGTCGGCGCCATCGCCGTCCGTGTCCCGACGTCGGCGCCATCGCCGTCCGCGTCCCGGCCGACCGTCCGCACACGGCACCGGCGGCGTCGGCAGCCGGATCGGGAGCAGTCGGCCCATTCGACGGTGTCTCGGCCCGGCCCGGCAAAGTGATGCCTCGCGTGAGGGGTTCGCCGGCTTCTGCCCGCCCGCCCCGCGCACGGGAGCGTTTGTTGCTGCGGCGAAGTTGCGGGCTGTCAGCGTCCGCTGCTTCGGACGAGAAGAACGACAGATGAGCCAGCGCGCCCACGGCCTTCACCACCATCTCAGGTTTGCGACCGCCGCCGCCCATTCGAATCTCGAACGGACGCTTGCGACGCGCGGGTATTTCGACACCCGGGACGGATACATCGATTATCTCCGCCGCTTTCACGCATTCCACGACGAAGCCGAGCGCTTCCTCGATGCAGGGCGCGCAGGCCAGTTCATCCCCGATTGGGAAGAACGTCGTCGCGCGTACCTCGCGCGCATCGACCTGCAAACCTTGGGTGAGAGTGCACCACTGCCGGCGGCGCCCAGCGGCCTGCTTCCGAGGCTCAGCGGCGTAGAGCAGGTACTCGGCGTCGCGTACGTGCTGGAGGGCTCAACGCTGGGAGGCGCGTTCCTGCTGAAGCAGCTGGCACCGCTCGGGATCAGCGCCTCGCACGGCGGAAGCTATCTCGCAAGCTACGGGAACGAGCGCGGCAAGATGTGGCAGAAATTTCTTGCGACGCTCGAGGAAGCGCACAGCCACGTGCAAGCGGCGGCCGTAGCGAGCGCGGCGCTCCGCGCATTCAACGCCGCGCGCTACTTCTTGACGGAAGCTTCCTGTGTGAGGGCGGCGCCCAACGTCGCGTCGACATCCAGCGCCGCGATGACATCAACGTGCGCGATCATGCCCGGCCGCGCGATGACACCTGGCGTTGAGGTCGCAACCAGCGTTGTGGCTGCATCCGCCGCTGCCGCCGACCTTGCGCCACCTGCCGCCGATCAACCGCCCGCGCGCGCCTGCTCGATGGTTGCCTGAACGGCATCCACCCACTCGGGCGCGAACCGACTGCCGTCGCTCGCCCAACTCCTCACGCTTTCCAGCACACCAGCCACTCCGGCCATATCGTCCGCGACTGCAGCGACGATCACGACTCCCATGTTGCGCACCTTCCCCGCACAACCCTTCGTCGCTGCCTCGAACGACGCGGCGAGAGCCGCGAATCGCTCTTCCGGAATGCGAGATGTACGTATCTCCCTCAGATACTCCGAGAGCGAAAGCAGAAAGCCGTAACCCCCAGCACGCACCGGAACGCCAACGAGCAACTGCGCATGCAGGTGCTGCAAATGTCGTTCGAGAAGAAAACGCGGCATTCCGCGCGCAGCCAGAACACCTGCGAGCCAGAGCACCTGTGACTTGGCCGCTTCCGGCGGCAACTCCGCAAGCGTCTGCAGCCACCCACTGTCACTCAGGCTGAAACGCCAACCTCGCTCGCCGTAGCGCTTCGCGTAGTACGGGAACTCTTTCCACGAAATCCTTGTCGAGACCTCCGCGGCTGCCTGCTCGCCGGGATGCGCGCCGATCGGGTGCTCTCCGGCTTCAGGATTCAGCGTCCTCGCGCTGGCGTGCTCGCTCTGCATCGCTGGGCTCCGTGGCATCGGGAACCCCATTGTGTCACGTCAGGAAATGTTGGCGTGCTATCTATCTCCGCGCTCGACTTTTACTCATGCGACGGACACGATTGCGTCACGCTTATACACACGTATGATCGCGCACCGTCGGAAGAGGCGACGATAACATTTGAGAGAATGAGCATGACCCACGCCCGTCAGAAGCCCCCGTTCCGGGCGGACCATGTCGGCAGCTTCCTGCGGCCGCGCGAGCTCTTCGAAGCGCGATCGGCCTGGCACGCCGGACGATTGCCGTACACAGCGCTCCGCAGAATAGAGAACGACTACGTGAATGCCGCCGTCGGCATGCAAGAGAGCATCGGGCTGCGCTCGATCACGGATGGCGACTTCCGCCGCGACGACTGGTTCCTCGATTTCATGTTCAGCCTCCGCGGCATCACGCGCGGCACGGACACGACCCGCGTTCCCTTTTCGGAGGGCGTCGATTTCCAGGCACCGCTCGCGAAGGTCACGGGGCGCGTGCGCTGCCCGTCCGCCGGCATTTCGGTGGACGACTTCAAGTTCCTGAAGGCTGCGACCACGCGCACGCCGAAGTTCTGCATGCCCGCGCCCTCGATGTTCCACACGATCATCACGCGCGAGAGCGTGGATACGACTGTGTATCCGGAGATGGAGAGTTTCTGGAAGGACCTCACGCGCGCGTACTCGGACGTCGTCTCGCATCTCGTCTCGGCCGGGTGCACGTACTTCCAGATCGACGATGTGAATTCCGCGAACATCGCGGACCCGAACTGGCAGGCGTTCTGGCAAAGCCGTCAGCAGAAGCCGGAAGCGCTCGTCGACTCGTTCATCGCACTCAATAACGCCGCCATCGAAAACCGCCCGCGCGACGTCACGGCGGCCGTGCACATGTGCCGTGGCAACTATCAGAGCCAGTGGACCGCAAAGGGCAGCTACGAGATGGTGGCGGAGCGGTACTTCAATCAGTTGAAGGTCGATGCCTTCTTCCTGGAATACGACGACGAACGCTCCGGCGATTTCGCGCCGCTGCGCTTCATGCCGAAGGACAAGATCGTCGTGCTGGGACTCATCACGACGAAGCGACCCGAGCTTGAATCGAAGGATGCCCTCAAGCGGCGGATCGACGAGGCGGCGAAGTACGTTCCGCTCGAGCGACTGTGCATCAGCCCTCAGTGCGGGTTCGCAAGCACGCAGGAAGGGAACAAGCTGTCGCAGGAGGAGCAGCGGGCGAAGTTGTCGCTGCTCGTCGAAGTAGCTACTGAGGTTTGGGGAAGCGCCTGAAGCGGGACGACCGAGAAGCCGCGCGGCTTTCCGAGCCGCCCGGCGATCGAGGGCTTTCCGAGAGTGTCAGCGGCCCTCGACGACCACTTCAGCACTCACCGAGTTCGCGATGTAGCACGAGTCGTGCGACCGGTGATGCAGCTGATCGAGCTGCTCGGCTGACGGCGGCGCGCCCACCCACGTGATCTTCGGCCGCAACGTCACCTTCACGATTGCGGTCTTGCCCTTCGCGTTCTTCCCCATCTCCCCCACCGCCTCGTCCTCGTACCGATCGATCACGAAGCCAGCCGAGGCGGCGTACGAGAGAAAGAACAGCATGTGACACGAGGAAAGCGCAGCAACCAGCGCTTCCTCCGGATCCACCGCCGTCGGATCCGAGAGCGGCACTTTCACTGACGAAGGCGCACTGGACGCTTTCACGACGGCGCCGCCGTCGAAGCGCCATTCGTGCGCGCGCGAATACTTGTTGTCCTTGAAAGGCGCGTCCGGCGCGCGGGTCCACACAACTGTCGCGGTGTACTGGCTCATCGTGATTTCCATCCAGACATGGAGCGTTCCCGAGGCCTCGCCTGCTCGGGCGGCTTGCCCGTCAACCGATCCCAGATACGCTCGAAATGCGCACCCGTGGCGCCGCTCGCCTGCAGGGAGGCTTTCGCCGTCGCATCGTCGATCACTCCCTTCGACCGCAGCACCGCAAGCGCACCGATGAAACGCCCGAACTTCAGCGCACGACCCAGCGGCGTAGGATCCTTCTCCATGGCCTCCGGCACCTGGTCTTCGAGCGCCGCGAGGATGCGTCCCGACAGATCCCAGCTTCCCGCGATCACGCGCGCAACGCGCGACGTGTGCTGATCCAGCAGCGTCACGATCGTCGTCGCATCCGGACGCAGCGTGGCGTCCATTGCATAGTGATCCAGCGCGATCCGGAACACCATGATCGCGCCGAGCCCGTTGACCAGCGCGAGAAGCTGGGCCGCGAACGGATCCGAATTCACGACGACCGCCGCGTAAGTCTCCGCCGCGTTCGCGGCCAGAAACGTGTGGTCCCAGATGACTTCGGGAAACTGCGAGAACTCACCGCTCGACACTCGAAACACAGGCTGCACGAGCGCAGCGGCAATCAGCGAGCGAATGCCTTCAGTGCCGATGACCGCGACGGCGCGGTCCACGCTTTCGACCGGCTGAGCGTTCATCCGGTAGAACGGGCTGTTGGCAAGCTTCAGCAGTCCGCCGACAAGCGAAGGATCCTTCGAGATCATGAGCGACAGCTCACGCCGCGAAGTGTCCGTATCGTTCACCGCTTTCACGAGCTGAGGCAGGAGCGAGGGCCGGCGCGGCGCGTACTTCGGGTTGTTCACCGAGGTCTCGAGCGAATCCGTGACCGCCGCGATGATCCCGGCATGCCCCTGCGCCGACGTCGTGAGCGTTTGCGAAAACGCGAGCTCGTTCAGCTTGTGAAGCACCTCGGCCACGCCGAGCGCCGGCGCGGACGCTGATTCACCCGCAGCGGGAGGCGGCAGCGCGGCCGGCGGCACCTCCCTGATTGATACAGGAGGTACCGGCGGACGCTCCTCCTCCGACGAGGAGCGCCGTGACCTGCGGAACAACGACACGATGAGCGCCGCGAGCCCGACGGCAATGAGCAGGAACACCAGGCCTCGAATCATGAGCACGCTCGCATGGTTTCGTTCTGTGGGCGCATGAGTCTCACGCAGCCGGCGGGTGTGCCACATTCGAGGCGCGCGCCGGCCGCACCGGGGAGGAGGATACAGGAGCTTTCGCCGGCGCCGTCAGGTGCCTGCGATACCACTCGATCTGCCGCTCCAGCCTGTCTCGAAGATAGCTCGGAACGCTGAGCCCATGGGACTGGCCCGGATAGATGATGAGCTGCGTCTCGACGCCCACGCTCCGCACCGCCTGGTACATCTGCTCGGAATTGAGCAGCGGGACGTTGAAGTCCTTCTCGCCGCACATGAAGAGCGTCGGTGTCACGATGCGGTCGGCATGGAGGAAGGGATAGGAGTTCCGCAGGTACGCGTCCGGATTCTTCCACGGCAGCCCGAGCTCGGCTTCGTACTCGCGCACATACATGTCCGTGCCGTATCCGGCGAGCGCATTGGCAATGGACGCGCCGCTCACCGCCGCCTTGAAGCGCCCATCCCGCGCGATGACGTTGTTGGTGAGCATGCCTCCGTAGCTCCATCCGCCCACGCCGAGCCGCGTCGGATCCGCGATGCCCTGCTTCACGGCGTAATCGACGATCGAGAGAACGTCTTCCGTGTCCTTCTCGCCCCAGGCGCCCCAGATTTCCTTCGCAAACGCCTCGCCTCGCCCGGAGCTGCCGCGCGGATTCGCGGCGACGATGACGAAGCCCTGCGCCGCGAGAATCTGCCAGCTGATATCGAACGAGTTGGAGTATTGCGCGACCGGACCGCCGTGGATCTGGAGCAAGGTCGGATAACGGACCCCGGCCTGGAACCCGGGCGGCTTGAGCAGGAAGCCGTTGATCCGCGTGCCATCGCGACTGGTCGTGGAGATTTCCTCAAGGGTGGCCTGGTCGATGCCTTGCAGCCACGCGTCGTTCTGGCGTGAGAGCGGGCGAGTCTGCCCGCGCTCCAGCGCGTACACCTCTTCCAGCGCCGTTGGCGTGCCTTCGACGATGACTGTGCGCCCTTTCCCGCCTACATCGAATGCCGAAGTCTCGCGACGTCCATCGTTCAGGCGCTGCATGCGCCCCGTGCCAACGTCGAAGCGCACGAGATGCTGGTTGCGGTCGTCCTCCAGCAGCGCATAGATCACCCTGCCGTCCGCCGACCATTTCGGCTGCAGGACGTTCCGGTCGACCGCCCAACTCAGCACCTTCGGCGCCTCGCCGCCGGCGGCGGAAACGACGTTCAGCTGTGTCTGCGCGTAGTAGATGAGTTTCAGATCCGTCGCGGCGATGAACGCGAGGTCCCGACCCGACGGGCTCCACGCGGGGCGCGACATCCAGCCCGAGTCGCCCGTTTCCCCGGGGAAAGCCGTAACTAGCCGCGCGGGCGCGTCCGGCTGCGCCGGCATGATGTAGAGGCCGAACTCGTTGGTGCGATCCGGATCCGGACCGCGCTTGCTCATGAAGGCGATCTGCTTCCCGTCGGGCGACCACGCGGGATACGCCTCGTTGAAGCGGCCGCTCGTGAGGCGCTGGACGTCGCCAGTCCTGACATCGAGCACGTACAGGTGCGTGCGGCGGGCATCGAGGTAACCCGTGCCGTCCTCCTTGAAGTAGAAGCGATCGATGACGATCGGCGGCGGGGTCTTGCCCTCCTCCCCCGCATCGCTGCCCGGAAGCGGATCGTCCATGACGACGAGAACGACGCGCGTGCCGTCGGGCGACCAGTCGTAATCGAGGACATCGCCCTTGAAGAACGTCATCTGGCGCGCGTCGCCCCCGCGGCGATCGAGCAGCCAGAAAGCGTCCGGCGCATCCTCACCGCCGCGGGCGGAGAGGAAAGACAGGAATCGCCCGTCCGGACTCCAGCCCGGCGAGTGCTCGCCTTCCTTCGATTGCGTCACCTGCGTGTTCCGGCGGCCATCCCAGCTGGTCGTCCAGATGTGCCAGATGCGTTTGTCTTGCTCGACGTCCGTGTGGCGCACCGAGTAGGCGACCCACTCGCCGTCCGGCGAGAGCGTGGCGTCCGCCACCGCGCGAAGCTTGTCGAGATCCGCCACCGTCATCAGGCGGGTGGCGGGGCGTCCCTCCGGCTCCTCGGCTGCGACGGGGCCCGCAAGCCCGGACGCGAGCAATGCAAGGAGCACAACGGCAGCGGCGATCTTCAAGCGAGACCCTTGCGAAACGCATTCCCTGAGATGAGGTGCGCGAGAGTCTAGCAGCGGGGATTAGGGCTCGGGCGTAGCCGCGCGGCGCGGAGAAGATCCGGCCCGGTGAGGTTGTGCGATCGGGGAGCCGGTGGGCTCGCGGCCTGCGAGCTCAGCGTACAGGCCCCGCGGCCTCCGAGCTCAGCGCCCGGTCCGCGAGGTCAGCGCACCTTCTGCGCTATGGGCTAGCTCGCCGCCGGGTGCACTCCGAGCTCAGCGCCCGGTCGGCGAGATCAGCGCACAGGCTTGCGGTCCGCGAGATCAGCGCGTCGGCTCAGATCTCGACGATCCAGCCCCGCTGGCGGGCGGCATCAAGGAACTCGCGTGCGTCGTTGGCGAGACCGGCGTTGCCGGGCATCGCGATGAACTGATCCACCACTTCGTCGAAGGATCGCGTCCCGTCGCAGAGCTCGAGAAGCGCTGCGGCGCTCGCATTCAGCTGAACCGTCCCCGTCGGGTGCACGAGCACGGGCTGCGCTGCCGTGGTGCCCGCCTGGCGCCACTCCACCCGCACCTGGCGGGCGGTCTCGAGCCGAGTCCTGGTCCGGCACAACACTGCTCTGTTTCCCATGCCTTGCCCCGTCACCTGCGTTCGGGCGCCAGGCGTCGGTCTGGTATCAGCGCGCCCTCGCGCCTCCGACCGGGATTTCTGCAAGGTCCGGGCCATGCCGCCGCGCTCGCTGACGACGCCCCTCAGGACTTTGCGTTCGTCAGTAGCGATGGGCGCCTCCCGAGAACGAGACAGTGTGTGTCAGCACGTGCGTCACGCGTCGGCTCACGAGCCGCTTCGCGTGGGAATGCCGTGCGCCTTCATCTTCCGATACAGCGTATTGCGACTGACTCCGAGATGTTCGGCCGCATGCGTCATGTTGCCGCGACACTTCTCGATGACTTTCAGCAACGCCGCCTTCTCCGCGGCCTGCAACGGATTCGCGCAAGTCTCCAGTGCGTCTGCTTCGGCCGGGGGCGCGACGCCCGTGGCCTGTGCAGCCGGTGCGGGCGCCGCACTGGGTTGCGGCGGCTCGCGAATCTCGCGCGGCAGATCGATGAGCCTCACGACGCCACCCTCGCTGATGGCAAGCGCCGTACGGATGACGTTCCGCAGCTCACGGATGTTGCCGGGCCACGGGTACGCCACCAGCCGCTGGAGCGCATCCATCTCGATGGCGGCCGGGCGGCCGCCGCTCGTCTCCGCCGAGAGCGCGCGATGAATCACGCGCTCGCGGTCCGTGCGGTCCGCAAGCCTCGGGAGCTCGAGCGTGATGCCGTTCAGGCGGTAGTAGAGGTCTTCGCGGAACTCGCCCCGCCCGATCATCTCCCGCAGATTGCGGTGAGACGCGGCGATGACGTGCAGATCCACCTTGATCGGCGTCTCGCTTCCGAGCGGAACGATCTCCTGCTCTTCGAGCACGCGGAGCAGCCGCGTCTGGAGCGAGAGCGGCATGTCTCCGATCTCGTCGAGGAACAGCGTGCCGCCGGAGGACTGCAGGATCTTGCCCTTCATGCCTTCCTTGCGCGCGCCGGTGAACGCACCGGGCCGGTAGCCGAAGAGCTCGCTTTCGATGAGCGTTTCGGGAATCGCCGCGCAGTTCACCGCGACGAACGGCTGCGACGCGCGGCTGCTCACCGCATGCATCGCATGCGCGAACGCCTCCTTGCCGGAGCCCGTCGCGCCCTGGATCAGAACCGATACGCCAGAGTCCACGATTCGCCGCGCGCTGCGCACGTTGCGAAGCATCTGCGGATCCTCGCCGGCCAGCTCCTCGAGCGTGAGCACGGGCGATTTGGGATTCGCCGGCATCTGCACGACCTCGGGCGCCGATCGCGAGACGGCCACTGGACGAGGTTCCGGCGGACGGCGCCCCGTGTGAAGACTCGCATAGTAGCCCTGCCCCTTCTTCGGGTCTCGCAGAGGCGCGAGCGATGCGCGACGAAGGAGGTCGATGGACACGCCGTCCGCGCCGTCCGTATCGAAGATCTCGCCGATCGGGCGACCGACGAGCTCGTACCGGTCGCGAGCTTCCAGAAGCTCCGCAGCGGTGTGATCCGCGCCGATGACCGTGCCGTCCTCGGCAAGCGCGAGCGCGCCGTCGTGGAAGAGATCCACGAGATCCGGCCGGTTGTGGAAGCGGAGCACGGCGTGCTGCTCGTGATGGCGCAGGAACAGAATCTTCTCGATGATGTGCGCGGATGCGCGCACGAGCGCCATCGTGTGGGTCTGCGTTCCACGCACGTCGTTGCCGCCGATACACGACGCATCGAGCACGGCGATGAGATCGTCCACCGGACCGCGAATGGGCACACCGAAGCAGGTGAGCCCGATGTGGTGGGCGTAGAAGTGATCGTTGCGATGGACCGTGACGGGCCGGCGCTCCGCGAGACAAGTGCCCATGCCGTTCGTGCCACGGCTGCGCTCGCTCCAGTCCGCGCCCGGAACGAGGCCAGCCCCGCGGAACACGTCCTTCAGGCTGGGATCGACCTTCTCGTACAGGATGATCCCGTTCGCATCGGTGAGCAGCAACGCATAGCCCGAGCCCGCGATCTGATCGTAGAGACGATCGATCTCGGCGCTGCCGATGGCGACGAGGTCCGCGTACTGCTCGCGTCTGCTCGCGAGCGCTCGCGTGTCGATGATATGCGGTGCGTCCGGCCTTGAAGGATCGAGCCGGTAGTCGTTGGCGCAGCGAATCCAGGAGCGGGCGATCGTGCGGTCGGGCAACTCGCGGCCTGGACGCGGGAGGTTGTGCACGATCCGCATCACGTCGTCGGAATGCCTGGTCCCTAGTGTGGTCATCGGAGTCCCCTCGACAACGGTCCTTCGTCGTTCGGTTTGGCCTCTATTCGGACCGGGTGCCTTTGCCGTGCGCGTCGGCACCTTCCCGCCAGCGATTGCACCTCGCGTGCCACGCCTCACACATGACACTGTGGCGCTGGGGGGACATGCCCGCGCCCCCATTTCCGGCGCGGCACCCACCTCTTTGAATGCGTGATGTTGAGCGCAGCCAGCGCCTTCGCGCAACCCCAGATGCACGCTGCGGCCCCGTAAGGGCAGCGAAGTTGGACCTTAGGCCAACAGCGCTGGACTTTCAGGAAATAAAGCCCGCGCAACCCCGGTCCGGGCACCCCCTTTCCCGCCGATCGGCGGCGTGGGGCGCCGGCAACGAGCCAATGCTGGGACAGCTGTGTCAGTCGCCGGGCGAGCGATGTGACAGTGCGCTGGTGCACACAGCCGCGAATGAGCCTTTCGCGGCAATGAACGCGGGTTTTGCACTGGCATGCGCGTTGCACCCTCGCCGTCCGCCGACGTCGCGGGATCTGGTTGCGACGGCTCGTGAAGCGGCGCGGAGATTGGTTGCACGCGTCGTCGCCAATAACGACCTTAAGGAAGGCTCCCATGACTCACACACGCACTGGCCTCTCGATTGCCGCCTCGGTTGCGGCGATCGTCGCGTCAACGGCGTCGCACGCGGTGGAGATCACTGCGGGTGACTGGAAGTTCACTGCCACTGGCAACGTTAACGCGCACTACATCGTGTCGAAATGCGAGGACTCGCCGGGCCCGGTGGCCGGTGGACTCGCTTGTACTGCATCGCCTACAGGGGAAGACACATCGTCATCCGTGAGTAACGGCCTCTTGCCGGCAGCGCTTGGATTGAGCGCCTCGACGACGCAGGCCGGTTACGATCTCGCAGTGACGTTCGGACTGTATCCCGGCATCAGCACGAACGATGGCGGCAGCCCGAACCTGCAGAACAATCCGATCGATCCCGTGACGGGGAATCCAGTGTTGAGTCCCAACACTGCGCTGGGCACAACCGGACTCGATGTGCGCCAGGTGTTCCTCACTTTCGGTAACGACCGGATGGGCACCGTGCTCGCAGGACGCAACATCGGATTGTTCGGGCAGGATGCGATTCTCGGCGACATGACGTTGCTCGGCGTCGGCGCGGGCGGTGGCGATCACGCTGCTCCGGCCAATACGTCGCTCGGCTCGATCGGACTCGGATACATCTATACGGACTGGCTCGCGCAGATCAATTACACGACGCCCGACTTCAACGGACTGAAGTTCACGATCGGCATCTTCGATCCGCTGGAGCCGCTTGGACCGAGCTCGACACCGGAAAAGGCTCCGGGCTTCCACGGCAAGATCGCCTGGACGATCAACGAGAACTTCTATCTCTCCGCGACGTTCCTGCAGCAGGATCACGAAGGGCTGACGGACGCCGGCGACTTCGACAGCACCGCGTTCGACATCGGCGGCAAGTTCAAGACGGGACCCGTCGAATTCCTCGCCTACTACTACAACGGCAGCGGCGTCGGCACGACCGGACTCTTCGTGCTCGCAACCGACGGTCTCGGTGGCGAACGCGACTCCGACGGCTTCCTCGCGCAGGTGACATACGAAGCGGGCAGGACGAAGTTCGGCATCAACTACGGCGAGAGCAACCTCGATCTCGCGAGCGGCGAGGTGAATCCCACTCTCGTGGAGAAGAACAGCAAGTACACGGTCGGCGTGTATCACAAGACGACGGAGAACCTGACGCTGCTCGCGGAGTTCACGGACATCACCTCCGAAGCACAGAACGGCGTCGAGAACGGCGCTCAGACCTTCAACATCGGGGCCTTCCTCTCCTTCTGAGGTCCCGCGCGAATCTGGCGTTCGGCAGTCGACGCGCCCCGAACGCCAGACACTGCGAGCCGCGGGGCGGACGTCTTGATGACGCCCCCCCATCCGTCCCGCGGCTCGGTTCCGTTCCGCTAGACTTCGCGGGTGGAACATCCAAGATCGATTCGTTCGTTCGTCGTCCGCACCGGCCGCATCACGGAGGCGCAGCAGCGCGCGCTCGAGGAGCTGTGGCCGAAGTACGGCGTGGAATTCGAAGCGCGGCCGCTGGATCTCGAGGCGTTGTTCGGCCGCACGGCGCCGCGTGTCGTCGAGATCGGGTTCGGCAATGGCGAGAACCTGGCGACGCTTGCTGCCGCGAATCCGGATCGCGACTACATCGGCATCGAGGTTCATCGCGCGGGCGTCGGTCGCCTGATGCTCGCGGCGGAGACTGCCGGGTCGACGAACCTGCGGCTCATTTGCCACGACGCGGTGGAAGTACTCGAGCACCAGCTTCCGCCGGCGTCGCTCGACGAGATGCTCATCCTGTTTCCCGATCCGTGGCACAAGAAGCGACATCACAAACGTCGGCTCATCCAGCCGCCGTTCGTCGAGCTTGCGGCGAGCCGGCTCAAGCCGGGCGGTGTGATGCGGCTCGCGACCGACTGGGAGCCTTATGCTGTGCAGATGCTGGAAGTGCTGAGCGCGAGCCCGTCGCTCGTCAACCTGGCGGCAAACGGTGGCTACGCCGAAAAGCCCGCCTCACGCATCACCACGCGTTTCGAAAAGCGCGGCCAGCGCCTCGGCCACGGCGTGTGGGACCTCGCCTTCGCCAAACGCCCCTGAGCCTCGCGACTTCCTCCTCGCGCTTAGACCTCACCGCTGCGCTTGGACCTCACCGCTCCGCCTTCGCCGCCCCTGGCTTGCGGGCTCCATCTCGCGAGCTTCCGCCCGGGCTCTTCTTTGCTCTTCTTCTGAGCCGCCCGGCGATTGAGGGCTTCTTGCTCAGGCAAGCCTGAACACCGCCCGCACGCCATCAATAATGAACTGAACAGCCAACGCCCCCAGCACCACGCCCAGCAATCGATTAACGACGTTCGCCCCCGTCACTCCCAGCATCTTCATGAGTGGCGTCGAAAGCCACATCGCCAGCAGCGTCAGCGCGAGTACGAGGACGACGTCCACGAGCAATCCAAGAAACAGCAGCGGCTGTTGCCAGATCCCCACGGGCCCGAACCACAGCAGGATAGTTGCGAGCGCTCCCGGCCCCGAGATGAAAGGAAACGCGAGCGGAAAAACCGAGATGTCCGCACGGCGCACACTCTCCGCGCGCTCGCTGCTCGAAGTGCGCGTTCCGGATTCGCGCGCGAACACCATCTCGAGTGCGATCAGGAACAGCAGCAGACCACCGAATATCCGGAACGCATCGACGCTGATTCCTGCGACGCGCAGAAACCACGCACCGCCAAGCGCGAACAGCAACAGGATGACGCCCGCGACGATGACGGACTTGAGCGCCATCTTGTGCTTATAACCAACACTGGCACCCTCGGTGAGCGAGCTGAACACTGGGATCAGCGACAGAGGTTCAACCACCACGAAGAACACGACGAAGAATTTCAGCAGCTGGTCGAGCATGATGCCGTGCGAGACCTTTCTTCTCTTCTTGAATTCGTCACACGCCGGGCGCAGCATCGAACCGCGCTCATTCTCGACGGGGCGGTCAGCATATCAGCGCAGGCGCGCACCCGCGAAACAGCGTCGCGAGCTCATTGACGAGCACGCGCCGGGTCGGCCGGGAGATGTCGGAAAACCGAAGCTCCGGAACGAAAGTGCCGGACGGGGCATTTCCCCGGCAAGTCAGGCCTTGAAAGTCAGCCGAGCAAGGGAGGTCGTTTCACATGGTGGCTCCGCAACCGGGCATCGGGGACTGGTATCGTCAGAAGGAGAGCGGCTCGCTCTTCGAGGTCGTCGCGTTCGACGACGATGACGGCACCATCGAGATCCAGTACTACGACGGTACTGTCGAAGAGCTGGATATCGAGGATTGGGAAGCCCAGTGGGAGGACGGCGCGCTCGAAGGGGCCGGCCCGCCCGAAGACTGGAGCGGCTCGGTGGATGTGGAGCCCGAAGACGAGGGCCTGCGTGGCGATGCAGGCGACCCGGAGCGCGACCTCCGCGCGAGCGGTCTCGACGGAATCGACCTGTTCGAATAGCTAGTCCGCGTATGCTTGCGGATCGACGTTATCCGCAAGCATCACGAATCCGGCTTCGATCCGCAGCGGCACGCTTCGCAGCGACTGCCCGCCGCAGGGCCCTGCGATACAGAATCCCGTCTGCCGATCGAAGAGCGCTCCGTGCGAAGCGCACAGGATCAGCTCGTTTCCTGGCGTAAGAAACTGGTGCGGCATCATGTTGAGCGGATGCCCCGCATGCGGACATCGGTTCACGTAACCCCACACCTGCTCGCCTGTGCGGACCACGAACCCGCGCAACGGCCAGTCTCCCGTGCCCACCGTGAAACCGCGCGAACCCGGATCCCCTATGTCGGAGAGACGGCAGATCACTCGCTCGAGATCGAAAGCCACCGCTTCCGTCATGCGCGAGGGGCATCCATCGGCTTGATCTTCTCCCGGAGCAGCCACACCAGCAGCACTCCCGGAACTCCTATGACGAAGCTCACGACGTAGTACGACGGCCAGCCGCCGTGATCGGCAATCCAGCCCGCAGGTCCGCCGAGCGCATACCTCGGCAACAGCGCGAACGTGGAAATCAACGCGTACTGGAATGCGCTGAAACGGGTGTCGCACAACGCCATGATCAGCGCGACCGTCGCGATGTTGCCCATCGAGCCCGCGATGTTGTCGAGCGCGGTGGCCGCGACCATCAGCGGATAACTCTTTCCCGTAACGGCGAGCGCGTAATACAGAAGATTCGTGAACGCCTGCATCACGCCGAAGATGAGCATCGACTTCAGGAGCCCTAGGCGCACCATCCAGATGCCACCGAGCAGCGCGCCCACCACCGCCGCGCTCGTGAACACTGCTTTCACGACGAGCGAGATCTCGGTCTTGGAGAACCCCACGTCCATCATGAACGGCGTGAAGAGCTTCAGCGCAAAAGCATCTCCCACCTTGAAGAGCATGATGAGCGCGATGAAGAGATACGCATCCTTCGTACCAAAGAGCGCCTTCAACGGCTCGACAACGGACTCGCGCAGCGTGCGTGGCGGTGCGTGCGCATACTGAGGCGAAGGCGCAAGCCACGTGGCGATGCCGAACGCCGCCATCGTGGCGCCGACAGCAAGGAACGCGAGCTTCCAGCCGATGTAATCCGCGGTGATCAGGATCACTGCCGCCGCAATCCACGCGGCCGAGCGATAGCCGACATTGGTGGCGGCGGCCGCGAGCCCTCGCTCGTGCGGCTTCGAGACATCGATCTTGTAAGCGTCGAACGCGATGTCCTGCGACGCCGAGAAGAACACGATCAGCACCGCGCAGATGGTGATCGGCACGAGCGATTGCGCAGGGTTCTGGAACGCAAGCGCCATGGTTGCCGCCGCGATCCCGAGCTGCGTGAGCAGCATCCAGCCGCGGCGACGGTCGAGCAGCGGAATCGGATAGCGATCCAGCAGCGGCGCCCAGAGGAACTTCAGCATGTAGGGCAGCGCGACGTACGACATGATGCCGATGGTCGTGTTGCTGGAGCCCGAGTCCTTGAGCCACGCCTGAAGCGCGCTCTCCGTGATCTGGTTCGGAAACCCGGACGCCGCGCCGAGGATCATGATGGCGAGCATCTTCGGGCTCGCCAGCACCCTGGCGAGACTGGGTTTCTCCGCGGCCGCGGCGACGGTTTCGGTAGTGGCCGCGCTCACTTCCGGTCGGTCTCACTCTTCACGTCGAGCTCATAGTCCATGGTCAGGGGGGCGTGATCCGAAAACCGCTCACGGGTATAGATTGAGGCAGAACGGGCCTTGCCCGCGAGGGATTTGCTCACGACCTGGTAATCGATCCGCCACCCGACGTTCTTCGCGCGGGCCTGGCCGCGATTGGACCACCACGTGTACTGATCCGCCTCCGTATTCACCTCACGGAAGGCGTCGACGTAGCCGATATGGCCGAAGAGCTGGTCCATCCACGCCCGCTCCTCCGGCAGGAAGCCCGAGTTCTTCTGATTGGATTTCCAGTTCCTGAGGTCGATGTTCTTGTGCGCGATGTTCCAGTCGCCGCACAGGATGTAGTGCCGACTCCGCCGCCGGAGCCGCGCGAGATACGGCGCGAACGCTTCCAGGAAGCGGAACTTGGAAGCCTGGCGCTCCGGCCCTGCCGACCCCGACGGCAGGTAAAGCGAAACGACGGAGAGATCCCCCACCTGCAGCTCGAGGTACCGGCCTTCGCTGTCGAACTCCGGAGCGCCGAAGCCCTTCACGACACGGCTGGGCTCATGCCGTGTGTAAATGGCGACACCGGCGTAACCCTTCCGCTCGGCATCGTTGAAGTACGACTTGTAGCCGGGAATGTCGATGTCGTGCTCGGCGAGCTGGTGGAAGTGGGCCTTCGTCTCCTGGAGGCAGATGAAATCGGCGTTCTGCTTCTTCAACCACCGGAAGAGACCCTTGTTCGCCGCGGACCGTATTCCGCAGCAGTTGATTGTGATGACACGCATGCGTCGACATTGTAGTTCATCGCAAAAACTGGCACCGTCGCGCCCGCCTTTCACGCGGAAGATTCTCATGCAGGATTACCAGCTCCGCTTCATCGAGCTCGCCATGTCCCGCGAAGCGCTGCGCTTCGGCACGTTCAAACTGAAGTCCGGGCGGGAGTCGCCGTACTTCTTCAACGCCGGCCTCCTGAGCGACGGCGAAGCCGCCGCGGTGCTCGGGCAGGGTTACGCGGCAGCCCTCATCGCCGCGGGCGTCGAGTTCGATGTGCTCTTCGGCCCCGCCTACAAGGGCATCCCGCTCGCCGCGGCGACGGCCGTCGCGTTCGCCGAGCACCACGGTCGCAACGTTCCGTTCTCCTTCAACCGCAAGGAGGCGAAGGATCATGGCGAAGGCGGCAAGCTCGTCGGCGCACCGCTTCGGGGCCGTGTCGTCATCGTGGACGATGTCATCACTGCGGGAACCGCCATTCGCGAATCGCTGGACATCATCCGCGGCGCCGGCGCGGAGCCTGTGGCCGTGGCGCTTGCGCTGGATCGACAGGAAAGAGGGCAAGGCGCGCGTTCCGCCGTGCAGGAGCTCGAAGCGGAGTACGGGTTGCGCTGTGTGAGCGTCGTCACACTGGCTGCCCTCATCGAAGCGCTGTCGGGAGGCGCGCGCGGGCCGGCACGCATTTCTGAGGATCAGCTCACAGCCCTCAAGGCCTATCGGGAACGATACGGCGTTTCATAAGGCTTGCGGCGCCGCCGCCGTCAGTCAGAATATGCGCAGTTTGCTCCCTCACATCCTGGTGGCGCGATGCGCGCGTGGACGCACAGTCTGTCCCTGATCTTGTTCTGCACCCTTGTAGGCTCCGCGTCAGCGGCCGACAACAAGGGTGTCGCCTACAAGTGGGTCGATGAGCACGGCGTCACTCACTACGGCGATCACATCCCTCCGCAGTACGCCAAGAAGGAAAGCAGCATCCTCAACAAGCAGGGTGTGGAGATCGGGCGGAACGATGCGCAGAAGACGCCCGAGCAGCTCGCGGAAGAAGCCCGCCAGCAGGAGCTCATCATCCGGCAGAAGCAGCACGACGCCTTCCTGCTCACCACGTACACGAGCGTGAAGGACATCGAGTCGCTGCGGGACGAACGGCTGGAACAGCTGAGCGGCCAGCGGCGCGCCGCCGAGGCGTACATCGAAGGGCTGAACGCCCGGCTGGCAGCGCTTCAGACGCGGGTGATGTCCTTCAAGCCGTACAACGAATCGCCGAACGCGCGGCGCATGCCGGACGATCTGGCGGAAGACCTGATGCGCGCGCTCAACGAGATGCGCTCCCAGAAGATGGCGCTCGCTTCGAAAGGCGCGGAAGAAACCGCGCTGCGCGCGCAGTTTCAGGCCGACATCGAGCGCTTCAAGGAACTGCGCGCGAGCACTCGCGCGCGTTGAGCCTCAGCCGCGGCCCGAGTGGCCGAAGCCGCCGGCGCCGCGCGCGGTCGCCGCGAAATCCTCAACGACTTCCAGCTGCACCTGCACGACCGGCACGATGACGAGTTGCGCGATGCGCTCGCCGGGCTGCACGGTGTAAGTCTCGCGACCGCGGTTCCACACCGACACCATCAGCTGCCCCTGATAGTCCGAGTCGATGAGACCGACGAGATTGCCAAGCACGATCCCGTGCTTGTGACCGAGACCCGAGCGCGGAAGGATGACCGCTGCGAGCCCCGGATCCTCGACGTAGATGGAGAGACCGGTCGGCAGCAGCTCCGCTTTGCCGGGTTCCAGCGCAAGAGGTTTCTCCAGGCACGCTCGCAGGTCCATGCCCGCCGAGCCCGCAGTGGCGTACTGCGGCAGCGGGAATTCAGAGCCGATGCGCGAGTCGAGAATCCGCACCTTCAGCGGACGGCGGGCTGATGTATCCACTCCGTGCTACGCCCGCGCCGTCACGGAGCCGCGCTGGGGACTGGCCGCGCGTTCCTCGAGTGCTTCCGCGATGAGCCCGACGAGGCGATCCGCGAGAACCGTCTTCGCCGCCTGCCCCAGGTCGTGCCGCGCGGTGCGCGTGAGGACGATGAGGTGATTGTCCTCGCACTCGAAGGCCTTCGCGTCGCCCACTTCGTTCGCGGCGATCATGTCCAGGTTCTTCTTCAGGAGCTTGGTGCGGGCGTTCTGCTCGACCGACTCGGTTTCGGCCGCGAAGCCGACCACGAGCCGCGGCCGCTCAGCGCTCGCCGCAACGGTGGCGAGGATGTCGGTGGTGCGCTCCATCTCGAGGTCCATGCGATCCGAGGCCTTCTTGATCTTCTGGTCGGCGGGCTTCGCGGGCTTGTAGTCCGCGACCGCGGCCGTGGAGATGAAGATGTCGGCCTTGCCGACCTCCCTCATCACGGCGTTCAGCATGTCCACCGCGCTTTCGGCGTCGACCCGTCGGACCCCCGGAGGAGTGGGCAGTGCCACCGGGCCGCTCACGAGCACGACCTCGGCGCCCGCCTTTTGTGCCGCCTGTGCGACAGCGAACCCCATTTTGCCGGAGCTTCGATTGCTGATGAAACGGACGGGATCAATCCGCTCACGTGTCGGGCCCGCGGTGATCAGCACCCGCTTACCGACTAAAGGGCCGGAGGGGGCGATCATCGTGGCGATGCGATCGATGATTTCGAGCGGCTCCAGCATGCGGCCTTCGCCCACTTCGCCGCAGGCCTGCTCGCCGGCAGCGGGGCCTACGATGCGAACGCCGCGACTCTGAAGCGCGACTACGTTCGCCTGCGTGGCGGCGTTCGCCCACATCACCCGGTTCATCGCGGGGGCGACTGCGATCGGTGCTTCGGTGGCGAGGCAGAGGGTGGTGAGCAGGTCGTCCGCCCTTCCGGTGGCGAGCTTCGCCAGGAAATCCGCGGACGCGGGAGCGATGACGACGAGATCCGCCCAGCGCGCGAGCTCGATGTGGCCCATGGCCGCTTCGGCCTGTGCGTCCCAGAGATCGTTGCGCACGGGGCGGCCCGACAGGGCCTGGAAAGTGGTGGCGGTGATGAACTCGGCGGCCGCCCGGGTCATGACGACCTGGACTTCGGCGCCGCGATCCCGCAGCCGGCGCACGAGATCGGCGCTCTTGTAGGCGGCGATACCTCCGGTCACACCGAGAAGGATGCGTTTGCCTTGCATTTGGGGGGCCAGATGGGAAGGTGGAGCGATTATCGGCCCCCCTTCCCCGCGCGGCAAACGACCGACCCCGATCGTCTGACCCTATTCCCCAAAGGAATGACCGACACCGGACTACCACGCCGCTTCCGAGCTTCCGGGAGCGAGCGCGTGCGCCCGCAGCACGCACGGCCGTCGGCCACAGCGTCCGACCGCTCCGGTTCCGAGCCGCCCGGCGATTGAGGGCCTCCCGGGATGCATTTCTGCCTGTTCACACCGCTTTCGCGAGGCGCCACGGCAGCGATCCCGCCTCAGACTCCGCGGCCCCTCAACCACCCACTGCGCGCCCGAACGCGCCTCAAGCACCCATGAAAATCCGCGAATGGCCCAAGCACGAACGCCCCCGTGAACGTCTGCTTGCTGCCGGCCCCTCGGGCCTGACGGACGGTGAGCTCCTGGCAGTGCTCATCGGCTGTGGCAAGCGCGGCCTCACCGCCGTGGACATCGCCCGCCAGCTCCTCGGCGAATTCGGCTCGCTGCGCGAATTCCTCAGCGCAAGCCCAAGCCGTTGCCTCCAGCAGTTCGGCATCGGCCCAGCCCGCTACGCCTCAATGCAGGCGGCCCTGGAGCTTGCACGCCGCCACTACGGCCACGCCATCCGCTCCACCCCGGTGCCCTCAGCACCTGCGGACATGCGCAAATACGTGCTCGCCAAGCTCCGGGACAAGCCCTACGAGGTGTTCTGCTGCCTCCACTTGGACGTGCACCACCGCCTCATCGAATTCCAGGAGCTGTTCCGAGGCACAACGGACGGCGCGAGCGTGTACCCGAAGGAGGTCGTGCGGGAGGTCATCGCCCACAATGCGTTCGCGGTGATCCTGGCCCACAATCACCCGTCCGGCACGGCGGAGCCCAGCCTGGCGGACAAGGTCGTCACCCAGCGGCTGGTCGAGGCCCTCCGGCTCATCGATGTGAGGGTCCTGGATCACCTGGTCGTGGGCGAGACACGTTGCGTCTCCTTTGCCGATCGGGGCCTCATCTGATATAAAGCCGCGCTCTTTCGCATGCTCCTGTCGGGGCTTTGCGCCAAGTCATTGATTTTTCTCGAAGGTTGCTCGTATGTCCCGCGTCTGCGAAGTCACCGGCAAGAAGCCGGCCGTCGGAAATCGCGTCTCGCACGCGAACAACAAGCGTCGTCGCCGCTTCCTGCCGAACCTGCACACGCAGCGTTTCTGGCTTGAGGCCGAGAAGCGCTGGGTGAGCCTGCGTATCTCCACCGCCGCGCTGCGCACGATCGAAAAGAAGGGCATCGACGTCGTCGTTGCCGAGCTGCGCGCCCAGGGCGTGAGGGTTTAAGCCATGCGCGAGAAAGTGAAGCTGCTCTCTTCCGCCGGCACGGGCCACTTCTACGTCACCACGAAGAACAAGCGCCTGCATCCGGACAAGATGGAAGTTCGCAAGTACGACCCGGTCGTGCGCAAGCACGTGGCGTACAAGGAAGCGAAGATCAAATAAGCATCCGGGCCGCTCGCGGGTGCGCGCGGCCCATGCCCTCCCAGGCCGTCGCGCGCCAATCGAGGGCCGCTCAACAAGCCCTCAATCGCCGGGCGGCTTGAGAAACCGGTAGCCTTGAGCTCATGCCGGAGCTCCCTGAAGTCGAAACCACCCGTCGCGGCGTGGAGCCTCACGTTGTGGGGCGACGCATCGTCGAGCTCGCCGTTCACGAGCCTCGTCTCAGATGGCGAGTGCCGGAGAGTGTGGCTGCCGATGTGAAGGGACAGCTCGTGCGCGAGACCGGCCGGCGCGCGAAGTACCTGCTCTTCAAGCTCGAGTCCGGCACGCTCCTTCTGCATCTCGGCATGTCCGGTAGCCTGCGAGTGCTGCCGGCGGATACGCCGCGCCTCACGCACGATCACTTCGACCTGCTGCTCGACTCCGGCGTCACGCTGCGATTCAACGATCCGCGCCGATTCGGCAGCCTGCATTACACGACTGCCGATCCGTCGGAACACCCGCTGCTTGCGCATCTGGCGCCAGAACCGCTGGACGACGCATTCACTGCCGATTACCTGTGGCGCATCACACGCAAGCGCAAAGTCGCCATCAAACAGCTGCTGATGAACAGCACGCTCGTCGTCGGCGTCGGAAACATCTACGCGAGTGAAGCGCTCTTCCGCGCCCGAATTCGCCCGCGCCGGCAAGCGCGCACGCTGAAGCAGGATGAAGTGGCACGGCTCGCGCGCGCAGTTCGCACGGTGCTGAAGCTCGCCATCAAAGTCGGCGGCACGACGCTGCGAGATTACGTTGGTGCGGATGGAAATCCCGGCTACTTCCGGCAAAAGCTGTACGTGTACGAACGCAGCGGCAAGCCGTGTCGCGTGTGCGGCGGACCGATCAAGCAGATCGCGCAGGGGCAGCGCTCGACGTACTACTGTCCGGTCTGCCAGAAGTAGGGACGTCGCATGAGCAAGCGGATCATCAAGCATCTGTCGAGTGTCGATGTCGTGATGGGCGGCGTCATCGAAGCAGTCGGTCCTTACGGATTGAAGGCGGACCTCGATGGAAGCCCGTTTCTTGCGCTCGCTCGCGCGATCGCGCACCAGCAGCTGAATGGCACGGCTGCGAACACGATCCTCACGCGCTTCATCAACACCGTCGGCACGAACGGCATGTTTCCCACTCCCCAGCAGGTGCTGGATGCGCCGGAAGCCACGCTGCGCGCGGCGGGCTTTTCCTTCGCGAAGATCGCGTCGCTGCGCGATCTTGCGCAGAAGACGATCGATGGCATCGTGCCGGACCGCGCAACGCTCATCGCGCTGAGCGACGACGAGATCGTCGAGCGACTCACGCAGGTGCGCGGCATCGGCCGCTGGACCGTCGAGATGATGCTGATGTTCCAGCTCGGGCGGCCGGACATTCTCCCCGTCGACGACTTCGGCGTGCGGAATGGATTCCGGCTCGCGTATGGCCTGCGCAAGATGCCCACGCCCAAGGCGCTCGCGCTCTTTGGCGAACGCTGGGCGCCGTATCGAAGCGCCGCGGCCTGGTACCTCTGGCGCGCCGTCGAGCTTCATCGCGCCGGCAAACTGCCTGTTCCCGCCGAGCGCACAAGATTGCCGCGCGTTCCACGCCTTCGCCGCGCCATCAAGCGGCTCAAGAGGAAGGTCGGAGCCCGGCTCTCGAAGGCGAAGAAGCGGATCGCTCGCGCTCGCTGATGCATCCGGCACTCATCGATCTCGTCCTCGTAGGCGTCGGCTTGTTCGTCGCGACGCTGCTCGCCTCGGTGTTGCAGCTGCCGTACGCGGGGTCGGTGGGGATCGTCGCGGGGATGCTGCTGGCGACGTGGCGCCTGAATCTTCGCTCGCAGACCTGGCGCGATGTTGGGCTGGGGAGCCCAGGGAACGCTGTGCAGTCTGCGTTCGCCGCGTTTGCGCTGTACTTCCTCACGCTCATCGCGGTGCTGATGATCGTGGAGCCGATCTCGCGGGCGCTGCAGTGGCAGCCGCTCGATCTTTCGTCGTTCCGGCGGATACGAGGGGACACGTACTCGCTGGCCGTTACGCTCGTTCTGGTGTGGACCGCAGTGGCGTTCGGCGAAGAAATGGTGTTTCGCGGATTCGCGCTAAACCGCCTTCAGGAGATGCTGGGGACTGGCACGCGGGCCGCTGTGCTTGCGGTAGGTGCGCAGGCGGTTCTGTTCGGGCTGGGGCATGTGTATCTCGGGCCTCGCGGAGTGCTGACGGCCGTAGTTATTGGCGTGCTGTACGGGACGTGGTTTTTGACGCGGGGACGCAGCCTCTGGCCGTTGATCGCGGCGCATGGGCTGACGGATACGATCAGTATCCTCGCGATCTACACGGGTGTTGGAGCGTAAGGAAAAGAAAGCCCTCAATCGCCGGGCGGCTCAGATGGGAAAGACCTGAATCGCTACGCGGCCCGGATGGCCGAGCGCTCAGTCATGACATGGGGCCGCCGGGCGACTGAAGGCTCTGCGCTGAGCCGCCCGGCGATTGAGGGCTTCGTCGCGCCTCAGTACACCATTCCCGCCCCGACGCCCCTCGGGTCGGAAGCCGCTTCAACCTGCCCGGTGGCGTAATCCCACACCACCGCCTGCACGTTCCCCCACTGCCGCCCCTGCCGCAGCGTGTGCCCGCGCTCGGTCAGCGCCTTCACCTGTTCCGCAGTGAGCGCACCCGGCTCGTACTGAACCACATCCGGGAAATACTGATGATGAAAGCGCGGCGCGCTGACGATCTCCTTCGCGCTCTTCCCCGCCATGAAATCCAGCGTCGCCAGCAAAACCATTCCGGTGATGTAGCTGCCGCCCGGGCTCCCGACGATCATCACCCCACGCTCCGACTCAATGAACGTCGGCGTAGACGACGACAACGGCCGCTTGCCCGGCGCGATCGCATTCGCGTCCGCCCCGATGAGCTGGTACGCATTCGGAGTGCCCGGCTTCACCGAGAAATCGTCCATCTGATTGTTCAGCAGGATGCCGGTACCCGGCACCATCAGTCCGCTGCCGAGCAGAAGGTTCAGCGTGATCGTCATCCCGACGCGATTGCCGTCCCGATCGATCACGGAAAAATGCGTCGTGTGCTGTCCCTGCGTCGCTTCGATGGCATCGCTGGGAAGAAGCGCGCTCGGCGTAGCCTTCTCGTGACTCAGCGAAGTGCGCTGCCCCTGCGCGTAGTACTTGCTCGTGAGCATCTCGACCGGGACGTTCGTGAAGTCCGGATCGCCCAGGTACAGCGCACGGTCGCGATGCATCCGGCGCATGGCTTCGACAACGAGGTGAGTCCGCTCGACCGGATCCGCACCCTTCAGGTCGTACGGCTCGAGAATGTTCAGAGCATCGACGAGCGCGATGCCACCGGACGCCGGCGGCGACGAAGAGATGATGCGCGCGCCGTGATACGTGCCGATGATCGGGGGACGCTCGATGGCTCGGTAGTCGGCAAGATCCTGCTCCGTCCAGATGCCGCCGAGCTTGCGCACACCACTCGCCAGCTTCTTGGCGAACGCGCCCTTGTAGAAGCCATCCGCGCCTTCCTTCGCGAAGAGCTCAAGCGTGCGCGCCAGATCCGGCTGCTTGATGACATAGCCGTTCGCGGGCACTTCGCCGTTCTTCGTCAGGAAAACGCGCGCGGCATCCGGCGTTTTCTTCAGCGCGTTCTGCTTGTTCTGGATGATGTTCCGAAGGCGCTCGTAAAGCGGAAACCCGTCGCGAGCGAGCCGGATGGCGGGCTGCAGGCTCGTACTCAACGGCAGCTTCCCGTACTTCTCCGCGAGCAACGCGAGCCCCGCCGGCTCGCCGGGAATGCCTGCAGCCAGCGCACTGTTCGTCGACAAGCCAGGAACGGGCTTGCCGTCCGCCCCGAGATACATGTCCCGAGTGGAAGCGGCGGGCGCCTTCTCCCGCGCGTCGATCATCACGTTGAAGCTGTCGCTTGCGCGATGGAGGAGGATGAAGCCACCGCCGCCGAGCCCCGAACCGCTCGGCTCGACGACAGCCAGCGCACCCGCGACGGCCACCGCGGCGTCGAAAGCGTTGCCGCCCTTCGAAAGGATCTCGAGGCCTGCCTCGGAGGCAAGCGGATGGGCGCTCGCGATGGCTGCCTTGCCCGGCGCCTTCTCGCCAGCATTCGCTGGCAGCACCGCGACAAAGAAGAAGGCAACGAACGAGAGGACGATTGCGCCGAACGCGCGAGGACTTCTTCGCTCACGAATCATCATCAAACCTCAGCCGCGTTTCAGCTTCTTCAGCTCCGCATCGACGATCGGGTGGACGAATTCCTTCGTCTCGCCGCCGAGCACCGCGATCTCGCGGATGAGCGAAGAGGAAATGAAAGTGAACTGTTCCTGAGGAGTCAGGAACACCGTCTCGATCTCGCGCGCCAGATGCCGGCTCATGTTGGCGAGCTGGAATTCGAATTCGAAATCTGACACGGCCCGAAGGCCGCGCACCACTACCGAAAGGTTATGTTTGCGTGCGAATTCGACAGTGAGCCCGGAATATCCCATCACTTCGACGTTCGGCAGGTCCGCAAGCACCCGACGTGCCAGATCCACGCGCTGGTCCAGCGTGAAGAGCGGCGCCTTGTTGGGATTGGCGGCGATCGCGACGATCACGCGATCGAAAATCCCGGCCGCGCGCCGGATGAGATCGGTATGCCCGTTCGTGATGGGATCGAACGTCCCGGGGTACATGGCGTTGCGTTTCATTCGGGCACGGCTCCACCCGCTGTCCGGGCATGGAGATGATACCCGACCTCGCCCGCCCGGCCGGCCTTCCGCTCCAGCCACGCAGGCGGCAGCGCCGGCAACGGCTCCCGCGCCGCGTTTTCGATGTAGATCAGCGCCTCCGGCGCCAGCCAGCCTTTCTCCTCAAGCAGCGCGGCCGCGGGGCCCAGCAAGCCGGCCGCGAACGGCGGGTCCAGGAACACGATGTCGAACGGCTCCGGCTGGCCCCGAAGCCATGCGAAGGCATCCGCCCGCTCCACCCGCGCGTTGGCGACATTCCACTCCGCGATGAGCGCGACGAGGGCCCGGGCGATGGCGGCGTTCTGCTCGACGAACACGACATGTCCCGCGCCTCGCGACACAGACTCAAGTCCCAGGGCGCCGCTGCCCGCGAAGAGATCGAGGCATCGCGCGCCGACGATACGCGGCCCGATCCAGTTGAAGAGCGTCTCGCGCACGCGGTCCGGCGTGGGGCGGATGTCCGGCACATCCGGAAAACGCCAGCGCCGGCCGCGCATCGACCCGCCGATGACGCGAATGACGCGCGACTGCGCGCCGCGCCCGTGCGATTCCCGAGTTCGAACCAAGAGTTGCGGCGCCTCGCAGCTTGCGACAGTTGCAAGCGGAAGCGTACCCTAGCTCGCCATTACTACAAGCACGGCGCCTATGCAGCGACCGCGCAACTCAAGAACGGACAACTCGATCGCTGATTCACTTGGTAGTTCGAGGAGCTGCAGGAATGAAGAGGCACTCTGCAAGTTCGCTTATCGTCGCCACGCTGCTGCTCGCGAGCTGTGGAGGAAATGGACCGGACGTGGGGCCCGCGAACACGTCGAGCGGGAACGGCAATCCCGGCGGGTCGACTCCACCTCCAGCGAACACTGCAGGCACCGCGCTGTTCCAGCCGTTGCAGGGCGTCTTGCCATATCCGACGGACGCGTACTTCAGCGGCTCCACCGACGGCACGCTGAACATACAACCCGCGAACGCGCTGATGCCCTTGCAATCGAGCGTGAATCAGCTCGACGGTTTCTCGACCACTGCGGTCATTCGCACTCGCTTCGCCAGTCCGCTGGATCCTGCGTCGCTGAACGGTTCGACGGTTCACGTCGCGCAGGTGGTTGTGAGCTCAACCACCAAAGCCACCGTAGGCTTCACGCGCAAGCTCGTCGTGGGCACGGACCCGGCGACCGCTGACATCAGCGTGGGCCTCGCGAGCGACCTCGGCGTCGGGAACACGATTCTTGAGATCAGGCCTCTGAAGCCACTGGAGCCAAGCGCCGGGCCGGGCGCCACGAACGTGGGCTATCTCGTCGTGCTCACGGACGGAATCAGAACGGCGACCGGCACGGCGGCCACGCCGGACACCGACTACGCGGACTTCAAAGCCAAGCTCGCCACCGATCCCACTTGCGCGGCGATCACGAACGCTTCGCTGAACGGCCTTTGCCGTCTCACCGGCGCTCATCTGCAGATCGCACAGGCGATGCAGATCAATCCTGCGAACGTTGTGCTGACGTTCAGCTTCTCCACCCAGGCGACGCGGGACACGATGAACGTTCTCGCAAACCCCGCCGTCACGACGCCGAGGCCGATCGTCGCCGTGAACACTGGCGCCACCACCGCGCAGCTGAGTCCGCCGAACGCGACCCCGCTTCCTGGCCACGCCAACGTGTATCGCGGAACGCTGGAGATCCCGTACTACAGCTCGCGGCCGTCGCAGGAGAACCCCACTGCGCCGCTCACGGCGACCTGGCTTGGAAATCCTTCGGCGCTGGATCCGAATAGCCGGCTGCTCACACGCTTCAATCCCGTGCCCGTCGCTACTGCGACGATCTCGATCCCGCTTCTGGTCACTGTGCCGAATGCGGCTTCGACTGCGGGCGCCGCGAAGCCGCCGGGCGGCTGGCCGGTCGTGATCTTCCAGCATGGGCTCACGCGCAGCCGCCTCGATGCCGCCGGCATTGCAGACGCGTTTGCGGACGCTGGTTTCGTGGTCGCGGCGATCGATCTGCCTCTGCATGGCGTGACCGCGACCGCGAACCCGCTGTACGACGCCGCCAACGAACGCACTTTCAATCTCGACCTCGCGAACAACAGCACGCTCGCGGCCGGGCCGGACGGTGCGATCGATCCCTCCGGCACGCACTTCGTGAACGTGCCGAACCCGCTGGTGACGCGCGACAACCTTCGCCAGGCTGCTGTGGATCTTCTGACGCTCACGCGTTCGCTCGGCAACCTGAACCTGGACGCCGATCCCGCTGGGGACATCGACACCACGCGCATTCACTTCGTCGGACACTCGCTCGGCGGAATTGTCGGCGGCGTGTATCTCGGCACGGCCGGCGCAGCCGAAGTCGTGACGGGCGAGCTCGCGAATGCCGGTGGCGGCATTGCGCAGACGATCCTGGATTCGCCCGCATTCGGTCCGCGCATCAAGCAAGGCCTGGCAGCGCAGGGGATCACCGAAGGCTCCACGCTGTACGCGCAGTTCATCCGGGACGCGCAAACCGTCGTGGACGCCGGCGATCCCATCAACTACATCGCCTCGGCGGCAGCGGCCCGCCCGCTCCTCATGTTCCAGGTGGTGGGCGGCGGCGCACTCGCCAACGGTAATCCCTCGCCGCCGGACCAGGTCGTCGTGAACTCCGCCACGCAACGTCTGATCGATGCCATCGGCATTCCGCGCATCTCGACGGTGGGCGTGAACCCAGTGACGCGCGGCTACGTGAACTTCATCCTTGGCGAGCACGGGTCGCTCATCGACCGGTTCTCGGTGCCGTCCCCCACGACGCCGCTCGCAAGCCGGGCGACGACGGCGGAAATGCAGGCCCAGTCGGTGAGCTTCGCGCAGAGCCTCGGAGCGTCCGTGGAAATCTTCGACGGGGCCGTCGTCCAGCCCTAGGCGCGAAGAAGGCCCCAGATCGGCCGGCGGCTGAGGACCCGCACGGGAGTCCTCCTCTTCAGCCGCCCGGCCATCGCAGGCTTCCCGATGAACTGGATGAACTATGATAGGCGCTCATCGAATCGGGTGCCTATGTTCGGACGAAAACCCAAGGCCGGCGAAGAGCAGGAGAAGCTGGGCTTCTTCGGGCGTCTGCGCGCGCGCCTCAATCGCGGCGATTCCTTTCTCACCCGCGACATCGGCGAGCTGTTTCGCGGCCGGCAGATCGACGCCGCCGCGCTCGAAGAGCTCGAAACGCGCCTCCTGACGGCGGACGCTGGCGTCGAAGCCACGGAGCACATCCTCGAAGGCCTGCGGAAACGCGTGGCCCGCAAGGAGCTGGCGGACGTCAACGCGCTCATCGTGGCGCTTCGAAACGCGGTCGCGGAGATCCTCGCGCCTTGCGCGAAGCCGCTGATCATCGACGAATCGCGCAAACCGTACGTGATCCTCGTAGTCGGCGTGAACGGCTCGGGGAAAACCACCAGCATCGGCAAGCTGGCGCGCAAGCTGGGAGAAGACGGTTTCAGCGTCATGCTCGCAGCGGGCGACACGTTCCGTGCAGCCGCGGTGGAACAGCTCAACGTCTGGGCGGGCCGGTCGGGTGCCACGTTCGTGGCCCAGCAGACTGGTGCCGATCCCGGAGCGGTCGTGTTCGATGCGCTCCAGTCCGCGCGTTCACAGAAGATCGACGTGCTGCTGGCCGACACGGCCGGCCGCCTGCACAGCCAGTCGCATCTCATGGAGGAGCTGAAGAAGGTGAAGCGCGTGATCCAGCGCGTTGACCCTTCCGCTCCCCACGAAGTGCTGCTTGTGCTGGATGCGAATCAGGGCCAGAACGCGCTGTCGCAGGCCATGCAATTTCACGAAGCAGTCGGAGTCACCGGCCTCGTGCTCACGAAGCTGGATGGCACCGCGAAGGGCGGCATCGTGCTCGCCATCGCGCGCAAGATGGGCATCCCCATCCGGTTCATCGGCGTGGGCGAGCAGCCGGAAGATTTCGGCGAATTCGACGCGCAAGCGTTCGCCACCGCGCTCGTGCAGGGCGCCGGCAACGAACCCGGTGCGCCCGGCGCGGCGGCGAAGGCTGCCTTGCGGTGATCGCGCGCGAATGATCGTCTTCGACAGGGTCGCCAAGCGTTACCCGAACGGCCGCGAAGCGCTCGCGGGCGTAAGCCTGCGCGTGAATCCCGGCGAGATGGTGTTCCTCACCGGGAAGTCCGGCGCCGGCAAGAGCTCGGTGCTGAAGCTCATCGCGCTCCTGGAGCGCCCGACGCGCGGCACCGTCCTCGTCAACAACATGAACACGAGCAGGCTGCGTCCCGGCCAGATTCCCGCGTTCCGGCGGAACATCGGCGTTGTGTTCCAGGATCACAAGCTGCTCGCGGACCGGCCGGTGTACGACAACGTCGCCCTGCCGCTCATCGTGTCGAACACGCCGATGCGAGAGATCGACAAGCGCGTGCGCGCGGCCCTCGATCAGGTGGGGCTTCTCGGGAAAGAGCGCCTGTCCCCGCTGGAGCTTTCAGTGGGTGAGCAGCAGCGCGTGGGGATTGCGCGGGCCGTCGTCAGCAAGCCGCCTTTGCTGATCGCGGATGAGCCCACGGGGAATCTGGACCCGGATCTTGCGCGCGAAGTCATGCGCCTCTTCAAGCGATTCCAGGAAGTCGGCGTCACGGTCGTCGTCGCCACGCACGACGTCGACCTGGTGCGCGAGCTGGGACAGCGCGAGATCACCATCGAAAACGGCCACGTGCACGGACCCGGGGCGGACGATCTTCCAAGCGTGGTCGCGACCCGATGATCTCGTACATGACGCGACACGCGCAGGCGTTCTTCGGCGCGCTCGGCAGGCTGGCGCGCACGCCGCTCGCGAGCGTGCTCACGTTGCTGGTGATCGCGGTCGCCCTGGCTTTGCCGATGAGCCTCAAGCTGCTCGTGACGAACGCACGCGCCGCTACCGGCGATTTCAAGAACGCCGTAGATCTCTCGGTGTATCTCAAGACGGACACGCAGCTTTCGAAGGCGGAGCAACTGGCGAAGAACGCTCGCGCACGGGCGGGAGTCGCGGACGTCACGCTGATTCCGGCGAATCAGGCGCTCGATGAGTTCCGGAACTACTCCGGCTTCGGTGCCGCGCTCGAGGTGCTGGAGCAGAACCCGCTGCCTCACGTGCTGCACGTTCATCCGTCGCCGGACGCCAGCTCCGCTGCGGCGCTGGACTCGCTGAGGCAGTACTTCACCGCGTGGCCGGAAGTCGAGCTCGTGCAGATCGATTCGGAATGGGTGATGCGCTTCAACGCCATTCTCGACGTGCTGCGCACCGTGCTGGGGATCGTAGCCGCGCTGCTCGGTCTCGGCGTTCTGGCCGTCGTCGGCAACACCATCCGCCTGGAAATCCTGAACCGGCGCGCGGAAATCGAGATCACGAAACTGGTCGGCGGATCGAACGGGTTCGTGCGCAGGCCGTTCCTGTACACCGGCGTGCTGTACGGGTTCGGCGGAGGGCTTCTCGCGCTTGGAGCCGTGAGCCTGATGGTGCTGCTGCTGTCGACGCCGGTTGCGATCCTCGCGCAGCTGTACGGAAGCCACTACTCGCTTGCGGGGCCGACGCTCGAGGACATCGGCGTGCTGCTCGGCGGCGGTGCCGCGCTCGGGTGGTTCGGAGCCTGGATCTCCGCGAATCGGCACCTCAAGAGCATCGAGCCGCGCGCGTAACGCCGGCTAGCAGCCTGTCCGACTTAAGCAGGTTATGCGAGCGTGGGCATAGGTCGGTTCGGCACGTTGCGCAGCTGGCGGCACGGCACTCCCCGAGGCATCGGCTTCCCTTACTGCGTCGGCTGGATGCCTCGAATCTGCACCGGAATGGTGGGGGAATCGGATTCCCCCGGCTTTGCGCGTGCTCTACACGTAGCTTCGCGGCTGCTAGTGATATCCCTCGCCTTCGCGCAGCTTTCCGCGGAACGTGTGATACACGAACACCGTGTAGCCGATGATGAACGGCAGCAACACCGCCGTGCCCACCAGAATGAATGTCTGCGATTCGCGCGACGCAGCCGTATCCCACAACGTGAGTGACCACGGCACCAGGTAGGGATAGCTCGATATCGCAAGCCCCACGAACGCAAGCACGAACACCGCGACAGCGCTGTAGAACGCGGACCTGGGATGTCCACCGTGAATCCCTCGCCAGCACAGCGCGATCAGAACCGCAGTCAGGATAGGCATCGGCGCGAGGAGGACCAGGTTCGGCATATCGAACCAGCGATTCGCGATCCGTTCGTATTCGAGCGGCGTCCAGACACTCACCAGCGCGATGAACACGGCGAGCGCGCCGAGCAGCGGTGAGGCGAACTGACGCGCCCTGCGCTCCAGGTCATCCGTCGTCTTCATCACGAGCCAGCACGCGCCGATGAGCGCATAGCCGACGACGAGACCCAGCCCGCACATCACGCTGAAGGGCGTGAGCCAGTCGAACGGCCCGCCCGCGAACTGGCCACCTTCCACGCGCAGCCCGTCGATGAGCCCGCCGAGCATGAACCCCTGGCAGAGCGCGGCCAGCGTCGAACCCGCGGCGAACGCGATGTCCCACTTGCGATGATGAGGTTTCGCGACCCATCGGTATTCGAACGCGACGCCGCGGAATACGAGCGCGAGCAGCATCGCGATCAGCGGCACGTACAGCGCGGGCATCACGATCGCATAGGCGAGCGGAAACGCGACGAACAGTCCGTTTCCGCCGAGCACGAGCCACGTCTCGTTGCCGTCCCAGAACGGCGCCACGGTATTCATCATCCGGTCGCGATCGGCTTCCTTCGGGAAGAACGGAAACAGGATGCCGATGCCGAGATCGAACCCGTCGAGGATCACATACATCGCCACCGCAATCGCGACGATCCCAGCCGCCACGAGCGGTAACCAGAAGTCGACGCCGGTAAGCGTGTCGGGCGTCATGGCAACACCCCTTCGGTATCGCCTTCACGCGCGGGTTGCTGGGCATGCGCCAGCGGGCGGTTCGCCAGCCCATGCTCCGGCGTGGGAGGCTCGATCGCGTGTCCCTTGGGCCCGACCCGGATGAGCTTGCGGATGTAGTACACGCCGATCGAGAACACGAAGAGGTACGTGACGGCGAACGCAACGAGCGACGTGCCTACCGTGGCCGCGGAGATCGGCGACACGGCATCTGCGGTCCTCAGGATGCCCTGCGCGACGTACGGCTGCCGGCCGCTTTCGGTGACGATCCACCCCGCAAGAATCGCGATGAAACCCGAAGGCCATGCGTACCCCGCGAATCGGAGGAACCACCGGGTCTCGAAGAGCCGCTTGCGCCACCAAAGGAATGCGCCGACCGTCCCAAGCAGGATCAGCAGCAGCCCGATCCCCACCATGATCCGAAAGCCGTAGAACACGTTCGCGACGGGCGGCCTTTCCTCCGGCGGCACGTCCTTCAGTGCCGGGACCTCACCGGTCATCGAGTGCGTGAGGATCAGGCTCGCAATCCCGGGGATCGCGATCTCCGCGTGGTTCTTCTCCGCCCGTTCGTCCGGAATGCCGAAAAGCACCAGCGGCGCGGGACCGCGCAGTTCCCAATGCCCCTCCATCGCGGCGACCTTCGTCGGCTGATGTTCGAGCGTATTGAGCCCGTGCTGATCGCCGATCAGCAGCTGCAACGGCGCCAGGATCGCGACCATCCCGAGGCCCATGCGCATCATGGTTTTCGCCTCGGTCTGGAAAACACCGGCGAGCAGGTACCGCGCGCCGACGGCCAGCACGACGACCGAGGTCGTGAGATAGGCCGCATTCATCATGTGCGCGAACCGGTACGGGAAACTGGGATTGAAGACGATGGCGAACCAGTCGGCCGGATACGCGATGCCCTCGCGGATGACGTGGCCCGCCGGCGTGTGCATCCAGCTGTTCGCCGAAAGGATCCAGAACCCGGAGATCGCGGTGCCCAGCGCCACGAGCACCGCGGAGGTGACATGCAGCCACGGCGGCACGCGCCTCCACCCGAACAGCATCACGCCAAGGAAGGTCGCCTCGAGGAAGAAGGCAGTCAGGACCTCGTACCCGATGAGCGGCCCGATGACGTTCCCCACCACCTCCGAGAACCGGCTCCAGTTCGAGCCGAACTGGTACGACAGCGGGATGCCGGACACCACGCCCATG
>Ga0182742_1000266_pt1 | contig 93925 bp, 69 predicted proteins | sample eDN5th37CBELigMG_FD_128880 | JGI IMG/M metagenome (GOLD analysis project Ga0182742, IMG submission 128880) | Enriched Miracle-Growth compost microbial communities from Emeryville, California, USA - eDNA 5th pass 37_C BE-Lig MG (version 2)... ...
GATGCTGGAGCGATGCCGCTCCAATGTTTCTACGATGCCCTCCGGTGTGTCCTTGAGGTAATACACGCCGGCGGCTTCACCTCGACCCACACCCCGCTCGCTTTGCAATGTGACGACGGCAACGGGCACTTCGGTGAACGTATAGCCCGAGATCCTGAACGGATTGCGCAACCGCAGCCGCTCGATCTCCACCCGCATCTGCATGGGAACCGCAGTGCTCATCATTGCCTCGGCAGTACTCATGAGCGCTCAGTAGTTCACATCGAAGGCGATCAGCTGGAACGTCAGCGCGATGTACAGCAACAGCAGCAGCGACAACGCGAGCACGACTGCCCAGAGCTTCGCGTACCACCTACGCGGGCTGCGCACGACGACCCAGGCATTCCAGACACCCAGGGCCGCACCACCGACGAACACGACGAGCGAGAGCAGCTGCATGAGCCACACCCAGCCATCGGAGCTCTCCGAAAGCAGCGTCAGATCGTTCATGAACTGGGCGATCGTGACGGCCCAGCCGATCATGACCACGAGCGCCGCGGTCGCGGCGATCCGCACCCAGCGATGGGCCTTCGCATCCTCACCTGACAAGCCGTAAGCCACGCCGTAGCGCCGACGCACGAGCGCGGAGACTGGCCACGCCAGCGTCGTCAGCAGCAGTGAGACCAGCCCGATCACTGCCATCGGCACCAGCCAGCCCGGCGAGCGCGAAGCCGGCGTGCGCTCGAACATCATGAACGGCGACAGGCCATCGAAGCTGAAACGCACGACCTGCCCGTCCTTCACCTCGGCGGCGAGCAGATTCTTGCCATCGGCATCGCGATACACGAACGGCTCGACTTCGCGCCACTTGATGGGCGCGCCGGAGAGATTCGTCGCCATCGAGACGCTGATGGTGTTGTCGGGATTGGCCATGACCTTGATCGGTCCGGCCAGGCTCAGCAGGCTGAAGAAGCTCGAGTCGATGCGACGCGAGTTCTCGTAAACGCCCGCCATCATGCGGGCGTGCTCGGCCGCGACTTTCTCATCGACCTTGCCGTCGAGCGCCGCGCCCGGCAGATAACGATCGGCGAACTGTTCGAACAGCGCGGCGCGAAGGCTCGAGCTCGCCCCGGCTTTGCCTGGGCTGTTCACGGAGACGTACATGCCGACGCCGTCGTCGATGAACAGATGCAGATCGCTGTGGAACCAGTTGGTGTCGCCGCCATGACCGAGCGCACGATGGCCGTTGTAGTTCTGTTCGTAGAAGCCGAGCAGCATGCGATGCACGCGCGGCAGGATGGTGAGCGCCGTGCCATGCATCTGTTTGGCCGTATCCTCCTGCAGGATGCGCGCCGATCCGAACGCGCCGTTCTGCAGATGAGCGATCATGAATTTCGCCATGTCGGCGCCGGATGCGGACAGGCTGCCGGCCGGTGAAACGCCAACGATCTCGAACGGCTTCGCCTCGCCCTCGGAGGCGAGGTGATAACCGCTGGACATGAGCGGTTTGAGCGATTCGGGCAGCGGCTGACGGAAGCTCGAGTGCTGCATGCCCAAGGGCGAGAAAATGTTCTGCTCGATGTAGTCATCGAACGGCACGCCCGAGACCCGCTGCACGATGTAACCGGCGAGCGCCGTCGCATAGTTGGAATACGCAGGCGTCGTGCCCGGTGCGAAGATCCGTTCGGGAACCCAGCTCTTCAGTCGCTCGCCGAAAGGCTTCACCGGCTCGCCGCCTTCCTCGCCCATCAAGCCCTTCAGCTGCTCTTCGAAGCCTGCCGTGTGGGTCATGATGTTCCGTAGCGTCACGGGCTGCCCGTCGCGCGGCGGAATCTTGAAATCCAGATACTCGTTCACGTCGGTATCCAGATCGAGCTTGCCCTGCTCGACCTGCTGCATCACCGCCGTCCAGGTGAACAGCTTGGAAATCGAGCCGGGGCGAAACAATGTAAGTTCCGGATCGACCGGCTTGCGCGATTTGATGTCCGAGTAACCGTAGCCCTTCTGCGCGAGCACCGCGCCGTCCTTCACGACCACGACGACCGCGCCAGCGATGTCTCCGGACTTCAGGGCGTAAGGCATGTAGCCGTCGAGCCAGGCTTCGACGTCCGCGCGCGTCAGTGGAGCCGCCCCAGGCGGTGCTCCCTCCGGCACGGTGGCCTCGGTGCTCGGGCCCGGTGGCGGCAATTGCGCCCCTTCCTGCGTCCATCCGGGACTGGCCCAGCAAAGCAGGCCCGCCAGAAACATCGTCACGCGTGTGCGCATCTTCCTCACCTGCGTCAGGGCCGCTTCTGAGGCGGCGGTGTTTTCTCCTATTGGCGATAATAGTCCTGATTAGAGAATCGTCAACCTGATCGTGCAAAATATTGGCCGTGCGAGCCTGAACCGGCATCCATTACAATGAGCCGCGATGAAAATCTCCAAACCTGCCGAAAAGTCGGCCGTACAGCACAGAAGCGAACGCCCCACGGACAAGCCGACGCTCGGTCGCGTGTTGCGCTCCCTGCGCACGCGCAATGACTGGACGCTCAAGCAGATGAGCGATCGCACCGGCATCCCGCTTTCGACGCTCGCGAAGGTCGAGCACGACCGGCTCACGCTCACCTACGACAAGCTGTTGCAGCTGAGCGAGCGGTTGAAGATTCGCATGTCGGATCTGTTCGCCGAGACGAGCGAGCCGTCAGCGCAGCCGGTGACCGCCCGACGCAGCATCGGCAGACTGGAACGCGCGATCCGCGTCAACACGCCGAACTACGATTATTTCTTTTTATGCGCGGAGCTGCGGCGCAAGCGGATGATTCCGATCCTGACGCGCATCCGCGCCAAGAGCGTGGAGCAATTCGGCGAGCTCGTGCATCACTCGGGCGAGGAATATATCTTCGTGCTCGAAGGCAAGATCGAGATCCACACCGAGTTCTACGATCCAGTCACGCTATCGGCCGGCGAATCGATCTACCTCGATTCGAACATGGGACATGCCTACCTCGCCGCCGAAGGCTGCGATGAAGCGACGGTGCTGGGCGTGTGCTCGAGCGCTGAAGACCAGGATCTCATGGAGTCGCTCATGGGACTGCGTGGCGATGATCACGTGCGTCTGGAACCGCCGCCGGAGGCGGCTCGTGCGACGCCTGCAACCAAGGCGAACGTGCAAACGTCGTCCACCGCGCGGCCCAAAGCGCGGCTCAAGAAAACGACGACCCGATCGATCAGCTGAGCGTTCGCCGCCCGGCGAGCGCGTGAGCGAGCGTGCCGCCGTCGACATACTCGAGCTCGCCGCCGATCGGCACGCCATGCGCGATGCGGCTGGATTTCACCTGGTGACGAGCGGCGATCTCGGCGATCACATGCGCGGTGGCATCGCCTTCCACGGTCGTGTTGGTCGCAAGAATGGCTTCAGTGACCGAGCCGTCGGCCAGCAATGTTTCCAATTGCGCAAAGCCGAGCTCGTCCGGGCCGATGCCATCGAGCGGCGAGAGATGGCCCATGAGCACGAAGTACGTGCCTCGATAGCTGCCGGACTGCTCGATCGCCGCCACATCGGCGGGCGACTCGACCACGCACAGCGTGGCGCGATCCCGTGAGGAATTGGCGCAGATCGGACACAGATCCGCATCGGCGAACATGCGGCAGCGCTGGCAGCGACCGACGCCGACCACGGCCTTCTGCAAGGCGTCGGCGAGCAGACTCGCGGCGTTGCGGTCTTTTTCCAGCAAATGAAACGCCATGCGCTGCGCCGACTTCGGCCCGACGCCGGGCAGGCAACGCAATGCTTCGATCAGGCGAATGAGGGACGGGGGATAAATCATGAGCGGTTGGCGGTTGGCGGTTGGCGGTTCGCGGTTGGTTCGGAGACAAAGAGCAAACGCCTCTTCTTCACCAACCGCCAACCGCGAACCGCCAACCGCTAACCGCTTCTAACTCAGAACGGCATCTTGAAGCCGGGCGGCAGATTGAGGCCACCCATCAGCGCCGACATTCTTTCCTGCGTCGTGCGCTCGACCTTCTGCACGGCGTCGTTGATCGCGGCGGCGATCAGATCTTCGAGCATGTCCTTGTCGTCGCTGCTCACGATCGAAGGATCGAGCGTCACGCGGCGCACTTCATGCTTGCCGGTCATGACCACCTTGGCCATGCCGCCGCCCGCCTCGCCCGTGACTTCGAGCTGGGCGATCTCGGCCTGCGCGCGCTGCATGTTGGCTTGCAGCTGCTGCGCCTGTTTCATCATGTTGCCGATGTTGCCTTTCATAACCGTAGGACTCCGTCATTGATTGTCGGTCGGCCGGATCGACTCGGGCGTGACCGTCGCGCCGAAGATTTCTTTCATGGCGCGAATATTGGGATCGTTCTCGATGGAAGCGCGAGCATTCTGCAGACGATCGTCCGCGGCCGCCTTGAGCTGACGCGCCGGCGTATTCAGCGATGCGCCATTCGCGCCTTCCGTGAACTCCAGCACCACCGGCTCGCCGTAGTACGTGCTCAGCGCCTGTCTGAGCTTGTCTTCCATCATGGCCGTGCGGAAGTGCGCGCCTTCGGGATCGAGCTGCAGGCGCACTTTGTTTCCTTCCTTGCCCAGGAAAGCGCAGTTCACGGCGAGTTGCCGCGTGATACCGCCCAGCCCCATCTGCGCGACCATCGCATTCCAATCGCCGTTGCCGCCGGATGCAGCGGCCGACGCAGCGGCTGCGGGTGCAACGCTCGCTATGCTCGTAGCGTTGGCGGCGGGCGACTGGGTTTGAACGGGAGCAGCCGCGGCGGCGCGCACGGAGGCAGGTACACCGCCCCCCGACGCTGACCGAGCCGGCGCCGGCGTAGGGGTGCTGCCAGCAGAGGCAACCACTTCCTGCGCGCTGAACGCCAACATGCGCAGCAACACCATCTCGAATCCGCCACGCGCTTCGGGCGCAAGCTCGAGGTCGCGACGACCGACGATGGCGATCTGATAGAACAACTGCGCGTCTTCAGGGGTGATCGCCGACGCCAGCTTCTGGTAGGCCTCGACGTCCTCCGCCTCATCGATCTGCAGATCGGGCACCGCCTGCAACAGCGCAAGCTTCTGCAATAGTGCCGCGAGCTCCGCGAGCACTTCGCGATAATCCGGCGCGTGCTCATCCAACTCATTCACCCGATCGAGCACCTGGCGCGCATCGCGAGCGATCAGTGCTTCGACGATGCCGAACACTTGTGCACGATCCAACGTGCCGAGCATCGTGCGCGTGTCATCGGCGGTGAGCTTGCCACCGCCGAAGGCGATGACTTGATCGAGCAGACTCAGCGCGTCACGCATGCTGCCTTCGGCGGCGCGTGCGACCATGCGCAGCGCTTCCGTTTCGAAGTCGATGTTCTCCTGCTCGCAGATGAACTTGAGCCGGTTCAGAATCATCGCCGGCGGGAAGCGCTTCAGATTGAACTGCAAGCAGCGCGAGAGCACCGTCACCGGCAGCTTCTGCGGATCGGTGGTCGCGAGCAGGAACTTCACATGCGGCGGCGGCTCTTCGAGCGTCTTCAGCAACGCATTGAACGAATGCGTCGAGAGCATGTGGACTTCGTCGATCAGGTAGACCTTGTAGCGGCCCCGCGCCGGCGCGTACTGCACGTTGTCCAGCAGCTCGCGCGTGTCATCGACCTTGGTGCGCGAAGCGGCGTCGACTTCGATCAGGTCGACGAAGCGGCCTTCATCGATCTCGCGACAGGCGCTGCAAACGCCGCACGGCGTCGGCGTCATGCCGGTTTCGCAATTCAGCGACTTCGCCAGGATGCGCGCGATGGTGGTTTTGCCTACACCCCGCGTGCCGGTGAACAGGAACGCATGATGCACCCGCCCGGTCTGCAGCGCGTTCACGAGCGCGCGCATCACGTGATCCTGGCCAGCCAGCTCAGTAAAACTGCGCGGCCGCCATTTGCGGGCGAGAGCCAGATAGGACATAGCAGTTAGCTGTTCGCAGTGGCGGTTGAAGGATTTGGGCCAGCGGGAGCTTACCGCCGACCAGGAACCGCTAACCGCTTCTCTTCGATGGAGACGGCCCGCGCCGGCGCTTCTCCGGCGCCCGATATCACCGTTACCGTTGCTCCCTTCCGGGCCTGGCGGGGTTCGCGGCTGATCGTCGCGGAGAAACCGACGCGAGCCGCCATAGAAGCCCACGAAAATCGGCAGTTAGATGCGGCGGCGGAATATACCAGAGCTGTGCGGTTTACCGTAGATCCCGTTTTCGCCCCGCCGTTAACCCTACGTTCTGCAGCACACCGTGGCAACCGGCCTAGCCTCGGCCGCGATAGCCCGGCACGCCCTGATCCGGCACCCAAAGCCCCTTCGGCGGCTCGCCGGTCTGCCAGAAGACGTCTATGGGGATGCCGCCGCGCGGATACCAGTACCCGCCGATGCGCAACCAGCGCGGCTTCAGGAAGTCCACCAGGCGCGCACCGATAGCGACCGTGCAGTCCTCGTGAAACGCCCCGTGATTGCGGAACGAGCCCAGGTACAGCTTGAGCGACTTGCTCTCCACCAGCCACTGCTTGGGCACATAGTCGATCACGATGTGCGCGAAGTCAGGCTGGCCCGTCACCGGACACAGCGAGGTGAACTCCGGCGCCGTGAAGCGCGCGAGGTATTGCCTGCTTGGATGCGGGTTGGGCACGCGCTCGAGCTGCGCCTCCTCCGGCGATGCCGGCAGCGCGACGTTCGAGCCGAGCTGCGAGACGTGCTCAGCTACGTCTCCGCCCTTCTGTTTCTTACCCTTGGCCATGCTTAGAGTATTTCCGACGCGTAATCCGCCAGCCGCGAACGCTCGCCGCGCATGAGCGTGATGTGACCGGCGTGCGGCCAGTCGCGGAACCGATTGACGACATACGTGAGGCCCGAGGTGGTCTCGGTCAAATAAGGCGTATCGATCTGCGCGATGTTGCCGAGGCAGACCACTTTCGTGCCTGGCCCTGAACGCGTCACCAGCGCCTTCATCTGCTTCGCGGTGAGGTTCTGCGCCTCATCCAGAATCAGGAAACGATTGAGGAACGTGCGGCCGCGCATGAAATTCAGCGAGCGGATCTTGATCCGATTGCGCAGCAGATCGTTGGTCGCCGCGCGACCCCAGTTGCCGCCTTCCTGGCTCTGCGTGAGCACTTCCAGGTTGTCCATCAACGCGCCCATCCACGGCTCCATCTTCTCCTCTTCCGTGCCGGGCAGGAAGCCGATGTCTTCACCGAGCGGAATCGTCACGCGCGTCATGATGATCTCGCTGTAGCGATTGCTCTCGAGCGTCTGCGCCAGGCCCGCGGCCAGCGTCAGCAGCGTTTTGCCGGTGCCGGCGGGTCCGAGAATGGTCACGAAGTCGATCTCGGGATCGAGCAGCAGATTCAATGCGAAGTTCTGTTCGCGATTGCGCGCGTTGATGCCCCAGATGCTGTGCCGCTCGTTGCGGTAATCGCGGATCAGCTCGAGCACCGCTTCATTGCCGTCGATCCTGCGCACGATGGCTTCGAGGCCGTTGGCGTCCTGCTGATAGAGGAACTGATTGACGTGCCAGTCGCGCACCATCGGGCCGTGTACGCGATAGTAAGTGCGCGCCTGCTCCTGCCAGGAGTGCATGTTCTTGCCATGCTTCTCCCAGAAATTGGCCGGCAGCTGCTGCAGGCCGGTGTAGAGCAGATCCGCATCTTCGATGGTCTTGTCGTTGTAATAGTCCTCGGCGTACACGCCGATGATGGACGCCTTGATGCGCAGGTTGATGTCCTTGGACACCAGCGTGACGCGCGCATCCGTGTGTTCCTTCTGCAGCGCCAGCGCCTGACTGAGGATGGCGTTGTCCGCGCCGTGCCCGGGCAACGTATCGGGCAGGCCGCCGCTGAGGATCTTGGTCTGGAAGAACAGCCGGCCCGCGACCGCCTTCTTCTGACCGTTGATGTACTTGCTGGTGGGCAGCTCGATGCCCTCATCGATCGCGGTCTTGTCGACGCCAACCATGAGCTCATCGAGGAAGCGGCTCACCTGCCGCACGTTTCGCGCAGCCTCCGACAGGCCCTTCTTACCCGCGTCGAGCTCTTCGAGCACGATCATCGGGATGTAGACATCGTGCTCGTCGAAGCGAAAGATCGCAGTCGGGTCGTGCATGAGCACGTTGGTGTCCAGCACGAACAGGCGTCGCTGGACACGCTTGCCCGCACGACCGCGCTTGTCGCCGGCTTTGTGTTCGCTCGAGTCGGCTCTGGCCATGGGAGGGATCGTCACTCCTTAATAAGATGGCGGGTCGAGTTCAACGGCGCGGCGTTACAAGGACCGGGCGGCATCCAGCACCGCTTGTGCGTGACCGGGCACTTTCACCTTGCGCCATTCCTGACGCAGCACGCCGTCCGCGCCGATCAGGAACGTGCTGCGTTCCACGCCCATGAACTTGCGGCCGTACATGCTCTTCTCCTTGATCACGTCGAACAGCTGGCACAGCGCCTGTTCTTCATCGGAGAGCAGCTCGAAGGGGAACTCATACTTGGCCTTGAACTTCTCGTGCGAAGCGATGCTGTCGGGCGAGACACCGAGGATCATGGTGTTCGCTTTCTTGAAGGCCGGCGCGAGATCGCGGAACGCCTCGCCCTCGGCGGTGCAGCCGGTGGTGTTGTCGCGAGGATAGAAATAGATGACCAGGTTCCTGCCGGCCGCCGCGCTCGATTTCCACGTGCCGCCGCCGGTGACCGCGCTGGAGAACGCAGGCACTTTCTTGCCTACCGCGATCTTGCCCGAGCCGCCGCTCCTGGCCGGTGCGCCCGCGGCGGGCGAAGCTTTCTTGGCGGGCGTTTTCTTGACGGCTGTCTTCTTGGCGGGAGACGTTTTCTTTGACGGCATCGATTACGACTTCACGGGTTCGAGAATGGCGTCGAGGTTGAGCTGATCGCACAGGTCCATGAACTCTTCGCGCAGTGCCGCGATGTGAATCTTGCCAGGGATATGGACGATCATCTGTACGGAAAACATTGGCGCGCCAGTGTGAGCGGCCGCGTAGCTGCGCGTGTTCAACTCGGCGATATCGATGCCGCGGGCGCTGAAGAAACCCGCCAGGTTGTGCACGATGCCGGGCTGATCCAGGCACACCACATCGACCGAATACGTGACCACGTCCTTGCGCGGCGGACGCTGGTCGGTGCGACGCAGGCTGACGGTGATGCCGCTGGAATCGCTGAGCTTCTTCAGCTCCGTTTCCAGCTTGGCGAGCGTGTGCCAGTTGCCGGACACCAGCAACAGCATGGCGAACTCGCTACCGAACGAGCTCATCCGGCTGTCGATGATGTTGCCCGAGCAGTCGAGCACCACGCGGGTCAGATCGTAGACGAGACCGGTGCGGTCGCTGCCGAGAGCGGAAATGACGATGAACTGCATCGAGAGCCTGGCTTGATTGACGGGACACCAGTTTACACGCACCCGTGCGCCGGCCGGAACGCGAATTCCGGACCGCCCCTGCGCCTGCGCGCTGCCGGGTTCGGGCAACCTCGTACCCGCTGTGGCTTGCGTGCGTACCTGCCGATAACTTTGGTAGGATCGCGCCCCTTCCCCATCGAGGATGACCATGTTTAGCGGCAGCATCGTGGCGCTAGTCACGCCGATGCAGACGGACGGCACTGTGGACAACAGCGCGCTGGACCGTCTGGTCGATTTCCATGTCTCCAACGGCACCAATGCCATCGTCGCCGTCGGCACCACCGGCGAATCGCCGACGCTGAGTGTCGAGGAGCACATCGGCGTGGTCAAACGCGTGGTCGATCGCTCCGCCGGCCGCCTCCCCGTGATCGCCGGCACCGGCGCCAACTCGACCCGGGAAGCCATCGAGCTGACCCGGCGGGCGAAGGAAGTGGGCGTCGACGCCTGCCTCTCGGTTGTGCCCTACTACAACAAGCCGACCCAGGAAGGCATGTATCAGCACTTCAAGGCCATCGCGCAGGCCGTGAACGTGCCCATCATTTTGTACAACGTGCCCGGCCGCACCGTCGTCGACATGAAGCCCGAAACCGTGCAGCGGCTGGCTGAACTGCCGAACATCGTCGGCTTGAAGGAAGCCTGTTCGCTGGAGCGCAATCGCGAGTTGCTGAACCGCGTCGGCGGTCGTCTGGCGCTGTTCTCAGGCGACGACGATCTGGCCTGCGAGGCGGTGCTGGCCGGCTTCAACGGGGTGATCTCGGTCACCGCCAACGTCGCGCCGCGACAGGTCCGGACGGTGATCGATGCCGCACTGGCCGGCAACCGAGAGGAAGCCCGCAAGCTCGACATGAAGCTGCAGTCGCTGCACAAGTCGATGTTCCTGGAGAGCAACCCCGTCCCGGTGAAATGGGCCACCGCCCGCCTCGGCCTGATCACCGACACCGTGCGCCTGCCGCTGGTACAACTCTCCCGCCAGCACCACGCCCCGATCCTCGAGGCCATGCAGTCGGCGGGAATCGCCTTCGCCTGAACAAGCGTTACTTGGGAACCGGCGCGACGTAGTGTAATCTTCGCGCCTGCGAACGGAGAGATGGCCGAGTGGTCGAAGGCGCTGGACTGGAATTCCAGTAACATCCTCACAGGTGTTCCAGGGTTCGAATCCCTGTCTCTCCGCCAGAAATAAAAGGGCCCTCCCGTCTTCGGGAGGGCTTTTTTATTTCTGCGCTTGGGCAGGGATTGAAGAACCCTGGAAGTTCCAGGGTTCGACAAAACGGCAGGACAGCCGTTTTGAGCGACCTTCAGGTCGCCCCGAAGGGGCGAGGTACATGGATGTGCCGAGTGCCATCCCTGTCTCTCCGCCAGATCAACAGCTTGCGCTCGGTCCGCCGAGCGCGATGCTTCCCCCGCCTCCTCCCTTGTTTCCATTTTGTTTCCACTCTGGGCCATGAGTTTTGCCAACTGATCGCTCGTCCCACGCCTCACCTTCGGTACGGCGTGCGCATAGATCTTTAGAGTGATGTAGACGTTGGCGTGTCCCAGGTCCCTGGAGACATCCGCGATGTTCACGCCCGCCTCGAGTAGATTGCTCGCCCACGGATGGCGCAGGTCGTGATACCTGACCCGGCGAATTCCCGCTCGCTCCACCGCTGCATGGCACCCCCGTTGCAGAAGCGCGCTTGCCTGCATCGGTAGCCCTGTCACCGATGGACACACAAGGTAGCGCTCGCTCTTAGGTCACACCTCGCGCCATCGCTTCAGCTCGGCAATCAGCGGCGCCGGCAACTCGATCGTGCGCCGGCTAGCCTTCGATTTCGGCTTTGAGAACACCCCTCGCCGTTGCGTTCTGCGGATCGTAGCCGCGCCATGTACCAGATCGATGTCGTCCCACGGCAGCCCCAACACTTCGGCTTGGCGCGGGCCGCAGTAGGCGCCGATCGCAATTGGCGCGCGATATGGGTCAACTGCTTCAGCGATGACCCGCACCAGCTCGGCAGGCGTCAATATGTTCTCTTCGATGACGCTGTCTTCTCCATCCTCCGATGCTTCTGTGGTAGGTAGCTTCTCGATGCGCTCGGCAACATTCTTCACCGCCAAGTTGTGCCCGCTGGCATAGAAACCAATCGATGTCAGAATGCCGAGACACTTGTTGGTCGTGCGGGGGCCAGGTTCGAGCGGCTTGAGCCATGCGGTCGGGTCATCCTTCTGAAGCTCGCGCAGCCTCAGACTCTCGCACGCCGAACGCTCTCGGGAACGCCCGCCTGCATGTCTGCCCGAAACTGTTCCACGTCGAGCCGAGAAATTGATTCGTACTTCCGATGACCGAAGTACGACAAATCAGCCATCGTAAAAATCTCGCGAATACCACGAAGTGAGACCCGCTGTTTTAGTGCATCTTCTGCTCCAGAAACATCGAAACTCGGCAACGCTCTCGCAAGCGTTCGCGGACAATCCATCGCAAAGTCAAATGCCGGCTCAATGTGCGTGGCCCAAGCAAGGGCGAATAGTTTCCGTACCAATCCCGATAGTAGTTGTATATCACCCCACCCCTGCCGAGAAAACGCAAGACATTCCAAATAGAAGCCCAAGGGTTACGGTTGCTGCTTGCGTCGCAATGCGCGACGCTCCCGTCAAACGATCGCTTGCAGCGATACTGATCATCGCTACGAATGCCAACCCGTACAGCGCCATACCGACGCCTTCTTCTACAAGCAGGAGATAGAGCGCCTCTCTGAAATTGTAGGCACTATTCACAGCCGTACGCTTCAGGACCTCAACGAAGATCCAGTCCACAGTTATGAACCACACCTTCGCGCCGATCACCCAAGCGATCAGAATCGCTAGCACGCTCCGTGGCAGACTTCTCCAGCGAATTTCAGAAATCAAGAGCAAGGGAACAGCGCTAAGCACCGTGATCCCGAAAGCAGCTGATGTGACCGTAATAACGCCCACCTTTGGAAATGCATCTGACGATGCCACCAGGAAGCAGACGACAACGCTGAGACAGATTGCGACCGTAAACGCGCCGAGAATGGCCGGCCAACGCCTGATCTGAGTTCGAACCTGGTTGTTCATCTGAAAACACGACCCGGCTGAGGGATTCCACGCTGTCGTGCCAACTCCAGCAATTTGTCCCACGGGTAAGCGTCTTCATCCTTTGGGCAATCATCCGTGGGGCATTCAGTTCGCCGAAGCCTCCGCAGCTCCCTCCGAAGATCATTTAGCATCTGGCCTGCCGCATCCTCAGAGAATGTGCTCGCCCCTGAAGCTGCGATTCCGGCGGAAGGGGTGAAGCCGCGGCCGACAAAGTAGTCCTTCAGTCCTGCGTCATAGTCAAGGCAGCGACAGCGTGCATCCTTTTCAGAGATGTCATTCGAACCCGAGTATCGAGGACCTAGGAAGTGATCTCCTGCGGATTTTCCCCCGCGAAGCCATCTAGTCAGCCGCCCGAGGCCGCGGGCGAACATCATGTCTTTACCCTCTTGAACGATGCAGATCGGCTCAAACTCGAACTCATAGTTCCAAGAGCCTGTGTACATTTCGCGTGCCCGCACCCGGAATAGGCCAAGCGAGTCTGCGCTCGCAAGTGGGTTGGACTCCACGTACGTGTATGTGTTGACCCCACCAGCCAGTCCTACCGGATCACTTTGCGTGTAACGTCCTGTCGCTGCGTCATATCCATCCCTAAAGTAGTTGTAATGCAGCCCCGTCTCTGCATCAAAGTACTGGCCCGGGAAGCGCAAATGGTAGGTGAACTGACTGGAATCCCCATCCGGTTCCTCATTCGCCGCCATCGCCCCGAACGGATCCAAGTCCCACTCCCAGACAATAACATTATCGCTCGGGCGGCTAATGCGGCGGGGCGTGTTCAAGTGATCTGCGTGAACGTAGAACAGCTCTACACTCGCCCCACCGGGTCGGATCGTCGCCACCGGGATATCGCCGAACCACACCGTCTCTTGAATCAGCGCGCCAGCAGTGTCGTACTCGCCGAGCAGATGCCCCACCTCGTCATAGACGAAGTACGTCGAGGCGCCGCCGCTCGTCTTGCGGACTCGCTGCCCGAGCGCATTGATCGCGTAACTCGTGGTGACGCTTCCTTTCGTGGCCGACACAAGTCGGCCGGCATCGTCGTAGGTGAAGGTCGCCATGCCGTCACCCGTGACACTGCCGCTGGCGCTATAGGCGTAGCTGCGCGTCACGGCGCCGCTGATGCTGCTCAGCCGATTGCTGGTGCCTGAGACAGTATAGCTGGCGGGCTGATCACCCGTCTGCGTGAGCCGATTGCCATTGGCGTCGTAGGTCCAGCCTTGATTGAGGCTGGCGCCCGTCGCGCTGGTGAGTCGATCCAGCAAGTCATACCCGTAGCTCTGCGACAGCCCCGCGTGGTCCGCATCGATAATACCGGTGATGCGAAAGGCATCATCATAGTCGTAGGACTTCAGCCCCGCGCTGTCGAGGGCGGTGATCAACCCGTCGGTATCGTACTCGCGCACGGCTACGGTCGAGTTGCCCCAGGTCCAACCCCGCGTCGGACCGAAGGGCTGATACAGCACATTCGAGAGGATCGTCATCGAGCCGTTCAGCGTGAGGCTCGTCACCTTGCCATCGGTGTAGCCGTAGTCGATCGTGTTGCCGGAGGGCAAGGTCAGCGTCTGCAGGCGACCGCTCACATCATAGGCATAGCCCACGCTCTTCGTCACACCCATGCTCTGCTCGCGTGACAGCACCCGCCCCTGGGGATCGTAGGCCCAAGTCGTGGAACCTGATCCGTCGGTGACCTGCGTCAGTCGACCTTTCTGATTCGCGCCACTGTCGTAGGAATAGCTGATCGTCTGGTCGGGATACGTCAGACTGGTCACGCGATTGAGCGCATCGTAGCCATAGATCGCGGTCTTGCCTCGCGCGTCCGTGCTCGTGGCGAGGTTGCCAGCACTGTCATACGTATTGGTGGTCGTGCCCGTGTCCGGACTCACCTGCTCGGTCAAGTCTCCCAGGGCATTGTAGGTGTAGCTCGTGACCTTGCTTCTGGGATCAGTCACTGAGATCAGCTGATCGAGCGCGTTGTAGCCATACTGCGTAACAGCCGAAAGTGGATCAGTGACCTGCGTCAATCGGTTCAGCTCATCGTAGCTTTGACCGGTGTTCCGACCTAACGGTGCGGCAATGCTGGTTTGATTGCCATTGTTGTCGTAGCCGTATGTGGTCGTCACATTCGTCGTGCCCGCAGCGCCGATCTCCTTCCACAGCTGATTCAGCGTGTTGAACACTCTAGTGCGGGTCTGAGTGAGCGCATTCGTCGGATCGTACAAATTTTCTGCTGTTCGACTGCCCATCGCATCAAGCGTGTACTCGGTGCGATTGCCCTCGGAATCGCTGATAGCGGTCAATCGATGCGCGGCGTCGTAGGTGTACTGAAGGTAACTGCCGTCGGGAAGTGTGGCCTTCTTCAACAGCCCAGTCGGCCAATACTCGAAGGCCGTGATCTCAGTGCCAACTGTGCGGGAAGTCAGCCGCCGGCGAAGATCATAGGTCAGCGTCGTCACGACGCCGTTTGGATCCGTGATCGTGAGCGGCTGACCGTGCGCGTTGTAAGTGTTGTAGGTCGTGACGTGGCCGGCGGCGTTGGTAACGGTATTGATCTGGCCGCACTCATAGCCTGTGACACAACTGTAATAAGTGTACGTCGTGACATCCGTAGCGTCTGTGCGCGGCCCATCGGCGGTGAGCACCTTACCGAACGAGTTGTACGTGTAGGCCCAGGAGCGTGACTCGCCGGTTGCCGTATCGAGCTCGGCTTTGGTGAGCACGCTCTCATTGGCGTCGTACGTAAAGGTCGTGCGCTTGCCCGGCTCGTCGATTTGCGTCGGCTTCCGGAATGTCGGGTGCCACTGCGTCGAGATCTTTCGCTGTCGCGTCCCGGCCGCCGGGGTATACGTCGAGAGATTTGCCGGGCAACTGGCGGCGGAAGAGAAGCCTTCCACGCGCACCGTTTCCAGGTTCCGAGTATGGTTGAACGCCGAGCAGGTGCGATTGCCGTTGAAGTCCTTCTTATTGATCACATTTCCGTTTGCATCATATGCATAAGTCTCGGTCGCCGTACCTGCGCCACTACCCGCAGGGCGGGTCTTGCCAGTCACCCGGTTGACACCTTGAATGATGGAGAACGTGTACGTCGTCGCATTGTTGTTGGCGTCTGTCGCGACTGCGCTCGTCACCGTCCCCACAGCGCATCCGGTGCAAGGATCGGCGGGAGAATAGACTACGGATACTTTGCCCACGGCGTCCGGCCCTTCACTCAAGTTGGCGCGACGATTCGAATCGTAGGTCCAGCTGATGTACCGGGTGTTGCTCTCATCGCTGATCCCCGTCAACTCAGTCACGATTGCGCCGTCATAGTGATACGACCGTGTGGTGCTATCCGGATAGTTCACCTGCGACAGTCGACCGTCGCTGTCGTACGTAAAGCCCGTCACGCTGCCTGCCGGATCGGTGACCGAACTGACCCTATAGGCTGTCGTCGTGCCCAGCGAGCAAGGTGTCGTGTAGTCCAGAGTGAGCGTGCGGCCGAAGTTGTCAGTAACGGTTCGCAGTAGGTTGCATGCGTCGTATGAGAGCACCTGGAACTCGCCGCCGCGATCATTGATCTTCGTGAGGCGTCCGTTTGCGTCGTACTCTTCCGTCTGTTCGCCTTGCGCAGTCGTGTAGCGCCACGTTCCGTCGCCCAACTTCACTAGGCGATCGATCACATCCGCCTCGCCGCCAAACGTACCGTTGTAGTTGTTGAATGCGTATACCTTGCCGTCGGGACGGTAGACGGCCGCTGTTTGCAAGGAGCCCGTGGTTCTGACAACCACTCCTCGTTGATAGCTGTGCCGCCAAAGCACACCCATGCGATCCATGCCGATGATCTGCTTCTCGGGTTCATCTGGATCACTTGCCATCAGCACTCGGTCAGCCAGTGACCCGGGATAGTTGGTGACTGAATACCAAGCGGAGCTGGTCAGTAGGTTGTTGTAGTGGCGCGAGAACTCGAGCGGCAATCGTCCCGAACCGACGTAATCTTTCTCTTCCTGATGTTTGCCACCGATACCCAGAGAAATGGGATTGCCGCACTGAGGGCATTGGGGGCCGAGGTTCTTGTGCAGGTCTCGCTGGGGAAGCGACCTATAGCAATACCCGCCACCGTTCGTAAAGCCCTGGGGACATTGAAGCATTCTGCTGCGCTGTACGACTCCCCCCTCATTGGTGTGGTGGGCAGGGGGCGAGCCGGTGCAACTGTCCCATTCGATTCGATACTTCGATGCGTTATAGATTTCGACTCCATATGAGTATCCGGGATAAGTAGAGCCCGCAGCGCACCGGTTAAAGGTCACCGTTGACGAGGGCGTAGCCCATCCAAGCCGCTGCGGCACTACATTGCACATGTGAGGTGGCTGCATACCAGGATCAGCCAGAACGGATGCCAGTGCAGCAGCCTCGCTAGTAAAATACTGAGCCGGGACACAATTGACACCAAGGTATCGGTATGGAGTTGTCTGAGGGGCAACGCACGTAAAGGAGGCGTTCCCGGGCGCGCACATCGGCGGATAGGTTTGCGCCCACGCGGTCTCGACTTGGCAGCACATCGTCACGACGAGCGAGGCCCAACAAAGACTTCGTAGCCTTTTTGGATGCCACGAAACGACGCATCGAGCGGCAAGCAGCAGATGTATCAGAAAGCTCGAACTAGAGGCCAGACAAGACGTCCCTTTGCTCACGCAACGTTCCCTGTATGTTCTGGATGTGAAGCCTGCGGACCGTACGATCTCAATCAAATACTCGTCAATCAGGGAATGGATGCAATTCGGGCCGCGGTGTTAACAGAGCGGAACTCCTACCCAACCCGTAGCATCCAAGAATTCAATCCCGTTGAGTTTCCCCGCTTTTACGGCGAAACTCCCACGTCGTGGAGAGAACCTATAGCGCCGATAGTTCGGCGAAACTCAGCCTCGCTCTCGGACCGAACCTCGACAGCCCGCCTCTAAGCCTCTATAAAATAAGTCCTCAAACCCGCCCCGCTTCCAGGCTCTTTGGGAATGTTTCTATAAAATTCCCGCTTCCAACCTCGCCATTTCCCTGATCGTTTAGTCTGACTCTTAATCAGATGCTCTACTGGCCGTCGCGTAGTGTCGTGGATTGTTGCATTCCGTTGCGAATGGCAGCCTACCCTCAAACGCAGTCTAAAAGCTCTCAGAGCTGCTCCAAGAGGGCTGACGCAAACTGGTCCGCCCACCGCCCACCAGACGATGACCCCGAAGAGTAAACCGCCGGGAGGTCTGCGGCGGCTCCTGCAGCCGACCTAAGAACTGTTAGAAAACGCGGTATGAGCCCAGACACTTCAGCACGCCAGGTTGTTTCCACTTTTGTTTCCAACATGGCGAAATCCAACATGACTTGGCATTGTGCAGACCTTGTCATTCTTGCGGCAAATCGTTGTTTCAGCTGCTGCTCAGTCATCCTCGCTTCGGCCCTGGATGGACTGGAATTCCAGTAACATCCTCACAGGTGTTCCAGGGTTCGAATCCCTGTCTCTCCGCCAGAAATAAAAGGGCCCTCCTGTCTTCAGGAGGGCTTTTTTATTTCTGCAGGCCGCAGGGATTGGAACGCAAATCGGAGGGTTCGACAAAACGGCAGGACAGCCGTTTTGCACGACCTTCAGGGCTTCCCATCGAAATAGTCGACGATCAGGCGTGCCACCCGGCCCATGCCGTCTTCGGTCTCGGCCCGCGATCCGGTCAGATCCACGTTGTAGAAGGACACGATGATCGTGCCCGAGCGTGCGTAGATCATGCCCACGTCGTTGGTGACGCCGCCGGTCTCGCCGGTCTTGTGTGCGACGGGAACAGTCAGGTAGTGGCGGATCTTCATGTCGCCGGATTTCTGCCCGCGCATCATCCGCTTCATCTCATCGCAGCTCTGCTTTGACGCAACGGTGCACTGCTCGATGCCTTCGAGCAGGCGCCCCATTTCTGCCGGAGTGGCCCAGCCGAACCAGTTCTCCTTTCGCGCCCACGAACTGTTCATTCGCCGCATCGCTTCGCTCTCGGCGGAGCGCGCCTTGATCTCTTCGATCAGGGCACGGCGCGGCTCCACGAAGAACGGCACGTCACTCATCAGAGCGAATACATCCTCCGGTTGCAGATTGCTGTACTTCGGATCGAGGCTTTCGAAACGCTGGCGGAAGGCCTCTAGCGTGGTTTTGTTCTGGCGCAGGACCTGGTAGCCCGATGCGCGCAGAAACTCATTCACTTTCTCCTTGCCGCCCACCTTTGCGATCATGATGTCGGTGGCGGTGTTGTCGCTGGTGATGATCATCTCCATGATGACATCGCGAATCGTGGGATTCAGACCTGGATCCTTGTACCTGAAGATGCCGGAGCCCCCACGATAGTCGGCCGGCTTGATCACATAGCGCTCATCGAGGTTGAGCTTTTTCTGATCGACCAGGCGGAAGGCGAGCACCATCACAGCGACCTTGATCGTGCTGGCGCTTTCGAACTCCTCGTTGGGCCGAACACCGGCCTGCTCGCCGGTCCCCAAGTGCTTGACGTAAATGCCGGACTTGGCCGGCAATCGCGCAAGTTCGGCTTCGAGCAAGCGCGTCAGATTCGAGGTGGGTTCGCTCGAACCGGACGCAGACTGCGCCGTCGCATCGAGGTTGGCGAGCTGTAAGAGTAGCGCGAGCGCTACCGCCGATATCAATCTCATATCTTCTCCCTTCATCTCATCGTTGTTGTCGAATCAAACATTCCACGGATCGCGAGACAGATCGCGAATGCCGGATAACCGAAGAGACAACCGATACTGTCGTGCAACGGACAAGCATGTCACTACCAAGTCAGCAGATGAGATCCACCGCTTGTAATGCGGCGCGAGCCATCTTCTCTCCGGCACGACAAAACCTGCACCGAGCTTAGTCTGCGGATGCGTGGAGTTTTCATCAAAGATTCACGAAGCTGTGCAAGAGCCATGCGGAGGAGACCGAGGCTCACACGGAAAACAAACATGAGTTTTTAATGGCGGGCGCCGGGAGCGCACCACTGATGGATGACAGCAGCGAGATCGACGCAACAGCGTTAAAGCAGAGATCAACAAACGTGAGTGACGGGATCGAGGCAAACTGCCCGATGACACGAGATTCACGACATCTTCGATGTCGTCTCGCGCGAGCTAGCGGAACAAGGAACCACGGCGACCTAGCCGGCAGTCACCCTTGGTCGGCAGCGCGCACAGGAAACCAACACGAAAGGAGTCGAAATTGTGTGTCATGCAGGCTGCGCATTCGAAGCCCACCTCGAGTGGCGAGGGTGGGCCGAGCCACGGGCGAGTCTGCAGCACTGTCACTGGGCACGACGCGGCGGCATGCCATTGCGAGCTCGTGACATCAACCGCCCCTCACGGAATCGCGATCGACCACCACAAGCCCGCGCCACCATCCATCGGAGTACCCACATCGACGACGTAGTTCGGATCGTCGGAGACCACGAGGTCGTAGCTGTCGTGACCGTTCATATCGCCTGGCTTCAGATCGCCGGTATAGGTCCACAGTGCGTAGCCCTGATACACCCACTGCCTCTTCCCATCCTCGCGCGTCGCGATGTCCCAGAATCCGGAGGGCTGCGCAGCTTCGTCGGCAAGGAAAGGCTTCCAGGTCCTTTGACATTCGTCGTCGCAGCGCGCGTTGGTTCCAAGATCGCGCCCCACCGCGGGCCGCGCCGGCTGACCACGACGCAGACTGTGACCGCCGCCTGATTGCAGGATATAACCATCGCGGCGATACAGAGTGAGCCCCTCCGCTGTCGCCAGCACGCGCCCCTGCCCGGCCGTTGTCTGAATGCTCACGACGGGCGGCATGTAGTACCGCGCGACGGCTGCGACATCCAGAGGATTCTTGACATCGAGACCATTGGCATAGCCAGGCGCAAGATCACCCGCAAACGTATATAACGGGCGGCCATGAAATGCCCACTGATGAGTGCCGTCGCGACGTAGAACGATACTGAATTCTCCGATTGCTTCTGCCAGTTGCGGCGCCCTGAGCACTTCCCACTGCCTGCATGAACTGTCTGTACAGCTTTCGATTTTCTCAGCGCGACGTGCATCCGCAGCGTATACGGTGTGGTTGCGACGATCCACGAGCACGAACGCTGCCGCATCCGGAAGCTCCTTGACCGCCAAGCCGGCGGGCAATTTCACGTCCGCAAACGGATAAGCGAGCGCGGGCTTCCATCCCTCCGGCATGCCCTCCGCTTTCGTCTTATCGCCTCTGGTGCTGCCGCGATATCCCCCACCCACCATCACGCCTGCGCCGTTGCGCCTCAGCGCGCCGAGATTTGCGGGACTGTCACCGGCGACGCTGCCCGGATCGACATCCTTTACGTACGTGTACAGTGCCTTGCCATGCAGCGCCCATTGTTTCTCTCCATTGCCAAGATCGATCAATGACCAATCGCCGGATGCCCTCGCGTTGGGCTTCGCTTTGAATGCAACGAAACTCTCGGCGCACTCACTGCTGCAGGTAGCTTTGCCGATTGGATCCTTTTCCCACGTGTAGAGCGTCATGCCACGCGTGTCGGTGTATGCGATCTGGTCGCGTGCAATGGCGGAGGCAGTGCTCTTGCCCAAGTCATAGCCTTGCGCTTTGCCGAGCGGCTGCATCGTCACACCGAGCGGCGTCAATACCGGCGCTTGCTTCTGCGAGACGCTCGTGCCGGCCGATGCTCTGGAGAGAAACGAGTAACCGGCGGAAGCGCCAGCCATCGCGACCGCCGCTCCAACGCACACCATCGTCACTATCTTCATGGCGAACCTCACGCAATGATGTCGGTCAGCGGTTTGGAAGTTTCGTTGGACAATCGTCCCCAGGAGTTGAGCGGCACGCCCATCACCTGCTGCACGGTCAAGCCCACCCGCGTGCTCGGGTCGCCGTTGGCCACAACGTGCAGACCGGTCCTGAGCCGGCCGTTGCCGCTGCCGACGGTAAGGATCGGCAGATCGTCCATCGTGTGCGTGCGTGCGTAGCCATGGTCGGTCTGCCACAGCACCAACGTGCGATCGAGCACCGATCTGGGCCCTTCCTTGTAGCCGTCGAGGATGGTGAGGAACTCGGCGAACGTGCGCGTTGCGAAGTCGATGAACCAGGTCACGTCCTTCTGGTAACCGAGCTTCGGATCGATGGGCTCCTCGTGCGTCAGGCTGTGCCAATCGCGCACGCCGCCCGGAGTTCGCAATCCCTGCGTGCCAAAGTTCATATTGAAGACGCGAGTCTGACCGCATGCGATGGCATGCGCGAGCAGCCCAGCGAACAGCTTGTTGTTTCGTTCCACGGCGGCGACGTTACGTCCCGGATCGGCCTGCTCGATTTTCTCCGGGATGCTGCAGGCCGCCATCGGTGCTGGCTTCTGCAGCTCTATGTCGAGCTGCTGCTCGATCTGACGCAGGGAGGTGAAATATTCATCGAGACGAGCTCGATCTGAAGCGCCGACTCGTTTCATCACATCCTTGCGCTCCTCGCTGATCGCGGACAGCACGCTTCGACGCGCCATCACCTGAGGGTCGGGGGTGAATTCGCCGCTGTTTGGATCCTTGAACTCGGGCCCGAACAGGCGCGTGTACAGCGCCGCGGGCGAAGGCTCGGACGGATTGATGGCCCCGCCCTTGCGACGGCTCAGACTTTGCCGCCCGCCGCTGAGTGCGATCTCGATCGACTTGAAGCGGGTCCGGTTGCCGATCACGTCGGCAATGGTGGTATCGAGGCTCGGATCGGAGTTGACGCCCAGCGGCAGCGATCCCATGGTCGCGATCTGCACGCCGCTGACATGGGTTTCCAACGGCCGGCCGTCGAGGAAGTAACGGGTGCCGCTTATGACGTTGATTCGCTCCCGGAACGGATCGAGGACCTTCATTTCGGCATTGTTCTGATAGTTGGCGCCCAATGTCGCCGGCTTCCAGCGCCCCGGATTGAATCCCAGATTCTGAAACCACGAACCAAACACGACGGGCAACTCACCACCGGTCGCGGCGAGGGCCGTGCCGTTCGTGTTCAGGAAACAATCCAGAAACGGCAGCGCGACCGAAACGGCGGTGCCGCCGAGCATGCCTCGCAGCACGGTGCGGCGCTTCAACACTTTGCTCATGATGACGCTCCAGTAAGTAGCTCAGCCGTGACGATCTCTTCGGTCGGCGGCAATCGGGTCGCGGGCGGGGCCTTCGGCTGGCCGACGCGATACAGGGCATCGCTCAGCGCGATCTCCCGCATCAATGCCGGCAGACGATAGCCGCTCTTCTGGAAGTCGGCTTTCAATGCTCTCAACCATTCGCGCTCTTCCTTCGTAGGCGTGCGGCCAAGAGCGCGCGCCGACATGCGGTCCACTACGCAAGAGACCGCGGCGGGATTGTTATAGATAGCCTGTCCCAGTCCGCCGGCATCGTCATAGTGGATACCGTCGACCTCGCCACTCGGATCGATCGGCGAGCCGTTCTCGGTGGTGCGGAACTCGCCTGCGCCGTCGAAGTTCTCCAGCGCGAAGCCAATCGGATCGATGATCTTGTGACATCCCGCGCACGAAGGCACGGTGGCGTGCGCCGCCAGGCGCTCGCGAGCCGTCGACGCGCCGTGCGCGGTGTTGTCCTCAAACTCCGTGAAACTTACATCCGCTGGCGGCGGCGGCACCGACTGGCAAAGCGCGATCTCTCGCACCGCCTTGCCACGCAGTGTCGGAGAGCCTCGCCCTGCCGGTGAATGCAGCGCGGTGAAGGCGACCTGAGTCAAGATGCCACCACGCGGATCTTCGGCTGCGAATTCGTAAGGTTGCCACTCGTCCGGCGAGCCATTGGGCCCGTCCTTGTAGATGGGCACCTGATAGATTGCACCCAGTTCCGGCGTGAGGAACGTCTTTCGAGTCGTGAAGATCTCGCGATAGTCGGCGTTGCGAGTCAGCACGACATCGAGCACTGTCTTCATGGTTTGCTCGCGAGCGTCCGCCGCTGCCTGTGCACTGAACTTGGGGAACAGCGTCGCATCCTTGGCGAGCACTTCGAACTCATCGAAGCGCAGCTGATCGACGAAGAAGGCACGGACGCCTTGTTCGAGCCGTGGCGACTCCATCATGCGCTCGACCTGCCGTTCAAGACCCCGCTTGGTGCGCAGCTCACCGCCGGCCGCCGCGGACAGCAGCATCGAATCGGGCGCCGAATTCCATAGAAAGAAACTGAGCTGGGAGGCGATCGAAAAGTCGTCGAGTCGAAATCCGCCCTCCTGCTTCGTGTCCGGCTCGAGGATCTGCTCGACGAACAGGAACGAGGGCGAGGACAGCATGCCAGCCAGGCTCAATCCCAGGCCTTGATAGAAGTCGCCCGTGATGCGCGTGGCCTCGGACGCGGCAGTCACATACGCCACCAGTTGCTTCTCCGTCAGCGGACGGCGATATAACAAGCGGCCGACCTTGCTCAGAAACTCACGTGCGCATTCTTCATCGAACGCCGTTGCCGATGCAGGCTTGCAAGGCACCAGCATGTCGCGGTGATTCTGATCGACGACCTGTGCGGCGACCGCTCTTCCCATGGCATCGTATTGCTCCATGCCCGCAGCCGTGATGCTGACCTGACTTGCGCCGACAGAGAGCAGTCCATCGACGCGCATGTCGGGCTCGAATCGCCCTCCAAGATCGATGTCGCCGCCGAACACATCTTGCACGATGTTTCGATACTGCTCCGCGGTCAGCCGGCGAGTGACTGCAGGACCGGCGCTGATCTTGTGATCCGTGCTAGTCACCAGGAATGCGATCCCGGTGACCGCCAGCGCCGCCAGCACGGCGACGCCGATCAATCGACGTTTGCCCATCGTTACTCCACTCATCGGCGCGACACCTGCTGGTCCGACTCGGCCGGCTTGACGAAGGCCGGCACGGCCTCGATGTAATACGTGGCCGAAATCGATTCATTCTGGCCTGTGCTCGGATCGGGATCGGCGTCGGCGTATCGCTTCAATAAGTAATAGAAGCCGGGAACGTCGCCCGTTACCTGCTGTTCGCCGCCGAATCCGACGCCGGCGATGCCCCAGTAGATCGGGCGCCACGGCGTATAACCGCCCAGGAAGCCACGCGCCGTGCGGTCGGGTTTGAGCTCGAGGCGCAGATGCACGTTGCTCAACTTGAACTCCGGCGACACCAGCGGGTTCTGCAACAGTCGCAGCTGGCCGTGCTCGGTGATCGTGATCACTCCGTTGCGCAGTTCGCCCGCGAACCTGTTCCGTGAGCGTGGATCTGGGTCGACTCGATACGCCATGTCGGGCCGAGGCGACCCATCGCTGTTGGAACGCAGGTATTCGTAGGCACGCTCGATGGCGATCGTGACAGGACCGTCCTTGTCGAGATCGTCGCCTTCGATCGTGATGAGCCAAGCGGGCTGAGAGTCCTTCAGCTGTCCCCAGGCCCACGCCCAGTACGTCGGACGCGATTCGAGCGAGCCACGAAAGGCACGAGTGCAACCGAGCGCGCGATACAGATTGTGATCGACGCCCTGCTGCTTGGTTTCTGGATCCTGAAAGCTGCCCGGCTGATCGGGCCCTTTGCCATCGAGGTCGAAGCCGAAGCCGTACTTGCCATCCAGTCCGGGCATCTTCAGATCCACGACGGCGGCCGGATGCGTGTAGGGATTGACCGGTTTGCCGTCGATGCGCCCGCGATTCATGATCAGATCGTAGAAGTCCCGCGCGTCCTCACCCTCCATGATCTTCTTGCGCCACTCGGCAAGCTGCTGAGGCGTGGCGCCCAGCTTCGCCGCATATCGCAAATAGATCTCCTCCACTTCCGGATGCACGCCCTGCGAGCAATCGTGATCGTTGCTGTACGTCGCCTGCGCGAACCAGCTGATGGCGAAGTGCCGGGTCTCCGCCGCGGCATTGGTCAGTGGCAGGCCAGCCACGGATAGCGCCAGCGCTGCGCGGGCCAGAGATCGAGCAATCATTTCGGCAGACTCCCCTCGCTGATCACCCACTTCTGGATGCGCTTGCCGGCGGCCTCTGCAGTGAACACATTGCCTTTCGAATCGAACGCGGCCTGATGCACGCGGTTGAGCTGGCCAGCGTAGTTGCCGAAGTCGCCGAACGTTCCGATCACGGCGCCCGTGGCTCGACGTACGAAGCGCACCTGGAAATTGCCGAGGTCCGCAAGTGCGAGCACGCTTTGCCCCTCATCGGGAGAGAAGCTGATGTGCCCCACGGTGCCGGGCGGGCGCGTCTGCCTGTCGTAGAAATACTCGGCGACGAAGGTTCCATCGCGCTTGAACACCTGCATTCGGTCGTTGTCGCGATCGCAGACATAGACGAGCCCATCGCGCGACACCTTCACGCAATGAACGTTTCTGAACTGCGTCGCCGGGGCTGCTGAGGGATCGTAGGGTGCGACCTTATCGTCGGTGGGCGGTTTGCCGTACGCCCCCCACATCCGTTTGAAAGCACCGGTGTCCGCATCGAACACGATGATTCGATGATTGCCGTAGCCATCGGCGACGAATATTTCGTTGCTCGAAGGATCGATCGCGATGTCGGCCACACCGGCGAGTTGCGTACTGTCCAGGCTGCCCTTCGACGGACCCGCGTGGCCGATTTGCATCAGAAACTTTCCGTCGCGGGTGAACTTCAACAACATGCCATCGACCGGCTCACCCTTCGGGCCCGGCCGGGTCGAGCTGCCGCCGATCCAGACATTGCCTTTGTGATCGACCAGGATGCCATGCTCGGTGGTCGGCCACTCGTAGCCTTTGCCCGGCCCGCCCCACGCCTGCAGCAGGTTGCCTTGGGGGTCGAACTCCATGACCGGCGGCGCCGGCACACAGCACCGGCCCGTCGGCGGATCGAGCGCCGCCGCCCGCTCCCAAGGAAACAAAGTGCCCGGACGTTGCACGATCCACACATGGTCGTTCGCGTCCACGAACATTCCGCCCATCTCGCCGAACGTCCATTTGTTCGGCAACGGCAGCTTCGGCCAGGTGACATCGACGGAATAGCGCGGCATCTGATCCGTCGGGGCATCCGCTGCGACAGGCGCAGCGGATGCCAGCAGTACACAAGCCGCAGTGACGAGAAGGCTCGCAGTAGCTCGCATCACATCTTCATCCTCACGCCGACCCGGTAGACGCGTCCCAAGATGTCATACAGCGACGCGTTGACGGGCGCCTGCGCATAAGAGATACCCGCGGGGCCTTGCGGCACCATGCCTGGATCCTTGTTGGTCAGGTTGGTGACGCTGAGGAACGTTTCGACGTCGGTCGCGGCCCAGTTCATCTTGTACGACAGCGAAGCATCCAGGTAGAAAGCGCCCGGCAGCGAGTTGTCGTTGATGGTGGGATTGTCCGCCGTCGATACGGGGCAACCGCTGGTGCACTCGATGTACGCGGTCGAGTACTTGCCATCGCTGAAGCCGCGCCCGGTGAGCGATGCCGAGATGCGGTCGCCGGTGTACGCCAGCGTCGCGCGATAGACCCAATCCGGCGGTCCGCTGGTGCCCAGTCCGTTCAACCCGGAGTTGCTGCCCACCGAGTCCACCGGCGGATTGACGCCGTTGTCCTGATAGTTCTCCAGATAGTTGGTCGCGAGCAGGCTCAAACGCATGCGGCCGTCGAGACTGCTGAAGAGCCGATCGAGGCCGAACACGTAGCTCATCTCGTAGTCGATGCCGCGTGCCTTGAGCCCAACCAGATTGAAGGGTGACAGACGAATCTGCGTGATCTGCGATGCGCCGCCGGCGCCGATGCCGCGCGTGATGGCCCCACAGAACTCCTGCATTCCGGCGAAGCAGTTGTCGACGATGGTTTGCGCGCCAACGTTGCCGATCGCATCGGTGATCTTCACATCGTAGTAATCGACCGATGCGGTGAAGCCATCGAGGAATCTCGGCTGCAACACTGCACCGAAACCAAGCGTGTCGGCCTTCTCCGGCTGCAGCTGCAGATTGCCGACCGCGAGACCCTGATAAGGCGCATTCTGATTGTTATTGAACGGATCGATGACGCTGTTGGTATTCGCCGTGCCCGCTGCGAACAGCTCGTTCAAGTTCGGCGCGCGAATATCACGTGAGCGGGTCACCCGGAAGCGCAGATCGTCGATGGGTTGCCAGATCGCACCCGCCTTCCACGTTGTCACCAATCCTGAGGTGCTGTAGTCGGTACGACGGACCGCCGCATTCAAATCGAAAGATTGTGCAAATGGCAGATCCTTCGCGAGGGGCACCACCGTCTCCAGGAACGCCTCGGCCACGTGATAGCTGCCGAAGGTCGGCAGATAGTTGCCGGCGAACCATCCGTTGATCGCCGAGGTGGGGTCGGACTCGCCGCGAACCTTTTCGTCACGGCGTTCGATGCCCATCGCGATGGATACGGGGCCGGCCCATGAGTCAAACGGCTCGCCACGCACTGTCGCGGCGACCACTTGCTGTGTGAAGCGTTGGTCACGATGCGGCGATCCCGTCAGCCAGGCGATCGTCTCGGGCGAATTCACATTGATGCCCATCGGGTTGTATGGCAGGCAACCATTGCCGGGATCGGTCAATGTGCTACGGCAGATCGGCTGGCCGTTCGCAGGGTTGACGACCGTATCCAGCGCGGCTGAATAGCGCGCCTTGTAGCTGATGTCGTGACCCGTCTCGGAACTGTTGGTCGTGCCCAGCTGATAGTAGGCATCCCACTCCCAGTCGCTACCGAACAAGGAGAAGCCGCCCTCGAAACCCGCCATCAGACGAGTGACTTCACGCTCGCCTGCGAAATTGATGATGGGCAGGTCGTTATTCATGGTGCCGAGCGTGAACTGCGTGATGCCCGCATCCGCCATCTGCGCCGCCACCGATTCAGGAATGAACGGATTGCCGGCCCGGATCACGAGATTGGCGAGATTGAACTGCTTCAGCTGCCACGACAGCGTCTCCGATTCATTGTGGGAAGCCTGCGCGAATACACCGAAATTGTCGGTGAGCGAGAAACTGACGCGAGCGAACAGCCCGGTACGGTCCACTTCCTGATCGAGCGTGTTGTATTGATTGAACTGGTTGGTGGCCCATTCGCCGCCTTGCATCCAGGGGTCCCGGACGAGGGGTCCATACTGGAACTGACGCGGGACGCCACCTTCGCCGAACGTCGTACCTCGAAGCGCCGTGTTCGTGATGATGCCGCCGAGCGTCGCGGTCGTGAGGCTTGCGTTACTGACGACCAGGCGCTCCGGCAAGCCGCTGGTCGGTGTGTATGCCGGATTGTTCATGATGTACCGGCCATCGTTGTTCCAGGAACGAGGAACGCCATAGATGCCGTCGCGATGGGTGTATTCGCCGTTGACCAGCAGATGACCTCGGCCATCGGCAAACGGCAAGCCGCCGGTGAGCGTCACCTTCCAGTTGTCGTCATCGCCGTAGTCGGTGCGGCCGCCCGATACCTCGCTCTTCAATCCCGTGAAATCCTTATCCAGAATGAAGTTGACGACACCGGTCATCGCATCGGAGCCGTAAGCCGCCGAGGCGCCGCCGGTCACCACTTCCACACGCTGGACCAACGACTGCGGGAGGTCGTTGATATCGACGATGCCGGTAATGGCCGAAGGCGGCGAGCGCCTGCCATCGAGCAGCACCAGGGTGCGCACCGTCCCCAAGCCGCGGAGGTTCAGGGCGTTGATGCCCGCCTGACCATTACTGAAAGAAAGATTCGATGTCTGCGGGGTGGCGCTGCCCACCATGGATGGCATGTCATTGACGAAATCCGCCAGGTTCTCCGGCGCGGCTTGATTGATCTGCTCCGCGCCGAGCACGGCTACGGGCGTCGGCGCCTCAAAATTCTCGCGACTGATACGGCTGCCGGTGACGACCACCTCTTGCAGAGCGGCCGGCTGCGCAGGCACGTCCTGGGCGAACGCGGCGAGCGGCATCAGTGAGCCGGCACACCACGCAAGCAGACTTCCTTCCCCAACCTTACGCCAACGACACTCCGAGCTTCTGACCATACGAGCGGACATCGATTCCCCCTGCCGCGCCGCAAGCCCAAGCACGCTCGTTCGAGCGAATGCTCGATGCGGCGTTTCGGGTCTGTGCAGGCGTCGTGCTTGTTTCGTTCACTTCGATTTCGTACTTGGACCCCTGGCTGCGGACCGGGGCCTCGCACTTACTACGTTCGAGGGAACGGAATCGGAAACACGTCGCTCACCATTGCATGCGGACGCCGGCTCGATAAGCCCGACCGATGGTGTCGTAGAGCAGCGGATTGGCGCCCGGATCGACAAAGCTCGCCCCGGTGATGCCGCCCGCCGGGGGCGGATCGCGATCAGTCAGGTTGTCGACTTTGAAAAACAGCTCGAAGTTCTTGAAACCCCTGTGAGCCAATCGATAAGTCAGAGACAAGTCCGCATACACCGCGCCCGACACGTCGTTGCGATCGATGGTACGGTTTGCCACCGTCGACACGGGACAGTTGACGGAGCATTCGATATACGCATTTTCCAACTTGCCACTGCTCACGCCGCGGCCGATCAGGCTGATCGCGTAGTTGCCTTTGTCGTAGCTGGCCATGCCAAGCCAGCGCCAGTCTGCGGCCGAGGCGCTGTTGTCCCCGGCCATTTCCGTGACCGTAATGCCATCGTCGATGCGCCGTTCGATGACATGCGTCGCCAACGCGCGCAAGGTGAGAGTGCCATTCCACAGCGGACGGCGGTAACTCGATTCGATGTCCACACCTTCGGCTGTCTCGGCGAGCAGATTGACCGGCTGCACCGTGATCTGCGTGACAGCGCCGTTCCGGTCTCGCACGATCGCCGAGCACAGCGCCGAGTTGCCGGCGAAACAGCGATCGATGACGGCCTGTTGTTGAATGGTCGCAATGGCCTTGCCCACATTGATTCGATAGTAGTCGAGAGACATGCTCAGGCCGGGCACCAATTTAGGCTGATAGACGACTCCTAACCCCAAGGTGTCAGCCTCCTCGGGATCCAGGTTCAAGTTGCCCACCATCGGCCGAAGTATCAGCGCGGTGACATTGCCTCGAAACGGATCGCTGACCTGTTGAGTGTTGACCTGCCCGGCGAGATACAGATCGTTCAAGTTCGGCGCGCGAATATCGCGCGAGCGCGTGCCTCGGAACGTGAAATTGGGAACGGGTGAGTACGTCGCGCCGAGCTTCCAGGTGATCACCTCTCCGGAGGTACTGTAATCAGTCCAGCGAACGGCTCCGTTCAGATCCAGCGAATGAGCCCAGGTCCTGTTGTTCACGATGGGCACGACGCTTTCCAGAAACGCTTCGATCACATCGTAGGAGCCGCGGGTTGCCTTGAAGTTACCCACGAAGTATCCGCTGGCCTGCGCAATCGGATCGGCGTGTGAGACCACCGACTCCTTTCGATATTCGACACCGCTCGCTACCGAAACCGGCCCCGCCCACGTCGCAAGCGGTTCGCCCTGCACGCTCGCGGCCGCCACGTCCTGTTGCAACTGTTGATCGAGCCGAGCCGTGCCGAGCACGTAATCCATGGCTGGTTGCGTGTTCACTGCGTACCCCAGCACGTTATAAGGAACGCAGCCGTTGTTCGGATGGGTGAGCGTTGAACGGCATACGATGTTCCCATCCGGATCGAGCACCGAGTCCAGTGCCTCGCGGTACTTCGCCACAACGGTCGATTTGACACTGTTTGAAATGCGGCTCGTGCCTCGTTGGGCATACGCGTCCCAGCGCCAGCTGGAACCGAACGCCTGCAATTTTCCGTTGATTCCCGCAACGAATCGCCTGACATCTCGCTGCGAGTAACCGTGAATCGCACCCAGATCTTCGTTCGTCGACCCGACCGTGAGCGTTTCGAGCCCGAGGCTATCCATCTGCGCGCGCACAGTTTCGGGCAAGAATGCGTTGTCGCGCTGAATGACGATGTCGTTCAGGTAATAGTTATAACAGCATTGGTTGTCGGTCACGGAATGGGCATACGAGCCGATCGCGAAGACCTGCAGGTCGTTGCTCAGTTGCCAGCTGCCGCGCGAAAAGAATGTCTGTCGCTTCACCGCCGCTTCCACATCCGGCGAACGTGAGCGGTCGGAGATCAGCCAATCGCCACCCGACATGAGCGGCGCCGATTCGATAGGACCATATTGAAACTGGCGGATCGCGCCGCCTTGCGTGAACTCCGTACCTCGCAACGGCCCACTGGTGACCAACGCTCCGGGCGCGGTGGTGCTCATCGCGGTTTGCGGACGCCACAGCAGTTCGGGCTGTCCGTTCGTGGGTGTGTACGAAGGATTGTTGATGATCTTCCAACCGCCGTACCAGGAGCGCGGCACTCCTCGCACGCCCTGCGAATCGCTGAAGCCGCTGCTGAAAAGCACGTGGCCGCGCTTGTCGGCGAACGGCAACCCAGCAGTGAACGACACCTGATATGTCTCGCCGTCGCCGCGATCGGTGATGCCGACCATGGCATTAGTCTTGAACCCTGTGAAATCTTTACTGAGCACGAAATTGACCACACCGGTCATCGCATCCGAACCGTAGGCGGCCGACGCGCCGCCGGTCACCACATCGACACGCTCGATCAACCCATCTGGCAATTGGTTGATGTCGACGACGCCCGTCAGTGCCGTGGGCGGGAGACGCACACCATCCATCAATACGAGCGTGCGATTCGCTCCCATGCTACGCAGGTCGAGTGTGTTGGTGCCGGCCTGCCCGCCGCTCACGCCCGCGTTCCCCGAGCGTGGCGTTGCGCTGCCCGCGAGGGCTGGTACGAAATTGACCGCATCGGCGACATTACTCGCCGCCAATACTTTCAGCGTCTCATTGCTCACGACCGTGGTCGGCGTCGGAGCTTCGTATCCGTCGCGAATGATGCGAGTTGCGGTAACGATGACCGCTTCGAGCACTTCGTCATCGGCCGACCCGTACGAGCGATCCACCGGCTTCGCTTCTGCCGACACCGCAGACTCGGCGCTTCGCGACGCCGGCTTCGGATGGATCGAAATGATGTCCTGACTGACCACTGTGTAGCGCAGGCCAGTGCCTTGGAGCATGGTCTCGAGTGCATCGATGATCCGCCGGCGGCCTCGTACTTCGGAGGCCAGGCTGTGCGCCACCTCCTCGCCCGAGGAGATCACTTGCAGATGTGCCTGATCCGAGAACTCGATGAGCGCCGTGGCCAATGACTGGGGAGCAATCTGAAATACCGCCTCGCGCGAGGCGACATCTTCAATGGCGGGCGTGCTATGGGATCCGCTCCGAGTCTCTTGAGCTTGCGCCGATGCAAGGACGAACACAGCCAGCAGCGCGAAGTACACCCGCAGCCGCATAGGGCAGACTGCGGACTCGTCCGCAGTGAATGGCACCATCGTTCGTCCCCCAACTCACGCCCGTTCGCTGCAGATCGCGACCCGGAGCTCTTGTAGTAGTGGGGATATATACTTTCGAAATGCCTTGGAGGGAAGTCGTGAACGGCTCTTAGCCGCGAGGCGCCAGCTCGATCTCGTCACCTCGCTCGTTGACCTGCAAGGGAAAGACGCTCTCGAGCGCCTTCAGTGTGTCGCCGATGCGCGAGCTGAACACCGTGCCGGTGAAGGGCATGGCGCTCAAGCGCGCGTCGCTGATGACGATCCGCTTGTGGTGATATCGACTCAGATCTTCGGCGACGCTGCCCAGCGGCTCGTGCATGTACTTGAGCACACCGTTACGCCAGGACGCCACATCCATCGTGTTGATCTGCGCGATAGTGACCGTATGCGAATCGCTGTTGTAAACAGCCTGCTGACCCGCCACCAGCGGCGTGCGTGCACTGTGTTGTTCGCCCTCCAGCTCCACCCGCCCCTCGCTCACTGCAATCACGACACGATCGCTGTTGCGCCTGACGTTGAACGCGGTGCCAACCGCTGTCACTTGCATGCCGCCGGCATCCACCAGAAACGGGCGGCCCGGATCCTTCGCCACCAGAAAATAGGCCTCGCCCACATCCACGCTTATGAATCGCTGGCTGGCGGTGTAACGCGTCGTGATGCGCGAGTCTGCGCCCAGCTCCACACGGGAGCCATCGGGCAGCACGCTGCTGCCTGTGCCGGCGACAGGCGTCTCGTAGCTTTGCAGTAGCTCGTCATGGCCGCTGCGCATGAGTGCGAATGAACCGATGCCGATCGCGATCAGTACCGTCGCCGCAAGTCCGAACCACACTTGACGATTGAGCTGACGCTCAACCGCCCGTGGGGGGCTCGATGCAACCTGGGTTATCGGTGCGGGCGCCGCTGGATTGGCCGCGTGCCATATCAATTGAGCAGACTGAAACTCCTGCAGGTTGCGAGGATCCTCCTCGCACCATTGCAGCCACGCAACCGCGAGCGCTTCGTCTCCCGGCGCGTCGTGCAAACGGACCAGCCAGTCGGCGGCGGCCGCCATCCTGTCCAGGTCTGCAGTTGTGGGGGTCGAACCTGTCATCGCTTCAGGCGCTCCAGCGCTTCCTCTTTGCTTGCGCCTCTCAGACGCAGCTGGCAATACATCAACGCACGGGTCAGGTGGTGCCGAACCATCCTCTCGGTCACTTTGAGTTCAACCGCGATCTCGTTCACGCTCATACCTTGCACCCGGTGCAAATAGAAAGCGCGCTGGGCCGAGGGCGTCAACTCCTCCAGACACCGGTTTACGAAACCAAGTTCCTCGGCCGCCAGCGTGCGACGCTCGGGATCGTCCCGAACAGTCAGCTCCTCGAAGAGTTCGGCTTCGACCGCAGCCGCCGAGCGATGCCTGACGTTGCGCTGTCGGAGCCTGTCCACTGCGAGGTTCGAGGCGATCCGGAACAAGTACGCTCGCAGCAGGCTGGCGGCACCTGGCCGATCCAGCTGCAACAATCGCACGTACGATTCCTGCGCAATCTCCTTCGCGTCCTGCACAGACTTCAGCTGCAGTGTCAACAGGCTGACGAGCGCCTGGTTGTGCTCGCGAAACAGCCGATTGACGATTTCTGCCCGAGTGGCGCCGTCGTCGGCATCATCGCTCGGGGGCTCAGGCACGAACGTAGGCTCTGGCACGTAGTCCGGTGGCATCGTAACCTTCTGGCTCGCTGGCCATGCCTATATACGTTCGAGGCCGGCCAGACGGAAACAGGGGCCGGACACTTTACCCCGCCACGGCGAAGCTGTCCGTCAGCGCTGCTTGGCAACCTGCGCTTCGGTCACCACTCCGCCGACGTTGCCCCAGGAGTTGCGCATGTAGCTTGCGATGAGCGCCACCTCTTCGTCGGTCAACTTCGCGCCGAAGTCGTTCGGCATGTCCTTCCAGCGCTTCGGCCCCGGCAGCTTCGCCAGATGCGGCCCATAGAGCATGACGTTGATGAGCGAGGCCGGATTGCTCGCCTGCACCACCGGATTGCCGACCAGCTTCGCGCCGGCATCTTCGCTCAGCGCACCCAGGCCGTCCGGCTGGTGACAGGTGCCGCAGTGAAGGTTGTAGAGGGCCTCGCCGCTCTTCATCACTTCGGCGCTCGCCGGCTTGCCGACCTTGCCTTCGTTCGGTGGCAGGCTCTTCAAGTACGTCGCCATGGCCATCGTGTCCTCATCGGTCAGATGACGCGTGCTGTTCAGGATGACTTCGTTCATCGGACCGTGCGTTTCGCTGAACGCATTACGACCGGTCTTCAAGTACGCCGCGACCTCTTCGACGGGCCACGGACCCAGGCCATTCTTCGCGTTCGTCAGATTCGGCGCCGACCACTCGCGGATCTCGCCGGTCATCACCTTGTCGTTATATTCGCCGCCGGTGTACGCCAGGCTGCTCTTCTCCGCGCCCATGAAATTGCGCGGGGAATGACAGGCCGAACAGTGACCCAAGGCTTCGACCAGGTAGGCGCCGCGATTCCACTCCGGCGACTGCGACTTGTTCTCGTGGAAGCGGCCTTCATCGAAGAACATCGTCTTCCAGATACCGAGCGCCCAGCGCTGGTTTGCCGGGAAGCTCATCTCGTTCTCCGGCGTCTGGTTGTTCACGGGCTTGACGATCTTCATGTAAGCCCACAGCGCCGACACGTCCTCATCGCTCAACTTCGTGTAGGCGGTGTACGGAAAGGCCGGATACAGGTGGGCGCCATCGGGCCGCACGCCTTCGCGCAGGGCGCGAGTGAACTGCTCCTCGGTCCATTTGCCGATGCCCGTCTCGGGATCCGACGTGATGTTCGTCGAATAGATCTTGCCGAACGGCGTTTCGAAGGCGAGCCCGCCTGCGAAGGGCTCACCGCCTTGCGCGGTGTGGCAGCTGATGCAGTTGCCGGCTCGAGCGATATAGCGGCCGCGCTCGATGAGCGAGTTGCCCTGATCGCCCGGGCTGGCCGCCGGCGTGTCGGCGCAGCTGGGGTCCCCGATCAAGAGGCCAGCGAGACCCAATGTAAAAGCGAGCGTGACCGAAGTATCGGCCGCACGGCCACCTGCAATCTTGAATGTCATCGTTCTTCGTCGAGTCCGGCCGATTGGCGCCCCAGCCTTATATACGTTCGAGGTGCGCTGGATGGAACTCGTCGGCAACGCATGAGTGAGACCGCCGAGGAATTGCTACATGCAGCGGAGCGGCTGAACTCACTCTCCGCGCCGTCGAGAACACCTCGATGGAATTGATCTGTGAAACTACTCACGCCGAGCGGCCGCGCGGCGTGGGATGATTTGTCCGTTCGAAGAACCTCATCCCCGTTCTCGAACCGTCGCCTTCGCGACATCACCGCCCAGTTCTCGCGGCCAACCATTCAGGGCTCCGAATTTGCCCGGCGATTCCCCCCTCGCACCACCGCGAGTGCGTCCGCATGGAAACACCCCGGCTTCTCAACTTCCAGTTCCCCAAGCGCGCGCAAAGCCTGCTCGAGTCGCTTGCATGCCGAGGCGACCTATTGCCGCAACGAGCGCGGTGCGTGGCTGCGACCAGTGATCCTACTCTGGTCCGACGTACCCGATATGCCGGCCATCCGCCGGGCTCGGCAGCGCGTTCTGATCGAAGCTGCAGTCGGGCGAATCTGAGATGACGCGAAGGCTGCCTCTGCCTGAACAACAAGTCGCGCCGTCCTATCGCCGCCAGATGCTTCAGCGGAAAAAGGTGGATCCGACGCGACCACAGCGGATACTCGATGCCTTGGGCCCCGACCTGTTCGCTGGCCTGATGAGTCCCGACGGCATTCTCCTCGAGGTCAATGCGTCGGTGCTGATAGCAACCGGAATGAAGGTCGAATCGGCGATCGGGAAGCGGTTCGATCAACTCGAATGCTGGTCGCACAGCGCCACCGTGCAAGAGCGCTTACGCGAGTCCATCCGGCAGGCCGCTGCTGGAGTGCCCTGCCGCTACGATCTCCAGCTTCTCCTCGCAGATGGGAACCTCTGCTGGATCGACTTCTCATTGCGGACTATCCGGGACGCGCGCGGTATCGTGACGTACCTGGTGCCATCGGCGGTGAATATCGATGAGCGCAAGCGTACCGAAGAAGCGTTGCGCGAGAGTGAATTCCGATTTCGCCAGCTGGCTGCAAGCGTCGACGACGTGTTCTGGCTCAGCGAGCCCCGCAGCCTCAGAATCCTGTACATCAGTCCCGCCTACGAGCGCCTGTGGGGTCAGAAGTGCGAAGACCTCTATCTCTCGCCGCGCGCTTGGATGCAGACCATTCACGAAGACGATCTACCGCGGATACTTGCAGAACTCGAACGGCCCGACGAGGTACGAACTGACGAATTCAGAATGATCCGGCCCGACGGTGCGCTACGCTGGATCCAAAGCCGGGTCTTCCCGATTCGCGATGAGCGAGGTCGCACTTACCGGGTTGCGGGCATCGCGCGAGATATCACCGAAGCGAAGCACGCAATCGAGGAGCGTGCGCGCCTCGAGTCGCTGCTGAACCAATCGGACAAGCTGCGCGCGCTAGGCACGCTGGCAGGTGGCATCGCTCACGACTTCAATAACATCCTCGCCATTATCAACGGGTATTCCTCGCTGGTGTCTCGCGACCTGCCCACCGATCATCCCTTGCAGGATCGTTTGGAGACCGTCCGTCGGGCCGCTCGACGCGGAACGGATCTGGTGCGGCAAATCGTGACGTTCTCGCGGCCACGCGATGGCAGCCGTCGCATCACCGGTCAGTTGCGGCCAGTCATCGAAGACGCCCTCAAACTGATCCGGGCTACGTTGCCAGCCATGATCGAAATCGACACGCGATTCGAGCCGGCGTTGCCCGACATCGACATGGACGTGAGCCAGATGCACCAGGTCGTGATGAACTTGTGCACGAACGCCGCTCACGCAATCGGAAATACATCGGGTCGCATCACCTTGGCCGTCGACGCCCTCGTGCTTCCCGCCTCGCAGGCTGCCGCGATCGCTCCCGACCTCACTGCCGGCCGATACGTCAGACTTTCTGCTCGCGATAACGGATGCGGCATGGACTCGCAAACGGTGCGTCGTGTCTTCGAGCCGTTCTTCACGACCAAGGAGCCCGGCGTTGGAACTGGGCTCGGCTTGTCCGTGGTGTACGGGATCGCAAAAGCGCACGGAGGAACAGTCACTGTGCAAAGCGTGCTCGGGGATGGCGCAACTTTCGACTTGTATTTCCCGGCGGCTTCGAGAACCGGAGTGTTCGAGCCGGTTCGCTCGAAAGCTCCCTTCCAGCAGTACGGCCGTGGCGAGCACGTCCTTTATGTGGACGACGATGAGTCGATGACCGACCTCATGCGCGAAGTCCTCCAGAGACAAAACTATCGAGTCACGACGGCCTGTCACGCACGAGAGGCGCTCGAAATCTTTTCGGCGCATCCGCAGGCTCTTGACGTCGTGGTCACCGATCTATCGATGCCCGGCATGTCGGGGCTCGAACTGGTCGATCGGTTGCACGCCCTGCGCCCCGACCTGCCGATCGTATTGACCTCCGGATACTTACGCGAAGACGAGTTGGCCGCCACGGTTCGCCCCGGGCTGCGACACGTCCTTCTCAAGCCGGATAGCATCAATGAGCTCGGTGAGATCTTGCACACTATCTGTCGATCGAGATGACTCACATGAAACGCTCTGAGGTGCCGGATGCACCGCCCGCCGAACTCCATGTCATGGAGGTATCGGCTGAAACCGTGATTTTCAGAACTCCAGACGGTGAGAAAGCGACCTGGCATCGGGGCGCCGCTCCGCTCTCGAGGCTCGACTCATCGATCTCTTTGGTCCTCGACCGGAATGCCGCGATCGTCTATTGCTGCGATCATCTGTTGCGCATTACCGGCTGGCGGCGCGAAGAGGTCCTCGGTCGCGATTGGTTCGATGTGTTCGTACCCGAACCTACCGCGGCCGTGAGCGAGGTGTTCGCTGGATTGCTCCGGGACGCGCCATTCGCTCGCTCATACGAGAATGAGATCAGGACCCGTCGCGACGAACGACGCCGGATCCGCTGGCTCAACTCGCGCCTGCTGTCCGAATCCGGCCGCGTCGTCGGCACCGCCAGCATCGGCGAAGACCTGACCGAGCGGCATCGTTGGAGCGAACAGCGAGCCCGCAAGCAGGACATCCCGAAAACCCCTCAACGCAAACGCATGCTGGCCGAACTGAGCGAATGGAGATTTCGCCAACTGACCGACAGCAGCCGTGAAGTGCTGTTTCTGAATGACGCAGTTTCGAGCCGCACGCTGTACGTCAGCTCCGGGTACGAGCGCGTGTGGGGTCGCAGTTGTGAAAGCGTTTACGAGCGGGCGAACGCCTGGATGGACGCCATTCATCCAGCGGATGTTCCTCTGGTGCTTGTCAACCATGAGCGTCGCGACGCGGCCGAAGAATTCAGCCACGAGTTCCGTATCATTCGACCCGACGGGGGGATGCGATGGATACGTGCGCGCGGGTTTCCAATCCGGGCAGCCGATAACAGTGTCCAACGCATCGCAGGCGTGTGCGAAGACATCACAGCTCAGAAGGAGCAGCAGCAAAAGATTGCACGGTTGAGTCGAATCAATGCCGTGATGGGCGCAATCAACGCCGCCATCGTGCGCATCCGAGATCGCAACCAGCTCCTGCAGGAGGCATGTCGAATCGCCGTAGCACAGGGGGCGTTCCGCATGGCCTGGATCGCGGCCCTCGATGAAGGCGCGAGCGATGGCAAGGTCGTCGCATCGTGCGAGGCGCCGGAGGAATATCTCCAGACGGTTCACATCACGCTGCGCGAGGATGCCGTTGGGAGCACCGCGCCAGGCAGCCGTGCGCTTCGAGAGCGGCGTGCGGTCATTTTCAACAGCATCGCCAGCGAACCGGCACTGGCTGCGTCCCACAGGTTCTGGTTCGGTCTGGGAATCCGATCCGCCGCAGCCTTTCCCCTGGTCATGGAAGGCAATGCGACTGCCGTGCTCGCGCTCTTCTCGACCGAGACCAACGTGTTCGATGAGGAAGAGCAACAGCTGCTCGGCCAGTTGGCCAGCGATATCGCATTTGGGCTGCAGTACATTCGAAACGACGAACGCTTGCGCTTCCTTGCCTATCACGACGCTCTCACCGGCCTGCCGAACGGTACGTTCTTCCATGATCGGCTGAACGCCGCTTTACACGCGATGCACGATCCCGATTCGCGAACAGTCGTGATACTGCTGGATCTCGATCACTTCACGCGCATCAACGATACGCTCGGCAGAGCCGTAGGTGATGCTCTGCTGCAAACCGTTGCCGCCCGCTTGCCGGAGATGCTGCCCGAGCCGCACCTGATCGCACGAACCAGCGCCGACAGTTTTGCGGCCGCCATCTTCAATCTTCCGGAGGAACGCGATGTCGGCTCGCTCGTGAGGGAGTGCATTCTCGGGGCACTGGCAACGAGCGTGAGCGTCGATTCTCATGAAGTTCAGTTGTCCGCCAAAGCCGGCGTCGCGGTGTCTCTCGGCGGCAAGGAGGATGCGGCCACGCTGTTCAAGAACGCCGAAATGGCCTTGCGCCGGGCACAAACTTCCGGCGAGCAGTTCATCGTCTACACACAAGCGCTCAACGTTGAGGCCGCCCGAAAGCTGTTATTGGAGGCAAAGCTGCGCCGGGCGTTCGAGAAACAACAGTTTGCTTTGCATTATCAACCCAAGGTTGCGGCAAAGAGCGGACGCCTCACGGGACTCGAAGCGCTGCTACGCTGGAACGATCCGGAATCCGGCGTGGTCTCGCCGGCAGGATTCATCGAATGCCTCGAAGACACCGGCCTGATCGTTCCGGTCGGTCGTTGGGCCATCGAGCAAGCTCTGCGCGATCGACAACGCTGGGCGGCCGATGGACTGCAACCCCCGCGCATCGCGGTCAACGTCTCGGCCGTGCAACTGGCCAACCCAGATTTTGCAAATACGGTCCGCGCCGCCCTGTCGTGCACCGGCGAGCGGCCGGATGCGCTGGAGCTCGAGATCACCGAAAGCCTGATCATCAAAGACATCGACGCCAACATCCGTACGCTCCAGGAAATCAGCGATCTGGGCGTCGGGGTCGCGATCGACGACTTCGGCACCGGCTACTCCTCGCTGCGATACCTCGCCAAGCTGCCGGTCGATTGCCTGAAGATCGATCGATCTTTCATAGCAACCATGGTCGACGACCCGGACAGCATGACGATCGTTTCAACCATCATCTCGTTGGCGCATGCACTCAGCCTGCACGTGGTGGCCGAGGGTGTGGAGACCGCCGAGCAAGCGAAGGTCCTCAAGCTGCTACGGTGCGATGAGATGCAAGGTTTCCTGTTCTCCGAACCCTTGACCAGCGTCGCTTGCGAAAGCTTCTTGCGCGACAACAGTGAAGCGATGTTGACAGGAACGTTTCGTCGCTGAGCATTCGGCCCGGTGGACAACTCTAGGTGAGCCATATGCGCGCGAGCAACTGGTTGACTAGAACAAACAGCGAGTGCCGGAACTCCATCATCGAACCGGGCGTCACAGTCCAACGCTCACGTCATTCGAGCGGCCCCATGCGACAGTTTTCGAGCATGGACACGAAGCCGGCTAACTCCATGCCTCGATTTGCGCAGTCGGTGCTTGCGGCACCAAGAAGCCGCCAAAGTTTGACCAAGCGAAAATCGCGCGTGTTTTTCTCGGCAAGATTTCAGACGCGCCAGGTTATCCACAGAGTTGCGACAGCTTCTGTGGATCGCTCGAGTGAGCGTTGATGTTTCGTCGTGCGCCGGAATCCCCATCGCTTTGAGCTTTGATGAGGTTATCGGCAGTTGCCAGCCTTGCGGAACCCAGCCGCCCGCGCGCTCGCCTCATTTTCGAAGTGCACTCGGTTCTCGGCTGCGACGCTCTCATAGCCTGGACAGCCCTGCGGTAGATGGTAGACCTTGGAACCGCGGTTTCCGAGGACGGCGCCCACAGGTGTCGAATCGGTGTCGTTCGGCGCCGCTTGGGCCGAGGATGATAGACGCTGCGAACGATGTCCCATCGGGATCAGTGTCATTATTCCATCCGCGATGTTTCGGTGGCCGCGCGTCCACTGCCGCGTGCCCACCACGAACGGGTTGGAATGGCCCATGATCTTGGCAATCCGACGATCGCGCTCGAGCTCCCACGCGGTTGCCGGGTACATCTTGTCCCAAGCCATCAACAGGCGTTGCTGCTGATCGCTCATGCGTAGGTCATACCGATCGTGCATGTAGAAGTAGATCCGGGCGAACATCCCCTTCACGTCATCGCGCGGCTCGACGATGCGAGCCTTGAAGTCGACCTTGAAATCACATGCGCCATGCCGCCTGGGCGTCGATGGAAGGATCCCGAAGCGGAAATTTGAGCGATCGGCGTTGAGCTCGCCCGCGGAGGGAATGAGGTTGTGCATGTCCGCCTCCATCATGCGGAACACAGGGTCATCCGCCACGCAACGCTTGCGCCCGCCCTCTTGCCAGCATTTTCGCTGCTGGCCGAATGAATGAGCGGGCACGATATGCTCCCACTCAAGCCGTGCGGCACGTTCTGCATGGACGCGCGCCTGAAGACCGCAGCTTCTCGCATCGATGCGCCCGCCCGAGCGACCCACCCACTCCCAATCACATCCGCAGTAGGCGGTGCCTAGCTCACTACCCCTGCTCTGGTCTTGATAGACGGACTCACGTAGCGCGACTTTCGCCTCATCGAACGTTGCTGGCGAAGATGACTGACCCAATACGGCGGACAGTAAGAGTGGTAAGGCAAGAAATGCGTGCAAGTGGATGCGTACCAGTAGCCGTGATCGAGGTCGCGCGGCTGCTTCCGTGACACCATCTTCTAGGAGTTCGTGAGATGCCCACGGAAGGTCACACCATCGCAGGTGCCCTGATCATGCCACAATTGCTGCGGCGCGTCACTTCAGAGCGAGATCGGTTGTGCGAGCACAAGCGACATGAAGAGTCGCAACTGGCTCGCGCGCATCGGCGCATGTATCTTTCTATGGCGGCGTGCCGCACGTAACGGTGCCGGACTTTCTGAAACAGGGTGTACTCAAATGTCACCTGTACGATCAGGATCTGAACCCTGGCAAGCAGCGATAAGCCAAGCTCCGCTTTTCTTAAGAAAGCGTTTTCTTTTTCAAGCCACGCCAGCTCACGCTTCAGTCGCGTGCTCCGAGTGCACAGGCGCTGTTCCTCCCTCACCTTGCTGTGATTTGCGGCTTGCTGGAACTGACCGGTCCACTAGTCTACTCGGCACTCCTCGGACTTACTCCTGACAATCGTTGATTGTCCGCGAGCACAAGAGCACCAGTACAGTCACGCCGCTACCGATGCATCAACTTCGTTTCCAACTCGTTCACATCGATTCCCATCTCCTCGCAAGCAGCCCTTACCGTCGACAAGAGATGCGGCGGGAAGTGCTTCGCCTCTTCATTGACAATGTCTGCAAACGTTTCAATAGCTAACCCGTACTCGCCCGCATCGATGAAATCGCGCACTTCCTTGCTTTCCGTCTCACTGAAGGCCGTTCCGATGTTCTCCAAGAGTTCCTGTAGCAGCATTTCGATGCGCGCATAGTTGTGCCCCTTCATTTAGGGATTCCTCGGTACATTCGTTGGAAATCCTGTAACAACATCACCAACTTTCTCCTGACCGCCGCCCGTAGCATCGCCATCTAGGATATGCCTACGCCGCTGCGCGCTTGCGAGGTCGACAATTTCTTCTGGCCACCACAATCATGTACCAAAACCTTCGCCGCACTGACAAAATAGGTGTTGATGTCGGCGGCTTCGAAGTCGTACGTCGTGAGAATGTCGCCGGTATCATGGATTCTCTCTGAGTACGCCCTGACGCCGCCTTCTGTTAGGAACACAGCGCCGGGCTGCAGTGCGCCACTTCAACCCAGCCTGCATCAAGGAGATAGTACGGGTGGCTGCCGGCAACTTGGTGCTGATATCTGATCCCATCCTTCTCGATCACCAAGCTCCGCGTAGTAGTCGCGAATTTCCTCGGAAGACGCTGGTTGCCACGCCAGGACGAAGCCAAGCGCGATCGAGAGCAAAACGCACGTGAGTGAGCATTCCTATCCTTCCCTGGAGAGGCGGCCGAGAGGCCGAACTGATGTTATTTGATTTGGATGTCGCGTCTGTGTTCCGGCTCAGTATACGAACCGGCTCGGGCACACCTCGCGTCCGATCAGTGAATTTATCGCTTCGAAGAACGCCGCGGCGACCAGATGCCCTCGAGCGAGATGAAGGCAAGGCCATTGTTGGCGTTCATGGGAATGACGAGTTGATTGGCGTCCGAGTCGTAGCACATCGATGCGGCGGAGGGGATGTTCTCGGCGATGAGCTTGGCGGGGGCACCCGGCGCTATCAATGATACGCCGCCCGACGTCACGCTCGATACGAACTTGACACCGTCCGGCATGATGACCAGCCCGTCATTCCCGGATTGCGCGGCCTGCTCTGTTCGCACGACGCGCTTGTCAGTCGCGAACGTAATTACGTCGGCGCTGCCAATATTCACGACGACGATGTTTCCGTCGCCGTCCAATTCGATCCCATTCGGCATGTTGAGCGGCGGCCCCTGCAGAAACACGGAGCTCTTGCCGTCCGGCGTGATCTTCCATACCGCCCAGCTGTCGGGGCGATCGGGTGTGCCGGTGTTGGTTCCGAAAATCGTGCCGTCGGCAGCAACGGTGATGTCGTTCAACCAAGCCGATCCAGGGACAGTGATGGATTTGAGGGGGCGCCCCGTCACAAGGTCAAACAGGCGCAGCACTGCCACGCTAGGAGTGGTACGGCTGGGATTACCGGCATCTGGCACACCACCATCGCGATCAGCGAAGTAAAGCACTCCCTCGCGCAGGAAGCTGCCATAAGGCTCGTTGAACACCAGAGGCGGCGTCATGCTGTCGCGCTCTGACCCCGAATTCTGGATACCGAGCCAGCGTGGCGTATGTACACTGCCATCGTGATTGATGAATGCAAGCCAGGCGTCATTTGTCCGTACGTTTTGGGGAACGCCGCGAGATGCCGCTACGATCACACCTCGGCCAGCATCGTAGACGCAGCTCTCAACTGAGTAGAGGGCACCAAACATTCGAACATTTCTGGACACCGCTGAAAACGTACCCTCTTGCGTCTGAGCACCAGGAGCAGAGGCGCTTGGTGCGACCGGCAAGCCGATGCCTGCATTGCCGACATAGAAGTCACGCGGCTGCGGTTGTTGTTGAGCCATCGCCTTGCCAGCAACGACGAGCAGCGAGAGCAAGCTGAGGGCTCCGAAAGCGTTCCGGTATGATTGCGACAACTTGATATTCATACATCCCACCCCGGATTGGTTTGCTTTTCGAACTACAACCAGCTTCTCCAGCGGGCCAGCCCACCGTGTTGCGCAGGTCCAGGGCATCTTGTCTTGAACAGCGCCTCGATGCCGGCATTGACCATCGCATAGCACACAGCCCACGCTTGAACGGCGGCTTGAAGTTGCGCACGAATGCAATTCTTGATGCCCGGCGGAGTTCCGCCAGCGGGCATCGAAATGGTCTCGGCCGTGGTGCGCAAGCGCCGCCTTACGGCACGACCATGGATCTTCCATGCGCGATTCGAGTTCTTTTCTGTTCGAGCCTCTGCATAACAGGGCTACCGAACAGGCGGTGCACTGGGAGGCCAGCAGAAAGGAGCGCTCTCATGCCGGAAATGTTTACCTTGTCGATGTCACTGTGGGAGTTAGCCGCTCGCGCGACCTTGGTGTATCTCTCACTAGTCTTCCTGGTCCGCGTCATACCCAAGCGCGATGCGGGCAATATCTCTCCAAACGACATACTCAGGATCGTGATCGTCGGCGGCCTGGGAACGGACGCGATCTTGGGAGGATCCAGTTCGGTGCTCGAGATTCTCCTCATGGTGGGATTGGTTCTCGCGTGGGGATATGTTCTGGATCTCCTCGAGTACCGGTTTCCGGTCCTGCGGCGGCTGTTTCGGGATCGACAGACGAAGTTGATCGAGAACGGCCGCATTCTTCGCCAAAACTTGCGGCGCGAGATGATCACTGAAGAAGAGTTGTTCGCCGTGCTGCGCAAGAACGGCCTCGATGACCCCACGGCCATCCGGTCGGCCTATCTGGAGGCGGACGGTGAAATCAGCCTGATCAAGAAACTTCAATAATTGGGGGAACGATCACCGCGATGTTCGATCTCCCCGCTTGTTTGTGGCGAAGTGAGCATCGCGCGACCACAGACAGCCGATACAACCCACGGCAGTGAGACCGCCATCCTGAATAGCGGTCGTGATCGTTGCTGATTCACATCGAAGAGATGGGCGCTCCAAAGACCGCCTTCTCACGAAACTCGGCAAATCGCTGCGAGTGTGAGTGGCGAACCGATTAGCGGATCGACCGTTCCACCGGGAGAGGCGGAATCCGTGCCGCAATGACTTGCTTGCGAGACCGACTGATGCCGTAAACGATCCGCTCCCGACGAGCGCTGCGATCCCACGCCCAGCCTTGCCCCTCGAAGGGCACACTGATGGTCGTCACGTGTTCCAGCACCACGCCCTGGCGGGGCAACCGCATCACATGCAGCTCCGGTGCATCGTGGCCGGTCGCGTAGAGCAGGCCATCGTCACCCCAATCTCCGCCCGAGGAGGAACTCGCGCCCCACGTTGCAACGAACTCTCGAGGAAACAACCACGAACGCCGCATCTGCCAGCGATCGTCGAACTCGCCGAGATAGGTGGAACGCTGGTCGAAGCCTGGCAAGGTGCCCTGATCGTTGTAGTACGCAAAGCAGGCCCACCACGAGTGCCGATACCGTACGGCCCAAGTGAGCGATCCAGGACGCAGGCCGAGACTCATGCTTGAGATCGGTCGCAGCGTCCTCGTGTCATGGACTTCCAGCGAACTGGCCGGCGGCAACTGCGGAAAGTTCGAGTGGGACAACACCAAGCGGCGGCCATCCACGTAGCCGAAGTTGTAATGGACGATGGGCCCATCCTTCGGGCTGGCCCACTCCGCCACGCGCTCGCCAGTATCCTTGCGATGCTTCACGAGCGCGTGGTTGCCGATACCGTAGAAATGATCGGCATCGACCGCCGCTGCCTGATTCGCTTCGGGTATCGACCACCGACCGATCTCGGTGGCCACCAATGGCTGCTCGCTCAGCGCGGGTCGCATTACAGCGGCCTGCGCGGCACCTATCATTCCGATCAGTGCCGCGCGCCTGGTGATGGTAGCCATCAGAACTTACTCGTCATTTCGAGGCTCCACGTCCGGCCATTCAACAGCGACTGGCTCGTGGAAGGGTCGTAACCGAAGCCATCGCCGTTGGCGGACAGCGGCGGCTGCTGATCCGTGACGTTGGCGATGCCCAGGCGCACGCGAGTGTGACCCAGCCGCGAAGTGGCCGGATCGAACTGGTAGCCCAACGAAAGGTTCGCGCTTACCACCGGATCGATCACCAGCCGATACACTGTGTTGCCGTTGGTGTAGATCGGATCGATGTACGACGGGCGGCCCAGGCTGTTGTAAACGGCCTCCGACACCGTCGGCGTGTCGTGCAACTTGCTCACATGGTAGATGCCCAGCCCCGCATTCCATGAGCCATTTTCCCAGGTGATGTTGGTCGTGGTACGCCACCGAGCCGCGCCGCCGCTGTAGAGGTCGTTGCTCACCACCGTGCCGGCACTGGTGGGAACCTCGGTCTTTGCTTCCCATAACCAGCTGGCGTCGACGTTCACACCGATACGTCCCCAGGAATGGCGCGGCAGCAAGTAGCGAACGCCGAAGTCCACGCCTTTGTTTTCTGCCGAACTCAAATTGAGAAAGGGTGTGTTGGTCGCAAAGACGAGGCCCACGGGTGCGACGGGGTTGTTTGGGTTTGCAGCGTTCGCGGCCGCGAAGGCCGCGCGCTCCTCGGCGGTCGCGACGAGGCGCACCACGTCCGGATCACCCTTGTAATCCGCCGTTCCTGCGCCGACGTCGATATCGCTCGGCGAAATGCCGGCGGCGACTTGTGCAGCGGTATAAGCACGCAAGAGTGCGGCATCGTTCGCGAGAATATCCGAGACGCTGCGCTGGCCGAGCAGATTGTCGCGGGAGATTCTCCAGTAATCCGCGGTGACGGAAAGCCCATCCACGCCGGGTACGTCAAGTACGAAGCCGAACGTGATCCCCTTGGACTCCTGCGGCTTCAAATCGGGGTTACCGCCAAAGTAGTTGCGCTGTGTGTAGTTGCCCTGACCGATCGCCGCATTGAGGTACGGATCGGCAGTGCCGTTCGTGCTGATCGACCAACGTGTGCTCGTATGGAGGGCGGCCAGCGACGGCGCCATGAAGCCCTCGTTATACGAGCCGCGCAACATCAACCACGAAAGCGGACGCCAATTCACGCCGAACTTCGGATTGGTGGTGTCACCGAAGTCGCTGTAGTGCTCGAACCGCCCGGACGCCGTGATCTCGAGGCTATTCACCAACGGCAGCGCGCGATTCTCGGTCACCAGCGGCACCACCACTTCGGCGTAGGCGCTGCTCACATCGCGATCACCGCGCACGTCTGGGCGGGCCGGGTGCAGAATGAAGTCGTTGTTCGTCGGAGACAGCCCGGAATCTGCGGGATTCTCGCCGCTGAACGGCGGTCGCAGGTCTTTCAATCGCTCCTTGCGATGCTCGACGCCGAACGCGGCCTGCACGTCGACGGCACCGACGCTGAACAACATACCGTTGACGCGTGCATCGAAACTCGCGAGCGACGACTGTGCCGTACGGCGGTATGTGTCGGAGAAAGAATCGACGAGCGATTGCGGGTTCGTATAAACCTGATCGGCTACCACAGCGCCATTGGCCACGCGGAACGTGTAACCAAACGGGTTGTAGTAAGTGCCGTTGGCACCTGCAATGGCCGCGGCCAGCTTGCTCTCGCGAACGTCCGGCGATGCGTTGTCCTCGCCATTGACCTCGTTATAGAACAACGAACTTTCCCAACGCCACGAACTGTCGCCGATCGATCCGCGCACGCCAGCGACGACGCGCAGAGCATCCGAATCGGTCTCGACGACCTCCGGGGCGAGGCCTGCGATCATGAATTGTGTGAGCGCGATCGCCTGTGGCGTGCCCGTGAGGCGGACCGAGCCATCGGCATTGGCTGCGCCAGTCGGGCTGTAGAAGTACGAGCCAAACGGATTGAAGGGACTGTCCACCGGCATGACCATCGCCTGGTCTGTGGTGGGCGCATTCACGGCCAACGGCTGGCGCTGCATCGTCGACGTGGCCGTGTAATATCCCAGGTCGCCGAAAGCGGTCAGGCTTTCGGTGAGGTCGAACTCCAGCGAAGCAAACGCATCGGCCCGTTCGACCTTCGGCGAAGCGAAGCCGAACTGGTTGATGTCCAACATGAAGTCCGGATACAGCGCGCGATTTGCTGCCGTCGTCGGATTCGTCGTTGAAAGTGTCGGCACGCCGCTGCTCGGAGTGAAGTAGTAGGTCGTGCCGGAAGTGCCGGTAGAGCCGAGCCGGAACGTCGGGTAATAGCCGCGCGTGAATCGCTGGTCGAACGGCCCTCCGAGAGAATTGAAGCCGGCCGGTGCCCGATCCACGTTGAGCGAAGTCTTGCTGAAGTCCCGATCGGTCAGCCGGACTTCGTGGCGCTTGAGTCCATTCAACGTGCCAAACAGGCGGCCGCGCCCATCGGCAAAGCTCGTCCCCATGGACACGCCGCCCTGCAGTATCTCGCCAGCGCCTGCCTCCGGCTGGTCGTAGCGCAAGTTCGTTTCGATACCTTCCATGCGCCGCTTGAGTACATAGTTGATCACTCCGCCGACGGCGTCGGATCCGTAAATGGACGAGGCGCCATCGCGCAGCACTTCGATGTGATCGACGCCGCGGGTAGGCAACTGATTGACATTGACCGCTTGCGACAGGCCAGCAGTCATCGGGTTGATCGCCATGCGACGGCCATCCTGCAGGATCAAGGTCGCGGTCGCGCCAAGGTTGCGCATGTTGATGTTGGCATTGTCGCCGCGCGCGCCTGAGGATCCCAGGCGGCTTTCATTCTGGGGCAGGCTGACCACCGAGGGAAGCGAGGTCAGTAGCTCCGAGGGCAGCGCTGCATTCCGCGTCTGCATTGCGGCCTCGTTGATCACAGTGATTGGAACCGTCTTCTCCATGTCGGCGCGCTGGATTCGCGAACCGGTAACCACGACCTGCTCCACTTCACCTGCATCCGCGCCGAGCGCCTGCGCATATACGGAAGTCACAAGCACACTACAAAGAACGCCCGCACCGACAAGAACCGAACGATCCACACGCATTCCCAGGAAGCTCCCGACTTGGTATTTGCCGAATCTTCCAGGAGGCGGATGACTTATCAATGAAGCGCGGATTTCAGAATTGTTACTTCCCTCGCGCGTTTTCGAGCCAACACACCGGAACTTCCGACATGCACCTACGGTGTTACAACCGGCAAAGGAGGATGTTGCGTTCTCACGGCTCTGCGCGGATGCAGGTAGCTGAGGAACTGTTCGCTGGCCGAACGCCAGATTGAGCGGCTGCGCCTGCCTCGTACGCCAATGAATGATGTCGAGCTGTCCTTCGAACGTTTCGACGAGGGCGGTCATGCTCTCGACCCATCGCCATCGTTGCAATAAAGCACGCCGTCGATGCTGCGCATCTCCGCCTTGTGGATATCGTAGTGGTCACTTCCGGACCATCGGTTTCCGACACACCGTCGATGCCCAACTCATCGTTGGCAACGATGGAGATGGCCTCACAGGAGCAAAAGTGAAACCGATCTCAATCACCGTGTTGGGCGCGCTGATGAAGCACCCCGCTCCCGTGGCGCCGTACGGCCGCGAAACTAGACCACCGCATTTTGCCTGGCCGCCTCCCGAAACCAATGAGCGCTCATCTTCGGCGTGCGCTTCTGCGTCTTGAAATCGACGTACACCATCCCGTAACGGTTGCCGTAGCCCCGGATCCACTCGAAGTTGTCCATCATGCTCCAGTGGAAGTAGCCCTTCACCGGCACGCCGTCGGCAGTCGCACGTTGCAGCTGCGTGAGATAGGCGCGCAGAAACATAATGCGCTCGGTGTCGTATACCTGGCCGTCGTCCGCAAGCACATCCTCGCCCGCGCAGCCATTCTCGGTGATGAAGATCTCATTTGCTTTCCAGAGTGACTGCACGAACTTTGGCGCCCAGTAAAGCGAGGTGGGGCCGAACGGAACGTTTGAGATCGCGGCTTTTGCATGGCCTCTGGAGAATCCCACCTCGCGCCAGCCGGGCGCCTGATCGGACGCCAACACGTATGTTTTGCCGGTGTAGACATTGATGCCAACGAAGTCGAGCGGACTCGAGATGACCTTCAAATCATCGTCCGTGAACTTCGGCGCGTCCTTCCCGGTTTCCCTCAGATAAGCATCTGTGTATCGACCTTCCAGCATGACCGTGAGATACGGCGCATTGAATTCACGCGTCGCCGCCTCGGCCGCTTTGATGTGCTCCGGGCTCTCGATCAAGGGCACGGCGACTTCAATGTTTTCCGCAGGTCCGACCTTCGTTCCCTGTCGTCCTTTGGCGCGAATTGCCTGAACCGCGAGCCCATGCGCAAGTACTGTGTGGTGACACACCTGATGGAATTCCTGCGCTGGCAACTTCAGGCCCGGTGCGAGAAAGACAGTTCGAGTTCCACCTGGAGCCGGGATCTCGAAGCCTTTGTAGCCGGCCTCGGTGAACGAGCGGAACTCGTTGATCGTGAAAAAGTGGCCGATGCGGTCGGAAAGTTTCTCCGCCACGTAGCCGGCATAGTCGGCAAACGCCTGCGCCGTATCGCGCGACTGCCATCCTCCCTGGTCCTGCAGCGCCTGCGGCAGGTCCCAGTGATAGAGCGTTGCGAACGGCTCGATGCCTGCGGCTTTCAGCGCATCAACCAAACGGCTGTAGAAATCGAGGCCCTTCGGATTCGGCTGGCCAGTCCCCTGAGGAAAGATTCGCGGCCATGAGATCGAGAACCGGTATGCGGTCGCACCGATGTCCTTCATCAGCGCCACATCCTCCTTGTAGCGATGATAGTGATCGTTGGCGACATCGCCCGTCTCGCCTTTGCTGATATTCCCGGGAGTATGGGCGTAGGTGTCCCAAATGGACGGTCCCTTGCCGTCCTCGTTCCATGCGCCTTCGATCTGGTATGCGGAGGTTGCGACGCCCCAGAAGAAGCCCTGCGGGAACGTGCGACTCCTCTGGGGCGGCGCCGATGCACTTTGTGTAGCGCTTGTTGATGTATCGTTCGGCTGACTTCGCTCGCAGGCCGCGAGAGCAACCGATGAGAGCGCAGCAACTTTCGCAAAATCCCGACGAGACATCCGGCTTGCCATTCCCACCTCCCAGGCAGCGACTGCTGCCGATCTACGTGCGAGATATCAGTTCCCGAACAGGCGCGCGCTCAACTGCGCCTCCGCGGTGAGCGCTGGCGCTCCCGCAGACTTACCCAGCGCCATCTGGTAGCTTCCGCTATCGATGCGCCACCGCTGCGCCTTGTCGTCGAAGCGCGCAAGCAGGCGTGGATCAGCCATTATCGCTACTTCCTTCGATTCGCCTGGTTTGAGTTCGACGCGCTCGAAGCCTAGCAGGCGCATGCGTTTCGCCTCGCCAATGCCGGTCAAATAGAGCTGAGGCACGTCGAAGCCCGCGCGCTTGCCGGTGTTGGTCACGGTGAAGGTAGCCTTCACCGTCTGGCTGCCGCTCACATTGAGATCGCTGTAATCAAAGCTCGTGTAGCTCAGTCCATGGCCAAACGCGTACATGGGTGTGCGACCGTTCTTGGCATACCAGCGATAGCCGACCTCTGCGCCTTCATCGAAGCGCAGCGTGACCGGTGTGCCCCATTTCTCCGCGAGGATCGGCATCGTCGGTCGCGGCGTGTCGGCAAGATCGGCAGGCCAGGTGATCGGGGTACGGCCCGACGGATTCACCTTGCCGGTGAGTACTTCGGCGATGGCCGTTGCGCCCGCCTGCCCCGGAAACCATGCCTGGACGATCCCCTTCACCTTGTTTCGCCACGGCATCGAAACGGGATTTCCCGTCTGGAGGACGACGATCGTGTTGGGATTGGCGGCAGCCACCGCTTCGATGACGGCGTCCTGCCCCCACGGCAGCGAAAGGTCGGTCAGGTCGAACGCTTCGCCTTCAACGCGAATGGCGAAGACGATCACGACATCGGATCGTTGCGCAACCAGCGCGGATTCGGCAGGCGTATACGCGCCGTCGTATTCAACCTCCGCGGAAGGAAGCAGCTTCTTCAACTCATCGACGGGAGCAGGTCGGAACAGGAACAGACTGCGCGCTGGTCCCATTTTCCCGTGTGCCCCGCCAATGTTGATCTGTCCGGCATAGCCGCCGACGGGCGTCACCGCCCCGGAACCCGTTCCGCTGATGACGCCTGTCTGCGCATGCCCGCCGATAACGGCGATCTTGAGCGGACGATCGGTGGCAAGCGGAAGCACCGAGGCTTCGTTCTTCAGAAGCACGATGCCTTGTCGCGCGCCCTCCAGGGCAGTTGCGTTGTGTGCAGCCATGTCGACCGACTGCGTGGGTTCCCACTTGTCGACGCCGACGGCGTACATCGAGCGCAGCATCCGGCGGACCATGTCCGACAACCTGGCCTTGGGAAACTTTCCGTCACGATAGGCCGCTCGCAATTTGTCGGTGAAAGCTTCCGATCCCCATTGCGCGACATCGACCTGAACGCCCGAGTCCTGGTCGAGTCCCTTGAGCGCGAACTCCCAACTGGGCACAGCTCCCCAGTCCGACATCACCCAGCCCTGGTACCCCCAGGTCTTCTTCAGAATGTGGTTCAGCAGCCAGTCGTGGCCACAGAGGTAGTCGCCGTTGAGCTTGTTGTAGCCGCACATGATGGCGCCGGGCTGCGAACGCTCGATAGCGATCTGAAATCCCAGCATCTCCGCTTCGCGCAGTCCCGCTCGATCAGCGATCGCATCCTGCCAGTGGCGGTTGTGCTCGAAGTTGTTTGCAGCGTAGTGCTTTAGTGTCGCGACCACGCCGGCACTCTGAATCCCATCCACAGCCTCAGCGGCCATCAGCCCGGTCAGCCAAGGGTCTTCCGCAAAGTATTCGTAGTTCCTCCCATTCCTCACTTCGCTCGTCAGGTTCGCTCCGGGAGCGAGCAAAACGTTGAATCCACGCACGCGTGCTTCGCGGGCGATCGCCTCTCCAACCCGGCGCGCGAGTGAAGGATTGAAGCTCGATCCCACGAGGATTGACGACGGAAAGGCGGTGGCCCCCGGGTCATCGGCTCTGTAGCCCGGATTCGTGATGCCCATGCTGGCATCGGTCTGCAACTGCGCGGGCACACCGAGCCGCGGCACGCCCTGCGCGTAGCCCGCGCTCATGGGAACGCCCTTGGGAATCCGCGAGTCAGGCTTCACGCCAATGACAGCCACGGCGCCAAGGACGCTGTAGATCATTCCGAAGCGCTCATCGTCGGTCATCTGCGCTTCGGTCTGGCGCGCGCGCTCGTCCGGCGAGTCGCTGTCTGCGATCATGACCGACGGGCTCCCAGCGATGAGTAACACCGACAAGATGCCGAAGAAGGGACGGTGGACCATTGTGACCTCCTTGGGTGAGCACTCAGAGATTCGCCGGCATGTCAGCCTCGCGCTCGTCCGCGCTTGCACCGCTCAAAACCGAATCGTCGCGCGCAGTCCTGCGATGAATGCGTTGTCCGTGTCGCCGAGTGCCGGGTTCACATACTGGAGATCTGCGGCGACCTGCAGCCAATCAGTCACCAGATAGTTGTAGAACGCCTCGACACCCTGCTCGTCCTGAAAGCTCAGGAATCGATTGAGCGAGCTCTGCAGGTCGTCGCTGAAGTCGACATAGAAGTATCCGAGGCCGAAAGTATCGTTCGGACGCGAGGCGAACAGACCTTTGCCGCCTACGCCTCCCATGATCGACCCCTGGAATGGATTCGGATTGCCGTCGCTCGCAGCGGTCTTCAGGAAGACGCCCCAGCCCCCGCCTCGTTCGCCGGCACTCTCGTGGAGATAGTGGCCAAACTGCACACTGATGTACCACGAATGATCTCGCTGGCCCGTTTGCAAATCAGGTGGCAGCAGCAGTTCTCCGAGATTTGCACCATCCTTCGTGGTGTACGTCCCCGTAACAGTCACGCTGCTCATGTGCCCGAACATTTCGCCTGCATAGCTGGCGGACAAGGAGGCATCCAAGCCGTTGCCGAAGAAGTCGTCCGGCCAATAGTCGTTGGTTCGATCGTCCGGATCGAACACCATGAACGTCCATGCGACGGGTGTCGTGCGCAACGTCACCACTGCGCCCATGATGACTGCAGGCGTGATGCCACTGGGTGGAGCCGAGAAAGCAAGATTCAGGAACCGGCTGCGTCCTCCGCCGCCGAAAAATGGATCGCCAGCAAGCAAGTCCAGCGCATTGATTCGGCCGACCAAGACGTTAATCCGATCACCGAAGCGCTGCGCCAGGTGAATCGAGGTGACCACGACTTCCTCGTGCTTGCCGGTCGGAAGAATGAGAGCAGAGTTCGTCGCAAGCAGCGTGCCGCCAAGATTCGGATTCAAATCTCCATAGCGATACTCCGTATGGGTGCGCAGGACGCCGCCCTCCCACAGTCCCAGCTTGCCAGTATCGAAATCCAATAGAGCATCGAGCCGGCCTGCGTATTCGAAATCACCGTCACCGGATCCTGAGAGCAAACCCTGGTAGTAGTTCGCGGATTCCAGCTCGAAGGTGACGCCATGGTCCGCGAGGTTGCTACGGACGCCACCCCAGTCGCCACTCAGCCGATCATCGAAGGGCGTCTGCGCTTGTGCGACTCCTGCCGCTGCCAAGAGCGCCCATCCCAGAAGTGCGATCCGACGCTGTGCTGCTGATCGTTTCATTGCAGTGCTCCGAAAAGCTCTGCATCGTCGCGGACATCCGATGCACACTGACGAGTACATGGGTCCTCCCTGTATCAACATCCGGTCTCGCGCCCTTGACCGTGACCAGCTTATGGCGCCGCAAAACCGCAACTGCTGAGAGATTCCGCACGTAGGAGTTTCGACAGGCGACTCGGAAAATCCATTCGTAAACTGTGCATTTTTCGGCGAAGCAGAACAGCCGTCGTCATTTTATGAGCGCTCCGCCCGTCGAGTTTCGCCACATTCCCCGGCGAAGTTATGAACGTGCGTGCAACCGCTTGTTCGAAGGATTTCTTCGACGAGCAGATCGATCAATCAGTGCGTGCACGACATGAGCGGCGAATACGTCCCCGAACTCACACGTAAAGAGCACGACCGTCTGCAGTTACGCAGTCTCCTACTCGCCTGCCCTTCGTCCGCGACGACAAAGCCGGTTGCCTTGGACTCTTCAGCAGCGGATCCAGGTGCCGCAGATCCGCAATCGCTTGCGAGCCCGTTGGCATGTTGTCGAGGCGTCGCACATGAAGTGAATCCTCGGACACCAGTTTCCGGGAATCTGCGCATCCCTGCTCGTTGCATTGATCGGAACAGAAAGGTAAACATTCGGCCACCTGAAACCGGCGCAAGCGCATTCGGCAATGGCCACAAGCCAATCCCAACGAATTCTGGTGGTCGACGACGAGCCCGATCTCGCCGCGCTCCTGGCTGAGGAGTTGCGGCGGACCGGTCACGATGTCAGCGTGGCGGAGAGCGCCGAAGAAGCCATTGCCGCTGTCATTTCTACCAAACCGGATCTGGCCGTTCTCGACATCCGAATGCGGTCTCAATCGGGTCTGCAGCTCGCAGCCTTGTTGCGGGAGCAGTTTCACGTTCCCTTTGTCTTTCTTACCGCGTTGGAGGACGAGCGAACCGTCCGCGAGGCGACCGCCGCCGGCGCCCTCGCCTATCTGGTCAAGTCCGACGACTTGCGCCACTGTCTGCCGACCATTGACGCGGCAATGGCACGCGCCAAAGAGCTATCCGCCCTGCGTCAGACGGAAACTCAGCTCTCGGTCGCCCTCCAGCAGAGCCGTTGCATCAGCGTTGCCACCGGGCTGCTCATGGAAAGACTCAAGATCACGCAGGAGGCCGCCTTCGCCGTGCTACGTGACGAAGCACGAAGTCGCCGGCAACGCATGAGCGAGACCGCCGACGAATTGCTGCAAGCGGCCGAGCGGCTGAACTCACTCACCGTGCCGTCGAGAACACGCCGCTAGAATTGATCTGTGAAACTACTCACGCTACGCGGTCGTACTGCGTGAGATGATTCGTTCCGTTCGACGAACCTCATCCCCGTTCTCGAACCGTCGCGTTCGCGACATCACCGCCCAACTCTCGCGGCCAACTTCTCAGGGCTCCGACTTCGCCCGGCGACTCCACCATCGCAGCACGCGAGTGCGTTCGTATGGAAACATCCCGGCTCATCAAATTTCAGCACCCCAAACGCGCCCAAAGCCTGCTCGAGTCTCTTGCATGCCGAGACGATCTATTGCCGCGAGGCGCGCGGCGCGTGGCTGCGGCGAACGAACTGCCGACGACATTGAAGCTCCTGGCCAACCAGTATCGCTCCAGCGAAAGCGCCTGGCTTGCCTGGAGCGATGGCGGACAGATCTGGTTCTTCGCCGCTTCACCCTCGCTGGCGCTGTCACGCGAGCACCGGAAGCCGGTACTGAACACATCCGTTTTCGACGCGCAGGGCAGCCTCATCGAATCGGCCAGTTGGGTATATACGGATTATGCGGGATGGCAGAAATGCGCCTGAATCCTGCGCTGGTCCGTCTTACCCGAAAAACCGTTGCAAACGTCAACTGTATCGGCCGCCATCCGCCGGCGCTGCGCATGGCCGTCCTGGAACTGCGTCGGCGCCTTCGTGCGCTCTCCCGACCCTATGCGCAGGACGCAACCCAGATCGACGCTGTGTGCACAACGGTTCAGCGCATCGCGAGCGAGGCTGACGCCGCCGGGCTCAGTGCGCATCGCTCGATCGCCGTTCGATTGCTTGAACAACTGGATCCGATGCGCACCGAGGGCTACATGCCCGCTCGGATCCTCCAGGTCATGTACGAGTGTTCAGAGTTGCTGTTGGTCTGCCTGGTCAGACCCTACGACATGAGAGATGCCGCGAGACTCGTGCGTCACCTCGGCGATTCGCGTTGGGAACACCCGCTGGGCTCGGCAGAGCGTGAAGCGCTGCTGGCGGCGCTTCTGATCGAGGCAGTCAGTCGGGCAAATCTGACATGACACTGAGGCTGCCTCTGATTGATAAACTGATCCCACCGTGCCATCACCGGCAGATGATTCAGCAACAGAAGGCAGACCTGACGCAACCACAGCGGATACTCGATGCCTTGGGCCCCGACCTGTTCGTTGGCCTCATGAGTCCCGACGGCATTCTCCTCGAAGCCAATGCGTCGGTGCTGTTGGCAACCGGAATGAAGATCGAATCCTCATTCGGGAAGCCGTTCGATCAGCTCGAATGCTGGTCGTACAGCGCCACCGTGCAGGAACGATTGCGCGAGTCCATCCGGCAGGCTGCTGCTGGAGTGCCCTGCCGCTACGATGTCCAGTTCCTCCTCGCCGATGGAAGCCTCTGCTGGATCGACTTCTCACTGCGGACCATCCGGGACGCGCGCGGCATCGTGACGTACCTGGTGCCATCGGCCGTGAATATCGATGAGCGCAAGCGTACCGAGGAAGCGTTGCGCGAGAGTGAATTTCGATTTCGCCAGCTGGCTGGAGGCATCGACGACGTATTCTGGCTCAGCGAGCCCCGCAGCCTCCGAATCCTGTACATCAGTCCCGCCTACGAGCGCCTGTGGGGCCAGAAGTGCGAAGACCTCTATCTCTCGCCGCGCGCTTGGATGCAGGCCATTCACGAAGACGATCGACCGCGGATACTCGCAAAACTCGAACGGCCCGACGAGGTACGAACTGACGAATTCAGGATGATCCGGCCCGACGGTGCGTTACGCTGGATCCAAAGCCGGGTCTTCCCGATTCGGGATGAGCGAGGTCGCACTTACCGGGTTGCGGGCATCGCGCGAGACATCACTGAATCAAAGCACGCAGCCGAGGAGCGTGCGCGCCTCGAGTCGCTGCTGAACCAAACGGACAAGTTGCGCGCGTTAGGAACGCTCGCAGGTGGCATCGCTCACGACTTCAATAACATCCTCGCCATTGTCAACGGGTATTCCTCGCTGGTTGCTCGCGACCTACCCACCGATCATCCCTCGCAAGATCGACTGGCGACTGTCCGTCGGGCCGCTCGACGCGGAACGGATCTGGTGCGGCAGATCGTAACCTTCTCTCGGCCACGGGATGGCAGCCGTCGCATCACTGGGCAGTTGCCGCCCGTCATCGAGGACGCCCTCAAACTGATCCGGGCTACGTTGCCGGCCATGATCGAAATCGACACGCGATTCGAGCCGGCGTTGCCCGACATCGACATGGACGTGAGCCAGATGCACCAGGTCGTCATGAACTTGTGCACGAACGCTGCTCACGCAATCGGAAATACATCGGGTCGCATCACCTTGGCCGTCGACGCCCTCGTGCTTCCCGCCTCGCAGGCTGCCGCGATCGCTCCCGACCTCACCGCCGGCCAATACGTCAGACTTTCTGCGCGCGATGACGGATGCGGCATGGACCCGCAGACGGTGCGTCGTGTCTTCGAACCGTTCTTCACGACCAAGGAGCCTGGCGTAGGAACTGGGCTCGGCTTGTCCGTGGTGTACGGGATCGCGAAAGCGCACGGCGGAACAGTCACTGTGCAAAGCGTGCTCGGGGATGGCGCAACCTTCGACTTGTATTTCCCGGCGGCTTCGCGAACCGGAGTGTTCGAGCCGGTTCGCTCGAAAGCTCCCTTCCAGGAGTGCGGCCGTGGCGAGCACGTCCTTTACGTGGACGACGATGAGTCGATGACCGAGCTCATGCGCGAAGTCCTCCAGAGACAAAACTATCGAGTCACGACGGCCTGTCACGCACGACAGGCGCTCGAAATCTTTTCGGCGCATCCGCAGGCTTTTGATGTCGTGGTCACCGATCTATCGATGCCCGGCATGTCGGGGCTCGAACTGGTCGATCGGCTGCACGCCCTGCGCCCCGACCTGCCGATCGTATTGACCTCAGGATACTTACGCGAGGAGGAGCTGGCCGCGGTCCGCCCCGGATTGCGATGCGCCCTTCTGAAGCCGGATAGCATCAATGAGCTGGGAGAGATGTTGCAGAGAATTTGTCGCTCGAAATGAGGGGCGCCGAATTCTCTCAGGTGTTCAGTGCTGATTCGATGATTGGGATGCGCGTATCCCATGTCCTTTCCGGCGAGCAGATCGGCTACCTCCGATTCGGAGAGTGCCATGATCTCACGGGCAAGCCGGAGGAGACTCATGATAACGCAGGACCAAACACAGCATCGCAAGTACGACTGGCGGGGCGCGAGGTAGGCCATCCAGCTGCCGGGTATACTTCGCAGCCCATGCAGAAGCCACTCCCCTCGCTATACTCGTTTCGACGCTGCCCCTATGCCATCCGGGCTCGGCTGGCCCTGGACGTAAGCGCCCAGGCGTATGAACTGATCGAAGTCGCGTTACGCGACAAGCCAGCCGAGATGTTGCGCGCCTCACCGAAGGGTACGGTGCCGGTTCTGATCGACACCGACGGAACGGTGATCGACGAAAGCCTCGACATCATGTTCTGGGCCCTGGGCCGCGGCGACCCCGAGCACTGGTTGACTCCGGAGCTCGATGACCTCGCTACGATGCGCTCTGTGATCCGCCACTTCGATGAGCACTTCAAAGGACATCTGGATCGATACAAATATCCGAATCGGTTCGCCGGAGCGGATGCAGATCTCAGCCGAAGCGAAGCCGTGATCAGCCTGCAGTTGCTGGAGGCGCGGCTGCAATCCTCGAGCTATCTGTTCGGGAATCGAATAGCCCTGGCCGACATGGCGATCGTGCCGTTCGTCCGCCAGTTCTCCAAAGTAGATCCGCCGTGGTTCGCGAGCCTGCCGCTGCCCAACACTGCGCGCTGGTTGGCGGCAATCCTCGATTCGCCTCGGTTCATTCGGATCATGCGGCCGACAGGCTGAATCGAGAGAACTACAGCGCGCAGGCAACACTCGCGCCGCTCAGCGCGCCTTGGCCATCAGCTCCATCACTTCACGATGCCGCCCCTCGTCGGCCAGTTCCCGGCCGGGGCGAGGCGGTGCTTCGGCGGCGCGCTGCAGATAACGCAAGGCGTCGCGACACTCGTTGCGATCGCAGAGATACTGCGCATAGAAGTAGTTGGGGTCGATGCCGTCGGGATTGATCTGCAGCGCCTTCGAGAGTAACTCCTGCGCCTTGCCGTCGTCACCGAAGCCCAGCGGAAAGCCCGGCACCTTCGCGTACAACGTGCCGAGGCTCGTGTAAGCGGAACCGTCGAGCGCTTTGTCGTCGATCTTGAGCGCCGCTTCGAGTGCGCTACGGGATTTCTTGGCAAGCCCAAGCGCACCAATGCCCCCTTTCGCGCCGGCATAGGTGCTCAGAACGATTCCTTCCCAGATCAGCGGTTCGGCACGCTGCGGGTTCTGCGTCGAGAAACGGTGCGCCTCGGCGGCAAGCTGCTCGAACGCCTGCAGTTTCTCGTGCTTCGCCGAGGTCTGGTAATTCACCACTGCCCACTGCTCTTGAATGTGAGCGAGTTCGGCATCAAACGGTGTCTGCGCGTGCGCGATTCCTACGAGCAGCCCTGCAAGCGGCGCCAAGCCGCGAACCATACGAGCGATCATAGACTTTCCCTCGAATTGAAGGTGCTGTTGAAGAACGCCGGCGTGGAGCGCTCGGGCGTTGGCGATGAAGAACGGCTGGCGAATTCCCGGATGACGGGAAGTTTTTTTAACAGCGCCATATCCACCAGGCGTGGCAGCACTGCGTTCAATCGCGCGAAGAACTTTTCCGGCCAGCCGATGATCGTTTCGAGCTTGCCTTCCTGCAGCGAGCGCACGATGTGGCGGGCGACCGCGACCGGATCGTCCGACGCATTGCCGAGCGAGACATTCAAATCGTCGACCGCGTCACTGTTGAATGCCGTTCGGGTAGCACGTGGGGCGAAGTAATGAACCCGAATGTTCGTGTCGGCAAGCTCGCGGCGCAGCGCTTCGGAAAAGCCTCGCAACCCGAACTTGGTGGCGCAGTAAACGCTGTTGCCCGCGAATCCGATGCTGCCGAACACGGAACCGACATTCACGATGTGCGCCTCGTCGCAGAGTTCCAAACGCGGGCTCAAACGTCGACACAAGTCGATCGGCGCGATCAAGTTGGTGGTCACGGCACAGTCCAGCGACTCCCCGGACTGAGCCGACAGAAAAGCGAAGTCATTGACCCCGGCGTTGTTGACGAGAACGTCCACGCCGCCACGCCAGCGGACCGCAAAGTCACAAAGCCTGGCGCGATCCAGCGCATTGGCAATATCGGCGGCAAACACGGCGGCACGTTCTCGCTCCGGATGATGCTCGACGACCCTTGACAAGGCCGCATGGTCGCGCCCGCTCAGCAGCACCTGAGCCCCTTCGTTCAACAACTCGGCAACCAGCGCCCGGCCGATCCCGCCGCTTGCACCGGTGACCAGTACACGTTTGTCGCGCAGATTCATGCTGCTCTCCAAGGAGTGGCCAGCGCTCGCTGCTCATCGAGCTCGTAGAAAATATTTCCATACAAACGAAACATCACTTGCGCACAGCGCTCCACCGCCAGCCGATCCTGTTCCTCATCGAACCGGTTCAGGATGGCATACAGGTCTTGCACGTGCTGCTGATCCAACTGACCATGGCTGCGTAGGTACGTCATGGCCCGGTTCGACAACTGTAGCGACGTCTGGATGCGATCCGCCGCGTTACACGCGAGCGCCACGCTCGCGCCTTCGAGCACAAAGACCATGCCGAAGAAACCAGCGGGATTGCGACGCATGGCGGTGTCGTAGGCGTACGCGACCATCGCATCGGTGGCCGAGGACGGCAGGCTCGCGGCCGCAGCGGATGGATCGCCGCCTGCAGCTGCGATGTCGTTCAGAATCCACTGCTCGTGCCCTTCCTCTTCCTCCGTGTAGTGGATGATCTGCTTGCGAAGCCAGCCCAGCCGGGCTGGCAAGCGCGATCCCACCGCCATCAGCAGCGGCACCGTATGCCGAACGTGATGAAACGCTTGAGTCAGAAACGCGATGTATTCGTCGCGCTCGATCTGGCCGGCGAGCGCGCGTTGAATGATCGGCGCGCCGATCAGATACTCGCGCTCTTCCGCGGTTTGCGAAGCGAGCTGCTCATGAAATTGCATGAAGGGCACCCATTGCCTGGCCGTAAAGAGACTCGATCAGCTGGTGAAACCTCGCCGCGATCTCCGCGCGGCGCAGCCGTCCATTGGCGGTCATCAAGCCATTAGCGAGCGTTGGCGCTTCGGGAAAGAAAACCCAACTGCGGATCCGCGCATACTCGGGCAACCGTGCGTTCGCCCGCCCGATTGCCTGCGTAATCGCGTCTTCGCTTGCATTCGCGCTTGCACCGATGAGCGCCACTGGATGCGGCCGAGCCTCGCCGCAGACCATTGCCTGCGCAATGACGGGCTCGCTAATGAGCTCGCTTTCCAACCATTCGGGGGTGATGTTGCGGCCCATGCTGGTGATGAACATGTTCTTCAAACGACCGCGCACGAAGACGAAGCCGTCAGAATCGATCTCGCCGAGATCTCCCGTGCGCACCTCGCCTTCTTTCCGCTGCGAGTCATTCAAGTAGCCCGCCATGGTCGCGCCGCTGACGCAGATCTCGCCGTTGTTATCGATGCGGACTGTTGCGTGCGGCAACGGCCGGCCCACGCTTTCCGGCTTATCGTGTTGCGCAGTGTTGAGACACACCACCGAAGCGCATTCGCTCAACCCGTAGCCTTGGAATACCGGCAAGCCGGCGTGCCGAGCTTCCTGTAATAACGCCGGGGCCACAGCGCCACCGCCCACAGCGATGAACTTCAACGATGCGGGCGAACGCCACCCGCTGCGAACGGCGTAAACCAGCGCACGGAGCAGTTCGGGCACGAGAATCATGCTCTCCGGAGAAGATGAATCGATGGCTTGCAACAGAAGCGAAACATTCAGTCCGCCGTAGCCGACGCCCAGACTATGGCAGGGACGCACCACAATTTTGGCGCCCATCGTCAACGGCACATACACACCCGCGATGTTCTCCAGCAGCGTCGCGAGCGGCAGCAGGCACAGATGTGTTTGGATGCCGAGCCCCGCAGTTGCCGCGACCAACGAATCGGTCACGGATTGGACCGCGGTCTGTGGCAAGCACACGCCTTTGGGCGCTCCCGTGCTGCCGGACGTATATGTCACTTTGCTGATGCCCGCCGCCCACTGGCCCACGTTGCCTCGGCTCCTCTTGCGCCTGAGCAGGGCGAGCCCGGTTTGATGCGAAACACCTGCGTAAGCGAACGTGGGGTGTTCGCTCAGGAAAATCTCCGCCCGATCTGTAAGCGCCCACTCGAGATCGGCGTCATCGAGTACGTGAGCCATCTGCTCGCGAGTGAAGGATGGCGGTAAAGGGACGTTCACGGCTTCGCACGCCAGAAGCGCTAGATCGCTGAGAATCCACCGTGCGCCATTCTCGGCAAGCAACGCACAGCGCCGCACTTGCATCGACTGTAGCCAGCGTCGCTCCGCAGTGACCGAGCGCTGCACATCCCCATAGCTCAGACGTAGCGTGCCATCGTCGATGGCCGGCAACGTTGCTTCGATCCGGCGCAAGGCATCCAATACTGTCGCCGGCATGATCATTCCCCGCGCCGACGAGACAAGCTCAGGCCGTCCGGCAGATAACCCGCCATCACGCGCGGCTGAGTTTCGTAATAGCGGCCCCAATCATCACCCGTGCTCTGCACACGCGATGCGCTGGCGGGTGCGAGGTCGAGCAATGGCGCATGGTAACTGGCGAGCAGTCCACGCAATGTGTCGGTCGCTGTGAACACGACCCATCGGTAGCCGCGATCCAGCAGAATACGCGGCAACTCGAGCACCAGGCGCGTAGCCGAGCGGCAATTGACGCCAGCGAGATTGCCCACCTCGACGATCTGTGCGCGACTGACGGGTTCTGCTCTACCGCAGCCGAGGGCCTGCTCTATCGGCTCGTCCAGGTATCGTTCGAGAAATAGCTCGTGATCGGCGGCGCATCGAAACCCCGCCACACTGCAAACCGAGCCGCGATCGTTTCGCATCGCCAGCAGGGTCGGCATGAACGAGCAAACGTGCGCGCCGTGTCTCGATACGAATACGTCGTGAACGAATCGCTCCAATTCGTCGCGTCGAGGATCGTCGGCCTGACACATCGAAAGTTCGTGACGCAGGCAACGACTTCCGCCGTCGCGCCGCGCCCCTGGCCCTACTGCGAGCCGCGCTGTCGTCATTCTGGCTGCACCCGGTAACTAGCTTGCCGGGTTGGACGAGAACCGCTGAGCTAATCAATCGCGGACCAAGATGACAAACGCTTCATCCTCGACCGGCGAGATCGGCATCCAACCCACTATCGAAACGCTGCCGCTGGCGCGGGCCAATGATGCGTTGGCACGATTGCGCGCAGGCGCACTCAGCGGCGCGGCGGTGCTCATTCCCTGAGCAGGCGACCAGCGCTACGGAGTGTCCGCCCCCGAAATCAGCAACTCGTGCAGGTGAGCTTCGGCAATATCAGTCTCGGCCGCGCACCAATCCTCGAGCTCATGTCCAGGCTCGAAGCCTCGCTTCTCGGCCCGGAAGTAAGCGGCGGTCGCGATCATTTCGCGGCGTTCAGCCGCCCGGCTCGCCGCTTCAGCGGCAGCCATCCGAACGATCTCGGCGTGATCCGGCGTGGGCACGCGCTGAGGTTTGGCCCTGGGTGCTTTGGCCCCGCGGGCAACATGCGGTTGTGCGCTCATGAGAATCCTCCGGGGTCGGTTCCCGGCAGGCGGTTGGACCGCCTGCCGAAAATCATCGGTCATTTCACTTCGACGGCAATGGGCTGTTCGGGCTGGGTAGGCTTCGTCTTCGGAATACGAACTTTCAGAACGCCATCCTTGCACTCGGCCTGAATCCCCTTGGGATCGACGTTGTCGGGCAGCGAGAAGCTGCGCGAGAAAGAGCCGTAGAAACTTTCGACGCGGATCTCGTTCTCGTTGTTCTGCTTCTTCTCCTGGCGACGCTCGCCGGAAACGGTGAGCAGGCCCTGCTCGAAGGTAACCTTGATGTCCTCTCGCTTCACGTCGGGCAGTTCGGCCTTGATCAAGTACTCGGTGTCCGTCTCGCTAATGTCGGCGAGCGGGCGCCACGTGCCCTCCTCACCCTCGGAACGACGCATGGCGCGCGAGAAGAACGGCGAATACTGCCGGAACATATCCTCGACTTCGCGGAAGGGCTCCCAACGAATGATGTTCATGTCTGCCTCCGGTGGATTACAAACGTTCGCTCAGCGACCGGAATGTTTTGGCATGCGACGGCACGCTCGCCATTCGGAGAACGCCGTAAGCACTAGGGGATGACTGCGAGCGGGGCGCTCCTGCGAATTGCCACGACCCGCTCAGAGGATTCCCGAATGGGGAGTTGCACGTGCATTGCGACACTTGGCCCATCGATGCCATTAATAAGAGTGCAGCAGTGAAGCGGGCCATTTTTCTGAGCATGGTTGCAGTCGGCGCCTGGTGGGCGGCAACGGCGCATGCAGCCGAGCCGCTGCTATGGGTAGAACGGGATCGTCCATCGCCGCAAGCAAGAGAAATCGAGGGGACGTTGCGAGCAGCCGAGCGACAGGGGCTTCGTCCCGAGGCGTACCTGAGCAGTCTCACGAGCACCGAACTGCAACAGGTTCATGAATCCCACGCGAATGCCGAGTTGTTGCGTCGATACGATGCCGATGTGTCGCGGCGGGTTTCCCGCTTCGTGACTCATCTGCGCTATGGTCGCGTCAGCGCCAGGGCCGCCGGTTTCGACTTGCCGGCAACCAACGATCGTACCGATATCGCCACCGTCGTTCGGCGACTCGCAAGTGCCAGGAGCACCGAGGCCGAGATCGATTCCATCGAACCGCGTCCGCTCCCCTATCGGCTTTTGCGAGATGCATTGGCCCGCTACCGACACCTGGCGCAAGATCAAGAATTGACGGCCCTGCCCCCACTTTCCGCGCGGTCCGCGAAGTTGGGCGATGCATACGAGGGCGCAACACAATTGCGGAAGCTGTTGGTTCGGCTCGGAGACCTGCCGGCCGGGAGCGACGATGCGCACAGTACCGCAACGCTGGATGCTCCCCTGGTGGACGCACTGAAACGTTTTCAAAGTCGGCACGGGCTAACGCCAGATGGCGTTCTCGGCAATCAGACGATGGCAGCACTGAACGTTCCGCTACGTCAGCGTGTCCGCCAGATCGAGCTGTCGATGGAACGTTGGCGCTGGCTCAGCGTGCTGCCGCGCCCCGAGATCGTCATCAACATTCCGCAGTTCACGTTGTATGCCCTGCCACGGCCCGAGCGACCAGGCGAGCCGTTGCTGGAGATGCCGGTGATCGTAGGTCGGAAGAATCAGCGTACGCCGGTCTTCACCTCATCCATCGAAGAAGTGATCTTCAATCCTTACTGGGACGTGCCCTCCAGCATCCTGCGTGACGAATTGCTGCCGAAGATTCGCAAAGATGTACGTTATCTGGAGCGAAATCATTTTGAGATCGTTCGCGGCGCGAACGCGGTGCAATCGCCGACGCCAGAGACGATCGCGGCGCTGGCAGCGGGAAAATATCGACTACGCCAGCGCCCTGGAGCCGACAACGCGCTCGGCCCGGTGAAGTTCGTGCTGCCAAATCCTTATTCCATCCGGCTGCACGGCACTCCCGAACCGGGCCTGTTCGCTTTCTCGCAGCGAGCCTACAGTCACGGCTGCGTCAGGGTCAGCGATCCGGCGGCGCTCGCGGAATACGTGCTCGTCAATGCACCAGGTACGTGGGACAAGGAAGCGATCGAAACTGCGATGTGTGATACGCAGCCGCGGCAGGTGAAGCTCAGGACGCCCGTGCGAGTCATCGTGTTCTATGCGACGGCTGCAGCTACAGCGTCCGACGGTGTGATGTTTTCGCCGGATCTTTATGGCCATGACGCGCGCCTGGAGAAATTGCTGGCAACCGCGCAGGAATCGTAGCCCTCAGCCCGCGTAGTGTGCCGGCATGCGTTTGCCGCGGCCGCTGCCATTCGTTTTCGCCCTTCACTTTGGAGTTCTCGACTAGCGCTTCCATGCACTCGCATCAGTTTGCGACCGGCTTTTGCAGCAGCCATACATAGTCGGCGAGCCGCTGAATGATCAGTTGGGCGCCGCGTTCGGCGTCCGGGTTGCCGACTGCGAGCCGACTGAAGTCCTCGCCCCACACCGGCATCGTGCGCGAGCCATGTGCGGCGATGACATAGCGGCCATCGATGATCTTTTCGATTCGATCGCGGGGGTACCGCCCCCCTGCCCGTCGGGCGATCAGCGTGAGATCCGGCACCTCGACCTTGAAGGAATCCGACACCGGTCCATCACCGCGCCCGGAGACACCATGACAACTGGCGCAGAAACGCGCATACAGTTCCAAGCCGGACATGGCAACGTAGTCTTCGGCTCGCGTTGTCGTGGAGACGGCGAGGAGCAGGAGCGATGAAAGCAAGCTGATGACACGCACGGGCGACCTTCCGGAGCATTGAGCTCTTCTGTATGGACCGCAGATCAACCACCAGTCGATCGATCGGAGGTCGGCCTGTGGCGGATCTTCTCTTCTCCGATCGACGATTCCAGATTGACACTTCGGCTGGCATTGCGACGCCCGGAGTCCTACCGGTCGATTACGTAGTTCACCGGTGCCGAACCGCTGAGCCTCGGAAGAAGACTACCTGCGCACAAGCCGCATCGTTCCTCGGGAAATCCCGGGTATGACGAGCTTTGCAGGCAAGCAACATTCATCGATGCCTGTACAGGGCGCCTTCGTCACCCGTGACGCCGGCGGCTCGGAGCGACTGGACAAAGAGCCCCCGAATTCCTGTCGGACCGATGCGCACAAGAATCGCGCGAGGACTCCCGATGTTCGAAAGCTTCGATGCATTGACGCTCGCCCGCCTGCAGTTCGCTTTCACGGTGAGCTTTCATTTCATCTTTCCGGCGTTCTCGATCGGCCTTGCCAGCTATCTCATGGTGCTCGAAGCGCTGTGGCTGAAGACCGGGCACGGCGTCTACGCGAATCTGTATCGCTACTGGCTGAAGATCTTCGCACTGACGTTCGCGATGGGCGTGGTGTCCGGCATCGTCATGTCCTATCAGTTCGGCACCAACTGGTCGGTGTTCTCCGATAAGGCCGGACCCGTGATCGGGCCGTTGATGGCCTACGAAGTACTGACTGCCTTTTTCCTGGAAGCCGGCTTTCTCGGCGTGATGCTCTTTGGCATCAACAAGGTGGGTCCGCGCCTGCATTTCGCTGCGACATGCATGGTAGCGCTGGGGACATTCATCTCCGCCTTCTGGATCCTTTCCGTCAACAGCTGGATGCAGACGCCCACCGGATATGAGATCGCCGCCAACGGGCAGCTGGTGCCTGGACCGAGTTGGTGGACGATCATCTTCAACCCGAGCTTCCCCTACCGCCTGACGCACACGGTGATCGCGGCCTATCTGACCACCGCGATGGTCGTTGGCGCAGTCGCCGCCTGGCACCTGCTGAAGGACCAGAGCAATCTCGGCGCGCGCAAGATGTTTTCGATGGCGATGTGGATGGCGGCCTTGGTTGCGCCGGTACAGGTCCTGGTCGGCGATCTGCATGGCCTCAACACGAAGGAGCATCAGCCCGCCAAAGTGATGGCGATGGAAGGTCACTATGACAGCCACCCCGAGGGCGCGCCGCTGATCCTTTTCGGGATTCCCGACAGCGCAGCCAGGCAGGTGCGCTACGCCCTGCAGATTCCCAAGGCATCCTCCTTGATTCTCGAACACGACGCGAATGCACCGCTGGCCGGGCTCGATACGATCCCCGACGATCTCGAGCCGCCGGTCGGCGTCGTCTTCTGGGCCTTTCGCATCATGGTCGGGATGGGGCTGGCAATACTCGCGTTGGGTGCATGGAGCCTGATCGCCCGACTTCGCGGCAGCCTGTATTCCTCACGTGCGTTACATCGAACCGCATGGGTGCTCGGCCCTTCGGGATTCATCGCAGTGATCGCCGGCTGGATCACCACTGAAGTGGGTCGGCAACCCTGGGTCATTCACGGCGTGCTACCGACAGCGCAAGCTGTCGCGCCGTTGGATGCGCCCGCGGTTGCAACTTCTTTGCTTGCGTTCATCGTCGTTTACTTCTGCGTGTTCGGGGCCGGTGGCTGGTACATCCTGCGACTCATGGCGAAACCGCCACAGCGGCACGAAACCGCCGAGCCCACGCGAGGTCCGGTGCGTACCGCCGGCATCACGCCGGCGCCAGCGGTCGAGGGAGAGCGGCCATGACCGATCTGACCGTCGTGTGGGCTGCCATCATCGTCTTCGCCATTGCCGCTTACGTCGTGATGGATGGTTTCGATCTGGGCATCGGCATTCTGTTTCCGCAGTTCGCGGTCGGCGGCGAGCGCGATATGGCGATGAACAGCATCGCACCGGTGTGGGACGGCAATGAAACCTGGCTGGTGCTGGGCGGCGGCGGCTTGCTTGCGGCGTTTCCGTTGGCTTACGCCATCGTGCTGCCGGCGCTATACGCCCCATTGATCGGCATGCTGCTCGGATTGATCTTTCGCGGCGTGGCTTTTGAATTCCGCTGGCGCGATCCCGGACATCGGCAATTCTGGGATGCTGCTTTCTGCGTCGGCTCGCTGATCGCCGCGATGATGCAGGGAATTACGCTGGGCGCATTGTTGCAGGGTATTGAGGTCGAAGGCCGCGCCTACGCCGGTGGGTGGTGGGACTGGCTGACACCGTTCAGTGCGATGACCGGCGTCAGCCTGATCGTCGGTTACGCACTGCTCGGATCCGCGTGGCTGATCTGGAAAACCACCGGGCCGGTGCAGAAACATGCGCGCCGTCTTGCCCGCCCTCTGACGATTGCGATGTTGATTGCAATCGCCGCTGTGAGTGCGGCGACGCCGTTTCTGGAAGGCAAGTACCACGAACGTTGGTTTGCCTGGCCTGGCGTTCTCGCCGCCGCGCAAATGCCACTGCTGATTGCGCTGAGCGGATACATCTTATGGCGCGCACTGCGGGGCCATCGCGATTGGCTGCCGTTTCTGATGACGCTGATTCTGTTCGGGCTCAGTCTGGTCGGACTCATCATCTCCATCTGGCCGGACATCGTGCCGGGACGCGTCACGATCTGGGAAGCCGCCGCGCCCGAACGCAGCCAGATCTTCATGCTCATCGGAACGGCCGTGCTGGTGCCGCTGATCCTCGCATACACGTTTTGGGCGTATTGGGTGTTCCGCGGTAAGGTCGATGAAGCGGGCTACCACTAGAAGGCCGGCGGACTCGCTTCACAAGCGCCTCGCGTGGTTCGTCGCGATCTGGCTGGCGAGCGTTGCAACGCTGGGTCTCGTCGCGTATGCCCTTCGATGGGTGCTGCAATGACCTTATGTTGGACACGGCAAACGGCGGCGACCTTGATTCAGGCCGCCGCCGTGAGATCCCTGCTCAGTGATCCTTACGCACTCGTTTGTTGTCAGCTCAGCGATTGGACGCTGCGACGACCGGCTTCTTCTGCGGATTGACCAGATACGCCTGCGTAAAGGTCAGCTCCACAGCCGATGAGATCGCGGTGTTCTGCCCCGTCTTCGGATCGGGATACGCGTCCGCCAGCCGGCGCAGCGCCTTGTGCAAAGAAGCGGCTGCCAGCTGCCCGTAGCTCTGGTGATGCGTCGCCCAGTTGGTATTGAGCTGATGGCTGAAGCTTTCGATGTCGGTATAGCCGCCAAGAAATCCCTTTGCCACCTGCTCGTTCAGATCGAGCTGCAGCCTGGCGTCGCGAATCATGTAGTAGCCGCTGGCCACGCCGGGCTGCGTATTCGGCCACTTCAGCCAGTCGATCGGCTCGGTGGTCAACACGCCGTCCACGATCTTGCCCTTGAGCTGCGAGACGAAGCTCTGTCCCCAACGGACATCGATCGTTTGTGTCGCGCCGGGAGTGAAAGCGGTGCCCGTGCCGTCTCTTTGCAGATCGTCCAGGCCACGATACGTGGTCACGATCACGTCGTTGTCGTTGACCAGATCGTCCACGCCCGACAGCTCGATGATCCAACGGTTATACGCATTGCCATACATATCATCGGTATCGAAGAACGAGACCACGCCGTTCATGCGGTAAGCACCGATACAACCGATGGCGCGGTACAGCTGGTTATCGACGCCTTTCACCCCTTCCGGACTTTCAAAGTCGTTCGGGCCGATCTTGCCGTCGAGATTGAGCCCGTACGAGATCGGTCCCTGCGCCTCGTGGAACGGAAATGGATCCTTGACCGATGCATCATGGAACGCGTCCCCCTCGCGCTTCAGGCGCGTTTCCATCTCCGTGTAGGTCTTTCGATTGGAGTTGGGGAACGCCAGATCGAACTGCTCGCGAGGACCCAGATTGAAGCCCTGCGGACACTCGGTCTTGCCGGTCTCGGTTTCGTAAACGGCCCAGCGCCGCTCCGTCATGACGTACCCGATGCGGCCATCCTGCAGCGCCTGCGCCATCGCCGGCGCTCCGGCCGTGAGCGTCGCTAACGTCATTGCTCCGGCGCTGGCCAACAAACGGGCTGACATGGAACGCCCTTGAGTTGTGTTTGGAAGCTGTTGCTTCATAGGTCACCTGTCGCCTGTCAAATGGGATCGCTGCCGGGATCAGAACCGACGGAACGCGTTGCTCTGAAAAATATCTCTGAACATGAACGCTTTGAAACCATTGCGCCGTCCAGTGAACTCGCCATAGCCATCGGCGTTGGTGACGCCGGGTCGATCGTCCCCGCTATAGGTGTACACGGGGCGGCCGCGATAGGCCCAGACATTCAAAGCCTCTTGCCCCGGCTGGGCACGGTGCCCGGTGTTGGGATCGATGGCCATGATGCTCCAGAGCCGTCCCGTCGCCTTCGCGCCGGGTTCTGCAACCACATAAGGGAAGTTCTCTCGGCAGCGCTTCGCATCGCCCCCACCGCAGATCGCGAGCCGGTAAGCCTGAGTCGAGTCCGGATTGTCGCAAGCGAGCTGCGCGAACGAGTCGTCTCTGCAGTTGTACAGGTAGATAGTCCTGCCGCGCGAATCCGCCAACACTTCGCCGCCCGCTTCCACATCCTGCACGGTGAAGCTCTCCGGCGGCGCCTCGGTGCGTTGGGTGTAAACATTGTGCCAGCCTGGAACATCGGCGCCCCAGAAGCTCTGCAGCCCACGGTCGTAGTTATAGGTATAGAGCGGTTTGCCGCGGAACGCCCACTGATTGACGCCGGTCGCGCGCTTGACGATCGTCCAGCCGTCGCGTTCGGTCACCACCTGGGGCGCGGTGACGGGAGTCCACTCCGCGAGGCACTTCTTATAACAGTTGGAAACATTGTGACCGTCGCCGTCCCAGGTGTAGACGGAGTAGCGATCTTTGTTGACCAGCAGCCTGCCGCTGGTGGACTGCAGCACCAGAAACTCGGGTGGCACGGCGGGCGCCGGGCCGATGGGCTCGCGCACCACGCCGCCGTCGCCGGATCTTTCGATCTTCGACCCACCGCGTACGTCGCCCGGTTGTTCATCCAACACAGAGGTGTACACGGGATAGCCCTTGTAGGCCCACTGCGGCGTGCCGTCCGCGCGAGGGATGATCGTCCATTTGCCCACTTCCTTGGCATCCTTGGGCGCAATCACTGGCGGCCAGAGCGCGGCGCAGCTGGGACGCGTGTCCAGATCGGGCAGGAGCAGACCGGCCGGGTACGGGCTCATGAGACCCGCGGACACCTGCAACACCTCTTCAGTGCAATTCGAAGTCCTGCCTTCACGATCGCCGGTCGCACCATTGCGCAACGAATGCAAGGGCCACGTGTATAGCGTCCGGCCTTGAGCGTCCGCGAATACCGGTCCTTCGAACGCAGCGACGATCACCTGAAAGCCCGGCGGCAGCGGCTCATCTCGATAGATCTCGAGCTCGGAGCTCTCCGGCGGCTGCCAATACTTGAACGACGGGGCGTCTTTGGCGCCCTTACCTGTTGACTTCGCATCGCTTGCCAGCGGCGCCAGGGCCACGAACGTCGTGGCGGTCACCATCGCAGCGCCGCTCAAGCCGGTTGATAAAGTCCGAAACAATCTCTGCGCCAATCGCATAAATATTCGATCCTGGATACGAGAAACATCAAGAGCACACGGGACAACTATCATCCGCGCAGCGGTTGCCAATCCAACTTTGCGTTCACACGAGAATCTCGTGCATCACCTCCGATGTCTCGTTGCTCAACGTACCCCACGAAGGCAGATCGACCCCCATGAGTCGCATGGCCGTGTAACCGATCCGGGTGGGAGATGCGCCCTTCATGTCGATATGGAAACCGGATTTGATGCGACCGCCGGCGCGGCCCGCGGTGAAGATGGGCATGCCATCGACGGCGTGAGTCTTTGCGTATCCCACATCGGTGTTGGCATAGATGAGGACGTTGTCCAGCAAGGTGCCGTCGCCTTCGCGGACCTTGGCGAACGCCTGCACGAAATCCGCCCACGCTTCCATCGAACGGCGCGTGAACCAGGATGCATTGACCTGATAGCCAAGCACCGGGTCGGTCGGATCTTCGTGCGTACAGGTGTGGTGCGGCTGCGGAAATCCGACTTTGACCAGCGCGGAGAACGGCGCCGAATACGCCATGTTGAAGACACGGGTCTGATCGCAGGCCACGGCCATGACCATGAGCTCGGTCATCATGCGATGACGCGCGTTGACCGCATCGATGTCCTTGCCCATGGCGGGATCCGCAGAGATCTTGCCCGGCGCCTTGCAGGCGGCGATCGGCTCGGGCTTGGTCAGTCGCTGGCCGAACTGATTCTCCAGCTGACGCAGGCCGGTGAAGTACTGATCGATGCGTGCGCGATCCGCCGCGCCCACCGACTTCATCAGCGTGTTCGTCTGGTCCATCACCGCGGACAGCACGCTCTTGCGCACCATGACTTTCGGATCGGGAGTAAACGAGGAAACGTTTGGATCCTGGAACTCCGGTCCGAACAGACGTGTGTAGAACTTCACCGGCGACCATTCCGCCGGATTCGGCGTCGCGCTGTTCGCATAGCTGAACGTGTTGGTGGTATCGGCGCTCGCGGTCGCGGTCAGCGATCTGAAACGGGTGGTCCGCCCGATCCGATTGGCGATGGTGGTGTCGATGGTCTCCGAAGGTACGCCACCGGTCGGCGCGATACCGCAGCGTGCGACGACCCAACCGGAGAAGTGGTTCTTGTTCGGCGCGGAGTCCAGGATGGCCGTGGTGTTCGAGAAGAAATTGATGTGATCGCGGACCTTCGACCACGAGGCGATCTCCTCGGGCAGGTCGTAATTGCGGCCGACCTTCTTCGGCACGAAGATCTTGGAGGTGCCGCCGCAGCCGAACCCCCAAGTGCCGAACCGGGTCGGCATCGGTGCGCCGGAGGCGAGCGCGGTGCCGCTGTCGTTGAGAAGACAATCGAGCAAGGGCAAAGCGACCGTGACCACACCGCCATTCAGCATGCCTTTGAGGACCCGGCGTCTATCCCACTTCTTCATGACATCTCCCGCTCTTTCGCTAGCTGCTTTCGCAAGCTTCTCGACGATTTGATGCTTGATGTTCGGCAGCTGCGCGGCTACCCGACATCGCTTTTCGCAACGTCCCTTGTAGCAGTCACCTGTTCTTCGCCGACCGGCGCCTCACCCGCGGCCGGACTCTCCGCCGGCTTGATCCGCGTGAACGCATCGCTGAGCGCGATCGTGCGCAACAAGTCGTGCAGCCGGTACCCATCGGCAGCAAAGCGCTCGTTCAAATAAGTGATGAGATTGCGGTCGCTCCGGGCCGGCGCGCCACCGACACCGTAACTGTAGGCCCGCTGCACCAGGCAGCGCGGTACGTTCGGATTGTCCCGCAACGCTTGCGCCAGCCCCGCGGCGTCGTTGTACTTCACGCCATCGAGCTCACCCGTGGTGTCGATCGGCGTGCCGTTCTCCTCGAGCTGGATGCTGCCCTCGCCATTGAAGTTCTCCAGCGCAAGACCGATGGGATCCATGATCTTGTGGCAACCGGCGCACGAAGCGTTCTCGGCGTGCGCGTTCACGCGATCGCGCTGAGTGGGATAATGGGAATCGGGGTTGTTGACGATCGAAAAATCGACGTCGGCAGGCGGCTCGGGCACGTGCTGGCAAAGCAGCACCTCACGCAACGCCTTGCCTCGCAAAGTCGGCGAGCTCCGACCGGGATGGGCGTGCAGCGACAGAAAGCTGACCTGCGTCGCCAGGCCCACTCGCAGATCGTCGGCAGGCAGCGAGTACGGCGTCCAGCCCGGCGTCGCCGGGGTCTGGTGCAGAACGGCCAGCGCCGGCGACATGAACGTCGAACGGCTGGTGAACAGATCGCGGTAGTCCTGCTTCTCCTCCACCAGGTGATGAAGCACGGTGCGCAGCGTTTGCTCGCGAGCGGCCTCCGCGGTCACGGTGGTGAAGTTCGGATAGATGGTCGGATCCTTGGTCACGGTCCGGAAGGCGTCGAACTCGAACATGTCGTCGAAGAACGCGCGCATGCCAGCCTGCAACCGTGGACTTTCCAACATCTTCTCCACGATTCGGGCTCGGCCCTTCCTGGTCTGCAACTCGCCGCTTTCGGCGGCCGCGAGCAGATCGTCGTCCGGCGCGGAATCCCACAGGAAATAGCTCAGCCTGGACGCCAGGGAGTACGCATCCAGGCGCTGGCGCCCGGGCGCATCCGGATCCGGCTCGGAGCGTTCCACGATGAACAGCACCTCGGGGCTGAGCAGCATTGCTTCCAGCGCCGTTTCCAGGCCCGCGTAAAAGTCCTTCAGCGATGCGGCGCCTTCACCGGCGCTCGTGACGAAAGCGCTGAGCTCGGCGTCATGCAATGCGCGTCGATACAACAGACGCCCGACCTTCGACAGGAACATGCTCGCACAGGCGTCGTCCGGAGCATCTTCGGAGCTGGGTTTGCACGGAATCGTGAAATCGCGATGGATGGGATCGACCACCTGCGCGGCTACGCTTGCGCCGGCGCTCTGGAACTGCTCGAGCTGGGAGCTGCTGATACCTGCGATCGCCGCGCCATTGGCCAGCAGGCCCTCGGTGCGCTCGAACGGGGGAAATTGCAGCTGCAGCTCGATGCCGGGCCCGAAGATGTAGCGAATCGAATTGAGGTACTGCTCGGTGGTGACCAGCGAGACACGAGGTTCGGTGCCGGTACTGTCGGGCTCGGGAGTGCGCGAACAGCCCGTCAGAGCCGTCATCGCCAACACGCCGGCGATGCCAGCGCCCAGCCAGGATGCTGCTTGCTCCGGACGCACCGATCCAGATTTGCCGTTAATCGAGAGCATCTGCTCGTTTCCCCCCGGACTCGATCGATTCTCTTTTGTCGAGAGTATCAGAGCGTGTTCAGGCTAGTAGTTGACAAAAATTTGATAACTGTTGCCGCGACCTACTGACGCCGCGTGCGGTTGGCCGACGCTGTCGACGGATCCAACACTCGTCGTTCGCGATCACGCTTGCGCGCCGTTTCGCTCATCGTTCCGGCCGATCAGCGCCCCGCCGTTGCCGTTTTTCGAGCGATCGCCGCGGTGATCGCATCGGCGGTCACTTTCGCTCGGTAGTCGGTGAGCTTCTGCCCCCAGCGCAGAGCCCATTCCTTGTCGGCGAGCGAGACTCCGTCGATGCTGGCTTTGTCGGCCTTCACTCGCTGGCTCCAGCGCAGCATGTCCGGGTCGGAGAGCATCATGATCAAGCCCACGGTGGGATCGTCATGAACCCCGTCGCTGACGCCTGCCTTTTGCACGCCTTCCCGGACCAGCATTTCCTCGACGCCGCGCCAGCTCTGGTAGTACTCCGGAACGTACAGAACGCTGTGCGTGCCCCAGGCTTTATTGAGCTTCTCGGCTACGGCCTTCATGCCGGCGGCGTTGCTGCCGCCGTTGTCGCTGATCAGCACGATGTTCTCGAAACCATGCGACTTCATGCTGCGGGCGATGTCGGTCACCAGCGCCTCGTAGGTGCTCAGGTCCACGCTGATGGTGCCGAGCGAGCCCATGTGACCGGTTCTCGCTTCGATATCTCCTTCCGGAGCGAACTTGATGATGGGCGCGCACAGCGCGTTGCCCAACTTGCGAGCGATGGCGTCGCACGTCGCTCGCAAGACGTAAGTATGCTTGCCGAGCGCCACCCAGGGCCCATTCGGCTCCACCCCGCCGGTCGGGATGATGATGGTTTTCGTGCCGGCGGCCATGACGTCGCGAACCTCCATCCAGGTCAGCTCCTCGATCCAAACGGAGTCGAAGGCCGGCAGCGGGTTCGGCGTGTCCTTGCAGTTATAAACGTTTCGGGCGCAGGCCTGTTTGTCTCTGGCCGCGCGCGCATCTTCGTTCTGCTGTGCATTGGCGGTCGCAGCGGCGAGCAAACAACACAAGCTCGCACTTGCGAAGAAATGTTTCATGGTGCTCATCGTGCTGGTCCTCGAAATGAAGGCGCCTGAAATCGAATGGCCGGCACGCCAGCCGAGCCTTTCTGCAGTGGTGATCGAAGGGAAGATCGCAGCGGCATGCACGAGCGGGCGACTTCCTGGCCGCCGGCTCGTGGCGAGGTGGCGGCGCATTCACCGCCACCCCGCCGTTCGCGTGCCTGTATCAATGCGCTCCTATCGAGCTTTAGAAGTCGACACGAACGCCCGCCTGGAAGACGCGACCCATGTAGTCGTGCAAGGCGTAGTTCGCGGGCGAGTAGAAGTACCCGTCCGCACCCGGACCGTTGGCGACCACCGGCGGATCCTCGTCCAGAATGTTTCTCACATCCAGGAACAGATTCATCTTGGCGCCGCCTGCGTTGATGTCGTAACCGAGCGAGGTGTCGAATACGATCTGTCCGTTGATCTTGTTCGAGCTCACCGTCCGGTGCGCGGAAGTGGACGGAGGACACGCCATGGTGCACTCGATGAACCTGTTGTCGTAGACACTGCTGCTCACGCCGCGAGCCGTGAGCGCCACGTTCACCGGATCCAGGGCGTAGGACACCTTGAAGTTCCAGCGCAAGCGCTGCGGATCGCTGCCAGTGCCCTGACCGACGAGATTCCTCGGCGTGATGCCGTCATCGGTCGACCTTTCGATGTAACGCGCCACCAGCAGGCGCGTCGAGAGGTTACCCGCTCCAAGCGCCGTGCGGTACGACGCTTCGAAGTCGATGCCTCGTGCTCTTTCCACGACGTAGTTGAAGGGCGAGCGTGCGACTTCGGTGATGTCCAGACTGCCTGGTGCAAAGGTGATGGCCCTGCAGTACTGCTGGCTGCCCTGATAGCAGCGGTCGAGGATTTCCTGCAGCACCAGGGTGGCGATGGAATCCTTCAGCTTCACCGACCAGTAGTCGACGGAAAAGTTGAATCCGGGCAGGAAGCTCGGCTGCAGGACCATGCCCAGGCCCAGACCATCGGCCAGTTCCGGCGTCAGGTTGGGATTGCCGGTTCTCGGTGCGGGAATCAGGATCAGCGGCAGACCGGTGAACGGATTGGTCGCGGAGGAAAGGCCGCCGCCGCCGATGCTGTACAGCTCGGCGATATTCGGTGCGCGCGCATCCCTCGAGCGCGTGGCACGGAATGTCAACGAATCGACCGGCTTATAAACGAGGCCGGCTTTCCAGGTAGTCAGGCTGCCGGAGGTGCTGTAATCGGCCAGGCGTACTGCGCCGTTGAACTCGAGCTGGTCGGCCCAGGAAACATCTCGTGCCAGCGGCACGACAGTCTCGATGAAGCCCTCGGTCACATCGATGCTCGCCCGCGTCGTGCCATAACCGCCGGTGTACCAGCCGCGAGTATCGGAGATCGGATCGTTCGAGCCGCCCGAACTATCCTTGCGATATGCCAGGCCCGCGGCGATCGAAACCGGACCCGCCCAGATGGAGAACGGCTCGCCGGCGATGCTGGCCGACGCCGCATCCTGCTTGATCTCTTCGTTCTTGTACTGACGCAGGCCCGCGCCTCGGATGTAATCCAGTGCAGCCTGCGAGTTCACGCCGATGCCCATCGGGTTGTACGCCACGCAGCCGTTGCCCGGATTGGCAATGCTCGAGCGACAGACGGTTTCGCCCGTCACCGGATGCCGAACTGCATCGACCGCCTGGTTGAAGTTCGCCATCAGCATGGAATTGTCGGCGACGACGTCCAGCTTCGCGATACCTTTCTGATAGGACACGTCCCAGTTCCAGTCGGTGCCGAACAGTTCGAAATCACCCTTCGCGCCGACGACATAGCGGCTGACTGCACGCTCGGCGTCGGTGGAGGCGCTGCCCAGGTCCTGATGCTGGGTGCCCATTCTGAATTCTGTCAGCCCGAGTGTCTGCATCTGCGCCTGCACGCTGTCCGGGATGAATGGGTTGTCCGCCGAGATCGTGAGACACGAATTGCACTCCAGCGTGTAACCGTAGTTGTAGGTCTCGCTGCGGCCGTGGCTGGCCTGGGCGAACAATTCGATGTTGTCGGTCAGCTGATAAGTGACGTGAGCGAAAACACTCACGTCGGTGATGTCCGGCGCGAGCGACAGGCCGTCTTCCGTGCCACGCACCTGGGTCTTGTACCAGTCGCCGCCTCGCATATCGGGATCACTGACCAGATCGCCATATCTGAATTGATACGGTGTTCCGCCCGGTCCGAACGCAGTGCCTCGCAGCGCCGTGTTGGTGATGATGCCGCCGCGGATACCGTCGCTGGTCGAAACCTGATTGAGCAGCAGGCGCTCGGGCTGGCCGTTGGTCGGGGTGTAGTTCGGGTTGTACATGAACTGCCAACCTTCCAGGTTCCAGTCACGACGATTGACCCGCACAGCCTTGGAATCGCGGGCGGAGACGTTGGCCACGATGTGTCCACGGCCGCTCGCAAAGCCGGTGCCGCCGGTCAGCGAGGCCGACATGTTCTCGTTGTCGCGCTTGCCCGTCATGCCGCCGGTCACGCGGCCCTTCAGGCCCGTGAAATCCGTATCGAGAATGAAGTTGACCACGCCGCCCACGGCGTCGGAGCCATACACCGCCGAGGCGCCGCCGGTTACGACTTCGACTCGTGACACCAGGTCCTGCGGAATATTGTTGACGTCGACCGAGCCGTCGATGTTGGACGCCACGATGCGCTGACCGTCCAGCAGCACCAGCGTGCGGCTTCGGCCCAGGCTTCTGAGATTGAGCACGTTCATGCCCGCATGGCCGCCGCTGACGTTCGCGACGGAGGAGCCAGGCGTCATGCTGCCGGCGAACACCGGCATCGAGTTGATCGAGTCGGCGATGTTGGGCGATGCAAACGAGCGCAGCTCGGCCTCGCCCATGACCGTCACCGGCGTCGGCGCCTCGAAACCGTCGACGCGACCGATACGAGATCCGGTCACGACGACCTGCTCGAGCGATGAGCTCGGCGTTGACTGATCAGCGGCATCCTGCGCGTAGGTGAACTGCGGCGCCATGAGCGTCATGGCGGCCAGCAAAGTCGTTGCGCCGGTCGGCGCCTTGAACCCAGCCCAGCTGTCTCGTGCGACAGTGCGCCGGTTGGACTCGAACACATTCTTATAAGGCATTCTAACTCCCCCTGATCTAGGTTACGTCCCCAAGCACAAAACCAGGAACCGTCCCTACTTCCCGCCTATGCCGTCATTCGCGCGCCTGCCCTCAAAACCGGTCGCCTGTCACATGCGCGACCTGAGCACCCAGTTCGTAGAACGACTCTTTCGCCGCCCGGAAACTCGGGTTGCTCAAGTCGGTCAGCGGCAGCGCCAGTTCATCGGCCGCGATGCGCCCTGAAACCAGGTGCGCCAGATTGCGGCCGAACGAAGTCCCGGGCGCGATCCCCCGCCCGTTGTAGCCACTCATGGAAACTACGTTTTGATCGAGACTATGAAATCTGGGCAGTGCATTGCTAGTCATCCCGATCCAGCCGTACCACTCGTGTTCGAACTCGACATCGCGCAGTTGAGGAAACAATTTGACCAGCGCACGACGCGCCCAACTGCGATGTATTGCGGTACCCGTGCCACGCAAGGCGCCCACGCTCCCGAAGATCAAGCGTCCTTCGGCGTCGAGGCGCAGCGATGACAGCACTGCGCGGGTGTCCCAGATGCCGTGTCGCTCCGGGAGGATGGAGGCCAGCAACGAATCGCTGAGCCGCCGGGTCGCCATGTTGAAGTAAGGCAATCGAACCAGCTCGTTTTGCAGAGCTTTCCACGGGTCTTGCGAGTACGTGTTGGTGGCTACGACGACCCACGGCGCGGTGACGCTGCCGTGCCTGGTTCTGACTCGCCAGTTGCCTGAGCCACGCTCCGCCGATACGACAGGGCTCGATGTATGAATCGTGGCGCCACGCGAAATCGCGGCTCGCGCCAGGCCCCTCACATATGCAAGCGGCTGAATCGTTCCGGCTCTGCGATCTAGAAGCGCGCCTCTATACGCGCACGATCCGATCGTTTCTCTTGCGCTCTTCTCGTCCAGCAATTCCACCGGCGCGCCGAGAGCTTTCCATTGCCGCTCGCGCTCGATGATGTCCTTCAGTCCACTCGTACCTACGGCACAATGCAGAGTGCCGCTGTGAACGGCCTGGCAGTCCATGCCGTACTGTTCGACGAGCTGAAAGACCAGAGCGGGCGCGCCGCTGAGCTGATCGAGCAATCGTCGGCCGAGTTTTTCACCCAGGCCTTCGCAAACTTCGGAGGGTTTCACCCACATGCCGGCATTCACCAGACCGACGTTGCGCCCCGAGCCGCCGAAGCCGATCTCATTGGCCTCCAGCACCACGGCTCGTGCGCCATCTTCCGCAAGATGCAGCGCGGTCGAAAGACCCGTGAATCCTGCTCCGATGACGATTGCGTCCGCCGTGGTGTCCCCTTCCAACATCGTGGTCGAGGGCGCCGGCGGCGCGGAGGCCTCCCAAAGGCCGTGTGTCCGTGGATCATTCTGCAAGGGCGAACACTCGTACTCTGATTGAGAATTTTTGTGGTGCCGACGAGCTGGAGTGTTACGCCTGGCTCAAACGATGAAAATCGCCATTACAGCAACAGGTGATTCAAAATCGGAATGACTTCGGCGCGGAAATAGTTCGCTACACTCGGCCCGGCTCTCCTGAACCCATGGCGCAGATATCCAGGATGAAGATGCTCAACGCAGCAGCGGTCGCGCGATCGCTCCCTTACGATCGACTCATCGATGCACTAGAAAATGCGTTTCGCGGTGAAGTCGAAGTACCCGACCGGACGCAACATCAGATACAGACCCCCGGCCACCCTCCAGGCACGCTGCTGCTGATGCCCGCATGGCGCGTCGGCGGGGTGCTGGGCATCAAGATCGTCACCGTTTTCCCCGGCAACCTGGCGAACAACCTGCCCTCGGTCGGCGCCAGCTACCTGTTGCTGGATGCAACGAACGGCCAGGTGCTGGGAATGCTGGATGGAGCCGAGCTCACCGCGCGACGGACCGCGGCAGCGTCGGCGCTCGCCTCGAAATATCTGTCTCGCACGGATGCTTCGACTCTGCTCATGGTCGGCACCGGCAAGCTGGCGCCACACTTGATTCGTGCACACGCCACGGTGCGAACGCTGAAGAACGTGTTGATCTGGGGACGCAAGCCGGAGAGCGCGCGGCAGCTGGCTGCCAGCTTCGGTAGCGAACCGTATACGGTCACTGCGGTTCAAGATCTTCAGGCAGCAGTGCAAAGCGCCGACATCGTTTCGTGCGCGACGCTCGCAACCGAGCCGCTGATCGCCGGGCGGTGGCTGCGCGATGGCCAGCATCTGGATCTGGTCGGATCGTTCACGCCGGAAATGAGAGAAGCGGACATGGAGGCAGTGATGGTGGCGGATGTTTACGTCGACACTCGCGCCGGCGCGCTGGCCGAAGCGGGTGAAATCGTGCAGGCGCTGGCCAGCGGCAACTTCAAGAAAACCGATGTCATCGGCGACCTCTTCGACCTGACGCGCGGCGCCTGCGAGCCGCGCCGCTCGCCGAAGGCGATCACACTATTCAAGTCTGTCGGCTCGGCCATCGAGGACCTGGCGGCAGCGGAACTCGCGACACAACCCGGAAATCGATCATGAACAAGAGTCTTCGAGCCGCAGCGCTCTGCATCGGCTTCAGTTTCGCTGCTGGCTGCACAACTGTAGGCGGCACACGCGGGCCCATGGAATATTTTCCTGCGGAAGATCCCGGCTCGGCATATTCGAATGCCGTGCGCGTGGGCGACGTACTTTATCTCGCGGGGCAGATCGGCATTCGTCCCGATGGCAGCGTTCCAGAAAGTATCGAGGAACAAACGCGTCTCGCGCTGGAGAACATGTCGGCGCAACTGCAGTCGCTTGGCAGCAGCATGGACAACGTATTCAACTGCGCCGCCATGCTGACCGACATGTCGACCTGGGGCGAGTTCAACAAGGTCTACGCGAGCTTCTTCAAGTCGGGCCGCCTGCCCGCTCGCTCCTCGTACGGCGTCACGGCGCTGGCGCTGAAGGAGTTGAAGGTGGAACTCGTGTGCCAGGCCTACAGCCCGCAATAATCCCTTCCGCAAAGAAACGATCACGAAGCTCCTCGCTTCGTGATCGTGTTGATTCAAGCTAACGCACCGCCCTCACCCAACCGCGCGCCGGCCACGCCAGTAGCGACGTTGCGCTCGTGCTCCGCGAGGCAAGCCTTGCGGTAGTCGCTGTTGATGGAAGCACAGGACACGCAGATCGCGGGACTGCCTGCAACACTGGGGTCACGGTCCATCTCCACTGCGATGTAACTATGATCGCAGATGTGACACTTCACGCGCGCCTCCCAGGCGTCCTCGACTTCATCCCTCGGATCGCCGTCCCGCTGCAGCAGCAGCTTACGGCGCTGGCTGCGATAGGTCGCGGCGAACAGGATTCCGCTGACGGCGAACGTCAAAGGAGTCGACCACTCGACACCCGCAACCCCGCCGAACTGATAGAACAACACTCCGAACAAAGAACTGCCGATCCAGATCCAGGCGCCGGCGCTGAAACTCGCCAGACGGCCGGGGCGAAATTCGGTCAGCTTGTCCTTGTCCAGGATCACGTGCACCAGCAGGATGGCTACCCAGGATGCGATGAAGGCGCCTTGCCAGGCGAGCGCGACCAGCAGATAGCTCAAGACATCGGTGAGCATGAAAAGGTAGATGATGGCGCCGCAGATGAGCACCGAACCGACGCGGGAGATCTTGCGACGAAACAACTTCGTCCACAGATCTTCCATGTTGGTCGAGGCGACGTAGAAGTTGGCGGTGTTGATGCGCGCCTGAGTGACCCAGACCAGCAGCAGGCCCCAGCCGCCCATGAGCGTGATGATGAACTCGACGATGGCTTCCGCGGAAATCGACCCGGACAGACCGGCCGCATACGCGATGTAGATGCCGAGCAGGCCATTGCCGAGATAACAGAAGGCATAGAAGACCGGCCCGAACGTATTCGTGCCGTTGAACTTCACGTCTTCGACTTTGCCGAAGCGCGCGAAGTCGAGCGTGAACATGATCAGCACCAGCACGCCGAGGTAGACGAAGAACGCGTACAGCCAGCCGGGTGCCGCAAGTTCCGGCGTGCTGGCCGGCATGTGCGTGAGCCATCCGGCGGTATCGACTTTCTGGCTGGCCAGGACCACGACCAGGAGCAAGCCCAGCCAATAGATGGGCAGCAGCACCGCGTTGTACTTGTCCATCCAGCGCCGGATGCCGCCGATCACCAGCGGCAGGTTCATCGCGACTGCAATCGCGTACCAGATGCGAATGTCGAGGGCGCCGAAGTAGGCATGGAAAGCGTGAGCGATCATGCTGCTCTCGAACACCGCGTAATACATCGCAGTGGCGGCTAGGATCAGTGGCGCGACGATGGAGCCGTTGGCCCCGAACAGGCGTTGCGAGACCAGAGCGACGGTCAATCCCGTTTCGGTCGCATATTTCGATGTGACGTAACCTAAGAACCCGTAGACGGCGCAGGCGAGCACGATGCCTATCAGCGTATCCACCGTGCCCACCACGGCGGCGAGCGTTGCCGCCGTCACGAGATAGAACATGCCGCTCACCAGCGAGTACCACGACATGGACAGGGATTTCTTGCCGGCCCGCCACGACAGCGGAACGACATGCATCGTGTAGTCTTCGGTCGCCGCCTCTGCCACGACGCGAGGGTCGTCGGTGAAGCTTACGACCAGCGGCAACGGCTCCTGCTCGGGAGCAGACATGTTTGTTCTCATCAACCGACGATCCCCCATCGCGCCTGACGCGCGTATCGCAGTGACTCTGCCGCGGCGTTCAGCCGATCTTGCCCTTTACTTTTCTGAATCCTTCCACGGCCACATCGGCCAGGGCATCGATTTCGGCGTCGGTCATTGCCGTGGACAACATACCGGCGCCCGTCTCGGTAAGCAACATGCCGCCTTGAAGCATGTGCTCGACGAACATACCGCGCATTGTTTTCTCAACTTTCGACTCGTACGTGTCACGATAACTCAACGGCGGCGTCTGCTTCATGTGAATCCGGAAGACGGACGCGACGCCAGTGACGCAGGCCGGAGCGTCCGCGATCCGGATGGCTTCAGTGAGTCGTGCGCGCACCCGATCGCCCAACTCGTTCAATCGAGCGACCGCCGCCCGATCGAAGGCGCGCATCGCCGTCAGGCCGGCGACCATCGTAATCGGGTTGGCCGAGAACGTTCCCGAATGCGGAAACCGCACCGGCTCCGACAACGGATCCATCACGCTCATGACGTCGGCGCGGCCGGCCAACGCACCGACGGGAAAACCTCCACCGATCATCTTGCCCATCGCCGTCAGGTCGGGCTTGACGTTGAATATTTCCTGCGCGCCGCCGAAGCGACAACGCAACGTGATGACCTCGTCCAGCACGAGCAGCACGTTGTTCCTGCTGCACCACTCGCGCAGCCCCGCCACGAACTGCGGATTCGCGAGAATCATGCCGACCCGATGCGGCACGAGGTCGAGCAGAATGCAGGCCAGTTCGTCGGCGTGCGCATCGAGAATCGCGATGGCGCGCTCGAGGTCGTTGAACGGAATGACGACGACATCGTTCAAGGCGGAATCCGGGGTGCCGTAAGTCACAGGCACGCTGGCGGGGTGGTCGGCGCTGCCCCAGTTGGCAGGCTGCGAGGTCTGGCTGATCTCCGCGTAGTCGTATACACCGTGATAGGAGCCTTCGACCTTGGCGATCTTGGACCTCCCGGTGAAGGCGCGCGCAGACTTCAGAGCGCACATCACCGCCTCGGTGCCCGAGTTGACGAAGCGGATCTTGTCGAAGGACGGCACGCGAGCGCACATGTACTCGGCGTACTCCACTTCGGCTTCCGTCGCCATCGTGTAGCCGGTCCCGAGCTTCAGCTGCTCGGTCACGGCGGCCACGATTGCCGGCGGGGCGTGGCCGTGAATCAAGGCAGCCATGTTGTTGGCGAAATCGACGTAACGATTGCCTTCGATATCGATCAGATAACAGCCTTCGCCGCGCGCCGCATAGAGCGGATGAGGTTTGCGCAGCACCGTGTTCCGGCTGCAGCCGCCCGGCATGACGGCCCGCGCCCTCGCATAGAGAGCCGCCGACGGAGAATCGTTGTTTGCAATTTCCGGATTGAGCATGTTCTTGGACTCGGTCAAATGCTTGTGATCAGGCCGTGCGCGCCACGCGGGGCTTCACCAGCGACGCCTGCGTATGGCGCTGTAATGTTTCGAAGTCCACACCTGGCGCCATGGCCACCACGTCGAGCGCGCCATCGCGTACCTCGAGGATGGCCAGGTCGGTGTAGATGCGCCTGACGACACCGGCGCCGGTCAAGGGATAGGTGCACTTCTCGACGATCTTCGGCGCGCCGTTGCTGGCGCAATGAGTCATGGCAATGAAGATGGTCTTGACGCCGGAGACCAGGTCCATGGCGCCGCCCACCGCGGGCGCGGCATCGCCGTCGCCCATCGACCAGTTGGCGAGATCGCCACGTTGCGACACCTGCATCGCGCCGAGCACACAGATATCGATATGACCGCCGCGAACCATCGCGAAGCTGTCGGCGTGATGAAAATATGAGGCGCCCGGGATCGCCGTGACGGGTTGCTTGCCGGCGTTGATCAGTTCCGGATCTTCCGCGCCCGCCGCCGGCGGCGGCCCCATGCCCAGCAAGCCGTTCTCCGTGTGGAACAACACCTCGCGATCGGAGGGAATGAAGCTTGCGACCAGTTCGGGCATGCCGATGCCCAGATTGACGATCGAACCATCGGGAATGTCGAGCGCGATATTGCGGGCAATCTCGCGGCGACTCCAACCGACGCCTTTGCTTGTGATCTCGCTCATGGGTAACTCGCTCCAGAGGCGACCAGCACCGACTCCTGTGAGGGGTTCGGGATCGCGACGATGCGATCGACGAACACTCCGGGAGTCACGACGACTTCCGGATCGATCTCACCGGCCTCGACGTAGCTTTCGGCCTGCACGATCGTCGTCTTCGCCGCCATCGCCATGATGGGCGCGAAATTGCGAGCGGTCTTGTTATAAACCAGGTTGCCCAAGCGATCCGCTCGTTTGCACTTGATCAACGCGAAGTCCGCGCGCAATCCGTACTCCAGGACGTACTCGCGATCGCCGAAGCGGCGCGTCTCTTTGCCCACGGCGAGCTGAGTGCCCGCAGCGGTCGCCGTATAGAACGCGGCGATTCCAGCGCCACCGGCACGCAGCCGCTCGGCCAAGGTTCCCTGAGGAACGAGCTCCAGCTCGATCTCGCCGGCCCGATATTTGTCCTGGAAGACGGTCGAGTTGGCGGTCCGCGGGAAGGAGCAGATGGCTTTCGCCACGCGCCCATGTTTGATCAGCGCGGCAAGCCCGACGTTGCCGCTGCCAGTATTGTTGCTGACCACGGTCAGGTTTCTGGCGCCCTGGTCGATCAGTGCGTGCAGCAACTCGATCGGACCGCCAGCGGCGCCAAAACCACCCACGAGAACCGTGGCCCCGTCCTGCACGTCGGCCACCGCCGCGGCAAGCTCAAAGCGTTTGTCAATCACGACTTCTCTCGATCCGCGCCTCTAGCGCGCCAGGTACTGCAGCTTGTCGGGCACACCGTTCCACTGCTCCGCCTCGGGCAGTGGGTCCTTGCGTTTGCTGATGTTCGGCCACTCCTGCGCGAGCTCCGCATTCAACTCCAGAAAGACGGCCTGCCCCTCGGGCAGATCGCCTTCGGCGAAGATCGCATCCACCGGACACTCCGGAACGCACAGACCGCAGTCGATGCATTCCTCGGGGTGTATCACCAGCGTGTTGGGTCCTTCGTAAAAACAGTTGACCGGGCATACTTCGACGCAATCAGTATGCTTGCACTTGATGCAGTTCTCACCGACAACGTAAGTCACAGCTCACTACCTTTCGCTTTTCAGGCCTGACGCTGCAACCGCACGGAGCCGGCCTCGGCGGCCGCCCTCGCCTGTAGCGCTTCGGTGTACAGACCGGCTTCGTCGTAGATCACCCGATCGTCGTAGTCGCTGAACCAGATAGCCTGCGGATTGCGTCCGACGATGGTGATCTTGCCGCGATCCTTGGCGTCCTCGGCGCCGCGCATCAGCTTGAGCACCACGAAACCGTTCTCCGTGCCCGGCACGCCGGCCAGCGGCTCGTTGCTCACCGCGACGACTTCCGTCTTGCCCTTGTAGTGCGTAATCGACAGGCGTGCGTGCGCTTCGACGCCGGACAGGCCACGCTGCGACTCGTTGAGCAGCTGCCAGACCGTTTCGATCGGCACGTTGAAAGCCTTGTGCCCGATGATGTCGCGGCCGCAGAAGAAGTAATGATTTTCCACGCGATTGCGGCGCATCTCTCGCTGCATGATGCGCAAGGCGTCCGCATCGTTGTTGATGCCATCGATGATCGGGGCTTGATTGTCGACGGTCAGCCACGAGCGCTGAGCAAGACCGGTGATGGCGCGCTTGGTCGCAGGAATCCACTGCAGGCCGCCGTCCGGATCCTCGATGTACTTGCCGTTCTCGTCCTTCAGCAGCAATTCGTCCGGATGATTGAAGTGCACCATGAAGCGCAGCCGCGTACCCGGATAGGCCGCGTGGAAGTTGTCCAGCATCTCGAAGAAAGTCTCATCGAAGCGCTCGGGATAGAACGCCGCTTCCTTGGTGCCGATGCGGATCGATTCGATACCGGCGTCGGCCAGCGCCGACCACCACTCCGCGAGATTCTTGTTACCCAGCACCATGGGGTCGCCGCCGGACATGAGTATTTCACGCAGCTTCTCGCGACCCGTGCGAGGATGCCGACCGCCGTTGTTGGCCACTTCTTCGTTGTGCTGCTTTACGTAAGCAACGATATCGGAAATGATCGCCAGTCCCTTCGGCGCGAAGGTGCCGTCCGGTCGCTCGACTTCCTTCTGTGCGATCAACTCTTCGCGATAGCAGAAGCGGCAATGCGCCGAGCAGGTGGATGCGACGTAGATGAGGCCGAGCTCGTATTTGTGGATCAGCCCTTCGACCGGGCTATAGCTCATCTGTTTACCTGGATCGGCCGCGCCTCCCAGATCGCCGGTCTCCTTCGGGCTCGCCTTGATCAACGTCTGCAGCGGCGGGCTGTTCTTCGCCAGTTCGAAATAGTGTCGTGTGATCTTGACCGGCATGCGCGCCTCGATGTCGCGCTCGGTGCCTCGCAACGCCACCAGGTTCTTCAGCTGCTCCGGCGTGTACAGTGTCCGCATGTCTTCGGGCACGGTTCCGTCGATGAACTTGTTGAGGCCCGTGATGATTTCGCGCTTGTACTTTCCGTTGCGAACGGTCTCCAGAAATGCCTGTGCCTTAGGAGTCGGTTGGTACTTGACCTTGCTCATAAACGGAGTGCCCATTTTGATCGTGTGTTTCGAGTGCCAGCGAGAGAGTTCGACGCAGCCCGACTGCAACTTCGTCCGCGAGCCGAGCGAATTTCCGACGTGTTGACGAGTTCTAGCCAGACGTACGCATAATAGGCAACGCGGTCTGCGCTAGATACGCGCTATTCGGCAACACATTATTCAAAGTCGGAATGAGTTCGGATGAAGATACCCCGCCGTTTTCTCCCCTCGCTGGCAGCCCTCTCCGCATTCGAAGCAGCTGCGCGCACCGGCAGCGTCACCGCCGCTGCAGCCGAGTTGAACCTGACGCAAAGTGCGGTGAGTCGACAGATCAAGCTGTTGGAACAGCAACTGGAGGTGCCGCTGTTCTGGCGCGAACGTCAATCCATCCGGCTCACTGCCGCCGGTCACGCCTACGCTCGGGAGATTCGCGTGACCCTGGAACACATCGGCGCCGCCTCGATGAACCTGCGTGCGAATCCCTCCGGCGGGACCATCAACCTCGCGGTTCTGCCCACCTTCGGCACCAACTGGCTGGTGCCGCGGTTGCCGAAATTCATGAAAGCCCATCCGGACGTAACGATCAACCTGGTGACTCAGCAGGCGCCGTTCGACTTCCGGACGAAGTCTCTGGACGCCGCCATACACTATGGCACGGGCACTTGGCCAGGGACCGAGTGCATTTTTTTATGTGCAGATGTAGTGACTCCTTTTTGTAGTCCGGAAATGCAAAAGCAGTATTCTTTCAAGCAACCGATGGATCTGCGTAAAGCGCCGCTGCTGCACTTGAAGTCCCGGCCCGATGCCTGGGAGCAATGGCTCGGCTACAACTCGGTGCCGTTCGACAGCGTGCGTGGAATGTTGTTCGATCAGTGGAACACCGCGGGCGCCGCCGCCGCGGCGGGTCTTGGCGTAGCGTTATTGCCGGCTTTCTTGTTCGAGGAACAATTGAAAAACTCGTCCCTGGTGTGTGCCCTCGATCGTCCCATGCTCACGGCCGGCGGATATCATTTGTTCTGGCCAACCGATCGCGCGGACTATCCGCCCCTGCTCTCGCTGCGTCAGTGGCTTGCCGATGAATGCTCCTCCATCATGTAGCCACTGAATGCTGCATGCAGCATTCGCGATGAACACTTCGGTCACTGCTTCACGCTCGGCGGCAGCAAACGTTGCCGGCACAACTCTCACGCGGCGAGATGGGCCGCGATCGCAATCACGAAAGGCACGCAAATGAACGGCATACTTCAGCGACTGGGACTCGAGAAAACCAACCCGGGCACCTGGATCGGCTCTCGATCCTCGGCCACGGATTCCGCGGCCCTCATCGAATCGATCAATCCGACGACCAACGAAGTGATCGCGAGCGTGCGCGCCACTACGCCGGCCGAGTACGACCGCGTCGTCAAGGCCGCGAGGGAAGCATTTCTCGAGTGGCGGAACGTTCCGGCGCCGGTACGCGGCGACGTGATCCGCCGCCTCGGTCATGCCTTGCGCGACAACAAGGACGCGCTCGGCAGTCTGGTGAGCCTCGAGAACGGCAAGATCAAGGCCGAAGGCGACGGTGAAGTGCAGGAAATGATCGACATCTGCGACTTCGCGGTCGGACAGTCGCGCATGATGTACGGCAGGACCATGCACTCGGAGCGCAAGCTGCATCGAATGTATGAGCAATGGCATCCGCTGGGCGTGGTCGGCATCATTTCGGCGTTCAACTTCCCGGTCGCGGTCTGGTCCTGGAACGCCTGTATCGCCGCCATCTGCGGCAACGTCAGCATCTGGAAGCCATCGCCGAAAACCGCGCTGTGCGGCGTGGCGGTACAGAAAATCTGTAACGAAGTGCTGGCCAATGCCGGCCTTCCGGAAATCTTCCATCTCATCAACGACGGCGACAACAAGCTCGCCGAACAGTTCGTCGACGATCGGCGCATCGACCTGGTCTCCTTCACCGGCTCCAGCGCGGTCGGCCGCAAGGTCGGCGAGCGAGTCGCGGCACGCATGGGCAAGAGCCTGCTGGAGCTGGGCGGCAACAACGCCATCATCGTCGATGAGTTCGCGAATCTGGACATTGCCGTTCCGGCGATCGTCTTCGGCGCGGTCGGCACCGCCGGTCAGCGCTGCACCTCGACCCGGCGCGTTCTCGTGCACAAATCGCGCTTCGATGATCTGAAGCAGCGACTGGTGCGCGCGTACGGTCAGGTGCGCATCGGCGATCCTCTCGATCCGAAAACACTGATGGGCCCGCTGATCGATGAGTCCTCCGTCAAGCGTTTCGAAGATGCCCTGGCGGCGGTGAAACAGGCCGGCGGTGAAATCCTCTGCGGCGGCAAGCGCCTGGATCGGCCCGGTAATTTCGTCGAGCCGGTCATCGCCATCGCGAACAACGACTGGCAGATCGTGCAGGAAGAAACATTCGCACCCATTCTGTACCTGATCTCGTACGACGACCTGGACGCCGCCATTGCCATGCAGAACGGCGTGGTGCAAGGCCTGTCCTCCGCGATCTTCACCGACAATCTGCAGCATGCGGAGTACTTCCTGTCGCACCGAGGCTCGGACTGTGGCATCGCCAACGTCAACCTCGGCACCTCCGGCGCGGAGATCGGCGGCGCCTTCGGCGGTGAAAAGGAAACCGGCGGCGGGCGCGAATCGGGTTCGGACTCGTGGAAGGCCTATATGCGCAGACAGACCAACACGATCAACTGGGGCAAGGAATTGCCGCTGGCGCAAGGCATCGACTTCCGGCTCTGATCCGAGCGAGCTCTCGATCGAGCATCCCGACCGCGGTTGTCCGCCGCGGTCGGGACGTCGATGCGGCGACGTCATGAATTCACCGCATGAATCCATCTTGAATCGTCAATTAACTTCACCCTGGCGTTCGCCTAGCATCGGGCAAACAAGTCAGGGTCGTCAGATAAAGTTGTTCGATTTCATGATGCGCTCCGCTGCTCACAACGTTCCCCGCGATCTCGCCCGAACCCAGTCCGCGCTCTTGAATGCGAAGCGCCTGACCACGGCGACAGTCGCAATCCTGCTGCTTGGAGCAGCGCCTGCCGCTTCTGCGTCGTCGAATGCGCCGGCCAGCCAAGGCCTGGCCGAGCAGGGAAAGTATGTTGCTACTGCTGGCAACTGCCTGACCTGTCATACCAGCGACGCCGGCCGACC
>Ga0182742_1000268_pt1 | contig 93546 bp, 79 predicted proteins | sample eDN5th37CBELigMG_FD_128880 | JGI IMG/M metagenome (GOLD analysis project Ga0182742, IMG submission 128880) | Enriched Miracle-Growth compost microbial communities from Emeryville, California, USA - eDNA 5th pass 37_C BE-Lig MG (version 2)... ...
CTGCTAGTCATCGAGCCGGTCCGCTTCTCGCGCCTCCCTCGATCCTAAACCTCGGGCTTCACCGCCGCGAGAACACTCCCGCTTGCCCGCTCTTTGACATCTCAAGCTGATTGCCGGTTCTCATACCCGCAACCGTCATCCCCGGGCTTGGCCCGGGGATCCACGTCTTACTGCGTGGTGGCTCCTGAAGACGTGGATGGCCGCGACAAGCGCGGCCATGACGAGGGGACAGCCATGACGTGATGGGTCTATCTCCGGCCTCATCCTGAGGAGCAGCGAAGCTGCGTCTCGAAGGAGGATCCAGTGCGCACGGGAGACGCCCTCTCCTTCGAGACGGCCTTTCAAGCCTCCCCAGGATGAGAGCTACGTGTTGCGGATGAGGGCTGGGGCGGAGCAGGGGGCCGGCCGGGCCGATCCCCGGATCAAGTCCGGGGCAGGCTCTTCGCAACGGTCGCTGACGCAATCCTCCTCAGGATGAGGATGGAGATCGATGAACAAGACGTTCAGGTCGATCCGGCGCGATCTCGATCAGGATGGCCCGTCCGGTGCCGGAGAGCAGGATGAGGTCCTGGGTTCCCTCCATCATGAGGCTGTCGAAAACCTGGAGCGAATGGATCGTCCCATTCAGCGTCACGTCGAAAGGCCCGTCGAGCGCAACCAGGAAGGCGGTGCTCGTCTCCTCCGACAGCAGGGCGACGCCCGATTCCACGAAACGGGCGCGGTGCCTGAACTGGCCGCGCCGGGTCATCATGTTGAGGTCGCGGATCGGTCCCGAGAGGAGCCGTCCGGCGGTGATGTCGTCGCCGGAGAAGGAGAGCTTGGGAGAGGCCCGGTCCAGCGGATAGGCGATGCCCTCCACGTCGAGCTCGATCCCCGTGCCCTCGATGACGATCAGGGTGCGGTCGATGCCGGGAAAGACCGAGAACGGACCGTCGGACACGACATCGGCCATGCTGATGCGCCATCCGAAGGTCTCGAAGCCGGAGCCCTCCGGAAAGGCCGCCACCTCCGCGGTGGTGCCGCCGCCGTTCTTCCAGGGAACGCGGACGAGATCCGCGTTGCGGATCGCCCGGGCCGTCGTCACCGCAGGCTCGGCAGGTTGAGGCCGAATTCGCGGGCGCAGTCGATGGCGATGTCGTAGCCCGCATCCGCATGGCGCATCACGCCGGTGGCCGGGTCGTTCCACAGCACGCGCTCGATGCGCTTGGCGGCCTCGGGGGTGCCGTCGCAGACGATCACCATGCCGGAATGCTGCGAGAAGCCCATGCCGACGCCGCCGCCATGGTGCAGCGACACCCAGGTGGCGCCGGAGGCGCAGTTGAGGAGCGCGTTGAGGAGCGGCCAGTCGGAGACCGCATCCGAGCCGTCCTTCATGGCCTCCGTCTCGCGGTTCGGGCTGGCGACGGAGCCGGAATCGAGATGGTCGCGGCCGATGACGATGGGGGCCTTCAGCTCGCCCTTGGCGACCATTTCGTTGAAGGCGAGGCCGAGGCGGTGCCGGTCGCCCAGGCCCACCCAGCAGATCCGGGCCGGGAGGCCCTGGAACTTGATGCGCTCCTTGGCCATGTCGAGCCAGTTGTGCAGGTGCTTGTTGTCGGGCAAAAGCTCCTTCACCTTGGCGTCGGTCCTGAAGATGTCCTCCGGATCGCCCGACAGCGCGGCCCAGCGGAACGGCCCGATGCCGCGGCAGAAGAGCGGGCGGATATAGGCCGGCACGAAGCCCGGGAAGTCGAAGGCGTTTTCGACCCCTTCCTCCTTCGCCATCTGGCGGATGTTGTTGCCGTAATCGAGGGTCGGCACGCCGGCCTTGTGGAAATCCAGCATGGCGCGCACGTGCTCGGCCATGGACTGCTTGGCGGCATGTTCCACGGCCTTGGGATCGGTCTCGCGCCTGGCCTCCCATTCCGCCAGCGTCCAGCCCTTCGGCAGGTAGCCGTTGACGGGATCATGGGCGGAGGTCTGGTCGGTCACCGCATCGGGGCGGATGCCGCGCCGGTAGATTTCCGGGAAGATTTCGGCGGCGTTGCCGAGAAGGCCGACGGAAACCGGCTTCCTGTCGCGGCAGGATTGCTCGATGACGGCGAGCGCTTCGTCGAGGGTGTCGGCGCGCTGGTCGAGATAGCCGGTGCGCAGGCGCATCTCGATGCGGCTCGGCTGGCATTCCACCGCAAGGCAGGAAGCGCCCGCCATGGTGGCGGCGAGGGGCTGCGCGCCGCCCATGCCGCCGAGGCCTCCGGTGAGGATCCAGCGGCCGGAGAGGTCGCCGCCGTAATGCTGGCGGCCCACTTCCACGAAGGTCTCGTAGGTGCCCTGCACGATGCCCTGCGTGCCGATATAGATCCAGGAGCCGGCCGTCATCTGGCCGTACATCATGAGGCCCTTGCGGTCGAGTTCGTGGAACTTGTCCCAGGTGGCCCAGTGCGGCACGAGGTTGGAATTGGCGATCAGCACCCGCGGCGCATCCGCGTGGGTCCGGAAAACGCCGACCGGCTTGCCCGATTGCACCAGGAGCGTCTCGTCGGCTTCCAGGTTCCTCAGCGCCGCCACGATGCGGTCGAAGCTGTCCCAGTCGCGGGCGGCGCGGCCGATGCCGCCATAGACGACGAGCTCGCCCGGCTTCTCGGCGACGTTGGGATCGAGGTTGTTCATCAGCATGCGAAGCGGCGCCTCGGTCAGCCAGCTCTTGGCCGACAGCTCGGTGCCATGGGGGGCGCGGATCACGCGGGCGTTGTCGATGCGGGTCATGGGACGGATCCTCGGATCAGGCTTTGGATTGGGCGAAGGAGAGACAAGTCTGGAGAATGCGAACCAGCGCAGCGCGCATGGGCGCCGCAACGGCCTCGTCGTAAGGCGTCGGCCATTCGTCCTCGGAGACGGGGCCCAGCGGCTCCTTCATGTAGCCGCGGCAGGCCAGCTCCATCTGAACGGCGTGAATCCCGGCCTCGGGTCGGCCGAGGCTGCGGGTGATGGAGCCGCCCTTGAAACGCCCGTTGACCACATGGCTGAAGCCGCTGTCCGCGCAGATCGACTCGATCGCCCGGCTCAAATCGGGAGCGCAGGTGGTGCCGCCGTTGGTGCCGATGTTGAAATGGGGCAGGGTGCCGTCGAACAGGCGCGGAATGATCGAGCGGATCGAGTGGCAGTCATAGACCACCACATTCGCATGCCGGGCGCGCAGCCGCTCGATCTCGGCCCGCAGCCTCGCGTGGTACGGATCGAAGAAGCGGGCGCGGCGTGCCGCGATCTCGTCCGCGCCGGGCTCCGCGCCCGACAGGTAGAGCGGCTCGCCGTCGAAGGTCGTGGTCGGGCAGAGCTCCGTCGTCGCCTGCCCCGGATAAAGCGACGCGCCCGAAGGGTCGCGGTTCACATCGATCACCGTGCGGGAGATCGATGTGCGAATGACGGTCGCGCCGAGGGAGGGTGCGAAATCGTAGAGCCGCTCGATCCACCAATCCGCGTCCTTGCGGGAAAGCCAGGGCGAGACGAGACCGCGCTCATATTCGGCCGGAATCTCGGTGCCCGTATGCGGCAGGCTGACCACGAGCGGCGCCTCGCCCGGGATTACGGTGAGCCAGTCGGAATGGTGTTCGCTCATGGCAGGACCTCGTCCGTCACGAGGGGCAGAACGTCGCCGCCGACGGCGTCGGCCAGCGCACCGGATGCGACGAGCGCCGTCGCCAGCTCCAGGTCCGGAGCCATGTGGCGGTCGTCGTCCAGATGAGCAACCTTCGCGCGCAGCAGGGTCCTGGCACGCTCCAGGCGCTCGCTGGATTTCATGGGAGCGTGGAAGTCGCAGCCCTGGACGGCGGCCAGCAGCTCGATGCCGATGACGCTGGCGGCATTCGCGGCCAACGGCAGGAGCCGCCGCGCGCCATGGGTCGCCATGGACACGTGATCCTCCTGGTTGGCGGAGGTCGGGATCGAGTCGACGCTCGCCGGATAGGCGCGCTGCTTGTTCTCCGACACGAGGGCGGCCGCCGTCACCTGCGGGATCATGAACCCGGAATTGAGCCCCGGTTTCGGCGTGAGGAAGGCGGGCAGCCCCGACAGGGCCGGGTCGACCAGCATGGCGATGCGCCGCTCGGCCAGGGAGCCGATCTCGCACAAGGCCATGGCGATCATGTCGGCCGCGAAGGCCACCGGCTCGGCATGGAAATTGCCGCCGGAGATCACCTCGCCCGTCTCCGAGAAGACGAGCGGATTGTCGGACACGCCATTGGATTCGGTGGCGAGGGTCTCTCCGGCCTGACGCAGCAGGTCGAGCACCGCACCCATCACCTGGGGCTGGCAGCGCAGGCAATAGGGATCCTGCACGCGGTCATCGTTGGTGAGGTGGGAGGCGCGGATGGCGCTGCCCTGCATCAGCGCCCGCAGGGATGCGGCGACCTCGATCTGCCCGCGGTGCCGCCGGAGCCTCTGGATGCGCTCGTCGAAGGGGCCATCGGAGCCCTTCGCGGCATCGGTCGCGAGCGCCCCGGTGACCAGCGCGGCGCGAAAGACGCGCTCGGCCTCGAAAAGGCCCGCCAGCGCCAGGGCGGTCGAAACCTGCGTGCCGTTGAGAAGGGCAAGGCCCTCCTTGGGGCCGAGCGTCAGCGGTGCGAGGTCCGCCCGCGCGAGTGCCGCCTGGGCCGGCACGCGCGTGCCGTCCACGAAGAACTCGCCGACGCCCATCAGCGCAGCCGTCATATGGGCCAGGGGAGCAAGGTCGCCGGACGCGCCGACCGAGCCCTGACCGGGAATGACGGGAGTGAGGCCCGCCGTGAGGCAGGCTGTCAGATGCTCGATGGTGGACCAGCGCACCCCCGAGGCGCCTTGCGCGAGGCTCGCGAGCTTCAGCGCCATCACGAGCCGTACCACCGCGACCGGCAGCGGCTCGCCGACGCCTGCGGCGTGCGAGAGCACGATATTGCGCTGGAGCGTCGCGAGATCAGCAGCGCCGATGCGCACGCTCGCGAGCTTTCCGAAACCCGTGTTGATGCCGTAGACCGGATCGCCCTTGGCCACGATGGCCTCGATGGTCCTGGCACCGGCCTCGATGGCCGGGCGGCAATCCTGATCAAGTGCGACCTGTGCGCCGAAATAGACGCGGCGCCAATCGGCGAGCGCAACGGAGCCGGGATGAAGCATGATGTCTTTCGTCACTGTCCCCTCCAGACACGTGCATGAAGCGGGTTGAAGCCGATGCGGTAGACGAGCTCCGCCGGGCGTTCGATGTTCCAGATGGCGAGATCGCAGGACTTGCCCGGTTCCAGGGTGCCGACGACGTCGAGGCGACCAAGGGCCCGCGCCGCCTCACGGGTCACGCCGGCGATGCATTCCTCGACCGTCAGGCGGAAAAGCGTCGCGCCCATGTTCATGGTGAGCAGCAGGGATGTGAGCGGCGAGGTCCCCGGGTTGCAATCGGTCGCCAGCGCCAAGCGCGTGCCGTGTTTGCGGAATGCGGCGACCGGTGGAACCTTCGTCTCGCGCAGCATGTAGAAGGCGCCGGGCAGCAGCACCGCGACCGTCCCTGCTTCCGCCATGGCGGCGGCGCCTTCCTCATCCGTGTATTCGAGATGATCGGCCGAAAGAGCCCCATGATCGGCCGCGAGTTTCGCGCCATGCAGATTGGAGAGCTGGTCGGCATGGAGCTTGATCTTCAGCCCCAGCCCCCTTGCGGCCTCGAAGACGCGCGCGATCTGCGCGGGCGAAAACGCGATGCCCTCGCAGAACCCGTCGACGGCATCCGGCAATCCTTCCCGCGCAAGAGCAGGCAGCATCTCGGTGCAGATCGTCTCGATGAATGCGTCCTTGTCGCCGTTGGCCTCAGGCGGCAGGGCATGGGCGCCGAGGAAGGAGGTCGTGACGGAGACAGGCCGCTCGTCGGCAAGGCGCCGCGCGGCGCGTAAGGATCGGGCCTCCGTCTCCAGATCGAGGCCGTAGCCCGATTTGATCTCGATGGTGGTGCAGCCTTCGGCGATGAGATGATCGAGGCGGGGCAGGGCGCTTGCAACAAGCTCGTCCTCGCTCGCCGCGCGGGTCGCCTTCACGGTGGAGACGATGCCGCCGCCCGCCCGGGCGATCTCCTCGTAGCTCGCGCCTTTCAGGCGCAGCTCGAATTCGTGTGCCCGGTCGCCGCCATAGACGAGATGGGTATGGCAGTCGACAAGGCCGGGGGTGATCCAGCGCCCCTCGCAATCGATCCGCTCGGCCGCATCCCAGCCGGAGGGAAGGTCCTGCGCCGGACCCGCAAAGGCGATCCGGCCGTCCTTGGCCGCAACGGCTCCGTTTTCGATGATGCCGAGGTCTCGGCCTGCCAGCGTGGCGAGGCGAGCGTTGAACCAGATCCGGTCGAAGCGCATGTGTCTGCTCCGGTAGGTTTGCGATAATGTCTATACATAATCGCGAAAGATCGATATTGTCTAGACGTATTCGATCGGCTCTGATGGTCAGGCGTCCGCGTGGCTTTTTGGCGGCTGCAGGCGTCATGGGAAGAGGGGCGGTCCGACAGCAAAGGTGTCTGCGATGCGCAAGCTCATCCTTGATCATGCCCTCCTGGCCGAAGGCTGGGCCCAGAACGTCGCCCTGGAAGTCGAGGGCGGTGTCATAGCCGCCGTACAGCCGGACGCCCTTCCCGAGGATCGGGAGCGGATTCCCGGCATTGCCCTGCCTGGATTGCCGAATCTGCACAGCCACGCCTTTCAGCGCGGCATGGCGGGGCTTGCCGAGACTCGAGGCCCGACAGGGGACAGCTTCTGGACCTGGCGGCAGGTCATGTACCGCTTCCTCGGGCGGTTGACGCCGGACGATGTCGAGGCGGTGGCGGCCTTCGCCATGATGGAGATGCTCGAGGGCGGGTTCACCTCCCTGGCCGAGTTCCACTATCTCCATCACGACCCGGACGGGCGGCCCTATGCCGACATCGCGGAACTCTCCGGGCGCATCGCGGCGGCCGCGCGGGAGACCGGAATGGGCCTGACCCTTCTGCCGGTCTTCTATGCGCAGGGCGGGTTCGCAGGAGCCGCCCCGGTTGAAGGGCAACGGCGCTTCATCAACGATGCCGAGCGCTATTCCCGGCTTCTGGAGGGCGCTCGCAGGGCCGTGTCCCATCTCGACGACGCTATCGTCGGAATCGCGCCGCACAGCCTGCGCGCCGTCACGCCCGAAAGCCTGAGCGAGGTTGTCGAGAGCGCGGGCGAGGGTCCGATCCACATCCATGTGGCCGAACAGGTGAAGGAGGTCGAAGAATGCCTGGCATGGTCGGGCCGCCGACCGGTCGCGTGGCTGCTCGATCATGCGCCGGTGGACCGGCGCTGGTGCCTGATCCACGCCACGCATCTCGATGCGCAGGAGGTCGAGGGCATCGCCGCGAGCGGCGCGGTAGCGGGCCTTTGCCCCATCACGGAAGCCAGTCTGGGCGACGGGACTTTCGAAGGGGTCGACTATCTCGCCGCCGGCGGGCGCTTGGGCGTCGGGTCCGATTCGAACATCGAGATTTCGGCCCCGGCGGAGCTCAAGCAGCTCGAGTACAGCCAGCGCCTCAGGCACCGTGCCCGCAACCTTCTCGCCGAACGAGAGGGCCAGTCCACAGGGCGTTCTCTCTATGAGAAGGCCCTGTCGGGAGGAACTCAGGCTCTCGGCCGCCGGGTCGGGGTGATTGCCCCGGGGCATCGCGCCGATCTCGTCGTGCTCGATGCGGAGCACCCGGACCTCGCGGCGGTTTCCGGGGATCGCTGGATCGATTCCTACATCTTCGTCGCCGGCAGGGGCGTGATCGATACGGTGCTCGTCTCGGGTCAGGTCGTGGTCACGGGAGGCCGGCATGTGAAGCGTGAGGCGATCAGCGCCCGCTACGTGCGTTCCCTGAGCCGCGTACTGGCATGAGAGAAGAACGGTCCGACATGAAGCATCTGCATCAGCGCATCCGGGAAGATCTCGAGGCCCGGATCATGTCCGGTGAATGGCCTCCGGGCCACCGCATCCCCTTCGAGCACGAGTTGATGGCCGAATACGGCTGCTCCCGCATGACCGTGAACAAGGTCATGTCCACATTGGCCGAGAACGGCCTCATCACGCGCCGGCGCCGGGCGGGCTCGGTGGTGGCGGAGCCGCGCAGCCAGCAGGCGGTGCTGGAGATTCAGGACTTCGCTCTCGAGGCGGCCCGCGCAGGTACGGAATATCGCTTCAAGATTTTGCACCGCTCCATCGAGCCGATCGATGCCGCCGCGGCGCAGCGCACGGGGCTGCCGGCCGGCACCGCGATGCTCTGCCTTTCCACGCTTCACGTGCTGGATGACGTGCCGCAGGCTTTCGAGCAGCGCCTGATCAATCTCCTGACCGTGCCTGAGGCCCATGACGAGGCCTTCGATGAGGATCCGCCCGGCACGTGGCTTCTGCGGCGCGTCGCATGGACGGATGCCGAACATATCGTGCGTGCCGTCAACGCCGACAGCGTGATGGCGAAGAGGCTGCGGATCGGGGCCGGATCGGCGTGCCTCGTGCTGGAGCGGCGGACCTGGCAGGCGGGCGCCTTCGTAACCGAGGCGCGGATTACGTATCCGGGGGAGAGACATCACCTTGTCGGGCGCTTCTCACCCTCCTCCAAGAGCAGTCCCGCGGATCGAGCCTGACTTCACCGAAAGCGGGCCCGGATCCGGTCTTAGGGTATGGTATATAGTGAGAAGATGCGCGGGAGCGGCGGGTTTTCCGTTCCCGAGGCAGGCCGAGCCTTCGCCGTGCAGCATCCTGTGGGCTTGGCGAAGCTCCCAATTGCCTTAATATACAAGGATCTGAGAGACGGATCCTCATAATTCTCCGATCTCGACAGCGAGCGATTTGCGCGAAGCAGTGGGACAGGGTCGTTATGACACGTCCATCTGACTACACGGCCCCCGGAGTCCTGCACCATCCGAGCAGCGACCGTGTAGAACTGACCGGTGAACGTAGAACTATAACGTCTCTGTTCTATGATATTGTGAATTCGACCGCTCTCCTCAATCTGGGTGATCCGGAAGATTTCAACGAAGCCCAGGTTGTCATTCACAGGCAGGTTCGGGCCGCCATCATTGCGCAGGGCGGCTACATGGGCCCGGTTCAGGGGGATGGGGGGCTCGCATTCTTCGGCTACCCGGTCCCTCACGAGGATGCCCCATCGTGCGCGGTGGCGGCGGCGCTAGACGCTCTGCAACGCTGTCGAAGCTCAAGAATAGCGATTAAGGGCCAGGACATCGGCATCCGTTTCGGGATAGCGACCGGTGTCGTCCTCCTCAATCCGCCGGATGCGGAGAATTCCACGGAGACGCAATTTGTCGGCTTGGCTTTGAATCTGGCCGCCAGATTGCAGGCGGAAGCGGATCCCAACAGCATTGCCGTTGCAGAATCCACCTATGAACTGACGAAGTCGGCCTTCGAATACGAGTTGATCGGAACGAAAATCTTGAAAGGGTTCGCTGGCCCCGAGCGGCTCTGGCGCCCCTTGCGGCATCGTGAGGCAGCCGACCGGTTCACAGCTTATCGGAGCCCCGCGACGCCGTTCGTATCCCGGGTCGCCGAAGTGGAGCAATGCAGGAATCTGTGGCAGCAGGCCATGGATGGGACAGGGCGAGGCATCGTCATTGTTGGAGAGCCGGGAGTCGGTAAGTCGCGGCTTGTAGCGGAGCTTTGTCGAAGGATGGAGTTCGATGCGTCGGCGATACGGACCTATCAGTGTCAGCCCCGGGGCAACTCCCGTCCTCTTCATCCCTTCGTCGATCGACTGCAGCGGGAACTGCGAAAATCCGGCTACGATGGCGCCTCGACTTCGATGCAGAACATCAAGGCTTACCTGGATGCCGCTTCGCCACAACACAAGAGCGAGAGTGTAGAAGCCGTCGAGTTTCTGCTCAATTACATTCCCGCCGAGAAGGCGGCTTCAGAAAGCGGCCTGGAGTTTCTCCCGGATTCCGATTTTGCCGAGAAAGCCGTCAATGCGATTCTGGATCTGCTGTCCGCCGCTTGCAGGGTTCATCCGCAGGTCATCATCGTTGAGGATTATCACTGGGCGGATACGCTTACACAGTATGTTGTAGAGAAGTTGGTCGCAGAAGTCCCGAAGCTGCCTCTGCTTCTCATTCTGACGTCGAGGGACGCTGACCATCTATCGCATCTCGTGGGCGATCATGTCCAAGGAATCGACCTTGCTCCGCTAGATCGCGCTTCGGTGAGGGAGATGGTTTCGAACCTGGGAGGTCCGGCAGAAAACGAGGCGCTCGTATCCCTTATTTTTCAGCGCAGCGACGGCATTCCGCTGTTCATTGAAGAATTCGTCCGCCTGCTCCAAGGGCAGCTTGGCGATGGATCGCCGGTCAATCAAACGGTGGTGGAGCGGATCCTGCGCAGTCACCATATCACGACGCTCAATGACCTTCTGGCGGCACGCTTGGCCGCAGCGGGCCAGGCTCGCCGCATCGCGCAGATCGCGAGTATATTCGGTCGTGAATTCACTCTGCAGAGTCTCGCCGCCGTCTGTGACGGGATCGTAACGGCGAGCGTGCTGACGGACGGGATCGATCGACTGCAGAGACTCGGCATCATTGAAGCGAAGGCACTCGATCCCAAGGAATCGTTGTTTTCGTTTCGTCATGCGCTACTGCAGGAAGCGGCCTATGACAGCATGCTGAGGGCGGATCGAGCGGCTCTGCACGACCGGATCGTACGCGCCGTCCTCGGAGGCCGGCTGGCATCCATGCCTGGCGAGATAATGGCTTGGCATTGTGAGAAATCCGGCCGTCACTTTGAGGCGGCGCAGTTCGCCTTAGAGGCGGCAGAAGCCTGTGCCGAGCGGTCTGCTCTGCGTGAGGCCGAACAGCTGCTCTCGTTCGCAGAGGAACAACTCGGGATCTGTGGTGCGGAAATGCCGGTTCGGGATGCGTTGCTTCAGATTCTGACCCTGCGGGGAACCATTGCGACGGCGCTCTATGGAACAGGATCGCGCGAGGCGCGCAGCATTTATGAGCGGGGTGTTGCGGTCTGCCGTGAAGGTAAGGTGGAAAATCCCGAAAGATGGTTTCCGTTGTATTGGGGCTGGTGGTTCACTTCACCGGATTTCGACACGCGCAGAGGACGCTCACAGATCATCGTCCGCGACCTGGGGCATGCACGTGATCCCGAGATAAGACTGCAAGGCTTTCATTGCGCATGGGCGGCGAATTTCCATTCCGGAAACCATCACGCATGCCTCGATTGCATTCAACATGGCCTCGAGCTCTACGATCATGAGCGAGCGATTGTCAGTCGAGTCCGATATGGGGGACATGATGCGAAGGTTTGCGCTCTGGGGGAGCGCGCTCAGTCGCTTTGGTTTATCGGTGAAGTCGATGCCGCCGCTGAAAGTGCGATGGCGGCAGTTCGTTGGGCGGATGAGATCGCCCATGTAGGCAGCATGTGTCATGCCATCGATACTGCGATGCTGCATGGATTTTATTGTCGCGACCGTCTCGCGGTAGCCTCGTTTTCCGAACGTCTACGTGTGATCGGCCAAGAGCATGGACTGGCAGGCGCAATCGCCAAAAGCCAAATCTTCGGAGGCTGGTGTCTGGCGACCACATCGGTCGACGAGGGCCTCTGCCTCATCCGTGACGGATTGCGCGTTCAGCAGGAGATCGGAACCGAGGAGGACCTGCCCATCTATCTCGACATGTTGGCGGAACTGCTCGAAATGACTGGGGATACCGGAGCCGCACTGGCGACGCTCGATCAAGCAATCAAGCGTTCGCTGGCGACCGCCGATGCGTTCTGGCTGGCGGAACTTTATCGGCGAAGGGCCGTGCTAAAGTGGACAGCGCATCTCGACCCGCACGAGATAGAAGCCGATTTGTCGGCTTCTGCCCGCATGGCGGATGCCCAGCATTCACGCGCCATTGCAAAACGAATTCAGGATTCAAGGGCATTGATTGCGATCAGCGCAGAGGGTCATTGAACTTGAGTTATAGCTGGCCGCCCGCTGAAACTGTTCCCGATATTCTCAGCAGCGAAGCACCTCACGTGCAACCATCCTTTCTCGTCGATGAGGTCATGCGCCGCCGCCGCGAGTTTGGAATCTCTCGAGTCGGATCCATAACCCGCCTGGATCGGGTCCGGATCCCGGTCGTCCAGGTTGTCAGGCCGCTTGCACTCTCGAATGCAGTGACGCAGGGCAAAGGCATGGATCACCTTCAAGCAACAGTTTCGGCGCTCATGGAAGCCCTCGAATTGTGGGCCGGTGAGGTTCCCTGTCCATCCAGGTTGGATATGACCGCAACAGAGCTGGGCTCCGACGTTGTCGATCTTTACGAGAGCGCTCTCACTATGCAGACCCCTGTCGATTGGAGGACCACGCGCTTGAGTTGGGCGCAGGGCTGGGACCTGTTCAGGAACGAGGCCATTCCGGTGCCTCTCGCGCTCGTGGATACGATCTATACCATTCCTTCTCCTCATCCTCCAATCTTCCCCCGGTCGACCACGGGTCTCGGTGCGGGCCAGAGCCTTCTCCAGGCGCTCTGCAAGGCCGGCCTTGAGATACTCGAGCGGGATTCCGTCGCAAAGGCGCGAAATTCGTACCGGTTCTTTGAGCGATGGCAAGTCAACCCTGCGAGCGTGACGGAGGGAAAGGCGGCGAAGCTGATCGCGCAGATCGAGGCTGCGGGCCTACTGGTCGGAATATGGCGTGTTCCGGCGCCTCATGACCTGCCCATCTATTGGTGCCATGTCATGGAGAATAGGGGATTCCATGAGCTCGCCCCACTCCCTGGATCAGGCTACGCATGCCACTTCACTCATGGAGAAGCGCTTGCAGGCGCTATGCTGGAGGCCTGCCAGGGGCGTCTTACGGCGATCGCGGGAGCTCGGGAGGATATCACCCGAGAACATTATCCAATGAAGCACGATCGGGACCAACTCGCGGAATGGCGGGAATTCCTGGCTGCTCCATCGAGCGGGATCGACGTTTCCGAGTTGCTGACGGCGGGAACCGGCGGCTGCGATCAAAGCCTTCAACGGATCATTGATGCCCTACGCAGGGCAGGGGCGAAGCGTGCGATCGCCGTTCCTATCTACGTTGATGCCGCGAGCCATATCCACGTCGTCAGAATGGTGGCGCCGGGCATGCAACAGGCTCCATAGGCACTTGGACAAGACGCGGGCCCGGAAAGGCGGTCGAGATGGCCACTAAAAAGCATGATATTGTGGTATTCCTTGGTCCCTCTTTGGAGGTGGAGGCGGCAAGGGACATTCTCGATGCGTGCTATTTGCCTCCGGCTGAGCAAGGGGCGATCGTACGTGCAGTCCAAGGGTTGGAACCACGCGTCATCGCTCTGATAGACGGATCCTTCGCGAATGTTCCTGCTGTAAGGCACAAGGAAATCCTTTGGGCCATGAGCAAGGGTGTTCAGGTAATCGGGGCAGCAAGCATAGGGGCGATCCGGGCAGCCGAATTGAACGGTTTCGGCATGGGAGGATCCGGGTTCATCTATCGTTGGTACCGGGCGACTGTCGGCGCCGACGATGACGAGGTCGCGGTGGCAATGAGCCCGGTCGAGATGGGCGCGAGACCCTTGTCGGAGGCGTTGATCAACATTCGCCTGACCCTTCGACGCGCGACCCGTATGGGCGCGATTAACAAGACCATGTACGCATCCTTGGTCGAACTGGCGCGGTCGCTCGATTTTCGCAGTCGAACCTATGACCGAATATTTGAAGTTGCGGAGCGGGCACTGCCGGTCGAACTGCGCAGATCACTACCCGCGCTCTCTGATTGGATCGCGGGTCACGCGATCAATCAAAAGGCTACTGATACGAGAGAGCTATTGCTCGCCCTGAGCCGCATGGATCCGGACCTTCCGCCGCCATCGGCGCGGTCGCGGTTTCAGCTGACGGATGCCTGGCTTGCAGATCTCGAAAGCGCAGGACTACAAATCGATATAGACTGCTGAATGGTGATCGCCTGGAGTGACAGGTCTTCCAGATTATGCGATACTACAGATCTGGTTTTCGCAGGGCTGTCAAAGATGTTCCGGGAGTTTGATCTTTCGGGAGGATCGAGTTCGCAGCGTCTAGGGACTCGATTCCTTGTTTTTCCCCAGCCGCAATTCATCCCTGGCTATGAGAAGCCGGAGCCAATTTGGGTTTCCACTCCGCCGGGCAGGGTAGGTGCCGGTCCATCGGATCACCGCATCTACGTTGTAGATCCTGTTTGGCCCAAGGAACCGTATTCCGGTTTCGACCTGCCGCCATTTTCAGGCGATGTTTTTTCCCCCGCCGAGCCGGGACCCGACGGACATTTCGACGATATCACGCCAGGAACCCGTCAATTTCTCGCCGCGCACGCCTTCGCGTGCGTTCGTCGGGTGCTGGATGTCTGCGAAAGTTATTTGGGACATGAAGTTCCATGGTTCTTTCAGGACAGCTTCGAGCGTCTCGAGATCGTCCCTTTGTTGAAGTGGGACAATGCCCAATCCGGATATGGATTTCTCGAATTGGGTGAGGACAATGCCCGTGAAGAGCCTTTTCCATTCGCGTTGAATTTTGACGTCATCGCGCACGAGACCGGTCACCTGGTGTTGTTGGGCGCAATAGGGGTGCCTCGTTTTAGTCGTCCCAGTGCGGATTTTCTCGCCTACCATGAAGCGGTTGCGGATTTCACCTCGCTTCTTGGTCTGCTGCATTTCGATACCGCGCTGGATCACATTCTTCGCCGGACCCGCGGAAACCTCCTCATTTCCAATGAACTGGACCGCCTTGCCGAACTATCCGACGAGAAGCAGGTCCGAATGCTCAGCCATTCCCTTAAGTTGGGAGATGTTGGAGACGATACTCATGATCGATCCCGCCCGTTCAGCGGCGCCCTGTTCGATGCACTGGTTGAGATATTCCAACTGATCCTCGTCGAACGGGGACTGGCGTCATTGGACACCCGGACATTGCGCGAGGTTCGGGCAGATGTCGGGCAGACGGATCTCGACCTGGAGACGCTCCAGCTTCGCGAGACATATATGACGGATCACTTCGCGCTCAAGTCCGCGCTGGAAGAGGCGAGGGATATCCTCGGTGAAATGTTGGCGCGCTCCTGGTCTTATCTCGAACCGGACGGCTTCTCGTTTCCCCAGGCTTCGGAGGCGCTCGTTGAAGCTGCCTCGGAGGGACGAGGCAGACGTTTCGCAGAGCAGGTCTATCTTAATTTTGTCTGGCGGGAGTTGCTCTAGATGGCGGCCAGCGATCAATCGAAACTGCGGCCGCCAAGCGTCTCGGTCGATGGTTCGCGATCTACTTCGGGAGGAATAAGAATGTCCTCATCTTCGGATGTACCGGCTCCAGGAAACTTTTGGGAATTTGCAGCAGATGAGGTGGTGCTTTATGGTGTGAAGTTGAATGATATACAGGGCGAGAATTTCGCGCTTCTGCCGCTGAGTCCGCAACTGCGCCTTATCTTATCCGTCGGAAATATCGATCAGAGCGTTGATCGAGATCTTGACCAGGGTGAAGTCGCGATCGCCGCGATCTACGGCTATGCCTATGAGGGGCATTGCTATCGTTTCGATAAGACACGGATTTTCGTGTTTACCAGTGATGACTACAGGGGCGGGCAAGACGGATTGGGAATGCCTGCTGTCGGGTGCGGGTTCGACACGGTTCCAGGTTATAAGATGTGGCGCATCCGTTCACTCGATACGATCATCGAACTCAATCCGAATTTCGGCTCCGTCGAGAAACTGATCCTGGAGGCCAACCTGCCGGGCAAACGCCCCCCCAATACCTATAGTTCGACCCTGCAGATGGCCCACCGGAGCGGGCGCCTGCAAGCGCCGTAAGCGAGCCAAGCCAGGCATGCTGGCCGCCACATTCCTGTCGATCAAGGGTGTGAGGGATAGTGTCAATCATCGACTGGAGGGCCAGAGCCTCGGCTCCTTCTCTCGGTTGGCGTATCGGATGCGGCGGAAAACCGGTCCACTTTTCGCTGGCGCGGCCCGCTGGGTCCGTCCGATGCGCCAAGCCTTGGTTCTTCCGGCAAGGGACGAAGTCCTGATCATCTTCAACGGGGGATGAATGCGGCCGTTCTGCCTGTCGGGATCGTCTGGCGCGATCCCGCCCTTGCGGGACGATCTCCCGATCCTCTCGGCTCAAATGCACTTCCGATCAGAAGAATAGCGGAGCATAAAGCATGCTGACGGTGCCGGTCAGTACCAGTACGGCAATGATCGCGGCCTTCAGTGAGCCTTGTTCCTTATTTTGATCCATCATGATCTGCCCCCTTCAGTTCAGATCGCCTGGTAACTGGCCAGCACGATGTTCCGTCTGGCAGTGCAAGGTCCGCCTCAGTGCAAGAAGACGACCCACCCCACCAGGGCGAGCGGCGCAACGATGCCGAGAGCGAAGGATGCAATCTGAGCAATTATCATAAGTCACCTCATTGCATGTTCTGGCATCGCTACGTGTTGAATGATCAATACCCTGATTGCTCAACAGCTTTCGGTGCGGTTCCGCACAGAGCCACGCTCGCCTCAGATCTCCACACATCACCAAATGTAATACAGTGACATTGATTGGAAATCATCAGGTGAGCGTTGCACTGAGGTGATCAGCGCTCGCTCGCGGCAGAGCGGATGAAGCCTTCAGGGTTGAGGGCCAGACTTTGCGGTTCCCATCGAAGGGGCCAACCTCGGCGAGGCTTAACGAAATAACTACGACTGTTGGCTAATATGAACGGGGAGCGTCGAGAGAGCCGAAGCGAAGACCGTTGTGCCAACTTACCTGATCCTTTCCCTCAGCATCTTGGCTGTGGCTGCCATCTTCGTAACGGCGGCCTGCCTCTTCGTGCGCGGGTACAACGACGAGCTCACGCGAGCCGAGGGCGAGCTGACCAACCTCGCATTTACTCTGCAGGAGCGGACGGACAGCGTCCTGCAATCCATCGATAACGTGCTGCGCGACGTGGCCAGCAGAATTCCGCAAGCCAGCGTCAGGGCGGGCGAGTTCGATGGCTTCGCTGCCTCGCAGGTCGCAAAAGCCACCCTGGTAGGGGCCTGTCACTCGCTTCCCCAGGCTATCCGCATTGATCTCATCAATGCGCAGGGCAGGATTGTTGGGTCATCGAATCCTCATCTGGTTTCGGAAGCCATCTATCAGCAGGATGCATCCTACTACCAGGCTCTTACGTCGGATCCGTCGCTGACATCCTATCTCAGCGAGCCCGTCAGGATCCGGGCGACCGACAAAAGGGTCTTCTCGCTCGCTCGGAAAATCAATGACACGGAAGGAAACTTCCTCGGCATCGTCGTATCCACGATCGATCTCAGCCATTTTGAGGAAATCTACCAGGAGCACCGTAGGTCCGGCTCGCTGGCGATCACGTTCTACCGCCGTGACGGCATCATTCTTGCCCATGGCCCGAAAGGAGAGAGGGGCCTAGGGCGTCGGTTCTGGAATCCCGGCACCGCTCTGCAGCGGATGGTCGCTAAGAACAGCCCGGCGCTTGTGCGCGCCGTCAGCTGGATCGACCGGAAGGAGAGACTGGTCGCACTGCATCCTCTGCCGCATTATCCGGGCGGGATAGCCGTCAGCAGGACCATCGAAGAACTCATGGCAGGACAGCGCTTCGAGGCCCGTGTGATCGGGTTTGTTGCCTATCTCATGGATATCGCTATCGACTCTGCCAGCCTGCTGGGCTTCAAGCATGTCAGAGCCCGCATTCTGAGGGCTGCCAGCGAAAGCTACCTGTCGCATCACGATATCCTGACCAAGCTCCCCAACAGACAGCTCTTTATCGAGGAATTGAAGCGGACATTCCTGACTTCGCAAAGATCCGGTGCAAATTTTGCATTGCACCTTCTCGATCTCAGTCGCTTCAAGGACATCAACGACACTTGCGGACATGGCGTAGGTGACGAAATCATCAAAATCGTGTCACGGCGCCTGCGTGAGCGTCTCAGAAAGGGTGATTTCATCGCTCGGATCGGTGGCGACGAATTTGCCATCATTCAAAGGCGGGTCAGAGGGCCGCAGCAGGTCAAGGATCTCATCATGGCCATCCAAGCCGCCATGAAGGTTCCGTGCACGGCGAACAACACAGTGATTGATGTCAGCCTTTCCATCGGCGCCGCCCTGGCGTTCTCCGATGGAAAGACGTCGGTCGAGCTCATGAGGGCGGCCGATATTGCTCTCCATGCGGCAAAGTCGAATCCGGAGAGCGGCTACCGGCTCTACGATGCGAGCATTAAGGACTCGCGGTCAGAACGCCGCGCGATCGAGGCGGCTTTGAAGAGTGCCCTTGAAAACAAAGAGTTCGAGCTCTTCTATCAGCCGATCCTCGACCTGACGACAAATCAGATGTGGGGCTGTGAGGCGCTCCTACGATGGAGGCACCCGGCCAAAGGCATGATCCTTCCTCTGCATTTCATTCCGATCGCTGAGGAGTCGGGTCTCATCGGACCTATCGGGGACTGGATTCTCGAGGAGGCCTGCTCCACTGCCATGACCTGGCCCCTGCCGTTGAGGATTGCGGTCAATCTTTCTCCGGTGCAGTTCGCACGCAGAGACGTTTACGACAGCGTCAAAAAGGCTTTGAAGATATCGGGCATGCCGGCCCATCGCCTGGACCTTGAAATTACGGAATCCGTCAAACTCACAGAGGAAGCGACTACTACGCTCAAACGGCTCAAAGCTCTTGGGGCTTCGATCGCCCTTGACGATTTCGGCACCGGCTATGCGTCGATGAGCTATCTGAGAAGTTTTCCATTCGACAAGATCAAGATCGATCGATCGTTCGTTAGTGGGGTAATGGCATCCTCGGAAAGCCGCGCCATCATCAAGGCCACGATCGGTCTTGCGAACGATCTGAGGATGAGTACGACGGCCGAAGGCATCGAGACCGAAGAGCAACTCACCGAGCTGCGCTCGGCTGGCGCTTCCCTGGCTCAAGGCTACTTTATCGCCCAGCCGATGTCCCGCGAGGCCGTTATGGCTTTCATTATGGATGTTCAAAGGGGGCAGCCAAGCAAGCGGGCCGAACCGACCATGGCGCGGGCCTTCGCCTGAACCTGCGCATCGGTTGAAAGCGGCCACGTCGGCCGTGGCCGGTCCGGACTTCTCAAGGAAACCGTCTTCCGGCACGTACTCGCTCGCGTTCGGAGCGGTTCCAGGACGCTGCTTTGGTCTTTCTCCCGAGAAGCGGCATCGTCGCATGAATATCCGACGTGCGTATCTGATACGTCATATCGTGCAGGTGGCTGACCACGGTCTTTGCCGCGGCCCGACGCGCCGGTGGCTTCTTCTTGCCTGCCGGATCGGGAAGGGGACGTCCGGGCGAACCGGCGCACGATGGGGCTGGTCCATCCACACGATGGGATTTCGTTCCGGTGGGAATGAGGCTCTGAAAAGCGTATGATCCTTGCAGCCCAAGGGGTTCCGCTGTGTACCAGTCCAATAATGGCGCCAGTGTTTTTGACCTGCAGATTGACGCTGCCGGAGCGTTGAGGAACGACGCTGAGCCGGAGCCCTCGATTCTTTTTCCTGACAAGGACGTTCTTTTCACAGCCAGCTTCAGGAGGTCGGGGGATGATCTTCTCCTCTCGGGCTCGGACACGACGGCTGTCATTCCTGGATATTTCAAGGACGAGCGGCGCCTCAGCATCACAACGCCGGAGGGAGCGCGTCTCAAGGGTACGACCGTGGAGGCGCTGGCGGGCCCGGAACTTCCGGGGCGCTATGCGCAGGCAACAGGGGCGGCGGCGGTCCTGTCTCCCATCGGACGCGTCGAGAAAGTATCGGGAACCGTTACTGTTTTCCGGGGCGGCATTGCGATTGAACTCCGGCCCGGCGATGCCGTCGCCAAGGGCGATGTCGTCCAGACCGGGCCGAACTCGTTCCTGACGATCAAACTCAACGATGGAACGGTTTTCAGCCTGTCACCCAGCGCCCGCATGGTCTTGGATGACATGGTTTATGCTGCGAATTCCAGCGCGAATGCTGCGGTGTTCACGCTCGTGGAGGGCCTCATAGGATTCATTGCGGGGCAGGTCGCCAAGACCGGCGACCTCAAGATCGATACGCCAGTCGCCACCATGGCGATCAGGGGAACGGCTGTTCAGACAGAGATTGCAGCAGCCAGCGGGACCACGCGCTTCTCCCTTCTCGTCGAGCCGGACGGGAGTGTCGGTTCGATCATTCTCCTGGACAGGAACAACTCATCCCGGGTGATCACGTCGATGACGGATGCTCGCGTCGCGACACTCCTGACGCCGGTGGCTGGCTCCGATCCGCAGATCACGCACATCGCAAAGACGAACGATGACATTCGGATCGAAAGCGACTTCGTGAGGGACATGTTTCAGTTCTATTCCTCCACGCCACGTCAGAGGAGGGGCAGCAGCGATTTCGACGACATTCCGATCATTCCGGCGAACCTGCATCAACCCTTTGAGTCGATTGGCTCGTCGCAGCAATTCGCCTTCCAGCCGATTGTGCAAGAGATGCTTGCGCCCCGCGATCCGATCCTCCCGATCATCACGGCTGTGCCTACGCTGGTCCGCGGCAATGCCATCGAGGACGGGCCGGTTGCGCAACTCAGCACGCTGGAGATCGACATCGCATCGGGCTTTGAAACGCTGCCGGTTGTGATCCTGCCGGCATCGTTGCCTCCTGGCGTAACGTATATCGATGGGTCGAGAAGTTTCAATCTGGATCCCACGAATCCCGCGTATCAGCACCTGGGACAAGGCGAAACGGAAACCGTCACTGTCGAGTATGGTCTGATCCTGCAGGACGGCACCCGCATTCCGGCCTCGGCCACCTGGATCGTCCACGGCAGGAACGATGTGCCTGTTGCGGGAAACGACCGCTTTGCGGCTCTCGACGAAGCTGGGCGCACGATCCTTGCTGTAGGCTCCAACGACCGCGACGTAGACGGGGATGTGCTTCAGGTGGTTCGCTGGACATCCCCCCTGGAAGGCTCCGTCAGCCTCGATGCTAAGGGAAACCTCGTCTTCGATCCGGGTGACGAATTTCGCGCGCTTAGCAGCGGGCAAACCGCGACGGTGTCTTTTACCTACACTGTGTCCGACGGCAATGGAGGATCCGATACCGCGACCGTGACCTTGCAAATCCGTGGAACAGGAACGTTCTCACCACGTCATCAGACCGCTTTCGATACCGATATTCTCGACTTCAACCATCAGTCAGTCTCGCTCGCGGTCGATGCACCGATCGCCACCACGACCACCAGCGCGGATCTGCAGTTGGTCATTGCGCGCGGTCCCATTGTGCAGCCGCAGATGAACATCCTCTATCTGGTTGATGTCTCAGGCAGCACCACGGCGCCGTTTGAAGGGGCTCAGGTCGGCGACCTCAATGGCGATGGCCGCTCCAATACGATTCTCGACGCGGAGATCGCGAGCCTGCTTGCATTGACCGCGCGGGTGCGGGAACTCGGCTTCTCTCCTTCGGACGTGACGGTGACGATCATCCCTTTCAATGGAAGCGCCGATCCGACCGATGCCCAGGATCCTGATCGGGACGGTTTCAACGCCGCGACTTTCGGGCTCGACCAGGCTGGGAATGGAGCGATCGCAAATTACCTCAGGAGCCTCGATTCGGGCAGCGGGACAAACTTCGCGAATGCCCTGCGAGCGGCAAACGATCGGCTGCAGGTTCTGGATCAGGGTAACGAGTTGAATACCCTGTATTTCCTCTCGGATGGCAGAGGGCAGGGGCCGATCGATGCTCAGCTCGCAACGCTGAACGACCGCTATGGAGCAACGATCCACGCTTACGGCGTCGGTGCGGACGCGAACCTTTCCCAACTCAATGAGATCGACAACACAGGCGGAGCCTCGCTGCTCACATCGCCGGATCAGATCGACGTCTCCACTCTTGGCTCACCGCTGCGGGAGGGGACGATCACTGATCTCGATCTATTCGTGAATGGCAGGGAAATCGCCGGAATTGGTCCGGAGGATCTTCTCCTGACTTCCAACGGTCTGGTCCTCGAGACATCTGTCGACGGTCTGAGACGATTTGCCGGAGAGGAAAATGTCGTGTCGGCGCTCGTTAGGTTCGAGAGCGGAGAGGTTCTGGCCACCGATCTGATCATCAACGGCGCTCTCCCCCGTTCGACAGATCTCGTCCTGTGAGGAAAGATGCTCCGCCCCTCCCGCTTATCCGATCTGCTCCACACTCCTCTGGTCCGACAGAGAGTACGATCCTGTTCCCATGACAACCGGCATCATCCTGCGCGGGATCCTGACCCGAGGGACCGGCAACCATGGCTTTTCGTCTGAACAGGATGCGACGCTTCGGGGCAGGCCGGATCGTCGGCCTTCTGGTGCTCGCGAGCCTGATGGGGCTGCGGATCTGGGACCCTGAGCCCGTTGAGGCCCTTCGCCTCAAGGCGATCGACATCTATCAGCTCCTGCATCCCCGCGAGGCCCCTCAGGACCTCGTCGCTATCGTCGACATCGATGAGCCAAGTCTGCGGGCTCTTGGCCAATGGCCATGGCCACGGACGGTCATGGCCGAAATGACTGCCAGGATCGTCGAAATGGGGGGGGCGGTCATCGGATTCGATGTGCTCTTTCCCGAGCCGGATCGCAGCTCGCCCGAAGTCGCCGCCGAGGCCTTCAAGGGATTGGACGACACCACACGGGAGAAACTCCGGCATCTGCCCAGCAACGACACGATATTTGCGGACGTCATCCGGGTGGCCCGGGTCGTCCTCGGGCAGTCGGGGTATCGCGTCTCGGGCGCCGTGACCGCCACTCAGCCGGCGATCCAGACCGGGATTGCCACCCTGGGACCCGATCCGAGCCTCTTCCTCGTCGACTTTCCTCATCTCCTGCGGAATCTTCCGGTCCTTGACGAAGCCGCTCAGGGGCATGGCCTGTTCTCGGTCGTTCCCGATCGCGACGGAGTCGTTCGCCGCGTTCCGATCATGGCGGTCGCGAACGGAACCGTCGTTCCTTCTCTCTCTCTCGAGATGCTGCGGGTCGCGACCGGCGCGGGCGCAATTCTCGTCAGGACGGATGCGAGTGGCGTTCGAAGCGTTCGGATTGGGAACTTCGAGATTCCGACGGATGGCAAGGGCCGGGTCTGGGTTCATTACGCAGCTCCCAAAATCGGCAGATACATTTCTGCGGTCGACCTTCTGGAGGCCCGCGTACCGGCCGAGAGGCTCGCGGGCAAGATGGTGCTGATCGGGACTTCGGCGGCGGGTCTTCTCGATCTCAAGGTCACCCCGATCCACCCGGCGCTCCCAGGAGTGGAACTGCACGCTCAGCTTCTGGAGAGCGTGCTTACGGGAACGACCCTGAATCGACCGGGCTATACGGCCGTTGTAGAGCTTGTGCTTGCGCTTGTGCTCAGCCTTTTCCTGATTGCACAGGCACCTAAGGTGAATGCTGAAACTCTCCTTGTCCTCGGCGGCATCACGGCTGGCGTGACCTTGGGCTTGTCCTGGTACAGCTTTACCGCTCTCGATCTTCTGATCGACTACACTTTTCCTTTGGTCTCCAGTTTTCTGGTTTACACGGTCCTCGTCGGCACGAACTATGTGACGGTTTCCGCCGATCGCTACAGGATCAGGTCCGCCTTCAGCCAGTATCTCTCGCCCGATCTGGTTGAGCAGTTGGCGCAGTCGCCGGAAAAGCTGACGCTTGGCGGAGAGCAACGTGAGCTGACCGTGCTCTTCTCGGATGTGCGCGGCTTCACGGCCATTTCCGAGCTGTACAAGGATGATCCAGAGGGATTGACGACTCTCATCAACCGGCTCTTCACGCCACTCACCCGCGACATCATGGAACGCCGCGGAACGATCGACAAATACATGGGCGACGCGATCATGGCCTTCTGGAACGCCCCGCTTGTCGATCCCACCCATGAGGTGAACGCCTGCCAAGCGGCGCTCGCGATGCTGGACAGTCTCCGGGCGCTGAATGAACAGCGTCAGCGCGAGGTCGGTGACGAACGGCAGAGCCCTCCGCTCAGGATCGGGATCGGCCTGAATACCGGCCTCTGTGTCGTGGGCAATTTCGGTTCGGACCTGCACTTCAACTATTCGGTCCTGGGAGACACGGTCAATCTGGCGTCCCGCCTCGAGGGCCTGACGAAACAATACGGCGTTCCCATCATCATCGGGGAGAAAACCGCTCGCGCCGTCCGCAGTCAATTTGCCGTCCTCGAAATCGATCATCTGCAGGTGAGGGGAAAGCGCGAATTGGAGCGGATCTTCACGCTTTTGGGGCACAGCGACGTCGCCAGGGACGCAGACTTCCTGGAATTACGCGAGCGAAACGACGCGATGCTGGGGGCATATCGGCGTCGCGAGTGGTCGCATGCGCTTGAGATGATCCTCCTCTGCCGGGAGATGGAGAAGAGTTTTGGCCTGAGCGAATACTACGAGCTTTATATTCAGCGGATCCGCAGCCAGATCGATGCTTCGGCATCATCCGGCTGACATGATGGCCCCTCCACCACGACTGGCGGCAGTGAGGCAGCTGGGAGAGCGGGCAGGAGGTGCCTGGATGGCGCCATCACTATCCCAGGATCGAGACACATTACGGACCTTCGAACGATCGTGCCACGCGATCGTCGCGGACACGCGTGGAACGACCCGGACGATTCATGCGCCGCAAGGGTTACGCATTGCCCGCTCGAGGACCTCTATGACACGCGGGTCGCCCGATTGCGCGACGTTGAAGCGTAGGAAGCGCGTGGCCGTCTGCGAGACACTGAACACGTTACCCGGAGCCAGGACGACGTTCTCCTCCAGGGCCGCATGGGCGAGCGCGGCGGCATCCTGGCCCTCGGGCAGGTGGCACCAGAGATAAAAGCCGCCGCGCGGCCTGAGCCATGGACGGATGCCAAGGGACTCGAGCCGCTTCTCGGTTTCCAGCCTTGCCCGCGCGAGGCGCTGGCGCAAGTCCTCCATATGCTTGCGGTAGCCGCCCCCTGCGAGAACATCGGCGATCAGTTCGGTCACGGCCGGGCTCGGCCCGCCGAAGCAGGCAGCGACCTGGAGATCCGCCAGACCTTCGACCCAGTCCGTCCGCGCGGCGATGTAGCCGCAGCGGATCGAGGCCGACAGCGTCTTCGAGAAGCTCCCGATCCTCATGACGCGATTCAATCCATCGAGCACGGCAAGGCGAGGCGAGGGATCCGGCTCGAAATCCGCAAAGATGTCATCCTCGACAATCGTCAGGTCGTAAGCCGAGGCAATACTCAGGAGCCTGTGGGCGGTCTGCGGAGAGAGAGTGGCGCCAGTCGGGTTATGAAGCGCGGAGTTGGTGATGTAGAGGCGTGGCCGCTCCGCGGACAGGGCCGCCTCGAAGGCCGTGACGTCTGGCCCGGACGGCGTGTACGGCACGCCGACGATCCTGACCTGGTGCGCCCGAAGCAGCGCCTGAAAATTGAAATAGCACGGATCGTCCACCAGCACCGTGTCGCCAGGTCTCAAGAAGAAACGACAGATCAAGTCGATCGCTTGCGTACCGGATCCTGTAAGCATGATGTGGTCGGGAGATGCCACGATGCCTTCTTCTGCAAACCGCCCGAGCAGCAGCCGGCGCAGGACGGGCGAGCCGCGTGTGCTACCATAATCGGCGAGCACCGCATCCTCAGCCCGCGCGAGGTTGCGCAAAGCGCGGCGGAGCGCGCTGTGCGGCATCCAGTCAGCCGGCAGCCAGCCGCATCCCGGCTTCAACGCGGCGGGATTGGCGTCGAGGGACTGCCGGGAAACCCAGAACGGGTCGACGGCCCGGTCACGGCGCGGCTCGGTCTCCGCCAGCGCCAGCGGCGGCAGGCCGGTGCTCGCGACATAGAAACCGGAACCGCGCCGGGCGCGGATCAGGCCCTCGGCGGCAAGTCGATCATAGGCCTCGACGATTGTGGACGGCGATACGCCCATGGTCGCGGCAAGGCTCCGGATCGAGGGCAGCCGATCACCGGCCACGAGGGCTCGGCTCGACACCTTCGATCGGATCGCCGCCATCACCTCGCCCGTGCGCGTCCGTTCCCCGCTCTTCATCTGCCATCCATCGATTGTGTGGTTTTTTGTACCCATACAGTTTTATCAAATTGTACTGCACTGTCTCTGTTGTGACGAGACTCGATATCCTAGGATCATTCTCCGAAAGGAAGGGGCTATGGATCGGACAATGGATGGATGGGGCAGCGGCCTCCTGGGAGTGCTCATCTTCAGCGGCTCGCTGCCGGCCACGCGGGTGGCCGTGGGCGACTTCTCGCCCCTGTTCCTGACCTCGGCCCGCGCAGCGATCGCCGCCTTTCTCGGCGCTGCCTTCCTCGTCGTCCTTCGGCAGGCGAGGCCCGGCCGCCGCGATCTCGGCTCGCTGGCGGTGGTCGCGCTCGGCGTCGTGGTCGGATTTCCGCTGCTGACGGCGCTCGCGCTTCAGCACATCACCTCGGCTCATTCCATTGTCTTCGTCGGTCTTCTGCCCCTCGCCACCGCCATCTTCGGGGTCCTGCGAGGCGGGGAGCGGCCAAAACCCGTCTTCTGGCTGTTCTCGGGGCTTGGCGCTGCAACAGTCGCCGGCTTTGCCCTTTTCAACAGCGGCGCAGGCTCTCTTGTGGGCGATCTGCTGATGGTGGCCGCGATCGTCCTTTGCGGGCTCGGTTACGCCGAAGGAGCGACGCTGTCGCGCCGGCTGGGCGGCTGGCAGGTCATCTCATGGGCTCTGCTGCTGGCGTTGCCGATGATGGCGGCGGTCGCGCTGGTCACGCTGCCGGATTCATGGGGCGCAATCAGCGGTCCGGCGTGGCTCGGGCTCGCTTATGTGTCGATCTTCAGCATGTTGGTCGGCTTCGTCTTCTGGTATCGCGGCCTCGCGCTCGGGGGCATCGCGGGCGTCGGGCAGCTGCAGCTGCTCCAGCCCTTCTTCGGGTTGATGCTGGCGAGTTTTCTGCTTCGTGAGCCGGTTGCCTGGACGATGATCGCCGCGACGGGCTTTGTGGTCCTTTGCGTCGCCGGCGCAAAGCGGTTCGCTTGACGCCGTCCGGGTGAAACCGTCGGTTAACCCAGATCCGGCATTCTTGGCCTGCGTGCATCAGGGACTGGGCGGGCCCTTCACCCGGAGACGATTGCCCATGACAGACAACACCCTCACCGAAGCCATCCAGGAAAAGCTCAATCTGATCGCCCCGACCGTGCAGGCGATACAAGCCGGAGGCGAGCCGTCCTTTCTGGGGGAGCTCCAGACGCTCTTGAGAAAGAACCTGGCGAGTCTGCTAGCACTGTTCGAGCGCGATCCCGGCCTCGACGCCGCGACGGCCGATCTGTATGCGGCTGCGGCCGCCATGGTGAGGGACGTCACGGCCGCCTCGCAGCCATACGCGCGCAAGCGGCGGCTGCTTCAGGAGGCGCACGGGCGTTTCGCGGAGCGTGTCGCGCTGGCTCGTCCCAGAGAGCGCAAGCCGTCCGCCACATGGCGCCAGAGCGAGCTGTTTCTTGCCGCCTGAACGGGCTCGGGTCCGGCGGTTAGGGCCGGGCGACCGAAACGGGGCGCACCCGGTCTTATCCTCGCTCGCGGCCGGTGAGGAGACCGACAGGACATCCGAGCGACTTTCGGGCGGCCGCACACCGGTTGCCGGATGGTGTCTTGCCTGTCGGCGCAGGCGAGCATCCGGCAACCCCAACATCGCCCATGCGCATCACAGAAGTGCGCTTTCCTTTCGCCCCGAGAGATGGAAGGCTGCATAGACGGCGATCACCGTCATCGTCAGAAGGATGGTCGAAAGGGCGGAGGCCGTCCCGTATTCACCATCCATGACAGCCAGATAGATGCGCACCGGCATGGTGATGGTGCTGCCCACGTAGAGCACCAGGGAGGACGAAAGCTCGTTCATGGCCGTGACGAAGCTCATGAGGGCGCCCGCCATGATGCCGGGCAGGATCAGCGGCACCGTCACCTTCAGGAAGGCCTTGCCGGGCGAATAGCCGAGGCTCACGGCGGCATCCTCCATATTGGGGCCGACCTGCTTCAAGGCCGCCGCGACGGAGCGCGCCGAATAGGGAAGGCGGCGGACGAAAATCGCCATGATGATGATGAGGCCCGTTCCGGTCAGCGCGAGGGGCGGCTCGTTGAAGCGGGTGATGAAGGCGATGCCCATGACGATGCCGGGCACGACATAGGGGACCATCAGCAGCGCATCGAGCGCTCCCGTGGCGATGCCCGGGCGGCGGGAGATCAGATAGCCGATCAGCGTCCCGGTGATGACGATGGCCACCACAGCGATGGAGGAGAAGATCAGGGTGTTCCAGATCGGATCCGAGACCGTTGAGATGACGCGCTCATAGCTCTGCAGGCTCACCCCGGGCTGGAAGACCGGTCCGCTCGTGCGGCGGAACGAGAACAGCACCACGATGATGGCGGGTAGCGCGCCGATGAGCACGATGGCGTAGGCGAGAAGGTGAAGACCGAAGGACTTGAGACCTTCGGCGTATTGGCGTTCCGGCTTCTTGATCAGATTGCTGTGATAGACGTTCTTGCGCAGAACCCATCGCTGGCTGAACACGATGATCATCGACAGGAGGATCAGCACGATGCTGAGCGCCGAGGCCATTCCGGGATTGCCGCCGACTTCGCTGCCATAGAGGTTGAAAGCCTCCGTCGCCAGCACGTTGAAATCGCGGCCGATGATCCGTGGAGTGCCGAAATCCGCGATCGAGAGAACGAAGGTGAGCAGGGCGCTCGCCGAGATCGCCGGCAGGATCAGCGGGAGCGTGATGGTGAAGAGGCGCTTCGTGGGCGATACCCCGAGGCTTTCCGCCGCCTCTTCCACGGAGCGGTTGATCGATGCCAGTGCTCCCGACGTGATCAGGAAGACATGGGGGAAGAACTTGAACGCGAAGACGAGGATCACGCCGGCGGCGCCATAGAGGGGCGGAATGGAGATGCCGATCGACGCGAGGCCCTTGCGCACGACGCCGCTTGCGCCGAACAGCACGATCCACGCATAGGCGCCTATGAAGGGCGGGGATACCAGCGCGACCACGGCGAGGGTTTGAATGAGGGCGCGGCCATAAATATGGAACCGTGTCGTCACGAACGCGAGGGTCACGCCGAGGACAAGCGCCCCGGCCATGCCGCCAAACCCCGCCAGGAGCGTGTTTCCGATCGCCCGCTGGTACACCTTGATGGTGGCGATCTGGATGTAATGAACGAAGGAAAAGGTTCCCGTGTCGTTGTCGATCAGGCTGGCGCGCAGGACCGACGAGAGCGGCCAGATCAGAAGGGCGATGAGGATGACCCAGGCGGCGATGAGCACAAAGGTCCAGATATCGAAGCGGGCCCGCCTTTTCATCGCGTCTGCCCCGAGTCGATCACGTCACCGTTGGGGCGGAAGAGGACGATCTTCCGAAGCGGAAGCCGAACTTCGACGCTGCGGCCCTCCATGGCGATGAAGTCGTGGGTCGGATCGGCCACCTGGGCGACGATCGTGCCGGCCTCGGTCTTGAGAGTATAATGAGCCTCCCGGCCCAGGAAGGTCACTTTCAGCACCTCGCCTTTGAGCGAGATGGCCTCGCCTTCGGAGGGCGAGGCGCCGAGCTCGACGTTCTCCGGCCGAATGGCCACTTCGACCGAGCCTGTCTCGCTGGCCGGATAGGCGACCGACCGGCTGCCGACGAGGAGACGGCCGCCTTCGAGCTGTCCCGGCAGGAAGTTCATGGTGCCGACGAACGAGGCTGCGAACCGGCGCAGCGGCTTGCGATAGATCTCGAAGGGCGTTCCGATCTGCTCGACATTGCCCTTGTTCATCACACAGATCCGGTCGGAGACGGCGAGGGCCTCCTCCTGATCGTGCGTGACATAGATGGTCGTGATGCCCAGCCGCCGCTGGATGTCGCGGATATCCTCGCGCAATTCGATCCGCAGTTTCGCGTCGAGGTTCGAGAGCGGCTCGTCCATGAGCAGGAGGGTGGGGCGGATCGCCATGGCGCGGGCAAGCCCGATGCGCTGCTGCTGGCCGCCCGACATCTGCGCAGGGAGGCGGTCCTGATAGCCGTCGAGGCGCACCATCTTGAGGCTTTCGGCCACCCGAGCCACGATCTCCCCTTTGGGAAGCGAGCGCGCCTTGAGGCCGAAGGCGACGTTGTCTGCAACCGACAGGTGGGGAAAGACGGCATAATCCTGGAAGACCATGCCGATATCGCGCTTATGGGCCGGCTTGTGGTCGATCCGCTCGCCATTGACGATGATTTCGCCCCGGTCCTGGTGCTGGAAACCGGCGATCGTGCGCAGGAGAGTGGTCTTTCCACACCCGCTTGGGCCCAGAAGCGTAAAGAATTCCCCCGACGCGATGTCGAGATCGATACTCTCCAGGACCCGCACGTCCTTGTAGCTTTTGGCCAGCCCCTGGATCTTCAAATCGGCCACAACCGGCTCCCTTGTTGGTTTATCCACGCCTCGGAAGGCTCTGACTTTACAAAAGTTACCGGCTTCAGCAACATGCCCCCACCTGACGAATGAATTCCTTGGGAGGATTACATGTTGAAAGTCGGACTGACTGCGGGCGTGCTGCTCGCATCCCTAACCGTTGCGGCCGTGGCTCAAGACAAGACCGTGGTGGTTTATACTGCTCATAAGGCATCCATCGTCGATGCACTAGTGCCTCGGTTCGAGAAGGAAACCGGGATCAAGGTCGATGTCGTGAAGGCCGGCTCGGGCGATATCATCAAGCGCGTCAAGGCGGAATCCGCATCGGCCAAGGCCGACGTGATCTGGAGCATCGGCGGCGAGCAGCTCGAGGACAACAAGGGCCTGCTGACGGTCTACAAGCCGAAGGAGGATGATGCCATCCTGCCGAACTACAAGGTCAGCCCGGAATGGATCCCCTATACGGGCATTCTGCTGGTCATGGCGGTCAACAACAAGGATTTGAAGCCGGAAGAATATCCCAAGACCTGGGCCGAGCTCGGGGATTCCAAGTGGAAGGGCAAGGTCTCCTCCGCCCGCGCCGACACCTCGGGTTCCAGCTTCCAGCAGCTGGCGACCGTGCTGATCGGCTATGGCGACAAGGGCTGGGACGTCTACAACAAGATTCTCGCCAACACGAACCTGTCGGATTCATCGGGCGCCGTTCCGCGCTACGTCAATGACGGCGAGGCGCTGGTGGGCCTCACGCTCGAGGACAATGCCCTCGATTACGTGAAGGGCGGTGGCAATGTGGCGATCGTCTATCCGGAAGACGGATCGTCCACGGTGGCCGACGGCGTCGCCCTGGTGAAGGGGGCGCCGCATGCGGAAAACGGCAAGGTGTTCATCGACTGGCTTCTTTCGAAGCCCGTGCAGGAGCAGCTCGTCTCCGAGATCGGACGCCGCTCGGTCCGCAAGGACGTGACCGGCGCGGGCCTGAAGCCCATCAGTGAGGTCAAGCTCGTTGACTACGACATCAAGAAGGTGGCACAGAACCGCGACGAATGGGTCGCCAAGTGGAAGGCGGCTCTGCAGAATCGTTGAGCCGCAACCACTTTGGGTCATTGAACAGGCATGCTGATCGAAGCATTTTCCGAGGGGAAGAATCCGTCCGCGCCTCACGCCAACGAAGACCAGCTCGTCATCCTGCCGGGCCGCGCCTTTGCGGTAATCGACGGGGTCACGGATCGGCTCGGAACGCGCTACGACGGAATGCTCTCCGGTCAGTATGCGGCCGTCACCGTCAAGCGTGCGCTCGAACATCTCTTGAGCGCACCCGACGCGGACATGGACGGTATCGCCATCGTTCGTGCGCTGACGGCGGAGGTCGCCGCGGCCTATAAGGCGCACGGCATGGCCGAGAAGGTGCAGAAAGATTGGAATCTGCGCCTCTCGGCCGCGCTGGCGCTGGTTCTCGTCCAAGCCGAAACCGTGGACGTGATCCTTGTCGGCGACAGCGGCGTGCGCATCAATGGCGAGCATGTTCTCCGGATGGAGAAGGATCTCGACCTGATCACGTCAATCCTGCGACGGCAGGCCTGGCCCGTGATCGGGCGCAAGACGGCCGATCCTGAGAAGCAGGAGCAGATTTCCCGCCGCGTCACTTGGCACGGCACGCGCCAATCCCTGGAGATGGTGGCGGACACGCTCGATGCCGACGACATGGCTCTCATCGAGCGTCTTGCCATCGAGGCCAATATCGAGGCGCTGCCGCATGTGACGCAGGCCGATATCGAGAACCTCGTACGGGGCGGCATCGTCAACGCTCAGGGCGGCTATCAGAACAACGCCTCCCTGCAACTCGGCTACCCTTGCATCGACGGGTTCGAGGTGCCGCAGCACATGATCAAGATCGAGCGGTTCCCGCGCGCCGAAGTCGAGACCGTCGAGATCTATTCGGACGGGTACTTCAAGCTTGGAGATGAATTCGGCGTTGCCGCCTGGGAGAAGGCTTTCGCCGAGGCCGAGCGCGACGATCCCGCGAAGATCCGGCTGTATTCATCGCCCAAAGGCTCCACGGCCTCCCTCTGGGCCGACGACAGGACATATCTCGCAGTACGATTCAGAAATTAGGACAGGTGTCCTTTCAGAAGAGGGCGATCCAGCGTCCGTTTCTCCTTTCGAGCCGGCGAGATTCGAAAAGGAGCGGTTCATTCACAGCCTTCGGCGAATTGACGCCGCCGGGCATCCTGTTGGAATAATTTGTTGAACGCCGCACGCTCGGGAAGTGTGGCGGATTTTGGGTAGGTCCGTCCTACATTTCGCCCCATTTGGACGCGAAGTGATGGATGCGGCAAAGGTTCATTTTTATCGTTCGTAGTTAGGGTGATCGTGGCTCAATCGGTATGGTCCGGAACCAGGAAATACTCCTCTCTGGTGATCCTCGCGGGACTTTTGTCCGGTGGGCTGTCGGCTCCGCCTGCCATTGCGTTCGACTTCTTCGGCCTCTTCGGCGGAGGTGAGGAAAAGCCACCGCCGCCGAATGCGGAAACGCTGCCGTACAATGTCGATTTCACGGTCGTCGGCGCGGACAAGAACCTCCTCCAGATCCTCAAGGATGCGTCGACCCTTCAGAGTCTCAAGGGCGATCCGCCGCCGGACGCGGATTCCCTCGTGCGCCGTGCCGAGGCTGACCTGCCCCGCCTGAACGATGCGCTCTGGGGAGCAGGTTATTATAATGCGCGCATTGCGATTGCCGTCGCGGGCGTGCCTCTCTCGCTCCAGGCTCCGCGTTCCGAAACCGCCATCCGCGCAGCCGCGGGTTACCGGGCGCAGGCCCTCGTGCCCGTTCAAGTCACCGTCGATCCCGGTCCGCAATTCGTCCTGCGGAACATTGCCATACTCGATGCACGGACAGGACGCCCGTTCCCGCCCGGCGAGTTGCCGCCAAGGATTGTCAAGATCGAGCCCGGTGACCCGGCCCGCGCAGCCGACATCGTGGCGGCCCAGGCGCGGATCGTCGATCACTTCCGCGCCCAATCGCGGCCTTTCGCCAAAATGACCGGGCAGAACCCGGTCGTCACTCACCCGGCGCAGGTCATGGACATCAGCCTGACGGTCGATCCCGGCCCCCGCGCGGGGATCGGGGAGGTTGCCGTCCGAGGCGCGGAAAACGTGGATCCCGCCGTGATCCGGTCGTTCATCTATACCGACCCGGGTGATCCCTACTCGCCGGCGGCCCTCGCGTCGATGCGCAAGTCGATTCTCAACATCGAGGCGCTGTCATCCGTGCGGATCCGCGAGGGCGAGACGCTCGACGCCTATGGCAACCTGCCTCTCTTCGTGGATATCACCGAGCGCCAGCCGCGCGTCATCGGGGCTTCCGTGCAATATTCGACGACGGACGGGCCGGAGGTCCGAGCCTATTGGGCCCACCGGAATCTGTTCGGAGGGGCCGAGCGGCTGAGGCTCGAGGGCAGCCTCTTCTATCTGACCGAAAATGGAGGCCGGCCCGCCGACGACGATGATGACTTCGACTGGAGCGATCTCGGCGGACGCTTCCGTGCGAGCTTTCTCAAGCCCGCGCTCTGGGGCACCCGCAACGATTTCCTGGCCGAGGCCCTGGCCGAGCGCAACCGCACGGAGGGCTATACGAGCCGTCTTATCAATGGAACGGCGGGCATCCGCCACCGGTTCAGCGAGACCTTCTCGATCCAGGGCGGCATCGAATACGAGAAAGGACAGGCCTCGGACATCCTCGGGCAGGTCGATTACACCCTCGTGGGCCTGCCGCTCTCCGTCACGTACGATTCCACGGACAATCCTCTCGATCCCACGCGCGGCATGAGGCTGCTCGCATCGGTGACGCCCTATCCGGAGTTCCTGGGGTCCTCGGTCCCCATGACGATCGCACGGGGGACGGCCTCGGCCTTTTGGTCCATCGACGAGGAATCCCGCTACGTGCTCGCGGGCCGCCTTGGCCTCGGTTCGATCCTCGGAGCGGACCTCGAGGAGATTCCTGCTAACCGGCGCTTCTACGCAGGCGGCGGCGGGTCGGTGCGAGGCTTCGGCTACCGCACCTTGAGCCCGAAATTCCTGGGAGAGCCTATCGGCGGGCGCAGCCTGCTCGAGGCGTCCGTGGAGGCGCGCATCAAGGTCACCGATACCATCGGCATCGTGCCCTTCGTCGATGCCGGAACGGCCTTCGAATCGAGCTATCCGGATTTCGACGATTCGATCCGCGTCTCGGCGGGCCTCGGCCTGCGCTACTACACCGGGATCGGCCCGATCCGCCTCGACGTCGCGATGCCCGTTCGCCGCGAGCCAGGGGACGACCGCTCCGTCGCCATCTATGTCGGGATTGGACAGGCTTTCTGATGCGCAAGCTACACCGACATCTCGCTCTCCTTTCCGCCGCCGTCGTTCTGTCCCTCGCGGTCCTGTGGTTCACCGCCGGGGCGCATAGCCAGGGACAGACCGACCAGGGCGTTCTGGCGAACCTGATCTCGCGGGCGCTGTCGACCCCGACCACGCGGGTGACGATCGGGCAGGTCGAGGGAGCGCTGTCCTCGAATGCGGTGATCCGCGACGTGAAGATCGCTGATCGCAACGGCGATTGGCTCCTGCTCGACCGCGCGCGGCTGGTCTGGACCCGGACCGCGCTGTTGCGCGGGCGCCTCGAGGTCAACGAGCTCGAGATCGACCGCCTGCAGGTTCTGCGCAAGCCCGAGACGACGGAGGAGGAAAAGGTCGCCGTCTCCGACGAGCCGATCCTGCCCGAATTGCCCGTGAAGGTCGTCGTGGAAGGTTTCAAGCTGCAGGAGCTCTCGCTCGGCGAGCCGGTGCTCGGCACGGCCGCGCGGCTCTCGGCGGAAGGGTCTGCCAATCTCGGCGATCCGAGCGAGGGTCTCAAGCTGGATTTCGCGGCGAGACGCCTCGACGCGCCGGGCCAGTTTTCGATCGATCTCGCCTATGTGCCGCAGACGAACCGGCTGGCCCTCGACCTGACCCATCAGGAGCCGGAGGGCGGCATTGCGGCCCATCTGCTCGATCTGCCGGGGCTTCCGCCGGTCGATCTCAAGCTCGCCGGCGACGGCCCGTTGAGCAATTTCGTGGCGCGGCTCGATTTTTCAGCCGGCCCGACCATCGGGGCGGCCGGAACGACGACTGTCCGGCGCTCCGGTCCGGCCTATCAGGTCGAGGCCGATCTCGCCGCGCAGCTGGAAGGCCTTCTGCCCGCGCCGGTCGCTCCCGTCTTCTCGGGCAGGACGCAGCTGGTGGGCAATGTGAGCGTCGGGGACGACGGCAGCCTGCGGTTCGAGCCTGTGCGCATCACCTCGAATGTCGCAAGCTTCGATATGACGGGCACGATCAGTTCCGGCAAAGCCCTCGACCTGACCCTGCAGGCCCGCGCCTTGCCGAACGACGGCTCCGCCACGCGGGCGGGCGACGCTGAAATCCGCCACCTCGTCTTTGACGGCAAGGTGCAGGGCACCATGACGGCTCCGCGCATCAACGGTTCGCTCGATGCCGCGGGAATGCGTCTGCCGCAGGGGGCGCTCGAGAGCGTGAGCGCCCGCATCGCCATGGATCCGGTGAGCGATGCGGCGATCCCGGACCGTTTCACCTTCACGGTCGATGCCGACGCGAGCGGGATCAGGCTCGCCGACAGGGCGCTCGCCCGCGCGCTCGGCGAGACCCTGTCCCTGGCCGCCCGCGGCACCTTCGACCGCGACGGCATCGCCAACGTCGAGACGGCGCGCATCGCGACATCCACAGCCCAGGCCCGCTTTGCCGGGCGGGTGGGCTCGACGGTGCTGGACGGAAGCCTCGACGCCGACATCCCGGCGCTGGCGGCGTTTTCCGGCATCACTGGCCGGGCGCTGCGTGGCTCGGCGAACCTGACGGCAAAACTCTCGGGCAATCCGAAGCGCGCCGACATCGCCGCTGTCATCGATGCCAATGTCCGGGACCTTTCGACTGGAACGCCGCCGGTGGATGGCCTTCTCGGCCGCTCGGTGGCGGCGAACGGCACCCTGCGCCGGGTACCGGGCGGGTTCGCGTTCGAGAACTTCCGGGTCGACGGCGCGCATCTCGACGCACGCGTGGACGGACGCGCGACGCAGACCACGGCAGATCTGGGCCTCGACATCACCATCGATGAACTCAGGCATGTGGACCCACGCATTTCGCGGGGGCGGGCGGATGTAACGGCGCGCCTGTCGGGCTCCCTGGAGAAACCGGACGTGACGGCGAATGCGACGCTCTCGGACATGCGTGCCCTCGACCGCTCGATCCCGCGTCTTGCGCTCCGACTCGACGCCAAGGACGTGACGGGAGCCCTCGATGCGGCTCTTGATCTGGAAGGGCAGGTCGGCGCGAAGCCCGCGAACGGCACCTTCCATCTGGCGCGGCCGATGGAGGGCGGGTGGCTGCTGGATCGGCTCGACCTGGATGTGGGTTCCGTCTCCCTGACGGGCGACCTGCGCGTCGGTGCCGATCAGCTGGCGCAAGGACGTATTTCCCTCTCAGGCGGCAATCTCGACGATCTCAGCCCGCTGGTCCTGACGAAGCTCGAAGGCTCGATCGATGCGGATATCGCGCTCAGCGCGCAGAACGGCCGTCAGGATGCGTCGGTCACCGCACGCGGCGCCCGTGTGGCGGTCGCCGATGTGGCGGTGCAGAATTTCGACGTGCGGCTTGCGGTCTCCGACCTCTATGCCAGACCGGTGATCGACGGCACCGTCCAGGCCGAGACTCTGAGGGCCGCCGGGCAGACCTTCAGGACCGTGCGCCTCACCGCGACGGGCACGCCGGATGCATCGACCGTCACGGCTTCCGCGACAGGGCAGGGGTTCGATCTGAACGCGCAGGCCCGCGTGGTGCCGGGTGATGCGACCCGTGTCGAACTCGCGAGTTTCACGGCCCGGCGCGGCGGCAGGCGTCTCGCCTTGGCGCAGCCTGCCACCATCTCGCTTCGAAGCGGCACCGCCACCATCAGCGGCCTTGTGATCGCAGCCGACCAGGGGCGCGTCGGAGTCTCCGGCACCGTCGGTGACCGCCTCGATCTGTCCGTCGATATCCGCAACCTCCCGCTCCAGGTCGCTGAAATCGCCGTTCCCAATCTGGGCCTCGCGGGCACCGTGAACGGAAGCGCCAAGGTGGCAGGGGAGGCGAGCAGACCAGAGGGTACTTACGACCTGAAGGTGACGGGGCTCGCAACGCCCGAAACGCGGCAGGCCGGCCTGCCGCCGCTCACAATCGGAGCCAAGGGGCGCATCGCCGACCAGCGCGCGACGATCGACGCGAACGTGGCCGCCGGACGCTACGGAACCTTGCAGATCTCGGGCAGCGTTCCACTCGATGCGACGGACGAGCTTGCTCTGAGGGTGTCGGGAAAAAGCGATCTTGCGGTGGCCAACAGCTTCCTCTCGGCAAGCGGTCAGCGCCTGACCGGTGGCGCCACGATTGACCTGTCGATCAGAGGCACGATGGCGGACCCGCAGATCCAGGGCACGGCCGCGGTCACGGGAGGCAGCTTCGTCGATTCATTGAACGGTGTTCAGCTGAGCGACATCAGTGGGCGTCTCGCCGCAAGCGGTCAGACCCTCACCATCGAGAGTCTGAGCGCACGGACCCGTAACGGCGGAACGCTCGCAGCCAGCGGGCGGGTGACCATCGATCCGGCCGCCGGTTTCCCGGCCGATATCCGCATCACGGGCAGCCGCGCCCAGCTGGTCTCCAACGAGACTGTCGAGGCAAGCGCGGATCTGGACCTTGCCGTCTCAGGAGCGCTGGCGAGTGCCCCGCGCGTGGCGGGCCGGGTCAACATCATTACGATGAACGTATCCGTGCCCGACCGTCTGCCGACGACCTTAAGACCGTTGCCGGGCACCAAGCATGTCCAACCGACGCCCACGGCCGCCGCGCGGCTCGCCTTGGCGCGCAGGCAGCAATCGGCGGGTTCGCGCGGGCGCCCGTTCAGCGCAGACCTCGATCTCGTCCTCACGGCGCAGAACCGCATCTTCGTGCGGGGCCGCGGAATCAACGCCGAACTCGGTGGCGATCTTCGTCTTCAGGGGACGTCGCGGGATCCGGTTGCCATCGGCGCCTTCGAGCTTCGGCGTGGGCGCCTCGATCTCATCGGCCGCCGCATCGACTTTGTGCGAGGGCGGCTGGATTTCACCGGGGACCTCACGCCCTCCCTCGACTTCCTGGCCGAGACGCAGGCCGGGGAGGTGACGGCGCGCATCGCCGTCACCGGACCTGCCTCGCAGCCGGAATTCGCGTTCAGCTCCAGCCCGGATCTGCCGCAGGACGAGGTGCTGTCCCGCATCCTGTTCCAACGCCCCTCGGGCGGCCTTTCGGCCGGGCAGGCGCTGCAGCTCGCCCAGACCGTGGCGCAGCTCTCCGGCGGATCGGGAACCGATGCCTTCGAGAGCCTGCGCCGCTCGCTCGGGGTCGACAGCCTCGACATCACGGTCGGAGCGGGGGGCGGCCCTGCGGTGGGCGTGTCGCGCTACATCAGCGACAATGTCCGGGTCGGCGTCAAGGCGGGGGCACAGCCCGAGGAAAGCGGCGTCACGGTCGATGTCGACCTGACGCGGCGGCTCAAAGCACAGGGCGCCGTCAATGCGGAAGGCGGAACATCCGTCGGCGTGGGCTTCGAGTGGGAGTACTAGTTCGCAGGAAGTGACAGGGCACGCGCGCATCGGGAAGCCTTCGCGGAGCACGCGCCGGCCTTCGGCAAGCTCATGGGAGGATGCACCTCATGAACAGGCGGCTCGTTTTGCGGAGCGGCTTGGTAGCCGCGGCCCTTGTCGGCTTAGGGGGTGGGGCGTGGATTCTCTCCCTGCCTTCCGGCATGGCTGCCGGTGCGGGGCCTCCGATCGCGAAGGAAGAAACCGCTGCGGCCATCGAGGCCCTGAAGCCGCCCAAGCGCTCCCGCCCGCTGATCGCCATCGTCGGCCTCAATGACAGCACCGAGACGACGGACTACCTCATGTCCTACGGCATCCTTCGGCGCTCGGACGTGGCCGATGTGGTGGCGCTCGGAACCGCGCCCGGAGCGATGACGCTCTTTCCAGCGCTCAAAGTCATGCCGCAGGCCACGATCGCCGAGTTCGACGCCCATTATCCCGACGGTGCCGATTACGTCATCGTTCCGGCCATGAGCCGGGACGATGATCCGGCGGTCCTGCAATGGATCAGGAGCCAAGCGTCTAGGAAGGCAATCGTCATCGGCGTCTGCGCCGGAGCCAAGATCGTCGCCAATGCAGGGCTCCTCGACGGCAAGCGGGCGACGACGCACTGGTACTATCTTGACGAACTGCGCGACAGGCATCCGGCGATCCGCTATGTCGCGGACCGGCGGCTCGTGGTCGACCAGGGGGTAGCGACCACAACCGGGATTTCGGCCTCCATGCCGATGATGCTGACCTTGATCGAGGCCATCGCGGGCCGGGACAAGGCCCAGATTGTTGCGCAGGGTCTCGGCCTCGCGGGCTGGGATGCCCGGCATGACAGCGGCGCGTTCAAATTCACCCGTCCTTTCGCATTGGCGGTGATCGCCAATACGCTCGCCTTCTGGAACCGGGAGGAGTTCGGCCTGGAGATTGGACCCGGGGTCGATGAGGTGTCGCTCGCCCTCGTGGCAGATGCCTGGTCGCGGACGTTCCGGTCGCGCGCCGTAACGTACGCCGCCGCCACCGGCGCGCGGAAGAGCCGGAACGGCATTCTCATCGTGCCCGATCGGGCCGGAACGGACCCGCCCGCAGGACCGTCTATTCCTGCTATTGGAGAGCTGAAGCCGGCGCAGGCGTTGGATCAGGCACTTCAGGAGATCGAGGGCAGATATGGACGGCGCACGGCGAACCTTGTCGCCATGCAGCTCGAATACCCGAGCGCAAGGATTCCGCCGCAATGAACAGGCGCTGCGGACGAGACTCCCGGCCTGGTGTCGCGAGCCTTACGTCTCCCGCGGCAGGGCGATGTAGACCCTCTCGATGAACCGGTAGAAGCCGGCCATGTAGTTCCTTAGGAACTCGGCCGTGGACTCGTTCGTGACGGTCCCGTCATCATCGATCAGCCCGGGCTTGAACTGGATGTAGGCCTCGGGCGCGTTCATCTGCGGCGAGTTGCAGAAGCCGAGCACGCTGCGCAGCTGCTGCTGGGCGATTGCCGTGCCGATGGCCCCGGGCGAGGTGCCGATCACGGCCGAGGGCTTGCGTGTGAACGAGTTCTGACCATAGGGGCGGCTGGCCCAGTCGATGGCGTTCTTCAGGCCGCCCGGGATGGATCGATTGTACTCCGGCGTGACGAACAGCACCGCATCGACGGCCGCGAGGGCGTCCTTGAACGCGCGGGCTTCCGGCGGAAAATCCGCGTCATAGTCGTAGCTGTAGAGAGGCAGGTCCCGGATCGGGATCTCAGTGAAGGAGAGGTGCTCCGGGGCGAGGCCGATCAGGGCCTTGGCGAGCTTGCGATTGATCGATTCCTTGGCAAGGCTGCCGACAAGATAGCCAACTTTGAAGGTCGTCATGGCATTATCCTCGTATGCCCGGTGCAGCGCCGGAATTCCGTTCGCCCCATCTGTTCGCCCTATGAGCTAACGCACTCAGACGTGAAATGAAGGGTGGGAACAAGGGATCGGATCACCCGTTTTCCGGTGTATGAAGCCACGCCGCGAGATATTGCACCGCCCTGTCGTTCTCCTGGTGGAGGACGAACTGCTCGTGCGCCTGACGCAGGTGGATATCCTGCGGGAGGCCGAGTTTTGGGTCGTCGAGGCGCAGGATGCGGACGAAGCTTTCGATCTCCTCAAAAAGCGCCGCGATATCAATGTCGTGCTCACGGACGTGAACATGCCGGGCTCCATGGACGGGTTCGAATTCGCGCGTCTCGTCCGACAGGGATGGCCTGATGTCGGTGTACTCGTGATCTCCGGCAAGCTGGTTCCCAAGCCCGGAGATCTTCCGGACGGCACGCATTTCCTGCAGAAGCCGATCCGCTCCGAAGCTCTCGTGAACGCCCTGAAGCAGGCCATGATCCTGAAAACCCAGGACGCTTGAGAATGGGATCAACCTGGAGCAAGCCGCCTTTCCTGTCGACAGGGAGGAAGGAGAACCGCTCATGAGCAGGCCTCGGGTCGCCTTCGGCGGGCGGCACGTTCCATTGCCGCGCTCGAGACTCCTCAGAATCAGCCTCGGCGCGGTGCTGGTGCTCGGAGGTCTCCTCGGATTCCTGCCCGTACTCGGTTTCTGGATGATCCCGCTCGGGATCGTCGTGTTGTCGATCGACGTTCCGGCGGCGCGCAAGATGCGCCGCCGCTCGGTCGTGTGGTGGGAGCGGCGGCGGCGTGCACGGCGGGAGAGCCGTTAACCCGGAAGGCGTCCCTCCGGCGTATATTGATCGACGGCATGGGGCAGGTTCTGCGACAGGCGCGCGAGAATCTCCTCCCGTGACAGACCGGTCTGTTGCGTCAGCGCCTCCAGCACGTCGGGGCCGATCGCCTGTTCGAGATGCTGCGGCGCGATCTCCTTGTTGGGGCCTGAACCCACCCAGGAATCGGCTGCCTCGCTATGACCATTCTGGCGAAAGCGGTCGAGCAGTTCGCCCAGTCCGCCGCCGAGGAGACCGCCCGCATCGGTGCCACCGAGACTGCCAAGCAAACCCCCGAGCCCTCCGGTCTGCTGACCCTGCGGCTGATCTGGCGTGCCGGGTTGCTGCCCGCCGCGCAGCATCTCGGCGATCTTGTCTCGATTCTGATATCCAGCGATGGCGAGAAGGCCCAGAAGGGCTGTCATGGAAGGAAGGCCGCGGCTGCTCATGTCATTGCTCCCGATGGTTCGATCCACAGGAATCCAGCAAGCCGCCAAAGGGTTCCGGTCACGCTTCGTGAAGAATGGCGAAATCGTCCGGGAGGCTCTGCCCGCTCAGCGTGACGCGCAAGGTGTCGAGGCGGAATTTTTACTCCATAAATTGCGGTCCAATTGTCGCGAGCATATTTAAAAGCTCAACGGCTGCCCCAAATACCCGGTCATGCCAGACAAGTCCAAAACTCCCTCTCAGAATTCCCCTACGCCGATCTCGGGCGCGGCCCTGAGCGCGGCTGTCCGCATCCATCTTGGCAAGCAACTCCGCGCACTCTACGGCGACCCTGCCGAGGACAAGCTGCCGCGCGATCTGGCCAAGCTCGCCGAACGCGTCGCACAGGTCATCCGTGCGCATACCGAGCCTGTGGATCAGGCTTTCATCGACGGTGTGATGGAGGCGCTCCCGAACCTGCGCGCCTTTGCGCTTTCGCTGACCGGAAAGCTCGATCAGGCCGAGGACCTGGTGCAGGATACCGTCCTCAAGGCATTGACGAAGCAGGAGACGTTCGAGGCCGGAACGAACCTGCAGGCCTGGCTCTTCACCATTCTCCGCAACGGCTTCTACTCGACCCATCGCAAGACCAGCCGCGAGGTCGAGGACGGAGATGGCGCGCATGCCGCGAGCATGATCGCTATCCCCGACCAGGAGGACAAGCTCGCCCTGCAGGATCTGACGACGGCGCTGGAAAAGCTGCCGCAGGAACAGCGCGAGGCGATCATCCTGATCGGCGCCGAAGGGATGTCCTACGAGGATGCCGCAGAGGCTCTCGGGGTCAAGGTCGGCACCATCAAGAGCCGCGTCAACCGGGCACGCAACCGGCTGGCGGAGCTGATGGGCGTGGCCGCGGAGCGGCTGCAGCATCACAATCACACGGCCGACGCCTGATATCCGCAGGCCAGGATGCTCCGCACTGGCATGGGACTGCTCGCCCCCGGCCCGTGCGAGGCATCCGCCTGGACTGCCTAAAATATCAGCGGGCGCATGTCCGAACTTTTCCTTGGGTTTCATGGTTGAGCCGACAGCTGGGGTGCTTGGAACGCTTTCCTGCCAAGGAGGGGAGCATGGAACACAGACCTCTGTCTGAACTCGGCAACCTTGCGGATCTGAAACCCTCGCAAGTTCCTGTTCTGTCGAAGCGGGAGCGGCTCGACCGCTGGGCCGAGCTGCTCGAGCGGGAACCCGACCGCCTCCTCAGCACGCTCGACGAGATCGAGTGGAAGCCTAAGGCGGTGCGCCTCGGCATGCGGGCTGACAACTCGGCCCTGACGGTGGCCTTCAATGATCCCGTTCTGCGGACGGCGGGTCTCGTCAGCGACCGGTTCGGAGACGCCGTCAACTTCTTTCAGATCTCCGAGCATGATGCGCATATCGTGCTCTGTTCGTGCCATGGCGGCGCGTCCATGCGGTCCGAAGAGGCTGCCCGCCGGGTGCGCGGCATTCGGTCTCCGAGCCTCTGGTCGCTCTATTTCGGCTGGTTTCGATAACGGCCCGGCTCCGGGGCGAATTCAGTCCTTGTAGGGATCGAACTCCCCGGGGCCTGCCATGGCCACCGCAAAGGGACGCAGAATGTGCTCGACGGCGATCGTGCCCGCATGACAGGCGAGCACGTCGTCGAGCCTGCGGTAGACCATGGGACTTTCATCCACGTCGCCGCCCCTGAGCAGAACGCCTCTCCGGCGCAGCCATGCATCCATTTCCTCGCGGGAGAAGCGGGGAGGGCGAACCCACTCGCCCTGCCGGTTCTTCTTGCCCTTCGCGTCCATGCGCCCGAAGAGACGGCCCGCGCCATGAACCGTGGAATAGAGACTGTCGGCGCTCTGCTCGCTCTCGATGCCATGCAGGATCACCGCATTGTCGCCCATGGAGCCGCCCACGAAACCGCGCTGCCCCGGAAAGGCCGGGGTCGCGCCTTTCCGGACGACCCAGTAATCGCGCCCCGAATGGGTCTCGCGCCAGACATAGTTGTGATGATTGTGGACGCTGTCCGTCACGGTGCCGCCGATGATCCGGCGAACGCGCTCGACGACCCATTCCCGTCCGGCGTAGGCGTAGAGCCCGCCGAGCGCCACGCCTGCGAGATAGCTTCGTCCGATCTCGCTGTCTTCATGAACGAGAGCGGGATCGACCTCCATCCCGTCCTTCGCGCCGGCGAGAGCGAGATGCTTGGTGGTGATCTTGTGCCCCAACCCGCGGGAGCCGAAATGCACGCCGATCCAGACGAACCCCTCCTCGTCCTCGAACAGATCCACGTAATGATTGCCCGATCCGACGGTGCCCAGCTGCTGGGTGGCCATCTGCTTCAGGTCGCGAACGCCCGCCTCCTCCCAGAGGGGTGAAACGAACAGCTCGTGGTCCACCCTGACAGTGTTCTTCTGTCCAATCCCGAAGCTGATCGCCCTGCCGATGTCGTTCAGGATCGTCCCGGCCTGTCCGGCAATATCCCTGTGGCGGGTATCGAGCCGCACGGCCATGTTGCCGCAGGCGATGTCGAAGCCGACGCCGCTGATGGAAACATGCTCCTCATAGGCAACGACGCCACCGATAGGATGCGCGTAGCCGAGATGCCCGTCCGCGCAGAGCACGCCCTTGGCGGCGCTGCCGGCCTCCATGCAGCGCTTCATCTGCCGAAGCGTCTTCTCGTCGTGCTCGCCGTAGATCCGCGTCTTCATGCAGCGTTCCTGGTTCGGTGCGTGTCAAACCGGATGGCCCCGTAGCCGTTCCTGCATGACGATCCATGATCGGAAACTCAACAAGCTTAAGTATTCGTTGGAATAAAGTAACGTGCAAATGGAAGTAAATTTCACATAATGAGCTATTAAGTTAAGCCGCCATGCAAATTTGCTTACATCGAAGAATATAGGTCTATATAAAATCAAAATTTCATCCTTAAGGATTATAAAATTCAGTCTTCGGCCATGCTCTAAAATTGATCTATTCAGATGAGGATAAGCATGGCGACGGTAGTTACGGTCACACGAACGGGCAATCAGGACATCGATGGAGTTCTTTCAGGTTCGGCTTGGAGCAGCCTGAACATCACATACAGCTTTCCCACGAAAGCATCTGTTTACGGCAGCAGCTATGGATTGGGCGAGGCGCAGAACCAATTCGCGCCGTTGAATGCAAGCCAGATGCGTGCGGCGCGCGAGGTCTTCGCGATGATCGAGGCCGTCACAGATCTGCGCTTCACGCAGATATCGGAAACCTCTGACAACCATGCTGAGATCCGGCTTTCCAATTCCGGGACTCCGTCGACGGCCTGGTCCTATTTCCCGGCCTCGGCGGCCGAGGGCGGAGATGTCTGGTTCGGCCGTTCCAACGGCTGGTTCGATGCTCCGGTATTGGGAGGTTATGGCTATTACGGCTTCATTCATGAGATCCTGCATGCCGTCGGTCTGAAGCATGGTGATGAGACGACCGGGTTCGGGGCCATGACAAAGGCGCATGACTCGATGGAATTCTCAGTCATGACCTACCGGTCCTATGTCGGCGCTGCCGGACAATATGTGGAGAATGAGACCTGGGGATATGCCCAGACACTCATGATGTACGACATCGCCGCCCTTCAGCAGATGTACGGCGCCGACTTCTCCAACAATAGCGGCAATACCGTCTATCGCTGGGATCCGGCGACAGGACAGGAGTTCATCAACGGCGTCGGCCAGAACGTTCCCGGTGGCAACCGCATCTTCATGACGGTCTGGGACGGCGGCGGAGAGGACACTTACGACTTCTCCAACTACACCAAGGGCCTGAGCGTGGATCTGCGTCCCGGCCAGTGGTCGCGCCTCTCCACGACCCAGGTTGCCGAGCTTGGGAACGGACATGAGGCGCGGGGCAACATCGCCAACGCGCTCACCTATCGCGGCGACGTCCGGTCCCTGATCGAAAATGCCGTCGGCGGCGCCGGTGCCGACGTGATCATCGGCAACGACATTGCGAACAGCCTTGAAGGAGGCGGCGGCGCCGACCGCCTCAACGGGCTTCAGGGCAGCGACGTGCTGTCGGGAGGGGCGGGCAAGGACGTCTTCGTGTTCAGCACGACGCCGAACCCCTCGACCAATCTCGACCGTATCGTCGATTTTTCCGTCAAGGACGACACGATCCAGCTCGAAAGTGCCGTGTTCACGAAGCTGGCGGCAGGCCAACTCGCGTCGGCTGCGTTCTGGACCGGTAGCAAGGCGCATGATTCCAGCGATCGCATCGTCTACGACGCCGCGAGAGGGAGCCTCTATTACGATGCCGACGGCACCGGGAAAACTGCGTCGGTGGAAATCGCCCAGCTTTCCAAGAACCTGAAGATGACGGCGAGCGACTTCGTGGTCGTCTGACCCGGAGCCGTCCGTCTGCCAGACTTTCGATCAAGACGCCGTGACGAGCGATTAGACAGCCCTGCAGAAGTGTTCTTCCCCAAAGCAATGGACCGGGCCATTGCGCCATTCAGGCCGAGCTCGGACAAAGGAAGAACCCTTTCATGCCCATGTCGAACCTCGTATCGCTCGCCACGGCTGTGCCCGAGCACGTTCTTCTGCAGCGGGATGCCGCCGCCATCGCCGAGCAGGTGTTCTCGGAACGCTACAGCGACTTTGGCCGACTGTCCCGCGTGTTCGAGACGACGGGCATCTCAAAGCGCCATTCCGTCTGTCCGGTGGAGTGGTTCCTGCAGCCGCAAGGCTGGCCCGAGCGGACCGACGCCTATCTCAAGGGAGCGTTGAAACTCTTCGTGACGGTCGTCCGGAAGGCTCTCGAAGAAGCGGGCCTTGACGTCAGTGAGGTGGATACGGTCATAACCGTGTCCTCGACGGGGATCGCGACGCCGAGCCTGGAAGCGCGGGCCATGGGGCACATGGGTTTTCGCCCCGACGTCCAGCGGGTCCCGATCTTCGGCCTGGGTTGCGCCGGCGGCGTGACCGGGCTTGCCGTTGCGTCAAGGCTGGCGCAGGCGAGGCCCGGTTCCAACGTCCTGCTCGTGACGATCGAGCTCTGCACCCTGGCCTTCCGCCGCGACGAGCTGACAAAGGCCAACGTGATCGCCACGGCCCTTTTCGGCGACGGCGCCGCCGCTTGCGTTCTGCGCGCTGGAGGGGAGGGCATCGCGGCGGTCGAGGCCGCCGGCGAACATACATGGCCGGATACGCTCGATATCATGGGATGGAATGTGGACACCCTGGGCTTTGGAGTCATTTTCGCGCGCGCCATTCCGCCCTTCGTCGAGGAGAACCTAGCCCATGCGGTTTCAGGCATTCTCGAGCGCGCCGGCTTGAACAGGGAGGCGATCGACCGCTTCATCTGCCATCCGGGTGGCACGAAGGTCGTCGCGGCCATCGAGCGAGCTCTTTCCATCGATCAGGGTTCTCTCGTCGACGAACGGGCCATTCTCAACGCGTATGGGAACATGTCGGCTCCGACGGTCCTGTTCGTGCTGGAGCGGGCGATCAGGGCGGGCCTCCCGCACCGCTCCCTTCTCAGCTCCCTGGGGCCGGGCTTCACCGCGAGCTGCGTTTGCCTGCGGCGGGCGGCATGATGAGCGGTTTCTGGATTCTGCTCCTCGTGACGGGCGAGCGCCTCGCGGAGCTTGTTCATGCCCGCCGTAACACATCGGCGCTTCTCGCCCTGGGAGGGCGGGAGCTCGCGCCGGGGCATTACCCGCTCATCGTCGGCCTCCATGCCCTCTGGCTCGGCGGTCTGTGGCTGCTGGCCCTGAACAAGCAGCCGGATGTCGCCTGGCTTGCGGTCTTCGCCATCCTGCAGGCAACGCGTCTATGGGTGCTCGCCACACTCGGGAGACGATGGACGACGCGTATCATCGTCGTTCCTGGCGAAACGCTGGTCCGCAACGGACCTTACCGCTTCATGGCCCATCCCAACTACGCGGTCGTCGTCGGTGAGATCGCCGTTCTGCCGCTCGTTTTCGGTCTCTGGCGATATGCCCTGGTCTTTTCGGTGCTGAATGCCCTGGTGCTGGCGATCCGCGTGCGGGCGGAGAACGCGGCTCTCTCGCAAGTGGACGAACTATCCCGCCAGGCGCCGTGAGAGCTCGTCCGCGAGCTCCCGAAGGCGCGGATGCGGCATCCGCCCGATCACCATGTAGTCGTGGCCGTCTTGCGTCCAGTAGATGATGTTGAAGCCCTGTCTCCGTTCTGCGCTCGGAGGAGAGGCGTCCTCGTCGCTTCGGATCATGCACAGGGCGACGGGACCGCTGTCGGGATCGAGATAGGCGATCTGGCCGAGAGGCCTTCCTTCGTATTCGAAAAGCTGGGCCCGCTTGAAGGTGAGGCCCGGCACCGCAGCCTTCTGCGCCGACAGGTTGAGGGCGAGTTTGGAACGCAGGCTGTCGAGCTCCCGCTGCCTCATGGTATCGTCGTCCGGGATGTTGGCCAGCGTGTCGGCGGAATAGAGGGTCAGGTATTCGGCGACGGCCTGCCGCCAGTTGTCGTCATCCTGCGCGTGATCGGCACTGGCAATGAGGTCGCCGAAGGAGGAACTCAGAACGGGGAACAGACGATCGGCCACGAGCCCGGCCGCGAAGATCACGATGGCTGCCGCCATGCCCATCATGGCTTTCCACAGCGGCCGCCCGGGCGGCCGACGGGTCGCCGGCAGATTGCGGAGCATGGATGCCAGGCGTATCTCGGGGGCTTGGGCGAGAAGCGGCTCGAAGGCCTCCTTGAACGGCCGGTTCCCGCCGGACAATACGAGCAGCCGGCGCTGAAGTTCGGGATCGCCCGCGATCTGCTTCGCAAGCGTCATATGTTCGTCCCGCGAGAGTTCGCCATCGAGATATGCGACGAGCTGCTCGTCTGCGACCCGGCTGGTGTCGTTGGGAGCCGTCATGGATGTCGGACCTCCATGCTGAGCCTGCCGAGGGCCGTGCGCGCCGCCGCGAGACGGCTCATGATCGTCCCGATGGGCACGCCGAGGATCTCCGCGGCCTCCCGGTAGGCCATGCCTTCCACATAGACGAGAAAGACGGCCTCGCGTTGACTCTCCGGGAGCTCCTGCACTTCGCGCAGGACCTGTTGAGCAAGCACGCTGGCCTCGATCTGTTCGGAGCCGTCGATGGAGAGCGCCGCTTCCGCATCGACCGTGCCTTCACCCTGGCGGACCCGGCGGGAGCGGGCCTCGTTCAGCCAGATGGAATGCATGATGGCGAACAGCCAGCGTTGAAGGTTCGTTCCAGCGGAAAACTGCTGCGCACGCTCGAGAGCCCGCAGGCAGGTTGCCTGGACGAGGTCCTCGGCCGTGTCCCGGCGACCGGTCAGAACCAGTCCATAGCGCCAGAGCCTCGCCAGATAGTGGGGCAGGTCCGCTCTGACTTCATCCTGCCCGGTCCTGAACATCACAGGCGCAAATGCTCGCTGTCGAGGCTTACGTTGGGATAGCAGAGATGCCGGTTCCAGACAATCGAAGGCGGGGCCGCGATCCTGGAAGGGCCGGTTCATTCCCGCAGCTCCCGCGTGGAGGCAGGCGACATGGTCCGCGTGCGGGGACGCGCGAGCCAGGCGTCGAGGGACCATTCTCCCGCTCCGAATGCAACGAGCCCCAGGAAACCTCCGGCAATGGCGATGTCCTTGTAGAACTGAATCATCTCGTTGGGATCCGAAAGAGCCCCATGGAAAAGCAGCGCCGCCAGCAGGCAGAAGCCTGACAGGGCGAAAGCTGCGATCCGGGTGAAGAGTCCGAAGGCGACAAGCAGGCCTCCTCCCAGCTCGGTCAGGATGACGAGCGGAAGAAGGGCCCCCGGTACGCCATATTGCTCCATGTACTGGACCGTGCCGGAGTATTGGACGACCTTGCCCCAGCCCTCGACGATGAAGACACCGGCCAGCAGGAGCCGCGCGAGGAGCGCGAAGGGAGCTTGAGGCTTCATGAGCATCGCCACCTCCTGACAGGTTGGTGGGCGCGGCGGGCGGCATGCCGCGCCTTGAGGCATGGGCCCTTAGAGCTTGGGGGCTGTCGCTATGGCCTTGGCGAGATCCCTGTATTCTTCGCAGCCTGTCCCGCATAGGGACTTGAGCGTCCGCAGCTGCTCATTGGCAAGATCGAGCTTGCCCTGGGTCACGTAGGCTTCGCCCAGATATTCCCGCACCTGCGCGTAGGTTGGATCGAGGGCTACCGACTTCAGGTAATAGCCGATGCCTTCTTCGGTGCGGCCGAGCTTCCGCGTCGCGTAGCCCCTGTAGTTGAGGGCCCTCGGCGTATTCGGGTCCTGCAGAAGGTCGAGCATGCCGATGGCCTCGCCGTAGCGCTTTGCCTTGGCGAGGGCATACGCGTACTCGGTCAGGCTCTCGTCGGGCACGAGACCGCTCTGTGCACGAACGCACTTGTTCATTCTCTGAACCCAGACCTGGCCTTTGGGGCAGACGGCTGCGGGCGGGTTGCTCGTGCTGCGGTTGCCGCCGTTTCCTCCACCTCCGCCTCCGCCGCCCGCCGCTAGGGAAGGCGTGGCGGAAAGCGCGGCCCCAAGACAGACGACGGCAGCCTTCGCGGCCAGACCTGAGAGGGAAAACGACGACATAAGGCCCTGCATGGTGTCCTCCTCGGGTTCACACCCGGAGAACACGAGGCAAGGCTGCTTTATTCGACGAAACCCTTTAAAACTCACCGAGGTGCGGCAGCAGGGCCGGGCCGGCTGGATTTGACTTCCCGACGGGTTTGGGGGACACCAGCCCCTTTGCGGGGTCATCCCGGCCGCATTCCTGTCCACAAAGGCAATTCACCGATGGAAGGTTCCGTCGCTCAGCAGAGACCATCCCTGCGCCGCTTCTCGGCGGCTCGGTTGGCGAGCTTCGTGGAGCGCAGCCATGCTCGGCTCTGTGCCGTTCTCGTGCTCCTGTCGCTGGCCTGCTTCCTGCCAGGTTTCACCACCCTCCAGCCCATGGACCGGGACGAGCCACGCTATGCCCAGGCTTCCAAGCAGATGCTGGAATCCCACGACTTCGTCGATGTCCGCTTCCAGGACGAGGCGCGGTACAAGAAGCCTGTCGGAATCTATTGGATGCAGAGCGCCAGCGTCGCCATCGGCGATGCCCTGGGCATTCCAGAGGCTCATACCACGATCGCGCTCTACCGGGTGCCGTCCCTGTTCGGTGCCATCGCGACGGTTCTCCTGACCTATTGGGCGGCCCTGGCGTTCTTCGCGAGGCGAGGGGCCTTCCTGACGGCGGCGCTGATGGCCACCTGCGTCATCCTCATGGTCGAGGCGCGGCTCGCCAAGACGGACGCCATGCTGACCGCCTGCTCCGTGGCGGTCATGGGCGGCTTGGCCCGGGCTTACTTGAGCCGCGGCGCCGGGGTTCTACCTCGCCGCGCCCTGATCATCTTCTGGATAGGCTTTGCCCTCGGCATCCTCGTCAAGGGCCCTCTGGTCCTGATGTTCGCCGGACTCACGGCTGCCGTCCTCTCCTACAAGGAGCGATCGGTCCGCTGGCTGCTCACCCTGCGGCCCAAGCTCGGCCTGGCCTTCACCCTGGCGGTGGTCCTGCCCTGGTTCGTGGCCATCGCCATCAAGAGTGGAGGGTCCTTCTATTCGGAGGCGGTGGGCCACGACATGCTGGGCAAGGTCGGCACGGCCCAGAAATACCATTGGGCCCCGCCCGGCTTCTATCTGGTGGCTTTCTTCGCCACCTTCTGGCCTGGCGCGATACTGGCAGCCATCGCGGTGCCGTTCGCCTGGATCCACCGCCGGGAGGAGCCGGTTGCCTTCGCGCTGGCTTGGATCGTCCCCTCCTGGCTGGTCTTCGAGGCCGTTCCGACCAAGCTGCCGCATTACACCCTGCCGCTGCTTCCAGCGGTGGCGATCGTCACCGTCATGGCGATCAGCCGCCATTTCGTCGGGCCGCACCGGCCCTTCGCGAAGCTGGCGACAATCCTCATTCCCTTCATTCCCGTCGGTCTGACCATCGGCCTGTCGGCCGTGAACTGGTCCTTCGACGGCACCTTGCCGTACCGGGCGCTTCCGGCCATGGTGGCCGCCTCGGCGATCGCGCTTTGTGCCTGGTGGCTCTTCATCAAGAACCGCATGGTGAGCTGCCTCTGGGCCGGCTTCCTCTCGGCGGTGTGCCTGTCCATCGGCGTGTTCGGGTTCGCCCAACTCGACCTGCGATCCCTGAAGGTATCGGACAAGCTCGCGGAGACCATCGGTGGCCAGAAGAGGGTCGGCACCCTCGGCTACCGCGAGCCGAGCCTGGTTTTCCTGGTCGGTACCGATCTGGACATGCTCGACAGCGCCCCGGAGGCTTCCGCCTTCCTGGAGAAGGGCTGCGCCATCGTTTTCGTGGACAAGCGCTTCGAAACCGACTTCCGGGCCGCGAACGAGCAGAGCGGACTGACCCCTGCGCTCTCGACCCGCGTCTCGGGTTTCAATATCAACAGCGGGAAGCGCGTCGATATCGGGGTCTATTCCGTCGATGCCGGCTGCCCTTGATTCATGACCAAAGAGGGGGCTCGCAAGCCCTTGATCGATGAGTGACTTAAATCCGGCTCCGCGCCTCAGTGTCGTGGTGCCCGTCAAGAACGAGGCCTTGAACATCCTCCCGCTGGTGGAGGAGATCGAGCGCGCCTGTGCGCCGCTCGCTCCCTTCGAGGTGATCTACGTGGATGACGGCTCGACGGATGATACCGGTGACCAGGTTCTGGCGGCCCGCGCCGCCCGGCCCTGGCTGCGCCTGGTCCGGCACGAGGCGAGCTGCGGGCAGAGCGCAGCCGTGCGGACGGGCGTTCAGGCGGCGCGGGCGCCTCTCGTGGCCACCCTCGATGGCGACGGCCAGAACGATCCGGCCTTCATTCCGCAGATGGTGGCAGTCCTCGACGATCCGTCCGTCGGCCTCGTGGCCGGCCAGAGGGTCGGGCGCAAAGGGGCGGCGAAGCGCTGGCAGTCCCGGATTGCGAATGGCGTGCGCGGACGCATCCTGAAGGACGGCACGCGGGACACCGGCTGCGGCCTCAAGGTTTTCCGCCGCGACGTCTATCTGCGCCTGCCGTATTTCGACGCCCTGCACCGCTTCATGCCCGCCCTGGTCAAGCGTGAGGGCTACCGGATCGCCCATGTGGACGTGGTCGACAGGCCCCGGCACGCGGGACAATCCAACTATGGCCTTTTCGACCGTCTGTGGGTCGGTATCCTCGATCTTGCGGGCGTATGGTGGCTGATCCGCCGCCGCCGCCGTGTGCCCGTTTCCCAGGAAATCCTCTGATGCTGATGCGCCTTTCCCACGATATCGGATTATACTTCTACGATATCGTCATTGCCCGGTTCGACCTTTGGGCCGCGTTCGGCGTGCTGGCGCAGTTCGTCTTCGGCGCGCGCTTCATCGTGCAGTGGATCGCGAGCGAGAAGGCGGAAAAGAGCGTCATTCCCATGGCGTTCTGGTTCCTGTCCATCGCAGGCGGACTGATGACGCTCATCTACGGCTTCGTCCGGCGGGACATCGTCATCATTTCCGGACAGGCCCTGTCGGTCTTTATCTATGTCCGCAATCTCATGCTGATCGCCAAGGAGTCCCGCCGGAAGGCCGAAGCCGAGGGGGAACTCCCGACCTGAAGCATCGGGCCCAAAAGCGGACTGCGCTTTCAGGGGGCCTCCGACGCTCTAATCGGCCTCCCGCAATCGGGCGAAGCCCGCATCGAGATCGCGCTTGAGATCGTCGAGGTCCTCGAGCCCGATGTGGAAGCGCAGGGCATGGCCGCCGGGCTCCCATTTCGTCGCCGTGCGATAGGTCGCGCAGTTGAAGGGGATCACGAGACTCTCGAAGCCGCCCCAGGAATATCCCATTCCGAAGAGCGCCAGCCCGTCGAGCATGGCGGCGAGCGCCTTGTCCGAGCAGGGCTTGAGGATGACGGAGAAGAGGCCGGACGAGCCCTTGAAGTCCCGCTTCCAGATGTCGTGGCCCTTGTAGGATTCCAGCGCCGGGTGAAGCACCCGCGCCACTTCGGGGCGGGCAGCGAGCCAGCGGGCCATCTCGAGCGCCTGCTTTTCATGCTCGCGCAGGCGCAGCGCCATGGTGCGAAGGCCGCGAAGCCCGAGGAAGACGTCCTCCGGGCCGGGACACATGGCGAAGGCCTCATAGGCGGCGCGCAGATCCTTGAAGCAGCGCTCGTTGGCCGAAACCAGGCCGAGGAGAAGGTCGGAGCCGCCGCTGAGATACTTGGTGCCGGCCTCGATGGCGATGTCGACGCCCCGTTGGTGGGGCGGGAAGAGCAGGGGGGTCGCCCAGGTGTTGTCCATGATCACAACGGCCCCGTGCCGGTGCGCGACCTCGGCGATGGCCGGGATGTCCTGGATCTCTATGGATTGGGAGCCGGGTGATTCCGTGAAGACCGCCGCCGTGTTCGGTCGCATGAGAGACGCGATTCCAGCCCCGATTGACGGATCGTAATAGGTTGTATCCACACCAAATTTCTTGAGCATCCCGTTGCAGAACTGCCGGGTGGGCAGGTAGACCGAATCCGTCACGAGCAGGTGGTCGCCGGCCTTGAGGCAGGACATGAGGGCCACCGTGACGGCGGCGAGGCCCGATGGGGCCAGCACCGTGCCCGCCGCCCCCGCGAGCGCGGTCCAGGCCTTCTCGAGGGCCTCTGTGGTCGGAGTACCCTTGGTTCCATAGGAATAGCGGCCCCTCCGGTGCAGCAGATCGTCCGTTGTCGGGTAGAGCACGGTGGAGCCGCGATAGATCGGCGTATTCACGAAACCGTGCTGCTCGAAGGGATCCCGCCCCGCATGAACGAGGAGGGTGCGCTCGGAAAGGTTGGCGGGCTTTGAAGGAAGATTGGACATCGGTGCAGGGGCTTAGTGGAGGGGGGCTTGATCTGAAGGCCGGGGCGGCCCGGCGTCAACCCTCCGACAAAAAGGCATTCCATCAAGACTTGACCAGTGATCAATCATGGAATGTGATGGATCCGATGCCGCCATCGACCGATGCGGCGTGGAACGGTCTGACCGTGGCTCGGCTGGGGGAACAAGAACAGACGAGCCGAATGGAAATATTGGGAGAATAAACCAACATGAAAAAGGCTCTCGTATCGATTGCCTTCGGCCTGACGGCAAGCCTGCTCGCAACGGCAGCTTCGGCCCAGGCGACCCTGAACAGCGTGAAGCAGAAGGGCTTTCTGACCTGCGGCTCCAACACGGGCCTTGCCGGGTTCGGCCTGCCGGACGCCCAGGGCAACTGGACCGGTCTCGACGTGGACCTCTGCCGCGCCATCGCAGCCGCGATCTTCGACGATCCGACCAAGGTGCGCTTCATCCCCCTCGCCGCCAAGGACCGCTTCACGGCGCTCCAGTCGGGCGAAGTGGACGTGCTGTCCCGCAACTCGACCATGACCATGTCGCGCGACACTCAGCTTGGTCTCGACTTCCCGGCCATCAACTACTTCGACGGCCAGGGCTTCATGGTCCGCAAGAAGCTCGGCGTGTCCTCCGCGAAGGAGCTGAACGGCGCCTCGATCTGCACCCAGCAGGGCACCACCACCGAGCTCAACCTCGCCGACTACTTCCGTGCCAACAACATGAAGTATGAAGTCGTGGCCTTCGCGACCTCGGACGAGACCTTCAAGGCTTACGATTCCGGCCGCTGCGACGCGTTCACCACGGACGCCTCCGGCCTCTACGCCGAGCGTCTGCGCGCCTCGGCTCCGGACGACCATATCGTTCTGCCGGAAATCATCTCCAAGGAGCCCCTCGGCCCGGCCGTCCGCCACGGCGACAACCAGTGGGGCGACATCGTCCGCTGGGTTCACAATGCCATGCTCGATGCTGAAGAGTACGGCGTGACCAAGGCCAATGTCGACCAGATGAAGAACTCCGACAACCCGGAGATCAAGCGTCTGCTCGGCACCGAGGGCAAGTTCGGCGAGGCCGTCGGCCTGACGAACGACTGGGCCTATCGGGTCATCAAGCACGTGGGCAACTACGGCGAGATCTTCGAGAAGAACGTCGGCGAAGGCTCGAGGCTGAAGATCAAGCGCGGCCAGAACGCTCTCTGGACGAAGGGCGGCCTGCAATACGGCATGCCGGTCCGCTGATCGGATCTTTTGAGATCGGAGCGCCCGGAGAACCGGGCGCTCCTTCATAACAAGAAACTACAACTAGAAACTGCCGCTCGTTCATGGCAGCGACAATTGCATGAACACGGGGGGACGGCCTAACAAGCCAGCCGTCAGAGGATTGAGTTCAGTGCAGACCGTTGTCAGCCAGACGCCGCCACCCAAGAAATCGTTTCTCTACGATCCGAAGGTTCGTGGAATCTTCTACCAAGTCCTCCTGATCGCCGTCGTCGGCTACCTGTTCTATATGGCGGCCAACAACGCCATCGAGAACCTGCGGCGAGCCAGGATCGCTTCCGGCTTCGGGTTCCTCGAGAACACGGCCGGCTTCGATATCAGCCAGACCTTGATCACGTTCAGCGCGGCGGGCTCCACCTACGGTGACGCGTTCATCGTCGGCCTGCTCAACACGCTGATCGTTTCGGCCATCGGCATCTTCTTCACCACGATCCTCGGCTTCATCATCGGCATCGCGCGCCTGTCCAAGAACTGGATGGTGGCGAAGGTCGCGATGGTCTATGTCGAGACCCTGCGCAACATCCCGCTGCTGGTGCAGCTGCTGTTCTGGTACATCGCGGTTCTCGGAACGCTGCCGCAGCCCCGCAATTCCCTCGACATGGGGGCCGGCTTCTTCCTGAATTCGCGCGGCCTCTTCATGGCCCGTCCGATCTATGCGGCCGATGCCTGGGCGATCCCGGTTGTGCTGCTGATCGGCCTCGTGGGCGCTTTCGTCTATCGCCGATGGGCGAAGGTGCGGCAGGAGCGGACCGGCCAGCAATATCCGGTCGGCCTCGTCACGCTCGGGCTCGTCCTCGGGCTTCCGATCCTGACCTGGATCGTCCTCGCCGTCATCGGGGCCAATCCGATCAGCTTCGAGATGCCCAAGAAGGGAACCTTCAATCTGACGGGCGGCATGCAGATCCTGCCGGAATTCGTGGCGCTGCTGCTGGGCCTCACCACCTATACGGCCGCCTTCATCGCCGAAGTGGTGCGCGCCGGGATCCTGGCGGTTTCCAAGGGGCAGACCGAGGCGGCGGGCTCGCTCGGCCTCAAGCCGGGCCAGATCCTCCGCCTGGTCGTGATCCCCCAGGCCATGCGCGTCATCGTCCCGCCGCTGACGAGCCAATATCTCAACCTGACGAAGAACTCGTCCCTGGCTGTCGCCATCGGCTATCCGGATCTCGTACAGGTCTTCATGGGAACCGTGCTCAACCAGACGGGCCAGGCCATCGAAGTCGTCGTCATCACCATGGGCGTGTACCTGACGATCAGCCTCCTGACCTCGGCCGTGATGAACATCTACAACCGCCGTGTGGCGATCGTCGAACGATAGGAAATCCGATGAGCACCGCCGTCGATATGCCTCGTTTCGTCCGCGCCAAGCAGGTGGAGGCACTGCCTCCGCCGAACCTAGCGCGCGGCCCCATCGCCTGGGTCAGGGAAAACCTGTTCTCGGGCCCCTTCAATACCGTGCTGACCCTGGTGGTCCTGTACCTGCTCTACATCACCATTCCACCCCTCGTGAGATTCCTCTTCATCGATGCGGTCTGGACCGGCACCGACCGGGCCGCCTGCCGCGCCGACATGGGCGGCAGCGAGGCCGGAGCCTGCTGGGCCTTCATCCGTGAGAAGCTCGGCTACTTCACCTATGGCTCCTACCCGGTCTCCGAACACTGGAGGGTCGATGTCTTCTTCGCTCTCCTGGCTCTGGGCGTGGGCTGGCTGCTGTGGCTGAAGGCGCCGCGGCGCGACCTGGGGGCGGTCTATTTCTTCTGGCTGTTCCCGGTGCTCTCCTACATCATCCTGACCGGGGGCAACGCCGATTTCAGCGGCCGGTTCTGGCTCGGGTTCCTGATCTTCGGCGCCCTGCTGATCGCGCTCTTCGCCTTCGTGGCGGCGATCCTCAAGACCTCCCTGCGCCCGGCCCTGATCGTCGGCGGCGGGATCGTCGCCGTGATCGGCATCACGCTCGCGCTCATCGACATGGATTTCGATCTGCAGCCCGTGCCGACATCGCTTTGGGGCGGCATCCTGGTGACGCTGCTGGTGGCGACGGTGGGCATCGTGTTCTCGTTGCCCTTCGGCATCCTGCTGGCGCTCGGACGGCGCTCTAAGCTGCCGATCGTGCGGATGGCCTCGGTCATCTTCATCGAGTTCGTGCGTGGCGTTCCGCTCATCACCGTGCTCATCATGGCCAATACCATGCTGCCGCTCTTCCTGCCGGGCGATCTGACGGTGGACCGCCTGCTGCGGCCCCTCGTCGGCACGGCGCTCTTCGCCTCCGCCTACATGGCCGAGGTGGTGCGCGGCGGTCTCCAGGCCATGCCGAAGGGACAGTACGAGGGCGCCATGTCGCTCGGCCTCAACTACCCGCAGATGATGATCCTCATCATCCTGCCCCAGGCCCTGCGCATCGTGATCCCCGGTATCGTGAACACCTTCATCGGCCTGTTCAAGGATACGTCGCTCGTGTCGATCGTCGGCATCTTCGACGTGGTCAAGACGATTGAAGCCTCGCGGATCGATCCCAACTGGGCAGCGCCCACCATCAGCCTGACGGGCTATGCCTTCGCGGCCCTGTTCTACTTCATCTTCTGCTTCGGCATGTCGCGTTACTCGCTCGGTGTCGAGCGGCGCCTTGCAGCAGGCCAGAAACGGTAAAATTCCATGGCAACAGCAACGTCCACAACAGTTCAGACCACCGCCGTCGATCCGAAGGCCGAAAGCGCCGTGCAGATGATCGACGTGCACAAGTGGTACGGCGAGTTCCACGTGCTGCGCGACATCAACCTGAATGTGCGCCGTGGCGAAAAAATCGTGATCTGCGGACCGTCGGGCTCCGGCAAGTCCACGATGATCCGCTGCATCAACCGGCTGGAGGAGCACCAGAAGGGACGCATCATCGTCGACGGCACCGAGCTCACCAATGATCTCAAGCGCATCGACGAGGTCCGCAAGGACGTCGGCATGGTGTTCCAGCACTTCAACCTCTTCCCGCATCTGACGATCCTCGAGAACTGCACGCTGGCGCCGATCTGGGTGAAGAAGATGCCCAAGAAGGAGGCGGAAGAGATCGCGATGCACTACCTGACGCGGGTGAAGATCCCCGAGCAGGCCAACAAGTACCCCGGCCAGCTCTCGGGCGGTCAGCAGCAGCGCGTGGCGATCGCCCGCTCGCTGTGCATGAGCCCCAAGATCATGCTGTTCGACGAGCCCACATCCGCCCTCGACCCTGAGATGGTCAAGGAGGTGCTCGACACCATGGTGGGCCTGGCGGAGGAAGGCATGACCATGCTCTGCGTCACTCACGAGATGGGTTTCGCCCGCCAGGTCGCCGACCGGGTGATCTTCATGGATTACGGGCAGATCGTGGAGTCGAACACGCCGGACGAGTTCTTCAAGAATCCGCAGCACGAGCGCACCAAGCTCTTCCTGTCCCAGATTCTCCACTGAGCCGATCGGCAGAACGCCAAAAGGCCCCGGAATGGTTCCGGGGCCTTTTGCTTTGGCGGGGTGAGAAGGAGAGGGCGCGGTTGGCGCTCACGCCCTCTTGGCCGGTCCCGTTTCCACCGGCAGGTCCTCGCGCGCGCCCCATTCCGACCAGGAGCCGTCGTAGATGGCCTTCGCGGGATGACCCAGAGTCTCGAAGGCGACCGACAGGACGGCCGCCGAAACGCCGGAGCCGCAGCTTGTGATGATGGGGCGGTCGAGATCCAGCCCTGCCTTTTCGATCGCCTGCGTGAGGCTGGCTTTGTCCTTGAGGCGTCCGTTCTCCACGATCTCCGCCCATGGAAGATTGAGGCTTCCGGGGATGTGACCCGCCCGCAGGCCCGGCCTCGGTTCGGGCGCTTCGCCCCGGAAGCGGTCCGCCGCGCGCGCATCCACCACCTGGGCGGAGTTCGAGCGGATCGCATCCTGAACGATGGCTGCGTCTGCGACGGCTGCCGCATTGAATTTGGGCACGAACGTGCGGGGAGCGCGGAGCTTCTCCGGACCGGTCTCGATGGGCCTGCCTTCGGACTTCCAGGCCGGGAACCCGCCTTCGAGAATGAAGACGCGGGCGACGCCGAAGACCTGGAACATCCATCGCACGCGAGGCGCCGAATACAGGCCGATGCCGTCATAGACGACCACGGTCATGTCCTCGCTGATCCCCAGTTTTCCGACGGCCTTTGCGAAATCCTGGGGAGACGGCAGCATATGGGGCAGGGACGAGGAGGCGTCCTTGACCCTTTCGATGTCGAAGCGCACCGCGCCGGGAATGTGGCCCGCCTGAAACTCTGCATCGGGATCGCGGTTCTGGGCCGGCAGGTACCAGGAGCCGTCGACGATGGCGACGTTCGGATCGTCGAGGTGCTCCTGCAATCGTTCCGGTGAAACGAAGGGTTGGGACATGGAAATGCTCCTGGCCATGCTGACAATGATGAAATAGCGCCTCAGCCGACGAGAGACAGGCGAACGCGGCGGTTCTGCTTGCCCTTCTTTTCGATGTCGGTGATCGCCACCTGGCCGATCTCGCCCGTGCGGCGCACGTGGGTGCCGCCGCAGGGCTGCAGGTCGATGCCTTCGATCTCCACCAGGCGCACCCGGCCCGACCCGCGTGGCGGCTTGACCGACATGGTCTTCACGAGGCCCGGATTGGCATCGAGTTCCTCATCCGTGATCCAGCGCTCGGTGACGGGCGCATCGCGGGCGATCAGGGCATTCAGCTTGTCGGTCAGCTCGGCCTTGTCGAGACCAGCATCGGGAATGTCGAAATCGAGCCGCCCGTCGCCGTCGCCGATCGCACCGCCGGTAACCGGGTAGGGCAGAACGACACTGAGCAGATGAAGCGCGGTGTGCACGCGCATGCGCTTGAACCGGCGCTCCCAATCGATCCGCAGTTCGACGCTTTCGCCAGGCGCCATGCGGGAGGCCGCTTCCGGACCGACGAGGTGCACGATCTGCATGCGATCGGGGCCATAGACCGTGTTCGTGATGTCGATCCGCTCGCCGTTCGGGCGCAGGAGGGCGCCGACATCACCTGGCTGGCCGCCTCCCTGGGCGTAACAGACGGTTCTGTCGAGAATCACGCCCCCTTCGGGCGTCACGCCGAGAACGGTGGCCGTACAGGAGCGGGCATAGGCATCATCGCGAAACAGGAGGGCGGTTTCTGTCATGGTCATTCCGAAACACAAGGGTGCGGGGCGTCCCTGCACGAGGTGACCTGATGCTGAGGGCAACCGCGGCGGCGGGTCAAGCCGCTCCCGGAGATCGCCGCTCACGGTCGAGGGCGAAGGCAGCGAGGGCCGCAATCCCTGGCGGCGGCTGGAGGAGACGGGGCCGGATTGCTCTTACACATGTGGATAAGTTTGCCGAAATCGGCGGTGAAAACCGCATCCGGCCGTTCAGAAAATTAATTTTGCAAATTAATTTGGCGGACCGTCGGAGTTCAGGTCGCGCGTCCGCGATGCAATTTCGACAGAATGCCCCCGCGCCTTCTGGTCCGTGCGCGGAATCGGCCACACCTGTGCAGGGCGATTCGGACGGAGGCGGGGACGGATGCCGAGCGGCCGGGCAGGGTGGTCCCGATTCCACCATCTCGCGGTCGATTCCCCACGGAAGCGCGGGCTCGAATGATCGCCGCGAGTCTGGCCGATGAAAGCAAATCCGCCCAGTTCCTGAAAGGGCTGGAGATCCGGATTGCCGTGCTTGCGCTTTGCGCCGCAGCGAGCAGCCGCCCGCAATCGTCGGGCAGGAACGTTTTCAGGGAAGTCTCGCTCTGGGAGAGATCGGAAGGTTGGCTCCGGCGGTAGGATTCGAACCTACGACCAACGGATTAACAGTCCGCTGCGCTACCGCTGCGCCACGCCGGAATAAGCCATACCTTCAGAGGCTGTGCCTCTCTTCGCCGGGCTGCCGGAGCAGCTCTCGTCGGCGACGGTGCGAGGCATATAACACGGCTTTTGCGGGTTGCAAGCCCCTTTCGTAATCGATCTCGCAAAACGGGCTGTTGCTCTTTGGAAGGGCACTTGCTATGAGGCTCCCGCTGCATTCGCGGCACGCCCCGGATGGCCTCGTGGCGGAGTGGTTACGCAGAGGACTGCAAATCCTTGCACCCCGGTTCGATTCCGGGCGAGGCCTCCAAGTCGAATTTCTGAGGCATTCTTCATGGTCGATTTCTCGCAAGCGCGCCGAATGATGGTTGACAGCCAGCTGCGCACTTTCGACGTGAACGACATCCCGCTGCTCGATGCCATGGGCAGCGTTCCGCGTGAGAAGTTCGTTCTCCCCGGCCGTGAAGGGCTTGCTTATATCGATCAGGACATTCTGGTCGATGAAGGCGCGAGCCGCCGCTACATGCTCTGCCCGATGAACCTTGGCCGCATGATCCAGGCTCTCGGCGTGGACGCCGGCGACAAGGCGCTGGATGTGGCCTCCGGCCGCGGCTACGCGGCGGCCGTGCTCGACGCGCTCGGTGCCCAGGTCACGGCCCTGGACGCGGAGGAGGCCCTCGCGGCCGAGGCCAGGAAGAGCCTTGCGGCCGCCGGCGCCGGCAATGTCCAGGTCGTGGTCGGCCCCCTCGATCGGGGCTATGCCGAGCATGCGCCCTATGACGTCATTCTGGTCAATGGCGCCGTCGATTTTCGCCCAGATGCCCTTCTTCAGCAGCTGGCCGAGGGCGGCCGTCTGGTCTGCGTGAAGGGCCGTGGGCGGGCGGCGCGCGCGACGCTCTATATACGCTCCGGCTCAGCCTTCGGCGAGCGGACCCTGTTCGATGCGGCGGCTCCCGTGCTCGCGCCCTTCGTTCAAGAGCCTGGTTTCACGTTTTAATCCCTCAATCTCTACCTCTCTAAATCCTAAGGATGCCTGTTGAAAGGTGTCGCTTTTTTGCGCCACCTCTCGGCTAAAATGCGTTGGCGCGAGGCGCCTTGTTGCCGACGCTGCCGTGATGGCTATTGTTGCGCTTAGAATCGTGTGAGTCTTGTGAATCGGTTTCGGTCACGAGTTTTTGGTGTTTTCGGTCGTTAGGCAGGTGCGCGTGAACGGGAAGCAATTCAGTCAACGGTATTGCATGCTCCTTGGGGCCATGACCTCGGTGTTCGTTCTGGCGGGGGCGGCTGGCGTTTCGGCCGAGACGCTGGAGAGCGCCCTGGCCAAGGCTTATGGCAATAACCCCAGTTTGAACGCCCAGCGCGCCGGTGTCCGCGCGACGGATGAGAACGTCGCGCAGGCGAAGTCCGGCTATCGTCCGACGATCGCGGGCACCGCCGATATCGGCCGGACCTACACCCAGCGTGACAGCCGCAACCCTGCCGCCATCGCGGCGGGCCTCCCTACCGAGCAAAGTGGGTATCTCACTCCCCGGGGTTACGGCATCGAGCTCAACCAGACGATCTTCGACGGGTTTCGGACGGACAACTCCGTGCGCCGGGCCGAGTCGGGCGTTCTTGCGGCGCGGGAGGATCTGACCACCACCGAGCAGAATATCCTGGTCAATGCGGCCACCGCCTACATGAACGTGCTGCGCGACACGGCCATTCTCGATCTTCAGCGCAACAACGTCGAGGTGATCGACGAGCAGCTCCGCCAGACGCGGGACCGCTTCAATGTCGGCGAAGTGACCCGCACGGACGTGGCGCAGGCTGAATCGCGCCTGGCCGCTGCCCGCTCCCAGGAGAGCCAGGCCGAGGCCAATCTGCGGGCCAGCATTGCGCAGTACCGCCAGTTCGTCGGTGTCGAGCCCCGTCAGCTGGCCCCCGGACGCCCTCTCGACAGGTTGACACCTCGCTCCCTGGACGCGGCTCTCAAGATCGCTTTCGGCGAGCATCCGGCCATCAAGGCTGCCCAGCACCAGGTCGATGCTGCGGAGCTGCAGGTGAAGATCGCGCAGGGCGCTCTGGCTCCGCAGATCGGCATTACGGCCTCGGTGGCCCAGCGCTACGATACCCAAACCAGCAACGACGAGGCGCTTCAGGCCTCCGCCGTGGCAAGGCTGACGGTGCCGATCTACGAGGGCGGGCAGGCTTATTCCGCGACGCGGCAGGCCAAGGAGCAGGTCGGTCAGGCCCAGCTCCAGGCGGATTGGGTGCGCGATCAGGTACGGGCCGCCGTGGTCTCGAACTGGAGCGCCCTCGAGGCGGCTCGCGCGCAGATCCAGGCCGCCCAGGCCCAGATCGATGCGGCCGAAACGGCTCTCAGCGGCGTCCGCGAGGAGGCCCGCGTCGGCCAGCGCACCACGCTCGACGTGCTGAACGCCCAGCAGGAGCTTCTCACGGCCCGCGTGAACCTGATCCAGGCCCAGCGCGACCGTGTGGTGGCATCCTACCAGCTGGTCAGCGCGATGGGACGCCTTACCTCCCGTGCCTTGGGTCTCGCTGTGAATCACTATAGTCCCAAGATCCATTACGATCAGGTCAAGGATCTCTGGATCGGCACCACGACGCCTGATGGTCGTTGATAAGTTCCGGGGTCAGGACGATTGAGTTCTGGCCCCGCTTGTTTTTCATGACTTTGCGTAAATACTAAAATTATTCGCAAGAAAGAGATTCTAAGTCTCTATTTTATTGGGTGGGGCAATGGGTTCGACGAACCTGAAGGTCGATGAGCCATCGATGGAAGATGTTTTGGCTTCCATCCGTCGCATTATTTCAGAGGATCATGAGCCTGCTTTCGGCGAGCTGGAGCCGTCGCCTCTGAAAACGGTCCTCGATATCGCGGAGCGCCACCTGACCTCCGGCTTCTATCCCGAAGTCCAGCCCAACGCCGTCGAGGAGGAAAGTCCTCCGAGCCCCGAGGATCCTTTCCGGGAGGAGCATCATACCGCCCGTTCGGCGGAAGAGGATGAGCCTGCGGGGCGCGCCCACTCTTCCATGGAGACGCAGAGGGCTCGAGCATTCGCGCAGCCCTGCGAACGCAGCCCGGGCGAGGCCCTGATGTCGCGCGTGGCGGAGGGCGCCGTCTCCGAGGCTTTCGGCCAGCTGAGGGCGGCCCGGGCCGCGAGCCAGTCCCCGACCATCGAGGACCTGATGAAGGAGATGCTGCGTCCCATGCTCAAGGCGTGGCTCGACGATAACCTCCCGGCCCTGGTGGAACGCCTTGTCCGGGCCGAAATCGAGCGCGTGACGCGCGGCTAGGCTTGAAGTTTTCGTCCATCGGTTGACTTCCCTCGATCCGTCCGGTTTGTAGCCGTCTTGCTTGCGCGTTTGGCGCCCAACTGGCCGGTATCGCATCATGATGGACAAGACGTTCGACCCCGCTTCCGTCGAAGCACGCATCGCCACCCGCTGGGACGAGGCTGAGGCCTTCAAGGCCGGACGGCCGGATCGCAAGGGCGCGGACCCCTATACCATCGTCATCCCGCCGCCGAACGTGACGGGGTCGCTCCATATGGGGCACGCCCTCAACAACACGATTCAGGATATCCTCTGCCGTTTCGAGCGCATGCGCGGGCGCGACGTCCTCTGGCAGCCGGGTATGGACCATGCCGGCATCGCCACGCAGATGGTGGTCGAGCGCCAGCTGGCCGGGCGCCAGATCCACCGCCGCGAGCTTGGGCGTGAAGAGTTCATCAAGCGCGTGTGGGAGTGGAAGGGCGAATCCGGCGGGCGGATCAAGTCGCAGCTGCAGCGCCTGGGTGCCTCCTGCGACTGGTCGCGCGAGCGCTTCACCATGGACGAGGGCCTGTCGAAGGCCGTGCTGAAGGTGTTCGTGGACCTCTACCGGCAGGGCCTGATCTACAAGGACAAGCGCCTCGTCAACTGGGACCCCAAGTTCCAGACCGCGATCTCGGATCTCGAGGTGCAGCAGGTCGAGGTGAAGGGCAATCTCTGGCATATCCGCTACGCCGTCGAGGGCAGTCCCGACCGCTCGATCACCGTTGCGACCACCCGTCCCGAGACGATGCTGGGCGACGTGGCGGTGGCCGTTCACCCGGACGACGAGCGCTACAAGGACCTCATCGGCAAGTTCGCCATCCTCCCGCTGGTGGGCCGCCGCATTCCGATCGTCGCCGATGAATATTCCGACCCCGAGAAGGGCACCGGCGCGGTGAAGATCACGCCTGCGCATGACTTCAACGATTTCGAGGTGGGCAAGCGCCACAAGCTGCCGCTGATCAATATCCTCGGCACGGAAGCCCAATTGGCGCTCTCCGGCAACGAGGGCTTCCTCGAAGGACTTCCGCAGACCGACGACCTGAAGGCGGTTCTCGCGCTCGACGGACTCGACCGTTTCGAGGCGCGCAAGCGCATCGTTGCGATGCTGGAGGAACGCGAGGCGCTCGTTCAGATCGAGCCACACGTGCATATGGTGCCTCATGGCGACCGCTCGAACGTGGTCATCGAGCCCTATCTCACGGACCAGTGGTACGTGAACGTGAAGCCCCTGGCTGATCGTGCGCTCGACGCCGTGCGCAAGGGCAAGACGAAGTTCGTGCCGGAAAATTGGGAGAAGACCTACTTCCAGTGGCTCGAGAACATCGAGCCGTGGTGCATCTCCCGCCAGCTCTGGTGGGGCCACCAGATCCCGGCCTGGTACGACGACCAGGGCAATGTCTTCGTGGCCCATTCCGAAGAGGAGGCCAAGGCCGAGGCGCGCGCCAAGCTCGGCGGAGACGTCGTGCTGAAGCGCGACGAGGACGTGCTCGACACGTGGTTCTCCTCCGCGCTCTGGCCGTTCTCGACCCTCGGCTGGCCGGACGAAACGCCGGAGCTGAAGCGCTATTACCCGACCAACACCCTGGTCACGGGCTTCGACATCATCTTCTTCTGGGTCGCCCGCATGATGATGATGGGCCTGCACTTCATGGACGAGGTGCCCTTCGACACGATCTATATCCACGCCCTCGTCCGGGACGAGAAGGGCGCGAAGATGTCGAAGTCGAAAGGCAACGTCATCGACCCCCTCGACCTGATCGAGAAATATGGCGCGGACGCATTGCGCATGACGCTCTCCGCCATGGCGGCGCAAGGGCGCGACATCAAGCTCTCCGTGCAGCGCGTCGAGGGCTACCGCAACTTCGCGACCAAGATCTGGAACGCGGCCCGCTTCGCGGAGATGAACGAGTGCAGGCGCGTCGAGCGCTACGATCCCAAGGCCGTGAAGGAGACGCTCAACAAGTGGGCTCTCAGCGAATGCGCGAAGGCGATCAACGAGGTCGCGGCCGGAATCCAGGCCTATCGCTTCAACGAGGCGGCGCTGGCGGCCTATCGCTTCGTGTGGAACGTGTTCTGCGACTGGACCCTGGAGCTCGCCAAGCCCGTGCTCCAGGGTGCGGATTCGGACGCCAAGACCGAGACGCGCGCTACCATCGCGTTCATCCTCGATGAAATCTGCAAGCTTCTGCATCCCTTCATGCCCTTCCTCACGGAAGAGCTCTGGGACGTGAAGGGGCAGGATGGCCCGAAGCGCGAGACCGTCCTGGCGCTGACCCCCTGGTCGAATCTCGATCACCTGATCGACGCGCAGGCGGAGGCCGAGATCGGCTGGGTGGTGGACCTCGTCAACGAGATCCGCTCCGCCCGCTCCGAGACGAACGTGCCTGCGGGCGCGCAGATCCCTCTCGTGCTCGTGGCTTCGTCCGCCGACGTGAAGGCCCGGGCGGATCGCTGGGGCGATATCGTGAAGCGCCTCGCGCGCATTTCCGACATTTCCTTCGCCGATGCCGCGCCGAAGAGCTCGATCCAGCTCCTCATCCGCGGCGAGGTCGCCGCGCTTCCGCTCGAAGGCGTCATCGACCTCGACGCCGAGCGGGCGCGTCTGGCTAAGGAGATCCAGAAGCTCGACGTGGATATCGGAAAGATCGACGCCAAGCTCGGGAACGCCGACTTCATCAAGCGCGCGCCGGAAGAGGTCGTCGAAGAGCAGCGGGAACGCCGCGAAGACGCTCTCGCCCGCAAGACCAAGATGGAAGAGGCTCTCGGGCGTTTGAAGGACGCCTGAGGCTCGTTGCTTCCCACGATGTTCATGGCCGGGCTGTCCCGGCCATGTGCTTTCCAGCCCGGTTGAATCCTGAGCCCTCATCCTGAGGAGGTCGCGCCAGCGCCGTCTCGAAGAGCCTGCCCCGGACTTGATCCGGGGACAAGGGCGTCTCCAGTGCACTCTGGACCCTCCTTCGAGACGCAGCCTCATGGCTGCTCCTCAGGATAAGGTCGTGGTCCTTAAAATGTCGATGGCTGGACGGTGCGGCCAGGACGATGGCTCACCCGGCCACGAAATCCACCAGCAGCTTCACGTTCAGCACCACGATCACGGCCGCGACCAGGCCGGCGATGGCGGTGAGCCAGCGAGGGGTGACGAGTTCGCCCATCTTGTGTTTCGAGGCCGTTATGGTCACGAGCGGAATGACCGCGAAGGGAAGCTGAAGGCTGAGGATCACCTGGCTGAGGATCAGCAGTTTCGCCGTGCCGCTCTCACCATAGGCGATGGTGACGGCCGCGGCAGGGATGATCGCGATGCCGCGCGTGATGAGGCGGCGCATCCAGGGAGCCATCCTGAAATTGATGAAGCCCTCCATGACGATCTGCCCGGCCATGGTGGCCGTCACCGTGGAATTCAGGCCGCAGCAGAGCAGGGAGAAGCCGAACAGCATGGGCGCGATGGCGGTGCCGAGGATCCCATGGAGCAGTGTGTGCGCCTCGCCGATTTCCGCGATTTCGGTGCGGCCCGTGTGATGGAAGGCCGCGGCCGCCAGGATCAGCAGGGATGCGTTGATGGTGAGCGCGAACATCAGCGCGATGGTGGAATCGAGGGTCGCAAAGCGCATGGCCTCGCGCTTCTCCGGCAGAGTCTCGCCATAGGCGCGCGTCTGCACGATACCGGAATGCAGATAGAGGTTATGCGGCATGACCGTCGCGCCCAGGATGCCGAGCGCGAGATAGAGCATGTCGGGATTGGTGACGATCTCGGTCGTGGGCGCAAAGCCCGAGACCACGGCGCTCCAGTCCGGATCGGCCATGACGATCTGGATGGCGAAGCACACGGCGATCACGCCGAGCAGGGTGATGATGAAGGCCTCCACCCAGCGGAAGCCGAGATTCTGCAGGTACAGGATCAGGAACACATCGAGCGCCGTGATCACGACACCGATCTCGAGCGGCACGCCGAACAGGAGGTTGAGGCCGATGGCGGTGCCGATCACCTCCGCAAGATCCGTCGCGCAGATGGCGAGCTCCGCCAGGAGCCACAGGCCCCAGGCGGCCGGGCGAGGATAGGCGTCCCGGCAGGCTTGGGCGAGATCGCGGCCCGTGGCGACCGCCAGGCGCGCGCAGAGCGATTGCAGGATGATCGCCATGATGTTCGAGATCAGGGCCACGGAGAGCAGGGCGTAGCCGTATTTCGAGCCGCCTGCGATCGAGGTCGCCCAATTGCCGGGATCCATGTATCCCACGGCCACGAGGTAGCCTGGCCCCAGGAAAGCCGCGGCGCGCCGCCACCGGGAGCCGCTGCGGACCTTGACCGAGCGGTTCACCTCCGGGAGCGACGGCAGGGCGGCGTCCCGACGCCAGGCAGCTTTGCGCACGAGGGAAACGGGGGCTGTCTGATGCATGAGGTTCCTGCAGTTGCAAATCATTTGCAATTGGAAGGTAGCGTGCGTACCTGAAGGTGGCAAGGGGGCTCAGAATCCGTGGCGCGCCGGCCCGGGATGGCGGGCCGGGCTCCAGCCGCTCTGCCGTCCGGCGGCATCGCGCCTGTTGGCGAGGACCCGGCCGCGGCTGTTCGGACGTGACAAGCGGCCTAGGTTTTGCTCTAGCTGCTGACAAAGCCCGATCTGAAGGGATGACCATGCTCGAAAGTGTCCTCATCGCCAATCGCGGCGAGATCGCCTGCCGGATCATCCGCACCGCCCAGCGATCGGGAATGCGCACCATCGCCGTCTATTCGCAGGCGGATGCGGACGCGCTTTTCGTGAAGATGGCGGACGAGGCCTACCTGATCGGCCCCGCACCCGTCCAGGAGAGCTACCTCCGGATCGATCGGATCATCGAGGCGGCAAGGCGCTCGAGAGCCGCGTCCATTCATCCGGGATATGGCTTCCTGTCCGAGCGCGCGGAATTCGCCGAGGCCTGTGCGGCCAACGGCATCGTCTTCGTCGGCCCGCCGGCCTCCGCGATCAAGGCGATGGGCCTGAAGGATGCCGCGAAGGCCCTCGTGCAGCAGGCGGGCGTGCCTGTCGTGCCCGGCTATCACGGCTCCAGACAGGAGCCGGACTTCCTGCGCCAGAAGGCCTATGAGATCGGCTACCCGGTTCTCATCAAGGCGGTCGCGGGTGGCGGCGGCAAGGGCATGAGGCGCGTCGAGAAGGCGGCCGATTTCGATGCGGCCCTGGCAAGCGCCCAGCGCGAGGCCCAAAACGCCTTCGGCGATCCCCGGGTGCTGGTGGAGAAATACATCCTCTCCCCGCGCCACATCGAGATCCAGGTCTTCGCGGATGCGCACGGCAACGTGGTGCATCTCTTCGAGCGCGACTGCTCGCTCCAGCGCCGCCATCAGAAGGTCATCGAGGAGGCGCCGGCTCCAGGCATGACGCCTGAGATGCGAGAGGCCATGGGGCGGGCGGCCGTCGAGGCCGCGCGCGCGGTGGGCTATGTGGGCGCGGGCACGGTGGAGTTCATCGCCGATGGTCGCGAAGGCCTTCGCCCGGACCGCTTCTATTTCATGGAAATGAACACGCGCCTGCAGGTGGAGCATCCGGTGACGGAGGCGATCACCGGGCTCGATCTGGTCGAGTTGCAGTTCCGCGTGGCTTCCGGCGAGGCGCTGCCGTTCACGCAGGACGATCTCACCATCGACGGACATGCGGTCGAGGCGCGCCTCTACGCGGAGGATCCGGAAAAGGAATTCCTGCCTTCCACCGGCAAACTCTGGGCGCTGGAATTTCCTGAAGACGAAAGCATTCGCATCGATACCGGAATCGTGGCGGGAGGCGAGGTCACGCCCTACTACGACCCGATGATCGCGAAGGTGATCGCCCATGGCGAGACGCGTGACGAAGCGCTGGCGAAACTTGCCGATGCGCTCGGGCAGACGATTGTCGCGGGGCCGAAGACCAACGCGGCCTTCCTGAAGAAACTCTGCGAGGCGGAGGAATTCAGGGCAGGGCAGTTCGATACGGGGTTCATCGACCGCAATCTGGAGAGCCTCGGCGCGGCACCGCAGCCGCTGGACGAGGTGGCCGCGTCCTTCGGGGCGGCTGCGTTGATTTCGCGCGAGATCGACCGGTTGCGGATGTCCGAACATCTGAAGAGCGACGAGCCTTCATCTCCATGGTCGCAGCCGGACGGTTTTCAGCTGCTCGGAACGCGCAGTGTCGGCATGGTCCTGCGTGTCGACGGAGCGCGGGTCGAGGGGCGGGAGGTGTTCAGTTCGGAGCATCCGGGTGTCAGCACGGTGGCCGTGGGCGACAGCGACCCATGGGCCGACGAGCAGGTCGACCGGGAGGTCGACGCGCCCCACGGCGTCTACATCATCCGCGGCGGCCGCCAGACGCTCGTGCAGCCCTACGACCCCTTCGCCGTCGATCTCGAACACATGGACGAAGGCGGGACCGTGAAGGCGCCCATGCACGGCAAGCTCGTTGCCGTCTTCGTGCAGCCGGGAGACAAGGTCGAGAAGGGGCAGCGCCTGGCCATCGTCGAGGCGATGAAGATGGAGCACGTGCTCGTCGCGCCTTCCGACGGGGAGGTGGCGGAGATCGCTGCCGAGCCCGGCACGCAGGTTGCTGAAGGCGCGCGTCTCATTGTGCTGAAGGCGGAAGAGGAATAGGAGTGCGGCGGAACGCCGGATTTTCGATCCGTCGTGCACATGGTTCAACGCTGACATGGCCCTCCATCTGATCAAACTCTGCGTAGGCTGCGAGTCCATCACCGATCTCGAGGAATGGATCGAGGAGAACCGCGCCCACCATCAGCGGCTCGGTCGCGACTACGAGCAGACCCACACCACCCGCATGGTGCCCAAGCGCGTGGAAGAGCTTCTCGATGGCGGCTCGCTCTATTGGGTGATCAAGGGTCAGGTCGCCGCCCGCCAGACACTCCTCGATGTCCGTCCCTTCACGGATGCCGATGGCATTGGCCGCTGCCGGCTGGTGCTGGAGCCGAAAGTGATCCCCGTGGAGCCGCGTCCCTTCAGGCCTTTCCAGGGCTGGCGCTACCTGGTGCACAAGGATGCCCCCCGGGACATCGACGGGAAGGCGGGCGATCTTGCCAAGATGCCCGAGGATATGCGACGGGAATTGGCTGAACTCGGCTTGCTTTAACCTATGTGAATCCCGGAGAGGATCATGAAGCATCTGGCGGTTTGTGGGGCGTCTCTGCTCATTCTGGCAGCGTCTGTCTTCATGGCCACGGCTCCTGCCGTTGCGAAAGAGTGCCGCATCCCAGATCCGAAGCCGGGTCAGGCGCTTCAGATTCCTCCCGAGTGCAAGGATGTCGTGCGCCCACGACAGCAGAGGGCGGAGGCTCTCAAGGGCGAGCCGGGCGCCATTGATCTCGGCAATGGCACGACGGTTCGTATCGGAGGGCGCGTCCGCGCCGAAATGGGCTGGCGTCGTTAGACTTATTAGCAGGGGAACGTCTTGGAACCGCGCTGCCTGGATTCGCATTGGCCTTGCAGTTCAGTTGAGTGGAGGTTCCGATGCTCCTGTCTGCATCCGAAGGCCGGCACTGGCGTTACGAAGTGTGTGAGCACGAGGACGGGTATCTCGTCCAGATGCGCGATTTGACGACCGGAGAACTGGATGATGATTTCTCCACGATCTTCCGTTCGCTTCCCGTAGCATTCGCCTATGCGGAGATGTCCGCTGCGTATGAACGCTACGCCGCCTGTGAAATCGAGCAGATTCAGGACGAACAGATCGAAATCGATGCGGAGGTCACGGAGCGCCATTTCATCGATCTGAGCGATCGCCTCCACGATTCCGGGATCAACGGCGTCGTCGTCCAGGCCTGGGAGAGGGAGAGCCAGCGCGGCTCGGCGCGCCTCCTCCACTGAGACGCTTCACGTGAAGTTCCAAGACGATCCGAAAGCCGGCTCCCCCGAAAGAGAGCCGGCTTTCTCGTAAAAGGCGCTTGGGCGATTTACAAGCGCCTCATCCCGGCCCACATCATGGGTTGGGAATGAACACATGATGCTTCTTTATGGAATCGCCGCCGCCGCCCTCGTGTGGTGGCTGCTCAAGGTTTTCGCCCGATCGGACACGGCGGCCATCGCCAAGGCCGTGAAGGTGGTGGGGGGAATCGCCGCTTTCGGCGCGGCGGTGGTGATCGGGGCCAAGGGCCAGATTCCGGTGGCCCTGTTCGTGGGCGGTATCGGGGCTTGGCTGCTCGGCTGGGGCGGATTGCCGCTTCCAGGGCCCCTCGGTCGGCTCCGCAAGACGTCCGGCCGCTATTCGCGGATTCGATCCGCCATGATCGAGATGGAAATCGACCACGCGACGGGCGGGGTCGAGGGCTGCGTTCTGGCCGGTGCTTTCGCGGGCCGGCGCCTGTCCAGCCTGGATTCTGAGAGCCTGCGTCGCCTCTATGACGAGTGCGCCGCCCTCGATCCCGAGGGGGTGCCTCTTCTAGAGGCTTATCTTGACCGCCGGTTTTCCGGCTGGCGTGAAGACGCTCAGGGCGACCGAGACACGCGGACGCGAACTCATGCGCAATCGGGCGTAATGACGAAAGATGAAGCCTACCAGATCCTGGGGCTTAAGCCTGGAGCGAGCCTCGACGAGATCAGACATGCGCATCGTACGCTGATCAAGAAACTCCATCCTGACCAGGGAGGGACGGCGTATCTCGCTGCTCGCGTAAATCAGGCGAGAGAAGTCCTGATGGGCCGACATCGCTGATACTCCACGCGCGATCCGGTTTGACGAAGGGCGACGACGGAGCAAACACAACGCACCGTCGCCGATCATTAAAGAGGCGAGAGATTAAGACTTCGTCTCAGCCGCGAGAGGCGAAGCAGTTCAGGCCCCCCTTCTTCAGCGCCTTGCAGGCCTGCTCGGCGTCGTTGGATTCCTTGAAGCCGGAGAACCGGGCGCGATAGAGCGTGTTGCCCTTGGCGTTCACCTTCTCCGTATAGGGAGAAGCCTTGCCGAGGAGCTTGCCGAAGCGGCCGCGGGCGGAGTCCAGGATGTCCTTGGCCTTGCCCTCGTCGTCGGTCGCGCCGAGCTGGATCACCCAACCGCTGACGGTCTTCTTGGGCTCGGGAACCACGGCATTCAGGGATGCGACCTTCATCGGCTCGGCCTGGGCCGGAGCAGGGGTCTTGGTCTCGATCTTCGCCTGGAGGGCTGCTTTCTGCGCTTCCGAGATCTTCGGAGGCTGGGGAGCCGGGAGCGCCGCGTAGGCCTGGGCGTTCAGCGGCAGCGGTTCGGGACCCTTCTGCCAGCGGACGGTGGAAGAGGGCGTCGTGGTGGAACTCGCTCCCGCTGCGGAGGCGACAACCGGCCGCAGGGTGTTCAGGTCGAGCGGCTTGCGTTCGGGAACGGGGATCGGGTCCGGGGTCGGGGCAGGGGCAGCAAGCGCCACCGGAGCCTGCGGGGATGCCGACGCGACCTGGGTCGCCTGGGCGCCGCGCTCCACCACGGGCGGGGCGATGCGGGCACCCGCATAGGCCCGCGGCAGATAGCTTTCGATCAGGCTCGCCATCGTCTGGTCGCGCGAGGCGGCGGAACGTCCGCCGAGCACCACGGCCACCAGGCTGCGATTACCCGTGTTGACCGAGGTCAGCAGGTTGAAGCCGGAGAGGCGGGTATAGCCGGTCTTTATGCCGTCCACGCCGTTGAACTTGCCGAGAAGCCGATTGTGGCCGCGGATCGTGCGCTTGCCGAACTGGAAGGAGCGGGTGTCGAAATAGGCGAAATATCTCGGGAAACGGTCCTGAATCGCGCGGCCCAGGATCGAGAGATCGCGTGCCGTCGTGATATTGGGCGGAGAATGCGGCAGGCCGTGCGGGTTGTGGAACTCCGAGGAGTTCATGCCGAGATCCCTGGCCTTGCGCGTCATCATGCGCGCAAAGGCGTCTTCGGAGCCGGCGATATTCTCGGCCACGACGACGGAAACATCGTTGGCCGACAGGGTCACCATGGCCTTGATCGCGTCATCCACCTCGATGGTCGAGCCGGGACGCAGGCCGAGCTTGGTCGGCGGCTGGCTCGCCGCGTATTCGGAAACGGTCAAGGGCGTGTTCAGGGACATGCGCCCGCGCTCGAGCTGTTCGAACAGCAGGTAAAGGGTCATCACCTTGGTGATCGAAGCCGGGATACGCGGCGCGTCGACATTCTCGCCCTGCAGGATCTTGCCGGTCTTCGCATCCACGACGATCGACGCGGACGGAGGATTGTAGCCGCCGCCCGCTGAAACTTTGCGGCGCGCCGCATCGGCGGGAGCGGAAAAGGCGATGACGGCAGAAGTGATAATACCAATAAACGTCCAAGCAGTTCGGCGTCCTACCCAAACCGAAGTCATCCTGAAAAATCCCTGTTGAGTTGGGTTTTTTGCCTCCGCGACCGGTCCTCCAAAAGGAGAATGTTGCCGGCGCAACACAGTGTTTGACCGTACGGGAGTGGGGTTACGAGGGCGTTAATGGAGATGGTAAATGGCTGGCTGATTGTGCGGTGCACAATAACCCTTGACAAAATTTGTGCAGCGCACATAATACTCACTGTCACTCTCATTGGCGCTTGCCGCCATTAAACGCCTTATTGTCGAGGTTAACAATGCTTCAGCCGTTTGCAGACCTGCAAAAGCTCGGCCGGGAGAACCTGGAAGCTGCCGCCAAGGCAGCCGGTGCTCTCTCCAGCAATGCTCAGGCGATCGCCAATGAAACCGCCGAGTTCGCCCGTAAGTCCTTCGAGCATAACTCCGAAACGTTCGAGAAGCTGGTCGGCGCACAGAGCGTCGAGAAGGTTCTCGAGGTACAGGCGGCCTATGTGAAGGACGCCTACGACAGCCTCATCGGCCAGTCGGGCCGGATGGGAGCGCTCTATACGGCCCTCGCCAAGGAGGCCTTCAAGCCTTTCGAAGGCCTCTTTCCGAGGACCACGAAGGCCTGAGGCCCGGTCCAATCGATTTTTTCGTTGCGAAGGGAACGCCCGGCCGTCGTGCCGGGCGTTTTCGCGTTCAAGGGCGGCGGGAACGCCCTGACTTGAACGGCCTCACGGGAGAGTGAGAAGATGTCGCGCTTTCCAAGCGCAGTTTCAGCCCCCATCTGGTTGATCTGGCGAACCGAATGGAGCGACTATACATATGACTCAGGCACTGTGGCCGGGGCGGGAACGCAGGATGCAGGGCCGGAGCCAATAAGAAGGGGTCGGTCGAAATATCATGCTGCGGTTAGCTGAGGAATCTTTGATCCGGACGAAGCGGTTTCCACTCTCCGCGGCCGGCGGGTCACAGCCCCCTGGCGGCGACGACGATGGCCGCTCGAACACGGCCATCATCACAAAAGCCAAACCGCGCACGAAACGGCCTAACCTTTACCGCGTTCTTCTTTTGAACGACGATTACACCCCGATGGAATTCGTGGTGCACGTACTGGAGCGTTTCTTCAATAAGAACCGTGAGGACGCAACCCGGATCATGCTTCACGTGCATCAGAATGGCGTCGGGGAATGTGGAGTTTTTACCTACGAGGTTGCGGAGACCAAGGTGACCCAGGTGATGGATTTCGCCCGTAAGCACCAGCACCCTCTGCAATGCGTGATGGAAAAGAATTAGCCGAGACCCGTCTCATAAAGGACAAGCCGTTGCCGAGCTTTTCTCGCAGTCTGGAACAAGCCCTTCACCGAGCTCTCGCTCTCGCGGGTGAGCGCCGACACGAATATGCAACTCTCGAACATCTTCTCCTCGCACTGATCGACGACCAGGATGCGGCCGCCGTCATGCGGGCCTGCAACGTCGACCTCGAAATCCTTCGCCGGAACCTGGTCGATTACGTCGATAGCGAATTGGCCAACCTCGTTGCCGATGGCCGCCAGGATTCCAAGCCGACGGCCGGGTTCCAGCGCGTGATCCAGCGGGCGGTGATCCATGTTCAGTCCTCCGGGCGCGACGAGGTGACCGGCGCGAATGTGCTCGTGGCGATCTTCGCCGAGCGCGAAAGCCATGCCGCCTACTTCCTGCAGGAGCAGGACATGACCCGCTACGACGCCGTGAACTACATCAGCCACGGCATCGCCAAGCGTCCCGGCCTGACCGAAAGCCGCTCGCCGCGCGGCGCGGAGGAGGAAGCCTCCAACGAGCGCCCGACCCAGGACGAATCCGACGCGCGCGGCAAGAAGAAGGGCGATGCCCTGGAGTCCTACTGCGTCAACCTGAACAAGAAGGCGAAGGAGGGGAAGATCGACCCGCTCATCGGCCGCGAGGCCGAGGTGCAGCGCACGATCCAGGTCCTCTGCCGCCGCCAGAAGAACAATCCTCTCCTCGTCGGCGATCCCGGCGTCGGCAAGACCGCCATCGCGGAAGGCCTTGCCCGCAAGATCGTCCAGGGCGAGGTGCCGGAGGTTCTCAAGGGCGCCACGGTCTTTGCCCTCGACATGGGCACGCTGCTCGCGGGCACCCGCTATCGCGGTGACTTCGAGGAGCGCCTGAAGCAGGTGATGAAGGAGATCGAGTCGCATCCGAACGCGATCATGTTCATCGACGAGATCCACACGGTGATCGGCGCCGGCGCCACCTCCGGCGGCGCTATGGACGCGTCGAACCTGCTCAAGCCTGCCCTCGCGCAGGGTACGCTGCGCTGCATCGGCTCCACGACCTACAAGGAATACCGCCAGTATTTCGAGAAGGATCGCGCCCTCGTGCGCCGCTTCCAGAAGATCGACGTGAACGAGCCGTCGCTGCCGGATGCCATCGAGATCGTGAAGGGCCTCAAGCCCTATTTCGAGGACTTCCACAAGCTCAAATACACCAACGACGCCATCAAGGCGGCGGTGGAGCTGTCGGCCCGCTACATCAATGACCGCAAGCTGCCGGACAAGGCGATCGACGTAATCGACGAGACCGGCGCATCCCAGATGCTCCTGCCCGAGGGCCGCCGCAAGAAGACCATCGGCATCAAGGAGATCGAGGCCACCATCGCCACCATGGCCCGCATCCCGCCCAAGACCGTTTCGAAGGACGATGCGGAGGTTCTCGAGCACCTGCAGGAGACCCTCAAGCGCGTGGTCTACGGCCAGGACAAGGCCATCGAGGCCCTGTCCTCCGCCATCAAGCTGGCCCGCGCGGGCCTGCGCGATCCGGAGAAGCCGATCGGCTCCTACCTCTTCGCGGGTCCCACGGGCGTCGGCAAGACGGAAGTGGCCAAGCAGCTGGCGGCCTCTCTCGGAGTGGAGCTCCTGCGCTTCGACATGTCGGAGTACATGGAGCGCCACACGGTCAGCCGACTGATCGGCGCGCCTCCCGGCTATGTGGGGTTCGACCAGGGCGGTCTCCTGACCGACGGCGTCGATCAGCATCCGCACTGCGTGCTCCTCCTCGACGAGATCGAGAAGGCGCATCCGGATCTGTTCAACATCCTGCTCCAGGTCATGGATCACGGGAAGCTGACGGACCACAACGGCAAGCAGGTCGATTTCCGCAACGTCATCATCATCATGACCACGAATGCGGGCGCCGCCGACATGGCCCGTCCGGCCTACGGCTTCACCCGCTCGAAGCGCGAGGGCGAGGACACGGACGCGATCAACAAGCTGTTCACGCCGGAATTCCGCAACCGTCTCGACGCGGTCATTTCCTTCGGCCACCTGCCGAAGGAGGTGGTGCAGAAGGTGGTCGACAAGTTCGTCATGCAGCTCGACGCCCAGCTCGCGGACCGCAACGTGTCCATCGAGCTGACCGACGAGGCGCGCGACTGGCTGGTCGAGCACGGCTATGACGAGGCCATGGGCGCCCGCCCGATGGGCCGCCTGATCCAGTCCACCATCAAGACGCCGCTGGCGGACGAGGTCCTGTTCGGACGCCTGAAGAATGGCGGTGCGGTCAAGGTCGTGGTCAACACGGACGAGATCGGCCTGCAGAGCCTGGGATTCGAGTATGTCGAAGGCCCGGTCAAGCCGAAGCCGGAGAAGGACGTCACGAACGCCGGCAAAAGGAAGCCTCGCGCGAAGTCGCCCTCGAAGGCAAAAAAGTCCGTGAAGCCAAAAGGATCAGGTGGTAATGGGGGCGGAGGCATCCGCACTGTTCCCAAGGTTCCATTGGTTAGAGCATGACGACTGAACTGCATGAGGCCCCCATCGAGACGGCCCGGATCATCGAGCCGCCGGCGAAGCTGACCTGGCGCGAAAAGCGCGAGCTGCGCCGGCGCCGGCGGGTCTGGTTCGAGGAAATCCTCGCCTGGATCCTGGTGCCTGCCATCATCGTCGGCTGCTATTGGCTGCTGAATGTGGGCCTCGCGGCCATGGGATCGTCTCCGGAGGCTATCATCGAGGGCTTCCGGACCATCGCCGACAATCTCTGAAATCGCCGCCGCAGGCGAAACGGGACGCGGGCCTTCACGGGCCCGCGTTTTTCTTTGTCAGGATCGCGTGCTTACGTAAGCGGAACGTCCACGACGCATGTCACGCCTAAGGCCGCGAAGCTGATCTTAGCGTCGCCATCGAGGTCCTGAGCCAGGCTGCGCTCGATCAGGCGGGTGCCGAATCCCCGGCGGGTGGGGGGCGAGACGGGCGGGCCGCCGCTCTCGCGCCAGGCCAGGTGCAGGCGAGGCTCGCCGCCATCCTCCTTCAGCGACCAGTTGATGCCGATCCTGCCGGTTGCATTGGATAGCGCGCCGTACTTTACCGCATTGGTCGCAAGTTCCTGGAGGGCCATGGATATCGCCAAGGCCATTCTGGGTGAAAGGCGTACCTCCGCCCCCGAGGCCTCGATGCGGTCCTCGCGCTCGTGGCGGTAGGGCGCCATCGCCTCCTGAACGATTTCGCCCAGGCTCGCGCCCTGCCAGTTCTCGCGGGTAAGAACGTCATGGGCCCGCGAGAGGGCAAAGAGGCGGGCCTCCAGGGCGGCGCGCGCGGCCTCGGTCGTTTCGGCGTTCCGGAGGGTTTGCGACGTCACGGACTGGACGGTCGCCAGCGTGTTCTTCACCCGGTGGTTCAGTTCGTTGATGAGGAGGCCCTGATGCTCCTCCCAGCGCTTGCGCTCCGTGATGTCGAGCACGACACCCCGCGCCTGGGCGGGGAGGTTGGTCTCGTCCCGGATGTACTCGCCGCGTCCGTTCACCCATCTGATCGTGCGGTCGGGCAGGAGCAGCCGCAGGGTCCAGTCGAAGAACTGAACCGAGGGGTCCTGCATCGCTTCGCGGGTCTGGCTGCGGATCTGATCGAGATCGTCCGGGTGGTAGCGGGCCCGAAGGTCGTCGAGGGTGAGGGGCCGGTCCTCGGGATATCCATAGAGCTGATTGAACCGGGGCGATGGCTTGACCTGCCTCGTCGTGAAATCAATCCCGAAGATTGCCAGGGAGCCGGCGTCAAGCGCCGCGCGCAGCTCCGCCTCGCGCTCCCGCAGGGCTTCCTCGGCCTTCTTCCGCTCGGTGATGTCCAGGACGACACCGATGGTGCGCGCGGGCCGGTCCCCTGGCCCGGGGATCATTTCTGCCCGCATGAGATACCAGCGCAGCGCGCCGTCGGCCCGGTAGAAGCGGTATTCCACCTCGAAGAAGCGCTTGCATCGTTCCAGCGCCTCCTGGGCGGCCGCGACGATGCGCTCGTAGTCTCCCAGGTAATAGCGTTTGCGGACTTCCTCGGTGTTGAGCCGCGCATCCGGCGCATAGCCGAGCAGGCGGTTCAGCTCCGGGCTCGTGCGGAGCCTGTTCGTCAAGGTGTCGTGCTCCCAGACCGCCATGCGGCCGGCATCGAGAGCCAGACGCAGCTGGTTTTCGCTTTCGCGAAGCGCCAGCTCCGCCCGGGCGCGTTCGACTGCATCCCATGTGCGTTCGGCGACATCCCGCACAAGGATCGCTTCGTTCTCCGTCCAGCGTCTCGGGTGCCTCTCGTGGAGATAGAGTAGCGCCTTGAGCCGTCCCTCCTTCACCAGGGGGACCGCGATGAGCGAGCGGGTTCCGATGCTGTCCCAGCCGGCCGACCAGGCGAGGCCGCATCGAGGGTCGTTCAGGCAGTCATGGACCATGACGGCCGATCCGGCTCGGAGTTCCGCGATCAGGACGGGCCCGAAGGCGTCCAGGATACGGGCCTCGCCCGCAAGGCTCGGCAGGGTGCCGTCGGTCCAGTCCCGCTTGACGCTCACCACCTCCTGCGCGGCGTCGATCTCGGCAAAGCCGGCCCGGGCGACCTTGAGATGGCGGCCGAGCATCCCGGCGGCGGCGGTGGACACCTCGACGGGGTCGACCAGGCTTCGCAGCCGGTCCGCCATCTCCACCAGGAAAGCGAGCCGTTGATCGTTCGCCACCTGTCGCGTGGTCTCGACCACGACGGCGAGCAGCCCGCCGATCCGGCCCATGTCGTCCATGAGCGGAGAGAAGGAGAACGTGAAATGAGCCAGTTCCTCGTAGTCGTTGCGGCCGAGAACCAGCGGCACGTTTTCCTGGTAGGTCGATTCCCCGGCCAGGGTGCGCTCGATGAGGGGCGAGACCTCTTCCCAGATCCGTGACCACGCCTCCCGAAGGGGGCTCCCCAGGGCAGCCGGATGCCTGGCCCCGAGGATGGGAGCGGCCGCCTCGTTGTAGAGCAGGGTGAGTTCCGGCCCCCAGGCGACGAACATGGGGAACCTGGAGGGGAGCGCCACATCGAGGGATCGACGCAAGGATACGGGCCAGGTTTCCGGTCTGCCGAGGGGAGTTTTCGACCAGTCATGGCCCCGCATGAGAGATCCCATGACACCACGGAGGAGAACGGAAGCCAGAGGAGGAGCGGCTGCGCCGGGATGTTCCTGAGACGTCATGCGCGGATGGCTTCGAAGGCTGCTGGAATCCGTTGAACCAAAGGTAACCCGCATCGCCGAACGCAAGACGGCGCCTCGGGAGGATTGCAAAGAGGGCTTGATGCCATTTCGTCCTTGGTCACGGCCGAGCTTCAGGCGGCACGAAAGATGTGAATGCGTTCATGGAACTAGGGTGCGGTTCCGCATTGGCAGCCCTGCGGCTGAAAAACTTGTGGCGGGCCGGGCCCGCCAACCAGGCGGCCTATCCGTCCTGGTTATGCCTGAAGGGCGTCGCCTCCGAGAGTTCCTCGAGGGCCTCGGACACGTAGAGGCGCTCCTGCCGGAGATAGGCCTGGACAGCCGTCCGCAGGGAGGGATCGGCGATGTCATGGGCCGATGAGGTGATCACGGGCCGGTAGCCGCGCGCCAGCTTGTGCTCGCCCTGGGCTCCCGCTTCCACGCGGTCGAGCCCGCGCGAGATGGCGAAGTCGATGGCCTGGTAATAGCAGATTTCGAAATGCAGGAAGGGGTGATCCTCGATGCAGCCCCAGTTGCGTCCATAGAGGCGCCTGTCGCCGATGAGGTTGATGGCTCCCGCGATGTAGCGGCCGTCCCGCTTGGCCATGACCAGCAGGATCCTGTCCGCCATGCGTTCGCCGAGCGCCGAGAAGAAGCGGCGGTTGAGATAGGGCCGCCCCCATTTGCGCGAGCCCGTATCCATGTAGAAGGAGAAGAAGGCGTCCCAATGCGCCTCCGTGATGTCCTGGCCCGTCACCCAATCGACCGAGATGCCGTTCGCCAGGGCGTCCCGCCGCTCGCGCCTGATGGCCTTGCGTTTGCGGGAGGCCAGCGCCGCCAGGAAATCGTCGAAGCCGCCATAGCCTTCGTTGAACCAGTGGAACTGCTGATCGTCCCTGCGCAGGAAGTCCTGGCTCGTGAAGGCTTTCAGATCGTCCTGCTGCAGGAAGGTGGCATGGATCGAGGAGGCCCCGATCTGGTCACGCAAGGCCCGAAGGCCCGCGATCAGACGGGCCCGCACGTCGTCCGCCTGCGCATCGTTCGGCACGAGAAGGCGAGGGCCGGTCACGGGCGTGAAGGGAACGGCGACCTGGAGCTTCGGATAGTAATGCCCGCCCGCGCGCTCATAGGCGTCCGCCCAGGAATGGTCGAACACGTATTCGCCCATGGAGTGCGATTTCACGTAGCAGGGGGCCGCTCCCAGCAGCTTTCCGGCCTCGTCCTCGACCAGCACATGCACCGGAGCCCAGCCGGTCTTGGGGCCGACGCAGCCGGAATCCTCGAGAGCCGACAGGAAGGCGTGGGAAACGAAGGGGTTGAACGGATCGTCCTCCCCTGAGCCCGCATGGAGGGCGCAGGCATCCCAGGCGGTGGCTGAGACCGCCTTCAAGCCCTGGGCGATTTTGACGTGGAAGGTCACTGAATGGAAGGATCCCGCCGTTCGGGTCTAGAGCTAATCACTCGGCGGGACCCTTGCAATGGTCAGGGAATGAACCCCTCGAAGACCATCTGGTCCGCATGCTGCTCGGCGCGGGCGCGGTCTTCCGGGGTGCGCACGGTCCAGGTGATGACCGGGATATGGCCCAGAACCCTGCTCAGATAGGTCGAGGCGCAGGGCAGGTCCTTCACGCGCCAGGACAGGAAGTGCGGCTGCGTCTCCTCGAAATGCAGCAGGTTCGCGAACCTGTGCTTCTGCTCGGGGCTCAGGAAGCTGTCGGACTTGGAGGCATATTCCAGTTCGCCGATGAAGCCGCGCGTGATGTTCGGCGCATGCTGGCGCAGATAGGCCACGATGTCCGGATCGAAGGATTTCACCACGAAGGGGCCGCTGTAGCCGGCCAGGATCTCGATGGCGCGCTTCGTCAGGCGCATGTCGCCGTTGAACTTGCTCTTGATCTCGATCACCAGCGGGGTGCGTCCGGCGATCTTGGCAAGATAGTCCTTGAACGAGGGAATCCTGTCCCCGCCCACGGCCCCGGCAATGTCGATCCCGGTGAGGGCCGAAAGGCTGCGCTCGGCCACGAGGCCGGCCTCGCCCGTGAGGCGGTCGAGCTCGAAATCGTGGAACACGATGGCTTCTTCGTCGGCCGTCAGCTGAATATCGAGTTCGATCGGGAAGCCGCGCTCGATGGCGGCTTCGGCGGCCGAAAGGGTATTCTCGATGACGCCGTTAGCTTTGTTGTGGAGGCCGCGATGGGCGATGGGCTTCGCGACAAGCCAGCTGGGCGTGCTCATTGGACTTCGAACATTCCTTCAACTTCGACGCAGGCATCGAGCGGCAGTTCCGCGACGCCGATGGTGGAGCGGGCATGGCGGCCCGCATCGCCGAGCGCCTCGACCATGAGGTCGGATGCGCCGTTCATCACGGGGGCGAGCGCCGCGAAGGTGGGAACCGCGTTGATGAAGCCCCCGAGACGCACGCAGCGCACGACCTTGTCGAGGTCGCCGACCGCCGCCTTCAGCTGGGCCAGCAGGTTGATGGCGCACAGGCGCGCGGCTTCCTGGCCGGCCTCGGGAGACACATCCGCCCCGACCTTGCCCTTGTGGGCGTCGGCGATCTTGCCGTCCTGGCCAAGGCAAAGCTGCCCGGAGATGACGACCAGGTTGCCCGTCCGAACGAACGGCACGTAATTCGCCACCGGAGCGGCCGGATTCGGCAGGGTGATGCCGAGGTCCTGAAGTTTCTTTTCGATTGCGCTCATGAGAGCCCTCTGCGTGTCACAGTGTGGGGATTAGTGGCGGATGACTCTTAAGGACGCAAGCCGGAACATTGCCCTGTCCTCACGGTGCTCCTATTCTCACACGAAGCATCGTGCTTGAAGGCGGACCCGGCTTTCCGCTGCAAACGGTGTGCCGCTTGAAAAGGGAGCGTCGGACACATCCAAGGGTATCGTTCACCTTTGGGATCCGAGGCTCTAGGTGAAATCTGGAGATCTCATGCGTTCCCTCAGTCTGGCCGCCTGTCTTTCCCTTTCCCTGCTCGCACCCGCCTGGGCGCAGACAGCCACGACACCGATTCACCTCGCGCCGCACAGGGCCGTGTACGATCTGTCGCTCCTGCGTTCCGGGGGGACCAAGGGAGTCGAGTCGGCGCGGGGGCGCATCGCCATGGAATTCGGCGGCGATGCCTGCGAGGGCTACACGGTCAAATATCGCCAGGTCACGGTTCTCGACAGCAGCGACGCGGGATCGCGCACCCTCGATACGCAATCGGCGACATTCGAGACGGGCGACGGCCTGTCCATGCGCTTCAAGACGACTTCGACGGTGCAGGGGCTCGTGCGGGACGGCGTCGACGGCGATGCGCAGCTGCGGCCGGACGGGTCCCTCGACGTCCGCTTCAAGCAGCCCCGGGACGACACCTTCTCGGCGACGGGGCAGCCGCTCTTTCCGACCGAACACATGAAGCGGCTGATCGAGATGGCCCGCAAGGGGGAGCGCACCTATTCGGCGCGGGTCTATGACGGCTCGGACGACGGCAAGAAGGTGTTCGAGACCCTGAGCCTGATCGGCAACCGGATCGAGCCTGGCGCGGGCGAGGGGGTGGAGGAGCCCGCCCGTCAGGAGGCGCTGGCGAAAATGCCGCGCTGGCCGATGACGATCAGTTATTTCGAGGAGGGCAAGGCCGACAGGGAGCCCGCCTATACGATTTCGTTCGAGCTCTACGAGAATGGAATCGCCCGCGCCCTGAAGATCAATTACGGCGAGTTCGCCCTGAAGGGCGACCTCAAGAGCCTGGAGATCCCCGCCGTCACGAGCGCCTGTCAGCGCTGAGGCTTGTTGCGGAGCGTGATGCCCTTCTGGAGGGCGGCCGCGCCGAACTTGTCGCGGATCTTGTCGATGGCGGTTTCCATCCGGGCCTGCCGGACCACGCTCTGATCGGCAAGATCGCCGTGGTCCGCCTCGGCCCCGTCGCACAGATCCGCCGCGCCGATGCCGATGAGGCGGTAGGCCGTGCCGTCGCAGGCCGCCTTCAGGAGCTGCCGCGCCGGTTCGAAGAGACGCGCGGCGAGCTGCGTCGGGGCGAGGCCCGAGCGGGTGCGGGTGAGGAGGCGGAACTCCCTGTCCTTCAGCTTCAGGGTGACGCTGCGGCCGGCCAGCCCTGCCGCCTTCAGGCGGCGCGATACCTTCTCGGACAATCGCCAGAGGATCGGCTCCAGATCGTCGAAGGATTTCAGGTCCGTCTCGAAGGTCGTTTCCGCCGAGATGCTCTTGGTTTCCCGCTCCGGCGTCACCCGGCGCCCATCCTCGCCCCAGGCGAGCCGCGAGAGGCGCTGCGCATCCCGGCCGAGGGCTTCGAACAGGGCTTTCAGGGGAACCTCCCGCAGATGCACGATCCGCGTCACGCCCACCTTCGCGAGCCGCGCCTGGGCGGAGGCTCCGATCCCCGGGATGATGCCGACGGGCTTGTCGGCGAGAAAGTCCGCCGCCTCCTCGCGCCCGATGATCGAGAAGCCCCGCGGCTTCTGGAAGTCCGACGCGATCTTGGCGAGGAACTTGTTGTAGGAGAGCCCGACCGAGATCGAGATCCCGATTTCCCTTTCCACCTTGTGGGCGAAGCGGGCCAGCGTCAGGGCAGGGCTCCCGTGATGGAGGCGCTCCGTCCCGGTCAGGTCGAGAAAGGCCTCGTCGATGGAAACCGGCTCGACCAGGGGCGTCAGCTCCAGCATCAGCTCGCGCACCTCGTGCCCGGCCTTGCGGTATTTCTCCCCGTCGGGCTTGATCACCACCGCGTGGGGACAGAGCTTGAGGGCCTGAAACATGGGCATGGCCGAGCGGACCCCATAGGTCCGCGCCACGTAGCAGGCCGTGGACACCACGCCGCGCCTGCCGCCGCCGATGATCACCGGCTTGTCGGCAAGGCTCGGATCGTCCCGCTTCTCGACCGCCGCGAAGAAGGCGTCGCAATCCACGTGGGCGATGGAGAGCCGGTCCCGCTCAGGGTGCCGCAGCAGGCGCGGCGACCCGCAGGACTCGCATCGTCCTGCCAGAGGCGAGGCGGCGAGGCTGAGGCAATCGCGGCAGAAGGGGGCGCTGCTCATGGTGCGGACACTTGGGGCGGACGGTCACTCGAACTCGGAAGGGGACAGGGTCCAATGGGCCGCCATGATGTGCTCGGGCTTGGTGTTCAGAGCCTGGGCCAGGGCGAGCAGCAGCGGCTCGTCGGACACCACATAATCGAGAATTCCGGCAAAAAAGCCAGGATCGGAGGCTGCGGAGCGGATCGTTTCGGGCCTCAGCCCCGAAACCGCCAGAAAGCGGCCCATACGCTCCTCCTCGCCGGCGATGAACCCGAAGGCGCTCACGGCGATGTTTTCTGCCTCGTCTCTGTTTATCTTTCTTAAGGGAGTGTTCATTCTGTCGGTTTGCACTTCATCAATAGGTTATCCTCTAGCTATATCATCTCCAGAAGAGTTGGGCCGGCGAAATAGCAGGATCCGGGCCCAGGGATAGTGCCAATGAAGAAGACCGTGCTCATCGTTGAGGACAATGAACTCAACATGAAGCTCTTCAACGATCTCCTTGAGGCCAATGGCTATGCCACGCTCAAGACGAGCCACGGCATCGAGGCCATGGAACTGGCGCGCGCCCACAGGCCCGACCTGATTCTCATGGATATCCAGCTGCCCGAGGTCTCCGGACTGGAGGTCACGCGCTGGCTCAAGGCGGACGAGGAGCTGAAATCCATCCCGGTGATCGCGATCACGGCCTTCGCCATGAAGGGCGACGAGGAACGCATCCGGGAAGGGGGCTGCGAAGCCTATATGTCCAAACCGATTTCCGTGGCTAAGTTCATCGCCACCGTGAAAACCTACCTGGAGGCGGACGCAGCTTCTACATAGCTGTCAATCGGTTTGGGACCGATACGTCAGGAAAATCGCCTTTCCCATTATTTTTTCTGGGAAAATGCTGCTTTTCGGGCACATAGGCGCTTGCATCGGCCTTTGTTTCCAATATGTTCAAGTTAACTTTCCGCCTCGGCGGAAGAAATGCCCTACGGATGCTCAGGTCCGCCGCATCTCCTGGGACTTCGTGGGCTCGGCCAGGCTGGAAGCGGATCGTTGCCTCCTCAACACCACTTCCAGCCGGCCACCTCCAAAATCTCCAAAGAGCGCCGCGAGGCGCTTTTTTGTTGCCCGCGCCACTTTTCATTGCCGGCGCGCCGGCCTCGACCTGTCCCCATTCCGCTCAGGCCCTAAAACATCGGACATAAAAGTGGACATGCATTTTGGGGATCAATCGGATGCTTTCTCCTTAGACTGGAGCATCGTTTTAGCGGCCCGCTGGGTCCGCACGATGCCCTAGCTTTGCCCTTCATCCATTCGGCTCCGGCCAAGGCCGGGAATTCGAATCGGGAATACTCCCAGGACTTCAGCTTGCACTTGAAGCTTGGCCGTGACTATTGAGACGAATTGCCGATGCCGTTGGGGAAGGTCGGGACACCGGACCCGGATCCGGGCATGCTCCTGTGCGATGGACCCGATGCTTCCCGAAGAAGCGCATCATGCCAGCAAAGAGGACCGCCATGGACAAGAACACTCCTTCGATGCCCCCGAAATCGGCCCTGACGCGGTTTTCCGTGGCGCCTCTCTCGACCATGACCCGGAGGCTGGCGGACGTGGCTTCCGGGCGTGCTCCGGCGGATTTGGTCATCACGGGCGCGCGGGTACTCTCGACCTATAGCGAGCGCCTCATGCCGGAGCGGGAGTTGTGGATCGCGGGCGGCCGCATCGCGGCCGTGAAGCCTGCGGGCTCCCACCGTCATGCCGCCGGCTCGCCCGGCCGGGTCTATGACGCTCGGGGCGGGATCGTGGCGCCCGGCCTCGTCGATCCGCATATCCACATCGAGAGCAGCATGATCACCGCCTGCGCCTATGCGGAGGCCGCGCTGCTCAACGGCACCACCACGATCTTCTGCGACAGCCACGAGATCGGCAACGTCATGGATGCGGCCGGCATCGAGATGATGCTGGAGGACGCCCGCCATGCGCCGCTCTCGATCTTCCTGACGGTGCCCAGCACCGTCCCCGCCACGTCTCCGGAACTGGAGACCGCCGGCGGCGACCTGACGCCCGAGAAGATCGCGGCCCTCTTCGACCGCTGGCCGGAGGCCGCGGCGCTCGGGGAGAAGATGGACTTCGTGCCGGTCACCATGGGGGACGAGAGAAGCCATGCGATCCTGGCCGCCGCCCTCGAGCGCGGAAAGCCTGTGTCGGGCCACATCTACGGCCGGGAGTTCGTCGCCGCCTATGCGGCGAGCGGCGTGACCGATACCCACGAGGCCATCGACCGCGACATTGCCGACGACCTGCTCGAGGCGGGTGTCTGGATCTTCCTGCGCGGCGGCCCGCCGACGACGCCGTGGCACTCGCTGCCGGAAGCCATCAAGACGATCACGGAACTCGGCGCGTCGCACAAGCGCATCTGCGTCTGCACGGATGACCGCGACGCGGACGACCTCATGATGTTCGGCATGGATTGGGTGACGCGAGAGGCGCGCCGCGCCGGCATGAGCCGCGAGCAGGCCTGGAGCATGGGCTCGCTCCATCCGGCAACGCGCTTCGGCATGGATGGGGAGATCGGCGGCCTCGGCGGCGGTCGGCGGGCGGATCTGGTGCTGCTCAACGACGACCTCGAGGTGCGCAACACCTGGTACGGCGGCGAACTCGTCGTCGAGGACAAGGCGATCACTCACGTCCTCGATCAGGCGCTCTCCAGCCGCTACCGCTATCCGGATGCGGCTTATCGCACCGTGCACATCCCGAGCGTCCCGAAGCTCGTTCCGGAGCTCCCGGAGCAGGCCTGCACCGTCAACGTGATCCGCGTGGCGCTGCCGGGCATCGTGCTCTTCCACGACAAGGTGAAGGTGCAGAAGGAGGAGAGCTGGGATGCCCTCCTGTCCAAGAACGACCTCACCTTCGTGACCGTCATCGAGCGGCATGGGCGCACAGGCGGCAGGGGCGTCGCCCATGGCCTCTTGAAGGATTTCGGCCTGAAGAGCGGGGCGGTCGCCAGCAGCGTTGGGCACGATTCCCACAACATCATCGTCGCCGGAACGAACGAAGCCGACATGCGGGTGGCGCTCGATGCGTTGATCCAGTCGCAGGGTGGCGTCTGCGTCGTCGATGGCGGCGAGATCGTCGCCATGGTGCCGCTGCCGATCGCCGGCCTGCTCTCCGACAAGCGCGTGACCGAAGTCGCCGAGGAAACCCGCGCGCTGAAGGCGGCCTGGAACGATGCGGGCTGCAGGATCCCCTATATGGGCTTCAACCTGATCCCGCTTTCGGTGATCCCGGAAATCCGGATCACCGACAAGGGCTTGGTGCTCGTGCCCGAGATGGAGCTGGTGCCGCTCTTCGAAGGATAGGCCGCCGTCACGTGTCCGCCCGAAACCCCGTTCGGGCGGACGCCAGCTCCTGCGTCCGCGCCAGCAGGTCCTCCACGTTCTTTCGAAACTGCTCGAAGGCGAAGCCGAGGGCGAAGACCTGCCCGAAGCTGCCATAGGGCAGGTCGTGAGAGAGCGCATGGGAGCGCAGGCTTTCCGTCTCGCTCACGAAGGCGTGGAGAGCCGCCTCGAAACGCGCGGCATCGGGAGGCGCCGCACGGGCGCGCAGGGATTTGCCGATCCCGAAAAGAAGCGCGCAGGTCTCGTCCCGTAGCGCTCCCAAAGTCGGGCCGAGCCTGTCGCGGATGCGCTCCGGCAGAGGGCTGGCGGAGGCGCGGCCGATCATCACGAGATCGTGGCGCACCCGATAGAGCGTGCGGATGAGCGGTTCCGGATCCGCCGCGTCGGTGAGATGGCTCCTGCGCTCCCGCGCCGCCTCTTCGGCTGCGGCTTCGGCTTTTTTGAGCGCCGCGCGGATCTGCGGATGGATCGTCTGCAGGGCACTCCGGCCTTTCGTTGCGTCCAGCAGTTCGCCCACATGCAGCTCGATCAGGTCGGCGTTCAGGGAAACGACCCTCGCGGCGGCCTCCATCATCAGCGTATGCGCCCGCGCCGGCAGGACGAACAGGGACACGACGACGCCCACGATGTTGCCGAGGCTAATCTCCGCGACGCGGTCGATGGGACCAGCGAAAGGCCCGATGGTCTGACCCGCCTGCGGCAGGAGCATGATGAGGGATGTGACGGGCGCGACGCGAAAGCTCGGCTTGACCGCCGCCAGAAGAGCCAGCGGAAGCAGGCCGATGAAGATGGCAAGGCCCATGCCGAGCGGGGAACCGTGCGGGACGACGGCCGCGACCACGCCGCCATAGATCGCGCCGGCCAGCGTTCCCATGAAACGCTCCACGGCGGCCTTGAGCGAGCCGCCGACGCTGGCCTGCGTGATCACCACGGCCGTGATGGCTGCCCAGTAGCCCTGGGGCAGGTTGAAGATTTTCGTGATGGCGAAGGCAAGAGTGCCGGCGATGCTCACGCGCAGGGCGAGCTTCATCTCCGCCTGACGCGCGCCGATCCTGCCCGATGCCTTTCCGATCCACCCTGACGATGCCATGCGATTTACTGAACGCGGAGCATGCGGCGGGGTTCACCTGTCCGGTCGCGGGCGCTTATGCGTCGAACTCCACCACCTGGAACTCGGAGTCGCAATCGACGCAGGTGCCGAGCTCCGGAGACGCGATCATATGCATGGCGCGGCATTCCGGGCAGGTTTTCATCGCCATCCGGAGCACTCCCTGCATCTGGCTCGCGCCTTGCCGGTGGGCTTCGCTGGCCTGAACGGCTTGTTCGAACATCGTCGCCTCCTCTGAGGGTCTTGCAATGTTACAACCAGTGCCGGTCCTCCGCAAGGAAATATGCTGGGGAACTCTACCGGCTCGCGGTTCCCGTCCGGCAACATGGCTTCCATGAGGGTGGCGAGGCTCGCCGCCATGGGAGGCCGGACCGAACCATGACGGCCCCAGGCGCGGGATCATCTCTCGTTCCTGCCGCGCGGCATTTTTCGATCGCCGCATCCCCTTTGCCCAAAAGTGCTCTAGATCGGGCGAATGAGCAGAATTCGATGGCAGCAGGATGCAGTCGCGGGCGTGCCGCTCAACCGCCACATGGGCTTCGTGGGGCCGGTCGAGGTCGGCAGCGTCGCCTATGACGGCAGCAACAGGTTCTGGATCTGGTCGACGCCTCTCCAGGAGGATGCCTGGGGCTACGGGCCGACGGAGGAAGCCGCAAAGAAGGGTCTCGAACACTGGCTCGCGGCGTGGCTCGAGAACTTCAGGTCCTTCCTTCAGGCCGGCGGTTAGGCGTCGGCTTGGAAAGCCGCTCCGGCCGTGGGTTCAGATCCGCGTAGTGCGGCCTCGTCCCAGGAAGTAATAGAGCAGCCCGGCAATCACCACCAAGGCCAGCACGACCCATAGCCAGGTGCTCGTCTCCCCGTCGCCCACCGCTCCGGTGGTCGCCGGAGCGGAGGCTGTGCCGTCCGGAGTGCCGGAGGTTCCGCCAGGCGCGGTCTGAGCCATGGCGACCGCGCTCCAGGCCGTCAGCATCATTGCCAGAATTGTTCCCTTGATGGTCTCGATCATCGGTCGTCCTCCAGGGAAACGATCCCCCGGATCAACGTCCCCTGCGACGCACCGTTCCTTCGACAGGAGAGCCCGCCGGCGATTGCTTCTGGATATTCCTGGTTGCTCGCTTGGGTTGAGTTTGCATTGCTGCAATATCAACCTCAGGTTATCCTTTTTTGCAGTTCCCATCCCCATGGTTAATGTTACTATATAATAAAAAGACAGCCGGGGGCCATTGCAGGCGAGGGCCGTTTTTATGTGTCACGTGGTTTTGCTCGGCGACAGCGTGTTCGACAACGGTGCATATGTGAAGCCCGGAGAGCCGGATGTCCTGGCCCAGATCCGCGCCCGGCTTCCGGAAGACTGGCGCGTCACCAGGAACGCGGTCGATGGCGCCATGATAACCCTCGTGGAGCGGCAGCTCGTGCATCTTCCCGGGGACGCCACCCATCTGATCGTGAGCATCGGCGGCAACGATGCCCTGGGCTGCAGCAGTATCCTTAGGGAAAGCGCCCGCTCTGTCGCAGAGGTCATGACCCGCCTCGCGGACATCAGGGATTCCTTTGCCCGCAGCTACGGCAAGATGCTCGAGCTGGTGATGAGATACCGGCTGCCGACGGTGCTCTGCACCATCCATGGAGGGCGCTTCCCGGATCGGGAGGAGCAGCGCCATGTGATGACGGCGCTGTCGCTCTTCAACGACGTCATTACGCGCGAGGCCTTCTGCAGACGGCTTCCCCTCATCGACCTGCGTCTGATCTGCAACCGGAACGAGGATTATGCGGATCCTATCGAACTCTCGGCCATGGGCGGCGATAAGGTCGCGGCAGCGATAGCGCAGGCGGTGGCAGGGCAGGCGTTTCTCGCCCGTTCGCAGATCTATGCCGATGGCGCGCTCTCGGGACAGGCCGAGGCCA
>Ga0182742_1000269_pt1 | contig 93525 bp, 88 predicted proteins | sample eDN5th37CBELigMG_FD_128880 | JGI IMG/M metagenome (GOLD analysis project Ga0182742, IMG submission 128880) | Enriched Miracle-Growth compost microbial communities from Emeryville, California, USA - eDNA 5th pass 37_C BE-Lig MG (version 2)... ...
GAAAGACCCGCCAATCCCGAAGGCCGCTACTCGGGCGACACCTGGCGAGCCGAGATCGACTGGAAGCCGCGCGAGAAGTTCTCGATGTTGCTGTCGGCGTGGAGCGAGCTCAAAGCCTATACCGACGTCGAATCGGATTACTTCATCTCCGATGGCTACAGCCTCGCCCCGAGCTGGAGCCCGACCGAGAAGCTGAACCTGACGCTCACGGCCTCGTACGAAGATCAGGAATATCTGAACACACGCGATCTCGAACTGGTCGGCGGCCAGCGCAATGACGACGTGCTCACGGGCTTGTTCACCCTCACGTACAAGCCGCGCGATCAGCTGGCCATCGAACTGAGCTATCGCGGCAGCGACCGCGACAGTAACCGGCTCAACCGCCGTTACGATGCGCAGGTGGCAGGCGTCGCGCTGCGCTGGAGCGTGTTCTAGCCTCAACGCGGTCCTCGGGCCGGACGCGGCGGCGTCAGCATTACTTCAGGTTATGCGCGCCGCCGTTCTATTCATTGGTTGAGGGCATCGGCCGCGCTTAAGGTTGAAGCTGGTCTTGGTCAGCGTAAGGTCCAGCATGATGTCTCGCCGCGTTCTCCTCTGCATCTGGAGTGCTCTCCTGCTTGCGCTCACCTCGGGCGCCGCCCACGCACAGAGAGCCAATGCCACAACGAAGCCGATCCGCATCGCCGCGATCTACTTCATGCACGAGACGGTGACGTTCCTGCCGTACGACACGGAGCTTTCGGACTTCATCTACGAGGGCTCGCCGGCACGCGGCGAAGCCCTGCTCGGCTCGGATCCCAACGGTTACATGGGCGGCTTCGTGAAAGTCGCTCGAGAGCACGCCAACGTCGAGGTCGTGGGCATCGAGTCGCCGCTGTTTCCCAAGACCGGCACCGGGTCGGGCTGGATCGACAAATCCACCTACGACCATTTCGTCAACAAGATGATCTCCGAGCTCAAGGCCTTGGGCCCGTTCGACGGCGTCTATCTCGCGGTTCACGGTGCGATGGGCGTGCGCGATGTGGCCAAGCCCGAAGCAGAGCTCGCTCGACGAGTGCGACAGGTCGTCGGCCCGAAAGCTTTTATCGTCGGAACGTTCGATCCGCACGGCAATGAAGACGCGGACTTCCTGCGCTACGCCAACCTCGCCTTCTGCACGAAGTACTACCCTCACTACGACACGTATCTGCAAGGTGAGCGCGCCGCCCGCACGTTGATTCGTTCGATCCGCGGCGATTACAAACCCACCACGGCGACACGCAAGCCGCCGATCCTCACGCCTTCGGTGCTGCAGTGGACGGGCCGTTCTCCCTGGATGGATCTCGTGCAGCGCGCGCTCGTCTGGGAAGCGCGCGAGCCGGACGTGTACGTGAACTTCTATTACGGCTTTGCCTTCATGGATTCCAACGAGGCGGGCATGGCGTTTCAGGTCATGACCAACGGCAATCCCGAGCTTGCCGCTCACATCGCCGACGACATGGCAAACACCGCATGGCGCCTGCGAGAGCCGCTCTACTACGGCACCAAAGTCTATTCGATGAAGGAAGGCGTGCAGCTGGCCAAGGAGTCGATGGCGAAGAAACAGTTCCCGATCGTGCTCGCAGACCACAGCGACCGCTCAGGTGCGGCAACCTGGCTGCTCAAGGAAGTGATCGATCAGAAGCTCAGCAAGACCCTGATCGGCACCGTTGCGGACAAGGATGCGATCGAAACGTTGCGCAAGAAAGGCGTTCGGCCCGGCGACAAGTTCGACATGATGGTCGGCGGACGCGTCGACGAATCCGCCGGCGCACCGGTGCGAGTCGTGGGAACGGTGAACACGGTCAGCGGCGGCATGTCGCGCTTCGGCGGTGGCGGCGGCGCTCAGCTTTGGGTCAGCGTGAAGTTCGGCGATGGCAACGAGCTCATCATAAGCCCCTACCTGCACCAGAACACCGACCCGGCCGCGTTCTCCGAGATCGGCATCAATGCGGCGGATTTCCAGGTGATCGCGATCAAATCGCGCGTCCACTTCCGGCGCGGCTACTACGACAGCGGCTGGGCGAAAGAGATCCTGCTGGTCGAGCCCGATCAGCCGTTCGTCGGCACGGTGCGGCTCGAAGCGCTCGACTACAAGCACCTCAAGATCGAGAACTTCTATCCCTTCGGCAAGAACGTGAAGTATCCCTAGCCCTCACCCCGGCCGGTAAAGCAGCGTGTACTTTACCGGCTCGGGCAACTGCGGGCTCGAGACTTCGACCGCCAGTTGCAGCTCGCCGTTTGCATCCCTGGAGAATGAATTCACGCGCATGCCGTCTTCAGCCTTGTAAGTCTGAACCAACGTGCCGTTGACGAGCTTGGCAGAAACGTCGAAGACCTCGCCATCGGCGCGCTTCCACTTGATCGACTCGCCACTGAGCGGCATGCGAATCGGCGCCTGCGTGTCGTATGTGATCTCCGCCTCGGTGGCGCCAAGCTCGATGCGGATTTCTTTATAGGCGAAGTTGGTCCGGCTCAGGCGGCCGCGCGCGATCGGCCGCTTGATGAAATTCATCTTGGCGACCGCCTTGTCGATCGCCTGCGCAATATCGCTGTCCCGATCGGACACCGATCGATAGGTGCCGGACAGGCCGGACGGCTCATCCGCGCCCGCATTGAGTGCCGCGATGCATCCCACGAGGGCCATGCAAAATGTACGTCTGAGCATTTTGCCTCCGGTCAACGAGTGCGCGGCTCATCGTAACGCATCGTCTGGCAGCGGCAACAGTGTCGCCCGGTCGGCGACTATCCGATTGCGCCCGCTCGCTGGATCAACGATAAATAGCACCTTGTTCCTGCTTCGATCGATCCGAGATGCCGGCGACGACATTCACAGCCCGTACCTTTTCAACCCGTTCGACAACGGGCCGCCTCGGCAATGTCTGAGCCGGCAACCCAACACCCCACAGACGCGCCGGCGACCGACCGGCTGGTGATCCGCATCAAGCTGGCCCCGAAAGAGGAGCCGGCGCCCCCGCCACCAACGCCGCGTTCGAACAAAGGTGCGATGGCGCTGGCTGCAGTCGTCGTCGCGGTACTGTTTGGCTGGTTTGGCATCGGCAGTCTCAAATCCGATCCGCCTCCACCGCCCGTTGTCGCCGCGAAGGCGATCGATGCCGCGCCGATGCCGACGCCGGTCGAGCCGGAACCGCCGCAGCAACCCGACGCGCCGCCGTCCGCCATCAGCGAAGTCGTTCCCGACGTTCCACAAAGCGCTTTGAACACCATCCGCGGCACGGTCAGGGTGGCCGTCCGTGTGGACATCGACAAACAGGGCAAGGTCGTCGCCGCCACCGCGGCCGACCGCGGCCCGAGCCGCTACTTCGAACGCCTCTCGATCGAGGCAGCAAAGAAATGGACTTTTACGCCGGCGACCATGGAAGACTCGCGGGTGATGCTGGTGCAGTTCAACTTCACGCGAGACGGAGCGACGGCTCACTGGAATCCAGCCGCGTAGCCTCGGCCCCATGTCGGAACCTGGCCCCGTGCTTCGTCCTCCGCCTATCGACGCAATCACCTGGAGCCTGCGATGAACCCCACCATCACCGCTTTTCGCGCTTCGCCCGATCGGGGCCAGGGACTGGCGCGTGACATGCGTGTGCGCTGGGCGCTCGAAGAAGTGGGTCAGCCCTACGATGTGCGACTGGTCTCGTTCGCCGAGATGAAGGAGCCCGCGCATCGCAGGCTCCATCCGTTCGGTCAGATACCGACCTACGAACACGGCGGGCTCGCCCTGTTCGAGTCCGGCGCGATCGTGCTCCACATCGCCGAACGGCATGCGGGACTGCTGCCCCAGGATCCAAATGCACGAGCACGCGCCATCGCTTGGATGTTTGCCGCGCTCAATACGGTGGAGCCGCCCATCGTCGAACGCTCGATGGCGATGATTCTGGAGCGCAACAAGAGCTGGTTTGAAGAGCGCCAGGCCATGCTCGACGATCGCGTCCATGCACGGTTACGCGAACTCTCCCATCAATTGGCCGATGCGCAGTGGCTGGACGGTGAGTTCAGCGCCGCCGACCTGTTGATGGTGACGGTGCTGCAAAGGTTCAGCAAAGCGAGCGATCTGGGGAGATATCCGAACCTCGCTGCCTACCTTGCCCGCGGCGAAGCGCGACCTGCTTATAAGCGGGCTTTCGCAGATCAACTGGCAGTTTTCACCGCAAGCCAGACGCAAACCTGAGCGTTCATTGCCGCAGGATCTTGTCCATCGCCTTGCCCTTGGCGAGCTCATCGATCAGCTTGTCCAGATAGCGGATCTGTTGCATGAGCGGATCTTCGATCTCTTCGACGCGGATACCGCAAACCACGCCTTTGATCAGTGAACGATTCGGATGCAGGGCGGGCGCCTCGGCAAAGAAGGTTCTGATATCCGCCTCCTGCTCGATCTGCTTTTGCAGCTGCGCCTGGCTGTAACCGGTCAACCAGCAGATGATCTGGTCGACTTCCTGCTTCGTCCGGCTCTTGCGCTCGGCCTTTTGCACGTACATCGGATAGACCTTCGCGAACTTCATCGCGAACACTCGTTCGTTGCTCATCGTCATTCCCCCGAATCGATCGGCATGCGTGCGCAGAAGAACTCCACCATGTTCTCAGCGGCCGGTGGATCGAAGTTGCTGAGCCCGACCAGAACGTATCCCGACTGGGGATAGATTCGTAACTCGGCATTCATTCCAGGCGCCCCACCGACGCCTCCATAGAAGTGCAACGCGCCCTCGCCCTGCAGGGCGAAGCCGTACCCCCAACCGCCGCCGATTCCTTTCGCGGATGTCGCAGCGAGGAGCAGCTGTTTCGGGATGAGTTTGCCCGCTTGCAGGGCCTGCGCAAATCGCAGCATGTCGCCTACGGTGGAGTACCCGCCGCCCGCCGCCATGCCGCGATAGGGCAATGTGTTCTCGTTCGACACCCACCGACCGTCTTCCTTGGTGTATCCCTGGGAACGAGCAGCGACCTTCTGCGACTCCGGCAGTGAACCCGTCGAGTGCATACCGGCTTTCGCATAGATGTGCTGCTGGACATAGTCGTAGTAGGACAGGCCGCTGGCCGCCTCGATCAACCGACCGAGGAGCACATATCCATAGTTCGAATACCCCTCAGCGGAGCCTGGCTCGAACTCGGGCGCTCGCTTGCCGAACAGCGCCACGTAATCCGCGTGTTCTTTGAGTTGCAGCCGATGGGCGTCGAACTCCGGGCCGAAGATATCGCCCGTTCCACCTGAATGCGTGAGCAGGTGATGCACCGTGACCTTCGCAGCGACATCGCGATTGGGATAGTTTGGAAGATATTGGCCCACGGTCCCTTGCAGCGACAGCTTGCCTGCGTCCACCAGCTGCAGTATGGCGACGGCGGTGAACATCTTGTTCAACGAGCCCAGGCGGAACTGCGTCTCGAGCGTTGCAGCTCGCGACTTGGCGCGATCCGCGAATCCCCAGGCCTGCTGCATGAGAATCCGCTCGCCCCTGGCTAGCAGTAATGCGCCAGAAAATTCATCCGCCGCCGCCCGCTGACCCGCCCGCTCTTTCACAGCCGCCAGCGCATCAGCCATGGTCATTCTCGGCGCAGCAAACTCCGGCGGCAGCGTCGCAGGACGGATGTCCATGATGAGATTGTCACCACGGCCGTCGCCTTTGATATTCACTTCCAAATACACGCCACGCTCGGACGCAACCTCTCGCATCAACGCAATCAGGTTGTCGGGCGTACTCCGCTCCACCCGCAGTAACTCGAAGCCGCCTGTGTACTCCCGAAACTGCAACGTGTCCGCAACGTCACCCTTGCGTGCATACTTCTGCTTGAAGGCCGCCAGCTGGCTTACATCCGCCGAATTGAACGACGTGAGCCAGTCCGAGAACGCACGCCCCGCGGGCGTGCTGGGAATCGCGGGTTGGGCGAATGCGGTGACGCATATCAGCAGCAGCGCAGGGATCGACAGGCAGGCGCCGAGCTTCTTCCGAGGGTCTCTCATAGACGAACTTTCCTTTTCAATGCCCTGGCTTGCGCGGCGGGCGAGTTCAGTACGGCGTCCCATCCTTATGCACGAACCGCCCGTCGGCATTCGAGCTCTTTAGATCGATGTCGGAGCAGGTCGTCAGGTCTTCCAGCTGGCGCGAGCCCACTTCGAGATACACGGCGAGGCTGGAAGATTTATTGATCAGATGATGACCGTTGCCGGTGCCCTTGGGGAAGCTCGCGCAGTCGCCTTTGCGCAGTATCGTCTCGCCATCGTCTTCGACGAGTGTCAGCTCGCCTTCGAGGATATAAACGAACTCGTCCTCGTGACTGTGCCAGTGACGCTGACTGGACCAGTTGCCAGGCGGCAAGGTCATGAGATTCACGCCGAAGTCGCGCAACCCGCCTGCATCGCCGAGGCGGCGGCGGGTGCGTTCAGCGCAGGGCACATCGAATGGCGGCGGATAGGGACAGCCCTTGCGCACTGTTACGGTAGAAACATCGATCTTGGGCACCGCTCCTCCTCGCTTCGATGTCAGGCTGAATGAATCATTCTGCCATGAGCGGGCAGCGGTAGCAGCTCTTACGGAAGTGACGACGAGCACCGCAGGAAAGACGACAGCTCCGGTCAGCGTTTGCTGCTAGCGTCCCCGGCAATAAACGGAGTGTGCCAACGCAGCCGCTTCGCGAGAATCGGCGTCCTCCTGGCTCAGCGACATCGAGCGATCGAGTGATGACACTCAAGATAAACATTCCGTGGCTGTATACACCGGCCCTCATGATGGGCCTGTTCTCAAACCAAGCATCGGCCGCGGAGACTCAGTCTACCGCGCAAGTGTCGCAACAATCACTCGACGACGCGTGGTGGACAGGGCCCATACTCGCGGCGGGCGCAGGCACACTGCCACAGGGCCATGCGTTGGTGGAACCGTACGTTTACGATGTGATTCGTTACGGCCGCTACGACAACGATGGTGACGAACGAAGCGCGGCACGCGCACATTCTTATGGATCGTTGACATACATTCTTTATGGCGTGACCGATCGATTCACGGCTGGCCTGATCCCGACATTCGGCTACAACCGCGTGAACGGCGGCCGTGACAGCTCGGGAATCCAGCTGGGCGACGTCTCGATTCAGGGGCAGTATCGCCTCACACAGTTCCAGCAGGGCCGCCCGATCCCCACCGTGTCGCTCGTCGTGCAGCAGACGCTGCCCACAGGCAAATACGATCGGCTGGGTGAGAGTGTGAACGATGGACTCGGCAGCGGCGCGAACACGACGACGCTGGCGCTCTACTCGCAGTATTACATCTGGATGCCGAACGGCCGCATCCTGCGCAGCCGCTTCAACGTGTCGTACGCGATATCGGATGACGTCGACGTGGAAGATGTCAGCGTCTATGGCACGAGCGAGGGCTTCCGTGGGACTGCGCATCCCGGCGATGTTTTGACGATCAACTCCGCTTGGGAATACAGCATCACTCGCGAATGGGTACTCGCGCTCGATCTGATCTACCAGCACGACGCCAACACCCGGCTGGAGGGCATCCAGGCCGATCCAGCCACGGGCGACCCACGGCGCATCGACGAAGACTTTGGCACTGCCTGGCGCTTCGGCATGGCGCCGGCAATAGAATATAACTTCACCAATCGGGTGGGCGTCATCGCCGGCGCGCGATGGTTCGTTGCCGGGCGTAACACGAGCGCGACCATCACCCCGGTCGCGGCGATCAATATGGTGTTCTGAGCCGGTTCCGCTTCACTTTCTTTTCGTCGCCTTCGCGACCGGCGCCTTCTTCGGCTTCTGAGGCACGATGGTTTCGCCTCGCGCCAGCATCGCTACCAGAGTCTGGATTTTCTTCGCCCGACCTGCCGGCGTTTTCATGTTGTTGGTCCGAAACGTCAGCGCGAACAGATTCTGGCGGTTGAGCGACTCGAACGTCTTGCGAGCGCGTGGATTCGCATCGATGGCAGCACGCAGGTCCGGCGGAATCGTATCGGCAGAGGAACTGCGAATCGGAGCATAGGCGGCGTCCCAGCGGCCATCGGCCTTCGCCGCATCGATGTGTTTCTGGCCATGCGGCGTCATGCGCCCTGCGGCAGTCAGCCGGGCCACGTGCTCACGATTGATATGACTCCAGATGCTTTTCGGTTTGCGCGGCGTGTAGCGCTGCAGGAAGGAACTGTCGTCATAGGCTTTGCGCAGGCCATCGATCCAGCCCCAGCACAGCACAACCTCGAGCGCCTCGGCGCAGGTCACCGTCGGCTTACCGGAATCCTTCTTGAAGACTCGCAGCCACAACTCGTTCTCCCGGTCGTGCTGCTGGCTCAGCCATTTCTCGAATTCGACCGCAGAACGGAAGCTCCTGATCTTTTTCGGATCGGGAATCACCTGTGCCATGCGCCGCCTCCGTGTCGTAGATTGCGTGCAGTCTAGCTTAAATAGCCTTCAATTCTTTTCGATGGTGTGCAACACGACGCTCGGGGATACTGGCCTCGTTGCGGAGGTGTTTCCATGAGTGCGCCCGATCGGCAAAAGCGTGTGCAGTTCGATTTCGAAGTCGAGTTCTTGAATGGCGGCGGCATTCAGGGGCAGGAATTCCGGCTGGACATCGACGGCGACGACATCGACGACAGCGCGCTGGCACAGTACATCATCCAGGATCTGCGCCTGTTGATGGTCGGGCGGGTCGCGATCTTGAACAAGAGCATCATCATCGAGCCTCACAAGCGCTCGCGCGCATCTGAGCCAGGCGTTGACCAGACGAGCGCCGTAAAGCTGATCGACCTCAGCCACACTATCGAAGACGGCATGATCACGTACAAGGGTCTGCCGGCGCCCATCATCTGCGATCACTTGAGCCGTGAGCAATCTCGCGGACTGTACGCACCGGGGACGGAGTTTCAGATCGGCAAGATCACGATGTGCTCCAACACCAGCACCTACATCGACAGCCCATTCCACCGATTTGCCGACGGCACCGACATCGCCGGCCTGGGTCTGGATTCACTCGTTGGCTTGAGCGCAGTCGTCGTGCACGCGGACGGCATGTCGGGCCGCAAGATTCCGGCTGAGGCGTTCGGCGCCGTCGATGTTGGCGGCAAAGCTGTGCTGGTTCATACCGGCTGGTCACGTCATTGGCGCACGGATCGCTATTTCGAAGGGCATCCGTACCTGACGGCGGCAGCTGCCGAGTATCTGAAGAAGGAAGGCGCGAAGCTCGTCGGTATCGATTCTTTCAATATCGATGACACCAGCGGCGGCGAGCGCCCGGTGCATACCACGCTGCTGGGAGCAGGCATTCCCATCGTCGAGCACATGCGTGGGCTGGAGCTGGTGCCGGCGACAGGCGCGACGTTTACAGCCGTGCCGCCGAAGGTCAAAGGAATGGGAACATTCCCCGTGCGCGCGTTCGCAACGATTCCGAGCCGAAACGTCACTTAGACACAGCTGACTCTGGCGCGTCGAGCGCCTTATCATCGGCACAGAGAAACTGCTGCAGGAGTGAAGCGCTTCATGCTCCGACTTGCCTCGCCCGCCGATCGGGATGCCGTGTACTCGATCTACATGGATCCTGTTGTCATCCCCTACCTTGGCTATGACCCCATGACTCCGGCGGATTTTCGCCCGGTGTTTCAGGAAATGGTGGATTGCGGCTCGTTCCATGTTCTGGAGCGGGAGGGAAGCATCGCCGCCTTTTGCCGGACCACTCGTCATCGCGGACGAGCCTCGCATGTCGCGACACTGGGAACCCTGGCAGTCGCGCCTCGCTGGCAAGGCAGTGGAGTCGCTCGCGAACTGCTGGAGCGGATCTTCGCCATGCTGGAAGGTCAGGGCATTCTTCGCGTGGAACTCATGCTCGAAGTCGACAATCCGCGCGCGCTTGCTTTTTATAACAAGCTCGGCTTCAAGCAGGAAGGCGTCATGCGCGCCGCTTACAAACGTGCCAGCGACGCTCACTACACGGATGAGATCTTCATGGCCAGATTGCTTGCCGATCTTCCGTCGTCGGCCGCCTGACCTCAATCGCTCGCGGGAATTCCGATCTCCACACCACGCCCCTTCCCCAACCGCGGCGGCTGTTCGATCTGTTTGGGAAAGTGCCGGTGATACTCGTCCAGCCACATCTGATTGATCTCGTCGGGCGAGGGCATGCCGGCGACGCGCATCCAGGTGACGATGGTGTATCGGTGGCCTGCGGTCACCGGCCGCACGCCGTGGACGTAATTGTGGTCTGAAGGGAAACACACGAGCGTACCGGCTTCGGGCTCGATGACCAGGTCGAGCGAGGGAAAGAATAGTTCGCCGCCGGAGAAGTCGTCGTTGATGAAATAGACCGCGGACAGGTCGCGGTCGAGGGTCTTTTCCCACAGCTCCACTCCGTGATCGTCTTTGTAGAGCGTTTCGGCGTCCACATGGGGAATGTAGTGGCCGCCGACTCCGTAGTGGAGAATCTGTGACGGCTCGCAGTCGCGCACTTCGACCTGGTAGAACGGGTTGATGATCGATGCGATGCAGGCATCGTCGATGGCGGCCAGCTTCTTCTCGATCGCTTTGGTGAGCTTCACCTGCTGCGTGTCGCGGATCTCTTTGTTGATCACCCACTCGACTTCGCCGGCCGCCGCCTCCTCCTCCTCGAAGTTCGAGACCGGGGAGTCCTTCATGCCGGCACGACGCAGAAATCGACTGAGCTCCGCCAGATCCGCCGACCCCACGGCGTTTCGCCTTACCAACACACCATCACGCAAGTTCATGAGCAGGAGGCTATACGGGATGCGGTGCCCGCATCAACGCGGGGCTCTGAAAACATCGGCGTCATCGTAGAAAGTCGGGTTTTCATTGTCGGGCCACCAGCCAGGCACACCGAGCACCGGCATGGGCAGGAAATCCTTCGCGGCCAGTCGCGCAGGAGCCAGGCTCGATGCGATTGTATCGTCGGTCAACTCTTCGACCAGCCAGACGTGAGCCGTGATCGCCTTGCGCGGTTGCATCAGCTTCTCGAGCAGTGCGTGACCGAAAAGCGCCACGGTTGCCGACGACCAGATCGTTCGCCGGTCGACGAACAGCGCCTTCCAGTTGCGAGAGCGCAGCGCCTCGATCAATTCTGCCGGCGCTTGCAATATCGCGGCGTTCTCATCGAATAGTGTCAGCGCGTCGCGCAGCGGACCACGAGCGCCGGCCGCACCGCCCCGCGCAGTGATTTCTCCGGCATGTATCAGATTCAAACGTCGCTTGGTTTTGGGATAGCTCAGCCACATCAGGCCATTGAACAGGTCGTGGAGATTGTCGCGAGTAGGAACCCGACCGGTTCGAGCGATGAACGATTCGTAAGGCTCATCCGCCGGCAGCGCTGCTTGCTCGACGAACCGCACGCCAGCCTCACCCGCGCCGTTCAGAGCATCGGCCACCGAGTCTGTTTTCGACGCGGCGAGCACGTTTCGAGCGACAGGCAAATACGGTAACAGCCACGGAGCCGGTGTGTGCAGAGCTGCGGCCAGCGCCGACAAAGCAGAAGTCATAGCGTCAGCCGCCGCTTTCGCGCACCGCCATCCAGAGATCGCGCACGTAGTCGAACAACCAGCACGCGAGCTCCAGGCGGTGCCACGTCGTCAATTCTGTGAGCGAGGTGTACGAGCTCAGCAATTGCTCACGCTGAAGCTTGTCGTAATTGTGATAAATGCACACGGATGCCAGGTCGAACAGTCGCTGCCCGACGCCGGCGTATTCCCAATCGATCAATCGCAGCGTGCCGTCGTCGGTGACGTTGAGGTGATGCACGTCGTTGTGACACAGCGTGGCGGCGGAGTTCTCGCGCAGCTTCAATGCGACCTGCGATGCGCGATCACGCAGTGACTTGGTCGTCAGCGCCGGCTGAATGCCGCGCTCCTGAAGCGTGCGGAAGTAACCCTCGAGCGTCTCGTTCAGCTCCACGCGCCTGACGCCGAGTGGCGGCGACAGCCGATGCAGGCGACGAAACAGTTGCCCCAGCCGCTGGATGTTTTCTTCCTGTACGGCATCGGTTTCACCCCAGGTGCCGCCGAGATAACGCGTCACCAGGACGCGCTGTGAGGGATCGCACAGGAGCACGTCCGGCCCGATGCCTGCCTCGCTCACCACCGCCAGCACCGCCGCCTCGCTCTGCCGATCGATCTGCAAAGCCTGGTCGGCGGCATTGCTGATGCGCACGACCACGTCGTCCTGCTTGGTGCGCACCAGCCAGCTCTCATTGGTGAGCCCGTGCTTGATAGGCTCGCAGGACAGGATCGCCTCGACGGTGGTGCCCAGAACCCGCGCGGCGATGTCGATGGCGCCGGCGGCGTTGCCAGCAGCCGTCATGTCAGCTCACGTCGATGGCGCAACGGCCACCGATCGACTCTGCAGCGCCTGCTCCCGTCGCCACACAAAATATCCACGCACCACGATCCCGAGATAGATGATGAACAACACCGTCGTGGCCAGCAGCCCCTGACTGAAGTACAGCCAGGCTGCGACACCGTCGACCACGATCCAGTACAACCAGTTCTCGATTATGCGTCGCGCGACCATCCAAGTGGTAACAATGCTGCCCCAGGTGACGAAAGAATCGAGGTACGGCGCCGGCGAGTCGGTCCATCGCGACAGGGCCCAGCCATTCAGCGCGCTCGCGATTATGACAAGGACGGCCACCGTCACATGCTGGTTCACAGTCCACGACTCGATGCGCACGTCGCCCGACTCCGTCCGACCGCGCTTCCAGTCTATGAACCCATACACCGCCATGGCGAGGTAGAACACCTGCAGCAGCGATTGCATGTACAGCGATGCCTTCGCGAACAGCACCAGATAAATGGCCGTGCTCAGGAAAGCGCACAGCCAGCACAGCAGGTTGCGACGTACTGCCAGCAGCAGGTAGGCCAACCCAAGCAGCGACCCCGCCGTTTCCCACGGCGAAGTCGCCAGGAACTGTTCGATGATGGTGTGCACCGACGCTCTCTATTGACCGTCGGGCACCGTACCGCCGAGCACCTTCATCACGAACACTTTGCGGCCGTGCTCGGCGAAGCTGGCGGCGGTTTCCTTGCCCAGGATCTCGAACAGCCGCGCATGCTCGCCGGCAATCTGCGTGCTCATGGCGTTGGTCGTGACCTGCAGCTCGGGATACTTGTTCAGCCGGTCGATGAAATCCTTGATCGGCGGAATGTAGTTTGCGTCGAGCGGATACAGGCTGATCTCGATGGCGGTGCGCATTACTTGAACTCCCAACGGAAAGTGACACCGAACTGCCGCGGCTCGCCGAGCTGCGTGTAGCGGGCGTTTGCGAAATCGGGCGGCTCGTTGCCGAAGAAGAAGCCGCGCGGGTAGTAATCCTCATCGAACACGTTGCGCCCCCACGCGTACACGGCCCAGGTCTCGGCTTCATACCCGGCTTTGATGTGTGCGAGCGTAGCGGCCGGTGAGCGGTAATTGTTCTTGTCGACGTTGAGGTCCGGCACGTCGAAGTAGAAATCGTCCCTGGCCGTCACATCGACACGCGCCATCCAGCCCAGCGGATGACGCCACGTCGCATTCACCGACGCTTGGTATTCTGGCGCATGCGCCTGATCGCGATCGCTCAAGTCGGTGATGCCGTCGGGTCGGAAGCCCGAGTAGCGAGTCCGCAGCAGGCCGAGCGATCCACCTAGCTCCAGCGTTTCCGTCGCACGCCAGCGCACGCTGCTCTCGATGCCCAGGTTGCGGCCGCCGGAGGCGTTGTCGGTGTAGAGCAGATAGCTGCTGGGATCGCCTGGAACGAGCTGCGTGCTGATCGCCACCTGCATGTCCGTGCGCTTCATATAAAAGGCCGTGACATCCGCGTACAGCCGACCTTCGAGCCACTGGCCTTTCATGCCCACGTCCAGACCGACCAGGTACTCGGGTAGAAAGTCCGGCTTTACCTGCGCAGCTGAGCCAAGATTGAAACCGCCGGCCTTGTAGCCGCGCGATACGGTGGCAAACCAACGCAGGTGATCGCGCGGATCGAAATGTATCGTCGCCTGCCCACCCCACATCGTGTCCTTTGCGGATCCATCGATGCCGGTGATGTCCTCACCGGTGCGACGATCGCTGTAGTCGGCGTCGCGCTGTTCGCCGCGCAGGCCGAACGACCAACCCCAACGTTCACTGAACGGTGCTTCAACTTGCGCATACACCGCGATGTTCTGTGCGTCGTAGTCGCTGCGTAGCGTCTTATCGGTGTCGCCCGAGTATTCAGGGAAGAAAGGATCGATGTAGACACCCTGGGACGTGTAGTACAGCTGCTCATCCACGTCCAAGCCATAGATGCCCGCGACCCACGTCAGTCCGTGTGGAGAAGCGGCTTCCTCGGACGTGATGCGTGCTTCGAAACTCCGGCCACGGCGATCGCGCTGCTGACGATCGAAATAATCGTAGGTATACGGCGCCCAGCTCTGCGCGTTGCCCCAGTCCGCGTCGAAGCTGTAATCGGTGCTGCTATCCGACAGCGTCGCGGTGAGCGTCAAACGACCGAGCCGACCCGCCGATGTATCGACACGCAGTGCCGCGCCGTCTGACTTTTGCGAATCTCTGCCGGGTCGATCGGCAAGCGACACGCGTGAGTTATCGATCGACCAGGCGTCGTAACCGTTGTCGAGATCCGCATGCAGCCAGGTGAGATCGACGGTGGTGCTTTCGCTAGGGCGCCAACGCCATTTGGCGCGCGCCGTCAGCTCGTCACGATCCATCGTGTCATCGCGACCCAGAGCAGCATCCTTACGGAAGCCGTCGGTGCGGTATTTCTGGACCGCGACTCGCCAGGCCGAATTCAGCGACTCGACCGGACCAGTCGCCACCGCACCGAGCGACTGACTGTTGTACTCCCCGAGCGAAGCTTCGGTTGAGAAACCAAACTGCTCTTCCGGCTCGCGGCCGCTCATCACGATCAGACCGCCGAGCGCGTTCGCGCCGTAATGCAAGCCCTGCGGCCCACGCAGCACTTCGATGCGATCGACGTCGAAGGTCGTGGCAGGCATGCCCATGCCGCTGAAATCGATCCCGTCGATCAGAAATCCCACCGAGGGATTCGGCGCGCCCTGCCACTCTTCGCGCTCACCGATGCCGCGAATCTGGAAGAAACGCGGGCGTGAGGTGCCACCCGCATGGGACAGGTTCGGCACGTTCGAGAGCACGTCTTCAAAGTGCTGTCGACCGGCGTCGCGCAACATCCCCGAGTCGAGCACAGTGACACTCACCGCCGCTTCGACCAAGGATTGCTGACGCAATGTCGCGGTGACGACCACCTCTTCGAGCACATCCCGCTCGGCGGCGGACGCCAGGCTGGCCGTGAACGCCAGGGAAACAATGGACGCTCGGGTGCACCTGCCGAGATATTTTTGTCGATCGATGGGCATGACCAGATCCTCTGCAATGGAAGATCCGGTGCGAGCGAGCGGAGCAAGAGCGGGGAAATGAACGGGCGCACTCTGTGGCCCAACTACCTGCTCCCTACGCCGGTACTAACCGGATCAGGTTCAACGGGTTTACCAATGAGCCGGCATTGCGTGCCGCGCGGTTGGCATCTCGGGCCCCAGTCAGGGCCACCCCTAAGGCAAGCGCGATTGTAACAAAGAGCGGACTGGCGGCACAAAGTGCCCCCGCGGACTGCAAGTTAGCGAGAAGCATCCGCCGCGCCTCCGGCAGCGCGGCGCGAAAATAGATCTGTCCCCTTTTCACTTCTGGCGCTATAAGAGCGCTTTCGTTTTTTTACTGGCTGCAACCATGCCCAACCGACATTGCCGGCTGTTTCACGTCGATGCGTTCACGCGCCAACGCTTTACCGGCAATCCGGCCATCGTGGTGCTGGATGCGGACAATCTGTCCGATGAGCAGATGCAGACCATCGCCACCGAGGTGAACGGCGAGACTGCCTTCGTGCTGGAAGCCGAAGCCAACGATCACGACATGCAGGTGAGGTTCTTCACGCCCCGTCACGAAGTGCCGTTCGTCGGCCACGCCACCATCGCCGCGCATTACGTGCGGGCGAAAAAGGATGGCAAGCCTGCCGGCAAGGTGCGACAGCGCACCGGCGCGGGCATCGTGGAAGTCGAAGTCACCGAGGTCGATGGCGACCTGCGCATGTCGATCACCCAGAATCCACCGTCGCTGGGCCCTGTCATTCCGGAACATCACCGCCGCCAGGTGTTGAATGCGCTCGGCATTTCCAGCCCCAGCCTGCACGTCGACTGTCCGCTGCAGGTGTTGACCAAAGGCGGCTCCCGCCTGCTGGTGGGCCTGAAGTCCAACGAATTGCTCGGCCCCATCAAGCCGGACTTCGAAGAGCTCGCCCGGCTCACCTCGCACGTCGGCGCCGAAGGTTATTTCGTGTTCGCGCTGGTCGAGAAAGACGGCGTCGTCGGCACCGAATCGCGGATGTTTGTTCCGGCGCTCGGCATTCGCGAAGACGCGGTCAGTGGCAACGCGCACGGCATGCTGGGTGTGTACCTGGTCAATCACGGCCTGATGACGCCCAAGGACGGACGCGTCGTGTTCCAGGGCCGCCAGGGCATGTGGATGCGCCGCCCCGGCATGGTCGAAGTGGCGATCGACTCCTCGGGCAAGGTCGCCCAGTCGGTCCGGATCGTCGGCGATGCCGTCATCGTGTACGAGGCGGACATCCAGGCCTGATCGGGGCGAAACCGGGCCGTTCAGCGCTGGATCGGCTTGCGATCCAGGCTGAAATACCGGGAAAACGACCACTTCGGTCGATTTCGCCCCCGCCGGGCCCGGCGCTCTAGGACCGCACCCTAACGGCAAGCCGTCGAATTCCCGGCAACCGGCGAAAATTTTCTTTCTCTTACAACAGCTTCGGCCGATTTTTCAGGTAGAATGCGCGCCCTTCGCCCGGGCGCCCATTGGGCCGCCTGGGTCATCCCATTTCTGTCATTAGAGATGGGGCGCGGTTTTCCAGTAGAATCCGCGGCCGCCCAAATGACCCACAACCTAGCTGCGCACTGACCTTGTAACGGAAATCAGACATGCCCCGTACCACTCCTCTTGCCGATATTCGAAACATCGGCATCATCGCCCACGTCGACGCCGGCAAGACCACGACCACCGAACGCATCCTGTACTACACGGGCCGCAAGCACACGATCGTGGACGTGCATGACACCAAGGATCTGAAGTCCTCGACCACGACGGACTACATGGAACAGGAGCAGAAGCGCGGCATCACGATTCAGTCGGCCGCCGTTTCGACTTTCTGGCGCAACAAGAAGATCAACGTCATCGACACCCCGGGTCACGTCGACTTCACGATCGAAGTGAACCGCTCCCTGCGCGTGCTCGACGGCGCGGTCGTCGTGTTCGACGGCGTTGCCGGCGTGGAGCCGCAGTCCGAGACCAACTGGCGTCTCGCCGACAACTACGGCGTGCCGCGTATATGCTACGTCAACAAGATGGACCGCAGCGGCGCGAACTTCCTGCGTTGCGTGGACATGATCAAGAAGCGCCTCGGCGCCCGTCCGCTGCCGATCCAGCTGCCGATCGGCTCCGAAGACAACTTCAAAGGCATGGTCGACCTGGTCGAGATGAAGGCATACGTGTTCGAGTCGGACGACCGCGACGCGAAGCCGGTGATTCATGAAATCACCCCGGACCTGGCCGACAAGCTGGGCATCAGCGTGCCGAGCGATCGCAAGATCCTCGAGGACGTCGAGAAGTACCGCACCGACCTGGTCGACACCTGCCTCGAGCAGGACGACGCCGCCATGGAAGCCTATCTGAACGACGGCACCGTGCCTTCGGTCGAGACGCTGAAGAAGGCGCTGCGTAAGGGCACGCTCGCTTCCGCGTTCAACCCGGTGCTGTGCGGCTCCTCGTACAAGAACAAGGGCGTGACCATGGTGCTCGACGCCGTCGTCGACTACCTGCCGGCCCCGACCGACGTGGAAAACATCAAGACCGTGGACGCCGACGGCAACCCGGTCGGCGAGCGCAAGAGCTCGGACGACGAGCCGTTCTCGGCGCTCGCGTTCAAGGTGATCAACGACGCCTACGGCGCGCTCACCTTCGTGCGCGTGTACTCCGGCGTGCTCACCAAGGGCATGTCGGTGATGAACTCCACCCGCGGCAAGCGCGAAAAGATCGGCCGCATGGTCGAAATGTTCGCGAAGGACGCCAACCCGATCGAAGAAGCTCGCGCCGGCGACATCATCGCGCTGGTCTCGCTCGCCGAAACCGACACGGGCGACACGCTTTGCGATAGCAACGCGCCGGTCATCCTGGAGCGCATGCGCTTCCCGGATCCCGTCATCAGCGTGTCGGTGAAGCCGAAGAACAAGGCCGACCAGGAGAAGTTCGGTGCAGCGCTGGGCAAGATGGTGCGCGCCGATCCCTCGCTGTATCTCGAGACCGATCGCGAAACGGGCCAGACGATTCTGCGTGGCATGGGCGAGCTGCACCTCGAAGTGACGCTCGACCGTATCCGCACGGAGTTCAACGTCGAAGGCGTGATGGGTCAGCCGCAGGTGGCTTACCGCGAAACCTTCACGAAGCCGATCTCCGAGCAGTACGTGCACAAGAAGCAGACCGGCGGCTCCGGTCAGTTCGCCGAAGTGTGGATCACGTTCGAACCGCTGGAGCGCGGCTCGGGCTTCGAGTTCGTCGACGAAACGGTCGGCGGCTCGGTGCCGAAGGAATACGTGCCCTCGGTGGAAAAAGGTCTGCGCATGCAGATGGAACAGGGCGTGCTCGCGCAGTTCCCGACGGTGGACTTCAAGGCCCGCCTCACGGACGGCAGCTACCACGACGTGGACTCGAACGCGCTGACGTTCGAAATCGCGGCGAAGGCCTGCTTCCGTGAAGCCATCAAGAAGGCCGGTCCGATCCTGCTCGAGCCGGTGATGAAGGTCGAGACGGTGACCCCGCAGGACTACCTGGGCGACGTGATCGGCGACATCAACCGCCGCCGCGGCATGATCCAGGAGCAGCTCGAGCGTGGCACCAACATCGCCGTCGTGGCCACCGTGCCGCTGTCGGAAATGTTCGGCTACATCGGCCAGCTGCGTGGCATGACCAGCGGTCGCGCCTCGTACACGATGGAGTTCTCGCACTACGATCCAGTGCCGAAGAACGTCGCCGACGTGGTCATCGAGGAAGCGGCCAAGGCGCGTTCGGCGCCGAAGGGCTAAGCCTCTGGCAGCTCCATGGCGAGCCAAGGGCGGTGTCGAAAGACACCGCCCTTTTTATTTGTGCGCCGACCCTCGCTAGTTCGAGGCTGGCGTTCGCATCGCCGGCAGCAACCGGTCTCGCAGCCAGAACATCGGCTCCAGCATGTCGGACCGGTTGAAGCGAGTGCCGGTAGTGAGCATCACGGCTCGCAGCTCCGGCATGACCATCAGCAACGAGCCGCCGTTGCCCTGCGCCCACCACAGCTTCGTCTGCGGCAGACCCGGATCCTTGGTGTGATCCAGCCACCACAGGTAGCCGTAGCGCTGCGGCATGCCCGGAACGTCGGCGTGCTCCCGGGTCATCGCATCGATCCAGGCTTCGGAAACGATGCGCGTTCCTTTGTATGTTCCACGTGCGAGCACCAGCTCGCCGATCTTCAGCAGATCGTCCGGCTCCAACCTCAAGTGGCCACCCGTATCGACACCGCGCTTGCCGTCGTAGTACCGCCACTCGGCACGCCGCGCCGAGATCGGGATGAACAGATATTTCAACGCGAACGCATCGGCTGACATGTTCGCGGCAGCCTCGAGAATCTCGCCCAGCGCCACCACATTCCCGGTGCAATAGGAGAATTCCTTTCCTGGATCGGCGCGCATTTTCAGCTCGCTCCAGAAGGCGACCCAGTCCTGCTGCCGGTACATCCGGTCCTCGTGGCCGGGCGACTTCGGATCCCAGTCGTTGCAATCCAGCCCGCTGCGCATCGTGAGCAGATCTTCGAGCGTCATCGCCGCCTTACGCGGATCGCTCTCGAAAGCAGTACGCCGGAACGGCAGCAGGTCCATCACTTTCGTCTGCACCGAAGCGATCGCACCTTTGTCGATGGCGATGCCGATCAGCAGGGCCGTGATGGATTTGGTCGCTGAACGAAGATCCGGAGGCCGCTTGGCCAGCGTCGAATCCACCGCACGGCCGATGACGACGCCATCGACCTGCATGATGAACGACTCGAACCCCGGATGAACGCCGTTGCCGACTTCGGCGGCGATCTGTTTGGCGGACTCGAGCGCTGCGTCGGCATGCGCGACGCCGAAGCACAGGGCCAGCAGCAGCGATGTGGATATCGACTTGAACACCTGCGCCCTCGTCAGTCCATGTGGCCGGTCGATCCTAGTCTATGTCGGATGATGGCGTTCCCGCCTGCGGATCCGGCAGGCCAGCGCCACGCAGTTCGGTTACCAGCTGAAGTCGACCTCCACCGGTTCGACCTTGCCGCCACGACCGATTCGCAGCACGTGCTTCACGGCGGGCACGATGTCTTCCGCATCGTGCACGGCCATGACGATCTGGGTTCCTTGCTCCGCCAGCTGCTGGATGAACCCGAGCATGGTCGCCCGCACATCGCCATCCAGTCCGGTGCAGGGCTCATCGAGCAACAGCAATTCCGGATCGTTCATCATCGCTCGCGCGAACAGGGCCATCCGCATCTGACCGTACGACACCTGTCGCGGGCCGCGAGCGCGCAGATGTTCGATGTTGAAAAACTCGAGCCAGCGATCGGCGGCTTTGCGATCGGCGGCGGTCGGTTCGTCGTTCAAACCGACGCTGGAATAGCGGCCGGAGATGACGATCTCTTCGATGGACCTCGCCAGGAAATGATCCGCCTGCAGCTCCGGCGACACCCAGCCGACGCGATGTTTCCAGGTCTCGATGTGAGTGCCGCGCGGCACGCCTTCACGCTCGATCGAGCCGCCGAGGGCGGGATGCAGATCGCCGTAGATCATGTTCAGCAGCGAGCTCTTGCCCGAGCCGTTCGCCCCCAGAATCGCCCAGTTCTCGCCGCGTGCCAGGGTCCAGTTGAGATTGCGAATGATCGGCCGGTAGTCGCGATAGATGTCGGCGTTGCGGATGACGAAAAGCGGTGTCGAGTTTCGACGTTTGCGCGAGTTCGCCGCTGCTTTCACCAGACGCATGTTAGAGGGCCGTCGTGCTCGTGGGGCTGCAGCGTTCGTCGACTCCCGGTCGCGAGAAAACATCTGCTCGTGCCCGATCGGACCGGCTGAAACGATTTTGCCCTGCACGATGTGCGCCACGTGCGTCACGTTCTTCGGCAACTCTTTGGGCCGATGCGAGGTGATCACCCAATCATGCCCGCCTCTGGGCTGCTCGAGCGCCTGCTTCAGCTTCTGCTTCGCTCGCACATCCAGACCGTTGAACACCTCATCCAGCAGCAGCACCGCCGCGGGGCCAGCAAACAATCGCGCCACCAGCGCCAGGCGCCGCTGGCCGTAAGACAACGTCAGAATGCGCCGCTGCCTCAAACCCCACAGACCGAATTTCTTCAGTATCCGCGCCACCCGCTCCTTCTGAGCCGGCGTCGGCTGCGTCAGCGGAATGTCCTCATCGAACAGGCCCGTGGTCACCACCTGCGTGACTGTGAGATTCCAGTCGTAGCGAATGTATTTATCCTGCCGCTCCGGCCCGAGATAAGCGATCTGCTCCTTCGCCAGGGACGACGTGCGGCGCTCACGCCCCGTAGGCGTCGGCCACACATCGCCGCGGAGCATTTTCAGCAGCATGGTCTTGCCGGAGCCGTTGGCGCCGATCAGCGCCCAGCGCTCGCCCTTGCGCAACGTGAAGTCGATCTCATCGAGCGCCTGGTGCGCCTCGAAGATCAACGAGCAGTCGAGGAGCTCGATCAGCGGGTCGGATGTTGAGGATTTTGCAGCAACCACAGGGCGTCGATGGCGGGCGAGTCGCGCGCGACCCGGCCGTCTTCTTCCAGTTTCAGCAGATGGGCCAGCAGCGAGCCTTTCGCGACCGGATGCAAACGCGGATCGACATCGTCGTACACGCTGGCGACCAATGTATCGATGTTGGATGGGCCGAGGCGACCGAGGCGCTCGACGACCTTGGCTTCGCGCTGCAAACGATGCGCGATGATACGTGCGATCTCGGCCTGCGCGTCTTCGATGGTCAAACCATGGCCGGGCGCGAGCCGGCTGACGGGCAGCGTCTGCAAACGTTCCAGCGAGCGCAGGTACTGCGTCATGCTACCGTCCGGCGGAGCGATGACCACTGTCGAGCCCTGCATCAAGTGATCGCCAGTGAACAACAGCCCGGTGCCTTCGAGCAGATAACAGAGATGATTCGATGCATGCCCCGGTGTGTGCACGGCGCGCAGCGAGAGCGAATCGACACTCACTCGATCGCCGTCGTTCAGCTGTTCGACCGGCGCGAAGCCCGAGTCCTGACGACCATGCACGGGCGCCGATCTGCCGATCACCTTCGCCCCGCTCGCCTCGGCAAGCGCCTTGGCTGCGGGTGAATGATCCGGATGCGTGTGAGTGGCGAGCACCGCATCGATGCGACCGCCCGTTGCCTTCAGGATGCGCTCGATGTGCACCGGATCCTCCGGCCCTGGATCGATCACCAGATGACGTTCGTCGCCGATCAGATAGGTGTTGGTCCCCGGCCCGGTCATGAAACCGGGATTGCGCGCCACGAGGCGGCGTACGGCAGGAGCGATGTCGTCGAGTTGTCCGGAAGCGAGCAGCATGGCGGCAAGATTATCATCACCACCCCCGAGCCGCAGACAAGGTATCATCGCGCCAAAGAGCTTCCAGAATAGGAGCAAGGTCGAGCGTGACCCTCACCATCGTTCTGATCGCAGCCGCGGTCGGTCTGGCCGTCTTGGTTTTTGGCATGCGAAGCTCGGCGAGCTCCTCTCGTGCTCCGCTCACCGACACCTCTCGCGACGAAGTACGCGCCATCGCAGGCCCGCCCGGCACTGGCGGCCCGCCGTTCGAAACCGAAGCCACTGCCAGCGCCTACGCCGAATGTTACAAGCTCGCGTTCAGCGTGCCCGGCTTCGACTATGCGATTGCGGGACAGCACGCCGAAGTGCTGGAGAAGGTCAACGCCAACGCCGCGGCGGCAGTTCATCAGCGCGAATATTTTCCACGCCGCCCGATGCTGTTGCCCAAGCTCGTGCAGGCGCTCAACGACGATGAGAGCACGCGGCGCGAACTGGTCCAGCTGATTCTCGAGGACCCGGCCCTGGCGGGCAGCACTCTGCAACGAGCCAACAGCGCCGCCTATCGCTTTTCGCCCGAGCCGGTGGACAGCCTGGATCGAGCGGTCGTCGTGCTGGGCACCGATGGGCTGCGCAGCCTGCTGGCTACGGCGCTGCTGCAGCCGGTGTTCCGACAGCCCAAGGGACATTTCGACAACTTCGCCACCATCGTTTGGGAACATGCCCAACGCACCGCTGCCGCGGCCGAAATGTACGCACGCTCGATCGGCAATGCCGATCCTTTCATCGCGCAGCTCATCGGCCTGCTCGGACCGCTGGCGCGCATCGTGCTGTTTCGACTGACGATGGAAACATATCGCGAGTACCCGGACCTGCAGCCGCGCGCCGAGGTATTCATTCGCGCCATGCAGATGCAAGCGCCGAACGTCGCGGGCTTCATCGCGGCAACCTGGGAATTGTCGGATCCGTCCATTCGCGCTCTGCAGGAACAGACGGACAAGGCGCCGCCGGGGCACATGAGCCCGCTCGGCCAGGCCGTCTATTTCGGTGAGCTGTGCGGGGTGCTGACGCTGCTGACTCAGCGTGGCGCGTATTCCGAAGAAGGCGCACAGGCGCTGCTCATGGAACAAGGCCTGACCCGGCGGGCCACCGAGGAGATCTGGCGGGCGGCCAATAAAGCTGTCGAAGAATAGCGGCCGGAACCGCGCCGTAACGGCAGTCGTTCATTGCATATCGCAGCAACGAGGGACTGCCCGATGGCTCAGCACGCTCCGAAGACGCTCAAACGCCCGCCGCCCGGCTTGCACCGGATGCTGAATTACGGGCGCGAGCGGGGTAAAGTAGGTTGGATCCTGTTGTGGCTGCTGGGTGTGCCGATCCCGGTCCTGCTGGTACTGTTCCTGGTCCGCGGCTGCACCTAGCTCATATTTCCTACTCGGAGCAACGTCGCACATGCTGGTCACCTTTCGCTCCACCGCGACTGAATCCATCACCATGTTCGAGGACGTTGCGGTTCAGCTGCTGAAGCTCATGGGCGCCACCGGGCGTATCCCCGGTGCGCTCGGTCCGGATGACGTGCCGCAGGCCCTGCGCCAGCTGGAGCAGGCCACCGAGCAGATCAAGGCCGGCAGCCATGTGACGCCGGCTCGCCCCGCCGACAACGAAGACGCCAAGAACGAGGACGAAGACGAGGAGCGCGAAGCGCCGGTGGATCTGGCGACCCGCGCCGTGCCGCTGCTGAGCATCCTGAAACGGGCCGCCGCCGCCAACGCGGAGATCGTCTGGGAAGCCAAGGGCAAGTAGGCTCCATAAGCTCGGACATCCCTGCCGAGCCCCAATTGCGGTGGTAAACTGGCCCGCTTGGATTCTTGGGGAGCCATTCATGGGCCGTATTTTCGAAGTCAGAAAGCACGCGATGTTCGCGCGCTGGAACCGTATGGCGAAGCAGTTCGCCCGTATCGGCAAGGACATCACCATTGCCGTGAGGAACGGCGGGCCTGACCCCAGCACCAATCCCGCCCTGCGCCGCGTGATCCAGAACTCACGCGCCGTCAACATGCCCAAGGACAAGGTCGAAGCGGCGATCAAGCGCGCCTCGGGCAAGGACGCGACCAACTTCACCGAAGTCCTCTACGAAGGCTACGCACCTCATGGCGTCGCCGTGCTGGTCGAAACCGCCACGGACAATCCCACCCGCACCGTCGCCAACGTGCGCAGCATCTTCACCAAGCACGAAGGCAATCTGGGAACGGCGAACAGCGTCAGCTTCCAGTTCAAGAAAATGGGCGTGTTCCGTTTGAACCCCGAAGGCATCGATCAGGACGATCTGGAGCTGTACCTGATCGACCACGGCCTGGAGGAAATGGGCGAGAGCACGGGCGAGAAAGGCGAGCCGCAGATCGTGGCCCGTTGCAACTTTCCGGAGTTCGGCCACATGCAGAAGGCATTGGAAGATCGCGGCATCGCTCCGTTGTCCGCCGAGCACGAGTACATCTGTCTCACGCCTACCGAGCTGCCCGAAGAGCAGGCCACCGAAGTCCTGGAGATGATCGACAAGCTCGAGCAGGACGAGGACGTGCAGAAGGTGTATCACACGCTGGCTTGATGGAGTAACGGCGTGTCCTTGAGCCAGATGCAGGCCGCGTTTGGCGACGCCCTGTTCTCGGCCGCACAACAGTTGGTCTCGAACGGCGCGGTCAGCGATCTGCGGATCCTGCACTCTGGCCTGGTCGTTACCGGCGTGGTCGCCGACGCGAGCGCGGCGACCAGGCGGCAGCGTGTTTACATTCGACACGCCAGGGCGAACGACCAGCAGATTGCGGAAGCCGAATGCAGCTGCGGCAAACCGAGCCCGTGCGTGCACATAGCCGCCGTGTCGATCGCGGCTGTGAGCAATGCGCCGAGCGTTGCGACACCTCAACGTCCAGCGCCGTCACTGCAACGCGCGACCTCCGCACCCGCGGGGCCGCAGTTACAGCAGCGAATCTATTATCTGTTGCAAGCAACCTCCACAGGCGAGTTGCAACTATCGACCTGGGTCGGCCAGACATCGCCGGGCTCGACGCGCCTCGCTCGCGGCAGCTCGAGTATTTTCGTGCCGCGAGGCAACGACTTTCCTCGCTACGTCGATTCGGAAGATCGGCAGATCCTGCGGCTGTTACTTTCCCAGCGAACCGACGGTCCGTGGTTGTTGCGCGATGCCGATGGCACGAGCGTACTGAACCATGTGATCGCGACCGGCCGCGCACGCTGGCAGACTCTGGAAACGACTTCGCTGAAAGCCGGCAAGGTGCGACAGGCGAAGCTGTCGTGGCAACAGCTGGAGAACGGCGAACAGTATCTGCAATGTGAAGTCGCCGAGCGCGGTGACGATGCGGTCGCCACGTTCTTCGACCTCGACGTAGCCACTTACGTCGATCCGGCCAGCAAAGAAGCCGGCGCACTCGCTTTGCCCTGCCCCATCGAAGTCTTCCGCCGCTTCTGGAGCTCACCACCCGTCGCACCGGAACAAGCTGCGGAGTTGAACGTAGAGATCGCCGGCAGCTGCGCCGCTTTGCCCAAGCTGCGCGAGTTGAAAGCCGTCCGGAAGGCACGCAAGAGCGTCGGCGCGCAGCTGTATCTTTCCGAAGATCCCATCGCGACGTTGTATTTCGTTTACAACGGACTGCCCGTGTACAGCCGATCCCTCCGGGACGACATGACCCACGTGCGCATCCTTGCCGACAACAAGCTTCATGAGATCCCGCGAGATCGTGAAGCCGAGCGCAGGATTCAGCAGCGCTTCGACGCGGCGCTGGCAAACAGCTCACACGGGCGCGATTTCTGGCTGGGATTCGTGCTCGACGGCATTCCCAAGCTGCGCGACGAAGGTTGGGACGTCGTCGTCAACGACGACTTTCCGTATCGCCTCGCCACCGCTGGCGAATGGTACGTCGATGCGGACAGCGGCCGCGATCGCGAATGGTTCGACCTGAAGCTCGGCCTGGTCGTCGACGGCGTGCAAGTGAATCTCCTGCCGGCGCTGGTCGATTATCTGCAAGGCGCGCTCGGCACCGGCGAGGCCGGCGTACACCGCATCGGTGAACAACTGTTCGTGCAATTGCCGGACAAGCGCTATCTGCCGATCCCCATCGATCGGATCAAACGCATCGCCGACACGCTGGTCGAGCTGTTCGATCACGATGCACTCGACAAGCAGCAGGCACTGTCGCTCCCGGCGTCGCAAGCCAGCCGGCTCGCGCAGCTCACATCGGACCCTGAAGCGCCCGTGCTGCGCTCGAAGAACACAGCGCTGCTGGAGTCCGTCGCCGAGCTCAAGAACTTCTCTGCGATCACGCCACTGCAACCGCCCGAGAGTTTCAACGCAACGTTGCGGGCGTATCAACAGGAAGGCTTGGGCTGGTTGCAGTTCCTGCGACGCTGCCGCCTCGGCGGCATCCTGGCCGATGACATGGGCCTGGGCAAAACCGTGCAAACGCTGGCGCATCTCGCGTTGGAGAAGGAAGCAGGCCGGCTGACGAAGCCGTCGCTCATCGTCGCGCCGGTGAGCGTCATCGGCAACTGGCAACGCGAGATTCAGCAGTTCGCGCCCCATTTGAAACAACTGACGCTGCATGGCTCGCGACGCAAGGAGCTGTTCGCCTCGATTCCCCACGTCGATGTCGTCATCACCGCCTATCCGCTGCTGCAACTCGACAGCGAAGTGCTGACGGCGCAGGAGTTCTATCTGCTCGTGCTGGATGAGGCGCAGGTGATCAAGAATCCTCGCGCCAAGGTCTCTCAGGCAGCGCGCGCACTCAGCTCCGAGCATCGGCTGTGCCTCACCGGCACGCCCATGGAGAATCACCTGGGCGAGCTGTGGTCGCTGATCGATTTCCTGCAACCCGGCATGCTGGGCGAGGAGCGAGAGTTTCAGCGCCAGTATCGGACGGTGATCGAGAAGAACAACGACCGGGATAGAGCCTTGTCGCTCAGCCGGCGTATCGCGCCCTTCGTGCTGCGACGGACGAAAGATGCCGTTGCTCCCGAGCTGCCGGAAAAGACGCAGATCATCGAAACGATCGCGCTCGATGAGAAACAACGCGACTTCTACGATGGCGTGCGCCTCGCATCGCATCGTCGCGTTCGTGAAACCATCGAGGAGCGAGGTCTCGCACGCAGTCAGATCACCGTGCTCGATGCACTGCTCAAACTGCGCCAGGCCTGCTGCGACCCGCGCCTGGTGGCCTCCGCAGAGCAGCCTGAAGAAGCCGTTCCCTCCGCCAAGATGGACTGGCTCAGCAATGCACTGCCTGAAATGATCGAGGAAGGCCGACGCATCCTGCTGTTCTCGCAGTTCACTTCCATGCTGGAGCTGATCGAAGAACAGATGCAGGAGCTGGGCATTCCCTATCTGTTGCTGACCGGCGATACCAAGGACCGCATGCCGCTGATCGAGAAGTTCCAGAGCGGCGCGGTGCCGCTGTTCCTGATCAGCCTGAAGGCGGGCGGCACGGGCCTGAATCTCACCGCCGCCGACACCGTCATTCACTACGATCCCTGGTGGAATCCCGCCGTCGAAGCTCAAGCCACGGATCGCGCGCATCGCATCGGCCAGCACAAGCCGGTGTTCGTGTACAAGCTGATTGCGCAAGGCACGGTCGAAGAACGCATCGTGCGGCTGCAGGAACAGAAACATCAGCTGGCCAGCCAGCTCTACACCGAAAAGAACGCCGCACCGCTGCAACTGGATGCGGCCGATCTCGACATGTTGTTTGCTCCATGATCAAAATCGACCCTGGCCTGCAGAAGCAGGTCGACGACCAGTTGTTGGAACAAGGCGCGTTCACTGTGATCGAGCTGCTGCTCGCCACCGGACGTCTCGCCTATAGCGACTACGAAAGCTGGCGCCGCCAGGAAATCGAATTCCTCGACGACGTCTTGATGGGCAGCCCGGAAAAGATTCGTGCGCAGATCGAACAATCCGTGAACTACTCTCGTAGCATCGGATTGGTCGAGCAGCCGCAGGAGTTCACTGCCTGGCACACGGAGGGAGCCGCTAGTAACAAGCCACTGCGCATCAGCGCGCAAGCCGAGTTGCACCGCCTGATTGCAGGACGATTCATCCCTGCGAAGCTGGCGCCACAGATGGATCTGTTCTTCGACAATCCCGTTGCCACGCTCACAAATGGCATCGCTCGCGCATTGGCAGCGATGGATGCAGCCGACGCGCAGCGTCAGCTCGATCGGCTGTATGAAATTGCACCGAATCACTCGGACCTGGCTGGATATGACCGCCTGGTCGGAGCGCTCGCGCGCTTGAGTCAGCCCGTCGAAGATCCGCGTCAAGAGCTCGAATTCCTGCAGGAGACTGCGCCGACGGCCAAACGACTGCTGGGCTCGCAGTGGCGCGAGTTGCTGACACCGCTGTGGCGCCAGCTCGCCGATGCACTGAAGGATCATCCGTTCTCCGCCGACGAGCCGCAGCTACATCGCAGCTACGCACTGACCCAGGCACAGGACTGGGCGGGTGTGAACGCCTGCGTTTTGCAGGACCCCGAATGGTGGCGTCAGCCTGCGTTGTGCCTCGCTCTCGCGCAGAGCGGCGCGTTTCAACATCGTCGCGTCGATTCACTCACCGGCTGGTTCGCTCTGTGCTGGCACGCCCCGACGGTGGCCGCCGAATCCTTGCGCAAGCCTCAGCAGCCCGACGCCGGCGTCGGCAAGGCGTGGCAGGAGTTTCTCGCGACCGAAGACGATCTGGCCGACGACGATGCCGATGATGCGGCGCTCGCCCCTGGCGATTTCCCTGCATGGATGCTGTTGCACGAACCCGGCCTCGCGAGACAGATCGGGATCGATCTCGCTCGCACCGACACCGCCGGCGAACAGCACTTTCGCTGCGTGCATCGTTGGCTCGAAGCGCGCCGCGCGCAGAAAAAAGACGACGAACTGGCTGAGCGCAAGGCGCTACAGGCCGGACATCCGCTACTGTTTCGTTATTTGAAAAGCGTCGTCGGCTGAGTCGTCAGTCACACGACTGGCGACAGTCGCGCAGCTCGTCCAGGCACAGCTGGTCGGACTGGCGAGCATTGTCATCGCAATCCTGGCGGCGCTGAGCCACCGTGCCGCCGAGCACATCGATGCACGATTTGTATCTCGTGTTCATCCGGGCCAGGCAGGCTTCGCGATTGAAAGAAGAATCGCAACGCGACTGCCCGAAGTAGGCGCAGCTGGTTGCAGCAGGATTCGTTGTCGTGATCCGTCCTGGGGTGGCGCCGAATGCCACGGCCCGCATGCATTCCTGCTTGCCGCGACGACCGAGGCTGCGACATTCGCCATCGTCGCGCTCGCATTGAGCGATACATTCCTGGCGTCGTGCATCGATGCCTCCGCCGGCCGATGACATCGATGCCGCAGCACCACCAGACGATGAGGCCTTCGCAACTCGTTGAGGCGCGGGCGCAGGCGCGGGGGCCGCAGGTAATGGCGTCGAGCTGATCGCATCGGCCGCGGATTGCTCCAGCGCAAGCGTCGAGCCTTCAGGTCTCTGCTCGCTGACTGGAGCCGTCTGGTTTTCTTCAGGCTCGGGTAAGGCCGCAGCGAGCGTCGATGTTTCTTCTGGCGGAGGAGGTTCGCTCGGGGCCGTTCCATCCGATCCGGCCGCGCCCGCTGCCTGCGCCGAACCTGCTGCTGGCGCCGAGGCGACCGCATCTGGCCGCGGCGTGGCGCCTTGATTGCTCACGATCACGAAGGCCCCGGCACCCGCTGCGGCGAGCCCTGCGCCGATCAGCACCAGGCTGCCAATACGAAACTTCTTCGCGGGCGCCGCTTCGATCTCTGCGAGGAAATCGTTCAACGACTGGAAGCGATCCTCCGGCATGACCGCCATCGCACGCATCAACGCGCTTGCATAGCGCTTCGGCAGATCGCGACGGATGTTTTCGATTGGCTGTACGGCGCCGGTCGGCAAGGTGCCCGCGAACAATTCATACAGCACGACGCCGAGTGCATATTGGTCGGTGCGCCAGTCGACCTCCTTCGCACCGATGCGCTGTTCCGGCGACATGTAATAAGCGGTGCCGAGCGCCATGCCCGTCTGCGTGAGCTGCGAATTGGTGAACGCGCGAGCGATACCGAAATCCATGAGCTTCACCGTGCCGTCTTCCGCCAGCCAGATGTTCTCCGGCTTGATGTCACGATGCACGATGTAACGATGCGCATAGCGAAGCGCATCGATCAGCTGACGCGCGATATCGGTGACTTCGGCGACGCTGAACTTGCGCATCTCGTCGCGATACTGTTCCATGCGCTGGCGCAGCGTCTGACCTTTCAGCCGCTCCATGGAGAAGTAATAAAGCCCGCCGCTGATACCGACGTCATGCACGCGAACGATATTGGGATGCGACAGGCTGCAGGAAACCTTGGCCTCGGCCAGGAAACGATCCTTGGCCGCGGTGCTGAACTGCCAGTCCTGACGTAGCACCTTGATCGCCACGTCTTCGTCTTTCAGACGATCGCGCGCCGCATACACATCGCCCATGCCGCCGGAGCCGAGCAGATCGCCGATCGCCAGACGATCTGCGATTACCGCGCCGGGCTCCATGCGTACGAACGTATCGCCCGAGGAGGCCGGCGCCAGAGAGGTGACCGAGCGCAGCACAGTGGCGGTCGGATCGCTGGGATTCGTGTAACGGCCCGTGCCGGTGATGAACTCGTAGGCCTCGCTCAGCCTGGCGAGCTCAGCGCCATGGGTGCTGCGATCTACATCCGTTTGCGCCGAGACCAGCCGCTCCTGCACGACGGCCAGACGCTCGCCATAGACCCTCGCCACGGTGGCGTGGTCCTCGTTTCCCTGCAGACCCAGGCTTGCCAGCGCCGCTTCTTTGTTCATGGCCGGATTGTATGCCCGGTAAGCGCCATCCGTGCCCGCGCTCGCCCTTAAGGGAGGGTCGGAGAGTGATCGAGCGCACATTCCGCCGGGCGAACCGCCCGCCGATTGGGTAAATTCAGCATTCCGGCCCCCATCGTCGAGTGTATTTCGTGCGGTTCAGCTCTGTTGCAGTCTCCATGGTTTTCACCGGCGCAGCCCTGCTCGCCGGGCCGGCGGGCGCCGCCGATTTTCGTGCTCTGGATTTCGGCGCCCCGTGTGGCCAGGTCGTTGCATTGGAGCAATCCCGCGGCTCGGGGGCGTTCGACGGCAAGCTTCCGTCCGGCTATCAGTTCGCGTTCCGGATTCGCGAGCTGGATCGAGATGCGCTGGCCGTCTATTCCTGCGATGACGGCAAGCTGTTTCGCGGCGGGTACATCTTCGAGGCGAAAGATGAAGCCGACGCCGCGGCGCTGTATGCCGCGATCAAAAAGCGCGTCACTCGCGAACGAGGCGCGCCCTCCTACGACTTCGCTTCAGCGGCTCACCGCAAGAAAATGAGCGACGCCGGCGCCACGCTGTCGCGGGCCGATACGCTGGTCGCCTTCTGGGATGGCCCCACGTCCGAAGCCCACGCCTCGGTGGCCGAGCCCTCGAAAGACCGAGGCTGGCGTGTGAGCCTAAGCTACACGGCGAACAGTCACGTCGAGGAATGAGCCGGATCGGCTCGAGGAAGAGTGGCGCGCCCGGAGAGACTCGAACTCCCGACCACTGCGTTCGAAGCGCAGTACTCTATCCAACTGAGCTACGGGCGCGCGAAAGACGGCATTGTAACGTGAGTCGGGGGCCCTGGCGATAGCCGCGACTCGTCGCTCAGTTGCTGCACCAGCCGATCCACGCCGCGCTCGGCGTGAGCGATGGATTCCTCCAGCCGCCGATCGGCGAACTCGTCGTACTCGATCGCAACGCTCCGCATGTCGGTGATGCCGATGTATGAGAACGCCGTCCGCACCGAAGCTTCGACGTGATTGTGAGCGGCCAGGCGCTCTCCCGGCGCATAACCATAGTCGCCACGCGAGGATAGAACGACCAAACGTTTGCATCCGGCCGTCAGCAACGGCCAGTAAGGATCGCCGTGACGGCTGCGGTCGAAACCGAAGGTCCGGCCGACGCGCACGATATTGTCGATGTAAGCCTTGAACTGCGCCGGCGGCCCGAAGTTGTACATGGGCACGCCAGCGACAACGATATCGGCCGCGAGCAACTCGTCCACCAGCTCGTCGCTTTCCGCCAGCACCTCGCGCATGTCTGGCTCGCGCCGATGCTCGGGTGTAAACGCTGCGCGAATCCATGCATGAGTTACCGGTGCAGGCGGCCGAGCTCCGACATCTCGACGAATGACGGATACGTTCGGGTCGAAGTCGCGCCATCGCTCGATGAATCGAGCAGTGAGTCGTCGCGTGTGCGAGCCGTGTCGATCGGCGCCTGAGCAGCCTGAGCGAGCGCTCGAATCGATGTGCAGCAGAGTGGTCACAGTCTCTCCTTCTGGGTAGAGTTCATGCGTAGCTTCGAGCACCGGGCCAGTGTCGACAAACGACATTTGCTCAGCCAACGGCTGAGATGAATTCATCCATCGCCATGAGAAAACGCATTCCCGCACTGTCGTCCCTGCGCGCCTTCGAAGCGGCCGCGAGGCTGCGCAGCTTCAAGCTCGCGGCCGATGAACTGGCGGTCACTGCAACCGCGATCAGTCATCGCATTCGTGCGCTGGAAACCGAGCTGGGCTGTTTGTTGTTCATTCGCAAGACGCGCGCCATCGAACCGACCGCCGCGGGTCAATCGCTTTATGCGGCGGTTCGCGATGGTTTCGACACGATCGCCGCGGGCGTCGATCGCTTACGACAGCGCGCCCGTCCAACGGTGCGACTTTCAACCACACCTGCGTTCGCGGCGAAGTGGCTGGTGCCGAGGCTCGCAAGTTTTCAGAACGCTCATCCGCACATCGACCTCCATGTGCACGCTTCCTACGAGCCGGTCGACTTGAACCTGGGCACGATCGATCTGGCGATCCGATATGGGCAGGGTCGCTACGAGGACATGCAGACCACACTGCTCTTGCAGGATCGCTTTGCCCCGGTGGCAAGCCCGGCGCTGCAAGTCACGAACGCGCAGGCGTTGTTACAACGGACATTGATTCATTTCGATTGGTCTCAGCCCGTATCGCTGGATCTCAGCTGGTCTGCGTGGGCCCGCGCCGCCGACATGCCTCAGCTGGACGTGGCCGCGGGCATTCGCTTTTCCGAAGAGAGTCACGCAATCCAGGCGGCCATCGCCGGCCAAGGCGTCGCCCTGCTCAGCCTGGTACTGATACAGGAAGAGCTGAAATTGGGATTGCTCGAATCCCGCCTCGCGCCGACTCTCGACGGTTACGCCTACTATCTGGTTCGACCTCTACGCGCTACGAGCTCAGCCGCGGCATCGACCGTTGCCAACTGGCTACTCGAAAATCGGAATCTCGGCGCTGGCAGCTCTGAACGTGTATCGCAGATCGGTTCTTCGTGACGGGCGATAGATGCGATCGAACACATAGTCCGCGATCTGCTGACCCTGCGTGATTCCCTCCGACTTGTCGAACGCCCAATGAATGCCCAGATAGATCCGGCTCTGGCCATTCTCCTCCTCGGCCTGTGACAACGACTTGAACGAGCGCGGGTGCCACCGCCGGACTGCACCCTGATTGTCGCGAGTGACGCCGTTGTATTCGTCTGAAACGAACGTGAAGGCAATGCGGTCGGTGCCATAGAAACGTCGCAAGGTCTGAAACACCGCGCCGCCGAAGCCGGCATGTCCCGATGGATAGGCGGGAAATGGCGGAGTGAAGTTTGGACCGGTGGTATTGCTCGCCGGCGCGCCTAAAGGAACGAAGCTCGGGTCGCCCTGTGTGGCGTCGTTGCCATCGCCGGCGCCTGTTGGGCCCGTGCCAGGATCGGATTCGCGGATCGCAATGACCGGACGCCAGAATTGATAGTGATATTTCGATTCCCAGATGGCGATACCTGCATCGGCCACCGCCACGTTCATCAGCGTCAGCAACCGTCCGGTATGCATCGCATCCGAGCCCATCTGCCGCGCGATCTTCACCATCATCTGGTTGTAGAGGCGCGGCGGCGCGCAAAGGCTCGGCAAACCGTCGTACGCCCAGAAGTTGCCGATGAATGTCTGCTCGGCCGTGCGCTCGGTGGGAGTGGTGACACCATCCCCGCCCAAACGCTTCGCTTCCTCATAGGCGGCAGCGTATTCCTTGCTGGACAATGCCGGCGGCGGCGGCACCCGGAATTGATCCGATCTGGCCATCACGAAAGGTTTGATCGTGCCCCAGGTCGCGCCCAAGGCCAGCTCGCTCTGACTGACAGGATCGGGCCGCCACCAGCCGGCCTGATCGCTCGGGATGAATCCGTTGCCGATCGTCGGTTCCTCATAGTCGGAGCCGTCATACCGGCGCATGTCGAGAATGCGTTTGGCAGCATCTGCACCCACCAGGCTGCCAGCCAGCGCCTTGTCCGCAGGCAGTTGTTTCAGCGCCGCCGCGAGCTCGCGATCGAAGGTGGCCCGTTGCGATGGAAACATCTCCACCAGCGTGTCATGCCCGGCCTGCGCAATCGCCGCCTTGATCGAGACCCGACTCGGATCGGCAACGCGCTCGATGTCGGTATAGGGCTTGAAGCCGCCATTGATCGCCAGCATGGCGTCGAACATCGCGATGTGCACGATCGCCATCGCGCGACTTGCTCGACCGGGACCGAGCGCTTCGCCATACACACGATCCTCGCGAGGCGCCACCGGCGTATGATCGATGCCGCTGGCGTCGATGGCGATAGTATTCCAATGAATCAGAAAATCGCGCAGCGATAGATCGTTCGGCGCCCAATGCGGCGTGGACCCTGCATGCACGAGCATCGGAACGAGCACACAGCACAACAGCGCGCCGAACGAAGCGCGGCGCAGAGCTGGATACAACATCGAGTGCTCCCTGAGTATGTTTGGAATTGTCGAAGCGCAAGCGGTCGTGGTGAATCCACGATCTGGACAGTGCCGACAACGAGCACTCCATGAGATTGGTTCCTGCGTATTGGTAGACCTTCCCGCAATGTTTGCTCGTCGGCGCGCCCGATAAGCTCTTGCGGGAACCGCAGCCGCGACGCAGATAGGTATGTCGGGCGCGTATGCCGGCCCGAACCGCACTTCGCGTCACACTTGTTACTCCCATCGTGGCGCCGCGCAGAGCGATACTGTGCTCACGAGACGCGTATGCATCGATGCGGAGACTGTGATGAACGAACTGAAAGATCTCGACACGCCGCCCATCGTGTCGGCGCAGGAGTGGGAAGCCGCACGCGAGCGACTGCTCGTGAAAGAGAAGGAAATGACACGCGCTCGCGACGCACTCGCGGCCGAGCGACGACGGATGCCCTGGTTCGCCGTCGAAAAGAACTATGAGTTCGAAGGACCTCGGGGCAAGGCCAGCCTGCTCGACCTGTTCGAAGGCCGTCGCCAGCTGATCGTCTATCGCGCTTTTTTCGAACCCGGCGTGCATGGCTGGCCCCAGCACGCCTGCGTGGGTTGTTCGATGGTGGCCGACCAGGTGTCGCACCTCGCGCATCTGCATGCTCGAGACACGACGCTCGCCTATGTCTCACGAGCCCCGCAGGCCGACATCGCGCGACTGAAGAAGGAGATGGGCTGGACCATGCCCTGGTACACGATCACCGACAGCTTCGACGTCGACTTCGGCGTCGATCAATGGCACGGACACAACGCATTCATCCGCGATGGCGACAGCGTTTTTCGCACCTACCTCATCAACACTCGCGGCGACGAAGCGATCGGCACGGTCTGGAGCTTCCTCGACATGACGGCCCTGGGGCGTCAGGAAGAATGGGAAGACTCCCCGAAAGGCTACCCGCAGAGCCGAACCTATAAATGGTGGAACTGGCACGACAGCTATGTGCCAGGGGCGCCGCCGGATCCGAAGTGGGTCGAAGTATCGGACGCCGGCGAGGCCGCCTTTCGCAACTAGGATCAATGAGCTGACGCGTCGCCGGTCGCGCCGGAGCGCGAAAGCTCCGCCGCCGGCTCAAACCTTTTCGCGGGCTGCCGCGTCCCACGAATACCAGAGCGATTCGTGGAACAGACATGATCCCAAGCTGCACCCGTTGCGTCGGGCTGCTGCTCGCTGTGCTCGCCACTCACGCACTGGCCGTCGACATCGACGGCCGGATCGATGCAGATGAGTGGCAGGCGGCCAGGCACATTACGGACTTTCGTAAGACCCAGCCGTTGAATGGCGAGCCCGCATCGCTTGCGACGGAAGCCTGGATCCTCGCGACGCCGGACGGACTCGCGGTCGCCTTCCGAAACTATCAACCGCCGTCCGTGCCGCGAACTCAGCAACGAGTGCAACGTGACTTCAAGGACCTGGTCGATCGCATCGATGTGATGATCGACTTCGATGGCGATCGCCGCACCGGTTACAACTTCAAGGTCAGTTCCACCGCCGGCATCTACGACGCCATCCTCACCAACGAAACCCAGTTCAACGAGGACTGGGACGGCAACTGGCGCCATGCGGTCGGCGGCGATACGGATTACTGGACCGTCGAAGTGTTGATCCCGTGGCACATCGCACCGATGCGTGAGAACACCGGCGACGTCCGCACCATCGGCATCTATCTCGACCGGATTGTCGGCTCCACCGGCGAACGCGTGTCGTGGCCGCTGGCAAGCTGGGAGCGCTCGCGGTTCCTGTCCGAGTTCGCGCCGATCGAAGTCGCAAGCTTCAAACAATCGCTGCTGGCGATCACACCCTATGCCTCGAGTCTCTATGACGCCATCGATTCGGACAACCAGCTCGATGCCGGCGTCGACCTGTTCTGGAAGCCGAATGGTCAGCTGCAGCTGAGCGCCACGGTGAATCCGGATTTCGGCCAGGTGGAAGCCGATGAGCTGGTCGTCAATTTCGACGCCACGGAAACTTTCATCAGCGACAAGCGCCCGTTCTTCACCGAAAACCAGGGCATCTTCGAGCTCACCACGCCCTCCGACTTCAGCCAGCTGCTCTACACACGCCGCATCGGCGGCCCGGCAGATGACAACCGCGGCTCTGCGGATATCACCGCCGCCGTGAAATTGAACGGCAGCATCGGCACGACCAAGTATGGAGTTTTCGCAGCCGATGAAGCCGACGCCGCCGGCCGCTCCTTCGGCGCGCTGCGGCTGGTTCGGGACTTCCAGGAACAGAATCTGGGAATACTCGCCACGCACGTCGACCGGCCCTATCTCGATCGAACCGCCAGCGTGGTCGGCGTTGATCACAACTGGCGACCGAACGCACGCTGGAACGTTCGTACCCGCCTGATCGGCAGCGAGATCCGACAAGCCGGCGCCAGCACGACGGGCGATGGCGCTACGATCTGGGCAGACTACGAAATGGATCACGGCTGGCGCCAGCAGTGGATCGGCATGCACTTCAGCAACGATCTGGAGATCAACGACGCGGGTTACCTGTCGCGCAACAGCACCAACTATGCGCATTGGCAACTCAATCGACGCTTCACCCAGTTGCCGGTCGAATCGCGCTACATGTCCAAGGACTGGCGCTGGCGCATCAGCACCGACTACAACGATCGGGGCCAGCTGTTGTCTCACCAGTTCCGCATGAGCCGCGAAAGCCGGCTGCGCAACGGAAGTTATGAGTATGCGCAGATCAACATCAACAGCGCCGGCGTCGATGACCTGCTGACCCGCGGCAATGGCGTGGTGAATCTGCCGCCCAATTTCAACAGCTACTTCGAGTTCGAAACCCCGCGGCAAGGCAACTGGGCTTTTCACATGGAGGCCGAGGCCTATGGCGGCGGGCTGTCGGGTAACGACAAAGTGGGCTACAGCATCAACCTCGAGCCGACGTACTTCTTGAGCGACGCCTTGAACGTTTATCTCGGCCTGTATGCGAGCACCCAGCCGGACTGGCTGGTGTGGCAGCGGGACAATCTGATCGGCAGTTTCGACGGCGAGGAATCGAACTTCAGCGCCGGCCTGAACTGGGTGATCACAAACCGGCACGAGCTGCGATTGAAGCTGCAGGCGGTCGCGGTGAATGCCGATGCCCGGCAGGGCTATCGCGTCGACCTCTCCGGCAATGCCGTGCCGACCGCCGAGACGATCGAGGATTTCAGCGTACGCAACCTCGGGCTGCAGATCCGCTACCGGTTCGAGATCGCCCCGCTCTCCTATCTATATGTGGTGTACGGCCGCGGCGGCTATGAAGAGCAGGCCGAGAGCGGCGATCGCGGCCGGCTGCTGAAGGATACTTTCAGCCTGCGCGATGACGATCAATTGCTGATCAAGCTCAGCTATCGATTCGAGTCGTAGACCGCAGGCTCGGCTCGTGTCAGTCTAAGCTCTCGCCTTTCCAGTGAGCCTCGTTCCTGGCTAGTGCACCAGCGTCGTCAACGGCCACACATACGCCTGGCCCAGCACGAACAGGCTCACCAGCAACGCCAGCGCGATGCTGTGGAAAAACACGTAGCGCAGGATCTCACTTTCGTGGCCATACCAGCGCGTCGCCGTAGAGGCGACGACGATGCTTTGCGCATCGATCATCTTGCCCATCACGCCACCGGAGCTGTTGGCTGAGGCCATCAGCACCGGGTTCAATCCAAGCTGTTCGGAAGTGATTCTCTGCAAGCCGCCGAACAGCACGTTCGACGCGGTATCCGAGCCGGTGAGCGCAACACCGAGCCAGCCGAGCATGGTGCCGAACAACGGATACAGCCAACCTGTCTGCGCGAAGGCCAGCCCCATGGTTGCATCGGCGCCCGAATAGCGCGTGACGTAGCCAAGCGCGAGCATGGCCGCGATGGTCAGCAGCGACAGGCGAACGACCACCAGTGTCTGGAAATATTCTCGCAGGAACTCGCGGAACGAGAATTTCATCAGCACGCCGCTCAGGATCGATGCGACCAGAATGCCCGTGCCCGTCATCGACATCAGGTTGAAGTTGTAGACGGCCGCTTCAGCAATGGGCTCGGCAACGACCGGCGGCACTTTCTGCACGAGCTCGTGCAATCCGCTCACGGGCTGTTTGATGATGAACAGCGAGTCGAGCCAGGCTTTGACCTGCGGAATACCCCAGAGGAAGACACACACGCTGAGGACGATCCACGGCAACCAGGCTTTGAATACCTGCTCGGAGGTATAGGTTGCGCGCGCCGGCTCGGCGACCACGGCGCCATCGGGCTCGCCGCGCTTCGTCGAATACCAGATGCTGGCCGGGCGCCAGACTCGAAGGAACAACGTGAGCGCGCCCATCGAACAAAGCGCGGCGACGATGTCGACGAGCCACGGACCGTGGAAGTTGGAAACGAGATACTGAGGGATGGCGAACGCAATGCCGGCGACTGCAATGGCCGGCCAAACCTGCAACATGCCGCGCCAACCGGCGAACGCGCAGATGAGCCAGAACGGCACGATGACCGCGAAGAACGGCAGCTGCCGTCCGATCATGCCGCTCAGCTCATGCAGATCCAGGCCCGTCACACTGGCAAGGGCAATCACCGGCGTGCCCAGCGCACCGAACGCCACGGGCGCGGTATTCGCGATCAACGACAAGCCGGACGCGGCCAGTGGCGAGAAGCCCAGTCCGATCAACATCGCGCCGGTCACGGCGACCGGTGTTCCAAAGCCCGCCGCACCTTCGAAGAAGGCGCCGAAACCGAACGCGATCAACAACAGCTGCAGACGCCGGTCCGGCGTGATCGCCGCGATGCTGTCCTGAAGAATGCGGAACTGACCGCGCTGCTGGGTCAGGCGATACAGGAAGATCACGTTGAGAATGATCCAGCCGATCGGCATGAGACCGTAGGCCGCACCGAATGCAGCGGCGCGCGCCGCCATGCCCGTGGGCATCCCGAAAGCGAGAACCGCAATGACCAGCGAGCTGGCGATGCCGAGCAATGCCGCCACATGCGCTTTCATTTTCAGAAAGGCAATGCCGCCGAGCAGGACCACGACCGGCACCGCGGCCATGGCCGTGGACAAGACGGAACTGCCGAAAGGATCGTAACTTTGCGCCCACATGAATCGCCCCTGTTATGAATTATCAGTTCCTGTGGCCTGCTGCCTGCGGCGGAACACCTCAAGAGCCGCGATCCACGCCGCGACCCAGGCTGCACCAAACGCGAACCCGCCGAGCACATCGCTGAGATAGTGGACCTGCAGGATCACACGGCTGAACCCTACGCAGACGATCAGTGCCATCGCAACTACTGCAACTGGCAGGTGCCAGCGGGAGGCAGTGTTGATCACCAGCAAATAGGCGAGCAGCCCGTAAACGATGCAGGCCCCCGAAGCATGACCGCTCGGAAAGCTCCAACCGTCCGCCGTTGCAAAACCATGCAGATGCTCCGGCCGGGATCGTTCGAAGAGGGTCTTCAGTGCGACATTCAGCAATCCGCCGCCGGCGGTTGCGACCGCCCAGCTGGCCGCCAGGACCCAGCGTCGCCGAAACAACATGAGCGCGAAGACGAGCACCGCCAGGGGCGTGAGAAATTTTTTATCGCCCAGATCGGTCAGGACCGCGAAGATGCGCAGTTGCTCGTCGCTCGCGTGCTGACTCAAAGCGTCACTGAGCGCGACATCGAACTGGCCGAGATCGTCATCGAGACCGATTTCGTCCGCGATCCCGACGAAGCCGACGCTCGCCACGATCGCGACCGCCACGCTCAGCAGGACCTGCGAACCCGGCCGCCGCAGGAAATAGCGCTGCAGCCCATACCAGAGCAGCCACGCGAGCAGCAGCATGCAGAGCGTGACGAGGAACAGGACCATCCACAGATTGATGGCCAGCAGCTCTGCAATATTTTCAGTTGTCATCGACCAGCGCCGCGCCACTCTTCGGGGTGCAAGTGCTCGTCATCGTAGGCTGTTCGCAGGTGACGCAGCAATCCGTGCTGCGCAGAGATCCGATCCGACTGCCGCAGGATCAGGGAAGGTTCAGCGTCGCCCGATAGTCTTGCAGATCGCGTTCACTGTGCACGCGTTCTTCTTCGAGCTGCCGGATCTCGGACTTCAGCCGCCCGACACGCTCGCCGAGATTCTTCACGTCCAACACCGCCTGCGCCCGCTCCTCCGGTGTGGCGTCGCTGCTGATCGCGACCGCCGATTTCTTGATGATGTCGGACTCCGCAGTACGCAGATCGGCGCGCCGCGAGTCGAGGCGGTGGGACACGTTCGATAGACGCGACTCGAGCGTGTAGAGCTGGCGGCCAGCGTGATAGGCATCGGCAAATGCTGGATCGAGATCGGCCGGGCAGACGCCGTTGTAGCTTCCGCCTTGCGACCCCAACCTGAACCCCATCGCCGGCACGCAATACTCACGCAATCCTTCGGCCCGGCCCTGCTGGTAGGCAGTGAGGTCTGGCGTAACGCCGTGTTCCGCACACGCCTTGCGATGCTGGCCGATGCGATCGCCAGAATGGCCCGCCGCGCCGTCCTCGAACCCAACCGTGCGCCAGTCGACGGTCAGGCATTCCTCCCGATCCATGGTCGCACAGCCACTCAAGGCGAGCAGCAACAGCGCCGCACCTGTACGAGCAATGGCGGGGTATTTCGGGGTTCGCATCTGAGTCTGCTTCGGTCCAAGCCAGGGAGGCTAAAGTAGCGAGGCGCCAAGGATCGCTACGTGAGCCAGGTCACAATCGCTGCCCGGGCAGCACCACCCCGTGGATGCTGCTCGCCTTGTTGCTACTAGCGGCCGCACGCCCGGCGCGGCGGCCGCAGACAGTCGCTCAGGGAATTTCCGGCTCGACCAGCTTGGCGAGCTGCTCGAGCGATTCCTGCCAGCCCAGATAACAACCGGACTCCGGGATCACATCGGGAATGCCTTCCTGCACGACGTGGATCTCCACGCCGACCGGCACCGGAGTGATCACGATGGTCGTCGGCATCTCGCCCGGCAGATTCGGATCGTCGAAGTAGCTGACGTAACTGATCTTCTGATTCGGCACCAGCTCTTTGTACGTCCCACCGAAAGAATGCGCCTGGCCGTTCGTGAAGTTGGTGAACGAGGCGCGATACTTGCCGCCGACCTTCGCATCCAGCTGCTCCACCTTGCAGGTGAAACCATACGGCGGCAGCCATTTTGCGAAGGCCTGAGGCTCGAGGAACGCGCGATAGACGCGCTCGGGCTTGGTACGAAGGACGCGGTGCAGTCGAACTGTGCCTGGCATGACTCTCTCCTTTAGAAACAAGTGCGGTTCAAGCTAAGGACGCCCCAGAGGCCCGGCCGCCGACATCACGCTACGACGATTTTCAAGCCAGACCAGCGCGCACCCTCGTCGCGAAAATCGCTCGGGCCATCGGCCAGCAGCGCAGGGGCACGCCGATATGTGTGATGCGTCACAGACGCTCATCGGCTCTTGATGGATCAACCCGGGCACTGAATCACAGTTCCTGCATGCTCCAGTGGCCTCCTTCACAGTTTGACATGTTGCAGGGGGCGCATATCCAAAATGGGTAATGCCCACACCATCGGTGCTCCGTAAGTTGCCGCGCGTTCGCACAATCGCGGTCAACCTATGGACAACACGTGAGTACCAAAAGTAGCAAACGAATTCTGGCCGTTACTCTCGCGCTGCTCGCTGCGTCTCAGCTCGCTGGATGCGGCGGCGGCGGTGGCGGCGGCGGCGGCAACAGCACTCCGCCCGGCAGCTCTTCGCCTCCGCCCGGCGGCGGCGGTAACAATCCGCCTCCGGGTGGCGGCGGCAATGACCCTGGCGACAGCGGCAACAATCCGCCGACGGCCGAACTGAACACCGGCACCTTCGTCGACGCTCCGGTCGCAGGCCTGAGCTACACGACCAGCTCGGATATCAACGGCATCACCGACGCCGATGGCCGCTACAACTATCGACCCGGCGACACGGTCACCTTCTCGATCGGCAATCTGGTGCTCGGCACGGTGCCGGGTCAGGGCGTGGTCACACCGATGACGGTCGCCAACGCACTGGTTGCAAGCACCAACACCGATCCGGGAACCGTCGCGGTGAATCTGCTCGTGCTGTTGCAATCGTTGGACTCCAACGGCAATCCGGACGACGGCATCACTTTCACTCCGGCGATTCGTGACGCGGTCGCTTCGAACTCCATCGACCTGACCGCATCGGAAAGCGCGTTCACCGCAGCGCTGAGCACATTCGTCAGCAGCGTGAGCGGCGCCTCCGGCGTGTCATTGACTCCAGTGGACCGTACCGACGCGGTGAACCACTTCACGTCCCAGGCGCCCGGCGCACTGGCGGGCGTGTACGTCCGTGCCGACGCAGACTTTGCACCGATCACGCAGAAGATCGTGACGCTGGCGATGTTCCGTAACGGCAACTATCTGCTCGGCGGCCAGTACGACAACGCCGAGTGCAACCTGGGCGACTCGGGCGGCACGCCGAAGAACGACCTGGTGTTCAGCGACGCGCGTGGCAATGGCGTCGAGTACGGAGCCTATGTCTGGAATCCTCTCACCCAGGCGTTCAGCGTGAACTCCGCCAGCGTGAGCATGGAAACGAATGGGTTCTGCGGCTTCAACGCACCGATCGTTGGCGCAACCAACGATACGGCCGAGCTCGAAATCACTGCGCAAGGCCTGGTGTTCCGCGACTCCGAGGGCAACGTCACCGAGCGCTTCGCTCGTCTGGAGAGTGGGCGCACCGGCATCGGTGGCGCCTGGATTCAGCCCTCGGCGCTGATGAGCGGACAGCCGTTCATGTTCTCGATGTTCCCCTCGAGCGAAGATGGCAAGACCGGCCGTTACCTCATGGTCGACGCCTCGCTGCCGACGGCGTTCGATACGTCGCCCGGCATCGAGGAAGGCTGCTACAGCATCGACGCGAACAACAATCTCACCGTCGAGCTCAACAGCACGCTGTGTCCGAACGCGATCGACACCAACGACACCGCCGGCATTTCCGATGCGAGTGGCGCGAAGGCGTGGATCGACGAGAACGATCGCCTGGTGTTCGCCGAAGGCTCGGACGTGGTCAGTTTCGCCCGCTTGCCGGTCGAGACGCCGACGCACGCCAAGCTGGCGGGCGCCTGGGTGATCGAAAGCGAGCCCGGCGTCGAGCTTGGCGATCAGGAAAACCTGGCGCTGCTGACCATTTTCGAAGACGGTCGCTTCCTGTTCGGCACGCAGCAGAACGATGCAAGCTGTGTCCCGGTCGACTATCCGAATCCCACCAAACCGCTGGGTAATGGCGTGGAGTACGGCGCGCTTTCGCTGACCAGCAGCCCGGGTCTGGTGACCCCGGTCGACGTGACCGAAGACAGCAACGGCGAATGCGGCCTGTTCGATGCCACCAAGGGCTTCCAGCAGCGCTACTTTGTCGTTCCCAACGCGGCCGGCGATGCGCTGGCGGTGTGGGCGAACGATGAAGAAGATCCGGCCGGCTTTGTCTTCAAGCGCGTGCCGTCGGTGCCGAACGAAATCACCGGCGCCTGGCTGTGGAGCGAAGGCGTCGAGGACGAGTTCGCGGTGGTCGCCTACTTCCCGAGCGGTGTGATGTTCGAAGTGGCGTTGTTCTCCGACTTCTCCGGTCTGCTGCGTGAGTCGTTCACCATGAACGGCAACACGATGACCTCACAGGCCGGCGGTTATGAGTACTGCGTGGATACGCAGAACGACCCGAGCGAGAACGGCTGTCTCAACGACGACCCGATCGTCGAGGAGTACATCGTGCAGGGCGACACCATGATCGACGACGACGAGTCCGGCTCGATGACGCGCATCGCCGCGCCGTAATCGATCAGGACCGCACAGTCTGGCAAGGGCCGGGGCGCCACCCCGGCCCTTTGCTTTTGGCGCGCCCATCCACACAGCTGTCACATTGCCGACATATGCTCGCAGGATGAAACGAATCGGAACCCAGCCTGCGCTGCTTGCGCTTTTCATCGCTTCAACGCTGAACGGCCATGCCAGCGAGGCAGACTCATTGCACAGGTACGGCAATGACGGCGCCTGGTGTCACGTCGAGAGTGGTTGGATGTTTCCTGCGGAGGTGGGCGCCTTCGCGCGAGTCTTGCAGCCGTACAACATCGATGGCAACGACGATGCCGGTGCGGAATACAAGCACACGTGGGAGTCATCGCGGGGAACGGTCGAGGTCGATGTGTATGCTGCGGATTCGGCAGCGACAGATGCGAGCATCGATGGAGCGAAGGCGACTGCTGCCCGCAACGCGGGCGAAGGCGCAAAGGTTGTAACGGAAAAGCCCTTCCAGATCGCCGCCGCAGAATCTCTGCAGGGCGTGAAGATCGAATTCGCAGTCGACCCACAGCCCTCGGACGAGAGCATCCACCTCTACTACTTCACGACGGATCGGTGGCACGTGAAAGTACTCGCCCGCGGCAAGCTAGCTGGCGTCGAGAATGATCAGGCGATCGATGCGTTTGTGCAAGCGTTGCCTTGGAGCGCGCTGGGCACGAACCCTGGCATTCACTGAGCAACCAAGATGCGCCCTTCTGTCATCGTCGTATCCTTGGGCGTGCTAGGCGCGTGTGGCGGACTTGCATATGTGCATGAGTCTCGGGATGAGCCAGCGACGGCAGCAAGTACAGTGACGGCGCGACGCCCGAGCACCGACCAAGAGATGGCCGGAGCACCCGCTCGAGACGAGAGCACAGCGCTGGACGCTCGAAATCCGGCCGTGGATGACAACTTACATGCACTCTCATCGAGTGACACAACCGCATCCGCGTCCGGCCGGCCCGACACCGTGGAGCAATGGATCGAGGACACGCGAGACGCCGATCCGAAGATCCGTGCCGCCGCGATCGCCAAGCTGGCGAACGCGCCGACGGCGCAAGCGCTGCCGGCACTCGAAGACGTGCTCGAAACCGGCGAACCGGAAATCGACCGTCACATCGCACTCAACTCGCTGCATTCCCTCGCCTTGCGCGATGGCGACAGCAACGGCGAGGTGCGCGACATCATGCGTCGCGCGATCTACCACAGCGACAACGACGGCGTCACCCAGACCGCGCAAGCGCTGCTCGACGACGTCGAAGCAGCGCTTGCCGATTCACAGACCCAGACGAACTAGAAAGAGATCTGGCGACCGGCTTGCCGTTCAAGCCAGGATGCCGACGATCCGATCGATCGACCAGTACGCCGCGACCCCTCCAATCGCATAGAGCGCCGGCGTGCGCGCAGCTACGAACTGCGGCCGCGATACCAGCGCACGATGCACCCCATAACAGAGGGCGACGACCAGCAACTGCCCCACCTCCACGCCCACATTGAATGTGAGCAGAGCGACGACCAGGTTATTCTGCGGCAAACCAATCTCCGACAACGCGCCAGCAAAGCCCAATCCGTGCACGAGGCCGAACAGGAACGCAACCAGCGCCGGCCAGCGTCGTGACAATGTTTGTTCGTTGTTGAGCGCCTCGGCGGCGACCAGCATGATCGATAGCGCGATGGTCGCCTCCACCGGCGGCGGACGCAGCGTCAGCAATCCAAGCGCACTCAGCGCCAGCGTGAGGCTGTGTGCGAGCGTGAAAGCGCTGATCGTGTACACCAGCCGCTTGTTGAAGCCGACCAGGAACAACAGCGACAGCACGAAGATCAGATGATCGAAGCCGCTGAGGATATGTTCGACCCCGAGGATCACATAGGCACGCGCGATCTCGCCCATGCCGCGCTTGTCATCGGCGGAACCGTAGAGACGCACCTCCGGCTGGCCCGTGGTGAGCGTGAACACGCGACTCTGGCCATCGAGCCAGTAGATCTTCACGATGGCCGCCGAGTAGTCCTCGCCGACACCATCGACGCGCAGCGTGCCGAACAACCCTTTTTCTCCGCAGCGGAGCACGTTCATATCCACTGCGCAGCTTTCCGGCCAGTGGGGCGCGAGTACGACGGCCGGCGCTTTGTCGCTACTGGCCGTCCACTGCCAGAAGAACTCGCCAGGCGATGTCTCGCGCACCTCCATTTCCGCCATGCTCAACTCATGTGCGGAAGCGGCCCCGGAGACCAGCGCGAGGAACGCGAACATCAACAAATGGAGTTTGCGCATCACTGCTTCACTCCATCGACGACGATGGTGTACTTCTTCGCCAATGCCGCCACTGCAGCGCTACGCTGCTCGGACATCACCGCATCGATCCAATCTTGTGTCACGACGCCACGCAGACGCTCGAAGTCCGCAGCTTCCGCCGCAACGACAGACTCCAGCCGCATCGCTCGCCAACCGCTCTTGGTTTGCAACGCGCGCCACTCTCCAACCGGCGAGTTTTCCAGTTCGCTCGCGAGCTCTTCGCCGTAGCTGTCGACGATGTTGGCGTGCGGGCGATCGGTGAACACTCGCAGGCCCGCTTGCGCGTCCGGCGTAGCCCCGGCATTCAACGCTCTGACGAACGAACGCACCGTGGCTTCCGTGACTTCGCCCGAGAGCACCGCCTCGTGAAAGTTGAATCGCTGCGGAATGTCATAGCGTGAACGGTTCTTTTCGAACCATTCGCGGACTACTTTGTCGTCGAACGCCGGGCGCCGGGTGTTGCTGTCCACCATGCTCAGCGCCTTGAAGATCACGCGCTCGCGAATCGACTTGTCGCCCTTGTCCAGGCCCAGCGCCAGGCCCTCGCGATACAACACCTCGTTATCCAGCCACACCTGCCGGAGCGCCCGAAGCTCATCGACCTCGGGCTTGCGGCCACGAGCGGATTCGAACATCTGCTGCGCCTCGGCATCGACCTGAGCATCGAGCTCGATGCGATGAGGATCGTCGGCCTGACCGGCGATCAAGGCATCCAGGCCGAACAGCACCGCGCCAATCAGAATGAAATGAAACAACGGCTCGCGCTTCCAATCGACGCGCCTGGCCTGCGCGGCAGACGTTGTGGAAGTCGAAGAAAGACCGGAATCCGACCAGACGGATGACATGTGTATTCGCCTCGACACAAACGAATGAAACGCCGCGCGTTGCCGCACGGCGTTCCGATAGCTCCTCGATAGCAGGAACCGTTACTTCACGTTGACCACAGGGATGCCCTTCTTCACTTCGATGAAGACCGGATTGCTGTAGAACCACAGGTCGGCCCACGCAGCCACGTCATAGCTGACGTACTGCTGGCCCGTGACGGCCGGGAAGCGCGCCATGTGGTCCGGACAACCGTCGATACTGGTGCCGGTGTAGACCGTGTTCGCCGGAATCGACGTGGTCATCCGAGTCGTGCACGGAATCCGCAGCTTCGACGGATCGCTTGCGTTCGTGTGGATGTCCGCGAGCGGATTGCCGTTCGCATCGGTCTCGTAGGGCACGGAGGCCGGCAGGTTGGAGCCACGCAAGCGAAGGTACTGCGAAGCCCTCACACCGGAGAGACGGAACGATGCGATCCTGTACTCGCCTTGTGACTTCCAGGCGCCGTTGCCGAACGTCTTCAGAATGCCGGCGGTGGTGTTCCTGGCGCCCGCAGGAACGGTGTTGATGTCCGGATTGTCGACCCAGTTGTCCGGCCACTGACCCGAGTATTGCGGCAGGCTCGGCTTGATCATGCCGGTCACCTGGCCGCCGATCACATCGAAGTGATCCAGCTCGGGCCGGTTCAACGGCTGTGTCTTGCCGACCTGGAGCAGCGAGGGATTCGCGAAGGTGTACGGAGAGAAATTCTCGCCGGCCGGATCGCGCACCACGATCGCAACGACCACGTCGTCGTTGTTGTTGATCTTGAGCTTCTCGCCCATGACCGCGCAGTTGGCATCGATGTTCACTTCGGTGCCGTTCTTCGCAGCCTCCAGCGCGATGGCTTCGAGCTCGCCCACGCCGTCGGCGCCCTTGAAACGCTTGTCGGAGCAGGCCACGAACGCGAGACGATCGATGAGCTGGCCGGAAGCCGCGAAGCTGTTGCCACTGCGCAGTCCATCGACGATCTCCTGCGGATTTGCCGGGCCGCCCTTGTCACGGCTGGTCTGACGCACCATCACGAAGTCGCGCTGATACTCGCCGGGATAGAAGTCCTGGGTCGAACGACGATCGTCCGGTGCGAAGCTGCCACGGTTGTGCCAGTCGGAGCTTGCGAAGAACCACCAGTTGCGACCTTCACCCAGCAACGCATCCCACACGCCGCCGATCTGAGCGGCGTAGACGCCCGTGCCGCCCCATGTCGTGCCGCCGACGCTGTCGACGCGCACGCCGCCGATGCTGTTGCGGTCCGGGCTGTATTCGCCGCGATTGTCGGAAGCACCGTGCCCTGGCTGGCTCTCGAAGCCGAATGCAATCTTCGGCGCCGCGTTGTTGAAGTTGCGCAGGTGTTCGATGTTGAAGCCGTTGTTGCCATCCGGGTTGAACGGTCCGGCACGCTCCAGGTGCGCTGGCACGTAATAGCTGGTGTACGGGTGATAGCTGGCCATCCACTTGAGCGCGTCGACGGTCTTCTGGTGACCGCGCACGCCGGTGCCAGGGCCGCCGGCCGGGAACAGCTTGGCCGCGTTCGGCTTCCAATCAGGATTGTTCGAATAATCGATGCCGGGCACCGAACAATCCCAGTTGTTGGCGCCGCCGCGGCTGTTGTCGGTGTCGTTACGATCGAAGCAGTACGACCATTGAGCGAGCGCATTGGCGTCGCCGACCGGCACGTAGGAGCCTGGACCGATGGCGCCGCTCTTGCCGACCACCTGGCCGCTGACGACGGACATCGAGGTGTGCTCGTGACCGGCGACCACGGACTCCAGGCCTATGAACACCGGCACGTTCCTCTGAGCGCTGAAATATTCGGTCACCGGATACTGGAACGATTGCACCGACTGCCAACGCCACATGCTGGGATTGGCCTGCGAGGCGAGCGGCGTGGTCGAGCTGCCATCGGAAGAGCCGGTGTTTCCCTTGACGGCAGCAGCGCCGATGCTGTTTGCCCAAGTGGTGGTGGGCCCGAGGCCTTCGACATATGGATACGGCTCGGAGCTCAGCGACGCGTCTTCGACGAGCGTGCAATTGCGATTGCCGCTGCCGCCGTGGCCCGCCTGTACGAACCAGTCGAGGCCCCAGGGTGTTTCCTGCGTCTCGGTCGACTTCTTGATCAGCTTCTCCATCGAGATGGAGCCGTCGGAGCAGGTGGTGTGATTGTGAAAGTCGCCAGTTTCGTACTGACCCTTCGAGCGCGGTCCCACGTCCGGGGCGGAATGACCCGGCTCCTTGGATTGTGCTGCGGCCGCGGTCAGGCTGAGAACCGCCGCGACTGCGGTCGCGATCTGGTTCCGGGTGATTGCAACGGTCATTGGTATCGAAGCTCCCTTCTTGCTGTCGGGTGTTGTGAGATGAGCCGCAGCGTAGAGAGCCGATATGACTGCATTGTGAACGATAGATGATCCTTGCATCGCTATCTGGAACTTGCGTCCGCGCCATGGTCACGAGGCTGTAGCAATCGGCTTCCTAGAATAGAGGGTCGCGCAGCCGCGCGAAGCCGCCGAAGCAGTTCTGAAAATGTCTGGCACGCCCGAGATCATTGGTCTGTTCCCAACGCCGTTCATGAGGATGCCCGGCGCGCTCGAACCTCAACTGGTCGCCGGTCTCGTCGAACACTTCAGCTCGCACGCCCACACCTCGAATAATTCTTCGGCGAATCTCTCGCACACATCGATGCTGAAGCCGTCGGACAGTCCGCTGCTGGTGAGCGCAGCCACTAAAATCACGCCGATGCTCACCGACTTCGGCGCATTGATGTTCGGCGAGCGCTTGCCGTGGGCGCTGAAAGAAATGTGGGTGAACCTGCTCGACACCGGCGGCAGGCAGGCCATGCACAATCACGCCAACAGCTTCATTTCCGGCGTCGCCTATCTGACGCCAACGCATCCGGACTCGCGCACGGTGTTCATGAAGTCGCCCGGCGGTACGGAGTTCTCTTTCAAGAACGATCACGAGGGCGTGGCCACCGGTCCATACAACGCCGAGAAGTGGATCGGCCCGCGGCCCGAGCCGGGCGATATCGTTCTGTTTCCAAGCTACCTCATGCATGCGGTGCCGCCCAATCCGGGCGAGCGCCGGATCACCTTGGCGTTCAACGCGATCCCGACTCGATTGGATTCGTGGGGCTACAAGATCGGGTTCAGTGGCTGACGAGGCGACTTCGCTATAATGAGCGCAGCCCGATGCACTCATGGCAGGGATGTCGAATCGTTCGCAAATGTCAGCAACTTCTCTGTATTCGGAAATTCTCGGCCCGAGCTTCGAGCGCCTCCCGACCGCTCTGAAGAGCATTCACGATGCCCGTCGCACGAAGCGGTACACCGGCCGATGTGAAATTCGCGGCGGCGGACCGATTGCCAGAACCCTCGCCCGCCTCGCAGCACTGCCCATCGCTCAAACCGACGTCCCTGTCGAAGTCACCGTCAACGTCGTGGATGCATGTGAAGACTGGATACGAATGTTCGGCACTCACCGGATGCAATCGCGTCTGAGCTGTCGCCGGCAACGAATAGAGGAGCGACTGGGCCCGCTCGTGCTCACGTTCGATCTGTCTGCGGAGCAGGAACGCATCGTCTGGTCCTTGCATAGTGCGCGCCTGGCTTTCCTACCCCTTCCTGTGACGTGGTTGATGGAATGCGCGGCGACGGAGTCCGTCCACGAGGGCCGCTACGGATTCGAGGTGAGCGCGAGTGTGCGTGGCATCGGCCTGGTCGTTCATTACAAAGGATGGCTCATCGAGCACCATGGATAGAGTGCTGGTATTCGACGGCGCCTGCGTGCTGTGCAGTCACTGGGCGAGCTTCGTGCTCGAGCACGATCGACAGCGTTTGTACAAGTTCGCCGCCATGCAGACAGCTGACCCATGAAGTCAGTCGTCGTTCTAGGTGGATATGGAAACTTCGGCCGGCGCATCGTCGCCGCGCTCGCCCGCGAGCCGGATACTCGCGTGTTTGTTTCGGGGCGGGACCTGAAACAAGCAACGAGCGTTGCGCAGGAAATCGGCGGCTCTGCGGAACCTCTACGCCTCGACGCTCACGCCAGCAACTTCACCGCTGAACTTCGCAAAGCAGGCGCGAGCCTGGTGGTTCACACTGCAGGTCCATTCCAGGGGCAGGACTATTCGGTGCCTCGCGCATGTGTCGCAGCTGGCGCTCATTACATCGACCTTGCCGACGGGCGCAGCTTCGTGTGTGGCATTACCGCGCTGGACCAAGAAGCAAAGCTGAGCGGCACCTTGATTGTCAGTGGGGCGAGCTCCGTGCCGGCACTGTCCTCTGCAGTCGTCGATGCACTCGCCGCTCAGTTCTCTTCGATCGAGAGCATCGACCATGGCATCACCTCGGGCGCGAGCCCACCGGGCAAAGCGACCATGGACGGGGTGCTCGCCTACGCGGGCAAGCCCTTCAAACAATGGCGCGACGGTCAGTGGCGGCAGGTGTGCGGCTGGCAGGATCTGACACATCGTTCCTATCCCACGCCGGTCAACGGCCGCTGGATCGCGAACTGCGACATTCCCGATCTCGATCTGTTCCCCGAGCGCTATCGGCCGGTGCAGACAGTGCAGTTCCGCGCCGGCGTCGGCCCGACGTCGAGCATGCTGGGGCTGTGGCTCGCTTCGTGGCTGGTGAGAATCGGAGTCGTCGGATCGTTACGGAGTTGGGTGCCGACGCTGCATCGAACCGCCAGCGCCCTGGCACGGTACGGCTCGAAACGCAGCGCCATGCACGTGACCGTTCGTGGCGTGGCTCTGAACGGCGACTCAGCAGTGCGCAACTGGTTCCTGCTGGCGGACCAGGATCATGGGCCTTGCATCCCCTGCTTCCCCGCCATCGCACTCGCTCGCAAACTGGTGCGAGATGAGATATCGATTCGAGGCGCCATGCCCTGCATGGGGCTGCTCACCGTCGATGACATCATCGGCGTCGGCGAGGGGCTCGACTTGCGCGTCGTCTGCGGCTGAGCCGTTGACTTCACAGCGAGCGTGAGCTCAGCGCCCCCGGCGTCGTTGCGCCTGCCAATAGCGGATGATCACGAAGCCCGTGGCCATGCCGCCCAGGTGAGCGAAGTGAGCGATACCGGACGCGGTTTGCGTCACGCCCATGACCAGTTCGAAGATGCCGTACAGCGTGACGAACAACCAGGCCGGCATCGGGATGGGCGGGAAGATGAGCATGAGCGTGCGCTTCGGAAACGCCATGCCGAATGCGAGCAACAAGCCGAACACGCCGCCCGATGCGCCCACCGTGGGCAACGGCGGAAGTCCGGCCACGGCCACCACGATGAGATGCATGAGCGCAGCACCCACCACGCAGAGCAGGTAATAGATGAGGTAGCGCCGCGAGCCGAACAGCCGCTCCAGGTCCGAACCGAACATGTAGAGCGCGAACATGTTGAAGAACAGATGCGCCCACCCGCCATGCATGAACCCATAGGTCAGCAGCTGCCAGACATGAAAGGCCGAGCCGCCATACTGCTGTGCTTGCGGGGGCCATAGCGCGAACGAGTCGAGCAGTGGACCGAGCAAATATTGCAGGCCAAACACGACCACGTTGATCAGGATCAGAGCTTTATTGAGAGGCGTAATCGTCGGCATCGGGGCTGTATGCGGGCGGTCCGGCGCGGTTAAAGCACCGCCCAGAAACAAAAGCCCACCATGCGGTGGGCTTCAGAAGGAGGATCGAGGTTGCAGCAAGGGTCACGGATTTCGACCGTGGCCGGGCGCCACAGTTCCGTGAAAGTGTAGGATGCCGGCCACGTCGCACCAATGGATGAGCGTATGGCCGAAGCATCACAATTCAAACTGCTGGTCCAACGTCGATTCCTGCCGTTCTTCGGCGCCCAGGCGCTCGGCGCGTTCAACGACAATGTCTACAAGAACACGCTCGTTATCCTCGCAACCTACCAGGCCGCAAGCTACACCCGGATCGAGCCGGCGCTGTTGACCAATATCGCGGCCGGACTCTTCATTCTGCCCTTCGTGCTGTTTTCGGGCATGGCCGGACAGCTGGCCGACCGTTACGACAAGGCGCTCGTGCTGAAGTTCGTCAAGGCTGCCGAAATCGCGATCATGGCGATTGCCGGGTTCGGCTTTGCGACCCACAACATGGAAGTGTTACTCGGCGCCCTGTTCCTCATGGGCATGCACTCCACATTCTTCGCTCCGGCCAAGTACGGCTTGTTGCCCGAAGTGCTGCGTGCCTCGGAGCTGGTCGGCGGCAACGCGATGGTGGAGATGGGCACGTTCGTGGCCATCGTACTGGGTACGCTGGTCGCGGGTCTGCTCGCCGGCCATGGCGGCATCGGCCTGATCGTGACGACGCTCATTGCCATTGCAACGCTGGGCTTTCTGAGCAGCCTGGCGATTCCGAAGCTGCGACCGGCGGCGCCGACGCTGCACATCGACTGGCGCCCCTGGACGTCGACCTGGGAAAACCTGCGTGCTGCCCGCGAGTCGCGCACGGTGTTTCTTTCAATCCTGGGTATCTCGTGGTTCTGGTTCTACGGCGCGGTGGTGCTCGCGCAATTGCCGCTCTACACAAAGGACGTGCTCGGTGGCAGTGAGGAAGTCGTCACGGTGCTGCTCGTGATGTTCTCCGCCGGCGTCGGCGTCGGCTCGCTGTTATGCGAACGCCTGTCGGGACGCAAAGTGGAGATCGGGCTGGTGCCCTTCGGTTCCATCGGCCTCACGGTGTTCGCGGTCGATCTGTATTTCGCGACCCCGACGATGGCGGGGAGCAACTTGTCTGCACGCGACTTCCTCCAGACACCGGGCACCTGGCGCGTGCTGATGGATATGACGCTCATCGGCCTGTTCGGCGGTTTGTTCATCGTGCCGCTGTACGCGATGGTTCAACAGCGCACCCGTCGCGACATCATGTCGCGCGTCATCGGCGCCAACAGCATTCTCAACGCGGTATTCATGGTGGTAGCAGCCGGCCTCGCTGCGCTCGCATTGAACGCCGGGCTGACGATTCCCCAGTTGCTGTTGCTCACCGGGGTGCTGAATGCATTTGTCGCGATCTACATCTACAGCCTGGTGCCCGAGTTCCTGCTGCGTTTCATCGCGTGGCTGCTGATCCACTTCGTGTATCGACTCGATCGCCGCGGCATCGACAACATTCCCGAGGAAGGCCCGGCGCTGCTGATCTGCAATCACGTCGGCTTCGCCGACGCCATCGTCATCTCGGCGGCCTGCCCGCGACCGATCCGGTTCATCATGGAAAGCAGCATCTTCAAGATCCCGGTGTTGAGCACCATCTTCCGGGGCATGAAGGCGATTCCCGTCGCGCCCCAGAAGGAGGATCCGGCAGTGTACGAGCGAGCCTTCGAGCTCGTCGCCGCCGAGCTGCGCGATGGCAATCTGGTTTGTATCTTTCCCGAAGGCCGCCTCACCCCGGACGGCGAGATCGGCGAATTCCGCGCCGGCATGATGCGCATTCTGAAAGAAACACCGGTACCCGTCGTGCCGTTGTCGCTATCGGGACTGTGGGACTCGATGTTCTCGCGCAAGTACAAGCAAGTGTGGAAACGTCTGCCGCGCCGTTTCCTGGCGAAGATCACATTGAAAGCAGGCGAGCCGGTGCCCGCCGAGCAGGCGGACGTGCAGGATCTGCGACAGCGCGTCGTCGCACTTCGCGGCGACGCTCGATAGGCAAAAAAAAGCCCGCCAGAGCGGGCTCAACAGGGGGATCTGAGTGTCAACGGTGGATATGAAAGCATCGTTGCGGCACGCTGACACTTGTTCGAAAGTACGGCGTCGTCAGGCGGCAACACCGTAAGGCTGATAAGCGAGTTTCAGATCGCGAGCCACGGCCTCACACGTAATCGCTCCCGCGTGTACATTCAGGCCCGCAGCCAGATGCGGATCGGCCGCCAGCGCCTTTTCTACACCGAGATCGGCGAGTTGTTTCACGTAGGGCAACGTGGCGTTCGTCAACGCGAACGTCGACGTGCGAGGCACGGCGCCTGGCATGTTCGTCACGCAGTAGTGGACCACTCCGTCGACAACGAACGTCGGCTCGGCGTGTGTCGTCGGCCGACTGGTCTCGAAGCAGCCGCCTTGATCGATGGAAATATCCACCATCACTGCGCCCTTCTTCATCTTGCTGACCATCGCTCTCGTGACGAGCTTTGGCGCAGCGGCGCCCACCACCAGCACGGCGCCGATGACCAGATCGGCCTGGGTCACCAACGATTCAATGGCTTCGGCGGTCGAAGCCATCGTCTTCAAACGGCCCGCGAACAACGCATCGAGCTCACGTAAACGTTTGAGCGAGCGATCGACCACAGTCACATCGGCACGCATGCCTACCGCAATTTCCGCAGCGGCCGTGCCCGATACGCCGCCGCCGAGCACGACAACCTTGGCAGGCGCCGTGCCTGGTACGCCGCCGAGCAACACCCCCAGTCCACCATTTGCTTTCTGCAACGATGTCGCACCCACCTGCACCGACATGCGCCCGGCGACTTCACTCATGGGCGTGAGCAGCGGCAACGATCCGTTGGCGGCCGTGACTGTTTCATAAGCAATTGCTGTGGCGCCCGACGCCATCAAAGCATTCGCCTGCGCGAGATCGGCGGCGAGATGCAAATAGGTGAACAGAACCTGGCCCGGACGCAGCATCTGGCACTCGGGCAGCTGCGGCTCCTTGACCTTCACCACCATCTCCGCCCCGTCGAACACATCCTTCGCAGTGGCCACTATCCTGGCCCCCGCCGCGACATACGCCGCGTCCTCGACTCCGATGCCCGCGCCCGCCGCACTCTGCACGAGCACCTGATGACCTGACGCCACCAGCTCGCGAACGCCCGCAGGCACCAGGCCCACGCGATATTCGTGATTCTTGATCTCTTTCGGGACGCCGATACGCATAAAACCTCTAGGGGCGGGACTCAAAAAATGTAGGTCCGCGGGGGCGCACGAAATTGCCCCAATCAGTCGCTTTCCAACGGTATTGTGGCAGAATCTGCGATCAATCCCTCGAGTCACGACGGATTCTTGCGCCATGAAATTCGACCGCTTCGACCGCGCCATTCTCGAGACGCTGCAGCACGAAGGCCGCATCCCGAACAGTGCGCTGGCCGAGCGGGTGAATCTGTCGGAATCCGCTTGCCTGCGACGCATCCGCCAGCTCGAAGAATCGGGGGTGATCGAGGGCTACACGGCGCTGATCAGTCAGCAGAAGGTCGGCTGCCCGGTCAACGTGTTCGTCAACATCACGCTCGACCGGCAGGACGAAACGGATCTGCGCAAATTTGAAGATGCCGTCCGCAAGATTCCCGAGGTCATGGAATGCTATCTGATGACCGGCGACTATGACTTCTTCGTCCGCGTCGTGGTTGCCGACACCGCCGACTTCGAACGACTCCACAGCAAACATCTGACACGCCTGCCCGGTGTCGCCCGCGTACATTCCAGCTTTGCTTTGCGCACGGTGCAGAAAGCGCGCGAGTTGCCGATCAGGTGAACATGTGGGCGCAGCTAACATCACAAGAGATATCGCCATGATCAAGGCTCTTGCGCGTCTCGTATTCACAGCCCTGCTGCTGACCCAAACGGCGAACGCAGCCGAAGCGCAACGCCAGCCCCTGCTGGTGTTCGCAGCGGCGTCGCTGACCGACGTCTTGCAGCAGGTCGGGCCGTTGTACACCCGCCAATCCAACGTGCCGGTGAAATTCTCGTTCGCCGCCAGCTCCGCGCTGGTCAAGCAGATCGAATCGGGCGCGCGAGCCGACGCGTTTCTGTCCGCGGATCAGGATTGGATGAACTACCTGCAGGAACGCAAGCTGATCAAGATCGACACTCGCAGCGACCTGCTCGGCAGTCGTCTGGTTCTGATCGCGCCGAAGGACAGCAAAGTCACATTGAAACTGCAGAAGGGCGCGCCGTTACTGGCAGCGCTCGGCAGGAACGGACGTTTGTCCACGGGCGATCCGGACTCGGTGCCGGTCGGAAAGTACGCCAAGGCCGCGCTTGGCAATCTCGATCTGTGGTCTGCGCTCGAGCCTCGGCTGGTGCGAGCGGACAATGTGCGTGTCGCGCTGATGTATGTGGCTCGCGGTGAAGCTCCGCTCGGCATCGTGTATGCGACTGACGCAATCGTTGAGCCACACGTTCGCGTTGTCGACGTCTTCCCCGAGTCGTCGCACGAACCCATCACCTATCCAGTCGCCGCAACGACGAGCGCATCGCCTGCAACCGCATCGTTTCTCGAGTTCCTGCGCAGCGACGCTGCTCGTGCGATCTTTACCAAGGCAGGCTTCAGCGTCCTGAGCAGTGAAGGCGTGGACGCGGCAAGTCACAACAAGTGACGCCGGTTCGAGATCACACGGCCAACGACCGCGCAGGCGCCGCTTCGACGAAGGCATGGCCGCGAACGGACACCGACTTCACCAGCGCCCATACCGGCAACCCGGGACGCAGATCGAGCGCCATCGACGCGGCCCGGGTTACGCGCGACAGAATCGCCGCGCCACCGATATCGACATAGACAAGTTCGGTATCCTCATCGTCCGGCACGATCCGCGCGATCGTTCCGGTCATGATGTTTCGAACGCTGAGATTCTCGGGGCGGCTCGTCGCGAGAATGATATCGCGCGCCAGCAGTTGCGCTCGGATGTGCGCGCCCGCACGTGCTTCTCGCAAATGGATTCTCAGCACGTTCGTGCCGATCCGAATGTTCGCAAGGCCCGTGCCGCCATCCACCGAGTCCACGACGCCATGGACAACGGCGCCGACCGCTTCGGGCCCGACGATCGCACGCAGTTCCGGGTGCAGGCTGAGCTCGTCCAACGAGCCCTGCGCCAGCACCTTGCCTCGATCCATCAACACCACATGCGTCGCGAGCCGCAGCACTTCCTCGAACTGATGACTCACATAGATCATGGGAATCGCCAGCTCGTCGCGCAGTTTTTCCAGATACGGCAGAACTTCTTCGCGTCGAGCCGCGTCGAGCGACGCCAACGGCTCATCGAGAATCAACAGGCGCGGGTTCGACAACAGCGCTCGCCCCAGCGCCACGCGTTGACGCTCGCCCCCAGACAGCTGTTGAACTCGACGTGACAACAACGGCTCGAGACCGAGCATTGGAGCCACCTTGTCGAGCGTGATGCGCGGACCATCCCGGTGCGATTTCGCCCGCCTTTCGCCATAGCGCAGATTGCCCATCACATCCAGGTGAGGAAACAATCGCGCATCCTGAAAGACGTATCCAATGCCCCGGCGTTCGGCCAGCAGCGATTGGCCATTTTTGTCCAGCGCGAAGCGATCGATCACGATGTGCGCTTCGTCCGCCGGCAGCAGGCCGGCGACGATATTGACCAGCGTCGTCTTGCCGCAGCCGGAGCGTCCGAACAGGGCGACCACGCCGGGCGAGGCCACCTCGATGTCCACATCGAGCACAAAGGTGTCACGGCGCTTTTTGGCGCGGATGCTGAACATTGCGGCGCGCTACCTTCCCAGCATCCGGCGCACGCGGCGCGCGATGAACTCGGCCGCGATCAATCCGAACAGCCCCAGCGAGAAAGAAATCATTGCCAAGCGGGCCGCCATGGCGTCGCCGCCTGGAGTCTGCAACGCGGTGTATAGCGCCAGCGGCAGCGTGCGCGTCTCGCCGGGAATGTTCGAAACGAAGGTGATGACGGCGCCGAACTCGCCCAGCCCCGCCGAAAATGCGGTGATGACGCCCGCCAGAATGCCCGGCAGCATGAGTGGCAGAGTCACGCTGAAGAAGCGATCCCACGCGCCTGCGCCCAGCGTACGGGCGGCATCTTCCAGACCGGTATCGACACCCTCGAGCGAGATGCGAATAGCTCGCACCATGAGCGGAAAGCTCATGACCGCGGTCGCCAGCGCCGCACCCGCACTGGTGAAAACCAGCTGAATGCCGAAATTCTCATGTAGCCAGCCACCGATCGGCCCGCGCATTCCAAACAACAACAGCAGCAGATAGCCGACCACCACCGGCGGCAGCACCAGAGGCAGATGGACGAAGGCATCGAGCAACAGGCGGCCGCGCAGCTTCTGCCGGGTCAGCAGCCAGGCCACGAAGATCGCCAGCGGCAGGCTGAAAAGCACGCTGCGCAGGGCGATCGACAGGCTCAGGCGGACGGCGTCCACCTCGGCGGCGGTGAGCATCATGAGCGACAGTATAGAGGAGGCATGCAAACGGCCCGGCGGGCGCCGGCGATCGTCGACGTTTTGAGCATAGCAAGCGACGCGGTCGCGCCTTAAGATGATCGCGTACTCGCAAAGCCGCCAGAGGACTCGTCATGACCCGAACCATCATCGCCGGAGCGTTGCTCACCTGCCTCGCGGCCGCGACCGCCAGCGCGGAGTGCTCGTATCCCAGAGCGCCGAGCGGCCTGCCCGATGGCGCCACCGCAACCCAGGACCAGATGGTCGGCGGCATGAAGGCGATCAAGGACTACAACAACCAGGTCACGGCTTATCTGAGCTGCCTGGAGTCCGAAATGAATACCCGCATCGAGGCCGCCGGGCCCGAAGCGCCGGCCGATCAGGTCGAGCAGATCAAGGCCATCCACACCAAGCGTCACAACGCCGCGGTCGAGGAACTGGAGTCCACCGCCGCCCGCTTCAACGAGCAGGTGAAAGTGTTCAAGGCCCGCGAAAAGAAGAGCTGACCTGGATTTCACGCCTGCTGCGGGCACGGTGCTTATGTGAAAGCGCCGTGCCTGCGCACTTTCCTCGACCGCCAATCCCCGAACGCCCCACTGGGGCTTTACACGACCCGCCCCGGGCGCCCTCCGGCGACCGATTTCACTTTTTCCATTCGACCCCTCGAATCAGTGCGACCGCCGTCGCAGTTGTACGAGGTACTGACAGATCGACCCTTAAGCGGACGCTCGTAGGGCCGATGCCGGCTGTGTTCGCCGTTACAACGGCTCAAGGATCAGCTGGAGACCAGATTAATGAATCGCAAGTTGCTCACCATCGGCGCTGCCTTCGCCCTCGCCTTTGGCGTGGCTACCGCCCAGGCCGAATGCACCTTCCCGAAGGCTCCGGCCACCATTCCCGACGGCAAGACCGCCTCCGAGGCGGAAATGGTCGCCGCCATGCAGGCCTTCAAGGCCTACAACGACGAAGTGACTGCGTTCGGCGCCTGTCTCGAAGAGGAGACCAAGAGCAAGGCCGCCGGCACGGCGCAGCTCATGCAGCTGAAGACCATGCAGACCAAAAAGCACAATGCCGCCATCGACGAATTGCAGACCAAGGCCAAGCTGTTCAACGAGCAGGTTCGCGTGTTCAAGGCCAGGGGATGATCGGATGACCTCTGAGGCGAGGTAATGCCGCCGCAGAGCGCGAATGCCGGCCACACGGTTCGAATGGGGACCTGAAGGCTGGCGGACGCACCAGGGATCGCAGACTCGAGAGACCGCTCAATAGAGCCAGGCACATCATGGGCAGGAAGCCGAATCGTTTTCGATAAGCCGGTCGCTTGCAGCGCCGGTGGATTGATGTGCCAACGGTGCAGCAGGCCAAAGGCCATGGAATGGAGCGAATCAGCCGCTCCACGGGGAGGCTACGGAGCCAGGTTTCCCTGCTTACGCGCGAGGTGGGGCCAAGGACTGGCTTCTGCTTCGCGCGTCTTTCATGCCGGCGTGGGCGAGGCACCCCAGGAAGACTCCTGGAGCCTTGGCCAGCCGGTACTTTCCTTGCTCGATCGCTAGCCCACAACTGTCTCGCTCTTGCACGAAAGTGCGCCATTCCGGCACGGATATAGCGCTGCCGGGGGGCTCGTGACACACTTTCCCCGTGTCCACCCGCCTGCCCTCACCCCTCGAAGCCGAAGCCGCGATTCGTCAGCACGCGACGCCGCTGCCGGCCATTCATTTGCCCCTGAGCGAGCTGTCGGGCAGGGTGCTGCGCGAGTCGATTACTTCGACCCGCGACCAGCCGCCGTTCGATCGGGTCACGATGGATGGCATCGCGTTCTCGTTCGAGAGCTGGCAGGAGGGGCGGAACAGTTTCCGGATCGCGGGCACTCAAGCCGCAGGCTCGCCGCCGCTCACGCTGCGCGAAGCCAGCGACTGCATCGAAGTGATGACCGGCGCAATGCTCCCGAACGGCTGCAATTGCGTCGTCCCCGTAGAAAACATCGACGTGAGCGACGGCGTCGCTCAGCTGCGCGACGACGCTCCCGCTCCAGTGCGGAATATCAATGTTCACGGCCGCGGCATCGATTCTCGTCGTGGCGATTTGTTACTCCCCTCGGGCTGCAGCCTCGGTCCCGCCGAAGTTGCGGTGATCGCCTCGAACGGGCAAACACATGCTCTGGTCGCAAGGCCGCCGCGCATCGTCGTCATCTCGACCGGCGATGAACTCATCGAGCCAGGCCAGCCGCTGCAGGACTGGCAGATTTCACGCTCCAATGTCTATGCCGTGCTCGCATCGCTGCGACGACATGGATATTCCGCGCTTTCGCACGATCACATGCCCGACGATCTGCCCATACTGCGCGAGCGCCTGCGCTCTCATCTGGCGTCGAACGACGTACTGGTGCTGAGCGGCGGCGTATCGATGGGTCGTTTCGACTACGTTCCGCAGGTCCTGCAGGAACTCGGCGTGCGCATGATCTTCCACAAGGTCGCGCAGCGCCCGGGAAAACCGCTTTGGTTCGGCGTAGGCAGCGGCGGACAGACGGTGTACGCGTTGCCCGGCAACCCCGTCTCGACACTGGTTTGTCTGACACGCTATGTGCTGCCAGGACTGCTGGCGGCCCAAGGTGCGACGCCCGCAACGGTTGAAACCATCTCACTTGCCCAAAGCTACGAAGTGAAGCCGTCGCTTTCGGTGTTCCTGCCTGTGACGCTCTCTCATACCGTCGCGGGACAGTGCGCCATGCCGCATCCCACTCGCGGCTCAGGCGATTTCACATCGTTGATCGGCACCATCGGTTTCGTGGAACTGCCGCCCGGTCCACGGGTCGTTATGGAAGACGCCTCGTTGCCCCTCTATCGCTGGTAGCTCGATGCCATCCACCGTTACAGAACTGCCCGTGAAGCACCGCCCGCACGACACGCTGGGCCGGCCGCTGCACGACCTGCGGATCTCGGTGATGGACCGCTGCAACTTCCGCTGCCCGTACTGCATGCCGAAGGAAACGTTCCACGAGAACTATCGTTTCCTGAAGTCGCACGAGCGACTCTCGTTCGAAGAGATCACGCGCCTGACGCGCTTGTTCGTCGATATGGGCGTAAAGAAAGTGCGCCTCACCGGCGGTGAGCCGCTGCTGCGCTCCAACCTCGCCGACCTGATTGGCGATCTCACCGCCATCGAAGGCGTAGACGATGTCGCGCTGACGACCAACGGCGTGCTGCTCGCTCAGCATGCCGTCGAGCTCAAAGCCAATGGCCTGAACCGCATCACCGTCAGCCTCGATACGCTGGACCCGGTGATCTTCAAACAGATGAGCGGCGGCATGGGTGATCTGGATCGCGTGCTGGACGGCATTCGCGCCGCGCAGGAAGCCGGACTCGCTCCGATCAAGATCAACTCGGTGATCGAGCGAGGCTTGAACGATCACACGGCGCTCGATCTGGTCGAGCGCTTCCGAGGAACCGGCGTGATCGTGCGCTTCATCGAATACATGGATGTGGGCAATCGCAATCACTGGAGCCTGGAGCGAGTGGTAGCTTCGCGCGAACTGGTGGAGCGCATCGCTCAGCGCTGGCCCCTGCATCCGGTCGATCCGAATTATCGGGGCGAAGTCGCCGAGCGTTACGCTTTCGACGACGGCCTCGGCGAGGTCGGGTTCATCTCCTCGATCACCAATCCGTTCTGCGGAGATTGCACGCGCGCCCGTCTGTCGTCCGAAGGCGTGTTCTACACCTGCTTGTTTGCGCGCTCCGGCATCGACCTGCGCGCACCCATGCGCGACGGCGCGTCGGATGCGGAGCTGCGCGAGCTGATCTCGAACACCTGGCTGAAACGCGGCGATCGTTACAGCGAGATCCGCTCCTCACTCAAGAACGGCGAGCAGCCGTTGCGCAAGATCGAAATGTATTACATCGGTGGTTGATGGCGACGTTCACTCATATCGACTCGAGCTCACGACCGACCATGGTCGACGTGAGCGACAAGGTCGTGACCAAGCGCACGGCAACTGCGCAGACTCTCGTGCGTTTCCCAGCGGACGTTGCCGAGGCACTGCGTTCGCAGCAGTTCAACACGCCGAAAGGGCCCGTGTTCCAGACGGCGATCATCGCGGGCACCATGGCGGCGAAGCGCACTCACGACTTGATTCCCTTCTGCCATCCGCTCGGGATCGAGAAATGCAACGTCGCGATCGAGATGGAAGGTGACGAAGCCATCGTTCGCTGCACGGTGTCGGTCCATCACAAGACCGGCGTCGAAATGGAAGCGTTGACGGGCGCAAGCGTCGCGGCGCTCACCATCTACGACATGTGCAAAGCGCTGTCGCACGACATCGTGATCGCCGAGACGAAACTGGTTGAGAAGCGTGGAGGCAAAAGCGATGTCGGCTGACGCACCTCTGTTCGGCCTGGTGCTGGCCGGCGGCGCCAGCACTCGCATGCAGCGGGACAAGGCGGCCATCGAATATCATGGCCAGTCGCAGCTGCATTGGACCTTCCATCTGCTGTCGCGCGTCTGCGCGGCAACGTTTGTTTCCGTGAGGCCCGATCAGCGTGAGGAGCCGACGCGTGCGGGGTTGCCACAGATCCTCGATCGTCAGCCGGGGATCGGGCCGATTGCCGGAATCGAGGCGGCGTTGCATGCGCACCCCAAAGCTGCCTGGCTGGTCGTCGCTTGCGACCTGCCGTTCTTGAACGAGCAGACATTGCGTCGTCTGGTAGCGAGTCGCGACCCGAGCAAGATCGCAACGGCGTTCAAGAGCAGCCACGATGGATTACCCGAACCGTTGTGCGCGATCTGGGAACCGGCCGCTCGTGAGCCTGTGCTCGCGTTCGTTGCCGCGGGCAAGCAGTGCCCGCGAAAGTTTCTGATCAACGCCGACACGCTGCTACTCGACCTGCCAGACGCGCGAGCGTTGGATAACGTGAATACAGCTGACGAATACCGTTCGACCGTCGCCGTCTTCGGGGAAGCACCCTCTTCTCCGAGCCAGCGCGGCGAGGTTGAAAAGAATACTGCTTCTGCGTCGGCGACCAATCCCGGGAGTACCGTGGAAAAACCCCGCACCCTACGCGTCCAGTACTACGCCATCCTGCGCGAACAGGCTGGCCGCAGCGAAGAGACATTGGACACCACTGCCGCGACTCCGGCCGAGCTCTACGACGAGCTGCGTCAGCGTCATCCTTTCCAACTGAACCCGGCGCAGCTCAAAGTGGCGTTGAACTCCGACTTCAGCGACTGGAACACGCCGCTGCGTCACGGCGACACCGTCGTCTTCATACCCCCGGTGGCCGGCGGATGAAACCATTCTCCTTCAGTTCTTCCGCTCTCACCCTCGATGACTACCGTCGCGAGCTGGCCGACGACGCTGCCGGCGGCTATGCCTCTTTCGAAGGCTGGGTGCGCAATCACAATGAAGGCCTCGCCGTCACGCGCCTGGAGTACGAAGCATTCGAAGCGCTGGCGAACAAGGAAGGCGAGCGCATCGTGAACGAGGCCATCGCTCGCTTCGGTGTGCTGAAAGCCGCCTGCGTCCACCGCGTGGGCTCGCTCGCCATTGGCGACGTTGCAGTTTGGGTCGGCGTCAGCTCAAAGCATCGCGCCGAAGCGTTCGCCGCGTGCCGTTACATCATCGATGAAGTGAAGCACCGCGTGCCCATCTGGAAGAAGGAGCACTACGTCAACGGCGACTCGGGCTGGGTGAATTGCGAACGCTGCGCCGTCCCCGGTCACGATCACACGCATGAGCACCCTCATGCGCATTCCCGGATGGGGACAGATTAATAAATCTGTCCCCTTTTGATCAGCCGCTGCCCTGCACGTGAATGATCAGGTCGATGCGCCGATTGCGCGCACGGCCGGCAGGCGTCTCGTTGGTCGCGACAGGCCGCGCCTCGCCATAACCGATCGAGCTGACCTTCTCCGCATTCGCGCCGAGCTGATTCACGAGATATTGCTTGACGGCGTCCGCGCGATCCTGTGACAGGATCAGATTGGCCGAGTCGCTGCCATTCGCATCCGTGTGACCTTCGACCACGATGGTCGCGTCCGGGAAGCGAGCGAGCGCCCGCTGCACCTTCTGCATGAGCGCCGCGCTGCTGGCGTCGATATTGCTTCGACCCGACGGGAAATTGATGCCGGTCAACGACACGACGACATGTTCGCCCTGCCGATAGACCCGCGCCTCATCCGACGTGAAGGAGGCCTCGATCGCTGCGATGTTTGCACGCAGCTGGGCCTGGGCGTCGACCTGACGCTGTAGCGCGATGCGCTCCTGCGACTCGCCGCCCAGCCGCGACTCCAAGCGCTTCAACTGATTGTTCAGCGCAGCGATCTGCTCGTCGCGGTCCTGCAGCTCCTGCTTCAGGCGGCGCACTTCCTGCGTCCGTTGCTGAGCGTACTCGCCCAGCTCCTTCATCGGCGCCTGATGGCCTTCATCGAAACGGATATCCAATTCCATGTCGTTGGCGATCCGCTGCAACGGCTCTTCCCACGAAAGGATCAGCGCCTCGACGCCCGCCTCATTGGCCTTCTCCTGCTGCATGACCCGCTGCACCTGCTGAGCCAGGTACATCGCGTGTCGTACGTCGTAACGAGCCTGGGCTGCAAGCTTGCGCGGCTGGGCCACGTCATAGCGATTGCGCTGAATCTCCTGCTCCGCTTCGGCGAGATGACGCTTCGCCGATTGCAGCGTGCGGGGCGCGTAGCGCTCGACCTTCGCTGCATCGGCTTGCGAGATCAGATTGCGGGCCTCGTTGAGAATGCCGCCCTTGATGCCGGTGAGCTCGACATCGCGCAGCAGGACCTCGGCCTCTGCGGCTCGCTTCTGCGCATTCGGCAGATCGCCACTCTCGTTCTCGCGCATGGCCTGCACGAAACGATCGTTCGCCTTGGTCCAGGCCTCGCCCGCGAACTTCGGGGCCTCGGCCACCAATGCATCTTCACGCGTCTTGATGATGCCACCGAGCGTCTGACGAGCACTCGCTGCGACCGTGCGAGCCTTCTGCAGAGCCGCCTCGCCTTCCTGCACGCGGGCGGCAATTTTTTCAGAGGCGCGGCCTCGTTCAGCTTCCCGGGTGGCGTTCTGGCTGGCCTGGACGGCAGCCGCAAAGGTTCGGGGTGCGAGCACATCGAGTTGCTCGGCGCGCCCCTTTTCGATGGCAGCGGCCAGCGCGGCAGCATCGACACTGCCGGCGGCCAACGCCGGCACGGCGCCGAAACCAAGGAACACAACGACTATCAGCGCGAAGAACTGCGGCATACGAACGGCCCGGAATCGAAACTTGGCGCCGAGTATACCGTCAGGGCCGGATTTGACCCGAGCCGCGCACCACATACTTGTAACTGGTGAGCTGCTCGACGCCCACCGGGCCGCGCGCATGGAATTTGTCGGTCGAAATGCCGATTTCCGCGCCCATGCCGAACTCGCCGCCGTCGGCGAACTGGGTCGAGGCGTTATGCAAAACGATGGCGCTGTCGACCCCGCCGAGGAAACGCTCGGCGGTGGCTGCGTTGGCCGTGACGATCGACTCGGTGTGCGCCGAGCCGTATTTCGCAATGTGCGCGATGGCTGCGTCGACGCCGTCGACCACTCTGGCGGCGATGATGGGCTCGAGATATTCCGTGCTCCAGTCGGCCTCGACCGCCGGCCTGATGCGCTCATCCAGACGCTGCAAAGTTTCATCGCCACGCACTTCGCAACCCGCATCGAGCAACGCTTTCAGAACGCTCGCGGCCGCATTGCCGGCGCGATCGAACAACACGGTCTCGGCAGCTCCGCACACGCCCGTGCGTCGAAGCTTCGCGTTGAGCACGACTTCGCGAGCCATCTCGAGATCGGCATCGCGGTCCACGTACACGTGACAGTTGCCGTCGAGATGGCCGATCACGGGAACACGCGCTTCCCTCTGCACCCGCTCCACCAGGCTGCGTCCGCCCCGGGGCACGACGACGTTGATGAACCCGGTCATGCTCGAGAGCATGTAGCCCACCGCTGCGCGATCGGTGGTCGGCACGATTTGAATGGCCGCTTCGGGCAAGCCGGCAGCACGCAGCCCGGCCGCGAGGCACTCGTGAATCGCTTTGATCGAGCGGCTGCTTTCGCTGCCGCCACGAAGAATGACGGCGTTGCCCGATTTCAAACAAAGCGCGCCGGCATCGGCGGTGACGTTGGGACGGCTCTCATAGATGATGCCGACCACACCCAGCGGCACTCGCACGCGCTCGATCTTCAATCCATTCGGACGCGTCCAGCTGGTGATGACGCTGCCCACCGGATCCGGCAACGCGACGATGTCTTCGATGCCGCGCGCCATGGCTTCGACACGTTGCTCGTTCAAGACGAGCCGGTCGAGCAGCGACGAGGACAGGCCGCGCTGGCTGGCCAGCTCGACATCGGTGCGATTGGCCGCCAGCAGCTGCGCACAGCGCTCACGAATCGCGGCAGCAGCCGCTTTCAGGGCAGCGTTCTTGGTTTCGGTGTTCGCCTGGGCCAGGGATTGGGCAGCGCTCTTGGCGGCGCGGCCCAGGCCCAGCATCAATTCAGCGATCGCGGCGGCGTCGCCTTCGGTCTTCGCAACAGGGTCAGGAGTGCTCATGAGCTCATTCTAGCGGCACCCTGCCCGCGTAAAGAAGTGTCAATCGGACGCCGTGCTTCTACATCGTGAAACTGGCGGGCCCGCTCGGCACAGTCTTGGTCATTTCTTGACCGGCCGCGCGATGTCAAACCTGGCTTGCGATGACACAATCGCCCCGACCACGGCACAGGGGGACGACGATGGCAGTAGAGGCACGAGCGGTCGGCGACCGAGCCGCAGGCCCGAGCGGCGTCGCTGCCGGCGCCTTCAGCGCCAGCGACGCCTACCGCAGTTACGTCGTCTGGCTGCTGTTCGTCATCTACGTCTTCAATTACTGCGACCGGCAGATCCTGTCGATCGTGCTCGAGCAGATCAAGCAGGAATTCGTGCTGCACGACTGGCAGCTCGGAATGCTGAGCGGTCTCGCCTTCGCCGCGTTCTACTCGACCTTGGGCATTCCGATTGCGCGCATGGCCGACAAGCGCAATCGCGTCAACATCATCACCGCCTCGATCGTGATCTGGAGCGCGTTCACCGCCTTCTCGGGTCTGGCAAGAAATTTCTGGCACCTGCTGATCGCGCGCATCGGCGTCGGTATCGGCGAGGCCGGTTGCAGTCCATCGGCGTACTCGATCATCAGCGACTACGTCGAGTCCAAGAAGCGCGCCACCGCGCTGTCGATCTATTCGATGGGGGTGTATGGCGGCAGTGCGCTCGGCTTTTTCGTCGGCGGCATGGTCGCGCATGCATACGGCTGGCGCGCAGCATTCTTCACCGTTGGCTTGCCGGGCCTGCTGGTCGCGCTGATTCTGAAACTTACCGTCAGGGAGCCGCCGCGCGGTTTCTCCGAACCGACGCCAGTCGCGCTCGCCGAACCGCCGCCGTTCAAACAAGTGATGCGGGATCTCTGGGGGAAGAAAGCGTTCCGGCATCTGTCGGTCGCCGCCGGCCTGCATGCCTTCGTCAGCTATGGCTTGAGCTCGTTCTATACATCCTTCTTTCTACGCAGCCACGGCATGAATCTCGGCGAGGCAGGCATGTGGCTGTCTGTCGTGGTCGCGGTCGGCGGATTGACCGGTTCGTTTCTCGGCGGCCTCTGGTGCGATCGCTATTACGCGCGCACGCAAGACCCGCGCTGGTATGTCTGGATCCCGGCAATCACGTTGATCATCGTCGTGCCTTTCGGCCTGGTGGTCTACTCGATGAACAACACCGTCGTAGCGTTGGTGCTGCTGACGCTGTATGTCGCGTTGTCGGCGGCCTACCTGGGCCCCAGCATCGCTTCGACCTATCGGCTGGTGGGATTGCGCGAGCGCGCGCTCGCCTCGGCGTTCCTGCTGCTGATCCTGAACTTCATCGGCCTCGGGCTCGGACCGATATTCACCGGCGCGGTGAGCGATCTGTTCATGGCCCACTTCGTCTCGCAGGGAATCGCCGAGAAGGTCGCACTCGCCGACGGGCTGCGCTGGTCGATCCGCGTCACCTTAATGATCAACTTGTGGTCGGCCTGGCATTACTACCGCGCAGCCAAGACGCTGCGCGAGGACATCGACGCCGGCAACCAGGCGCGCATGGCTGCCGGCGTTTGAGAAATCAAACGAGCGGCGGCTCGGTCTTCAAGAACTCGAGCTCCTCGGCGGTCGAGGTGCGCCCGAGGATGCTGTTTCGATGAGGGAAACGCCCGAAGCGCTCGACGACTCCGTGATGATGACGCGCGAATTTCACGCCGTCCGGAGTTCCCAGCTCGGTGAACAATCGCACCGACTCCGCCTGTGCCGCCAGCTCCTCACTGTGCATGAACGGCATGTAAAGGAAATGCCGCTGCATCTGGGCCAACGATCGATCCTTGCCGCTTTCGACAGCGTAACGCGCCAGCGCCAAAGCGCTGGCGTCGGTCGCGTAGGCGTCAGGGGTCTTGCGAAAGATATTCCGCGGAAACTGATCGAGCACGATGACCGCAGCGAGCAGCGTGCGTGCATCGGCGCTCTTTGGATCCGGTGGATCGGCCTTCAACGCGTCGTAAACGTCACCGAAACGAGCGCGACATATCTCGTCCACTCGCTCGCTGCGCGTGAACCAGTCGTTGGGTTTGAGCTCTTCGAACCAGAAATGCAGAACATCGTCCACCCAGCCCGCCGGTAGTTTTTTCGATGACATCGTCGGCTCCGTCGCAAAGGGCCGAACAGTATCAAAGTCGCACGCGATCGTAAGGTTCCCGAGCGCATCCGCGCGCACCGGTCCTCCGAATTTTTCGGGCAGCCAGCGATCCATATTCCGCTCTCGCGCATTAGTAGCTACCGAAGCGAGGAAGCATGAGATGTCGTCTGCGTTCAGCTGTGTTGGATTGAAAGCCTTTGCGGTGCTTGGCAGCGCGGTCATGCTCGCTGCCTGCAGCAACAACGACAACGATCCGCCGGACACGGGACAAGTCGAGCCACCGCCGGCGACGCAGCCGCCACCTCCCACGACTGGCACGTTGATCGAGAATCCACCGCCGCTGCTGGCCTCCTACGCGATCCCCGATCTGCTCAATCTGGTCAATGTGAATTCCACCGCCAGCCGCATCGTCGATTTCATCGTCGATCCGGAGTGCGGCGTCGACGTTCACCAGATTCGATACAACACGCAGGACCCAGCTCAACAACCGACGACCGCGTCCGGCGCGCTGATGATCCCGACCGGCGCCAACGCAGCCTGCCAGGGTCCGCGACCCATCGTCGTGTACGCCCATGGCACCCAGGCCGAGAAGGCATTCAACATCGCGGATCTGTCGAACCCCGACAACGCCGAAGGCTTGTTGATTGCAGCTGCCTTCGCTGCGCAAGGCTATATCGTCATCGCACCGAACTACGCGGGCTACGACACTTCGACGCTGCCCTATCACGCATACCTGCACGCCGGGCAACAGGCGCAAGACACGGCGGATGCTTTGACCTCCGCGCGTAGCGCGCTGCCAACGAGCACCGCGCCCACCGTCACCGACAATGGCCAGCTGTTCATCACCGGCTATTCGCAAGGTGGGTTCGTCGCCATGGCCACTCATCGATTGTTACAAACGAACGGCGTGGCGGTTACGGCGTCGGCGCCGATGTCGGGTCCGTATGCGATGGGTGCATTTGGTGACGCCGTGTTCCAAGGCCAGGTCATTCAGAGCGCGCCAGCGCTGGTGAGCTGGCTCATGACCGCCTACCAACGCATCTACGGCAACATCTACGCAGCACCGACCGATGCTTTCGAGGCTCGCTACGCAAACGGCATCGACGCGCTACTGCCGACCACCGGCACGCGCTCGCAGATTTACGATCAGGGCCTGCTGCCTCGGGAGCAGTTGTTCAGCAGCACGCCGCCAGATCCCGCTTATGCGCCATATACACCGGCGACCGCACCGTCCGATCTTGCTCCGGTGTTCGCGCGCGGTTTCGGCACCGAGAATCTGATCACGAACGCATTCCGGGGCAGCTATCTACAGGACTCGCTGGCGCATCCCGACGGCGGATTCCCGGCGTTCACCGATGGTTTGCCGGCTGCCGCGCCAGCGCATCCACTGCGCGTCGCATTCAAGGACAACGATCTCCGGAACTGGAGCCCAACCTCGCCGGTGCTCCTGTGTGCCGGACATGACGATCCCACGGTTCTGTACATGAACACGGATCTCATGCAGCGCTATTGGACGGCGGCCGGCGTGACAGCGCCGATTCGCGTCCTGGATGTGGACGATGACCCATCGGTCGACGATGACGATGCAACGCTCAAGCTCGGCTTCAACACGGCCAAAGCCTCTGTTGCCGCCGCCGCGATTGCCGGAGGCGCCGCCGATGGTGGTGCGCAAGCCGTGGCCGACGCATATCACAGCTCGCTGGTGCCACCTTTCTGTCTGGCAGCGGTGCAGTCGTTCTTCGACGGCTCATGAGCTGAGTACAGATCGCGCAGCTCACGCTTGAGTACTTTGCCGATCTCATTTCGGGGCAGCTCGGTCGCCAGCCGGACGGCGGCCAGGCGCTGCATCTTGCCCACACGCTCGTTGGTCCATTGTTTGATGTCTTCGGCGCTGGCCGTCGCGTCCTCGCGTAGCACGACGAAAGCAACCGGCGTCTCGCCCCATTCCGTGGAAGCCACCCCGACGACAGCGCCATCGCGCACGGCGGGATGCTGAAGCAGCACTGCTTCCAGATCGCTCGGATAGATGTTGAAGCCGCCGGAAATGATCATGTCCTTGCGGCGATCCATGAGCGTAAGAAAGCCGTCGGCATCGAACCGGCCGACATCGCCGGTGCGGATGAAACGATTGCCGGCGGCGTCATGCCACTCGGCTTCGGCGGTCTTGCCGGGCTGATTGAAGTAGCCCTTCATCATCGCCGCAGAACGACCCACCACTTCACCGATCTGGCCGGGCGGAACCTCGTTGCCGTGCTCGTCGATCAAGCGGATGTCGTGACCTGGAACGGGCTGGCCGACCGTATGCAGCTTGTCCGGAAACAAATGAGCTTGCAGCATGCAGGTGCCGCCGCCTTCGGTCATGCCGTAATACTCGATCAATCCGCCCGGCCAGCGGCGCAGGACTTCGGCCTTCAGCGCGGCGGCGAACGGCGCGCTGGTACAGAACTTCATGCGATAGCTGCCGAGATCGAAGCGATCGAAATCCGGCCAATCCATGAGTCGCCGGTACTGGACCGGCACCAGCATCGCGTGCGTCACCCGGTGCCGCTGGGACAACTCGAGGAACCTGCCCGCCTCGAACTTCGACATGAGCACGATGGCGCCGCCGCCGGCGATGGCGGGAAAGAAACTGACCAGCGTGGTGTTGGAATATAAAGGCGTGGAACAGATCGTCACCGCCTCTGGGTCGTAGCCGAAGGTGCGAGCACGGCATACATGCGCCCAACGCATGCTGTGCGGCTGCACGATGCCCTTCGGCGTTCCGGTCGTGCCGGAGGAATAGATGATGTTGAACGCCGCGTCCGGCGCGACGTTTACCGGCACCGGCGCGCCGCCGGCAGGGGCCAACCAGGCCTCGAACGAACGCACACCCGGGGCGCGATCCAGACGGACCAGCTGCAATCCCGAGGGCAACGCAACTCTCGCCAATGCAACCGCAACGCTCTCATCCAGAAACAGGATCTTCGCGCCGCAATCGGCGAGCATGGTCACAATCGACTCGGCCGTCGATGCAGGAGACAACGGCGCGACCGCGACGCCAGCCCGAACGGCGCCGAGAAACACGACACCATAGTCGACACAGGACGCGGCACAGATCGCCACCGACTCGCCCAGAGCGACGCGATCACGTTGCAAGGCAACGGCCACGCGATCCATCAATTGATCCAACTCGGAGTACGACAGCGTGCATCGATCATCGATCAACGCCGGATTCCGTGGACGCTCGCGGGCATGCGCGTGGACCAGATCTGCGATCAGGCCGAACTCCTGCTCGAACAAAGTCTCGGGCGCAGTGACCATCATTGCGGGTTTGTCTGTTGGCGGGCCGGCACAATGCCACAGCCGCCACCCGACCCGACAGTCGCCCGGCGACGGCATTGCATTAATTCATGGTCGCGGACACACTGGACGCCTAATCAGAACAAGCGTTCCGCCTCAGGGCGACCCGGTAGTTCCGGTCTGCGAAAAAACGTTCTCGAACTGGCAAGGATAACCATGCACATTCCCGATCCGGCCGTTGCAGGCCAGCTCAAAGGCAAGGTCGCGCTGGTCACTGGCGCCGCAAGCGGCATTGGCCGCGCCAGCGCCATCGTGTTCGCACAGGCAGGTGCCGCCGTCGTGGCTCTGGATCGCGCCGCTGGAGTGGAAGACACGGTTGCCGCCATTCGCAAGGAGAACGGTCGCGCGACGGCCGTCGTCGCCGACTCGTCGCAGGAAGCGAATGTTGCCGACGCCATCGATGGCGCAGTCCGCGAATACGGCTGCCTCGATGTTTGCTTTGCCAACGCCGGCGTGAGCGGCGGCCTGGTGCCGCTGAACGAACAGACACCCGAACACTGGATGCAGGTGCTGACCATCAATCTGATCGGCACCTTCCTCGCCGTGAAGCACGCGGCGCGAGTGATGACGCCGCGCAAGCGAGGCTCGATCATCTGCACTGCCTCGGTTGCCGGCTTGCGCTCAGGCGCGGGCGGCTCGCCGTACAGTGCGAGTAAAGCCGGCGTCATAAGTCTCGTCCAAACCACGGCCTATCAGCTCTCCGGCAGCGGCGTACGTATCAATGCCATCTGTCCGGGGCTGATCGAAACCGGCATGACGCAGTCCATTTTCGACCAGGCCCGGGCGCGCGGCACCGACAACAAGATCGGTCAGCTCAATCCGCTGCGGCGCGCTGGTGCGCCTATCGAGATTGCGCGCATGGCGCTGTTCCTGGCATCGGACGCCGCGTCGTACGTCAACGGTCAGGCTTTCCCGGTCGATGGCGGCCTGTCCAGCTCGCATCCCATCGTCCCGCCCCGAGTCCCCTGACGGAACCGCACGCGCCGGCGAAGCGTCTCGCCTAGGACACAAATGGAGAACGCTCATGCGTGATTACGGGCGCTACGATGAAGATGATCTCGATGATTACGGGCCGCGGCGGCGCTCGGTTCTGGATGCCGTCGAGTCCGTGCTGCTACTTGGCGCGCTGGCGCTGATTGCGATGCCCGCCGTCAAAGGCATTGCCCGACGCTATCGCGTGCGCAACCCGATCGCGGCGGCCGAGGACAAGATCGACGAATCGCTGGAAGAAACCTTTCCGGCCAGTGACGCCCCGGCGCACCGCTATGTCGACATTCCGGTGAACCGCCGCGACACTCACTGAGTCATCCTCGCCTTCAGGATGCGGTCATGACCTCAAGTTTGGTGAGGTTGACACGGACCCGTGTGCCCGGTCGCCGGGGCGCAGATGCGCCCTCGAGAAATCGAAGAGAGCGTTCCGGGCGACCCCCGAGCTGACGCGCGACCATGTCGATGATCTTCACGCCCAAGCCGGCGGTCTGCGGTGAATGTTTGTTGTCATGCCAGCCCACCCCATCGTCGGAGACTTCTAATACGGCGACCGAATCGGCGTGCTCGAGCAGCACACTCACCTCACCCGTCTCGCCCGGCGCAAACGCATGTTTGACTGCGTTCATCACCAGCTCGCTGGTCAGTACGCCGAGCGACACCGCATCGCGCGCATTGATCTCCAACGGTTCGACCTGACACTGAATCCGGATCAGATCCCCCGGCGGCAGGCCGGCGCTAATGTCTTCGAGAACGGCGCCGAGCACCTCGTTGACCTTCACGGTCGCAAAGTCCGCACCCAAACGCAGCTTGCGATGGGCCGAGGCGATGGCTTGCACTCGCATGCGAGCAGCGCTCAAGGCGCGACCCGCATCGGGGTTCTTCACTGCTCGCTGCTGCATCGTCAGAAACGAAGAGACCAGCGCGAGATTGTTACCGACGCGATGATTGACGTCGGTCAATAGCGACTCCGCCCTGGCACGTTCGCGGTTCGCATCCTCTGCGGCTTTCGCCAGTTCCTCGGTACGCGCCTGCACCCGTTGCTCCAGCTCCGCATTGTGCGAGGCGAGCCGCAGCCGACTCTGGTGAACCGTTGCCAGATACCGACGAACGCTGATCAATGCAAACAGCGCGAGAACGCCGCAGGCGATCAGCATCACGAGCACCGCACTGGTGAAACGATCGCGCAGTTCGGCCGCCGCGCGCTGCCGCTCAACCAGCAACTTCTGCTCCTGATCGGTGGCCGCTTCGATGCGCGCGCGGACGTCATTCAATGTGGGCAGCCCTGAGCGTTGAAGCGCGGCGATCGCCTTGGAACGCTGACCGTCGCGATCCGCAGCCAGCGCCGTATCGATTTCCGCCAACCGCTGTTCTATCAACGGCGTGACCGCTTCGATGTTGGCGAGCTGCGACGGATTGTCAGCAACCAGAGTGCGCAACGTGGCCAATTGTTCGGGCAGCAACTCGTCTGCTTCCTGATGCGGCTGCAGGAAAGCTTCGTTGCCAGTCAAAAGAAAACCGCGCAGCCCCGATTCGGCGCCGCCGAGCGTGAGCAAAGTCTTGTTGAGTGCTCGCTGCACTTCCATCGTATGCACGACCAGCGCGTCCGCATCGGCGCCCTGACGCGACACATGTAACGTCAGCCCCGCCGAGCCCAACAGCAACAGAAAACTCAGTGCAATGGTTGCGACCAGCGCCCGATTTCGGCGCAGGGAGGGTTGTTGTAAGTCTTGCATATCCGGTGGTGGACGAATGTCCAGCACCGATACTAACAAAGCCGACACGCATGCAAACCGTGTCGGTGCAAGTCACGCCTTTTGCCGAGTCGGACGAAAGGGTTTCGCCCGACGCGATCAGCGAGTCAGAACGAGATCGTCGCGATGGATCATTTCATCGCGGCCGTGAAAGCCGAGCAGCGCTTCGATCTCGCTGGATTTGTGTCCGAGCAGGCGCTCGGCGTCGCCACTTGAATACGCCACCAGTCCACGGGCGATTTCCTTCCCATTCGCATCGCGCACGATGAGTGCGTCACCGCGCTGGAACGGACCGACGATTCGTTTCACGCCCGCGGGCAGCAGACTCTTGCCCCGACTCAAGGCGGCGGCGGCGCCCTCATCTACAAACAGCTCGCCTGCCGGTTGCAGCGTGCCCGCGATCCATTGCTTGCGCATGGTCGACGGACTCGCCGATGGATAGAACCACGAGCAGCGCTCGCCTTGCTCGATCCGCTTGACCGGATGCAACTCCCGACCGAGCGCCACGCACATATGACAGCCTGCACCGACGGCGATTTTCGCCGCGGTGATTTTCGTCGCCATGCCGCCGGTGCCGACAGCCGATGCGGAACCGCCCGCCATCGCCTGGATTTCGGGTGTGATGGCGCGCACTTCGGGAATGAACTGCGCGTTGGGATCGCGCGTTGGATCGGCCGTGTACAGACCATCGACATCCGACAACAGGATCAAGCAATCCGCGCTGATCATCTGCGCAACGCGCGCCGCCAGGCGGTCATTGTCGCCATAACGGATTTCGGCAGTGGCGACGGTGTCGTTCTCGTTGATGACCGGCACCGAGCCGAGCTTCAACAACATGCGCAGCGTGTTGCGTGCATTCAGGTATCGGCGCCGCTGCTCGGTATCGCCGGGAGTCAGCAGAATCTGCGCGACGCTCAGCCCATGGTGCTCGAGCACTTCGGTCCAGGCGTGCGCCAGGCGGATCTGACCGACCGCCGCGGCGGCCTGCTTTTCCTCCAGTTTCAACTTGCCTGGAGCGAGTCCGAGTTGCCGCCGACCCAGCGCGATTGCGCCCGAGGACACCAGCAGCACCTCCTGCCCCCGCCGGCGCAAAGCACCGATATCCGCCGCCAGGGTTGCCAGCCAGTCACGCTTGACGGCGCCGCTGGCGGGATCGGCCAGCAAGGCCGAACCGACCTTGATGACGATACGCCGTGCCTGCAACAGTGGCTGGGCGGAGGCTGGTATTGCAGACGAGGGTGTCATTAACGATGGACCGGGCAGTCATGGCATGAAGTGTGAAAGGCGCGGGGAGTGTAGGCACCGACCGAATTCCCGTCCATCCGCCCATGAAAGACCGCGCCGCCGCTGTTTCACTCACTTGGCAGTCTTTGAGAATGCCCCTAATATTCCGCCGCCGGTGAATACACCGGTTCCCGTCGTTTGAGGTGTGTGCGTGGCCAGAGATTACGACCCGGTCCAGGGAAAATGGTATGAGGATCTCGAAGAAAACGAGGTCTTCAAGGTCCTGTCCGTGGATCCCGACCAGGAGTTGGTCGAAGTCCAGTACGAGAACGGCGATATCGAGGAGATCGACCTCGATACCTGGCACGAGCTCGACCTCGAGCAGGCTCAGGAGCCGGAGGGCTGGGCTGCGGACGATGAGGAAGAAGACGACGAAGAAGAGGACGACGAGGACGAGGACGATTGGGACGAGGACGACGACGATTGGGACGACGAGGATGAAGACCTCGACGAGGACGACGACGACGATTACAACGATCGGGACGACGCCTGAGCGTCCCCTCTGCCATCCCTTCCGCCTGCTACGGTCTGTTTCTTGACCGCGCCCGGTCTAACCCGGCGCGGTCAGCGCAAAACCTCCTCCACCGCACAGCGATAAGCGCGACCTCGTGAGCGCGCGACAATCCGCCCAGGCCACGACTGCAATAGTCTGGTTCCGGCGCGATCTACGTCTTGCCGACAATCCTGCGCTACGCCACGCCCTCGATCATGCGCAGCGCGTGGTGCCTGTGTTCGTATATTCACCCGATGAGGAACATCCCTGGGCGCCCGGCGCAGCCAGTCGCTGGTGGCTGCATCACAGCCTGATCGCCCTGGACGCCAGCCTGCGGAAAATCGGCAACCGGCTGCTCGTACAGAAAGGCGCGAGCCTCACCATTCTCCGCAATCTGGTCCGCGAAACGGGCGCGACGCTCGTCTGTTGGAACAAGCTCTACGAACCGGCGGCGTTGAAGCGCGATGCGGGGATCGCCGCGGCTCTGGATGCCGATGACGTGTCAGTCGAACAAAGCAATGCCACGTTGTGGTTCGAACCGGGCACGATCTTGAACGCTCAGGCGCTGCCGTATCGAGTGTTCACTCCTTTCTGGCGCACCCTCGAAAAGCAGTTGTCGACATTGCCCGCCCCTAGCAAAGCGCCGCGCAAGTTGCCACCCGTCGTGCGCGACTTGCCTCAAATCGCTATCGATGATCTCGGGCTCTTGCCAAAGATCCGGTGGGACGAGGGGCTCGCCGGGACTTGGATGCCCGGTGAAGCCGGCGCACTGAAACAGCTCGAACACTTCGACCGACACGTCGAGCGTTATCCGATCGGGCGGGATCGACCCGATCACGACCAGACCTCACGCCTGTCGCCGTATCTTCATTTCGGAGAGATCGGGCCGCGGCAGATTGTCGCTGCGCTCCGACACCCGGATGCCAGCGCGACGCGAAGCAAAGGCATCGACAGCTATCTTCGGCAGATCGGTTGGCGCGAGTTCGCCTCCCACCTGCTGTTCCATTTCCCCGCCACGACCGACCAGCCCTTGGACCCGCGCTTCGCCAAACAGAAATGGCGGCGAAGTGCTGCGGACCTGAGAGCGTGGCAACGAGGCATGACCGGCATTCCGCTCGTAGACGCCGGCATGCGCGAGCTGTGGCACACCGGCTGGATGCACAACCGCGTTCGGATGATCACTGCTTCCGTGCTGACCAAGAACCTGCAGATTCATTGGCTGCAGGGTGCTCGTTGGTTCTGGGAGACGCTGGTCGATGCGGACCTCGCGAACAACACGCTCGGTTGGCAATGGGTGGCAGGTTGCGGCGCCGACGCGGCGCCCTATTACCGCATCTTCAACCCTGTGCTGCAGGCGGAGCGCTTCGATCCACTGCGCAGTTACATCCGCCGTTGGGTGCCCGAACTGGCGCGCCTGCCGGACCGCTGGATCCATCAACCGTGGGCCGCGCCCGAGGCTGTTTTGCAGCAGGCCGGCGTCGAATTCGACAAAACCTATCCTCGCCCCCGCTTCGATTTGAGGGAATCCCGTAGGCGGGCGCTTCAGGTTTATTCCCAACTACGTTAATGAATTAGCGATTGAATCCACCGCTCGTCACTCATGCGAAATCCGTCACGAGGACGCATGATCATGAGCAATCCCACTGAAGTCGCACCACGGATGAGCCCGGCTGAAGCCACGCCCTTCGACGGGCCGGCCGAAACCGTCGCCGCCGCTTTCGACCCACAGCGCAAGAGTCTGTTCACCAGTCTGACCAGCTGGCTGGATGCGGGCGCGGGGCTGGCCAGATTCGACGCGGCCAAGATCGACAGCATCGATTGGCTGCGCGTGATTCCTTTCATCGGCATGCACATCGCCTGCGTGGCGGTGTTGTTCGTTGGCGTCAGTTCGATCGCCGCAGGTGTGGCTCTGGGCATGTACGTGATCCGCATGTTTGCGATCACCGGCTTCTATCATCGTTACTTTTCCCATCGCTCGTTCAAGACTTCGCGCGCCGGCCAGTTCGTGTTCGCTCTGCTCGGCGCTTCAGCCGTGCAGCGCGGCCCGATCTGGTGGGCTGCGCACCACCGTCATCACCATGCGTTCTCCGACACCGAACACGACGTTCACTCGCCGGTGCAACGCGGCTTCATCTGGAGTCACATGGGCTGGTTCCTGTCGCGCCGTCATTTCCAGCCAGACCTGTCCCGCGTTCGCGACTTGCTGAAGTTCCCCGAGCTGAAGCTGCTGGATCGTTTCGACATCCTGGTGCCGGTGGCGCTGGCGGTCGGGCTGTTCGGACTGGGCGCTCTGCTCGAGCGTTACGCGCCGGACCTGCACACGACTCGCTGGCAGATGCTGGTGTGGGGCTTCTTCATTTCGACGGTGGTGACTTATCACGCCACCTACACCATCAACTCGCTGTGTCATCGCTTCGGCAAGCGCCGTTACGAGACCTCCGATGACAGCCGCAACAACCTGTGGCTGGCGCTGCTCACATTCGGCGAAGGCTGGCACAACAACCACCATCACTATCCCGTCTCGACACGACAGGGCTTCTACTGGTGGGAGATCGACCTGACGTACTACGGCCTGCGCCTGCTGGCGTTGCTGGGCATCGTCTGGGATCTCAAGCCGGTGCCTCGCGAGGTGCGCGATGCGCGCACCCGCAGACGCGCCGAGACGAACTAACAACAAGCATTTCACAACTTACCGGGTAGGGAACCACATGCGCATCGGAGTCATCGGCGCGGGAATCGCAGGCCTTTATGCAGCCTGGCGGCTGAGCCGCCAGCACCAGGTCACCGTCTTCGAGGCGGGCAGCTATCCCGGCGGCCACACCAATACCATCGATGTCGACTGGCAAGGCAAGCAGTACGCAGTCGACACCGGCTTCATCGTCTTCAACGACTGGACCTATCCGAATTTCATCGCGATGCTGCGCGAGTTGGGCGTGCAGTGGCAGCCCTCGAACATGAGCTTCAGCCTGCGGTGCGAGCGCACCGGGCTGGAGTACAACGGCACGTCGTTGAACGCGCTGTTCGCGCAACGTTCCAACATCGTCAGCCCGTCGTTCCTGCGCATGATCTACGACATCCTGCGCTTCAATCGCGAATCCCGCGCGCTGCTGAAAACCAACGACGACAAACTGACATTGAGCGAATACCTGCGCGCCAACGGCTACTCCGAGTCGTTCGCCGAGCGTTACATCCTGCCGATGGGGCGGGCCATCTGGTCCGCCGAGGCCGATGCAATGCTGTCGTTCCCGGCGCGCTTCTTCGTGGATTTCTTCGAACGCCACGGCTTCTTGAACATCGACAACCGCCCGCAATGGCAGGCAGTCAAAGGCGGCTCGCGAGAATACGTGCGCAAGCTGATCGCAGCGATGCAGGCCGAGGTGAAGCTGTCGACCCCCATCGAGAGCATTCGCCGCCGGCCGAATGAAGTCGAAGTGTGCACGAACAAAGGCGAAGTGCACCGCTTCGATCACATCTTCATCGCCTGCCACAGCGATCAGGCGCTCGACATGCTGAGCGATCCAACGCCCGCCGAGCAGGAAGTCTTGAAGGCATTTCCGTACGCCGCGAACGAAGCGATCCTGCATACGGACACTTCCGTGTTGCCGCGCCGTCCGCTCGCTCGCGCCGCCTGGAACTATCACGCGCTGAAGAATCCGCAGCAGCCGGTCGCGCTGACGTACGACATGAACATCCTGCAGACGCTGGATGCACCGACCAGATTCCTGGTCACGCTCAATCACGCCGACGCCATCGACAAGAGCAAGATCATTCAGCGCATCGCCTATCACCATCCGGTTTACTTGCCACAGGGCGTGGCGGCTCAGGCCCGGCATCGTGAAGTAAACGGTGCGCGCCGCACTTATTACTGTGGCGCCTATTGGCGTTATGGATTCCACGAGGACGGCGTCGTCACCGCGATGCGCGCGCTGGAGCATTTCCAGTGGGATCTCACGGCGCGCGGCGAAGCCGCCGCCGGCACGGAAGTTGTGCCAGCTCCCGCCGCCAGCGTGGCGTAACCCTGTAGATTTCGCAGCGAGCCAAGCTCATGGAAAGTTGTCTCTACAACGGCTGGGTCCGTCACCGACGGCACGAACCTGCCGGTCACGAGTTCCGTTATGAACTCTTCATGATGTACCTCGACCTGGCCGAGCTGCCGCACCTGTTCGATCCCTACTGGTGCTGGTCGGCTCGCCGCTCGGCCCTGGCGCGCTTCAAACGCTCCGACTATCACCAGACGCTCAACGACAGCGACGTTGCCGTCCATGAAGAAGGTGAAGAGCTGAGCCTCGACGAAGCCGTGCGCCGCACGGTTACCGCGCAAACCGGACGCCGTCCGGACGGACCGATCCGCATGCTCACTCACATGCGCTACTTCGGCTACATCTTCAATCCCGTGACGTTCTACTACTGCTACGACAGCAGCGGCACGACGGTTCAGACCGTTCTGGCCGAGATCACGAACACGCCCTGGAAAGAACGTCACGCGTACGTTCTGCCGGTAGTCACGGCGACGCGCAACGACACCGTCATGCGCTTCGAGTTCGGCAAGGAATTCCATGTCTCGCCGTTCTGGCCGATGGACATGAGCTACGACTGGCGCCTGAGCGTGCCAGGCGAGCATCTGCGCATTCACATGGACAATCTGCAGCAGAAGGATGGGACGACCCGCCGCGTGTTCGACGCCACGCTCACGCTGCAACGAGAGGAAATCTCCAGCGCCTCGCTCTCTCGCGCGCTGTATCGATATCCGCTCATGACCGCCAAAGTTTCCGGTGCGATTTACTGGCAGGCCCTGCGCCTGTGGTTCCGACGCACGCCGTTCTTCACTCATCCGAAGTGGACCGTGACGCCATGACAACAGCAAGACCGTCGATCCTTCCCAACACGCCCGCCCTCGTCGCCAACGACTCGTGGCTGCAACGGACCGGCCGCAATGCGCTGCTCGGTCAGTTGAAGCATTTGAAGCACGGCGAGATCGCCGTCGTCGAAGGCGACCAGGTACATCGCTTCGGCAAGCACACCCCCGAATGCTCGCTGTCCGCGACGGTAGAAGTCGTGCACCCGCAGTTCTGGGCCGACGCCGCGTTCGGCGGCACTACCGGCGCGGGCGAGGCTTATATTCAAGGCCATTGGCGCAGCGACGATCTGGTCGCGCTGGTGCGCATCATGGTGCTGAACCGCGAGATCATGCAGAACATGGAAGGCGGCCTTGCGTTCCTCACTTCGCCGCTGCGCCGGATCTTCCATTGGATGAACCGCAACTCCAAGGACGGCAGCCGCCGCAACATCGCCGCCCACTACGATCTGGGCAACGATTTCTTCCAGCTGTTCCTCGACGACACCATGGCCTACTCGTGCGGCATCTTCGAGGCGCCCGAGGCGACGCTCAAAGAGGCTTCGCTCGCCAAGTTCGAAGCAGTATGTCGCAAGCTGCAGTTGAAGCCGTCCGATCATCTGGTCGAGATCGGCACTGGCTGGGGCGGACTTGCGATCTACGCTGCGAAGAAATACGGCTGCCGTGTCACGACCACCACCATCTCCAAGGAGCAGTACGCGCTGGCCAAGGAGCGTGTCGCCGCCGAAGGGCTGAGCGAGCGCATCGATCTGCGGCTGGACGATTATCGCGATCTCACCGGCCAGTACGACAAGCTGGTGTCCATCGAGATGATCGAAGCCGTCGGTCATCAGTTCCTCGACACGTACATCGCCAAGTGCGCATCCCTGCTCAAACCGAACGGCGCCATGCTGATCCAGTCGATCACCATCCAGGATCAGATCTACGAGGATGCCCTCAAAAGCGTGGATTTCATCCAGCGCTTCGTGTTCCCGGGCAGTTTCATTCCCTGCGTGACGGCCATCACCGATGCGGTCACGCGATCGACCGACATGAAGGTCTATCACCTGGAGGACATCGGCCCGCACTACGCGACCACGCTGCGCCTGTGGCGCGAGAACTTCTTCGCCAACATCGGCAAGGTGCGGGCGCTCGGCTATCCGGAAGAGTTCATTCGCCTGTGGGACTACTACCTCTGCTACTGCGAAGGCGGTTTCGCGGAGCGGCAGCTGGGCGACGTGCACATGTTGATGGTGAAGCCGGGCTGGCGCGGCTAAAGTTGGCGGCCCATGCTGCCGCTACGCCTAGCCATCTTCGCCGGAGTCTTCGGCATCGCCCTCTCCGGGCTGTTCTGGCTGCTCGGCAATCTGGAGCAGCCGGAACTGCTTCGCTCGAAGCAGGCCGTCGTCGTCAAGGGCTGCGATCCCATCGAAGGCGAGGACGCAGCCCGGATCTGTCCCCAGCTGTTCTGCCAGAAACATCTGCTCGACACTCGAGCCTTCGAACTGCGCTACCGCTTCGACGTCACCGTCGACGAACATGACGGCGATGAGCATCTGATCGGTGGCACTGCGAAACCCTTCGTCGCCAAGCCCGGCGACGGGCCGGAGCGGAGCTTCCTGTGCGTGCTCGAAGGCAACCGGGTGGTCTCGAGCCAGGCTCTGTCGGCGGATGAGCTGAGCGAGTTTCTTGCCGGCGGAGGCGATGGGGAGTAAGGCCAACGCGCGCGAAGAATCGCCGTTGGAGTTAAGCTTGCTTCATGGCCATCACCAGTTCCCTGCTCGCCGATCTCCGCCGCATCGTCGCTCCTCAGGGCTATCTCGATCAGGCGGCGGATGTCGAGCCTTATCTCGTCGACCATCGCAAGTTGTATCGCGGCTCGACTCCTCTGGTCCTGCGTCCCGACAGCACGGAGCAAGTGTCCGCCATCATGCGGATGTGCAATGAGGCGCGCGTGGGTGTCGTGCCGGTGGGCGGCAATACGGGGTATTGCGGTGGAGCGACGCCGAGCGAGGATGGTTCGCAGATCGTCCTCTCACTCGCTCGGATGCGTCGCATTCGTTCGATCGATCCGCTGAACTACACCATGATCGCCGAAGCCGGCTGCGTGCTTGCGGAGGTGCAGGCCGCAGCCACATCGGTGGATCGTTTGTTCCCCATGAGCCTGGGATCGGAAGGCTCGTGCCAGCTCGGCGGCAATCTCTCCACGAATGCCGGCGGCACGGCCGTGCTCCGCTACGGAATGATGCGGGACCTGATTCTCGGCCTCGAAGTCGTGCTTCCCGATGGCCGCATCCTCGATGGGCTCAAGCCGCTGCGCAAGGACAACACCGGCTATGACCTGCGCAATCTGTTCATCGGCGCGGAAGGCACGCTCGGCGTCATCACTGCAGCAGCCTGCAAACTGTTTTCACGACCGGCTTCCAATGTCACCGCCTTCGTGGGCCTCACCGATCCACAGCAGGCCGTTGCGTTGCTTTCACGGCTGCGCACCTTCACTGGCGACGCCGTCTCCACGTTCGAACTGATTCCGCGGGCCGCGCTGGATCTGGTGCTCGAATTCATTCCCAACACGACCGATCCGCTCGATCGGCGCCACGACTGGTACGTGCTGCTCGAGATCGGCATGGGCCGGCAGGCGGAAGCGATGCGCGAAGCCATCGAGGCCGAACTGGCCGCGGCGATGGAGCAAGGTGAAATCTCGGATGCCGCGCTCGCCTCCAGCGAATCGCAGCGTGAAATGTTCTGGCGCCTGCGAGAAACGATTCCCGAAGCTCAGCGGCACATCGGCGCCAGCATCAAACACGACGTGTCGGTGACTACCAGCGAGCTGCCGCGATTCATCATCGAAGCTTCACAGCTGGTTCGCGCCATCTCGCCGACAGGTCGCATCGTTTCCTACGGCCACCTGGGGGACGGCAATCTGCACTTCAACATCAGCCGCCCCGCGGACAGCGACGATGATTCTTTCTTGCGACTCGCGCCGAGCATCAACCGGGCGGTGCACGATCTGATCGCGCGCTACGGCGGCAGCATCAGTGCCGAGCACGGTATCGGCAAGCTCAAGCGCGAAGAACTCGTCCGCTACGAGCCGCCGGTTGCAATGGAAGTCATGCGCGCCATCAAACAAGCGCTGGACCCGAACGGCATCATGAATCCTGGCAAAGTGCTGTAGACGCCTTCAGCTGCCGACGACACCGCCGCCTTCCTTGCGGATCGCGATCACGCTGGCGCGAGGTTGAGTTGTTCCGCCATCGGGCCAGTGACTGCGCGGTTCGGCGGTGGTGCCGCCCGCACCGGGATGCTGAATGCTGATGAACAGTGTTTCGTCATCGGGCGAGAACTGGCAGCCGCACACTTCACAACCTGTCGGCCCGCTCATGAACTGTTGCAGACGGCCGCGATTCGGGCCGGTCGTCGGCGTGACCCAGCAGCCGTTGTTGTTCGCGCCAGGTTGCGCGCCGTCGGTCACCATCCACAGATTGCCGGCGCGATCGAAGCCGATGTTGTCCGGCGAGCCGATCGCGCTGAGATCCTCGGCCAGAGCATAGCCTGCGAAGTAGGCGCTGTCGGCCTTCATCTGGCTCAGATCCGTGATCAACCGACCCCCCGAAGGATCGCCCGCGAGCAGGAACACTTCCCAGGCAAACTCCAGCGACGTGTGATCGTCACCCGCCTCCGTGATTTCGATGATGTGACCGAAGTTGTTGGCGGCGCGTGGATTGGCAGCGTTCGGACTCGTGTCGATCTCACGGCCACCGTACGTCGTAGCGCCGGGCTCGCTGGTGCGACTCCCATTGTTCGTGCATGCGATGTAGATTCGGCCCGTCGTCGGATTCGCCTCGACATCCTCCGGCCGATCCATGGGAGTCGCTCCCAACAGATACGCCGCCATGCGCGCCTTGACGAGCACGTCGGCCTGATCGCGAAATCCAGCAGCGGCATTCAGCGGACCCTTCGGATCGAACAGCAACGGCAACCACTGCCCTCGGCCGCTGGCGTCGAAGCGCGCGACGTGCAACGTGCCCTGCTCCAGCAGATTGCGATTGGCCGCGCGGTTCTTCGCATCGAAGCGCCCGTTCGAAATGAACTTGTAGACGTACTCGAACTTGTCGTCGTCCCCCATGTACACCGCCACCCTGCCGTTGCGCGCAATCACCGGGCTCGCACCCTCGTGCGCGAAGCGGCCCAACGCGGTCCGCTTGACGGGCGTGCTCGTTGGATCGAGCGGATCGATTTCGACGATCCAGCCGAAACGGAACGGCTCGGTCGGCGCCACCGCCAGGTTGAAACGCGAATCGGCGAGATCCCAGTTGTAGAGCGACTGCGCCTTCCACATGCGAAAACGCCGATGCGATTCGACGATGAAAGGATCGACATCGTTGCGCGCTTTCAACTGGTCCAGGTTGGCAAAGTAATCCTGAATGTTCTCTTCGGCCGTGAGATACGTGCCCCACGGCGTCTCACCGCCGGCGCAGTTCGCAAACGTGCCGAATGCGCGCTCGCCCGCCGGATCGTCCTTCGTTCGCAGCAGCGCTCCGCCACGCGCCGGGCCGCCGATGTCGATCGGCGTATCCGCCGTGATGCGACGGTTGTATCGAGAGTCCTTCACGAAGCGCCAGCGCCCTCGCTCGCGCTTGATCTCGACGATCGACACGCCTTGCGCTGCCTTGGCAACCGCGACGACTTGCGGATGCTTTTCCACAAACGCGCGGCTCACCGCGCCACGCAAGCCACGAAAGCCCGGATGACCAGGAAACATTACCGCGTCGTCCGTGTACTCGTTGTTCACGCACAGCACGCCGTGATCGCTGCGACCGTTCAGCGGAAAGAAATGGATGGCGTCGCAGTTCTGCCCGAACTGGCTGCGCTGGTGCTCGGCGGCTGCGGGCTCGAGCAGCACTCCTGCGTCGAGCCGGGCAGCGTCGAGATCGGGGACGGATGAGGAAAGACTCTCGCCCCAACGAATGATGACGTCGTGCGTGTAGCCTGGCGGCAGGACGATGGCGTCTGCTTTGCTGCCCTGAATGGGCTTGAAGCCCAGCGAAGCGCTCTGCGGAGCATTGCCGTCGGATGTTGCAGCGGGCGCACACCCGGCCAGCGCCATGGGAGCGATCGCCGCTCCCGCCTGCAGTATCTGGCGGCGAGTCAGACGTCGGGCGAGCAGTTCTTCGAAGAGCGGAGCGTCAGGTGCGCGGCGGGTCATGAGCAGTGGGCATGGATGGCTGCGGCCGATGACACCGCAGCGTACTCCAATTCCAATGCGTTCGTCTTACAGCAGGCCGCTTTGCCTGCGGTACCAATCCAGCTGCTGACGGAAGTAACCGTCCTCGTAACCCAGGATGACCCGCTCGCCGTCTTCCTTCTGCTCGAAACGCAGGATGCCGTGCTCGGCGTCGGGGTAGATGAAGTAGTCGACAGGTTTGTTCTGCGCCTGCAGCTTGCTCAACACGTCGACGCTCCACTGCGTCGGTGCGCTCGAATCCTTGCCGGCGAAGACCCACAGGCTCGGCACGTCCAGCTGCGCAAGGGTCTGCTCCGGGTCATAGAGGCGATCGATGAACTTCGGTTCGTTGCCGCCATATTTCCACCACATGTAAGCACGCATGAACCACAGCGGCTTGTCGGCGCCGACAATCACGCCGAACATGGAATCGCTGTTTTTCGCAGTCTCGAACCAGGGCTTGTTCTGCACCTCTTTCAGTGCGCGGGACAGATCGGACCAGCGATTCTGGCCGTGATCGAAGATGTCGCCCATGATGGTGGCGACGCCATCGACCTCGGCGATCTCTTTTTCGCCGAAGCCGCGCTGCTGGAGCGCGTACACATAGCCCCACCGATCCTCTCCAAGCACCGGCACGGTAACGCCGAAAGCAACGTAGATGCTGCGGATGTTTCCATCCTTCTGTGCGGCGAGCGGTGCGATCCAACCGCCTTGGCTGTAGCCGGCGAGATGCACGTTGTTCCCATCGATCTCGGCCCGCTTGCGCACGTACTGAACGGCAGCGACGGTATCGTCGGAAAGCACGTGGAAGTTCTGAATGTATTTTCCTTCCGAGCCGCCGGTGCCCCGCTTGTCGTAAATGAACGCTGCGATTCCATTGGCCGCGTAGATGTAGGGATCGGAGTAATGATCCACGGCGCTGTAATCTTCCGAGCCATGCACCGGGATCATGACCGGGAACGGCCCCGGGCCTTCGGGCAGGATCAACTTGCCACGCAAGGTGAGCTCGCCGCTGGGAAACGTGACTATCTCCTCGCGTAGAGGTACGCGGATCGCATTACCGCTGGGTGATGCGTCGTCCCCGAGCCGCTGCCACGTCAGTCCAGTGACATCGCCCGCGCTGTTGCGCTGAAACTGGATCCGATTCGTGACCGGTTCGCGCTCGGCCCACCCGGCGCCGCCTTCGAGCGTCCCATCCTGATCGGTCGGCCACAGCGCGCCGCTCTCGCCGTTCATCAACTTGAAGCGCAGATCGGCGCCACTGCGCGGCGCGATGACTACCAGCGTGCCATCGTCGAATCGATACGCGCCTGTGTAACGCGTGTCGGCCGGTTCTTCGCGATTGAATACAAACAGCGCCACGCTCGCCAGCAGCACCAATGCCGCGACAGTCCACCCTATTTTCTTTCGCATGGGTATCCCACTTCAGCCCGATATGGGCTGTCATGGCGATTTGGATGCGGCAGAGTCGAGGAAGGTTGTGATGTTTTTCGCGCGTTGCGCTACGGGCCTTTCTGTCCGGTCACCATCATCCATTCGACGCCCGAGGCGATCTCCTGCCCCGGCGCCTCGTAACGGAACGAGCTGACCCAGGCGGCCAATGCTTCCTGCAGGCAGGCCGGACCGGAGTTTGCCTTGATGTCGTCCGTGCGCCCGTCGCTCTTCACGGTGAATTCGACGAAGTGACTGCCGCTCGCCTCGCAGTTATCCGGAACCTTCAGGGGCTCGGACTGGATGATGCGGATCGATCCCTTGGACGACCCACGGCTCGGTGCGGTTTGACAGCCGCTCAACGCAATGGCCCCGACGAGCAGGGCCGCGAAACCGAGATGTCGGCGAATGTGGTACTGCGCGAGATTCATCTCCAGCCTCGACTGCCTGAAGTGACCGTTGGAATGTGCGGGCTCCGCCGGGAGCCGTCAAGTACGTCCGGCTTGACTCAAGCATAACCGGCTGGTTATATATCGACTCATAGCCAGCCAGTTATCGATCATGCCGAATACCCACGATGTGCTGTTCAGGACGCTCGCCGACCCGACCCGCCGCGAGATCTTCGAGCAATTGTGCCGCGAGGGTGAGCAGACGGTCGGTGCGCTGACCGCCCATGCCGGAATCTCACAACCGGCCGTCTCCAAACATCTCGGCGTATTGAAGCTCGCCGGCCTGGTGCGCGATCGTCAGGAAGGCCGCCAGACTCATTACAGCGCGCAGCTCGGCGCCCTGAGCCCGCTGATCGACTGGACTCGCCAGATGGCGGGTTTTTGGGAGAACCGGTTCAATCGCCTGGAAGATCTGTTGAAGAGGATGGATCAATGAGCACCGCCGACACCGAAACTCTGGTCGCCGTCGTGGAACGCGAACTGCCGTTCCCACCGGAAAAGGTCTGGCGTGCGCTCACCCAACAGCACTTGATCGAAGAGTGGCTGATGAAGAACGATTTTCAGGCCGTCGTCGGTCACAAGTTCAATCTCCGCGGCGATTGGGGCGGCGTGCTGGCGTGCGAGGTGTTGACGCTGGACCCGCACAAGACCCTGTCCTACTCATGGAATTTCCCGCACGACGATCCGGCGTTCGACACCAGGACGGTCGTGACGATGACGCTGACGCCGACCGCCAAAGGAACGCATCTTCGTATGGAACAGGCAGGCTTCCGCAAGGAACAGAAGCAGGCTTACGGCGGCGCCAAGGCCGGCTGGACGAAGTTCCTGGGCAATCTCGAACAGGTTCTGTCCAAGGGAGAGTGACATGGCTGCAACTGCGAAAAAATCTGCGAAGGCGAAAACGGCCGCGAAAAAAGCCGCTCCCAAAGGTTCGAGCGAAACAGGGAATGCCTCCCAGCTCATCGACTCGCGAATCCGCGAGCTCGACGGCTGGCGCGGCGAGACGCTGGCTCGCATGCGAGCGCTGATCCTGGCCGCCGATCCGGAGGTCACCGAGGAATGGAAGTGGAACAATCCGGTGTGGTCGCACAACGGCATCATTTGCACCGGTGAGTCGTACAAGACACACGTGAAACTCACATTCGCGCGCGGCGCCAGCGTTCCGGATCCATCGAAGCTGTTCAATTCCAGCCTGGAAGGCAACATGCGACGCGCCATCGACATTCGCGAAGGCGCGAAAGTCGACGAACGAGCCTTCAAAGCGCTCATCAAAGCCGCGGCGGCTCGGAATGCCTCGCCGGCCGCAAAACGATAAGGAATCAACCTGAAAGGAGACTGCCCGTGAGCAAGTGGATTCGACAGACCCATCGTTGGCTGTCCATTGCGTTCACTCTCGCCGTCATCGCCAACATCGTTGCGATGATGCAGAAATCGGAGGCGACCTGGATCGGCTTCCTGGCGCTCGTGCCGCTCATTCCGCTGTTGTTCACAGGCTTGTACATGTTCGTGCAGCCGTATGTTTCCAAGGCTGGTCGGGCTTCGTGAGCACCAGAGCAAAGACCAAGAGCAAGACGCTCAAGCCGACGGCTAAAGCCAGATCCACGCCAAAGGCAGGCGACAAAGTCGTCCTGCTTTCCGGTGGCAACCCGCAGATCGCAAAGGGTTACGGCGAGGAGCCCCTGCAAGCGTATATCGCTGCGATGCCCGGCTGGAAAAGCGCGCTCGGCAAACGCATCGATACGCTCGTCACCCGCGCCATCCCGAAAGTGCACAAAGCCGTGAAGTGGAACTCTCCCTTCTACGGCAAGGAGCTCGATCTGTGGTTCCTCAGCTTCCACTGCTTCAACAAGTACGTGAAGCTGACCTTCTTCCAGGGCGCGTCCTTGAAGCCACCCCCGCCCGGCCTCAGCAAATATCCGGCCGTTCGCTACTTCGATATTCGCGAAGACGATGAGCTCGACGAAGCCCAACTGACGAGCTGGATCAAGCAAGCCGCCGCGCTGCCCGGCGAGAAGATGTGACTGCTGCTCAGAACAGCTGAAACTCACGGCGCGGCGCGGACGCTTCCGTAATGTAAGCACGCGTCCAGTGCAGCCCTTCCAGGAGGCCGCGGTACGACAGCAGCTGATTGCATTCGTCGGCCGTACACCAGCGCGCCTCGGCATGCTCCCAACCGAGCGTAAAGGTCTGCGCGGGATCGACTTCAGCGGCGAACACTGGGATCAGCATCATGCAATCGAAGCGGCGGTTGTAGATCGGATAGACGTGCTCGACCGCCCACAGCGACTTCGCTGCCATTCCCAACTCGGCCAGACAACGCCGCGAAGCGTCGATTACGGACTCGTGCTGTTTTATGAGTCCGGAGGGGATCTGCCAGAA